>Ga0180216_1000013_pt1 | contig 422280 bp, 372 predicted proteins | sample eDN3rd37CBELigMG_FD_128879 | JGI IMG/M metagenome (GOLD analysis project Ga0180216, IMG submission 128879) | Enriched Miracle-Growth compost microbial communities from Emeryville, California, USA - eDNA 3rd pass 37_C BE-Lig MG (version 2)... ...
CGGGCGTTTTGCTTTTCTAAAGACTGCAGGGGTTTTGTCTCCTCCACTGCATAACGATATTCTGCGCCCGCAATTGGACTGTGACACTAGGGATTGACCCCTATTATGGTGCGGTGCGCACCACCGCTTTCGCGGCCAGATGCACCAATTGCGTGCATATTATCGGAAATCACAGTGCCTTGCCGAGTTGCTCCAGGATGGCGGGGTTTTCCAGCGTGGAGACGTCTTGCGTGACGGACTCGCCCTTGGCGACCACGCGCAGCAGGCGACGCATGATCTTGCCGGAGCGGGTCTTGGGCAGGTTGTCGCCGAAGCGGATTTCCTTGGGCTTGGCGATGGGGCCGATTTCCTTGGCCACCCAGTTGCGCAGTTCCTTGGCGATTTCGGCGGCTTCCGCGTCGTCGGGCCGGGACCGTTTCAGCACGACGAACGCCACCACGGCCTCGCCCGTCAGGTCGTCGGGGCGCCCCACGACCGCGGCCTCGGCCACGAGCGGATGCGCCACCAGCGCGGACTCGACTTCCATGGTGCCCAGGCGGTGTCCCGATACGTTCAGCACGTCGTCGATACGGCCCATGATCCAGAAGTAGCCGTCGGTGTCGCGGTTGGCGCCGTCGCCGGCCAGGTAGTAGGCGCCACCGAGCTCCTCGGGGTAGTAGCTTTTCTTGAAGCGCTCGGGATCGCCCCAGATGGTCCGGATCATGGCCGGCCAGGGGCGCTTGACCACCAGGAAGCCGCCCTTGCCGAGCTCGACGTCGGCACCGGTCTCGTCGACGATGGCGGCGAAGATCCCAGGCAGCGGCAGCGTGCACGAACCGGGTTTCAGGCCGGTGGCGCCGGGCAACGGCGTGATCATGTGGCCGCCCGTCTCGGTTTGCCACCAGGTGTCGACGATGGGGCAGCGCTCTCCGCCCACATTGGTGTAGTACCACATCCACGCTTCGGGATTGATGGGCTCGCCCACCGAGCCGATGACGCGCAGCGTGGACAGGTCGTATTTCTTGGGATGGTGGTCGGGACTCGCCTCGGCCGCCTTGATCAGCGAGCGGATGGCGGTGGGCGCGGTATAGAAGATGGTGGCGCGGTGTTTCTGGATGATGTCCCAGAAGCGGCCGGCATTGGGATAGGTCGGCACCCCTTCGAACACGATCTGGGTCGCGCCCACGGCCAGCGGTCCGTAGGCGATGTAGGTATGGCCGGTCACCCAGCCGACGTCGGCCGTGCACCAATAGACGTCGGACGCCTTGAGGTCGAAGGTCCATTTCATGGTCAGCGCCGCCCACAGCAGGTAGCCCGCCGACGCGTGCTGGACGCCCTTGGGCTTGCCGGTGGAGCCGGAGGTATAGAGTACGAACAGCGGATGTTCCGCCTCGACCTGGACCGGCTCGCAGGTGTCGGCCTGGCCTTTTTCCACGTCGTGCATCCAGAGGTCGCGCCCTTCCGTCCAGGCGACCTTGCCGCCGGTGCGGCGATAGACGATGACCTTCTTCACCGCCTCGCAACCGCCCATGGCGAAGGCTTCCTCCACGGCCGGCTTGAGCGGAATGGTCTTGCCGCCGCGCACCTGCTCGTCCGCCGTAATGACGAAGGTCGCGCCCACGTCGACGATGCGCTCCTGCAGGCTCTTGGCGGAGAAACCGCCGAACACGACGGAGTGCGTGATGCCGAGCCGGGCGCAGGCCTGCATCGCCACCACGGCCTCGATCGACATCGGCATGTAGATGATGGAACGATCGCCTTTCTTGTAGCCCAGGGCCTTGATGCCGTTGGCGAAGCGGCATACCCGGGCGTGCAGTTCGCGATAGGTGACCTTGGTGGTGGCGCCGTCGTCGCTTTCGAAAATGATGGCGACCTTGTCGGCGTTGCCGTTGGTAAGGTTCACGTCCAGGCAGTTGTACGAGACGTTCAGCTCGCCGTCGTCGAACCATTTGTAGAAAGGAGCATTGCTCTCGTCCAGCGTCCGCGTGAACGGCTTGCTCCAGTGCAGCGTTTCCCGCGCCAGTCGCGCCCAGAAGCCCTCGAAGTCGCGCTCCGCTTCCTCGCACAAGGCCTTGTAGGCCGCCATGCCCGGGATGTTCGCCTGCTTGACGAATTCCGCGGAGGGCTGGAACACACGTGTCTCGGTCAGAACTGAATCGATGGTAGACATCGCCTTACGTCCTCTGATGATAGTGATCGGTGCGGATACCCGTAGGTTACCGAAAGCCGGCCCCCCATACGCGCTGCACCGCAACAAAACCATCCAGGGCACCGCCGGTCCGCCTGTGCCGCCCCCTTGCGGGGCCCGGCGCCGGGCCGTCCCGAGGCGGGCCCGCCCCCTTCTGGGGGACTGCCGCGTAGCGGCTGGGGGCTCACCCTGCTGGGCGTGCGAAGCGCGTAAGGGGGCGGGCTTCCCTCTTGGCTTACAATTCCCGCCGAACCGTTATTCTGCGCGCCGCAGCCTACCTGGAAAACATGTCTTCCCCATCCCCTGCCCCGGGTCTCTCCCGGACGGAACCCCTGCGCCCGCTGCCCAAGCTCATTTTCATGAGCCGCTGGCTGCAGCTCCCCCTCTATCTCGGACTGATCGTCGCCCAGGCGGTCTACGTCTATCATTTCTGGGTCGAGCTCGTCCATCTGATCGAGGCGGCCTTCGGCAACCAGGAAGCCATCGGCATGCTGGCCGAGGCCGTGATGCCGGTGGTGCCGGGCGCGGCTGCCGCGCCGGTTCCCGCCAAGCTCACGGAAACCACCATCATGCTCGTGGTGCTCGGCCTGATCGACGTGGTGATGATTTCCAACCTGCTCATCATGGTGATCGTGGGCGGGTACGAAACCTTCGTATCGAGGCTCCACCTTGAGGGCCATCCGGACCAGCCGGAGTGGCTGTCGCACGTCAACGCCTCGGTGCTGAAAGTGAAGCTGGGAACGGCCATCATCGGCATCTCGTCGATCCACCTGCTCAAGACCTTCATCAATGCCGCGCATTACGACGCCAAGACCATCCTGGCACAGGGCGGCATCCACCTGGCCTTCCTGCTGTCGGCGATGGCCATCGCCTACTGCGATCGACTGATGGCCCCCATGCTCAAGCAGGACCCGCACGGACACTGAACGGTCCCGGCCACAACCCTACGGCGCGGCGGCATGCCAGCGCCCCACCCTTCTCTTTTCGGAGCGCCCATGACTACCGTCATCAAGGAAGAAGACCTGATCCAGTCGATCGCCGATGCGATCCAGTTCATCAGCTACTACCACCCCGTCGATTACATCCGCCACCTGGCCCGCGCCTACGAGCGCGAGCAGAACCCGGCGGCCAAGGACGCGATCGCCCAGATCCTGACCAACTCGCGCATGTGCGCCGAAGGCAAGCGTCCCATCTGCCAGGACACGGGCATCGTCAACGTGTTCATGAAGATCGGCATGGACGTGCGCTTCGAGACCCGGCGCACCCTGCAGGAACTGTGCGACGAGGGCGTGCGCCGCGGCTACCTGAACCCGGACAACAAGCTGCGCGCCTCGGTGCTGGCCGACCCGCAGTTCGAGCGCAAGAACACCCGCGACAACACCCCCTGTGTGCTGAGCGTGGAACTGGTCCCGGGCAACACCGTGGACGTGCAGGTCGCGGCCAAGGGCGGCGGCTCCGAGAACAAGACCAAGTTCGTCATGCTCAACCCCAGCGACTCCCTGGTGGACTGGGTGCTCAAGACCGTGCCCACGATGGGTGCCGGCTGGTGCCCGCCCGGCATGCTGGGCATCGGCATCGGCGGCACCGCCGAGAAAGCCATGCTGATGGCCAAGCAGTCGCTGATGGAAGACATCGACATGTACGAGTTGCTCCAGCGCGGCCCCAGCAACAAGCTGGAAGAACTGCGCATCGAGCTGTACGAGAAGGTCAACGCCCTGGGCATCGGCGCCCAGGGCCTGGGCGGCCTGACGACCGTCCTGGACGTCAAGATCAGCATGTTCCCCACCCACGCCGCTTCCAAGCCCGTGGCCATGATTCCCAACTGCGCCGCCACCCGCCATGCGCATTTCGTGCTAGACGGCTCCGGCGTGGCGGTGCTGACCCCGCCCTCGCTGGATGAGTGGCCCGACGTGCACTGGGCGCCGGACTACAACAAGTCCAAGCGCGTGGACCTGAACACCCTGACCAAGGAAGAAGTCGCCTCGTGGCAACCCGGCCAGACGCTGCTGCTGTCCGGCAAGATGCTGACCGGCCGCGACGCCGCCCACAAGCGCATCCAGGACATGCTGGCCCGCGGCGAAAAACTGCCCGTGGACTTCACCAACCGCGTCATCTACTACGTCGGTCCCGTCGATCCGGTGCGCGATGAAGTGGTCGGCCCCGCCGGCCCCACCACCGCCACCCGCATGGACAAGTTCACCGACATGATGCTGGAGAAGACGGGCCTGATCTCCATGATCGGCAAGGCCGAACGCGGCCCCGTCGCCATCGAGGCCATCCGCAAGCACAAGTCGGCCTACCTGATGGCCGTGGGCGGTTCGGCCTACCTCGTATCGAAGGCGATACGCTCGGCCAAGGTCGTGGGCTTCGAAGATCTCGGCATGGAAGCCATCTACGAATTCGAAGTGGAAGACATGCCCGTGACCGTGGCCGTGGACGCGAGCGGCACGTCGGTGCACGAGACCGGTCCCAAGACCTGGAAGGTCAAGATCGCCGAGCTGGCGTGACCCCCCTACGCGCTTACGCGCGCCCCCCAGGCGGCGGTGCTGGCGGACCGGCGGAGCCGGATCCGCGGCACCCTGGCAGGGGGGTGGAATGGTACAGGGCCTGCTCAGCTACCTGAAGGCCTGAGCGCCTCGGCCGCCTGCCCCCGCGCCACGCCGCGCGCCATGTCGACCCGCCTCAGTATCGCCAGGCCGATCACGAAGAAAACGCCGGTCGACAAGATTCCCAGCCGATGATTGCCTGCCGTCGCCCAGGTCACCAGGCCATAGGTGAGCGGGCCGATGATCGATGCCAGGCGCGTCGCGAAGGTCCACAACGCGAAGAACTCCGCCAGCCGCGAAACCGGCGCCAGCGCCCCCGTCATGGCCCGCCCGGCGCTCTGGCTGGATCCCATGCACAGGCCCGCAATGGCGGCCGCCACCCAGAACCCCGCGGGGCTGCGAGCGAAAAACGCGATCAGCACCATCACGATCCAGCCCATCAGGGTCGCCGCGAGCGCCCGCCTGTGGCCGATGCGGTCCTCGACGAAACCGAACGTGAAAGCGCCAGCCGCCGCCGCGATATTGACCAGAAACACCAGCGTCATGATCTGTGTCTGGCTGAACTTCATGACCTGGTCGGCGTAGACCGCGGCCAGCGTTATGACCACGGCGATGCCCGCCTGGTAGAAAACCCCGCAGATCAGCAACAGGCGAAAATCGGGAAAAGCCCGCGAATCGCGCCACGATGCCGCAAGCTGGCGCATGACCGCCCCAAAATCCGGCGCGCCGCCGCCCAAGGCGGCCGGACGCGCGCGCTCTCGTAGGAAAAGGAACACCGGCATGGCGGCCACCGCGAACACGCCGGCCGTCACCAGCATGGTCCAGGGCACGAACTCCGTGGCCGGCCGGCCCGCCGCCTGCGCCCCGATGACGAGCGCCAGCGACAGGCCCAGGGTCAGCATGCCGCCCACGTAGCCGAAGCTCCAGCCCCATCCCGACACGCGGCCCAGGTACTGGGGCCGGGCCAGTTCCGGCAAGAACGCGGCAATGACCGACTCGCCGATGCTGAAACAGACGTTCGAGACGATGATGGCGGGAACCGCGATCCACAGGCCCCCCGGGCCGGCCAGCGCCAGCGCGGCCGTGGCCGCGACGCAGCCCACGGTGCTGGCCGCCAGCAGGCGCTTCTTGGCCGCGCGGGCGTCGGCCCAGGCGCCCAGGCCGGGCATGGCGAGCATCACGATCAGGTAGGACAAGGACAGCGCCGCCGTCCAGGCCAGCGTGGCCCAGGAGGCGTTGCCTGCCACCACGCCGACGAAATACGCATTGAAGACGGCCGTCAGCACGACCGTCGTATAGCCGGAATTGGCAAAGTCGTAGAGCGCCCACGCGAAGACCTCGCGCGGGCGCACGCCGGGGTTGAGCGCGCCGCGCATCGACGGCCCGGGCATGGCGGTCAACCCGGCCTGCCGATGCTCAGATCCCGAGCGCGGCAATGCCGGCGCGGGCGATTTGCGCATCCTCGTTCGACTTGACGCCGGAAACGCCGACCGCGGCGATGGTCTCGCCCTCGACCACGACGGGCACGCCGCCTTCGAGCATGCCATGAATGGTGGGAACCGACAGGAACGAGGTGCGGCCGTTGTTGATCACTTCCTCGTAGACCTTGGATTCGCGGCGCCCCAGCGCGGCGGTGTGGGCCTTGGCGGGAGCGATGTGCGAGGAAATGGCCGGCGCGCCGTCCAGGCGCAGCAGGCCCAGCAGATGGCCGCCGTCATCCACGACGGCGATCGTCACCGCCCACTTGTTGGCGAGGGCCTCGGCTTCGGCGGCGGCCAGGATCTTCTTGACGTCGTCGGCGGTCAGGACGTGCTTGGTCTTCATGGAACGGAATCCTCGTTGGGGGAAAACCTGCGATTTTAGGGTGTCCCCTTGCAGGATTTATATCGTTGCACGCACAAGTGCATTGACCTGGGCGCCGGCAAAGCGGTATCTTAGCGCCACTTTTGCATCATCCTACGCGTCCGCGTCCCGCTATACGAATGAAAAAGGCCCCCCAGCCCCTTCGCCTGCATGCATCCCGGCCGTTGTTCCCCGCCGGGCGGACGAAGGTCCGGACGGCTGGACGCAAACTGGCGGTCATCGTGGGATTCGCCACGCTGGCTGGCTGCGCCACCCAATCCCCCACGCCCGGCGGCGGCGCCACCATGGCCGGCGTGCCGGACACCGCCGGCAAACGCACGGCTCGCTACAGCCTGCCCACGCACCCCATTCCCTCCTGGCGCGACGGCCTCGTCACCCCGCCCCGCGCCGAGACGCCGGCGGATCCGGAGAAAATCCTTTCGGGGGAATGGCAGGACGATCCGTCCGAGACCGACTCGGCCAATGTGGCGGAATTGGCCACCTACGCCTTGAACTATCTCGGCGTTCCCTATCGCATGGGCGGCTCCTCGCCCGAGGCGGGCTTCGATTGCAGCGGACTGGTCGGCTATGTCAGCCGCGAAGTCCTGGGCCTGCAACTGCCGCGCCGGGCCGAGGAAATGAGTCGCATAGGCGAGCCGGTCAAGATAAGCGAACTGCAGCCGGGCGACCTGGTGTTCTACAACACCCTGCGCCGCAAGTTCTCGCACGTGGGCATCTATCTGGGCGACGGCCGCTTCGTGCACTCGCCCTCTTCCGGCGGCGTGGTCCGCATCGAAAGCATGGACCTGGCGTACTGGAAGAAGCGCTTCAATGGCGCGCGGCGCCTGGCTTCCGCCGAATCAGCTTCACGGTGACCTCTTCCGCCTCCCGCGCGCACGCCTCTCCGGCCTGGGCGCCGCACAGTCCACAGTTCTGAAGGGCTTGCTGCATCGAGCATACCGAGCGGCGGCAAGCGACGACCTGTATGCCGGAGCGCTGCGCAGCCTGCCTGAACGCTTTCATGACGTTGTGGCCGAGGAAATCGGTCAGCAGGATCAGCAACTCCGTTCCCGACGGCAGCTGCAGCGTTTTTTTCTGATGCGCCGGATCGCGGCCACTGATGTGATGCGTGATGGCGATGTTGTGCCCCTTCAGCAGGTCGGGAATGTTGCCTAGCCGGTCGGCCCCGACGACGACTGCGCTGACTGCCATGGTGATCTCCGTCATGTCGAATACATCGCCAAATGATAATCATTCTCGTTATAGAGTCAACAAGAATGAGATGGATTCTCATTTGATTAAACTAATCGACATCGCCCCGGAGATAGGGAACTCAAATGCATGCGGACGGGCCCCCTGCCCGTCCGTGCCATTGCGAGCAAAGGAAGGTCAGCCCTGCTCGGCCGGCTTGATGGCATTCTGCACCACCTCGCGGGTCAGGTTGGGCGCGAGCAGCTCGACGAAGGTATAGACATAGTCGCGCAGGAAGGTGCCGGACTTCATGCCGATGCGGCTGGTATGCATGCCGAACAACCGGCCCACGGGCAGCCCGACCAGCCCGCTGTCGCGCTTGGGATCGTAGGCCACGCCCGCGATGATGCCCACGCCCAGCCCCAGCTCCACGTACGTCTTGATGACGTCGGCGTCGATGGCCTCGAGCACGAAATCGGGATGGACTTCCTGCGAGCTGAAGGCCTGGTCGATGGCTCCCCGGCCCGCGAATGCGCGGTCGTAGGTGATGATGGGATACTGCGCGAGCTGCTCCAGCGTCAGCTTCTTGGCCTGGGAGGACGTGAGTTGCGCCAGCGGATGCTCCGGCGTGACTACCACCACGTGTTCCCAGGTATAGCATGGCAGCGTCACCATGCCGGGCGTCAGCGCCAGCGCCTCGGTCGCCACGGCCAGATCGGCCTGCTCGTTGAGCACCATGTCGGCCAGCTGGCCGGGGCTGCCCTGGATCAGCGACAAATGGACCTTGGGGAACAGCTTGCGGAACGCGGGAATCACCTGCGGCAGCGCATAGCGCGCCTGGGTATGCGTGCAGGCGATGGTCAGCCCGCCCTCGTCGCGCCGCGCGTATTCATCGCTGACCTTCTTGAGATTGTCCACCTCGCGCATGATGCGGTCGACGATCTGCGACACGGCCAGGCCGGGCTTGGTCAGGCCCTTGATGCGCTTGCCGTGGCGTTCGAAGATCTTCACGCCCAATTCGTCTTCCAGCTCGATAATGGCCTTGGAAACCCCCGGCTGCGACGTGTAGAGCATGCGCGCCGCTTCGGTCAGGTTGAAGTCGCGACGCACGGTTTCCCGGACGAATTTGAATTGCTGCAGGTTCATGGTGCGGTTCACTATGATCGGCCATCCAACCCGCTCCAGCAGGTTCTGGCAACCGATAGATCATAATGTAATATACGACCTGCTCTTAATGCTATTTAGTAATTAGCATAGTCGGTTTTTGCAGCATGGCGGCCGCACAACCGCCCGGCGCGCGGTCTCGTCACCCGCCCTTCGGCGCCTTCACCCTGAGCCGGAAGTACATCAGCGCCCCGGTCAGCAGCGCCACCGCGCCGTGCAAGGCCACCAGGGCGACGAAGAAATCGACCCGTCCGTTGTTCACCCATGCCTTGGCCAGGTTGACCATGTTCAGGTAGAACAAGGCCACCAGCAGCGCGATCACCACGTCGCCCGAGCGGCCGAGGCGGGGATTCACCGCCCCCAGGGGAATGGCCAGCAAAGCGAGGTTGATGGCCAGCAGCGGCATGCTGACGCGCCACAGCATCTCGCCCGCGGCGCCCGGTCCGCCATCGCGAAGCAGCTGCATGGTCGAGCGCGCCTTGGTGGAGAGATCGTCGGGCGAGACCGGGCCCTTGCTCTCCATGCGCACGCCGTATTTCTCGAAGCTCGTCAGCCGGAACTCCGGCGTGCCGGGCACGAACTCATAGCGGTGGCCCGACTCCAGGACCATGAAACGGTCGCCATTGGGCTGGTCTTCCTGCGCCCCCGCCCCGGACACCAGCACGTTGAGCCGGCCGTTCTCGATCCAGCGGGCGAATACGTTCTGGACGCGGTCGATCGTGTCGGTGGCCGACTCCACGTAGAACACGCGATCGATGCCGCTGGATTCGAGGAACTGGCCGGGGGTGACCTTGGAGACGTCGGAGCGCTGCTCGTAGCGCTGGCGATAGTCGGCGATCTGCCTTTGCGCCCACGGAGAGCCCGCGAGCGTCAGGAGGGCGACCAGCACGGCGGACGGAATGGCAAAGCGCAGGATGGGCTTGAACCAGTCGAACAGGCTCAGGCCGCTGGAGAACCAGACCACCATTTCCGACTCGCGGTAGTTGCGCGTCACGGTAGTGAGCGCGGCGATGAACACCGATACGGCGATGATGGTCGGAAGGGCATTGATGGACGAGAACGCCGCGATGCCCATGACCACGTCGGCCCCGATGCGCCCGGCCGCCGCCTCGCCCAGCAGGCGCACCAGCAAGACGCTGATCCACACGACCACCAGCGTGGAGAAGACCACGCTGGCATGGCTGACCAATTCGTCTTTGACGGAGCGCTGAAACAGGGACACGGTACTGGCCTGTGCGAGGGACCCGCATCTGCGGGATAATTGACGATCTCGCGACTACATACAGGAAGAATCGCGCATGGACTTTAGCACACAGACCTCCGCCCCCGAGAAAATCAAGACCGCCGCGCTGGTGGTCGGCGTCTTCGCCGAGGGCGTGCTCACGCCGGCCGCCGATGCCGTCGATCGCGCGGCGCAGGGCGCGGTGCGCGCCGCCGTCAAGACCGACTTCAAGGGCAAGGCGGGCGAAACGCTGGTGCTGAGGTCCCTGCCCGGCGTGGCGGCCCAGCGGGTCGTGCTGGCCGGGCTGGGCCCGCAAGATGCATTCTCTCCCAAAGTGCTGGCGGCCGCCTGCCGGGCTTCGTTGTCGGTCGCCGCCGCCCTGGGCGTGGCCGAGGCCGTGTCGGCACTGGCGGCCGTACCCATGCAGGCGGCCGACGTCCGCAGCCGGGCGCGCCTTGCGGCGATCGCCGCCGGAGATGTGACGTATCGTTTCGATGCCACTTTCGGCAAGCGCGAGGCCGTGGGCCGTCCCAAGCTCGCCCGACTGGCCCTGGCGGTCGAGCGCGCCGACGCCAAGGAGGCCGAGGCCGGCCTGCGCGAAGGCAGCGCCATCGCCAGCGGCATGTCGCTCGCGCGCGACCTCGGCAACCTGCCGGGCAACGTCTGCACGCCCACTTATCTGGGCGAGACCGCCAAGAAGCTGGGCCGCACGCACAAGCTCAAGGTCGAGGTGCTGGACCGCAAGCAGATCGAGGCGCTCAAGATGGGCTCCTTCCTGTCGGTGGCGCGCGGCTCGGACGAACCGCCTAAGTTCATCGTGATGCGCTACGAAGGCGCGAGGCAGAAGCCCGCCGGCCGCGGCAAGGCGGCGGCTCCCGGCGGGCCCGTCGTGCTGGTCGGCAAGGGCATCACTTTCGATGCCGGCGGCATCTCGCTCAAGCCCGCCGCCGGCATGGACGAGATGAAATACGACATGTGCGGCGCCGCGAGCGTCTTCGGCACCCTGCGCGCCGTGGCCGAGCTGGGCCTGCCGCTGGACGTGATAGGCGTCGTGCCGACCTGCGAGAACCTGCCCAGCGGCCGCGCCAACAAGCCGGGCGACGTGGTCACCACCATGTCGGGCCAGACGGTCGAGATCCTCAACACCGATGCCGAGGGACGGCTGATCCTGTGCGATGCCCTGACCTACGTCGAACGTTTCAAGCCGGCGGCGGTGATCGACATCGCCACGCTCACCGGCGCATGCGTCACGGCCCTGGGCCACGTCAACACCGGCCTGTTCACCCATGACGACGCCCTGGCCGACACCCTGATCGGCGTGTCGCGCCAGGCGCTCGATCCGGTCTGGCGCCTGCCCCTGGACGACGAATACCAGGAACAGCTCAAGTCCAACTTCGCCGACATGGCCAACATCGGGGGGCCGCCCGCCGGCGCCGTCACCGCCGCGTGCTTCCTGTCGCGCTTCGCCAAGGGCTATCGCTGGGCCCACCTGGACATCGCCGGCACGGCATGGCGCAGCGGCAAGGACAAGGGAGCCACGGGCCGGCCCGTGCCGCTGCTGACGCAATACCTGTTGTCCCTGAGCTGAACCCCGCCCGCCCATGACGGAAATCGACTTCGCCTTCAGCGCGCCCGACCGGCTGCGCACCGCCTGCCAGATCGCCACCCGCCGCCACCAGGCGGGGCACCGGCTGGTGGTGTACTGCCGCGACAATGGCCGCCTGAACGCCTTCGACCAAATGCTCTGGGCGCTGGACGACATCTCCTTCGTTCCTCATGTGCGGATCAACGATCCGCTGGCCGCGGACACCCCCATCGTCCTCACCTCGTCCGACGCCCCCACGCCGCACCACGACTGGCTGCTGAACCTGGACGACGACTGGCCCCCCATCTACACCCGCTTCCAGCGGGTCATCGAAGTGGTCTCGAACGATCCGGCCGACCGCGAGGCGGCAAGGGCCCGGTGGCGGTTCTACCAGGAATGCGGCCACAACATCGTGCGGCACGACGTGTCGCGCCAACAAATCCCGTAGGAATGCAGGGGGTACCGACATGCAATCTCCGTTCTCCCCGCGCGACGACGCGGGCATCCCGGTCCTGACCGAAGTACTGGACATCCCGCTGCCGCCGTCCGCCCGGGCACCCCGTACCGCGCCGTCCGGCCCGGCTTCGCTCGCCGGGGAAGCAGGCCCCGCGGCCATGGCCCCCACCGGGCCTCACCCGGCGGCGCCCCGCGGACCGGACCTGGAAACGCAAATCGAGACCTTGCGCACGACCATCCTGCAAGACCTGCTCGACCGCGTCGATCCGCTGCTCAAGACCCGCATGCGGGCGGCGCTCGAGGTCGCGGCCGCCCGTGCGCTCGGCGACATCGCCGACCACCTGCGCGAGGAACTCGGACGCATGGTGGACGAAGCCGTACAGAAAGAACTGATCCGTCGCGAGGCCGCCGACATCCAGGCCCGCAGCCGCCCCCGGACCGAGGAATAGGCCTGCGCTGCCGCGCGGGCCTCCCCCCGCGAGCCGCGGAAGCCGGTCAGTCATCGGGCGCCTGGTTGCGCAATCCACTAAAATCACAGGTTTACCGCCCGCGGCCGCCATGCCGGGCGGCATATTCGACGTATTTCCGGAATTCCGATGACCCAAGCCTCCTCCCAGACTCAAAACGAGACCGACGAACTGCCCAAGAGCTTCGAGCCGGCCGCCATCGAGGCGCGCTGGTATCCGCTGTGGGAACAGCGGGGGGATTTCAAGGCCGGGGTACACGTGGAAGGCCCCCGCAACGGCGAGACCTTCGTCATCCAGTTGCCGCCGCCCAACGTAACCGGCACGCTGCACATGGGCCATGCCTTCAACCAGACCATCATGGACGGCCTGACGCGCTATCACCGCATGCGCGGATTCGACACGGCCTGGGTACCCGGCACCGATCACGCCGGCATCGCCACGCAGATCGTGGTCGAGCGCCAGCTCGATGCGCAGAAGGTCAGCCGCCACGACCTGGGCCGCGACAAATTCGTCGAGAAAGTCTGGGAATGGAAGCAGCACTCGGGCGGAACCATCACCGGCCAGATGCGCCGGCTGGGCACCTCGCCCGACTGGACGCGCGAATACTTCACGATGAACGAAGACATGTCGCGCGGCGTGGCGGAAGTCTTCACCCGGCTTTATGAACAAGGCCTGATCTACCGCGGCAAGCGGCTGGTCAACTGGGATCCCAAGCTGCTGACCGCCGTCAGCGACCTGGAAGTGATCAGCGAGGAAGAAGACGGCCACCTGTGGCACATCCGCTATCCGGTGGAAGGCAGCGGCACCGCCATCACCGTGGCCACGACCCGGCCCGAGACCATGCTGGGCGACGTCGCCGTGATGGTGCACCCCGAGGACGAACGCTACCAGGCCCTGATCGGCAAGCAAGTCCGGCTGCCGCTCACCGGCCGCCTCATCCCGGTCATCGCCGACGACTATGTCGACCGCGAATTCGGCACGGGCGCGGTCAAGGTCACGCCGGCGCACGACTTCAACGACTACGCGGTGGGCCAGCGCCACGGCCTGCCCATGATCTCGGTATTGACGCTGGACGGCCGCATCAACGACGAAGCGCCCGAAGCCTACCGCGGCCTGGACCGCTTCGAGGCCCGCGCCCGCATCGTGGCCGACCTCGAGGCCCAGGGCCTGCTGGCCGAGGTCAAGAAGCACAAGCTCATGGTGCCGCGCGGCGACCGCACCAACGCCATCATCGAGCCCATGCTGACCGACCAGTGGTTCGTCGCGATGAGCAAGCCCGCCCCCGAAGGCACGTACCATCCCGGCAAGTCGATCACCGACGTGGCGCTGGAGGTGGTGGCCGACGGCCGGGTGAAGTTCTATCCCGAGAACTGGGCCACGACCTACAATCAGTGGCTCAACAACATCCAGGACTGGTGCATTTCGCGCCAGTTGTGGTGGGGCCACCAGATTCCCGCGTGGTACGCCGACGACGGCCGCATTTTCGTGGCCAGGAACGAGCAGGAAGCGCGCGACAAGGCCTCGGCCGCCGGCTACACCGGCACGCTCACGCGCGACCCGGACGTGCTGGACACCTGGTTCTCGTCGGCACTGGTGCCGTTCACCACGCTGGGCTGGCCCGAGCAGACGCCCGACCTGGCGCGCTACCTGCCCTCGTCGGTGCTGGTCACCGGCTTCGACATCATCTTCTTCTGGGTCGCCAGGATGGTCATGATGACCACCCACTTCACCGGCCAGGTCCCGTTCAGGCACGTCTACATGCACGGCCTGATCCGCGATGCCGAGGGCCAGAAGATGAGCAAATCCAAGGGCAACACCCTGGATCCCGTCGACCTGATCGACGGCATCGGCCTGGACGACCTCCTGGCCAAACGCACCACCGGCCTCATGAATCCCAAGCAGGCCGAAAGCATCGCCAAGAAGACGCGCAAGGAATTCCCCGAGGGCATCCCGGCATTCGGCGCCGACGCGCTGCGCTTCACGATGGCCGCCTATGCCACGCTGGGCCGCAACATCAACTTCGATCTCAAGCGCTGCGAAGGCTACCGCAACTTCTGCAACAAGCTCTGGAACGCCACGCGCTTCGTGCTGATGAACGTGGAAGGCAAGGACTGCGGCGTCGAGCCAGGCGCCAGGGTCGAACTGTCGGTGTTCGACAAGTGGATCGTCAGCCAGCTCCAGCGCACCGAGGCCGAGGTCGCCAAGGGCTTCGAAGACTACCGCTTCGACAACATCTCCACCGCGCTCTACCGCTTCGTCTGGGACGAATACTGCGACTGGTACCTGGAATTGGCGAAGGTCCAGCTGCAGACGGGCGGCGAGGCCCAGCAGCGTGGCACTCGCCAGACGCTGATCCGCGTGCTGGAAACCGTGCTGCGGCTCGCCCACCCGATCATCCCCTTCATCACCGAGGAGCTGTGGCAGAAAGTCTCGGTGGCGGCCGGCAAGCGCCGCGCCGACCAGTCCACCAGCGTGGGCGTGCAACCCTACCCCGCCGCCCAGCCCGAGAAGATCGACGAAGCGGCCGAGGCTGCCATGGCGGAGCTCAAGGCGCAGGTCGATGCCGTCCGCGCCCTGCGCGGCGAAATGAACGTGCCGCCCTCGCAAAAGGCGCCGCTCAACGCCACCGGCAACCGCGCCACGCTGGAGCGCAACGCGCCCTATCTCGCCGCGCTGGCGCGGCTGACCGAGGTCAAGGTGGTCGACACGCTGCCCGACGTCGTCGGCGCGCCGGTGCAGGTCGTCGGCGACGCCCGCCTGATGCTGCATATCGAGGTCGACGTGGCGGCCGAGAAAGTGCGCCTGGACAAGGAAATCGCCCGGCTGGAGGGCGAAATCGCCAAGGCCAACGGCAAGCTCGGCAATGCCAGCTTCGTCGATCGCGCCCCGGCCGCAGTGGTGGAGCAGGAGAAGGCTCGCCTGGCGCAATTCAGCGACACCCTGGGCAAGATCCGCGAGCAGCGGGCCAAGTTGGGCTAACTGCGGGCTCCGCAGGCGAGGAGCGGCCAGTGGGTCGCCCCCAAATCGGCAGCGCTCGACTCCGCGTCCGGAGCCGGCCTACCGCCTCGTCGTCAGGTGCGCGGCATCCTGCGCCGGCCGCAACGCAGTGCCGAAGCGATCATGGATGAATCCCGCCACCTTCTCCCCCCACAGCCGATGTCCGGCCGCCGTCGGGTGCATGGAGTCCGCGAACAGGTAGTGCCGGTCGGCATCGGGCTCCACCAGCGTGTCGCGGGCGCATAGCAGCGCATCGACCTCGCCCTGCGCCGCATCCGGGCTCCGGCAGGCGGGCTTGTCGGTCACGGTCAGGCCCGCGGCGGCCGGATCGTCCACCACATCGTCGATGAAGCCGGCCAAGTCGAACACCTGCACGTTGGTGCCCGCCAGGCCCGAAGCCACGAGTTCGTTGTAGCCCTCCGACACTTCGGTGGCCAGGTCCTCCAGCTCGGTATTGCGGATGAAGGGCAGCATGCCCAGGTCCGGGAGGTTGACGTAGACGATACGTTTTGCTCCCGCGGCGGCCAGGCGCTTGAGCTGCGTCACCATGGCTGCGGCCTTGGCCCTGACCAGCTCTTCCATCAGATCGTCGGCCGCGGAAGCCGATTCGGGGTCGCCGCCGGCCAGGTTCTGGAAAGCGTCCAGGAAATCGTTGCCGCCGCCTTGGACCAGCACCAATTCGGTGCCGTCGAAGCCCTTGTGCGCGGCCAGGTAACGATCGATCTGCGTCTTGATGGAAATCGCGGTCGCCCCTTGCAGGCTTTCGTCCGGAAGCTGCGCGCCTTCCGCTGGAACCGGCTCGCCATCGACGTCGATATGCGCGCCGCCCTGCGCGTAGCCGGTGCCGTCCAGCTCCACGATGCGGCCGCCATGGCCGCGCGGCCCGAAGTCGACCTGCTGGTTGGGCTTGACCGCCAATCCCAGTTCGTCGGCCACGACTTCCACCCATACCTCGCCGGGCTTGGTCGTAAAACGCTGGCCCGTGGCACTGCGCGCAGCGGGATCGGGATGGACGGCCGCCGGATTGTAGGTGCCGACATCGCTGAGGCTGTCGCCGAACGAGACGATGGAGCGTACGGGCCCCGTCACCACCGGGCGCGTGCCGCGCTCGCGCACCGCGATCGCGGCGATGCCGCACACGATGAGCAGCGCCAGGACCGAAAGCCAACGCAATGACGGTAGCCGCATGGGTACACCTTGGGGACGGGAAGAGACGCGCGCCGGCGGCCGGCCGGCTGCGGTATGACACGACTCGCGGCGACAGGTTCAGCGACTGCCGGCACCGAGCGGTGGCGGCCGCTTCCTCAGCGCCGCTTCATGTAGTGGACGAACACTTCGCCGTCGTCGGTTTGCGCCAGCAATTCGTTGCCGGTCTGCTTGGAGAAGGCCTGGAAGTCGCGCACCGACCCCTTGTCGGTGGACACGACCTTCAGCACCTGGCCGCTCTCGAGCGTAGCCAGCGCTTTTTTCGCGCGCAGGATGGGCAGGGGGCACTTGAGCCCCTTGGCATCCACTTCCAGATCGAACGCTACCGGTTCGGTACTCATCGAGCCTTCTCCCGCCAAACTGTCACAGACGGCCTTCGACCCAGCCCTGCACGCTGGCGAGCGCCTGCGGCAGGCCCGCGGGATCGGTACCGCCGGCCATGGCCATGTCCGGCCGGCCGCCGCCCTTGCCGCCCACCTGCTGGGCCACGAAATTGACCAGTTCGCCCGCCTTGACCTTGCCCGATACGTCGGCGGTGGCACCGGCGACCAGGCTGACCTTCCCGCCTTCGACGGTCGCCAGCACGATGGCGGCGGACTTCAGCTTGTTCTTGAGCTGGTCCACGGTCTCGCGCAGCGACTTGGGGTCGACGCCATCCAGCTTGGCGGCCAGCACCTTCACGCCCTTGACCTCGGTTGCCGAGGCGGCCAGGTCGTTGCCCGCGCTGCTCGCCAGCTTGCTCTTGAGCTGGGCGATTTCCTTCTCCAGGCCTTTCAACTGGTCCTGGACCTGCGCGATGCGCGCCGGCAGATCGCCCGGCTGCACCTTGAGCGCGCCGGCGGCCGAGGCCAGCGTGGCATTCAGGTTCTGCAGATAGGCCAGGGAGTTGTCGCCGGTAATGGCTTCGACCCGGCGCACGCCGGCCGCCACGCCGCCTTCGGCCACGATCTTGAACAGGCCGATGTCGCCGGTACGCGCCACGTGCGTGCCACCGCAAAGTTCGCGCGAGAAACCGATGTCGAGCACCCGGACCTCGTCGCCGTACTTCTCGCCGAACAGCGCCATGGCGCCGCCCTTGACCGCGTCGTCGTAGGCCATCAATTGAGCCTGCACCGGCGTATTGGCCAGCACCTCGCGGTTGACGATGGCCTCTACCTGGGCAACCTGCTCGGCGGTCATCGGCGCGTCATGCGCAAAGTCGAAGCGGGTCTTTTCCGGATCGACCAGCGAGCCCTTCTGCTGCACGTGCTCGCCCAGCACCTGGCGCAGCGCCTTGTGCATCAAGTGCGTGGCCGAGTGATTGCGCATGGTGCGCGCGCGGCGCACCTCGTCGACCTGGGCATCGACCGTGTCGCCCACCGCCAGCGCGCCGGACACCAGCTTGCCGTGATGGCCGAACACATCGGCCTGGATCTTCTGCGTGTCTTCCACGTCGAAACGCGCCTGGCCCTGCACCAGCACGCCGGCATCGCCCACCTGCCCGCCGGACTCGGCATAGAAAGGCGTCCGGTCCAGCACTACCACCGCGGCCTGTCCGGCTTCGATGCGCGGCACCGACACGCCGTCCACGTACAAGGCCGTGACCTTGCCTTGGGCGGCCAGATGCGTGTAGCCCTCGAACACCGTCTTGGCGCCCTCGTACGCCAGCCCGGCGGCCATCTTGAACTTGCCGGCGGCGCGGGCCTGCTCGCGCTGGCGGGTCATGGCGGCCTCGAATCCGTCCATGTCCACGTCCACGTTGCGCTCGCGGCAGATGTCGGCGGTCAGGTCGACCGGAAAGCCGTAGGTGTCGTACAGGTTGAACAGAGTATCGCCGTCCAGCGCGGCGCCCGGCTTGAGCGCGGCCAGCGCGTTGTCCAGGATCTTCATGCCATGCTCCAGCGTTTCGCCGAAGCGCTCTTCCTCCTGGCGCAGGACCTGCTCCACCCGGGACTCGGCCTTGGCCAGCTCCGGATAGGCATCGCCCATCTCCGCGACCAGGTCCTTTACCAGGCGGTAGAAGAAAGGCTTGGTCTGGCCCAGCTTGTAGCCGTGCCGCAGCGCGCGGCGGATGATACGGCGCAGCACGTAGCCACGGCCCTCGTTGCCGGGAATGACGCCGTCCACGATCAGGAACGAGCATGCGCGAATATGGTCCGCGATCACCTTCAGCGAGTTGTTCGCGAGGTCGGCACAGCCGGTCTCGCGCGCGGCCGCCTTGATCAGGTTCTGGAACAGGTCGATCTCATAGTTCGAGTGCACGTGCTGCAGCACCGCGGCGATGCGTTCCAGCCCCATGCCCGTATCCACGCAGGGCTTGGGCAGCGGCGTCATCCTGCCCGAGGCGTCGCGGTCGAACTGCATGAACACCAGGTTCCAGATCTCGATGTAGCGATCGCCGTCTTGCTCGGGCGATCCCGGCGGGCCGCCCCAGACCTCCGGTCCATGGTCGTAGAAGATCTCGGAACACGGGCCGCAGGGCCCGGTGTCCGCCATCTGCCAGAAGTTGTCCGACGCATAGCGTGCGCCCTTGTTGTCGCCGATGCGCACGATGCGTTCGGTGGGCACGCCGATTTCGTTCTGCCAGATGCCGTAGGCTTCGTCGTCCTCGTGGTAGACCGTCACCCACAGCTTTTCCTTGGGCAGCTTGTAGACCGTGGTCAGCAGCTCCCAGGCGTAGTGGATGGCGTCACGCTTGAAGTAGTCGCCAAAGCTGAAATTGCCCAGCATCTCGAAAAACGTGTGGTGCCGGGCCGTGTAGCCCACGTTTTCCAGGTCGTTGTGCTTGCCGCCGGCGCGCACGCTGCGCTGGGAAGACGTGGCGCGCTTGTAAGGACGCACTTCGTTGCCCAGGAATACGTCCTTGAACTGGACCATGCCCGAATTGGTGAAGAGCAGGGTCGGGTCGTTGGCAGGCACCAACGACGAGGACGGCACCACGGTGTGGCCCTTGGACTCGAAGAACTCGAGGAATTTCTGACGGATCTCGGCGGATTTCATCGCTGCACGCAGGTAGGGGGATGAATCGCCAACAGCGCCCGTTTACATCCCCGGATAAATATCGAATCTTCAATTATAGAGGGAGGCAGGCGCAAAGGCCCTCTTCCGGGCTGGGACCGGAAAACGGGGGAACAGCCGACCGGACCTTCCGCCAGCCGGAGCCCGAATAACGCCGGGCGTGCCCAGGCGCCTGGCGCGCGGCCGCTCAGCGGCCGGCCAGCGCCTTCTTGATCTTCTGGTCGGTCTTGTACTGGCTCAGCGCGTACACGGACCAGATCGCGGCGGGAATCCAGCCGATCAGCGTGATCTGGAGGATCAGGCAGAAGATGCCGGCGAAGGGGCGGCCGATGGTGAAGAACTGGAGCCAGGGGAGCAGGAGGGCGAGGAGCAGGCGCATAGGGAACGTGGAACCGGTAACGGCGGCATTTTACCCATGCCTGCCCGGGCGGCGCGAACCAGGCCGGAAAGCGACCGCGGCCACGTACGTGGAGCCCCGTATATCGAGAAGGGCAATGCGCCCGTTAGATCCAGGTAGCTCGACGCCCCTGGCCAGGCCGGCGCGCTTTCGCAGGAGCTCGAGGCGCCCTCCTCTTCCAACACATAAGAACATGCGATGAAAACGACTTCCACTCCCCCTCTTTCCCACTCCCTGCCCCGCCTCCTGCGCGCGCTTCCCTTGTCGGTGCTGCTTGCGGCCTGCGGCGGAGGAGGCGACGACGGCGGGCCGGGCCCGACGGGCCCTCAGGTTCCTCCGCCAGGCCCCGAGACCAGCCAGCCCATCACGGAAATGCCCTCCTCCAGCTACACCGGGGACAAGCTTGCCGCCTTCGTTCGGTTGAACGAAGCGCGCCTGGCGGCCGGAGTCAGCGCGGTGGAACAGAATGCCCAGCTCGACGCGGCGGCGCAGGCGCATGCGACGTATCAGGTCAGGAATTACGAGATCGGGCATGGGGAGGATCCTGGGAAGCCGTGGTTCACGGGTACGGATCCTGTCAGCAGGGCGCGTACGCACGGCTACTCAGGGACAGCTGTAAGTGAAGTAATTAGTTATGCTGATCCCGGCGTTGCTGCCATCGAATCTCTTCTTCTATCTGTCTATCATTTACACGGACTACTCGAACCTCGGGCAAATCAAGTTGGGATAGGCATGGACCTAACGGTAACGCCTACGCATCTATCCACCACAAGCATTACGCTCGGCACAACGAAAAAAGGGCTGCTTACTGCACGCTCAGTGTGGCATTGGCCTACCGCTCAGCAGATAAACGTCAATCCGCGCTTTACTCCGGCGAGTGAGTCACCCAACCCTGCTCCCGATCTTGCGACGGCCGGCACCCCGATCATGTTCTGCGGAGCGGAAGGAAATTACGCGCCAATTCGGGCTTCCAAAGTAGTACTCAGGGAAGATGGGATGACTACCGAGACACCGATTCGATTGCTCGTAAATGCCGCCGTGAAGGTTGAAAGCAGCGTCAATGCAGACGTAGTAGTTGATACGAACCTGGCACTTTCTTCCGTTTACCAAGGTTGCCTCTTTGTGCTGCCAACAACCGAACTCCGACCCGGCAAGGGTTATCAAGTTGAAATCCATGCTGATCAAGCCGGCAAGGACTTATCTACGACATGGAATTTCGTGACTCGCAACCCAAGCTAACGAATATGATGGCGAAAATTACTTGCACCTATCCTGACATCTCGTAGTAGCAGGTCGAATAGAAACTTCCATTTTGGAAAAAATAGCCCGAGTACCCATTATTCGCCGGTTGTAGATATCGATTCTGATTTGAGAAGGCGCCCTGCTTCATTGTGTACGCCTCCCAGGAATACGCACCTCGAGCAGTGGCGCTGCCGTAATAGCCTGGCAAGCAATAGGCGCTCGCAACAGTAATCGCGGAGCTACTAATGTCCAACGTCAGATTCGCCCCCGCTCCGCTACTGACCGAACATTGCGTAGTCCAGGGCGTTAGTGTGCATAGCCCGTACCAACTGTTCTGCCACTGATTGTGCGCCTGAATTTCAGCACCGGAATCGCGTACGACAACACGCAAGGTTGATGGAAGATCAGCCCAACCGCTTCGACCATCCCATACCTCGCGAAAATAAATTTCCGCCCCACTCATTCCGTTCAAAAGGTCCTGTATCGTCGCAGGCGCAGCAGGAGGAACCGGCACAGGGACCACAGGAGGCGGCGACGTCGGCGCATCCGGCATGACCTTCTGCGCCACTCCCGTTATATGCGTCGAATCCGCCCAAGGCGTCCGCACCTGCGGCGCGGCCAATTGCGCGTTTGCTTGCACCGCCGCCGCCAGGCAGCCACTTATTCCCGCCACGAGCCTTCGCATCATTTCCTCCCTCAGTATTTGCAATAAACCTGGGCAATCGCCTTGGCTTGCCCGCCCAGCACCGCCCCGTCGAAGTCCAGCAGCTGCACTTGCCACGCCGCGCCTGCGTCGAGCGCCTTGCGGGTGAACGACGCCCCCTTCGAGGACTCGATCTGGGGCAGCAGGTAGATGAGCGGCGTGCCCGCGGCGGTGCCCATTTGGCCGCAGGCCGGTTTCTGCACCATGTCGCCCGATGCGACGACCTGGCTGCCGGTCATGACGTAGCTGGACAAGAGATCGTCGGCGCGCATCCAGACCCCCAGGCGGCACACCAGGCCGGTTCCTGTGCCGGTGTCGGTGGCGAAGGCGCCGTTGGGCGCGCAGGCGGCGCCGGCCACCGCCAGGGCTGCCAGTTCTCGCCACGAGCCTCCGGCGCAAACGAGCAGGCCGCCCGCCGCGGTGCGGGCGAACTCGGCATTGACGCCCGCCGCGGACGATATCCGCGGGGAGCAGGCCGTGTTCGCAACCGCCACTTCCCTGACGCCCAGCCGGTCGGCCGAGATGCCGGCGTGGCCGATAAGATCGCGGCCGGCGACGGTCAGGGCCAGCCCCTCTCCCGTGGCGACGACCATCTGGCCCGCGGCCACGCGTAGGGTGGGCTGCGCGTCGGCGGCGTCGAAGATCGACCCTCTGTCGGTGGCCAGTCCGAGGGCGCCTTTGACCCGCTGGCTGGCAATGACGCCCGTGGCGGGATCGATGTGCACGACGGTGCCGTTGTCTGCCCGGAACAGGCCGGTCTTGGCCTGCAGCACGCCCGCGCACTGTATGGTGACGATGCCGGCGTTGCCGGCGGAGACGCAGTCTCCCGCCGCCCCGCGCAGCGTGAGCGAGTCGTGCAGCCGGACTGCCCCCTGCACGTCCAGCCCGCCTTGCAGGTCGGGATTGCGGGTGTCGCGCATGCGCACGAATTGCTGGAACATCGTGGTATCCAGGCTCGCCAGCGCCCCGACGATGCCGGCGGTGGCTCCGAGCGGATTGGCCACGGCATAGGTTGCGCCGCGCACTACCGATGGCTGGTTGACGTAGGCGGCGCCCCCGAAGCCTCCACTCGCCATGACGACCTGGGCCATCAGATCGGCATTCGGCTCGGGCGAGCTCGGCGTCTTCAGCGGGGTGGTGGTATGGACCAGGGCGTCCATTCGGCACCCCGTCCCGGGACAGACGCCGCTGCGCTCGATGCGGACGGCGACGGCCTGGTTGAAAGGCGTCCGGTCGGGGAAAGCCGCCTGCAGGAAGCCGGCGGCGCGCAGTTCGCCCAGGGTGGGCGCGAGCGGTGTCGCCACCCCCGCTATGTCGTGCCCGCGCGCCAGCGCGTCGTAGTGCTGGACGAGATAGCCATCCATGGCGCCCTTGACCGTCAGCAGGTAGGTGCCGGTCGCCTGGGCCGCGGCATCGTCGACCTCCTGCATCAGGCGACCGGCTGCCAGCACGGCCACTACCATGGCGATGCTCGCCGCGATCGCCAGCTCGATCAGCGTCAGTCCCCGCTGCCCGGCATGGGCGCGGAAGCGGGCGCGAACGTTGGCCGAGGTGATCATGTCCGGCCTAGCGTGCGGTGAAGGAGAACGTATTCGTATCGCCGCTCGTGCAGGCGCCGTCCGCCCCTGCCGCGTTGTAGACTCCCGCGGCGCCCCCGGTTCCCGGCTGCTTGACCACCGTGCCGTTGATGACGATGCGCTCGGACACGCGCTGCATGACGGCGGCCAGGGCGGGACATGCCGCTTCGTTGACTTTGTCGAGCGTCAGCCCGAAGGCGTCTCCTGCCGTCGTGATGGTGTCGGCGGCCAGCGCGATGCGGCCATCGGTTGCGCCCAGTCCGTGGCGAACGGTGGCCGTCGCGCCCGTGCCGTTGACGGTGATGACGCTGCTGCTGCGCAGCGCGTTGGCCAGCTGGACGATGCCTATGCCGACATACGGCGTGGTGCCCAGCCCCTGGTTCGATACTTTGGTCCGGGCGATGAACCGCTGCAGTTCCTGGCCGACCGAGGGGACCTTGTTCTCGATGATGTAGCCGTTGATGGCCGGAATGCCGATGATGGCGGCGATCAGCACAATGGCGGCAACAATGGCGACCTCGACCAAGGTAAAGCCCTTCTGGCGGTCCGGCAAGGCGGGGGGATGACGGGACATGCGAAATACCTCATCGGCTGGAGTAATAATTGGTCAGGGCGGAGCGCATTTCGTTGACGACGCCCACATGCCAGAAAACGATGGCGAGCGCCACGCCCACGGATCCCAGGAGCAGGATCCAGCGCGCGGCCGTGGCCTTTCGCGCGACCTGCCGCAGGGAACGGCCCTCGAGGCGCAATCGCGTCTGCTGCAACGCGGCGTCCATGCCGCGCGCGGCGATCAGGTCGGCCAGGAACCACAGGGTTTCGGTCTCGATGATGCCGGTGTCGAAGGTCGAACTGCCGACACGGCCATCGTCGATGTTGGCGATCATCTGTTCCAGGTGCCAGCGGCGCCATGGCGTCGCGCCATCCACTTGCAGGTCGAGCGCCTCGCGCAATGCGGTGCTGACATTGCCGCGCCGCTTGACCATGGTCGCCAGCGCGGCCAGGAATCCTATGCCTTGCAAGTCCCGGTACAGGCGCCAGACGAAACAGCGATCCAGCAGGCGGCGGAACCGGCCTGTCAGATTCGGCATGGACCACGCCACGAAATAAATCGCCACGCCGAGCAGCAATACCGAGAGGAAGAGGTTCGCCTGGATGAACTCGGCAAACGCATAGAGCTTGCGCGTCAGGCCGCCTGTGAATTCATCCGGGACCATGCCGAACGCGCGCTTCAGGCGGGGAACGGTAAACAGCGGCACCGCCACGATCATCGCGAACGTGACCAGGACTGCCGCCAGAGCGACGGCGAGCGTGCCCGCCAGCGTCCGCCGGGTTTCCTCCACCAGGCGCGTCACCGCCGCGACGTCGCGCAGGGTCTGCTCGAGCGCGCCCGCCCCGCCGCGTTGCGCCATCCGGATCAGGACGAGATCGTCGTCGGGCAAGGTGGAGCGAAAGGTTTCGTACAGATCGCCGCCTCCTTCCTGGTAGCGCCTGGCCCAGTGCCCGGACAGCACGCCGCGCGGGTGTCGTCCATAGCGCCGCGCGTCGTCGAGGAAAATGTCGCGCAGCGTCTTGCGTCCGCTGCTGGCCTCCATGACGTCGGCAAGATAGTCGTAGTAATCCGCCCGCATCGGCCTGAACCGCCATGCGGCTCCCGCCACGCGCAGGCTCCCTGCGGAAAGGCTCATGAGCCGTCTCCGTTCAAGGCTTCGCGCCGGCGCGCGAGCAGCGCGGGTACCCGGCCAGAAGCCAGCCTGCGCCTTTGCGCGGGGCGCCGCCCTGCCGGAGCAAGGCGCTTGCCCCGCATCTGCAGGGTCTCGAAACTGACGAATCTGGGCTCGATGTCCCGAGGGTCGATCAAGCCCTGGGACGCCTTGTAGACAGCGCATTCCATGGCGGTCTTGCCCGTCATGTCCGGATGGTCGAACGCGGTGCGGCGCTGGAACCGGAAGTAGTCGCGCAAGGCCAGCGTATCGGCGTCGCGCACCAGGCGCAGGAATTCGTCGTCGACCGCCGGATCGATCATTTCGGCGGCCACGGTGCGGCCGGCATATCCTTGCAGCTCGACCAGGCCTCCCTGGCGGCACGCCGGGCAGCCTGCGGCGTTGCGCACCTTCAGGCGTCCGGCATCGAGGCCGTACAGCTCGTGCAAGCGGTCGGCGTAGGTCCGCCAATGGTCCCGGCTGGAGCCCCGTTCGGCGGTTCCGCCCCGATCGAACAGGGAGGAAAACGGCAGCGCGCAACGAGGGCACAGGGTGGGCAGCAAGGTCTGGTAGATCAGCAGCTTGAGGATGCCGGGCGTCGCCAGGAGGCGACGCGATACCCCGATGAACTCGGAGGCCAGCCGGTCGGGAATCAGCGCCGCGCTCCCCGCGTGCGTCGTCGTATACAGATTGCTGCCCGAGCTCGCGAGATCCATGAAGGCCCGGCCCGTGGACCGGTCCCGTATTTCGCCTATCAACAGGTCATTCATGGCCGATCGCTTGATGGTCTTGAGCTTGGCATCGAACTCGTTCGACACGGCCCCGTCGAGCGACCGGCTCACGCTGTTCTGCAGCGCATTGGGGATCAGGTACTCGACCGGATCCTCCAGGGTGATGACCTTGCGCGTGGGCGGGATGGCGGACATCATCGAGGCGATGGTGGTCGATTTGCCGGATCCGACCACGCCGGCCAGCACGATCGCCCCGCCTTCCGCGGTCAATGCCCGTTCGATGGTGCGGATCTGCGACGGCAGGTAGCCCAGCCGGTCGAAGTCAAGCGGCCGTTCGCGCATGTCCATGCGCAAGAGACGCATGGTGACCGAGGCGCCGGCGTCCGTGGCCAACGACGCCCATCGGAGCATGAACGGTGCGCCGTCGACCTCATGCAGGATGCTGCCCTGCTGCTCGATCACCGGGTCGAACACCGCGCCGTTGCCACCCTGTATGTCCATGTAGGCCACGGCGAGGACCTCCATCAGCGTGGATGTCTGCATGCCCCGGAATCGCTCGGGCATGACGTAGCGGCCGCCGACCGTGTACCGGATCTCGGACTCGGGATGGGCCATGCGGACGTTGATGTGGATATCGCTGGCGCCATGCCTGACGCCCCAGGCCACGATGTCGTGGAACGCCGCGGCCATCGAGCTCTTTACCGGGTCCAGCAGCACCCTGCGGCGCGAACGCAGGGTCTCGCCGGTGATCTGGCCCCGCACGATGGAAAGCAAGAGAGTCGCCGGCACCACCACCCGGGCGGGCCGCGCCAATACCCGTCCGCGCTCTCGCACCATGCGTTCGAATTCCTCGATCTGCTCGCTGCGGGCGTAATCCTCGACGGTGAACAGGGCCACCTCGCCATTGTCCAGCTCGACCGGGCAGAGCTTGTTGAGCAAATTGCCGAGGTCGAATTCCGTGCGCAAGGCCCGCTTGAACGCGGGAGTCATGCGGGCGAGCTGGTCCCGGCTGTCCATGCGGGCGATGGAAGCCGGCGCGTGGCCGTCTGCTTCGCAGGCGGGCTCGCTGGGCATCGGCGCGGACCAGGGCCTGGCGGTACGCGGCCGGCGCAGGCGACTACCGGGAATGAGCATGGGGGACTCCTGTCGAAAATGGCGGGCGGCTCATGGGCGCATCACAGGCGGCGGCGCCAGCACCGGGAAGGCGGGCGGGGGCGAGATCGGGGCCGCCACGGGCGAACCGGCAACGGGCGGCCGTGGAAGCGACGCCGATGGATCGAAACACGCGGAACGCTCTCCGGCAGAGCCCTTGCGCAGATAGACGCAGCCGTCTTCGATGCGCTGCAACCGGTACTCGGCATTGGAAGAAGTGGCGCCACGGGGCAAATCGCGCCCTTGGCGGTAGACCCTGGGTTCGCCGTTGACCAGCACGACCGCGGTCAGGGCTCCGCGCAACCCGTAGACGGATGCAAGCACGAGCTTGTCGCCTCGCCGTGCCGGCGCGGCCGGTGCTCCCCGCCCCGGAGCCCCCTGACGGGAACGTTCGGCAGCCAATGCACGCTCGGTGTCGAGCCTGAGCATCTCACGCACCTTCTCGAGCTCCGCCTCCTTCGCCAGCGCGGGCGGGAAAAGCAGCGACAGCGCCGCCACACCGGCGGCCAGCGCCCATGCGGTCCGCTTATTCATGCGCATAAAGCACTCCAGAGATGCCGGCCATGAGCCGGCTTCGGTTCAACGATGGCTCGGCGGCGGGGTCGACGGTGAGGAATACGGAACGCCACTCGACCTGGCTCGCGAGCGTGCCGGGCAAGAGGAACATCGAACGCAATGGCCCTTCTAGCGTCAGAGGCCGTTCGAGGATGACCGGCATGGACGCCGGTGGAGGAATGGCAAGCCCGTGTTCGTCACGCGGCGCCTCCAGCCTTACGGGAGAAGGCTCTCCCAGCGTGGCGGCGGACAGCAGCGGAAGAATGCGCTGCAGCGAGGTGATGGTCTCGTTCTCGTGCTCGACACTGGTCTTGAGCCGCGACATGTCCAGGGGGTGGCCGTCCCTCGCGACCGCGAACCGCGCGACCACCGCGTCCATGGGCTGCCATGTCTCGCTCCATCCGCGGGGGCGAGCCGCCAGGAAGCTGGCATTGGTGGCAAGGCGGTGCACGCGGTCGTACTTTGCCAGGCACGACCATCCCGCTTGGGAAACACGCTTGCATTGCGCCGATGCGAGGCGCCAGCCGCCCACCTCGGCCGGCAAATCGGCGAGCTGGCTCAACAGCGCGTTCCAGTCTTCCTCGGCATCGACCCGGACCCGGTTGCGGAATTCGCCCAGCACATGCGACCAAGCCGCGTCCGTATCGACCGGCGGCGCCGGGAGCGCCTGGTTGCCGCCGCTGCGGTACCAGTCCCAGGCGGCCCGCAGGAAGAAAGCCGCGGCGCATCCCAGCACCGCCACCGCAAGCGGCCGCGGCACGGAGGGCAAGGACCAGCCGCAAGGCTTGAGCAGGCACTGTGCCGAGGATTCGCCCATCATCGCGGCAAACGGCATGGCGTCGCCGTCGATGTCGGCGGCCGCCAGGACGGTCAGGTCGTCGCCATGGCGTTCGGCGAGCTCGTCCAGCGCCGCCTGCGCATCGGCCGCTGTATCGTAGACGCGATCGGATTGGGTGAGGACCTTGCCCGCCTGCGCCGCCACCACCCATGCCCTGCCATCGGGCAGCGCGGCCCGCAATGCGACGACTCCTTGCCGGTGCTCGGCGGCAAATGCCAGTGCACCGCTATAGAACCGCCCGGCTTGGCCACGGTCGGCGCGGTTCAGCCTCACCACGCCGACCGCCTCGGAGTTCTCGGCATGGGCGTAATGAGAGGCCCTGGCCTGCCGCGCCTTCTGCCTGGCGCGCTGATCGAGCCGGCTGCCCAGGATGGTATGCCAGCGCATGCCGAGGACCAGCACGCGCTCATCGTCGTCGAACCGGAGCAGGACGTAGTCGTTCATACCCTGCCCTCAGAACCCCTCTTCCACCTGGGCCGTGATCAGTACCACGGTATTGCGCCGCTCGCGCGCGGTCTTGCCCGACCCTCCGAGGATGAGCGGCGCGCCTTCGTCGAGCCGGCGCTTGTCGTACTGGTCTTGCGAACGCTCGAAACCGGAAATGAGAACGGGTTGGCCCGGGCGCAGCTCCACCTGCTGTACCGTGCCCATGCCGTCTATGGTCTTCTGCTGCAACTGCACCTGGTTGCCATTGGCGCCGAAGGTCAGCGTCTTGAGCGGTTGCGCAACGGTATTGTCGTAGGCGATGGTAAGCAGGATCTGGCCGTCGTCCTGCGCGTCCGGGATGACGGTCAGGAACGAGCCGACGGTTTCCTCTTTCTGCGTGACCGAAGGGGCGGTCGAGGTTCCCGCCGAGGATGCGACAGTCGTGACCTGCACCTGGTCTATGTAGGTGAAAGTGGTGCGGACGGCATGCGTGACCGGACGCCGATTCAAGGTCTGCAGCGGCACCGTGGTGCGCCGGGTGATGGTGCCGACCTCGCTCAGCGCTTTCAATACGAGGGCGGTGCCGTCCCAACGGCCTCCGGTGATGGACACGCCCACGCCGGTACCCGCGACGTCGGATACCAGCGACTCGGGCGCGCCGCCCTGCAAGGCCTCGCGGGTACGGCGGTAGACCAGGTTCCAGTCTATGCCCTGCTCGCTCTGGTTCCTGGCGACCAGTTCGATTTCCTCGAACATCAGGCGCACGCGCCGGGTCAGCGCCTTGTTCTCGCGCTCCAGGAAGGCGGCAACGCGATCGAGCGCTTCCGGGGTATCCGTCACGACAATGAGCCCGGACGCATCGCCGTTGGCGGCAATGATGCCGGCCCGCGTCAGGAAAGGCTCGACCTTGCTCTTGACGGCCGCCAGCGCATCGCTGCCGCCGGACTCGATGCGAGTGGACGACGCGCTTTCGAAGGCGCCCGCGCCGCCGCCTCCGGAGCGTCCGAGGCTGGCCGCCGCCGATGCCTTGAGAGTGAGTGCGCGAACGTTGAAAACCCGAGTCTCGGTGCGGTAGAAAACGATGGCGCCGGCCGTGTATTTCCAATAGACGCCCAGGCGGTTGGCGGCCAGGTCGAGCAGACGGGGCAAGGGATGCAAGCCGGTGGGCAGCGCCACCTGGCCGGCCGGGGGCGCCGCCGCGCCGGCCGCGGCAGGCGTGGCCAGGCGGGGCAGGAAAGCCTCGTGCGGCAAGAGGGCTTCGGGCCGGACACGAACCTGTATGCCGGTGGCGAGCGCCACCTGCTCGCCCAGCGTCTGCAAGTCCACCTTGCCGCCGGGAAACATCAGCGCCGTCTCGACCGAGGCGCGCAACGGCTCCGGCAGCGTGACTTCCCGGGCCAGCGGCTGCGGCCGCCCGGCCAGCCATGGCCGATCGACGTCCTGCGCCTGCAGGCGCTGGCGCGCGTTCACGACGGCCTGCTGGAATCCGATCTGCGCGCTGGCGATGCTCTGGGATGCCCGGGCCGCGCCATCGTCGATCTTGCGCATGGCCTCGATCTGTGCGCAGCCGCACGCCAGCGCGGCCGTCATCATGCCCCCGTACTTGAGGAGCCGCCGGGGAAGGATAGTCGGCATCGCCTACCCCTGTTGGCCCGAGACCTGTGCGGTACGGTCGCAGGACTCGGCAAAGGGAATGATGCGCAGCACGCGATTGGAATAGAAGCACGGCTGCAATGGACGCGACGACAGCTCGGTGGACGCCAGCAACGCGCGCACCGCCGTCTTGAAATCGCTGCCGAGACTGGCGGCCCCGGCCAGCGGGATATCCACGTCCACGGTCCAGTGCTCGGACTCGAACGTCCAGCCCGAGGCCTTGGCCCAGCGCGCCAAGGCCTGGCGCATCGTCCGGTCGGCCGGCGTGGCCTCGTAGGCCTGTGCCGGCCCGGCGGGCATGTGGCCGGAAAACATATCGCCGCGCGGCAGGCCGGCAGACGCGGCGTACGCGCGAGCGCCATGCGAGGGCGCCGCCCGCGTGTCGCCATACGCCGGCTGCGCGGCGGCCGCGCCCATGTCGGAACCGCCGTCCATACCGGCCTGGGACGCGCGCCCCTCGTAGCGGGCGCGGGCAACGACGTCGCCGATGCGCAGCGTGAATTCGCGCGCCGTACCGGCGACTACCGCATACCCCCCCTGCCAGGCCACCGCAGCCAGCCGTTCTTCCTGCGGACCGGCGGTGAAAATCGCGGGCAGGATCTGGCCCACCCGGAACTGCATGTAGGTCTGCCGCCCGTCGTCGAAAACCTGCACGGGGGCAACCCGCTTGTCGCCTTCGATGCGATAGGCGAAATCGTAGACGCCGCGGTTGGCAGCTCCGGGGGCCGGCGCGGCGGGTTGCGCCTGGGCGACGCCCCACGCCCACATGGCAAGAACGGACACGGCTGTTCGGCACGGATGCATAATGAACCCTTGGCAAAGCGACGCGGCCCCCGGCCGCGACCAGGGCTGCATCGTGCCGCAGGCGGCAAGGCGCGAGTAGCGTGTGAACTACGTACGTAAGGCCGCATTTGTCCTGCTTGCCCGACCTACAGGATCCGCATGCGCATCAGAATCCTCTCCGACCTCCACCATGAGCACTTCGGCGGCAACCGCCCGCTTCCCGCCATCGACGCCGATCTCGTCGTCCTGGCCGGCGACATCCATACGCACGATCTCGGCATCGAATGGGCCGGCCGCGCCTTCGGCAATACGCCGGTGGTCTACGTGCCCGGCAACCATGAGTTCTATTCGGCCCACATGGGCAGGCTGGACCGCAAGATGCGCGAGACGGCCCGCCGCCACGGCGTGCACCTGCTGCAGAACGAGGCGCTTGAATTGGACGGCGTGCGCTTCCTGGGCGCCACGTTGTGGGCGGATTTTGCGCTGTACGGATCGCCGGGCGACGAACTGGCGCAGGCCATGGCCCTGCGCGTCATGCCCGATTTCAGCTGCATCGATACCGACGAGGGGCGATTCACGCCTACGGCCTGCATCGCGTTGCACCAGGCGGCGCGCGACTGGCTGGCCCGGCAGCTCGATACGCCTTATGCGGGCCGCACGGTGGTCGTCACCCACCACGCGCCGAGCGAGCGCTCCGTGCCGCAACAGTACAAGGGCAACCAGCTTTCACCGGCGTTCTCGTCCAACCTCGACGAGCTCGTGGCCAAGGCCGATCTCTGGATACATGGCCATACGCATACCTGTTTCGACTATCGCATCGGCAAGGCGCGCGTCGTGGCCAACCCGGGCGGTTATCCGGGTGAGAACGAGGAGTTCGACCCGGAGCTTGTGGTGACGATCTGAAGTCGCGTCAACGCAGGTCGGCGCCGACCAGGTCGTAGCGATCGGTGCAGAGGGCGTCCACGCCCCACGAGAAAAGCTCGCGCCCGCGCGCGGGATCGTTGACGGTGTAGCACATCAGGCCGTAGCCGGCCGCCTTGATGCGATGAGCCACGCCCGCGTCCAGCCGATCGTGCCGGCAATGCAGCGACACGCACTCGAGCGCCGCGAGACGTGCCTCCCAGTCGGGCGGCACGCTCTCCACCAGCAGGCCGCGCGGAATGCCCGGCGCGACCTCGCGCGCCACGGCCAGGGCCTTGGCGGAAAAAGACGAGAACAGCGGCAGCCGTCCGGGATCGGCCGTATCCGCGAACAGGTCCTGCACCATCTGCCCCACCGCCTGTCCGGTGTCCACGTCGTGGCCCGGCATGGGCTTGATCTCGATGTTCATCCAGATCTCGTGCCGGCGCAGCCACTGCACCACGTCTTCCAGACGCGGCACGGGCTCGCCCTGGAAACGCGGATCGAACCACGCGCCGGCATCCATGCGCGCCAGTTCCTCGGAGTCGAACGCGCCGACGTCGCCCACGCCCGGTACGGTGCGCCCGAGCTGGGTGTCGTGCATGAGAATGGGGACGTCGTCGGCAGCGAGCATGACGTCGAACTCGACGCCGCGGATGCCTCGGGCATGGGCCTCGCGCATGCCCGCCAGGGTGTTCTCGGGAGCCAGCGCGCCGCCCCCGCGATGCGCCAGTATCCGTGGATACGGCCAGCGCGTTGCGGGAACGGCGTTGGCCCCGGTTTTCATCGTTTGGCGCTCATCACCGCCGACGAGCGGGCCACGGCGTCGTCCAGCCCCTGCTTGGGCGGCTTGACGCCGTTCCAGACGGCGTTCAGCTCGCTGTCGATGATCTCGCTGACACGGTCGTAGTTGTTCAGCCGGAAGCCGCGGGTGAACTTGGCCGGCGGGTTGGCCATGGCACGCACCACCGCCTCGGCGCCCGGAATGTTCTTGTAGAACGACACGTCCGAGGCGCGGTAGGCGGCTTCGGTCAACGGCAGGAAGCCGGTCTTCTGGTGCCATTCGCTCGCCACGACCGGCGAGGCCAGGTAGGCGATGAAGGTGGCCAAGGCCTTTTGCTCGGCCGTGGAATGGCCGCCCAGCGCCCAGAATGCGGATCCGCCGACGAAGGGGGTGCTCGGGTGCGTGGCTTCCTCTTCGTAGTAGGGCAGCGGCGCCACGCCGTACGAGAAGTTGGCCTTGCTCTGCACCAGCGACAGTGCGCTGCTGCCGCTGGTGAGCACCGCGCACTCGCCGGAAGCGAAAGAGGCGTCCGCCTGGTCGCGGTCGGACCGCACCGGGAACAGGTGGCTGCGCACCCAGCTCATCATGAGCGCCAGGTGGCGTACGTGCAGCAGGTCGTTGGCGAGCAGCTGCGCGCCGTTGGAACCGTCCAGGCCGTTATTGCGCGTGGCGTAGGCCGTATTGTGCATGGCCGAGAGGTTTTCCACGTGCACCCAGGTCTGCCAGCTCGTCGCATAGGGGCAGCTGACGCCGTTCTGCAGCAGCGCGATCAGGTGCGCCTGCATTTCGCGCCAGGTACGCGGCGGGGCGTCCGGGTTCAGGCCGGCGCGCCGGTACAGGTCACGGTTGTAGAGGTAGATGGGGATGTCGGCCATCCAGGGAAGCGCGAGCAGCCGGCCCTTGGCGTCGCGCATGGTGCTGGTGGTCTGCGGCAGGAACCAGCGCAGATCCTTGATGGGATGCTTGGCAAGCAGTTCGTACATGGGCAGGATGGCGCCCTGCCTGGCGATGAATTCCGGCGACCGGTTGTCGGGCAGTTCGACCAGGTGCGGCGCGCGCTTGGCGCGGACGGCCGCGATGCCGTCCTCGATCAGCGCCTCGGCCGACGGCTTTCCGGTCACCTTCACCGTGAAGCCGTGCTGCTGCTCGTTGAAGCGCTGTACCAGCGTATCGAACTCCGCGGCCTGCTGGGGATTCAGGGTATGCCACACCTGCAATTCGATGGGGCCCGAATGGGCCGCCGCGGCGCCGGCGGCTGCCGCGCCCGCCGCCCCGGCAGCGGCCTTCTTGGCCGTGGATGCCGGTTTCTTGGCAGCGGCCTTGGCGGCCGGCTTGGCGTTGCTCTTCTTGGCGTTCTGCGCCGTCGCGGTACCCAGGCCGCTCACGGCCAGGACGCCGGCGGCCAGAACCGACACACCCCATTTCAACCAGCGCTCAGTCGGCTGCATCGATCCGTTCTCCGAAAACATAGTCAAACTCAAGCGACATACTCACAAAAAGGGAAAGTCGACCTGCGGCCGGCGGCCGCAGACAAGATCGGCGAGAGCCTTCCCGGAACCGCAGCCCATGGTCCACCCCAACGTGCCGTGGCCGGTGTTCAGGTAGAGGTTGGGCAAGCGCGTGCGCCCGATCAGGGGCACGTTCGACGGCGTGGCGGGACGCAGCCCGGACCAGTATGCGACATTGTCCAGGTCCAGCGCCCCGGGAAACAGCTCCCGGGTCAGCGCCGTCAGCGCCTCGCAACGCGCAGTGTTCAGAGCGCGGGAATAGCCGCTCAGTTCCGCGGTGCCCGCCACCCTCAGCTTGTCTCCCAGACGCGAAAATACCACTTTATGGGCGCTGTCCGTCAGGCTGACCGTGGGGGCCCGGGCGGAATCGGTAACGGGGTATGTCGCGGAATAGCCCTTGGCGGGATAGACCATGCAGGAGACGCCCAGCGGCCGCACCAGTTCCGGGGTGAAACTGCCCAGCGCGGCCACGAACACATCGCCCTGGACCTTGGCGTAGCGGCCGTGCTCGTCGATGGTTTCCACCGCCTTGACCCACCCGCCTTCGGCCAGGAGGCGCGTGATCTGCGTGGAGAACCGGAATTCCACGCCGGCCGCCGCGGCCTTTTCGGCCAGCGCGGTGGTGAACAGATAGACGTCTCCGCTTTCGTCGGCGGCGGTGTAGTCGCCGCCGACGATGCGGTGGCTTTGCGGCGCCAGGGCCGGCTCCAGCGCCACCAGCTCTTCGGTGCTGAGGATCCGGCGGTCCACGCCGTACTCGCGCATCAGGTCGGCCGCCTTTTGCGAAGCGTCGAACTCGGCGGCGTCGCGGTAGAAATTGATGATGCCTTTTTCGAGGTGGTCGTAGCGGATGTCCAGTTCGGCCCGCATGGCCTGCAGGGTCGCACGGCTGTAGGCCGCCATGTTGACCAAGGCCCGAATGTTGCGCGGCAGCCGGGCAGGCAGGCATTCGCGCAGGAAAGCCAGGCACCACAGCCACTGGTGCCAATCGGCGTGCAGCCGGAACAGGAGCGGCGCATCACCCTTCAGGAGCCAGCGCGCCAGTTTGAGCGGCGCCTGAGGATTGGCCCAGGGCTCGGCATAGGACACCGATATCTGGCCGCCGTTGGCGAAGCTGGTTTCCTGCGCCGCGCCGGGCTGGCGGTCGATCACCGTCACGTCATGGCCGGACTGGCGCAACCACCATGCGCTCGACGTGCCGATGATTCCGCTACCCAATACAACGACTTTCATTCTTGCTCCTCGGGCCCGGCGGATCCGGTCCGCCATGGCGCCGCCCCGGCAGGCGGCACAAAGCGTAAGTGTATCGTCCCGGGCGCGGCAGGATGCAAGCGTTCCCCATGCAGGAAAGGCGACCGCACGCAGGCGCCTTCGCTCGGGGCGGCCGAGGATAGGGAAAAGGCCCGTTGCAGCGGGCCTGCCGGCGAATCAGGCCGCTTTCAGGGGATGGGCCGGATCGGCGGCCATGGCCTTGTCCGGCGACTGGCCCGCCTGCATCAGGCGGCGGGCCGCCATCTGGTCGACCGGGGAATTGACCGACTCGATGGCGCGCAACTGCACGCCATCGAAATGCAGCACCGAGAACCCGTTGCCCCGCGACGCGGGTCGCAGGACGCTCTCATGGCCGGGGCGCCACAGGCCGGTGATCTGCAGCCGCGCCTCGCCCTGGTCGGACCAGAACCACGGCACGGCGGTGTAGGGCTGCGGCTCGCCGCACAGTCGCGCGGCCAGGGTCTTGGCCTGGTCGTTGGCGTTCTGGACGGACTCGAGCCTGAGCGGCTGCGGCCAGGCCGGATGGGGAAACGACGTGCAGTCGCCGATCGCCGAGATGGCCGGATCCCCGGTCGCCATGGTGGCATCCACCACGATGCCGTTGTCGCAGTCCAGGCCGGCATCGCGCGCCAGTTCGACGTCGGGCGTGGCGCCGATGCCGGCGATGATCAGGTCCGCCGGCACCGGTTCGCCGCCTGCGATCACGCCGATGGCCCGCCCTTGCGCCATATCGAGGCCGTCCACCATCGTGCCCAGCCGGATGTCGATGCCGGCCTGGCGGTGCGTCTCGAGCAGGAAGTCGGAGATGGCGGGCGAGACGGCTCGCGCCAGGAGGCGCGGCATGGCCTCGAACACCACCACTTCCTTGCCGAGCTGGCGCGCCGTGGCCGCGATCTCCAGGCCGATGAAGCCCCCGCCCAGCACCACGACGCGCCGGGCCTGGGGCAAGGCATCACGCAGCGCCTGCGCCTGGGCGTAGGTGCGTAGGTAGTGGACGCCCGGCGTGCCGATGGGCGCCTGCGGCAGTTCGCGCGCCTTGGCGCCTGTGGCCAGCACCAGGTGCTCGTATGCCAGCTCGCTCTCGCCCTCGGGCGACGACAGGCGCAACGCCTTGCGCGCGCGGTCGATGCTCAGCACCCGCGTGCCAAGCCGCAGTTCGATGCCGGCCTGCTCGTAGAATGCCGCGCCCCGCAGTTCGGGCAGCGGCGCCTCGGGATCCTTGATCAAGGTCTTGGACAAGGGAGGACGGTGGTAGGGAATCTGCGCCTCGTCGCTGACGAGGACGACCTGGCCGGAAAAGCGTTTTTCGGCCAGCGAGGCGGCCAGTTGGGCGGCGGCATGGCCGCCGCCCACGATCACGAGTCGGGTCATGGCTGGGAAGTCTTGCGTCTGCGCGGGCCGCGGGGCGGGACCCGCCCCAGGGCGCGCTGGGTTTCCATGAAGGCGTCGGACGTGGCGTCCACCATGGGAAGGTTCTCGTGCAGGCGGCGCAGGAGATCGATCAGCACTTCGACCTCCTCGGGCGCCAGCACCGAAAGGAAGGCCTGTTCGCGATTGAGCGCGAATTTCATGATGCTGTCGTGCATCTCCCGGCCCGCCGGCGTAAAGGTGGCATAGCGCAGCCGCCCGTCGTAGTCGTCGGAGCTGAACGAGATCAGCCCCTGCGCATGCATGCTCTTGAATGTGCGGCTGACCGAGGCCTTGTCCATCCCGATGAGCTGGCACACGCGCTGTGCGGTGACCTTGCCCTCGATCGCCAGCATGACCATGATGCGCCAGGTTTCGATGCCCACGCCATAGGTCTCGAGATAGTGCTTGGAAGCACCGCGCGCCAGCTTGTTGGCAATGAAGGTGAAATACGCAGGGGTATAGCGATCGAGATCGACAGCGGGGCCCTGCGCGGCGGCGCGCGCCGGACGTTCGCGGTGTTTGACGGTCATGCCTCGGACGACGGGTGGCGGTGCGTGGATCGGCTATTGGCTCTCCGGCAGCGTGAACGACAGCCCGGCCAACTCTTCGCTCATTTTAACTTGGCAGCTCAGGCGGCTATTGGGACGGCGCTCGCTGGCCGTGCACTCCAGCATTTCATGCTCGGTGGGCAGCATGGGCGGCAGCTTGCCCAGCGCGGCCTCGTCGGCGTAGACGTGGCAGGTCGCGCACATGCACGAGCCGCCGCATTCGGCCACGATGCCGGTCACGCCGGCCGACACGGCCGCCTGCATGATGCTGGTGCCGACCGGCACGTCGAGCGTGACGCGCCGGCCGTCGGGCTGGATCAGGTGTACTTCGGGCATACGGTTATCCTTCACGCTGCATGGAATTTCAACGGCAGGCTGGCGAGCGCCCGCAAGGTATTGTTCAGGCGACGCACCGGCGGCCCCAGCGGTTCGATGCGCTTGACTCGCCGGGCCAGCGTGGAGAGGATGAGTTCACCCTCCAGCCGGGCCACGACCTGGCCCACGCAACCGTGGATGCCCGAGCCGAAGGCCATGTGGCCGGTCGCCCGGCGCTCGATGTCGAATACGTCGGGGTTCTCCCAATGGCGGGGATCGCGGTTGGCCGAGGCAAGGAAGGTCAATACCTTGGTGTCCGAACGGACCGGTACGCCGGCCAGCTCGCAATCGCGGCTGGCCGTGCGGAAGAACGTCTGCACCGAAGACTCGAAGCGCAGCGACTCCTCGAAGGCCGGGCGCGCCAACGCCGGATTGGCGTGCAGCTTGTCCCATTGATCCGGGTGGTTGGCCAGGCACCACAGCGCATTGCCTATGCCGTTGACGGTGGTATCGACACCGGCGGACAGGAAGGAGCGCACCAGCATGGGCGCCTCGGCCTCGGTCAGCTCGCCGCTCTCGACCGCCTGGTAGATCTGGTCGCCGAAGCCGCCCGGGCGCAGGTTCCGGCGCTGGCAGTTGGTCATGATCCAGTCGGTCAGCGGCTCGACCCGCTTGGCGGCGTTGATCAGCAACTGATTGTTCGGACCGAAGGCGTTGAACACCATGTCGCCGTAGGCCAGCAGGTTCTCCCGCCCCTCCTCCGTCAGTCCCACGGCGTCGGGAAAGACCTTGAGCGGATACGCCTCGCTCAATTCCTTGACGCCGTCGATCGTGCCCTTCTCCAGCAACCGGTCGATCAGCGCTTCGGCCTCGGCCTGGAAGTGCGGCCGGATCTGCTGCACGGTCTTGGGCGACAGGATGCGGCCCAGCACCGTACGGGACCGGGTGTGCTGCGGCGGATCGGCCTCCAGGATCAGGCTGGGCGGACGGAACGGCTTTTCCTTGCGAAAGTTGGCCAGCCCGACGCCCGCCGAGGAAATGAACGTCTGCCAGTCGTTCAGCACGGCATGCACCTCGGCATGGCGCGCGACGGCGAGGATGCCGTACCTGGGAATGTGCACCACCGGACCGGCATCCCGCATCTGCCGGTGATAGTCGTAGGGATCGGTCAGGAACGCGTCGCTGAACGGGTCGAAATCGACCACGGGAACATCGGCGGCTATATCGGTCATGGTTCGCCTCTTACGGTTCGATGGGGCAGGCGCTCATTCGATGGCCATGCCCAGGTAACGATCGAGAATGTCGTCGCGGGTGCGCAGCATCGCGCAGTCGCTCTGGTGGACGACGCTGCCGCGTTCGAGGATCACGCCTCGTTGCGCGAAGGCCAGCACCTCTTGCACCTGTTGCTCGACGATCAGCATCGCCGGCCCGCCCTCGTTCGCCAATTGGCGGAAGGCTTCCAGCAATTCCTGGCAGATCACCGGAGCCAGGCCTTCCAGCGGTTCGTCCAGCAGCAGGAGACGCGGCCGGCCCAGCAGCGCGCGCGCCACCGACAGCATCTGCTGCTCGCCTCCGGACAACTGGTTGCCGCGGTTGCGCCGGCGTTCGCGCAGGCGCGGGAACAGCGCGTAGGCTTGCTCGAGATCGGCGGACGGAAACCGCTTCAGGCCGGCCACCAGGTTTTCCTCCACCGAAAGCGAAGGAAAGATGTCGCGGGTCTGGGGCACGTAGCCCAGTCCCAGCGCGGCCCGCTCGTCGGGACGGCAATGCGTGATGTCGCGCCCATCGAACAGGATGCGGCCGGACTTGACCTGGGCCAGGCCCATGACGGCTTTCATCGTGGTGGACTTGCCCACGCCATTGCGGCCCAGCAGCGCGGTCAGGCTGCCCGCCTGCACCTCCATGGACAGGCCATTGAGCACGGTCACCGGGCCATAGCCCGCCACCACGTCCTGCAGCTGCAGCATGGGCGCGCTCACTGGTGTGCCCTCCTGTCGCTGCGCGACCTCCTCCCCAGGGGAGGGAGCGCGCCCTTCGGGCGGCCGGGCGGGCGCGCTAACTGGTGTGCCCTCCTGTCGCTGCGCGACATCCTCCCCGGGGGAGGGAGCGCGCCCTTCGGGCGGCCGGGCGGGCGCGCTCACTGATGTGCCCTCCTGTCGCTGCGCGACATCCTCCCCGGGGGAGGACGCGCGCCCTTCGGGCGGCCGGGCGGGCGCGCTCATGCCTTCGCTCCCAGATAGGCCGTGCGCACCTCGGGATGTCGGCGTATTTCCTCGGGCGTGCCCTCGGCCATGATGCGGCCCTCGGCCAGTACGATGATGCGCTGCGCGTAACTGAAGACCAGGTCCATGTCGTGTTCGATCATCAGGATGGACAGGCTGCCGGGCAATTCCTCCAGCGCGCGCAGCACGGTCCGGCTTTCCCCGCGCGGCACGCCCGCCATGGGCTCGTCCAGCATCAGCACCTCGGGCCGCAGCGCCAGCGCCAGGGCAATCTCCACCAGGCGCTGTTCGCCATAGGCCAGATTGCTAGGCGCCAGTCCCGCGGCTTTCTCCAGCCCCAGGCGCTCCAGGACGGCCCAGGCCTCGTCGCGCACTTCCCGGCATGCGCTGAACGGCCGCCACCACCGGTGCTCCATGCCGAGACGGGCGTGTATCGCCATCTCGATCTGGTTCAGCACCGGCATGCGGGGGGGCAGCGTGGTGATCTGGAAAGTCCGCGCCAGGCCGCAGCGCACCCTGCGCGCCTGCGGCAGATGGGTCAGGCGCCGCTCGTCCAGGTAGACGTCGCCGCCGGTGGGCTTGAGCGTGCCGGAGATCAGGTTCACCAGCGTGGTCTTGCCCGCGCCGTTGGGCCCGATCAGCGCCAGCCGCTCGCCCCGTCCGAGTTCGAACGAGACGGACCGCGTCACGTGCAGGCCGCCGAAAGACTTGTCCAGCTTGCGTATGCTGAGCGTCATGCGGCCTCCCGCTTGCCCGCGCGCGGCGGGGCGGCCCAGGGCCGGGGCACCGCGCGGAACCAGGCCGCCAGTCTTGCCTGGGGGACCAGCACGATCAGCATCAGCAGGCCACCGATGACGAACAGCCAATGGTAGGGATTGATCGAGGACGCGGTATGGTGCAGCGCCATGAAGATCGCCGCGCCGACGAGCGCCCCGTACAGGCGCCCGGCGCCGCCCAGTATCAGCATTACGAGCGCCTCGGCCGACAGCGAGAAGCCGAAGCTGTCCAGCCCCACGATGCCGCTGATCTGCGCCGACACGGCCCCCGCCATGCCCGCGAACAGGCCGGCCGCGACATACATCTTCCATAGCTGGCGGGCTACCGGCGTGCCCAGCGCCGACATGCGCGCGCGGCACTGGTGCACCCCCTGCACCGACAGGCCGAAGGGAGAATCGACGATGCGCTTGACGACGTAGTAGCTGGCCGCCAGCACCGCGAGCGCATACAGGTAGGCGACCTTGCCTTCCAGGTCGAAGGGGGCAATGCCGAGCACGGGGTCCACGGCGAAGCCGGACAGGCCATCGTCGCCGCCCGTCAAGCCGCGTAGCTTGTTGGCGAGGCTGTGCAATATCTGCGCCACGGCGACTGTCAGCATCAGGAAGGTGAAACCCTGGTAGCGCAGCACCAGCACGCCCGAGACCGCCGCAGTCAGCGCGCCGGCGGCGGCGCCGGCCGCCAGCCCGACGAGCGGATCGGCAGACCAGCGCAGCGCGACGATGCCCGCCGTGTAGGCGCCCATGCCGAAGAAGGCGACGTGGCCCAGCGTGGCCAGCCCGGCGATGCCCACCACCAGGTCCAGCGACAGGACGAACAGCGCCATGACGCCGATGCGCGCCAGGAGGGGCCACTGGTCCGGCAGCAGCAGGCCGCACAGGCCCACGGCCACGATGATGCCGACGTGCCGGGCCGGGGACGAAGGCGCGAGCGCCCGCTCGATGCTCGCGCGATTCATGCCGCCCTCCTGAGCAGGCCCTGGGGACGTACCGACAAGGCCACGATCATGGCGACGAAGAAGAACAGGCTGCCGTACTCGGAAGCGAGGTACTTGCTGGCGGTTTCGATCACGCCCAGCAATACCGCCGCGGCAAGCGTGCCGGTAATGCTGCCCATCCCTCCCACAGCCACGACGACCAGCACCAGCACGAGGTACTTGAGCGCGTAGTAGGGCTCCAGCGGCATCAGCTCCGCGCCCAGCACGCCGCCCAAGGCCACCAGCCCGCAGCCGGCGGCGAAAGTCAGGCCGCTGACCAGCCGGATGTTGACGCCCAGCGTGGCCGCCGCATCCTTGTTGTCGACCGCGGCACGCAGCCATACGCCGAAGCGCGAACGCGTGACGACGAGCCCGCACAGCAGCGCCACGGCGGCCCCGGCGACGATGACCAGCACGCGCTGCGCCGGCAGGGTGCGCACGCCCAGGTCGACCGAACCCGCCAGCCATGCCGGCAGCGGAATCATCTGGACCTGCGGCCCGAATGCGAGATTGGTGGCGGCCACGAAGACGAAGGCCAGGCCGATGGTGAACAGCACCTGGTCCAGCTCCGAGCGGCGATACAACTTTCGCAGGACGATGGCTTCGAGCGCCGCGCCGAGAACGGCGGTGAGCAGGACGGCGGCGCCGACGCTGGCGGCATAGCCCCAGCCTTCGACGCGCACCAGCCAGGCGGCGAGATAGCCGCCCGTCATGGCAAAGGCGCCATGAGCCAGGTTGATGAAGCGCATCAACCCCAGCGTGATGGACAACCCCACGGAGATGATGAACAACACCATCCCATAGGAAATCCCATCGATCAGGATGTTGGCGAGAATGTGCATGGCGGTCGCGGTTGCGGTTGGCGTCGGGCGCCCTGCCCGGCCGCTTGGCCGGGTCGAGCGGCATCGCGTAGAGATGGGACGCCTAGTTCTTGAGTCCGAAATCCGGCTGCGGGCCGAAGCTCTCGATTTCCTTGTTGACCAGGAGACCGCCGCTGCGCTCGACCTTGCGCAGGTAGACGTTCTGCGTGACATGGCGCGCCTGCGGATCGATCTTCACCGGCCCGCGCGGACTTTCCCACGACAGCTTGCGGGCGGCCTCGAGCGCCGCCGCGCCGTCGCGCTTGCCGCCGGTGGCCTCGATCATCTTCTGGATGACGTACATGCCGTCCCAGGCTCCCACCGACGCATAGTTGGCGATGGCATCCTTGCTCTGCTTCTGCAGCGCCGCCACGAACTTGCGGTTGGCGTCGGAATCGTGCGCCGCCGAATAATGGAAGACCGTGGTCAGGCCCATCGCGGCATCGCCGAATTTCTGCAGATCGAACTCATCGGTCTCGGCCGACCCGAGGAATTCGACGCCCGCCGCGCGCAGGCCGTTCTCGTTGTAGGCCTTGACGAAGCCGAGGTTGGGCGGCCCGCCCGGCAGGAACACATACACGCCCTCGGCCCCGCTGGCCTTGATCCGCTGCACGAACGGCGCGAAATCGGTGGTGCTGATGGGCATGCGGATGGATTCAACCACCGTGCCGCCGAGCTTGGCGAACTCCGTCTTGAATGCGGTCTCGGCATCGACGCCGGGCGCGTAGTCGGTCACGGCCGTGACGATCTTGCGCTTGCCCTGCTTGTAGGCCCAGCGCGCGGCCGGCACGGTGACCTGCCACAGCGTGTACGAAGTCCGCACGAAATACGGCGATTTTTCGGTGATGTCGGAAGTGGCCGCGTTGAAGATGACCGTCGGGGTCTTCGATTGGGTAATGAGCGGCGCCACCGACATGGCGTTGGGCGTGAAGACGAAGCCGCCGAGATAGTCGACTTTGTCCTTGACGATGAGCTCCTGCGCGAGGGCGCGGGTGCCGCTGGGATTCGGCCCGCCGTTGTCGCGATAGAGCACCTGCACCTCGTGCCCGGCGAGCTTGCCGCCCTGGGTGGCGAGATAGGCTTCGACGCTGTCCTTGTAGAGCTTGCCGTAGTGGGCGAAAGGCCCGGAGAACGGGCCGATGATCCCGACCTTGATCGTGGCCGCCTGCACCTGCGCGGCACAGAGCACGGCCGCGGCCACCATGGCCCGGCGGATGAGTGTCTTCATGTCTCCTGCTCCTCGTCTCGTGGCGATTTCTTGTTGCAGTGAGGCGATTCTGGAGGAAGAAAGTTGGTTAATCAACTAGTTGATTTCCCTAACGTCCGGGTGAGGGCATCGCGGGCTCGCCTGCCCGGGACTCCCCGGGAGGCGGGCCGTTTTGCGCCGAGCCACTCGGCGATATATGCTTGTGGCCGGCTTCCCGGCCGCGCTCCGCCTAGGCGAGCCCTCTTCGCTTCAGGCATTCCCTCTGAGTCGGGCTACACCGACGCAGGCACCGTCAGACCTCCGCGCAACAAAGACGCCCATGGCCCTGCCTCGCAATCTCTCTTCGTTCCATGTCTATTTGATGGCCGGCGTGATGGCCGCCCTTGTCTTCATTGCCGATATATTCACGCCCATCGGCTTCGTGGAATGGATTTTCTACATAGCGCCAGTGACATGCTGCCTGCTGTCGCGCAACCGCCTGGCCCCGTTTTTCGTGGCGATCGCGTCGACGGTGCTGCTTGCCGCCGGCTACATGCTGTCCCCCACGAGCGCCGAACTCGCGCTGATGGCCACGCTGAACCGCACCATAGGCGCGATCACCCTGTTTGCGCTGGCGGCCGTCGTGTCTCTCTACATCCAGTCGGGCGCGAATCTGCGGCGCATCGCCTGGATCCAGGAAGGCCGGATGCGGTTGACCGTACAGACGCAAGGGGAAAAAAGCGAAGCGGAATTCTCCGCCGGCGTGCTCCAAACGCTGGCCGGCTACCTCGATGCGAAGGTGGGCGTGCTGTACTCCCTCGATGGAGGCAGGCTGCGCCAGGTGGCGGCCTGGGCGCTGCCGGAAAAAGACCGGGCACCGATGGAAATCCCGTTGGGAGACGGCGCCATCGGCCAGGCCGTTCTCGAACGCCGGCCCCTGGTACTGGAAGGCGCCCCGTCCGACTACTTGAAAATAGGCTCGGCGCTCGGCAGCGCGCCCCCCGCCGGCATCATCGCGTCGCCACTCGTCGCCGACGGCGCGGTGGTCGGGGCGATCGAGCTCGGCTTTCTCGGCACCCACGGCATCACGCCCGATGCCATCGAGATGGTACGGGCGGCAAGCGAGGACATAGGCGAAGGCTTGCGATCAGCCCAATATCGGACGCGCCTCGAGACCCTTCTGGCCGAAACCAAGCGCCAGAGCGAGGAATTGCAGGTCCAGCAGGAAGAACTCCGGGTATCCAACGAAGAGCTGGAAGAGCGCAGCCGGGCGCTCATGGAATCCCAATCCCGGCTGGAAACCCAGCAGGCCGAACTCGAGCAGACCAACCGGCAGCTGGAGGAATACACCGACAGCCTGGAACGGCAGAAGAAGAACCTCATCACCACCCAGCGCGCCCTGGCCGAGAACACCCGCGCCCTGGAGCAGGCGAATCAATACAAGTCCGAATTCCTGGCGAACATGTCCCACGAGCTGCGCACGCCGCTCAACAGTTCACTGATCCTCGCCAAGCTGCTGGCGGAGAACAAGGACGGCAACCTGACCGACGAGCAGGTCCGCTACGCCCAGACGATTCATTCGTCCAATACCGACTTGCTGCTGTTGATCAACGACATTCTCGATCTGTCCAAGATCGAGGCCGGCCATATCGACATCCATGCCGAGCCGGTCACGGTCGCCGCCATCCTCGATACGATGCGGCGGTTTTTCGACCCGGTCGCCAGCCAGAAGCGGCTGCAATTCCGGATCGAGCAGGGACAGGAGGCGCCTGAAGTCCTGGTGACCGACAACCAGCGCCTGCAGCAAGTGCTGAAGAATCTTCTGTCGAACGCCTTCAAGTTCACCGATGCCGGCAGCGTAACCCTGCGGGTGCAGCCCGCGGGCGAAGAGCACGTCCGCTTCGACGTGGTGGACACGGGCATCGGGATCGACCCCTCCCAGCAGGAGGTGATCTTCGAGGCCTTCCGCCAGGCAGACGGGACGACCAGCCGCAAGTACGGCGGGAGCGGACTGGGACTGTCCATCTCGAAAGAATTCGCGCAACTGCTGGGCGGCGACATCACCGTCTCCAGCACGGTCGGCGGCGGCAGCACGTTCTCGCTCACCGTGGCCATCCACGCCTCGCAGGAAGGCGGCGCGCCTGGCCACGCCGCGTCCGCACAGCCTGCCGCCCCCCGTGCGGCGGAGAAAGTCGCCAGCGGATCCGACCCGGCCGCCAGCGCGGCGCCGGCGGCCGCCGTGGCACCTGCGCCCCAGCCGGTCCACCGCGCCGCCATGGTCGACGATCGCGCGAACCTTGCCCGCTCAGGCCGCCTTATCCTGGCCATCGAAGACGACCTGCCTTTTGCGCGAATACTGTACGACCTGGCCCACGAGCTCGACTTCGATTGCGTGGTGGCGACGACGGCCAATGAAGGCATGGAGCTGGCAAGGACCTTGCAACCCTGCGGCATCCTGCTGGACATCGGCCTGCCCGACGACTCCGGCCTGAGCGTGCTGGAACGCCTGAAACGCGATCCGGCCACGCGGCACATCCCGGTCCACGTCGCGTCGGCCTCGGACTATACCGAGACAGCCCTGCAGCTGGGCGCGATCGGCTATACGCTCAAGCCGTCGGCGCGCGACCGGCTCGCCGAAGCGCTCCAATCCCTGGAGGCCCGGCTCAAGCAGCGCCTGCGCCGCATCCTGGTGGTCGAAGACGACGAGACGCTGCGCGGCAACATCCAGCTGCTGCTGCAGTCGCCCGGCCTCGAGCAGATAGGCGTCGGAACGATGGCGGATGCGCTGGAGCAGCTGCGCACCACAAGCTTCGATTGCATGATCATGGACCTTGCCCTGCCGGATGGGTCGGGCTATGAACTGCTCGAGAAAATGGCCGGCGACGGGCCCTATGCATTCCCCCCCGTCATCGTCTACACCGGCCGCTCCCTCACCGCGGAAGAAGAGCAACGGCTTCGCCGCTATTCGAAATCCATCATCATCAAGGGCGCCAAGTCCCCCGAGCGCCTGCTGGACGAGGTCACGCTATTCCTGCACAGCGTCGAATCAGACCTGCCGCCCGAGCAGCAGCGCATGCTGAAGGAAGCGCGCAAGCGTGATTCGGCGTTCGAAGGACGGCGCATCCTGCTGGCCGAGGACGACATCCGGAACATTTTTGCGCTGTCGCAGGTCATCGAACCGCTGGGCGCGCAGCTGGAGATCGCCCGCAACGGCCGGGAAGCGCTGGAAGCACTCGACCGCTCGAACGACATCGATCTCGTGCTGATGGACATCATGATGCCCGAAATGGACGGACTGACGGCGATGCGCGAAATACGCGGCAAGCCGCAATTCGACAAGCTCCCGATCATCGCGCTGACGGCCAAGGCCATGCCCGCCGACCGGCAGCGGTGCCTGGACGCCGGCGCGAGCGACTACATCTCGAAACCGCTCGACGTGGACAAGCTGCTCTCGCTCTGCCGAGTATGGCTGCCGCAATAAGCGTGCAAGGAGCGGTCCGTGGCCTCGAACAAGGATTTCGACCTGGAACTCGGCCTGCTGCTCGAGGCCATCTACCTCAAGTATCAGCACGACTTCCGGGACTACTCGCCGACCTCGCTGCGTCGCCGCATCGCGCAGGCCCTGCCCGTGTTCGAGTGCCGGACGCTTTCGCAGCTCCAGGATCGCGTGTGGCACGAACCCGAGGTATTCCCGAAGCTGATGCAGTACCTGACGGTACAGGTCAGCGAGATGTTTCGCGACCCGGCGTATTTCAAGGCGCTGCGCGAGCATGTGGTGCCGGTGCTGCGGACCTACCCTTCCATCAAGGTCTGGGTGGCCGGCTGCAGCACGGGGGAAGAACTCTGGTCGCTCGCGATCCTGATGCACGAAGAAGGCCTGGGCGACCGCACGCTTTTCTACGCGACGGACATAAATCCCCAGGCCTTGCGGGCCGCGGAAGCCGCCATCTACTCCACGGACCGCATCGGCGAATTCAGCCGCAACTACCTCGCGGCGGGGGGCAAGGGCTCGCTGTCGGACTATTATCATGCCGCCTACGGCGCGGCGTCGTTCGCGCGCTTTTCCAAGTCGCAGGTGGTATTCGCCAACCACAGCCTCGCCACCGACAGCGTATTTTCGGAAGTGCACTTGGTATCCTGCCGCAACGTGCTGATCTACTTCAACCGTTCATTGCAGGACCGCGCCCTGGGCCTCTTCCGCGACGCGCTCGTCAGGCGCGGATTCCTGGGACTGGGCAGCAAGGAGAACATTCGTTTCACCGCCGCCAGCGAGTCATTCGAGGATTTCGCTCCGGCCGAGAAGATCTACCGGAAGCAATAGCATGGACAAGACACCTGCCCCCCGACGGCTCGAGGCCATTGCCATTGGCGCCTCGGCAGGCGGCATCGAGGCGCTCGGCGAATTGCTGCCCGCCTTGCCGGCGGGCCTGCCTGCCGCCATCGCCGTGGTGCTGCACATTGCGCCGTCACAACGCAGCATGCTTGCCGACATCTTTGCCGACCGCTGCGCGCTGCCGGTTCTCGAGGCCAGCGACAAGCAACCCATCGAGCCAGGGCATGTCTACTTCGCGCCTCCCGATTATCATCTCCTGGTCGAAAGCGACCGGACCTGGTCGCTTACGCAGGACGAGGCCGTGAATTTCTCCCGCCCGTCCATCGACGTGCTGTTCGATACCGCGGCCGATGTCTACGGCGAAGCGCTGCTCGGCATCGTCCTGAGCGGCTACAACAACGACGGGTCGGCCGGTGTGCACGCCATTCGGCGCGCGGGCGGCGTCAATTGGGCCCAGGACCCGGACACGGCTTTTGCGCCGGACATGCCGCGCAGCGCGATCGCCACCGGCGCGGTCGATGCCGTGCTGCCGCTGGCCCGGATGGCCGCGGCTATGGCTGCGCTGGGCCGGGCAAGCGCCGGCGAACCCGCAGACAAGATCCAGAAGGAACAATGAATGTCACGTTCGGTAAAAATCCTCGTGGTCGACGACATCGAAGAAAACATCGTCGCAATGGAAGCGCTGGTGCGGCGGCCCGATGTGGAGCTCCTGCGTGCGAACTCCGGCACCACGGCGCTGGAACTCCTGCTCGAGCATGACGTCGCCCTGGCGCTGCTGGACGTGCACATGCCCGGCATGGATGGCTACGAACTGGCCGAGCTGATGCGCGGCAGTCCTCGTACGCGCCACGTTCCCATCATCTTTCTGACGGCTGCGGATCGAAGCGCCCATCGCACGTTCCGCGGCTATGAAGCAGGCGCGGTGGATTTTCTCTACAAGCCGCTCGAACCGCATATCTTGCGCACCAAGATAGACGTATTCGTGGAACTGCAGCAGCAGCGGCTGCAGTTGGCCGAGCAGCTGGACAAGCTGACCCAATTGCTGCGCACCAACGAAATGTTCGTGGCCGTACTGGGGCACGACCTGCGAAATCCGCTGTCGGCCGTCGTAAACATATCCGACGTTCTGATCCAGACCGCTGCGGACGGCCAGACGCGCGACTGGGCCACCCGCATCAAGAACAGCGGGCACCGGATGGCACGCATGGTCGATCAACTACTGGACCTGGCGCACATGCGCACCGGCGCGATTGCGATCAGCAACCAACCGATCGACCTCGCCGAGTTGTGCGGCCACATCGTCCAGGAACTGGACCCGCTGGGCGACAAGCGATCGATCAAGCTGGAGCACTGGGGAAACACCCGGGGCACCTGGGATCGGGACCGCCTGCAGCAGGTCTTCTCGAATCTGGTCGGCAATGCGCTGCAGCACGGCATGCAGCATGCCCCGGTTTCCGTCAGCGTGGACGGGACGAAGGACGAGACCGTGACGGTCAAGGTATGCAATGCGGGCACTCTCGATCCCGAGGTCCGGACGCACCTGTTTCAACCCTTCGCCGCCGCGAAAATCCGTCCGCGCGCTTCCGGGGGCCTGGGACTGGGGCTCTACATAGCCAAGGAACTGGTCGCCGTCCACCAGGGACAGCTGACGGTGAATTGCGAAACCGAGGGCCTGACGATATTCGAAGTCGTCCTGCCTCGCCGTTGCGACGCCACCCGGGCCGGTATCGCGTCGCCGCTGCCCGCGCCGGCGGCGAACCCGCATCGCTGAAAAAGGGCCGCACCGGCCCGTCAAGCCACTTGCCACCACCCCGGCAGCAGCTTTCTCACCTCCTGCCGCCGGTACCGGTCGTCGATCAGCATCACCATTCCTTCGTCCTGCTCGGTCCGTATCACCCTTCCGGCCGCCTGCACCACTTTCCGCAGGCCCGGATACAGATAGGTGTACTCGTACCCGCGGCCGAAGCGCGCCTCCATGACTTCCCGCATCCGTTCGTTCACCTCGTTGACCTGCGGCAGGCCCAGGGTGGCGATGAACACGCCTATCAGCCGCGAACCGGGCAGATCCACGCCTTCGGAAAACGCCCCGCCGAGCACCGCGAAGCCTACTCCGCGCCCGCCTTCTGCAAAGCGGGCGAGGAAGTCCGCGCGCCCGGCTTCGTCCATGTCGGGCGTCTGTACCCATAGCGGCCACTCGCCTCCCTGCTCGCGCACGCCTTCCGACAGCCGACGCAGATAATCGAAACTGCTGGCGAACACCAGGTAGTTGCCCGGTCGCGCCGCATACTGCCTGGCGATGAGCGAAGCGATGGCCGGGACCGATCGTTCGCGGTCGTGGAAGCGCGTGGAGACATGTCCGGCGATACGCACGGACAGCTGCTCGGGCCGGAACGGCGCTCGTGCCTCGAGCCAGGCCGTATCCGCCGGCAGGCCCAGCGTGTCGCGATAGAAGTCGGCCGGTCCCAGCGTCCCGGAAAACAGGACTGTGGCGTGGGCAGCCGCGTGGCGCGGCGCAAGGAACGACGCCGGAACCACGTTGCGCAAGCTGAGCGTGGAGAGAGCGGGCCGCGCCAGCGTCACATCGAACAACGAATGGGAGCCGAATTGTTCGGCCAGGCGGATGAAGTGCAGCGCGTCGAAGTAAAAGCGCTGCAAGGCCGGGTCCATGCCCACGGGCGCCTCGGCGAGGTGGTCGGTGATCGCGGCCGTGGCGTGCTGCAGCGAGGCGAGCCAAGCCGCGGGCACGGCGGGATGGCACTGGTAGGGCGCCGCCTGAAGCCGGTTCCAGGCGGCCCATTGTCGCTGGACCGCGTTCAGCGGCTTGCGCAGCGCCGCGGGCGCAACGGCGTGCGCTGCCTTCAGCGCGGCCTGTTCGAGCGAGACGCTGTACATGCCGCGCCCGCGTTCGACCAGGTTGTGGGCTTCGTCCACCAGCACCGCCACGCGCCAGCCGCTGGTCACGGTCAGGGCATACAAGAGGCCGCTGGTATCGTAATAGTAGTTGTAGTCGCCCACCACCACGTCGCTCCAGCGTGCCAGCTCCTGCGCCAGGAAATAAGGGCACAGGCCGTGAGCCAGCGCGAGGCGGCGGACGGCGGCGCGATCCCAGTTGCCGCCGGCCGCGGCGGCCTCGGCGCGCGCCGCGGCCAGTCGGTCGTAGAAACCGCGAGCCAAGGGACAGTCATCGCCATGGCAGGCGCGGCCGGGATTCTCGCAGGCCTTGTCGCGCGCCACCAGCTCCAAGGTGCGCAGCGGCAGCTTGGCCGCGGCGCCTCGCAGCGCGTCGACAGCTCCCAGGGCCAGCGCGCGCCCGGAACTCTTGGCCGCCAGGAAGAAAACCTTGTCGAGGCCGTCGGCGGCACAGGCCTTCAGAACGGGAAACAGCGTACCCAGCGTCTTGCCGATGCCCGTGGGCGCCTGGGCCATCAGGCAGCGGCCGTCGCGCGCCGCGCGGTAGGCCGCTACGGCAAGTTCGCGCTGGCCCGGGCGGAAGGCGCCGTGCGGAAACTCCAGCGCCGCCAGGGCGGCATCGCGGGCCTGCCGATGCGCCCGCTCGGCAAGCGCCCAGGCCAGGAAGCGTTCACATTGCTCGGTGAAAAAGGCGGCGAGTTCCGCCGCGGCATGCGTCTCGGTCAACACGGTCTCGCGCTGGCTGGCAACGTCGAGGTAGACCAAGGCCACTTCCAGGCCCGGCAGCCCGCGCGCCGCGCACAGCAGATGGCCGTACATCCGCGCCTGTGCCCAGTGCAGCGCACGGCGATGCCCGGGAAGGGCATCCAGCCGGCCGCGATGGGTCTTGAATTCTTCGAGCCGATTGGCGGCCGGGTCGTACCCGTCGGCACGGCCGCGCACGCGCAACTCGCGATAGGTGCCGGCCAGCGCGATCTCGGTTTCGTAGTCCGCGCCGCGCCGCGTGGCGATCAAGGCATGGCCGGCCTGGCCTTCCTGGGCCGACGGCGCGGGGGTGAAGCGCAGGTCGAGATCGCCCTGGCGGGCGGTGAACTCGCACAGCGCGCGAACGGCGACGGTGTACGCGGGCAACCCGGCATCCCGCGGCACGGCGCCGGAACCGGAAGAGGCGTCGCGCCCTTCCCCTGCCCCGGGGCGCGCGCTCATTGGCCCCGCCCCCGCGCCTCCGCGCACCGATGCCCACCGCGCGACAAACACTGTATATCCATACAGTCATCATAGCAGGCGCACGGAAGGGAGGGCCGCCGCCGGCAGGAACGGCGGCCGGACGATGACAAGGCTATTTGCGCAGCGTCGCGATGATGCCATCCAGGCGCTCGAGCATCTGGTCGATTTCGTCCTTGCCGACGTTCAAGGCGGGCATAAAACGCAGCAGGTTGCCGCGCGGCGCATTCAGCAGCAGGCCATCGGGTTCCAGCGTGCGGGCCCGCTCGACGATGGCGGGACCGTCCTCGCGGTCCATGACCAGGGCGCGCAAGAGGCCGTTGCCGCGCTCGCCCGGCATGCCCCACTTGCCGGCCAGCCTGGCCAGCCCTTGCGACAGATGCTCGGCACGCTCGCGCACCCCTTCCAGGAACCCGGGTGCGGCCAGCGTATCGAACACCGCCACGCCGATGGCCGTCATGAGCGGATTGCCGTTGTACGTGCCGCCCTGGTCGCCGTGCTTGAACACGCAGACTTCTTCCCGTGCCAGCAAGGCCGCGAGCGGGGCGCCGCCGCCTATGCCCTTGCCCAGGGTCATGATGTCGGGGCGGATGCCGGCCTGTTCGTACGCGAACATCGTGCCGGTGCGGCCCATGCCGGTCTGCACTTCGTCGACCATGAGCAGCAGCTTGCGCGCGTCGGCCAGCTTGCGCAGGTTCTGCAGGAACTCCGCGGTGGCCGGGATGACGCCGCCTTCGCCCTGCACGGGTTCCAGCATGATGCCGACGGTCTGGTCGTCGATCAGCGCTTCCACCGAGGCGAGGTCGTTGAGTTCCGCCTTGGGGAAGCCGTCGACCTGGGGCGCGAAGATCGTGCTCCAGCCCGGCTTGCCGGAGGCCGACATGGTCGCCAGCGTGCGGCCATGGAAGCTGTGGTTGAAGGTGATGATCTTGAAAGCGCCCTGCTTGTGCACCTGGCCCCATTTGCGCGCGAGCTTGATCGCGCCCTCGTTGGCCTCGGCGCCGCTGTTGGCGAAGAACACGCGGTCGAAGCAGGAGGCTTCGGTCAGGCGCGTGGCCAGCTCGATCGACGGCAGGTTGTAGAACGCTGGCGACGGGTTCAGGAGCAGGCGCGATTGCGCCTCCACCGCCTTGACGATTTCCGGCGGGCAATGCCCCAGGCAATTGACCGCCCACCCCTGGACGAAGTCGAGATAGCGCTTGCCGGCATGGTCCTCCAGCCACGACCCCTGCCCTCGGATGAACACGAGGTCCGGACGCTGCGTGATCTCCATGAGGGCGTTGACGTTGAACTGGCCGAATTCCATGACTCAAACTCCTTGCGTGCCCGGGGGGCGAAAATGGACGACCCGCCGAAGCGGCGGGTCGATAAACATTACACCGTGTTGCGCGCGATGTCTGCCTCGGACGTGAAAGAGTCCGCATAAAACTCGTCTTCAGGCAGTCCGCACTGTTGTACAAAATCCCTATGGGCCGATTCGACCACGATGGGCGCGCCGCAGGCATACACCTGGTAGCCGGAAAGATCGGGCAGATCCTCCATGACCGCCCGGTGCACGAAACCCGTCCGGCCGGTCCACGCGTCCTCGGGCAGTGCGTCGGAAACCACCGGCACGTACCGGAAGTCGGGATGCGAGCGCGCCCATTCGCGGGCCACCTCGTCCATGTACAGGTCGCGCGGGCGGCGCCCGCCCCAATACAGGCGGACCGGACGGCGGATGTCCTTGTGGATCATGTGCTCCACCATGGCCCGTATCGGCGCGAAGCCGGTGCCGCTGGCCACCATGACGATGGGCTTGTGGCTGTCCTCGCGCAGGAAGAACGAACCGAACGGCCCTTCGAAGCGCAGGATGTCGCGCTCCTTGAGCTGCGTCGCGCCGGCGCCGAACACGTGGTCGGTGAAAGCCCCGCCGGGCAGGTGGCGGATATGCAGCACCAGGGCGCCCTCTTCGTGCGGCGCGTTGGCCATGGAGTACGAGCGGCGGCGCCCGTCCTTCATGATGATCTCGACGTACTGGCCGGCGTTGAAACGCAGTTGCTCCGTGGCCGGCAACTGCAGCCGGACGATCCGCACGTCGGGTGCGGCCTCGGTCAGGCCTTGCACCCGGCACGGCATCTTGCGGATGGGAATGTCGCCGATGCCCTGGACTTCGCGCGCCTCGATGGTGAGGTCGGTAAGCGGCTTGGCGACGCAGAACAGGGTCAGCCCGAGCTCGGCCTCTTCCGGCGTCAGCGTCTGGGCCTGGTGGGGCCCCAGCTCGATCTGGCCGGCAACCAGCTTGCCCTTGCACGACGAGCACGCGCCATTCTTGCAGCTATAAGGCAACATTACGCCTGCCTGCAACGCGGCGTCGAGCACGGTCTGGCCTTCCTGGACCATGAATTGATGACCGCTGGGCAGAACGGTGACCTGATGACTCATCACCCGGATCCTATAAAAACGATGGAAATACGATGAATACCCCGCAGCCTGCGCAAGCCGCGCGCCTGCGCCGCCCGCGCCTACTGATCGTCGGCTGCGGCGACACGGGCATGCACGTCCTGGAACGGCTGGCCGGCCGGAAACGGGTCTTTGCGCTGACGTCCAGCCCCGAGCGGCTGTCCGAACTGCGCGCCGCGGGCGCCATCCCGCTGCTCGGCAACCTGGACTGCCTGCGGCAGCTCGGACGCCTGCGAGGCCTGGCCTCCGATGTCCTCATGCTGGCGCCTCCGCCCGGCCAGGGCGACGACGATCCGCGCTCGAGACGGCTGGCGGCCGTATTACGGCGGCCGGCCCGGAGAGCGCGCGCATTGCCGGCCCCGACGGGCCTCGGCACGCATCGTGTCCGGCATCCCGCCATTGTAGCCAAACGGCGGACCGGCGCCCTGGACCGGGCCGACCGGCCGGTGACGGTGGTCTACGCCAGCACGACGGGCGTCTACGGCAACGCGCAGGGACGCCGGCTGGCGGAGACGGCGCCCCTGCAACCCGCCTCCCCCCGCGGCCGGCGCCGGGTGGCGGCCGAGGCGGTCTGGCGCGCGGTCGGTCCTTCGCGCGCACGCCGGGCCGGCCTGGGGCTGCCGCCCTGGCGCGCCATCGTGCTGCGCATTCCCGGCATCTATGGCCGGGACAGGCTGCCGCTGGAGCGGCTGCGCGCCGGCCTGCCGCGCCTGGTAGCCGAGGACGACGTCTTCACGAACCATATCGAGATCGGCGACCTGGCGCGTGCGCTGGAAACCGCCCTGTATCGCGGCCGCCCCCAGCGGGTGGTCCATGCGGCCGATGGCCAGGACCTGAAGATGGGCGACTATTTCGACGCGGTCGCCGACGCTGCCGGCCTTCCCCGCCCGCCCCGGCTCCCGGCCGCCGAGGTGCGCGCGGCGGTCACTCCGGCCATGTGGTCCTTCATGCAGGAATCCCGCCGCCTGGACAACCGCCGCCTGTTGGCCGAGTTGCGCGTCCGCTTGCGCCACCCCTCGGTCCACCAGGCGCTGCGCGCCTGGTTTGGCGAAAAGTGACGCGGCCCGCCGGCGCGCACTACTCCCAGACGATGCGAACGGCCAGGAACAGAAAAATGAGCCCCGCGAGCCGGTCCAGCCAGGCGCCGATCTGAGGCCGGCGCCGCAGCAACCGCCCCACCAGCCCGGCGAACCAGGCGATGAGGCAGAACACGACCGCCGCCTGGACCATGAAGATAACCCCCAGCCACAGCATCTGCCAATCGGGATGGCCGACCCACGGATTCACGAACTGCGGCAGGAAAACCAGGAAAAACAGGGTGACCTTGGGATTGAGCATGTTCGCCAGCACGCTCTGCCCGAAGATGCGCGCGAGACCGAGCGGCGGCGGCCCGCCCGTAGGCGAGAAACCGCCCCGGTTGCGCAGCACCTGCACCGCCAGCCACAGCAGATAGGCGGCGCCCGCCAGCCGGATCGCGTCGAAGGCCATGGGTGAAGCCTTGAGCAGCGCCGCCACGCCCAGCACCGCCAGGGCGGTATGGAACAGGCAGCCCGCAGCGAAGCCCAGGGCGGCGGCGATGCCGGCCGAGCGGCCCTGGCTGAGCGAACGGGCGAGTACCTGGAGATTGTCCGGTCCCGGCGCGATGGTCACGCCGACGGAAAGGGAAAGGAAAAGCAGCAGATCGGCCTGCATCGGCGCACCGGCAGGCTCAGGACTTCCTGATGACTTCTTTGATGCGGTTGTTCTCGTCCACCAGCACCACGATGGGCTTGTGCTCGGCCGCTTCCTCGTCGGTCATCGGGCCGTAGGTGCAGATGATCATCAGGTCGCCCACGTGCGCCCGGCGGGCCGCCGCGCCGTTGAGCGAGATCTCGCCGCTGCCGCGCTTGCCCTTGATGATGTAGGTCGAGAAACGCTCGCCGTTGTTGATGTTGTAGAGCTCGATGCGCTCGTACTCTTTCATGCCGGCGGCATCGAGAAAATCTTCGTCGATCCCGCACGAGCCTTCGTAGTTCAGGTCGGCCTGAGTCACCGCCACACGGTGAATCTTGGCGCGAAGCATAATGCGTTGCATAACTCGGGTGTCCTAGGAAGCGGCCGCAACCGGCCAGGTGCGTTTATACCCGATCAGGACCGGTTCGCACCAACGGCGGTCCGGCGCCCCCTTCCCGCGACAAGGGCGTCCGAAGACGCCCTCTGGCCAGCGCGCGGAGGCCGTCAGACCGACCGCAGGTAGCCCGGTTCGACCGCCTGGATGGGCGCGAAGCTTTCGCGCGTGGCGATGAACTCCGGCCGGGGATTCAGGCCGTACCTGGGATTGCTCAGGGTATTTTCCACGCTGTTATACACCATGAACACATTGGAGCGCGGATAGGGCGAGATGTTGCTGTTCGACCCGTGCATGATGTTGCAGTCGAAGAACACCACCGAGCCGGCGGGGGCCGACAGCACGTCGATGCCGCCCTGGTCCACCAGCAGTTGCAGGCTCACCGGGTCCGGCACGCCGTACTCCTGCTTCTTGAGCGACTGCTTGTAGTGGTCCTGCGGAGTCTCGCCCACGCACGAGACGAATTGCCGGTGCGAGCCGGGCACCACCATCAGCGGGCCGTTGCTGGCGTCGTTGTCGGTCAGCAGTACCGAGCAGCTCAGCGCCCGCATGGCCGGCATGCCGTCTTCGATGTGCCAGGTCTCGAAATCCGAGTGCCAGTAGAACTCCTTGCCCTTGAAGCCGGGCTTCATGTTGGCGCGCGACTGGTGGATGTAGACGTCGGACCCGAGGATCTGCCTGGCGATCCCCACCAGGCGCATGTCCTGCGACAGGCGGCCGAGCAGCTTGCTCAGCTTGTGGACCATGAACACCGAACGCACCGCGTCGCTGCCTTTCTCGGTGATGGCTTCTTCGCGGCGGCGGATGGCGGGATCGCGCACCAGGCGCTCGACTTCGCGTTTCAGGGCCTGCGTTTCCTGGCTGGAGAAGAAATTCTTGAGCAGGATGTAGCCGTTGCGTTCGTAGCCGCCCAGTTGCTCGGCATCCAGGCCGGTGCCCGGTTCGGTCTTGGCGCTGCCGTAGACCACCGGGTCCCGGCGCTGCACGATGCCGGCCGCGCGGTCGGCTCGTGAAGAATAGATATCGCGTGCGGGAGTAATCATGTTTGCCCTCCTGTTCTCGTCGGCGACCGTCCCGCCCGCCGGCGGGCGCGGCCGCTTGCCATGGCCGGGCGTGGCGCCCGGCCGGAGACGCGCGCCGCGGCGGCGCGCGCCGGCCATGCCGTCAGGCGGCCTTTTCCTCGTCCAGGGGATAGACGCCGTCGGCGTCATGGACTTCCAGGCCGGTCAGAGGCGGGTTGAAGACGCAGATGACGCGCAGCGGCTCCTTGCCGCCGCGCAGATAGTGCTCGTCGTTGTCATTGAGCGCGTAGACCACGCCGGGTCCCAGCTTGTAGACCTTGCCATCGGCCACGGTCTCGATCTCGCCGTCGCCTTCGATGCACCATACGGCCTCGACGTGGTTCTTGTACCAGATGTGGGTCTCGGTTCCCGGATGGATGATGGTCTCGTGGAACGAGAAACCCATGCCGTCTTTCTTCAGCAGCACGCGGCGGCTGGTCCAGGTAGGCGTGGAAACCTCGTTCTCGGTCCCGATTATGTCCTTGATATTGCGTACGATCATCGCGCTTTTCCTCCGAACTTCAATACGCGGGCATTCGACTGTTTCTGGCCGGGCTGCTCGGCGGCCACCACCTCGGCCACGGCGCGGTCCAGCACTTCCAGTGCCTGTTTCAGCTGGGCCTCTTCGATGGTGAGCGCGGGCAGCAGCTTGAGCACTTCGTCGTTGGCGCCCGAGGTCTCGATCACCACGCCGCCCTTGAAGGCTTGCGCCGCGATCTTGTTGGCCAGGCCGGGCACGCCGCTCACCAGCCCCTGGATGAGGCCGCGGCCGCGCACGGACAGGTCGGCGTCGGGGTGGCTGTGGACCATGTTCTCGAGCCAGTCCCGCACCAGCGTTTCCTTGGCCTGGATCTCGCGGGTGAACGTGTCGTCGCTCCAGTAATGCTCCAGGGCCTGGCGGGCCGTGACGAAGGCGAGGTTGTTGCCGCGGAAGGTGCCGTTGTGCTCGCCCGGCTTCCAGATGTCCAGCTCGGGCTTGATGAGCACCATGGCCATGGGCAGCCCGAACCCGCTCAGGGACTTCGACAGCGTCACGATGTCGGGCTGGATGCCGGCGGCCTCGAAACTGAAGAAGGTGCCCGTGCGCCCGCAGCCGACCTGGATGTCGTCCACGATCAGCAGCATGTCGTGGCGGCGGCACAGCCGCTGCAGCTCCTGCAGCCAGCGCAGCGTGGCGACGTTCACGCCGCCTTCGCCCTGCACGGTTTCCACGATGACGGCGGCGGGCGCGTCCATGCCGCTGCTGCGGTCCTCGAGCATGCGTTCGAAGTACGCCATGGTGTCGACGTCCGGACCGAAATAGCCGTCATAGGGAATGAAGGTCGTATTGCCCAGGCTGACGCCGGCGGCGTCGCGGTACTTGGCGTTGGCGGTGGCCGACAGCGAGCCGGAGCTGACACCGTGGAAACCATGCGTGAACGAGACGATGTTGGAACGCTGCTTGACGCGGCGGGCCAGCTTGAGCGCCGCTTCGACCGCATTGGTACCGGTGGGGCCGGTGAACTGCAGCGTGTACTTCATGCCGCGCGGCTTGAGGATCAGCCGCTCGAACGCTTCCAGGAACTCCTTCTTGGCCGAGGTGGCCATGTCCAGGCCGTGCACCACGCCGTCCGCCTGGACGTAGTCCAGCAGGGGCTGCTTCAGCGCAGGGTTGTTGTGGCCGTAGTTGAGCGTCCCGGCACCGGCAAACAGGTCGATGTACTGCTTGCCCTCCTCGTCGAACAGCAATGAGCCCTTGGCCTTGCTGAAAACCACCGGAAACGAGCGTATGTAGCCGCGGACTTCCGATTCGAGGCGGTCAAAGATCTTGAGATCCATAAGTTTTCCCTCCTGTTTTGCTTCTAGAAGCGTGAAAAACGTGTAAGCGGACCCGGCGCGAAGCCGGGGCGGACGCGAGGGGCATCCGGCCAACTGGAGAACAGCCCCCGTGGGGGGCAGGGCCAGGGTCGGGGCAGTCCCGGCACCCGGCCTATAACGGACCGATGCGCAACAGCCGTTCGTCCTCGTGCTCGGCATGGCCGAACAGTTCGGGCGGAAACATGGGCTGTTCCACGCACTCGGCGCCGCGATCCTGCGCCAGCGCCGCGAACATGCGCCGCGACGGCTGGTTGGATGGGGACACGGTGGTTTCGATGCTGCGTATGGGCTGCGGCAGCGGCCTGGCAAGCAGGTGTTCGAGCATGCGCTGGCCCAGGCGATGGCCGCGGGCGGCGGGATGGACCGCAACCTGCCAGACGAACAACACGTTGGATTGCTTGGGCGGAAGATAGGCAGAAACGAACCCTGCCAATTGCCCTTGCCGGGTGGCCACTACGCATGTATCGCGAAAGTGCCGGCACAGAAGAAGGTAGGCGTAGGTGGAATTGACATCCAGCGGCGGCGATTCCTGGATGAGCCGCTGGATGCCCGCGGCATCTTCGACTTCAGGCGGCCTCAGGTCGAAATTCTCCAAGGCCGGATTGAACACCGCAGGTTGGATGAGCGTGTCGTCGATCGCTTTCAGACTCCGACCCTCCTGACGTTTCGCACGCCGGCGTGACGGCCGCGGCGTGCTGGTTGATGGCGCCGGGTCAAACCGCCAGGCCTGACTCCGGAGACGTATCCGACGCATTGATGTCCAGGATGGGCGAAGTATCCGTTCCGGGAGTTTCCATCAGGCTCACGATGCGTTCGAGCGAGAGCGTGATCGTGGCCTGCTCCAGTTCCGGCAGCGCGCTCAAGGCATCGGCCAGCGTTTTCTGCAGCGGCGAAGGCGCCTGGCTTGCCACTTCGCGCCCGGCGTCGGTAGCCGACACCAGCACGGTGCGGCGGTCTTCCCTGCTGCGTTCCCGCTTGACCCAGCCTTTTTCCTCCAGGCGATCGAGTATGCCGACGACCGTGCTCGGACTGACCGAGATTTCGCGGCTGATGGCAGTGGCCGTCAGCGGCCCCGACTCGATCACGGCCAGGAGGCAGACCAATTGCGGCGCGGTGATGTGGCTGCAGGCGGCCAACTGCTTGGAGTGCAGCGCAATGTTGCGCGTGATGCGGCGCAGTGCGCGCAAGATGCGCAAGTTGTAATTGACGCCGGTATCCACGGCCGAACCGGTATGGTCCATATCCTTCTGGAAATCAAAAATGCGTGGTCGAAAAAAAATCATTGCTCTCACGCTATGTAGAGCAATGATTTCAACTCAAATAATTTTAGTCAGAAACGCCTTCCCTGTCAACCCTTTGCCGCCGGGAATTTGCGGGGAACGGCTCCGAAATTACCCCTATTCGCCCGGATCAGGCTGACATCGCGCCGTAGCATGCCGTCCGGCAAGATCCGCTGCCGCGAAACTGTCCACTTCCACCACTTCCGCTACGACACGCTCCATTTCTTCGAGCATCGCCGCCTGGCCGGAATCCAGGGCGCCGCTTCCGGCGCCCTCCCGCCAGTCCTTGATGCCGGCGCGGCGCAGCTCGTCGAGCACCGGGGCGCAGTGGGCCGCCAGCTCGAAAGCCCGCGCAAGATGGTCCAGCGCCTCGCCCGCACGCGGCCGGGCGAGGCCGGGCAGCAGGCGATCCCGGGCCGGCGAAGGTTCGAGCAGCAAGGCGGCGCAAGCTTGCGTCAGCGCGTCGGACGGGCCGCGGCGGCGCACGCCCCATGGCAGGCAAATGAATCGCAGCAGGCCGGCGGCCGCTCGCGCCGGCAAGTTGGCCAGCACCGCATCCAGGCGTTCCTCGATGGTCGCGAGACCGCTCTCCATGCACCACTGCACCAGCGGCAGGTCGTCGGCCTGCCGTCCTTCGTCGTGCCAGCGCTTGAGGACCGCCGAGAGCAGGTACAGTTCGGCCAGGATGTCGCCCAGCCTTGCGGATAGCATTTCCTTGCGCTTGAGGGCGCCGCCCAGTGTCGCCAGCGTGACGTCGGCCACCAGGGCGAAGGCCGACGCATACCGGTTCAGTTGCCGGTAGTAGCCCGCCGTCGCGCCGACGGCGCGCGGGGCGGGCGCGAAACGCCCATCGGTCCAGGCTCGCGCGAAGGCGCGCAGGGCGTTGGCGGCAGCATGGCCGGCGTGGCGCCAGAAGGTGCGGTCGAACTCCTCCAGTCCGCGCCGCGTGTCGGGGTCGGCGAGGGCCGACATTTCCTGCATCAAGAACGGATGCGCCCGGATCGCCCCCTGCCCGAAGACGATCAGGCAGCGCGTCAGGATATTCGCGCCTTCGACCGTGATGCCGATGGGAATGGCCCGATAGACGTTGGACAGGTAATTGCGCGGCCCGTCGATCACGCCCTTGCCCGCGTGCACGTCCATCGCGTCGTTCACGGCGATGCGCATGCGCTCGGTGGCGTGGTATTTCATGATGGCCGAGATCACGGCCGGCTTGTGGCCGGCATCCAGGCCGGCGCAGGTCAGGCGGCGGGCCGCGTCCACCTGGTAGGCCAGCGCCGCCATGCGCCCGAGTTTTTCCTGCACGCCCTCGAACTTGCCGATGGGGATGCCGAACTGCTGGCGCACGCGCGCATAGGCGCCGCTGGTGTGCGCCGAGAACGCGCACGAGGCCGCGGCCAGCGAAGGCAGGGAGATGCCCCGCCCCGCCGCGAGCGCGGTCATCAGCATCTGCCACCCCTGGCCCGCCCGCTCGACGCCGCCGATGATGGACTCCAGGGGGATGAACACCTCGCGGCCCCGGTTCGGGCCATTCTGGAACACCTGCATGGCCGGTATGTGGCGGCGGCCGATCTCGACCCCCGGCGTATCGGTCGGCACCAGGGCCACGGTGATGCCGAGCTCTTCGCGGTCCCCGAGCAGGCGACCGGGATCGTAGAGCTTGAACGCGAGCCCCAGCACCGTCGCAACCGGCCCGAGCGTGATGTAGCGCTTATGCCAGTTCAGCCGGATGCCGAGCACTTCCCTGCCTTGCCAGGTTCCCTTGCAGACCTCGCCGCGGTCCACCATCGACGCCGCGTCGGAGCCGGCCTCCGGGCTGGTCAGCCCGAAGCACGGGATTTCCCGTCCGTCCGCGAGCCGCGGCAACCAATAGTCGCGCTGGGCATCGGTGCCGAAATGCAGCAGCAGTTCGCCCGGCCCCAGCGAATTGGGCACCATGACCGTGACGGCGGTCGTGAGCGAGCGGGTGGAGATGCGGCGCACCACCTCCGAATGCGCATAGGCGGAAAAGCCCAGTCCGCCGTACTTGCGGGGAATGATCATGCCGAAGAACTTGCGGGCCTTCAGGAACGCCCAGATGTCGGGCGGCAGATCGTGCAGCTCCCAGTTGATCCGCCAGTCATCGACCATCGCGCAGAGCTCGGTCACCGGCCCGTCCAGGAATGCGCGCTCTTCGTCGGTCAGCCGGGCGGGAGGCGTATCGAGCAGCTTGCGCCACGCGGGATTGCCCGTGAACAATTCGGCATCCCACCATATGTCGCCCGCCTCGATCGCCTCCCGTTCGGTATCCGACATGGTCGGCAGCGCTTTCGCCGCCCAGCGGAACAGGGGTTTGGACAACCAGTCACGGCGCAATGCGGATACGGCCATCGAGATGCCTCCTTGCAGGCTCTTCTTTCCCCATATAGTACGAGGCTCCCGGCAGGACCGGCGAGCCGCCGGTTTCGCGCTGGTTAACATAGGGGATGAAAGGCGATATTTCTCCCATTGCAAGCAAGGAGCACCCATGACGACCCGGCTGGCCTTCGTCGACCTGGAGACCACCGGCACCACGCCGCAGAGCGACCGCATCACCGAAATCGGCGTCGTCCTGGTCGATGAACACGGGCAGCGGGAGTGGAGCAGCCTGGTCAACCCCGGCCGCCCCATTCCGCCCGCTATCCAGTCGCTGACCGGCATCTCGAACGCCATGGTGGCCCAGGCGCCGCCCTTCGAGGCGCTGGCGGGCGAAATCGCCGCCCGGCTCGAAGGCTGCCTCTTCATCGCGCACAACGCCCGTTTCGACTACGGCTTCCTGCGGCAGGAATTCCAGCGGCTGGAGCGGCCTTTCCGGGCCGACGTCTTGTGCACCGTGCGCCTGTCGCGCAGGCTGTATCCGCAGCATCGCCACCACAATCTCGATGCGCTGATCGCCCGCCATGGCCTGCATGTCCATGCGCGCCACCGGGCCCTGGACGACGCGCGGCTGCTATGGCATTTCTGGCGGGAGATCCATCGCGAATTCCCGTCCGAGCACATCAGCGGCCTCGTCGACGCCCTTGCCGGGCGGGTGCAATGGCCCGACCACCTGGATCCGGAGCTGCCCGGCATCCTGCCCGAGGACCACGGCGTCTATGTCTTCCACGACGCCAACGGCCAGGCCCTCTATGTGGGCCGGGCCGATCGACTGCGGGACAAAGTGCTCTCCCATTTCCAGCCCATGCGCTGGAAATCGGCCAAGGCGCGGCGGCTGGCCGAGCAGGTGCGGCGCATCGAATGGCTGGAGACGGGAGGCGCGATCGGAGCCTTGCTGCACGAGAGCCGCCTGTTGCGCGAACTGGCGCCCACGCACAACCGCCGGCCGCGTGCCGCGGCGCCTACGATAGACAGGCATTGGCCTTATGACGGGCCGGTCGGCATACGGGAGGCCCGCCTCATCCACGTCATCGAAGGCTGGCGTTTCCTGGGCAGCGCCACCACCGACGAGATGCTGTACGAACTTCTGGACGGCGGCCGCGCCGGATACGACGCCGAAGTACACCGTCTCCTGCGCGACCGGCTGGCCCTGGTCCCGCTCCTGCGATTGCGCCCTGCGCGCTAGCTACGGGGCGTCCAGTCGCTCTTTTTATTTCTACTTCGCCAGCGAGACTCGGAGATCGCGCCCGCTATTTTCCGCCCGGGCCGGCCACGTCGATGCCGCTGCCCGACAGCTTGTTCGATTTCGGCGAGCGTCCCAGCTCGTCGGCCGAAGTATTGCGGTCGTTCTGCCGCTCGATCTGTTCGCGAGTGAGGGAGAAATCGTCGGCGTCCCCGGCCCGGTCTTCCGCGGACCGGTCATCCGGCGGGGTTTTCTTGGACGAAGGTTTCATAAATGCTCCAGACGGCTTATCGTTGACTCGAACCACCCGCGAGGTGGCCCACGCTTTCCTTCAGCATGAAACGTTCCCGGCCGAGCCGGATGCCAGGAGACCCCGATGCCCCAGTCCGCGTCGATGAATCGCCGGATCGTCATGGTTCGCCGCCCCGCCGGAGCCCCTTCTCCTGCGGACTTCCGCATGGAAACCGTCCCCGTGCCCGCCCCCGGCGACGGCCAGGTCCTGCTGCAGACCGTCTACCTGTCGCTGGACCCCTATATGCGGGGGCGCATGAGTGACGCGGCATCCTATGCCAAGCCGCTCGGAATCGGCGACGTGATGCTGGGCGGAACGATCAGCCGCGTCGTGGAATCGCGCCATCCCGACTTTCCCGCGGGCGAACTCGTGCTGGCCGCGAGCGGCTGGCAGGACTACGCGGTGTCGTCCGGCAAGGGCCTCACCCGCCTGCCCGCCAGCCTCGCCCATCCGTCGTGGGCGCTCGGCGTGCTCGGCATGCCGGGCTTCACGGCCTACGTCGGACTGCTGCAGATCGGCACGCCCAAGGCCGGCGAAACCGTGGCCGTCGGTGCCGCCACCGGCGCGGTCGGATCGGTCGTGGGACAGATCGCCAAGCTCCACGGCTGCCGGGTGGTCGGGATCGCCGGCGGCCCGGACAAATGCGACTACGCCATACGGGAACTGGGCTTCGATGCCTGCCTGGACCACCGGGCCGGCGACTTGCCCGCGCGCCTCGCGGCGGCTTGCCCGGACGGCATCGACGTCTACTTCGAAAGCGTCGGCGGCGCCGTGTTCGATGCGGTGCTGCCGCTGCTCAACCGCCACGCCCGCATCCCGCTGTGCGGGCTGATCTCCCAGTACAACGCCGTCCCGGGCGTCGAGGCCCCCGATCGCCTGCCCATGCTGATGCGGCTGGCCCTGACCAAGAGCCTGCGCATCCAGGGCTTCATCGTGTCCGACTGGTACGGCCCCCTGTATCGGGACTTCGCACGGCAAATGAACGCATGGGTGGCCGATGGCCAGGTCCGCTACAGAGAAGACGTCGTCGAAGGGCTCGAGAACGCGCCTGCAGCCTTCATGGGCCTCCTGGAAGGCCGCAATTTCGGCAAGCTGGTCGTGAAAGTTTCCCGTTGAGAAATTCTGCGATATCCTATCCCCCCCGATAGGATATCGCCATGCATCGCACCCATCCCGACATCGTTCCCCGCCTCAAGCGCGCCGAGGGCCATCTGCGCTCGGTCATCGCCATGATCGAAGAAGGCCGGGACGGCCTCGCCCTCGCCCAGCAGCTGCACGCCGTCGAGGCGGCCGTTGCCAAGGCCAAGCAGGCGCTGATCTTCGATCACATCGAGCATCTCCTGGAAGAATCACGGCCGGCGGAAGTGCAAGAGGCCTTGCGCGACATGAAGGCATTCGCCAAGTATCTTTGACGCCGCCGCCATCATGTCCGACTTTCCTCCCAAACAGCACGGCCACGTTTTCCTGGGCAGCCGCCACGATGCGCACGAGCGCCGGACCTGGCAGGTCGTGGCGCTCACGGCCGCGATGATGGTCGCCGAAATCGCCGGCGGCACCCTCTTCGGTTCCATGGCCCTTGTGGCCGACGGCTGGCACATGTCCACCCATGCGGCGGCGCTTGCGCTGGCCGCCGTCGCTTACAGAGTGGCGCGCAAGCACCAGCATGACGCCCATTTCACTTTCGGCACCGGCAAGTTCGGCGAGCTGGCGGCATTCGGCAACGCGCTGCTGTTGCTCGTCATCGCCCTCCTGATCGGCTATGAGAGCCTGCAGCGGCTCTTCGCGCCGGTGCCCATCCACTTTGCGGAGGCATTGCCCATCGCGGTGGCGGGACTAGCCGTCAACCTGGCCAGCGCCTGGCTGCTGCGCGACCACGATCATGGCCACGGGCACGATCACGGGCACGATCACGGGCACGGCCACGGACACAATCACGGGCACGATCATGACCACGATCACGCGCCGGCCGCTCGGCCGCCCGGCCACCACCACGCCCACGACACCAATTTGCGCGCGGCCTATGTGCACGTTCTCGCCGACGCCTTGACCTCGGTGCTGGCGATCGCCGCCCTGCTGGCCGGCTACTTCGGCGGCGTGCAGTGGCTGGATCCGGTCATGGGACTGGTGGGCACGGTGGTCATCGCCATCTGGTCCTGGAATCTCCTGAAGGCGGCCAGCCGCGTCCTGCTGGACCGGGTGCCGGACCCGGCGCTCGCCGCCCGCATCCGCAATCGGCTGGAACAGGACGGCGATCGCGTCATCGATTTCCACCTGTGGCGCCTGGGCCCGGAGCACCTCGGGCTGATCGCGGCCATCGTCAGCCCGCACCCCCGGACGCCGGATCACTACAAACGCAGGCTGGCCGACGTCGCGCACCTGGCCCACATCACCATCGAGGTGCACGACACGGTGCCAGCCGCCGCCTGACCTCGCTACGGGCAGTTGAAACGGCTCGTCAATCATTATGGGTAGCCGCCACAGACCGAATCCGGCCGGCGTGCTACCCTAAAGGCGTCATCGAACAATTACAAGCAGGTCGCGCCCCGGCGCCACACTGCGACAGGAGACTCGTATGACTTGCCAAGTGATTCCCCTGCGGCCTCGCCGCGCCAAGCGGCGGGCGTTTCCCGTAACGGGCAAGTTGTTGATGATCGCGGTGCCAGTGGTCCTGTCCATGGGCTGGCTGCTCGCACTGCCCGGCATGCCGCATGCGCAGGCCGGTCCCGGAGCCTCCGAGGAGCTCCGGCAGGACTTCGCCGTTTCGGCGGGCGACCTGCGCCCCGCGCTCGAGAAATATGCCCGGCAGGCGGGCATCCGGCTCTCGTTCGATCCCGCGAAGGTCTCGGGCTTGACCACGCCGGGGCTGCATGGCCGTTACACGGTCCAGGAAGGGTTGAACCAGTTGCTGCGCGGCACCGGCTACGTGGGCGCGCAGGAAAACGGCCGCTATGTACTGGTGCCGGAACCGCCGGCGGCGGCGGACAAGCGCCAGCCGGCCGCCCCGCGGCTGGCGGGTGCGCTCATCCCTGCTTGAAGTCCTCGGTGCTCAGGCCCAGCCTGTGCATCTTGTCGTAGAGCGTCTTGCGGGGCAGGCCGAGGAGTTCGCTGGCCGCCGCCGTGCGGCCGGAACAGCTCTTGAGCGCGTCTTCGATCAGCAGGCGCTCGAACATCGTCATCTGCTCTTCCAGCGAGCGGCGGCCCGCGGCCGCCGCGCATGCCAGGTTGTCCTTGGCCAGCCCCAATACGAACCGGTCGGCGACATTGCGCAGCTCCCGCACGTTGCCCGGCCAATGGTGCGCCATCAGCGATTGCAACTGCGCGCCCGATACCACCGGCGCCTCGCGGCCATAGCGCATGGCCGCCTGCAGCACGAAATGCTCGAACAGCAGCGGAATGTCTTCGCGGCGCTCGCGCAGCGGCGGGATCTCCAGCACCGCGACACTGAGGCGATAGTAGAGATCCGGCCGGAACGCGCCGCGCTCGGCCTCGGCCAGCAGGTCGCTCTTGGTCGCGGCGACCACCCGGCAGTCCATGGGCAGCGGGTCGTTGGCCCCCAGGCGCTCGAACACCCGCTCCTGCAAAGTGCGCAGCAGCTTGATCTGCAGCACCGCCGGCATGGTTTCGATCTCGTCCAGGAACAGCGTTCCTCCCCGCGCATATTCGATCTTGCCGATGCGCCGCTTGACCGCCCCCGTGAAGGCGCCCGCCTCATGGCCAAACACCTCGCTCTCGAACAGGTTCTCCGGCATGCCGCCGCAATTGAGCGCCGAGAAATGCCGGTCGCGGCGCCGGCTGTAGTCGTGCAGGCAACGCGCCACGAGTTCCTTGCCGGTGCCCGTCTCGCCGACGACGAGCACGTCGGCGTCGGTGTCGGCCAGTTCCTGGACGACACGGCGAAGCGCCTCGATCGACGGCGACCGGCCCAGCAGTACCCCTTCGATGGCGCGGCGGTCGTCGAGCTGGCGGCGCAGGGATTGCACCTCCAGCGTCAATCCGCGCTTTTCCAGCGCGCGCTGCACGACCTCGGTCAGGAGTTCGGACGAGAACGGCTTCTCGATGAAATCGTAGGCGCCAAGGCGCATCGCCTGCACCGCCATGGAAATGTCGCCATGGCCGGTCACCAGGATCACCGGCAGGCTGGGATCGATCTCCAGCGCGCGGCGCAGCAATTCGAGGCCGTCCATGCCGGACATCTTCACGTCGGTCACCAGCACGCCGGGAAAACCGGGGCCGACAAGCTTGAGCGCCTGCTCCGCGGACTCCAGCGCATTGACCTCCAGCCCGGCCAGCTGCAGCGCCTGCTTGCCGCCCAGCCGGACCGCCGGATCGTCCTCGACGAACAGCACCGTCAATCCTTCAAACATCCACAGTCTCCTCCATCCTCGCCGGCCGCAACTGCAGCACGAATGCCGCCCCGCCCTCCGGCCGGTTGTATGCCCTCAGGCTGCCGCCGAAATCCCGCACGATGCCGGCGGAGATCGCCAGTCCCAGGCCCAGCCCCACGCCTTGTTCCTTGGTGGTGAAGAAGGGCTCGAACAGGCGCTGCATGACTTCGTCCGGGATGCCCGGCCCGCTGTCGTTCACCGTGATGGAAACCCATTCGTCGGTCTGCACCGTCACGTCCAGCCGCCGCTCGTCGCTGTGCGCCATGGCGTCGATGGCATTGCCCAGCAGGTTGACCAGCACCTGTTCCAGGCGGTTGCCATCGCAATAGGCGCATGCCTCCTCGGGAACGCTCACCTTGAGCGTGACCCGCTCCTGGCGCAGGCGCTGCTCGAGCAGGAAACAGGCGTCGGAGATCGCCACGGCGATCGAGGTCGGCTTGAGCAGCGCCGGCGACTTGCGGGCGAACTTCTTCAGCTGGCCGGTAATCTTGCCCATGCGCGCGGTCAGCTGCCCGATCATGGTGAGGTTCTCTTCCGCATCGGCCTGGCGGCCGCGCTGCAAGAGCACGGCGGCGTTGTCCGCCAGCGTGCGCAGCGCCGCCAGCGGCTGGTTCAGCTCGTGGGTGATGCTCGCCGCCATCTGGCCCAACGCCGCCATCTTGCCTGCCTGGACCAGCTCGTCCATCGTGGACTTGAGTTCTTCCTCGGCCCGCCGCCGCTCGGCGATCTCGGTATGCAGGTGGCGGTTGGCGTTGCTCAAGGCCTGCGTACGCGCCGCCACCTTGCGTTCCAGTTCGTCGTGTGCCCGCTGCAAGGCCGCGCTGGCCGCCAGGCTTTGCGCGATGGCGCGCCTGCGCTGCTGCAGGTAGAGGCCCAGTATCGCCAGGAACCCCGTGGCCAGGGCCACCGCGATGGCGGTGTTGCGCGCCCGGGCATGGATGGGAGCGATATTCGACAGGGCCATGAGACGCCATTGGGTCCCGGGAATCGGCCGGCTCTGCACCAGATAGGAAGGCAGCAGGAAATTGCCCCCTTCGCCGCCTCGTCCCGCCTCGCTGGTGAACTGCACGATGGTGGTCCCGTCCGGCGAGCGCCCGACCTCGGTCATGCCCAGCGGTTCCAGCGATCCGGCACGGTGGTATTGCCGGGTCACCGCCAGCTTCTCCAGGGTGCGCGCCGACAAGGGCTCCAGGGTCTTGAACTTCCAGCCCGGCACGGAGGTCAGGAAAATCACGCCGTTCTCGTCGACCACCAGGACCTTCTCGTCGGCACGCAGCCAGGCATCGTCCAGCTTGTCCAGGTCCACCTTCAGCGCCGCGACGCCCAGCATCCGGCCGCCATGGTAGATCCCGTACGAGAAGTAGTAGCCGGGCGACTGGCTCACCGTCCCGATGCCGTAGAAGCGGCCTGGCAATCCCTTGGCCGCGTCGATGAAATACGGCCGGTAGGAAAAGTTGCGTCCGACGAAGCTCGGCGGCCGGTTCCAGTTGCTGGCGGCGAGCGTGAGCCCCTCCATGTTCATGACGTAGATTTCGGACGACCCGGCCTTCAGGTTGACCGTTTCCAGATAGTGGTTGACCCGGGCCAGCCACTCCGGATTGCCGGGATCCTGCAAGAGCGCGATGACGTCCTTGTTCAGCGACAGGATGCCCGGCAGGTAGTCGTATCGGGTTAGCTCGCTCTGCAGGCCGCCGGCGTAGATGTCGAGCCGGTGCTCGACCCCCTGGCGCATGGCCCGGATGCCGGTGCGCTCGCCCCAGGCGTAGGCCAGCGCCACGGCCAGCGCGGCGGCGAACAGGCACGCGCCGCCCCAAACCAGGCGCCGATTGACGGATCTGCGTGCGTACGGACTGGCGCGCAAGTCTCCACCCATTGTCATTGTTGTCACGCGATCGTCAATGTATCCCACCGGCGCCCGAAACGGCAGCGGGGCTTGCGTCACGTCCCGGCCGCAAGCCCGTTCCGGTCAATCGGCGTAGACTCCCGCGGCCCGGATGATGGGCGTCCATTTGCCGATTTCGTTGCCGAGGTGCTTGCGCAGCGATTCCGGCTTGGCGCGATCCGCCGTCGCCGCCTGGGCCCCCAGCTCTTCCATTTTTGCCCGGAACACCGGATCCTGCACCGCCGCCTGCAGCGCCGCCGACAGCTTCTCGATCACCGCCGGCGGCGTGCCCTTGGGCGCGTACATGGCATGCCAGATCTTGACCTCGATGCCGGGCAGCCCTTGCTCGGATGCGGCCGGTATCTCCTTGAACGCGTCGATCCTGGAGGATTGCATCGCGATGTAGGGCTTGACCACGCCCGCCTTGAGCTGGCCCGCCACATTGGTGGTCTGGTCGCACATCAGGTTGACCTGGCCGCCGATCAGGTCGGTCAACGCGGGGGCCGTACCCTTGTAGGGCACCGTTCCCAGCTGCGTGCCGATGGCGCTCATGAACAGCAGGCCGCACAGGTGCGAGGCCGATCCGATACCGGCATTCGCGAGGAACAGCTTGCTCGCGTTAGCCTTGATGTAGGGCAGCAGTTCCTTGAAGTTCTCCGGCGGCAGGTTCTTGTTGCCCAGCAGCACCATCGGGACGTCGGCGATCTCGCCCACCATCTCGAAGTCCTTGAGCGGATCGAATCCCAGTTGCCGGTAGAGCGCCGGCGCGGTGGACATGCCGATATGGTGGATCAGCACGGTATGGCCGTCGTTGCGCGCGGCGGCGACTTTCTTGGCCCCTATGGTGCCGCCCGCGCCGCCGACGTTCTCGATGACGATCTGCCCCTTCAGGTGCTTGCTCATGATGGCCGTCACGTCGCGCGCCACCTTGTCGGTGGGCCCGCCGGCGGCAAACGGCACGACGGCTACGACGGGGTTGCCGCCAGGATAGTCCTGGGCCTGGACGGTGGTCGCGGCCAGCGCCGCCAGCACCGTCATCGGTATCTTGGAAAGAAGTTTCATGTCTCGTCCATGGAAAAAAAGAAAGCCATACCCGTCCACGCGGTGGCGTGGACGGCCGAGGCCCGCCCTCCGGACGGGCGATGACGAACCAGCCGCATCACGGGCGGGTGACGTCGAACAACAGGTTCTTCTTCGACGGACCGAACGAGATCCAGGTGCTCTTGAGCGGCTGCTGCTCCACGCCCGGCTTGCTCCAGTCGCAGACGCCCTCGGGGAAGATCTGGCGCAGACGGCTCAACTGCCCGGCATCCATCGCGACCTTGTAGTCGGCAGGGTCCACCGGCTTGAGCTGGCACTTGACGATGTTGTCCGCCAACGGCTCGCCGGCTACCAGCCGCGGCGTGGTGCCGGCCGGATACAGCTGGTTGCAGCGGCCATTGCCGAAGGCGGTGGACGGTTCGACGATCTTGGCGCCCGTATCGTCCCAGCAGGCGTCGGCCAGTCCCGCGGGCTTGTGGGCCACGACCTTGCGCGCCTTGGGCTGGTCCGAGGTATCGCCCACGACGCCCATCAGCCACCGGTCCATCAGCTGCAGCAGGTTGTCCCCCACCGGCCCGGGCCCGAGAATCACGTGGTTGTCGAAGTGGCCGTTGGCGGCCTTCAGGCGCTCGCGCACCGAGTACGAGTGGATCTTGTTGTGGATGTCGCCGTTCACGGCGTTGTCGAAGTAGTCCCGGTGCTCCAGGATGGCCGTCGAGGCCAGCCCGCCTCCGCCGTAGGTGATGCGCCCGGACTGGTAGGCCCGGCGGATGGCGTCGACGTCGCCGGCCGTGCGCGCCGCCGTGGGTTTCATGTCCGCGTCCAGCCCGCCGATATTGGCATTGAGATCAAGGAACTCTTCCACCGTGATGGCGCCGTCGTTCAGCGCCTTCAGCCCGTATTGCACGCCCACGTTGTCGATCGGGCGCAGCGCGAACCCGCGCGAGTCCTTGCCGTAGACGTTGACCGTGTGGTCGTACACGGTCGCGCGGACGCCGCCGGGCCGGTTGACGGGATCGTATTTCATGTCCTCCGGGAAGCCCGCGGGAAACGACACCACCGGGTCGAGGCGCCCGGCGCTGCCGCTCATGTTGGCGATGTTGCCCACCTGCAGGTAGCCGGAGATCGCCTTTTTCTTCTCGTCCGTATAGGGCAGCCCGCCCGCGCGGTTGAAATAATTGTTCAGCAGCCGCGAGTCGAAAACCTTGAACAGCGTGGCCGACGTCACGTCGGGAAAGACCATGTTGACGATGATGCCGTCGAACAGCCCCGGATAGTTGTCCGAAGTCTGGAAGCTCTGGTAGGCGCCGCCCGAGCCGCCGGTTCCGATCGTATAGACCGGGAGCCCATAGGCCTCGATGAAGCGTTCCTTGGTCATGGCCACCGTCTCGGACGACAGCAGGTCATTGCAGTTGGAGCCGAAGATATTGAGGGTGGACGTGACCGCGGCGTAGCCCTGCTTCATCCACTCGTCGACGATCAGCGTGCCGAAGGTCGCGCCCTGGGTGTACCAGCCGCCCTGGCAGCCACCGCCCAGCGGATACATCAGCTTGCCGTTCCAGGCCTTGGAGCGCTTGTTCGGGCCGATCTCGCCATCGTTGAGCGGGTCGTGCAGCATTGCCGACTGGTAGATGCCGCGGTTGATGGTGCCCGTCTCGAGACGCACCAGATAGGGCACGGTGCGTTCGGTAGGCTTGCCTTCGTCGATGGTGATGTAGGTCATGTCCGCCGGATAGGCGGTGGGAGTGTTCCAGCGGCTGTTTCCCCCGGACTTATTGCGGTAGAAGTAGTCGATGCGGGTATTGGTAGAGCAATGCTCGTCCAGCGGACCGTCGAGCGTGCCGCCGCCCAGCCGGCCGAAGCTCGTCGTCGTGCACAGGAAAGGCTTCTCGTGGGGACCGGAGATCATCGGCCCGGTAATGGGATAGTTGGTGACCTCCAGGGTGGCGGTCGATTCCCCCACCTGTGCGCGGAGCGTGTTCTTGCCCAGTTCCATGCCGCGCACCAGCCCCTGCCAGGTCGAGCTTCCGATCTGCGTGAACGCGCGCGATACGTCGTTCTTGTCGAGTGTCACGACGGGCGTTCCGGTCACGCCGGCGGGCAGGTCGATCCGGACCAGCGCATCGCCGCCGGTCACGTAATCCGGCAGCGACGAGACCGTGGTCAACGTCAGGGCCGATACAGGCGGATCCACGGGCGGATCCACCGGCGGTGCGTTGCCGCCGCCGTCATCGCCCCCGCAAGCGGCGGCCAGCACCGCGGCCGCGCCCGCCGCCAAGGTCCATCTCGCCAACCCGAATCCGCCCTTGCGCAAGCGGCCAGTACGCATCTGTCGCATCCCTTCCTCCTCGTCTGTCTTATCGTCGGTACCACATTCGATGACGCGCGTGCCGGCACCGTCATGGCAAGCCATGCGCGCGCCCTTCCCGCCGGGTGGCGGTACATGCATGAACAGCGTGGTGCTGCAGGAAGGCGGCTTCGTGGACCGCCCGTGTCTCCGGACTCGTTGCGCCGGTACGGCAACGCCCCCGTTTTCGATCTTTTTGTTGTTACGGCGACGATGAACTAGCAACCCCTGTGCCAAGGCGCGAGCCGTCCGGGCCCGCCGCGCAGGAGGTTGTTTTCATTGATTTTTTTCGATCGACGGAACGCGGCCGCCGCGCTCGGCGGCCAGAATTCCGCAACAGGAAGAAGGAGCCATTCCGGATTTCCGCAATGGCGGCCCGGCGACGCGCGAGCGCAGGAAAACTCAGGCGCCGTCGGCCGGCGGCGGTCCGTCGATCGACGAGAACAGGTCCCACACGGCCATGAACAGCGCCGCGATCAGCGGCCCGATCACGAAGCCGTTGATGCCGAACAGGGCCATGCCGCCCAGGGTCGAGATCAGCACCACATAGTCCGGCATGCGCGTGTCCTTGCCGACCAGGATGGGGCGTAGGACGTTATCGACCAGGCCGATCACCAGGATGCCGTACAGCGTGAGGATGATGCCCTGCCAGACGGCTCCGGTCAGGATGAAATAGATCGCCACAGGGCCCCAGATCAGGCCCGCGCCCACCGCCGGCAGCAGCGACAGGAAGGCCATTACCACGCTCCACAGCAAGGCCGCCTTGATGCCCAGGATCCAGAAGATGAGTCCTCCCAGCACGCCCTGCGTGATGGCGACCACGATGTTCCCCTTGACGGTAGCCCGCACGACGGCGATGAACTTGCGGAACAGATGACGCTTGTGTTCCTCGGTCAGCGGCAGCGCCTGGCGGATGCGGCCCGAGAGGCTGGGCCCGTCGCGCAGCAGGAAGAACAGCAGATACAGCATGACGCCCAGGCTGATCACGAACTGGAAGGTGTTCTGCCCGATGTTCAGCGCCTGTGTGGCGAAAAACTGGCTGCCGCGGGTGGCGACCTCGGCCAGCTTGGCCTGGATGCTGGAGACGTCGACCAGTCCGAATTTGTCCATCAGACTGCGGACCGTGGGCGGCAGCGCCGCCACCGCCTGCTCGAGATAGGCGCCGAAATCGATGTCGCCGGCACGGATCTGCTCGTAGACCCCCGCCCCCTGGCTGATGATCGCGCCCGCGATGAGGGAAACGGGAATGATGACGATCAGCACGCAGATCAGCAGCGTGGTCAGCGCGGCGAGGTTGCTCCGCCCGCCGAACAGCGTATAGAGCCGGCGCTGCATGGGATAGAAAATGATCGCCAGGATCGCTCCCCAGAACACCGCGCCGAAGAATGGCCACAACAACCAGCCGAATGCGATGGTGACCAGGACCAGCAGGAACAGAAAGGTGCGGTACTGCAAAGAGGTTTGGCTCATGAACCGTCCTTCAGCGGCGAAACGGGCGTGATCAGCAGCATAGCCGAAGCCGGGAAAAGGCCTGCGCCGGCGCCTTCTAGTCGTCCAGGCGCCGCCGGGTCGTGAACACCGGCAACGCGAGCCCCCACTTGATGGAAGCCAGCCGGAACAGGAACCCGGCCACCAGCGCTATGGCCGTGGCATGCTCGTGGCTGGCGCCATAGCGCTGCAGCAGGACATACAGCGTCCCGGTCGCCAGCGCCACGGATGCGTACAGGTCCCGGCGCAAGACCAGCGGCACCTGGTTGCAGAGCACGTCGCGCAGCAGGCCGCCGCAGATGCCCGTGACCATGCCCATCAGGACCACGATGGCCGGATGCACGCCCGCTGCGGCGGCGATATCGCAGCCGATCACGGCGAAAGCCACCAGCCCCAGCGCGTCGAGCAACAGGAAGGCCATGCGCACCCGATGCATGAAACGCACCAGGAAGGCCGCCGACAGCGCGGCGCCGACGGTAAAGAACAAGTACTCCGGATGGGCCACCCAGCCGAGCGGATAGTGCCCCAGCAACATGTCCCGGATGGAACCGCCTCCCAGGGCGGTGACCGTGCCGACCACGCAAATGCCGAATACGTCCATGCGGCGGCGCATGCCCATGATGGCGCCCGAGGCGGCCTCCGCGGTGATGGCGACCAGGTAAATGACTTGCAACAACATGATGGATCCCTCGCGGGCTAGCTCCTGTGCGGGGCGCCCGGCCGGGCGCGCGAACCTGCCGGATTATCGCAGGCCCCCGCCCGGCCCGCCGCGGCGGACGGTGGATCGGAGCCCGCCCACCCTACCCTCCGACCGCCGGCAAAGCCTGCACCAGGGTGGCGCGGAACGCCTCCATGACCGCAGGCACCTTGAAGCCGCGCCGCGTCACCTGGTAGAGATCCACACTCACCGCCGGCTTGACCAGCAGATCGGTGGCCACCCTGTGGCGGTGGCAGGCCACGAGGGCGAAGGTGGGGATGACGGCCGTGCCTGCGCCCGCCTCCACCATGGAGATCAGGGTCTCGAAGAAATTGAAGCAGGGCCGGTCCTCGTTGCCGCGCCCGATCTTTTCCAGGTGCGGCTCAATCAACCGCTGGATGGGATTGCTGGGCGGCAGGCCGATCAGCGGCGCGTCGCGCAGGCTGGTCCAGGGCGCCGCGCCGATGGGACGGCCCGGCCCGCTCTCGTCGGGCGCCACCCGCATCAGCCTGAACTTGCCTACCGGGGCGCGCTCCAGGCCCGCCAGCGGCTTGAAGAAGAAGCCCAGCCCCAGGTCGGCCTCGCCGCCGGCGACCAGCGCCTCCACTTGCTGCAGGTCGGTATCCACCAATCGCAACTCGACGTGGGGGTGGGAATCCTTGAAGCGCTGGAATACCTGCGGCAGGATGTTGGATGAGATCATGGGCGTGGCCGCGATACGCAAGGTCTGGCGCGCGCGCCGGCCCGCAACGCCGAGCTTGGACACCACCTCCTCGAGGTCGCCCACCACGCGCTGGGCCACCGGCAGCAGGTCGCGCCCGGCATCGGTAAGGACGACCATGCGCGTGGTCCGGTCGAACAGGCGGCAATCGAGCTGCTTTTCCATCTCGCGGATCATGATGCTCAGGCCGGCCTGCGTCATGTGGGCCTTTTCGGCCGCGCGGGTGAAATTGCCGATACGCGCGACGTGCAGGAAAACCTGGAGCTGGCGCAAGGATAGATTCATAAAACTCTAATATGTATTCATATCACATCTAAACTTCCAAAATAATACGATCCGGCGCCTAATACCAGCACCGGCGGCCCGGGTGGGCCGTGCAAGACGGATTTTCAAGATAGGTGCGAACATGAGCAGCAAAGAGGACGTCGTCATCGTCGGCGCCGGCATAGGAGGGCTGACGCTGGCCCTGAGTCTTCACCAGGCAGGCATTTCCTGCCGCATCTACGAGGCCGTACCCGCGCTCGCGCCGCTGGGCGTCGGCATCAACATCCTGCCTCATGCGGCGCGCGAGCTCTCGGAACTGGGCCTGCTGCCGGAACTGGACAAAGTGGGCGTGCGCACGCGCGAATCCATTTTCTTCACCGAGCACGGGCAATTCATCTTCCGTGAACCGGCCGGCCTTGCCGCCGGTTTCGACTGGCCGCAATACTCGATCCATCGCGGCGACCTTCAGACCGTCCTGCTCGAAGCCGTCAAGCAGCGGCTGGGCGCGGACGCCGTGGTCTGCGGCAGCCGCTGCACCGGCGTATCGCAGGACGAGAACTCGATCACGGCCCATTTCGTGTCGCCCGAAGGAGAGCGCCTGCCGGACGTGAAGGCCGCGCTGGTCGTGGCCTGCGACGGCGTGCACTCGGCCCTGCGCAAGCAGCTCTACCCGAACGAGGGCGCACCTCGCTACTCGGGCGTCAACATGTGGCGCGGCACCACTGTCTGGAAACCCTTCCTCAGCGAAGCCAGCATGGTGCGCGCGGGCTGGCTGGACGTGGGCAAGATGGTCATTTATCCGATCCGCAACGACGTGGACGGCAAGGGCAGCCAATTGATCAACTGGGTGGCCGAGATCACCGATCCCAATCCCGCCATCCGCGACTGGAGCCGGCCCGGACGCCTGGAAGACTTCCTGCCGACTTTCGAGGACTGGCATTTCGACTGGCTGGACGTGCCGGCGCTGATCCGCGCCTCCGACTCCATCCTCGAATATCCCATGGTGGACCAGGATCCCCTGCCGACCTGGACCCAAGGCCGCCTCACGCTGCTGGGCGATGCCGCCCATCCCATGGTGCCGCGCGGCTCGAACGGGGCGGGGCAGGCCATCATCGACGCGCGCTACCTCGCCGGCCAGTTGAAGAAGCGCGGCCTGACGCAGGAAGCCTTGCAGGACTACGACACAGTGCGCGTGGCCGCCACCACCCAGGTCGTCCTGACCAACCGCGTCAATCCGCCGGATGCCATTCTGCGCGAGGTCTACGAACGCACTGGCGGCAAGCGCTTCGACCGGCTCGATGCCTTCGTCTCGGAAGCCGAGCTGCAAGCCATTTCCGACAACTACAAGAAGGTTGCCGGATACAGCCCGGCTGCGCTCAAGGCGCGCCCGTCGTTTCTCTAGACCTGGCCGGGGGGCGGCCACCCGCCCCCTCGGCCTTGCGCGCGGCGCGGCACCGCCGCGTTTTCCAGCCGCCTTGTGCGGCTTTTTTGTTGTCGCAAATACAGAAATAATTAATAAACCTTATCGGGAAATTTTCCTAATATTTAAAATCAAAGTATCTGATATTGATACTTTTTTATAAATCCGTAGAATCGCTGCAAGTTCATCGAAAGCCGCCCATCGGACATACCCCGTCGCGGCACAAGGAGACATCATGGCAGCGCTCGTACCCATACAGGGCTTGCATCACTACGCCTACCGATGCAAGGACGCGGAGGAAACCCGCCATTTCTACGAGGACATACTGGGCCTGCCCCTGGCCCACGTGATCCGCGCCGAACGCGTGCCTAGCACCGGCGAATACTGCCCGTACGTGCACATCTTCTTCGAGATGCAGGACGGCTCGTACATGGCCTTCTTCGACCTGGGCGACGGCCAGGCCGCCGAACCGTCCGCCAATACGCCGGACTGGGTCAACCACATTGCCCTGCAAGTCGGCTCCGAAGCCGAACTGCGCCAAGCCAAGGCCAAACTGGAAAGCGCCGGCGTCGAGGTCATTGGCGTGACCGACCACGGCTTCGTCAGGTCCATCTATTTCTTCGACCCCAATGGCATCCGGCTGGAGCTGACCACCCGCACCGCCCCCGCCGACCGGCTCGAGGCGTACAAGGCGCGGGCCCACGAGCAACTGGCGGAGTGGGTCCACGCGAAAGCTGCCGCCGCAGCGCGATAGGCCCCGCTTCCCTCGCCGCCTCGCGGCCCCTCGGAGACGCTCCATGAAGATGCTGAAGTATGCGGCAAGCGTGCTGGCGCTTGCGACCCTTGGCATGCAGCCGGCCGCCCGGGCACAGACCTATCCGGACCGGCCCATCCGGCTGATCGTGCCCTACGCAGCGGGCGGCGGCACCGACGTATTCGCCCGAACCATTTCCACCCGCATGGGGCAGGAGCTCGGCCAGCCGCTGGTGGTGGAGAACCGTCCCGGCGCCGGCACCATCATCGGCGCCGAAACGGTGGCGCGGGCCGAACCCGACGGCTACACCCTCCTGCTAGGCGATAGCGGCACCTACAGCGTCAATCCCAGCCTGTACAAGAAGCTGCCCTACGATCCCGTCAAGGACTTCACCCCGGTCACGCTGACCGCCCGCTTCGCCCTGGCCCTGGTCGTCCATCCGTCGATGCCGGCCAAGACGGTGCAGGAGTTCGTCGACCTGGTACGGGCCCATCCCGGCAAATACGATTTCGCCTCACCGGGAGCCGGCAGCCCGCACCACCTGGCCATGGAAATGTTCCGCCAGAAAGCGCACCTGCAGCTCACCCATGTGCCATACAAGGGCAATGGCCCTGCCTTGCAGGATCTGCTGGCCGGCCGCATCCCGTGCATGTTCCTCGACCTCGTCACCATACGCCAGCACGTCGAGAACGGGCGTCTGCGCGTGCTCGCCGTAGCAAGTACGCAGCGTCTGGAGCAATTGCCCGGCGTACCCACCATCGGCGAATCGGTCTCGCCCGGCTTCGAGGCCTGGGCGTGGCAAGGCCTCGCTGCGCCGGCCAGGACGCCGCCGGCCGTCGTGGCCCGCATCAATGCGGCCTATGCCAGGACCGTGGCCGATCCCGATATCAAGCGCCGGCTCCATGACATGTCGCTCGACCTCACGCCCGGCACGGCGGAGCAGATGGCGGCCCACGTCAAATCCGAGATCGTCAAATGGGCGGCGATCGTGAAGGAAGCCAACATCACGCTCGACTGACGCGAGCGCCATCCATTCACCGCAGGCGGCCCCATGCACCAGCCCGACACGACGCCACGAAAGTCGATATTCTTCGATTACCGGATCCACCCCTTCTCCAAGCCGGCGGACTTCGACGCGCCTGCGCGCCAGCGCGTGATCATCATCGGCGCCGGCCCGGTCGGGCTCGTCACCGCGCTGTACCTGGCCCGCATGGGCGTGCCGTGCGTGCTCGCGACGGCGGACGTGCAGGTTTCCGAAGGCAGCCGCGCATTGGCCTTCACGCGCCGCTCGATGGAAATCCTCCAGCAGGTCGGCGCGGCGGAGCACGTCGTCCGCCACGGGCTGCCCTGGCAATACGGCAATTCCTACTACCGGGGGCGCCGGGTCTTTCGGCTGGAGATTCCTTATGCCGAGGACGATGCGTTCGCGCCCCTCACCAATCTCCAGCAGCAATTGCTCGAAGAACATCTGGTCGAGCTGATCGACGCCGAGCCGCTGGTCGACCTGCGCTGGGGCACGCGTTTCGAGGGATTGGAGCAGGACGACGACGGCGTCACGGCCACGCTCGATACTCCCGCCGGCCCATACCGGATGGCCGCCGATTGGCTGGTAGCGACCGACGGAGCCAAATCCTCGGTTCGGCAAAGCATGAAACTGCGGATGGAGGGCGATTCCTACGAAGGCCGCTTCGTCATCGTCGACGTGCGGGTCGACCTGGGCTTGCCCACCGAGCGCCTGGCATTCTTCGACCCCGACTGGAACCCGGGCAATACCATCCTCATGCATCGGCAACCTCATGGCCTCTGGCGCTTCGACTACCAGGTGCCCGCGGAGGAGAGCTCGGAAGCGGCCCTTTCGCCGGACTCGATCCGGGCGCGCGTGAACGCCCAGCTCGCGATGATCGGCCACGCCGGCAAGACCTGGGAAATGGATTGGGCCTCCATCTATTCGGCCCGGGCCATGACGCTGCCGCGCTACCGGTACGGCCGCGTGCTGTTCGCCGGCGACGCGGCGCACATGCTGCCCATCTTCGGTGTGCGCGGGCTGAACACAGGCTGGCAGGACGCGCAGAACCTGGCCTGGAAGCTGGCGCTGGTGGCGAAGGGCCGGGCGGCGCCGGCGCTGCTCGACAGCTACAGCGCCGAGCGCGTGGCCGCGGCCCGCGAGATCATCGACGAAGCCAGCAAGAGCGCCCGCTTCATGACACCGCCCACGCATGGATTCCGCCTGTTGCGCGACGCCACCCTGTCCCTCTCGCTCTCGCAGGCGTTCGTGCGGCCGCTGCTGCATTGGCGCACCTCGCGGCCGCACGAATACACCCGTTCGCCGCTCAACACGGCGGCGGACGAGGAAAGCTTCGCCGAGGGGCCGCGGCCCGGCGCGACGGCCCCCAACGTCAGGCTGGACTCGGGCGGCTACCTGCTGGACCGGCTGGGGCCGGCGTTCCATCTGCTGTGCTTCTGCCAGGACGGCCGCGTGCCGGCGGTGCTCGCAGCCGAGGCGGCCGGCCTCGCGCGGGACGGCATCCCGGTTTCGGTCACCGCCCTCGCTCGCGCCGAGGCCCCCCTGCCCGCCGAGGCCATCGACGATCGCTCGCAGCGGGCCCACCGGCTCTATGGCGCGGACGGCCGGGACGCCGTCTATTTGCTGCGGCCCGACCAGCACGTCGCGGCGCGCTGGCGGCGCCCGCCATCCGGCGCCCTGACACGGGCGGTCCGGCACATGCTCGAATGCGAAGAGGTTCCATCATGACCGTGAACGACCTGCCCATCTCCCGCCTGGAGGCGTTCTACGACCAGCTGGCGGTGGCCCTGGACCGTGCCGGTCCGCAGAAAAGCGAGATCCTGCTGGTCAAGCTCGCCCTGCTGCTGGCCAACCAGACCGCCGACCCCGACCGCCTGGAAGCGGCGATCGAACTCGCCGCTCAGGATCTATGACTCTTTCCGGAGACCGCTACATGCCCACGCCCCCCAAGCACGAGTTCGACCGTATCCCCGTCATCCTGCAGTTCCGCGAACCCGTCGAGATGGTGGAGACTTACGGCTTCAACGGCAGCCAGGGCTATACCGTCCTCGAAGGCCAGCGCCTGGTGCCGAAGAACTCGCCATCCAAGGTCGTCTTTCTTTTCATGCATCCCGCATCGACGCTGCAGCTGCTGCCCATGCCGGTCGCCCTGGCCGAATCGGGCATGCACGTGCTGTGCGGCGGCAGCCGCTACGCCAAGAACGACTCGGCGCTGATCATGGAAAAAGTGGCGGCCGACCTGGGCGCCTACATTCGCCACGCGCGCGAGGAACTCGGCTACGAGAAGGTCGTTCTCGTCGGCTGGTCGGGCGGCGGCGCACTGTCGCTGTTCTACCAGGCCCAGGCCGAAGCGCCGTCCATCACCCATACCCCGGCGGGCGATCCTTACGACCTGACCCAGGCGGGACTCACGCCGGCCGACGGCATCATCTTCATCGCCGCGCACCTGAGCCGTCCCGAGACGCTCACCGAATGGATGGATCCGTCGCTGCGCAACGAACTCGATCCCGACGACCGCGACCTGGAACTCGACATCTACGCGCCCGACTGCCCGAACCGGCCCGCCTTCGAGCCCTCGTTCGTCGCTCACTTCCGTGCGGCGCAACTGGCCCGCAACCGCCGCATCAGCGCCTGGGTGCTGGAGACACTGGAGCGGCTCAAGCGCTCGCCGCAAGGCGAACGCGAGCGGGGCTTCGTCGTGCACAGGACCATGTGCGACGTGCGATGGATCGATCCCACGGTCGATCCCAATGGACGCAAGCCCGGCTGGTGCTACCTGGGCGATCCGCGGGTGGTCAACTCCGGCCCGGCCGGCCTGGCGCGCTTCAGCACCCTGCGTAGCTGGCTGTCGCAATGGTCGTACGACCACTCCAACATCAAGGGCCCGGTGAATGCGGCCCGCATACGGCGCGTGCCGGTGCTGCAGATCGAGAACGAGGCCGACGACGCGGTGCCGGCCACGCACAACCCGGCGATCCATGCGGCGCTCGGCACCCCGGACAAGGAATTCGTGCAGATCCGCGGTGCCACCCACTACTACCTGGGACAGCCCCGCGAGCTGGCGGTATGCATCGCGACCATCGTCGACTGGACCCGCCGCAAGATCGCTCCGGACTTCGCACCGGCGTCCGCTTTCCTGCCCGTGGAGGGCTGACGCGGCAATCCGGCCCGGGATTGATTACCATTGAACACGCCCGGCCGGGCACATCCGGGCCGGGCGTTTCGATTCCTGCCGTGCTCCGATCCCGATCCGACAATGTCACAGTTCGCAAAAGTGCTCAAGGTCCTGGACCTGTTCTCCGAGGACAGGACCACCCTGGCAGCCGAGGAAATCGCAGACCTGCTCGAGGTCTCGCGTCCGACGGCCTTTCGCTACGTCAAGCAGTTGTGCGAAACCGGGCTGCTGGCCAACATCGCCGGCCGCTACGCGCTGGGTGCGAAGATCATCGAACTCGACTACCGCATACGGCGCTCGGAGCCCATCCTGCAAGCCAGCCGGGCCAGCATGAGAGAGCTGGCCCAGCGCACCGTCATGACGGTCGTGCTGTGCAATATCTATGGCGACGAAATCGTGCACAGCCATCATGAACTCGCCGGCGAGCTGGCCCCCATGAGCCTGGACCGCGGCCATCCCATGCCGCTGTTCAAGGGCGCCTCCTCGGCGGTGATCCTCGCCAACCTCCCCGCCGCCAGGCTCAAGCGGCTCTACGAGCGCAACAGGACCCACCCCGACCTGCCCGCCGACGCCGGCGACTGGCCCTCGTTCGCCAAGCACTACAAGCGGATCCGCAAGGACGGCCACTACGTCTCGCGCGAGGAAATCGATCCCGGGCTGATAGGCATCGCGGCGCCGATCTTCAACGATGGCCGGCACGTGGTGGGCGCCATCACGCTGGTCTACGAAAAACGGCGCGAAAAGCTCGTCAACGAGGAGGGCTATGCGGAACTGGTGCGCGGGTGCGCGGCGGCGATCACGCAACAGATCGCCGCCGCGGCCGCGCGCTCGGACTGAAGCGGCGGGGGCCGCGGCCGCCCCCATCCCGCGTCACTTGAAGTCGGCGTTGGGATCCTGGCCGCCCTGCCCCTGGCCCTGGCCGTAGGCTCCGCCCCCGCCGTAGCCCTCGCCATACGAGCTCTCGACGTCGATCTTGATGGTGCTGGGATCCACCGCCGCCTGGTCGCCCTTGTAGTGCATGACCAGCCCCGGAAAGAGCATCACCGCGGCCACCATCAGGAGCTGGATGACGATGAACGGGATCGAACCCCAATAGATCTGTCCGGTGGTGACCTTGGCGATGCGCTTGCCGGTCACCTTGTCCGTATAGTCCTCCTTCGGCGCCACCGAACGCAGGTAGAACAGCGCAAAGCCGAACGGCGGATGCATGAACGAGGTCTGCATGTTGACCGCGAGCAGCACGCCGAACCAGATCAGGTCTATGCCCATTTTCTCGGCCACCGGCCCCAGGAGGGGCACGATGATGAACGCCAGCTCGAAGAAGTCGAGGAAGAACGCCAGCAGGAAGGTCAGGATGCTGACCACGATCAGGAAGCCCCACTGTCCGCCGGGTACGGAAGTCAGCAGATGCTCGACCCAGAGGTCGCCGCTCACGGCCCGGAACGTCAGGCCGAACACGGTCGATCCGATCAGGATGAACACGACGAAGCATGACAGCTTGGTGGTGGTGTCCATCGCCTGCTTGAGCAGGTTCAGGGTAAGGCGCCTGCGGATGAGGGCCATGGCGATGGCGCCCACGGCGCCCATGGCGCCGCCCTCGGTCGGCGTGGCCACGCCGATGAAAATGGTGCCCAGGACCAGGAAGATCAGGAACAGCGGCGGAATCATCACGAAGGTGACCCGCTCGGCCAGCGCGGACAGCCATCCCAGCCGCAGCCATTTGTTGGCCAGCGCCATGATGAACGCAGACAGTCCCCACACCAGCATGGTGAGCACGATGCGCTCGTCCACCGGCGCCGTATCGTGTTCGAGATAGTCTCCCACGAACGCGGCGATCACCGCGGAAATCACCATCAGCACCAGCAGCGAGCGGCCGCCGCGCGTGCCGTTGGGTTCCTGGAAGCGGCGGGCCTCCTCCGGCAGGGCCGGCGCGCTCGACGGCTTGATGAACGACATCAAGACCACGTAGACCACGTAGGCGCCGGCCAGCAGGAAACCCGGCAGCATCGCGCCGCGATACATGTCGCCGATGGAGCGCCCGAGCTGGTCCGCCAGGATGATCAGCACCAGCGACGGCGGGATGATTTGCGACAAGGTGCCCGACGCGGCGATGACGCCGGTGGCGAGCCGCCGGTCGTAGCCATAGCGCAACATGATGGGAAGCGAGATCAGCCCCATGGAGATGACCGACGCCGACACGACGCCGGTCGTTGCCGCCAGCATCGCGCCGACGACCACCACGGCGATGGCCAGGCCGCCCCGGATGGAACCGAACAATTGGCCGATGGTCTCGAGCAGGTCCTCGGCCATGCCAGATCGCTCCAGCACCAGCCCCATCAACGTGAAGAACGGCACCGCGAGCAGCGAATCGTTGGTGATGATGCCGAATACACGCTGAGGCAGCGCCTGGAACAGGACCGGGGTGAGCAGCCCGAGTTCGATGCCGATCAGCGCATACAGCATGCCATTGGCTGCCAGCGCGAACGCCACTGGGAATCCCAGCAACAGGAATATCACCAGGTTGGCGAACATGATCGGCGCCAGGTTGGCGATCAGGAAGTCGATCATCAGCGTCCCCCGGCATTGGTCGGTTGGGCGGCCGCCTCGCGCGCCTGTGCTTCGCGGGCGATCTCTTCGGCCAGCTCTTCCTCTGCGGTCTTCCCGCGTTCGCGTTCGCGCGGGTCGGGGCCCTTGCCCATCAGGAAAGCCACGCATTTGATCAGGTGCGAGATGCCGGCCAGCACCAGCAAGAGGAAACCGACCGGTATCAGCAGCTTGACCGGCCAGCGCACCAGCCCGCCGGGGTTCGACGACTGTTCGTTGGTCACGTAGGAGTCCACGAATACCGGCCAGGACAGCCACATGATCAATATGCACGCGGGCAGCAGGAAGAACAGGACACCGAATATCTCTATCCAGATCTGCGTTCGCTGCGAGAGCTTCTGCGCGACGATGTCCACGCGCACGTGCTCGTTCTTCAACAACGTATAACCGGCCGCCAGGAGGAAGATGGCGCCGAACAGATACCACTGCAATTCAAGCCAGGCGTTGGAGCTGGTATGGAAGACCTTGCGCACGATGGCATTGCCCGCGCTGACCAGGACCACCACCAGGGTTAGCCAGGTGACGGCCTTGCCGACAAGCGTGTTGAGCTTGTCGACCAGGCGGGAAAAAGCGAGGAGAGCATTCATGGTTGTGGCCCGATGCTGAACGAAAAACGCCTGGCACCGAGCCAGGCGAACGATTCCTGCTTACGATGCGTGGCAGGTACCTGATGGGTGGCTGCCACGCTTTCCGGTCGATTACTTGCGGATGGTGGACATGTAGCCGTCGAAGTTGCCTTCGGCTACGCGGAACCACGGCAGGACGTTGCCGCGGAACGCCACCATGCTGTCATAGACCTTCTTGAACTCGGGGCTCTTCGCGCTCATTTCGGCATACAGCTTGTTGGCCTCTGCGTAGCAGGCATCCATGACCGGCTTGGGGAAGGCCCGCAGCTGGGCACCTTGCGAAACCAGGCGGCGCAGCGCAGCCGGGTTCTCGGCGTCGTACTTGGCGATCATGTCGTTGGTCGCCGCGGCGCATGCCTGGTCCAGCGCCGCCTGGTAATGCTTGGGCAGCTTGTTGTAGGCGTCCTGGTTCACGTAAAGCGATACCTGCAGCGTGCCTTCCCACCAGCCAGGGTAGTAGTAGTTCTTGGCAACCTTGTGGAAGCCCAGTTTCTCGTCGTCGTAGGGGCCGATCCATTCGGCGGCGTCGATGGTGCCCTTCTCGAGCGCGGGATAGATGTCGCCGCCCGCGATCTGCTGCGGCACCACGCCCAGGCGGGACAGCACTGCGCCGGCGAACGCGCTGACGCGGAACTTCAAGCCCTTGAGGTCCTCGACCGACTTGATCTCCTTGCGGAACCAGCCCCCCATCTGGGTGCCCGTGTAGCCGCACGGGAAATTGACGACGTTGTATTTCTTGAAAACTTCGCGCAACAACTTCAGGCCGTCGCCGTGGCGCATCCAGGCGTTCATCTGGCGCGTGTTGAGGCCGAAGGGCACGGCGGCGTCGAAGCTGAGCGTGGGATCCTTGCCGTAGTAATAATAGGAGGCGCTATGGCCGCACTCGATGGTCCCGTTCTGCACGCTGTCCAGCACTTGCAGGGCCGGCACGATCTCGCCGGCGGGAAAGGCGCGGATGGTGAACTTGCCGCCGGTCGCCTCGGAGACGTACTTGGCCACGGCCTCGCCGCCGCTATAGATGGCGTCGGCGCTGCGCGGGAAGCTGGACGCGAGGCGCCAGGTGACGGTGGGCGAATCCTGGGCGAATACCGGTGCAGCCAGCGTCGTGCCGCCTGCGGCGGCGGCGCCCACGGTTGCCTTGGTCAGGAAGGAACGGCGGTGCATGTGCAGGTCTCCTGGGATGGGGTGGGAATCCCATGCGTGGCACCGGTCCTGGCAGGGCGTCACGAGCCTGCAATCGGTGCAAAACAAGTGCCACCCATAGGTAGGGCAAATACATGATAACGGCCAGCGCTTGAGCTGCGGCCCTGCGGTAAACCCTGATTCACCGTCGAGGGAATCCCGGCGGCATGCTCGTTCCGGCGCGAGGCGAACGCGCGGCACTCGGCGCCTTGAACCAGACACCGCGCGCAATGGCGCCGGCGTTGATCGCGCCGTAGACCACCAACGCCAGCGCCTGCGCACCGAAGACCCCGGCCAGGCCCAGGCCGGCAGCGATGGCGGCCATCCCGCCGGCCGCGCTCAGTCCCAGCCGGACCACGCTGCCGGCAACGGGCCAGAACAGCCGCCCGGCCCCCTGTGAAGCGAAGTAGAGCGCGAGCCCGGCCCCGAAGAAGCCATAGGCCGGGCCGACGATGCGCAGGTACATCGATCCCGTGGCCAGCATGCCGGGCTCGCTGCCGAACATCGACAGCCATGCGTGCGGGAACAGTGCCGCCGCCAGGCCGATGGCCTCGGCCACGACGAATGCGCATCCCGCTCCCACCCAGGCAATGCGCAGCGCGCGATCGTGCCGGCCGGCGCCCATCGCGGCGCCGACCATGGCGACCATGGGGCCGCCCAGCCCGAACACCAGCGGCACCAGCAGGTACTCGAGGCGGGATGCGGTTCCGTAGCCGGCGATGGCCGCGGAGCCGAAGTGGCCGGTCAAGCCGGTGGCAATGCTGATGGCGACATTGATCGCGGCCGTGGATATGGCCGCGACTAGCCCCACGCGCAGGATGTCGCGGAAAAGAAGCCAGCGCAGCGTCCAGCCGCGCCAGGAAAGCCGGACGACGCCCCGGCCGGAACAGAGGAAGGCCAGGAGCGCGACGCTGCCCGCCGCGTAATAGACGAGCAGCGCGATGGCGCCGCCGGCGATACCCAGCCCCGGCAGCGGCCCCCAGCCGAAGATGAGCAGTGGCGACAACGGCACCAGCATGGCGGTGCCGGCACATGTGACCACTGCGGGAAGGTTCATGTTTCCCGTGCCGCGCACGGCGGAAGCCAGCGAGTTGAACAGCCAGACGAGCGCCGCGGCGCCGAAGATCCAGCGCGAATAGACCAGGGCCGCCTCGAGCGATGCGCCGGTGCCCCCCATGCTGGCGTACAGCCAGCGGCCGCCTGCCAGGCCCGCCACGGTAAAGCACAGGCTGAACAACAGGCCGATCAGGATGGCGTGATAGACCAGGGCATTGGCGTCTTCTCGCCGGCCGGCGCCCAGCGCCCGGGCGATCGACGACGAAATGCCGCCCCCCACTGCCCCGCCCGACAACATCTGCATCAGCATGATGGTCGGAAAAACGAGCGCCACGCCGGCAAGCGCGTCGGTGCCCAGCCGGCCGATGAAATAGGTTTCGATCAGGCCCGCGCTCGCCTGGGCGGCCAGCACCAGCGTATTGGGCACGGCCAGGCGCAGCAGGGTCGGTACGATGGGTGCCTCGATGAGGCGGCGGGTACGCGGATCGATGGACATGGCGCGGCTTGCGTCAGGCTGTCCCGGATGCGGGGGCCGCAACCGGAGCCGCCACCGGCCGGCGGATCAGGAAGACGATCAGCGCAGCCACGAGACATGCCGCGCCGGCCGCGTACAGTGCCGGCGTATAGGTCAACATCTGCGTGCGCACCACCCCGGCGCCGTAGGCGGCGATCGCCCCGCCTATCTGGTGGCCGGCGAACACCCATCCGAATACCATGCCCGCCCTCTCCTTGCCGAACTCGGCCGCCGCCAGCTTCACGGTGGGCGGTACGGTGGCGATCCAGTCCAGCCCATAGAACATGGCGAACAGCGATAGTCCGTAGAGCGTGAATTCCGAATGCGGCAGCCAGAACAGGGAGAGTCCGCGCAAGCCGTAGTACCAGAACAGCAGCTTGCGGTTGTCGAAGCGGTCCGAGAGCCAGCCCGAAAGTATGGTGCCGACGAAATCGAATGCTCCCATCATCGCCAGCACCGAAGCGGCGGGCACGGCGGCCAGGCCGAAGTCGCCGCACAGCGAAATGAAATGTGTCTGGATCAGGCCGTTGGTGCTGAGGCCGCATACGAAAAAGGTTCCGAACAGCACCCAGAACGTCTTGCTGCCGGACACGCTGCGCAAGACCGTCAGCGGCGCCAGGAAGGAAGGCCGCGACGGCGCGGCCGCCGGGGCAGGCGCATCCGGATCGGCCCCATAGGGCAGCAGGCCGAGATCCTGGGGACGGTTGCGCGCCAGCAGAAACGCCAGCGCGGCGACGGCAAGGCAGCAGACCACCACCGGCACGACGGCGGCGCGCCAGCCGAAATGATCGATCAGCCACGCCGCCGCGGGCAGGAACACCAATTGGCCGGTGGCCGCGCTGGCCGTCAGCAGGCCCAGCACCAATCCGCGCCGCCGGTCGAACCAGCGGGTGGCGACGACCGCCCCCAGCACCACCGCCGTCAGGCCGGTGCCGAAGCCCAGCAGCAACCCCCACAGCGCCACCAGGTGCCAGACCTCGGACATCTGCGTGGCCAGCAACAGGCCCGCCGCGACCAGGATCATGGCCGCGCACATGATGCGGCGCAGGCCATAGCGTTCCATCAGGATGGCCGAGAACGGTCCCATCAGGCCGAACAGCGCGAACCGCACGGCCAGCGCGGACGAGATCTGGTCGACGTTCCAGCCGAACTCCCTGGCCAGCGGCTGCAGGAAGGCGCCGGGCAATCCGAGCGCCGCCGACGACGACAGCATGGTCAGGAAAGCGAGGGCCACCATGACCCACGAGAAGTGGATGTCCCGCCGGGCCAGCCAGCGGGAGACGGGATAGGCGAACACGATGGGATCCTGTCAGGGATGGGGAAGGGAGTCGCCGTCGGACAGCAGGTGCCTGCGGGCAGCGGCAAGGATCCGGTCGGAAACGGGGTCGGGCGCGGTGGCCCGGGCGATCAGCAGCGCCCCGACCATGGTGGAAAACTGGGCCAGCGCCCGGTCGCGATCGGCCTCGGCATCGCCGCTGGCCTGCAGCTCCGCCAGGATGGAAATCAGCTCCTGGATGCCGTCGACGTAGCTCTGGCGCACGGGCTTGCCGCGCGCCTCGCGGGCCACGTCGGTTACCAGCGAGGCCGCCGGGCAGCTGTTGCCGGGGTTGTCCCTGGCGCGAGGGCCGAGAAATGCCTCGATGATGAGGCGCAGCGCGGCGCGCGGATCGCCGGCATCCGCGATCCGCTGGCGCCAGCGTTCGGACGACAGCGCGAAAGCTTTCGAGCACGCCGTTGCCGCCAGGGCGTCCTTGGACTCGAAATGCCCATAGAACCCGCCATGCGTGAGGCCGGCGGCCGCCATCAGGTCGGCGACGCTGACGCCATGGATGCCTTGTTCCCGGAACAGCCGCGCCGACGCTTCTTCGATGGCGGCGCGGTTCTGCTCGGTCTGCTGTCGCGATACGCGGGGCATGCGGCCCTCCTTCTTGCGAACGAGCGCCGATAATAAATGATGTTCATCATTTATTCAATACATGTTGTCCATCATCTATAGGAGCGTGGGGGCCCTCCCGTCATGAAACGCCCTGCTCCAGCGCCGCCCTCCGGTGCGCCAGCCGGTACAGGACGGGCAGGATGAGCAAGGTCAGGGCGGTGGACGAGATGATGCCGCCGATGACCACGGTCGCCAGGGGCCGCTGGACTTCCGCCCCGGTGCCGGTCGCCAGCGCCATCGGCACGAAGCCGAGCGAGGCCACCAGCGCTGTCATCAGCACCGGCCGCAGCCGGGCCGAGGCCCCGAGCCGAATGGCGTCGTCCAGTCCGTGGCCTTCCGACCGCAGCGTCCTGATGAAGGAAAGCATGACCAGTCCGTTCAGCACCGCCACGCCCGACAGCGCGATGAAGCCGACCGCGGCGGAGATGGAAAGCGGGATGCCGCGCAGCCACAGAGCCAGCATGCCGCCGGTCAACGCGAACGGGATGCCGGTGAATACGATCAACCCGTCCCGCAGATTGCCGAACATGGCGAAGAGCAGCATGAACACCAGGAGCAGCGCCGCCGGCACGACCCATTGCAGGCGCTCGGCCGCCGATTGCAGCTGTTCGAACGTGCCGCCCCAGGTGATCCAGTATCCGGGGGGAATCCGAACCGATGCCGCAACGCTCTCCTGGGCGTCGGACACGAACGAAGCCAGGTCGCGGCCTCGTACGTTGGCGCTGACCACGATGCGCCGCTTGCCATCCTCGCGGCTGATCTGGTTGGGGCCGGGCGCCAGTTCGAAATGCGCCAGCTCGGCCAGCGGCACGAAGGCCACGCGCGGTTGGCCCTCGCCGCGCGGCAGCGCCACCGGCAGCCGCCGGAGGGCGCCGATATCGCCGCGGACCTCGTCGGGCAGGCGCACCAGGATGTCGAACCGGCGGTCGCCCTGGAAGAAAATGCCGGCCTCGCGGCCGCCCACCGCGGTGGCGATGGTTTCCTGCACCTCGGCCAGGCTCACGCCGTAGCGCGCCGCCTTCTGGCGGTCGACCGAGATCGTCAGCATGGGCAGGCCGGCAGTCTGTTCCGCCTTGACCGACTCGGCGCCCGGCAGGCGCGCCAGGGCCGCGGCGATCCCGGCCGCCGTCCGCTCGAGCTGTGCCATGTCGTCGCCGAAGACCTTGACCGCGACGTCGCTGCGCACACCGGATATCAGCTCGTTGAAGCGCATCTGGATGGGCTGGGTGAACTCGTAGTTGCTGCCGGGAACGCCGGCCACCACCGCCTGGATGGCGGCCACGACCTCCTCGTGCGATCGGCGCGGCGCCGGCCAGTCCTGGACCGGCTTGAGCATGATGTAGGTATCGGCCACGTTGGGCGGCATGGGGTCCGAGGCAATCTCCGCCGTCCCGATCTTCGCGAAAACACGCTCCACTTCGGGCACCTTGGCGATCTGCCGCTCCAGTTCCTCCTGCATCGCGATGGCCTGGGTCAGGCTGGTGCCGGGAATGCGCAAGGCCTGTACGGCCAAGTCGCCCTCGTCGAGGCTGGGAATGAACTCCGCGCCCAGCCGCGTGGCCAGGGCCAGCGCGAACGCCACGGCCACCGCGCCGAAGGTCAGCACCACCGGCGCGTTGGCGAGCGAGCCGCGCAGCAGCGGCACGTACAGGCGGCGTGCGGTGGCCATCAGGCGATTTTCCTTTTCCTGCACGCGCTGGCCGAGCAGCAACGCGACAGCCGCCGGCACGAAGGTGATCGACAGGATCATGGCTCCCAGCAGCGCCAGCACCACCGTGATGGCCATGGGATGGAACATCCTGCCCTCCACGCCGGTAAGGGCGAAGATCGGCAGATAGACGATCATGATGATGAGTTGGCCGAAAATGAGCGGCCGCCGCGCTTCCCTGGAGGCCGAGAACACCTCGCGGAAACGTTCGTCGCGAGTCAGCGCCCGGCCCGCTTCGGCCTGCGCGTGGGCCAGCCGGCGCACGCAATTCTCGACGATGACCACGGCGCCGTCGACGATGATGCCGAAGTCCAGCGCGCCCAGGCTCATCAGGTTCGCGCTGACCCGGTAGGCTGCCATGCCGGTGAAGGTGAACAGCATGGACAGCGGAATGACCAGCGCCGTGATCATCGCTGCGCGGATATTGCCGAGAAAAAGGAACAGCACCACGATGACCAGGATCGCGCCTTCGAGCAGGTTCTTCCTGACGGTCGCGATGGCCTTGTCCACCAGCACCGTGCGATCGTAGACCGTCACCGCCTTCACGCCCTCGGGCAGCGTCTTGTTCACGGCGGCCAGGCGCTCGTGCACGGCCCGCGCCACGGCCCGGCTGTTCTCGCCGATCAGCATGAATACGGTGCCGAGCACTACCTCCCTGCCGTTTTCGGTAGCCGCGCCGGTCCGCAACTCGCGCCCTATTCCCACGTCGGCGATATCGCGCACGCGTATCGGCTGGCCCTGCGCCCGGCCGACGATCACGTCGAGGATGTCGTCGACAGAGCGGACCTGGCCGGGCGCGCGCACCAGGTACTGCTCGCCGCCGCGTTCGATGTAGCCGGCGCCCACGTTCACGTTATTGCGGTCGAGCGCGGCCACCACCTCGGCCAGCGTCAGCCCGTGCGCGGCCATGCGCTCGAGATTGGGCGCGATCAGATACTCCTTGGCGTAGCCGCCGATGGTATTGACCTCGGTCACGCCCGGCACCGTCCGGAGCTGGGGCCGCACCACCCAATCCTGGATTTCGCGCAGGTCGGCCAGGGTATAGGGCGTACCGTCCTCCTTGCGGGCGTCCGGCTCGGCCTCCACCGTCCACATGTAGATCTCGCCCAGGCCGGTGGAAATCGGCCCGAGCGTGGGCGTCACGCCGGCCGGCAGGGCCTCGCGCGCCTCCTGGATGCGCTGGTTGACGAGCTGGCGCGCGAAATGGATGTCGGTGCCGTCCTTGAAGATGACGGTCACCTGCGACAGGCCGTATCGGGACAGCGAACGCGTCTGGGCCAGTCCCGGCAGGCCGGCCATGGTGGTTTCTATGGGATAGGTGATGCGCTGCTCGGTCTCGAGCGGCGAATAGCCGGGCGCCGCGGTATTGATCTGCACCTGCACGTTGGTGATGTCGGGCACGGCGTCGATCGGCAGGCGCGAGTAACTGTACGCGCCCAGCGCCGCCATGCCGAGCACCGCCAGCATGACCAGCCATCGCTGCCCGATGGCGAAGCGGATGATCCGTTCGAACATGGAAGATTCCTGTCTGTGCGCGCCGGCGGCCCGCGTTCCGCGACATGCGCCGGCGCACCGGTCTAGTGGGCGTGTTCGGCGCTCGCCTTGCCGAGCTCGGCCTTCAGCATGAAGGTGTTGGCCGCGGCGTAGCGGGTCCCGGGCTCGAGTCCTTCCAGCACCTCCACTTGGGCATCGTCGCGGCGTCCGGTCTTCACCGGCTGGGCCTTGAAGCCCCCGGGAACGACGGTGAACACGACGCTGCGCTCTCCCACTGTCTGGATCGCATCGGCGGGCACGGCAAGCGCGACCGGCTCTTCGTCGCGCAACACCCGGACCGTGATGAACAGTCCCGGCCTCCACGCCATGCCCGGATTACGCAGCGTCACGCGCGCCGTGGCCGTGCGCGTCTGCGCGCCCAGCAGCGGCCCGACGTAGGAAACCCGCCCCTCGGCGGTCTCGTTCAGCACGGACGAGGAGATCGTCACGCGCTCGCCTACCCTTACCGCGGCGAGATCCCGGGGAGCCACGATGAACTCGGCCCATACCGTGCTCAGGTCCGTGATCGTGAACACCGTTGCGGTATCGCCGACGGCCTCGCCCATGGCCATGTGCTTTTCGACCACGGTGCCGTCGAACGGCGCCCGCAGCTCGTACTGGTTCAAGGCGGGAGCCGAACCGGCCGCGCCCACCGCCTGCAGCTTCTGGGCGGCGTTCTGCACCGCGATCGCGGCTTCCTCGCGGGCTGCGCGCGCCTGCAGGTAATCCTGCTCGGCGGAAATCCTCTCTTCCCACAGTTTCCTTTCGCGCGCGAAGGTCTCATTGGCCAGATCGAGGCGCTTGCGGGCGGCCAACAGTTCGCTGCGCATGTCCGACAGCGCCGTGCTGGCGATCACGGCCAGCACTTGTCCCTTCCGCACTTCCTGACCGAGGTCCGCCGAGACCCGCTCGACGACGCCGGCGAGCCGGGGCACGACGTGGGCCGTCCGGTCCTCGTTGAAGCGGATCTCTCCCGGGAACTCGCTGCCCGGCCGCAGGATGCCGGGCCCTGCCTCGGCCGTCCGTATGCCGGCAGCCTGGACCTGGGCCTCGGTCAGCTTCACGATGCCGTCGTCGGCGTGGTCGCCCGCGGCTTGTCCAACAGGCCCTCCATGGGCGTGGCCGTCGTCCTCGGCATGCCTGCCGGACGTGAACAACACGGCGGACACCGCGAGCACGCCCGCGGCCACGATCGCCGCCATCGCGGCCTTCTGTCTTGTGGTTATCGACATGTTGCGAGTCCTTCAGCGGCCGAGCACGCGATCGATCGCGATGGCGGCCTGGTAGGTGTCGGCCATGGTGGCCAGATAGCGGATGCGTGCCTGGAACAGCGTGCGCTGCGCATCGAGCACGTCCAGAAAGCCCGACTTGCCCGTCTCGAAGCCTCGGGTGGCGGCCTCGTAAGCGCGTTGCGCGCCGGGCAGCACCGCATCCCGGAGCGTTTCCGCGCTCTTGCGCGCGAGCGCCAGCCGCGACGATGCCTGCCGGAGCTCCTGCTCCAGCCTGACCTGCAGCGCCCGGTGCAAGTCGCGGGCTTGATCGGCGCGCACGGTGGCCTCGTACAGGTTGCCTTGGTTGCGGTCGAACAGCGGCAACGGGATGGCGACGCCGAGCAGCGTCTGCCGCCGCCCCAGCTCGTTGTTGCGCTGCGACCCCGCGGTCAGGCGCACGTCCGGATACTGTTTGCTTCGCTCTACCTCGATCACGGCCTTGCGGCGCTCGACCTCCAGTCGGTGCGCGGCCAGCTCGGGAGACTGCGCGAGATCGCGGAGCAACGCCTCGATCGGAGGCCTGGCCGGCAGCGCGTCGATCATGCCCACGGCCTCCCCGAACCCCGCATCCGGGTCTCCCCAGAGCGAACCGAGCGCCTGCCGGGCTTGAACCAGCTGCGCGCGCGCCGCCTCGGCGTCAAGCTCGGCATTGGCCCGCTCGACCTGCGCCCGCGTTTCCTCCAGCGGCGCCACCTTGCCGGCGGCAACGCGGCGCGCCGCGATGTCGGCGGCACGGGCCGCCACTTGCGCCGACCCGTCCGCAAGCCGCTTTCGCTCCTGCGCGACCAGTACGTCGAAGAACGCGCCGACCGTGGCGGCGCGCAGCGCGGCACGCGCGGCCACCAGCTCCGCCACCGCGACACCCTGCGCTTGTTCGGCGGCCAGCATGCGCGCCGACCGCTTGCCTCCCAGTTCAATCGGAATACTGAGCTCGGCAGCCGTGGTGCGCGTGTCGCGGCGCGTATCCTCCACGCTGAACGAGATTTCGGGATTGGGAAGAAGGCGCGCCTGAATCGTGCCGCCTTGCAATGCCTCGGCCTCCCTGGCGGCGGCGGCGAGCGCCGGATTATGCGCGGCGGCCAGCGCCAGCGCGGTATCCAGCGTCAGCGGCCCGCCGGCGGCCGGCACCTGGTCGAGAATGGGAAGGGGGTCCGGCCGCGGTTGCGCCGCGGCCAAGGGGCTGGACAATGCGGCCGCCAGCCCGAGCGGCCATAGAAGTCTGCGCATCGAATTGCACCTGGAAGTGGATCAGCGAATTCGGCGAGACGAAAGGAAATCGCGTCCCGCCGCTCAGGCGAGCGCGAACCACTGCGGGCGTTCGGGAAGCGAGACGGGCGCGGCGGCCAGGAATTCGGGCAGCGCGGGAGACCGGGGGTGTGCGGGGGGGCCGATCGAGACGGCGTGCGGGCCGTTGAGCACGGCCTGCAGCGCGATCATGTGGCAGACGGTGCAATCGGTATGCACGGCCTTCTTCGCCTCGGCCTTGTCCGCTGTGTCGTGGTGGACGTGCTCATGATGACCGAAATGGTCCTGGACCACGGCGCCGGTTTCATGCAGGCAATACGCGGCAGCCGCCGCCCAGGTGGCCTGGAACGGCAGAAACGCGATGAGCAGCAGGATGAAGAGACGGCGCATGCGCCTATTGTACCCGCGCGCGATTGCCGCCGAAGCGACCGCCCGGGACCTGCGTGGACGCGGCCGCGTCGAGGCGAAGCGCCCCGGATGTCAGCGCAGCATCCGGCTGCCGCTGCGGTTCGAGCCGGACCGGTCGCCCGTACCCGACGACTCCGTCCCGGTGGATCGGTCCTTGCCCGTGGCCGGGTCCTTGCCCCCGGGATTGGCGGCTCCCCGGTCCGCGGGCCGATCCTGGGCGCCGCCGTGCATCGTGCCGCCCGGTTGCCCGGCGCCGCCCGGGCCCGGCTTGCCCTGCGTGGACCCGCTCTGCTGGGCATTGCCCGACGCACCGGACGGACCGGCATTCGAGCTGCCGCGCGTGGGGCTCTCTGAACTGGAGCCGCTCGGCTGGTTGCTGCCCCCGCTCTGGCCGGTGCTCGCGCCGCTGCCGGTCTGGGCCGCGGCCATGGGGGCCGCAACGATCATTCCGGCGGATAGAAGAAGTCTTCCCAGTGTCGATCTGCGCATGGCGTTCTCCCTGACGAGGCGCCATGCGCAGCAGGATCCGTTCCCGGCTCCGGCCTACAGGCCCAGCACGCGTTCGGCATTGGCATGCATGACCTTCTCCATGACCGCGTCGGTGTAGCCCAGCTCTTCCCATTCCTTGAGGATGCGCGCGTAAGGCAGGCTGGGGTAGTCGCTGCCGAACATGATCTTGTCCTGCAGCCGGCCGCGGATGTCCACCTTGAGGTTGCCGGGAAAGTACTTGGGCGCCCAGCCGGACATTTCCCAGTACACATTGCCCTTGTGCAGCGCCACCGCCGTGGTCTCGTCCACCCAGGGCCAGCCTGGGTGGGCCATGATGATCTTCAGGCCGGGAAAATCGGCGGCCAGCTCGTCGATGGCCGAAGGGTGGGCATGGCGTATCCGCGCCCCCATGCCCCCCGGCAATCCCGCTCCCATTCCGGTCGTACCCACGTCGATCATCACCGCCGCGCCCAACGACGCGATTTCCTCGAACAAGGGGTAATAGCGCCGGTCGTTCACGGCGAAGTGCTGCATGATTGGGTGGAAATGAAAACCCATGAAACCCAGTTCGCGCACCGCCGTGCGCGCCTGGCGGATCGCGATCTCGCCCTTGGCGGGCTCCAGTGCGCCCCAGCACTGGATGATGCGGCCGGCGTGGCGTTTCCACATGCCGTGCACGTATTCGTTCGTGCATGGCGGCGTCGCGACGGTGGTCTCGAGGTCGAGTGCCACCAGGCACGCGTCGACGCCGGCGGCGGCGAACTCGGCCACGACTTCGTCCTCGGTCTTGCCCACCCACTCCCGCTTCCAGTAGGTGGCCAGGGCGTCGACATAAGGCCCTTGGGCGTCGATCCAGGTCTGCGTCCCTGGGTAGCAATGCAGGTCGATGATGCGCATGGAAATCTCGTCTCGTGTCGATGCGGCGCTCAGGCCGCCTTGGCGGCCACCATCTCGGCCAGGGTCTTCTTCGATACCTTGCCGAAGGTGGAAACGGGAAAATCGCCCATTACCTCGAGCCGCTCGGGCAGCTTGAACTTGGCGATCTCGCGCTCCTTGAGGAATGCGACCAGCTCCTCGAGCGTCAGCGACGCGCCCTTGCGCAGCACCACGCATGCGCACATGCGCTCTCCCATGGCGGGGTCCGGCATGGGCACGCACGCCACGTTCTGTACCGCGGGATGCATGAGGATCAGGTTCTCGACCTCCTCAGCGCTGATCTTCTCGCCCCCCCGGTTGATCAGGTCTTTCTTGCGGCCCTCGACGACGTAATTGCCCGAGGGATGCATGCGCATGAGATCGCCGGAACGGTAGAAGCCGTCCGGAGTGAACTGCCTGGCGTTGTACTCCGGCACGCCGAAGTAGCCGCGCAACGTGTAGGGGCCGCGGCAGGACAGCTCCCCCACCTCCCCCGGCGCGACCTCGCGGCCCTCGTCGTCGATCAGCTTGACCTCGTCGTCGGGACACACGGGACGCCCGCAGGTCTCCATGAGCACATCCTCGGGATCGTCATGGCGCACGAACATCAAGAGCCCTTCCGACATGCCGAAATTCTCCTGCACCAGCGCGCTCGGGATGAGCCGGCGCGTGCGCAGGCGCACCTCCGGCTGCATGCGCTGACCGCCGCTCTGGATGAGCTTGAGCGAAGACAGGTCGAACTTGCCGATGTCCGGGTCGTTGATCAGCCTAATCAGCAGCGCCGGCACGACCTTCAGGTGAGTGACCCGATGCCGCTCGATCAGCGCGAACATCTCGGCGGGCCGCGTGTTGGCGTGCAGCACCACCTTGGCGCCGTTGAGCAGGAAGCCCTGTATGCCGGGGCAGGCCAGCGGCAGGTTGTGGGCGATGGGCAGGACCAGCAGCAGGACCGAATCGGGCTCTACCCGGGTGACCTGCGAGGCGACCTTGGAGTTGTAGGCATAGTCGTTGTTCGTGCGGGGTATCAGTTTCGGAATGCCCGTGGTACCCCCTGAGAGCTGGAAAATGCACGGGTCCTCGGGGTCGATGCGGATATCGCGCAACGCCGAGCGATCGCCGGGCGCGGGCGTGTCGATGAGCGCCGTCAACGAATGCTCGCCCGGGCCTGCGGGCCCCAGCACCAGCCTGAGCCGCAGGCAATCGTTCTCGCTCTGGACGCGTTCGATCACCGGCCCGAACGCGAAGTCCCCCTGGACGGCCGGATAGACGCAGCAGCGCGCCTGCGCCAGCCTGACGAACTGGCTGATTTCGAGATAGCGATGCGTGACGAGGGCCGCAATGGGGATCGCGCCGATCTTCTGCAGCGCGAAGTACAGGATCACGAATTCGGCCACGTTGGGCAGGGTGGGCACCACGCGGTCCAGCGGCTTGAGCCCGAGCGCCAGCAGGTGCAGCGCCAGGTTGTCGCTCAGCCTGTCCAGATCGGCATACGTGTAGGTCCGCGGGCCGTCGATCAGCGCCACGCGGTCCGGATAGCGCTCGAACATCTGCGCGAACTCCTGCGCCAGCGAACGGTCCTGCCAATACCCCCGCTGGCGATAGCGGCGGGCGAACTCGGGCGGGAATGGAACGAATCCTTCAAGCATGGGAGCTCCTCAGGTCGAGCTGGTGTAGCCACCGTCGATCACGACGATTTCGCCGGTGACGAAACGGTTCGATTGCAGGAGATTCAGCATGGTCTCGGCCACGTCGTCCGCCGTCACGCAGCGCCGCAGCGGCGTGGCCCGGGCGCGCTTGCCCATGAGGTCGTCGTACTTCTCGCCCAGCATGCGCTGCATCCAGTCGCCCTCCATCCATCCGGGCGCGACGGCGTTCACGCGGATGTCGGGCCCCAGGTTCCATGCCAGCGTCTTGGTCAGATTGACCACAGCCGCCTTGCTGGCCGCGTAGGGCAGCGGCTGCGGCCCGGGCCGCAGTCCCACGATGCTGGCGGTATTGACGATGGCCGGATCCTTTCCCTTGCGCAGCAGCGGCACCGCCGCGCGAGTGACCTGGAACATGCCCCGGACGTTGACGGCAAAAGTACGGTCCCATTCGGCCATGTCCAGGCTCTCGAGGTCCCGGATTTTCCACGACGCGGTCGTGCCGGCATTGTTGACGAGCGCGTCCAGCCGGCCGAAGGCCTCGTCGACTGTGCGCATCATTGCCCGCACGGCGGCATCGTCGGCGACGTCGCATTGCACCAGGAGCGTGCGCGCCCCGAGTTCCGCCGCCTCGGCGGCTACCGCTTGCGCCGCCTTCGCGCTCGAGGCGTAGTTGATCGCCACGTCGTACCCGGCCCTGGCCAGCGCCACGACGGCGCTGCGCCCGATCCCCGTCGCCCCGCCGGTGACGAGGGCCTTTCTTTTCTCGGTCATCGCTGCTTTTCCATCTTGGTTGAGAAGAAACCGACTATTGCGGCTGGAGCGCCAGTTCCTGCACCGTGCCCTTCCAGACCGCCTGCTGATTTCGCACGAAGGCCCGCAGGTCGCCGGCGCCGCCATGCATCGGATAGACGCCGAGATCGGCCAGGCGTCCCACCAGTTCCTTGTCTTCGAGCAGGCGGTTGACGTCCGCATTGATGCGGCCGATCACCGCCTCCGGCGTTCCCGCCGGCGCAAAGAGCGCGAACCAGCCTATGGATTCGAAACCTGGCAGCGATTCCGCCACCGTGGGAACGTTCTCCAGCCCCGGCAGGCGGTTCGAGGACGTCACCGCCAAGGCGCGCAGCTTTCCAGCCTTCACGTGCTGGATCAGCGCCGGAATGCCGTCGATGGTCACGGCCGCCTCGCCGGCCAGTACCGCATTGGTGGCCGCCGGGGATCCCGCATAGGGCACGGTGAACATCCGGAAGCCGCCGGCGCGCCCCAGCATTTCGCCGGTCAGGTGAGGCACCGATCCGGCCTGGGCGGCGGCGAAATTCAGCGTGCCCGGGCGCTGCTTGCCTTCGCGCGCCAGCTCATCGACGGAGCGGATGGCGGACCCGCCCGGCACCACGACCATCATGGGACTGGTGCCGATCGCGGCCACCGGGACGATGTCGCGCTCGACGTCGTATTGCGGATTCTTGTAGAGCAGCGGCGTGAGCACGGCTGCCGCCGCGGGCACGAAGCCCACCGTGTAGCCGTCCGCCGGCGCTCGGGCCAGCGCGGACATGCCGGGAATGCCTCCCGCGCCGGGACGATTCTCGACGTAGACGCTCTGGCCCCAGCCGCGCGACAGCCGGTCGGCGATCAGGCGCGCCACCACGTCGGGCGCGGCGCCAGGCGGGAACGGTACGACCAGCCTGACCGGCTTGGCGGGCCAAACCTGGGCCATGGCGTCGCTTGCGGGTACCAACGACAGCGCGACGGCGAACCCTGCCGCCCACGCCGTCGACCGGCCGGGCCGGCACGCGGCGATGATGCGTTGCATGCTTGTCTCCTCTCGCGTTCTATGAAGTTCTTGGTGGACGCGAGACGACTGTAGAAAAGTGGCGGTGCAACGGACAAGATGTCAAAATCCTTCGAGTGATTCGATTTTGATATCCCATGAAACTCACCCAATTGCGGGACCTCGTGGCCATCGTGGAGCATGGCGGGCTGCGCGCCGCGGCGCGGCGCCTGGGCGTGGCGCAGCCTCTGCTCACGCGCAGCGTGCGCAGCCTGGAAAAGGAACTCGGAACGCCCCTGTTCGAACGCCAGGCGCGCGGCATGGTGCTCACGCCGCTGGGCCGCCTGTTCCACGAGCGGGCGCGCGGCATGGTCAACGAACTCCGCAGGGCCCGCGAGGAGCTGGCGCAAGCGCAGGGTTCGGGCGAAGGCACCGTCATCGCGGGACTGTCCATCATGCCGCACATGGGATTGCTGCCGCGCGCCCTCCCGCTCTTTCGCCGGCGCTATCCGAAGGTCTACCTGCAGCTGATCGAAGGCTTGTTCCCCGACCTGGAACCGCAATTGCGCAGCGGCGCCATCGATTTCTATCTGGGCGCCGCGCCCAGTACCGTTGCCGCGGGCTTCGTGGTCGAGACGCTGTTCTCCAACACTCGCGCGGTGGTATGCCGCAAAGGCCATCCGCTGGCGCGCTCGCGCTCGCTCAAGGCCCTGACCGGCGCCGAATGGGCCTTGCCTTCGACCGACTACGACAATCAGGACGACCTGTCCCGCCTCTTCCAGGAATACGGCCTGCCCGCGCCGCGCGTGGTGCTGCAGGCCCGCACGGCGCTGTCCATGATGGTGGCCCTGGCGCACAGCGATCTGCTGGCGCTGCTGCCGGTCCAATGGCGGGATTTCGGCCTGACGCAGAACGCGTTGCAGGTAATCGCGGTGCGCGAGCGGCTGCCCGCGCCCGACATCGTGCTGATCCGCCGCGCCGAGATGCCGATGACCCCCGCCGCCGAGCACCTGTGCGACTTGATGCTGCGCAACGCCCCGCGCCCGGGCCGCCCCGCCGCGTAACGCGCGGACTTCCTCCTGCTACTGGACGTAGCGCCGCATCAGTTCGCAGAAGCGTTCGGCGGCCGGGGTCATCGGCAGTTCGGCGCGGCGGATCAACACCACGTCGGGCGCGGCGAGCACTTCCTTGACGGCGATGGCCGCGAGCGCATCGGGATGGATGAGCGCCGATTGCCACTGCACCGGCAGCAGCGCCAGCAGGTCGGTATTGGCCAACGCCGTCATGATGGTCATGGACGAATGGGCGTGCAGCGTTACCTCCGGCGCGGGCAGCCGATGGCGCGCGAACAGCCGTTGCAAGTCTTCCTCGGCATTGACGTTGATCGAGGTCACGGCCCATTCGGCCCGCGTCAGTTGCGCGAGCGACTTCGCACCCGACAGCGGATGCCCCCGCCGCCCCACCACCGAACGCAGGTTGTGGCCCAGTACCTCTGTCAACAGCCCCGCGGCAGGCGTCGTGTACGGGCACGCACCGACGTAGAAATCGATGCTGCCGTCGCGCAGCCCGCGTTCCATCACCGGGTACAACCCTTCGATGATCTTGAGCCGGATGTGCGGGAACTCGGCCTTGAAGCGGGGCAGCACATGGGGCAGCGGACCCATGTGGGGCATGATCGAAAGCCCTGCGACGACAGTGCCGCGCATGTCGCCCCGCCGTTGCGCCAGTTCGTCCTGGGCGCGCTTGAGTTCGTTCAGCACCGAGCTGGCGCGTTGATGGAACAGCCGCCCGGCCGCCGTCAGGGTCATGCCCTTGGCTGTCCTTTCGAACAGCGGTTCGCCCAGTTCGCGTTCGAGCGCATGGATGCTGCGCGTCAGCGCCGGCTGCGGCTGCCCCAGGTGGCGAGCGGCCGCCCGCAGGCTGCCGCGCTCGACGATGGCCATCAGGTCACGCAGCTGGGTCAACTTCATGGTGTGCTCTCCCGCCCTGGCCGCGTCGACCTCCGCGACCGCCCCGCCGCCTTACCCGTACCGGCCGCGGCACGATATCAAAAAATGCATCGGCTAGAAGATTTTGCCATCTTATTGGCATCCCGGAAATTGCATAGAGTCGGCGCAAAGCCGCCCGGATCCGGGCGGAAAACCGGAGACTTCGATGCCAGAAGGCTTTGCCGTTCCCGCGGACGCCGCTTCGCCGGCCAAGAGCGACGCACGTCCCGCGGGCCACACCGTGCGCTTCCATCCCAGCGGCAGGTCCATACACTGTCCGGACGGGATCACCGTCCTGGCGGCGGCCCTCGCCCAGGGCATCACACTGCCTTTCAGCTGCAGGTCGGGCGTATGCCGGACGTGCCGCGGACGGGTCCTGCATGGCGAGGTCGATCCGGGATTCGTCCACCCGTCCTACCTGAGCGCGGACGAACGCCGCGCCGGCCATGCGCACCTGTGCCAGGCCAAGCCGCTGTCGGACTGCACGATCGAAATCGCGGAATTCGAGGGACGCACGTTTCCGGTCCGCCAGTTGCCCGCGCGCATCCTGGCGTTGCGCCGCGCGGCGCCCGACGTGGCCATCGTGCGTATAGGCCTGCCGCCCAACGAACCGCTGCACTACCACGCCGGCCAATACCTCGATGTCGTCCTGGAACACGGCCTGCGCCGTTCCTACTCCATCGCCACGCCGCCTCGTCCCGATGGCGTGCGCCAGCTGGAACTGCACATAAGGCACTTGCCAGGGGGCCGCTTCACCGATCGGGTCTTCGAGTCGATGCAGGCCCGCGACCTGATCCGCGTCGAGGCGCCGAACGGGCAGTTCTTCCTGCGCGAGGACAGCGACAAGCCCATCATCATGCTGGCTTCCGGCACCGGTTTCGCTCCCATCAAGGCCATGGTCGAACACAGCCTGGCTCGCGGCTCGCGCCGCCCCATTCTCCTTTACTGGGGCGCCCGCCGCCGCAGCGACCTCTACCTGGACGAGCTGCCGCGCTCCTGGGCCCGCGAGCATCCGCACATCCGATACATCCCGGTGCTGAGCGAACCCACGCCCGCCTGCGCGTGGAACGGACCCACCGGCCTGGTCCATCTCGAGGTCCTCTCGCAGCTGGGGGACCTGCGCGCCTACCAGACCTATGCCTGCGGAGCGCCCGCCATGGTCGAGGCGGCGCGGCGGGATTTCACGGCCGCCGGACTGCCCGCCGAGGATTTCCTGGCCGACGCATTCGTCAACGAAAGCCACAGGGAAAGACGGTTCCCCACGGAGATTCCATCATGATCGACAGCAGCATTCTCGAAACCCCCATGCCGGCGGACTGCCGGGTACCGCCACGGGCCCGCACCTCCATCCTGCGCCCCTACTGCCTGGGCCATGGCACGCTGGAATGCCGCAACCTGGCCGCCTCGCGCCGGTTCTACGAAGAATTCCTGGGGCTGGAAGTCGTGCAGCACGCGGTCAGCGCGGCCTCCGTCAGGCTGGGCATGCGCTTTCACATCGTATGCGTGGAAGTAGGCGACCAGGTGCATCCCTGCAACGTGCTGAATCACTGGGGGCTGGACGTGGCCACGCGGGCCGAGGTGGACGCCGCCCACGCGCACGCGCTCGGGCACCGCGATCGATATGGCATCCGCCAGGTCCTGGACGTGCAGGACATGCACGGCGTGTATTCGTTCTACCTGGAGGACCTGGACCACAACTGGTGGGAGATACAGCATTACGAGAATGGCTTCTGCCACGATGACTTCTTCGACTTCGGAGACCGCTTCGGTCCAGCGTCGGCCGCTTGATGGCCGCCGGCCCGAACCATAACGACAAAGGAGACACACCATGCACGCAACGCGCCGCGCCGCCCTCGCCCGCCTGGGTGGCATCGCCGCCGCTCTTTCCGCGCCACTGGCCAGGGCGCAAGACCAAGTGGAGTCATCCCTTCGGCTGGTCGTTCCGCTGCCGCCCGGCTCGGGGGGAGACAACATCGCACGCATCCTTGCCTCCCGTCTGCGCGCGCAGCTCGGCCAGCCGGTGCTGGTCGAGAACCGGGCCGGGGGCGACATGATGATCGGGACCGCCCACGTCGCCAAGGCCCCGGCCGATGGCCGGACGCTGCTGATGGGCCACATCTCCTCCATGGTGCTCAATCCGTTGGCCTACAGCCAGGTGCACTACCACCCGCAGCAGGACTTTCTCCCTATCGGCAAGATCAGCGAAAGCACCGCCGTCATGGTCGTCAATCCGGCGGTTCCTGCGCGCACGCTGGACGAGTTCGTCGCGCTGGTGCGCCGCCAGCCGGACAAGCTCAGCTACGGCACGGCCATCCTGATGGTGCAGGTCTCCGGCGAACAGCTCGTGCATACCCGGGGCCTGCAGATCGCCCGGGTTCCCTACAAGGGCGGCGCGCAGCTGATGCAGGACACGGTGGCGCACCACATCGACATGTCGATCGCCGACACCTCGTCCTATCTGGCCTTGATCCGCGCGGGCAAGCTGCGCCCATTGGCCACTACCGGCGCACGGCGCAACCCGCTCCTGCCCGACGTCCCCACCGTTCGCGAAGCTGGCTATCCCGAGATGGAAGTGGTCGGCTGGTGGGGCCTGTTCGCTCCGGCCGGGACGCCGCAGGAGGTCGCGAACCGTGTCGGGGCGGCCTTGAGGGCCACGCTCGGAATGCCCGACGTGATCGAGCAATTGCGTGCGATAGGCGCCGAGCCGAACTGGATGGCGGGCCAGGAGCTCGCCCGGGAGATGACCGCGCAGTCGCAGCACTGGGGCGCCGTCATCAAGACCCTGAAGATCAACGCCAGCGAGTGAGCCGCGCAACCATGCCACAGGTCAACGTCACCCCGTTCGAGATCTCGTTCATCGACCGCCACGGCAACCGGTTGTACGCCGATGTCTACCTGCCGCGCGGCTGCGATGGGCCCCTGCCTGTCCTGCTCGCGGCCTCGCCCTACCAGAAGGCGCTGCGGCACCTGCCGACCACCAGCGTATTCCCTTTCGTGGAATACGGTCCCATCCAGTTCTACCTGGACCAAGGCTATGCCTACGTCATCCTCGACCTGCCCGGTTCCGGCATGTCGGCAGGCACGTGGGACCCGTGGGCGCGCTCGGAGGGCGAATCCACGCACGACGCGATCGAATATGTCGCCGCGCAGCCGTGGTCGAACGGCCGCGTCGGCATGATCGGCCAATCGTATTACGCCATGAGCCAATGGAACGCGGCGCGTACCCGGCCTCCCCACCTGATGACCATCGTCCCCTACGATGGTTCGAACGATCCCTACCGCGACTGGATGTACCAGGGAGGCATCCCTATCCAGGGCTTCCTCGGCTCCTGGCTGATCGGTTCGGTGCTGCTCCAGCACCATGCCCAGGGGCACGACCCCCGGGGCGGCGGACGCGGCGAGGTGTTGGCCGAGATGCTGACGCACACGCTGGACGACGAGTGGCAACGCAGGCGCGCGGCCTTCTGGGAGCTGGACGCCATCGACATTCCGGTCTTTTCCATCGGCCTGTGGGGCAAGATGTCGCTGCACCTGCGCGGCAACGTGAATGGTTTCGAGCGAGTCAAGGGCCCGCGCCGGTTGCTCATCGAGCGAGCCGGCACCTTCCATGCAGCCCAACATCTGTTCGCGCAGGAGGATTTCCACCGCGAAGAGATCCTTCCGTGGTACGACCATCATCTCAAAGGCGTCGACAACGGCGTCATGAACCGCCCCGCCGTGCGCTACTACGTCAACAACGCCGACCGCTACGCCGACGCCAGCGGCTGGCCGCCCGATGACGTCAGGGCCAGCGCGTTCTATCTCTCCTCCGCGCGCAGCGGGCAGGTCCGCTCGCTCAATGATGGCTCGCTACGGGAAGAGCCGGCCGCCACGACCGGCGACGCCACCTCATGGAGCTATCCCGACGAGCAGTGGAACGCCGGCGTCACGGTCTTCGTCGACGGCCGGCCCGACCATACGGCCCGGGTCAACACCTATACGACGCCTGCCTTCGGCGCCGCGCGCGAATTCGCGGGCCAGGGCGCACTGGTGCTGCACGCGTCCACCGACCAGACCGACATGGACGTGATCGTGAAGCTGTCTCTGCTGCCTTCCGGAGGAGGCGCGGCGCTCAAGGTGAGCCAAGGATGGCTGCGCGCATCGCACCGTGCGGAAGACCCGGCGCTCAGCCGTCCTTTGCGGCCTTTCCATGCGCATCGCCAACGCGAGCCGCTGGTGCCCGGCGAGATCTATGAAATGCGCGTGGAGCTGATGCCGATGGCCTTTGCCGTGCGGCCAGGCGACCGCTTGCGCCTGGAGATCAGCAACCACGACTCTCTCATCGCCGATGCCCCCATGACCCATTGGTACGGACAGAAGGTCGGCACCGACACGTATTACCACGACGCGCTGCGGCCGTCCCGGTTGCTGCTGCCGGAACGCGCGGCCGGCCGCGCGGGAGAAACCCCATGAGGCTGGTCTCCATCGACGAAGGCGAGCATGGTGCCTGCGGCGCGCTGCTGGCGGACGGCCAGATCCTGCACCTGCGACGCGCCGCGCGCCGGGACGGCATCGAGGCCTGGCTGCCCGGCACCATGCGGGAATTGCTGGCGGCCGGTCCGGATGGCCTGGCGGTGGTGGCCGAGGTGATCGCCCGGGCCGCGCATCCGGGGGAGCGCGCGCGTCTGCGTGAGCTCGGCGCGCTGCTGCCGCCGCACGCCCGCCTGCTGGCCCCGGTACCGCGTCCAGGCCTGGTCGTCGCTGCCGGCCTGGCCTATCGCTCGCACCTGGCCGAGATGGCCGGCACGCCGGCCCCGCCCTACCCCACCGCCTTCATGAAAAGCCCGCATTCCATCGCCGCCCCGGGCAGCGCCGTAGACTTGCCCGCCGCTCATGCGGAATGCGTGGACTACGAAGGGGAATTGGCCGTGGTCTTCGGTCGCCGCTGCCATGGCGCCGGGCGGGACGAGGCGCTCGACTACGTGGCCGGCTACACCCTTGCCAATGACATGTCGGCGCGCGATTGGGTGCGGGACGTCTGGTCCGCCAAGACACCGTGGGAGGCACGTCTGACCTGGGAAGTGAACCTCATGGGCAAGCAGTTCGATGGGTTCACGCCGTGCGGGCCCGCCCTGCTGACGGCCGACGAGGTGCCCGACCTCGGCGCGCTGCACCTGGCGACCCGGCTGAACGGGCGGCTCATGCAATCGGCGCCCTTGTCCGATCTGATTTTCGACTTGCCCGCCACCATCTCGCACCTCTCTCGGTGGTACACCTTCGAACCCGGCGACATGCTGCTGACCGGCACGCCGGCCGGGGTCGGCGTCGGCCGCGAGCCTCCGGTATTCATGCGGGAAGGCGATGTCGTCGAAGTCGAGGTCGAGCGCATTGGCGTCTTGCGCAATACGATCGCCCGAGCCCGCCCCGGGCAGTAGAAGCCGTTTGCTCTCGCACGTTTTTTCGAGTCCAATGGCCGCCGGGACCATGGCGGCGTCGCCGCCGCAGCGCAAGGCGTCCACGACGCCACCGGACCGACATGATTCGCAAGCGCATCGAAGCACAGATACTCGGCCTGACCGGCCTCGCCTTGGGTGGCGTCGATTTCGAGAACCCGCCGGGCGATCCGGGCCTTTTCGGTCCCGGCTCGATCAGCTGGAAAGTCCATGGCGATTTCACTTCCATGCTCATCGGTGGCATCGCTGCCTTGCTCATGCAGATGCTGCACCCGCTCGCGCTCTCGGGGGTGTGGGACCACTCCAATTTCCGCAAGGACATGCTGGGCAGGCTGCGCCGCACCGGACAGTTCATTTCCGGCACGACCTATGGAAGCACCGCCGATGCCGAGCGGCTCATTGCCCGCGTGCGTGGCATCCATGAGCAAGTGCGGGGCGTGGCGCCCGACGGCAGGCCCTACGCCGCGAACGACCCCGACCTCCTGACATGGGTGCACGTGGCCGAGGTCAGCAGTTTTCTCGCCGCCCACCTGCGCTACCGGAACCCGGCGCTTTCCGGGTCCGAGCAGGACCGCTACTACGACGAGATCTCGCTAATCGCCTACCGGCTCGGCGCGCGGGACGTGCCCCGCTCGCGCGCACAAATCGCGGATTACCTCGAACGCATGAAGCCGCTCCTGGCGTGCGACGAGCGCACCCGGGAAATCGCCGACATCCTGTTGTCGCATCCTCCCGCGGTGAGCCCATGGGCACGGCCGGTCAGCAAGCTCATGCTGCAGGCCGGCGTCGCCCTGCTGCCCGACTGGGCGGCGCAGATGCTGGATTTGCGGCAGGCTGCATGGCGCCGCCGCGCGATCGAGCTTTCCATTGGCCGCGTGGCCCCCGTCCTGCGATGGGCCGTACGCAACGGCTCGGCCCACCGCGCCAAGCGCCGGATGGGACTGCAGCCGCCGGGAACCGGCCCGCGGCTTTGACGTCCGAAAAGCAAGCGCCTAACATATTCTTTACAGAAATTTGCTTATTTCTTCTAGAAATATGATATTCCGCCAGTTTTTCGACGCCGACTCCAGCACCTATACCTATCTCCTCGCCTCGCGCACGGGGGGGGAAGCGCTGATCATCGATCCCGTCAAGGAACGCCTGGACCAATACCTGCAAGCCATCCGCGAACTGGATCTGCGGCTGGTTCACGCCATCGATACCCATACGCACGCCGACCACATCACCGCGCTGGGCGACCTGCGGGATGCCACGGACTGCACCACGATCATGGGCGAACGGTCGCGCGCCGAATGCGTCTCGCGCCAGGTCCGCGACGGCGAAGTCCTGCGCGTGGACGGCATCGTGCTGCAGGCGCTTTACACGCCGGGCCATACCGACGAATCGTTCAGTTTCGTCCTTCAGCCGGACGCCCCCTCGGCGGTCTTCACCGGCGACGTGCTGCTGATCCGCAGCACCGGCCGCACCGATTTCCAGGGCGGCGATCCGGCGCGATCGTGGGAATCCATCGTGGGGCGCCTGTTCGCCCTGCCGGACGATACTCTGCTTTACCCCGCGCACGACTACAAGGGCTGGACCGCGTCCAGCATAGGCGAGGAAAAGCGGCACAATCCGCGACTCGCGGGAAAGACGCAGGCCGAGTACATCCACATCATGCGCAACCTCAACCTGCCCAACCCGCGCCTGATGGACGTCGCCATCCCCGCGAATCTGGCCTGCGGCCAGCCGGCGCCCCAGACTGGCGCAAACCCGAGCTAACGGCCGCCGCCGCTGCCGGAGCCTCCACTGCTCGAGCCGGTACCTCCCGAGCCCGGCGACCCGGTACCACCCGAACCGGTACTGCCCGGCCCCGCGCCACTCGATCCGGTACCGCCGGAACCCGAGCCGCCGGATCCGGGGCGGCCCGGTCCCATGCTGCCCGATCCGCCCGTGGTCCCGTCCTGGGCGCCGCCGCTCGGGCTGGCGCCGCGATTGATCGGGCCGCCAGGACGCGGCGGCGAATCGGGCGGCACGGCGCCGGGCTGCGCACCCGCGCCGCCCTGTCCCATATTGCCGGTGCCCCCCGTGCCGGACCGGCCGCTGCCCTGCCGGGTGCCCGACCGGCCGCTCGTTCCGTCCTGGCCTCGCGTGCCCTGGCCGGACGCGCCGTAGCCCGGCGTGCCTTCGCCGCCTCCCGGCTGCTGCATGCCGCCGGACGAGGATCCTGTGCCGCCCGGCGTGCCGCTGCCCGCACCCTGCGCGTACGCCGTGGAAACGCCGAAGGCCAGGGCCGCGACGACGAAGAAAGTTCTCGAATGGACAAGGCGCCTCATGGCCGTCTCCTTGGATATGCATTGTTGAAGAGCCGGGCTTGCAGCAAGCGACATGCCCATGCCGCACGCCCGGCGGTCAAAGCCCCGTCGGCGGGACGGGTTCGGCGTCCGACGCCGCATCGTCCCGCGGCGCCACCCGGACCGAGGCGGTGGCATCGTCTCGCACTTCCCGGCCAACGCCAGGCAATGCCGTGAACTGTCCGTCCAGATAGAGGAACGTGGTCCTTCTTCCTATGTCCTGCAATGCGGCCGCCGGCGTCTCGAATCCCTCCGCCCGGATGCCATCGGCATCCAGCAGGTAGGCATAGCGCTCGTCGCGCACGCGCAATTCGCCCAGATCGACGATCTTGCCTGCCACATTTTCCGCATAGACACGGTCGTTGGCGGCGTACAGGGTGTAGGTGTGCTGCTTGGTGGCCATGGCATGCTCCCATTGATGCACGGCATGCCGAGCAAATTGCGCGCCCGCCACACCGGCCTGTGGCGGGCGGTGGGAAGGCATATCATTGGACATCGGGTCTCGAACCACCTTGCCCATGCCCGCTCTTCTCGCCCGCTATGAACGCAATGAACGCGGCCGCGATTTCGCGGTTGGAGACATCCATGGCCATTTCACGCGCCTGCAGGCGGCGCTGGACCGTATAGGCTTCGACCCCGGCGTCGACCGGCTCTTCAGCGTTGGCGACCTGGTCGACCGCGGGCCGGAGTGCGAGCAGGCTCTGATATGGCTTGCGCAGCCGTGGTTCCATGCCGTCCGCGGCAACCACGAAGACATCGCCATGCGCTATGCCAAGGGCAACCCGGTGGACGTGGGCAGCTACATCGCCAATGGCGGGGAATGGTTCGTGACGCTGGACCCCGCGCGGCGGCCCAGCTTTGCGCAAGCCTTCAGCCAGCTGCCGCTGGCGATCGAGGTCCAGACCGATGCCGGGCCGGTAGGGATCGTGCATGCGGACTGCCCCGTGCGCGACTGGAGCCGTCTGGGCATCGCGCTGCGCCTGCGGCGCGCGGCGCGAGACCGCGCGATGTGGACGCGCGAGCGGCTGCAGCGGGAAGACGCCAGCGGCGTCGCCGGCCTGCGGGCCCTGGTGGTAGGCCACACGCCGGTTGCCGAACCCGTGGTCCTGGGCAACGTGTTCCATATCGATACCGGCGGCTGGATGCCGGGCGGACGCTTCACGCTTCTGGACCTCGATACGCTGGAGGTGGCAACCGATGCTTCCTGAATCCACGCCCGGGCCTTTCGAGGATTTCATCCGCCAGGCCGCGCCGCAATCGGGCTCGCGCGCCGCCATCACGGCCGACTACCGGCGCGCCGAGCAGGACATGGTGGCGGTGCTTCTGGACGAGATCGATACCTCCCGCGACGCGTCCCCGGCCATGGACCTCGCCTATCGGCTCGCATCGGCCCTGCGCCGCCGCGGCGACGCGCCGGCGGCCGGCGGCCTGGCACAGATGCTGTTGCAGGAATTCTCGCTCTCGTCCGAGGAAGGCATCGCGCTGATGTGCCTGGCCGAGTCCATCCTGCGCATACCGGATGCCGCCACGCGGGACGCGCTCATCCGCGACAAGATCGGCAAGGGGCGCTGGGCGGCCCACCTGGGACACAGCTCCTCGCTGTTCGTCAATGCCGCGGTCTGGGGTCTCCTGATCACCGGCCGGCTGTATGCGGCGCAACAGGGCTCGGGCCTGCAGGCCGCGCTGGCGGGACTCATCGAGAAAGGCGGGGAGCCCCTGGTGCGGCGCGCGGTGGATGCGGCCATGCGCATGCTGGGCGAGCAGTTCGTCGCCGGCCGCAGCATCGACCAGGCGCTGGACCGCGCCCGCGGGCAGGAAGAACAAGGCTACACCCACTCGTACGACATGCTGGGCGAAGCGGCCGTGACCGACGCCGATGCCCAGCGCTACATGCAGGCGTACGAGCACGCCATCCATCGCATCGGCCAAGCCTCGCGCGGCAAGACGCCCTACGACGGACCCGGCATCTCGATCAAGCTGTCCGCACTGCATCCCCGCTATGCACGTAGCCAGCGGGAACGGGTACTGGACGAAATGTATCCTCGCCTGCTCGCGCTGGCCCGGAGCGCGCGGGGTTACGACATGGGCCTGAACATCGACGCCGAAGAAGCCGCGCGCCTGGATCTTTCGCTGGACCTGCTGGAGCGGCTCTGCGCCGATGCCGGACTGGCCGGCTGGCATGGCCTGGGCTTCGTGGTGCAGGCCTACCAGAAACGCAGCCTGCGCGTCGTCGACCATCTCGTTGCCCTGGCCCGCGCCAGCGGGCACCGGCTCATGGTCCGCCTGGTCAAGGGTGCGTACTGGGACAGCGAAATCAAGCTCGCCCAGGTCCAGGGCCTGGACGACTATCCGGTCTATACCCGCAAGCCGCATACCGACATCGCCTATCTCGCGTGCGCGCGCAAGCTGCTGGCCGCATCCGACGCCGTGTTTCCGCAGTTCGCCACCCACAATGCCCACACCCTGGCGACGATCTACCACCTCGCGGATCCCGGGAGCTTCCGCCCTGGCCAATACGAGTTCCAATGCCTGCATGGCATGGGCGAACCGCTCTACGAGCAGGTCGTCGGCGCTCCTTCGGATGGCGGGCTGGGCCGCCCCTGCCGCATCTACGCGCCGGTCGGTCCGCACGACACGCTGCTGGCCTACCTGGTGCGGCGGCTGCTTGAAAACGGCGCCAACACCTCCTTCGTTCACCGGATCGCCGACCGCGAGATCCCGCTCGAGGTCGTGCTCCAGGACCCGCTGGCGTCCGTGCGCGACATCGGCGCAAGCGGCGGCGACATCGGCACCCCGAATCCGCGCATACCGCTTCCGCGCGATCTCTACGGCGCGGAACGCGCAAATTCGCGAGGACTGGACTGGTCCAGCGAAGCCGTCCTGCTGCAGCTCTCGCACCGGTTGGCGGGTGCCGGATCGCGAACCGCTGTCGCTCGCCCCATGCTGGACGACGACGTCGCACCCGCATCGCGCCGCGAAGTCCGCAATCCGGCCCATCGCGCCGACGTGGTGGGCCACGTGCAGGAAGCCTCGCCTGCCGACGTCGATGGCGCCCTCGACCGCGCCGCCCATGCATCCCGGCTGTGGCAAGGCACCGCCCCTTCCGAGCGTGCGGCCATCCTGGAACGGGCGGCCACGCGTATCGAGGACGACAGCGCAGCCTGGATGGCGCTGCTGGTGCGCGAAGCCGGCAAGACCCTGCCCAATGCCTCGGGCGAAGTCCGCGAGACCGTCGACTTCCTCCGGTACTACGCGGCCGGGATACGCGCCGGCTTGGACCATGCCTCGCATCGCCCCCTGGGCATCGTCGCCTGCATCAGCCCCTGGAATTTCCCGCTGTCCATTTTTACCGGACAGGTCGCGGCGGCGCTCGCCGCGGGCAACGCGGTTCTGGCCAAGCCGGCGGAACAGACGCCGTTGATCGCGGCCCGCGCCGTGCAAGCCTTGCGGGACGCCGGCGTTCCGCCCGGCGCACTGCAATTGCTGCCCGGACGCGGCGAAACCGTCGGGGCCCGGCTGGTGGCCGATCCCAGGGTGCAGGGCGTCCTGTTCACCGGCTCGGTGGCGGTGGCTCGCGGCATCCGCGCCGCGCTGTCGGAGCGCCTGGGCAGCGACGGACGGTCCGTACCGTTCGTGGCGGAAACGGGAGGCCTGAACGCCATGGTCGTCGATTCGTCGGCGCTGGCGGAACAAGTAGTGGCCGACGTGCTGGAATCCGCCTTCGACAGCGCCGGCCAGCGCTGCTCCGCGCTACGGCTGCTCTGCGTCCAGGAAGACATTGCCGACCGTGTGCTCGCCATGCTGCGCGGCGCCATGAACGAATATCGCATTGGCCGGCCCGACCGCCTCGCCACCGATGCGGGTCCCGTTATCGACGACGAGGCCCGCGACGACATCGAGCGCTACATAGCCGGCATGCAGGCGGCCGGCCGCCCTGTCTTCCGGGCCTGCCGCATGGACGCGGCGGAATGCCGGCACGGCAGCTTCGTCGTGCCGGCGCTGATTGAACTGGATCGGCCGGAAGCGCTGCGCCGCGAAGTGTTCGGGCCTGTCCTGCACGTGGTGCGGTTTCCGGCGCGCCAGCTCGACAGCCTGCTGGACCGGATCAATGCGCTCGGCTATGGCCTGACGCTCGGCCTGCACACGCGCATCGACGAAACCGTCGCGCTGGTCGTGGAACGGGCGCGGGTGGGCAATATCTACGTGAACCGCAACATGGTGGGCGCGGTCGTGGGGGTACAACCGTTCGGCGGCGAGGGGCGCTCGGGAACCGGTCCCAAGGCGGGCGGCCCTCTCTACCTGCTGCGCCTCCTGTCCACGGCGCCACGGGATGCGGCCTTGCGCGCCATGGCCCGCCATCCCCCGGCGCCCGCATGGCTACGTCCGCCATCGGGGCATCCCGCCTTGCCGGCTCTGCAGGCCTGGGCGCGGGAGCGCGGCATGGGGGAACTGGCAGCCCGCTGCGAGGTGTTCGCGGCTCAAGCGGCCGGGCTGTCCGCAATCGCGCTTCCCGGCCCCACCGGCCAGCTCGATGTGTATGCGCTACGCCCGCGCGAGGCGATATTGTGCGTGGCGGACGAAGCTCCCGACATGCTGGTGCAGCTGGCCGCCGTCCTCGCCACCGGCGCGTCGGCGCTCTGGCCCTCCAATCACCAGGCGGCCGCCTTGCACGCGTCGCTGCCCGCGCCAGTCGCGCAGCGGATCGCCGTGGTGGATCCCGCGTCGGCCTCGTTCGACGCGGCGTTGGTGCATGCGGTGGGCAACCGGCTACGTTCGGTGATGCGCCAGCTCGCCCGGCGCGAAGGCGCGATCGTGCCGGTCGTGGACCTCGCGCCCGGCGATGCGGACGTCCCGCTGGAACGCCTGCTCGTGGAACGCGCCATCAGCATCAATACTGCCGCGGCGGGCGGTAATGCCAGCCTGCTGGCATCGGAATGACCGGCAAAGGCGCCCGCTGCGGGGGCCCCATCCGATAACGAAAAGAAACGAACCGAAAATCTGCCGGCGTGGTATGTTGTAATCGTCACGCACCTTCCATCCCGCGGTCGATTGCCGCCTAGGAGGAGGAAAGCGGGACCCGGGCCGTCGCGGGACGCAACGCGCCGACGGGTCGCGCCGACCGAAGGTATGCATACGAAGGCTCCAACAGCCCAGGCCCGTCCCGGCCCGTCTTACCGGGCCCCGCGGCCCCTTACTCGCCCATTCCACGCCCTCCCCCCGCGGCAGTTCCCCCGGCGCTCAGCTTTACCCCTCTTCGCTGCTTCCCGGCCGGTCTACCCGACTCGGCCTTCACGGCGCCTTGCGACGCGGACCTGCGTCGCGCCTACCCCTTGCGCGCCTCACTTCAGACTGCGAGTGCATCATGAGCGCACATCCCATCGATACCGCCGTCACCCTGGACGACAAATACACGCGGCCGCGCGGCCGCGTGTACATGACCGGCACCCAGGCGCTGGTGCGCCTGATGCTGGCGCAAAAGCAGCGCGATGAAGCGGCCGGGCTGAACACGGGCGGCTTCGTCTCCGGCTACCGGGGCTCGCCGCTCGGGTCGGTCGACCTGGAAATGTGGAAGGCGGCCCCGCACCTGGAGTCCCACCGGATCAAGTTCGTGCCCGGACTGAACGAAGAACTGGCCGCGACCTCGGTTTGGGGCACGCAGATGGTCAGCCTCGACCCGAAGGCGACGGTCGACGGCGTATTCGCCCTCTGGTATGGCAAGGGACCGGGCGTAGACCGCTGCGGCGACGTCTTCAAGCACGGCAACATCGCCGGCTGCTCCAGGCACGGAGGCGTCGTGCTGGTGGCGGGCGACGACCATGCCTGCAAGTCCTCCACGCTGCCCCACCAAAGCGAGCACGCTTTCATCGCCGCCATGATCCCGGTCCTGAATCCGGCCGGGGTGCGCGAATTGATCGAGTTCGGCCTGCACGGCTACGCGATGTCGCGCTACTCGGGCTGCTGGATCGGCCTGAAGGTGGTCAGCGACACCGTGGAGTCGTCCACCTCCATGGACATCGATCCCATGGCTGTCGAGATACGCGTGCCCGACACCTATCCGATTCCCGACGGCGGGTTCCACATCCGCTGGCCGGACCCGCCACTGGAACAAGAGAACCGGCTGCAGCGCGAGCGCCTGTATGCGCTGCTGGAATACGTGCGGCAGAACGGGCTGAACCGCCAGGACTGGGAGGCGCCCGGCGCCAGGCTCGGCATCGTGACCACCGGCAAGAGCTATCTCGACGTGCGCGAGGCACTGTCCATGATGGGCATAGACGAGCCCGCGGCCCGGGACATGGGGCTGCGCCTCCTGAAGATAGGCGTTTCCTGGCCGCTCGAACCGGAATGCATCTGCGAATTCGCCGAAGGGCTGGACGAAATCCTCGTGGTCGAGGAAAAGCGCCAGATCATCGAATACCAGATCAAGGAGCACCTGTACAACGCCGCCATCGCCGCGCGGCCGCGAGTGGTCGGCAAGTATGACGAAACGGGCGAATGGGTGCACGTCCCGCACGACGGCATCCTGCTCTCGCCCAACGGCGAACTGACGCCGGCGGCCATCGCCGGCGTCATCGCCTCGCGCATCGCCAAGGTCATCGGCGCCGAGGCCCTCGGGCCGAGCGCCCGCCCGTATCTCGCCGCCCGCAAGCCGGCGGAAGGCTTCACCCGTCCCGCTCCGGGGACGCCGCAACGCCTGCCCTATTTCTGCTCGGGCTGTCCGCACAACACTTCCACCAAGGTGCCCGAAGGCTCGCGCGCGGTGGCCGGCATAGGTTGCCACTACATGGCACAGTGGATGAACCGCCGGACCGAAACGTTCACACAGATGGGCGGCGAAGGCGCGACCTGGATCGGCCAGGCCTTCTTCACGGATACGCCGCATGTCTTCGCCAACCTGGGCGACGGCACCTATTCCCACTCGGGGTCGCTGGCGATCCGGGCCGCGATGGCCGCCGGCGTCAATATCACCTACAAAATCCTCGTCAACGACGCGGTGGCCATGACCGGCGGACAACCGGTGGAAGGCGCGCCCACGGTCCCGCAGATACTGCAGCAGATGGTTGCCGAGGGCGTGCCCCACCTCCGCCTGGTCGGCGACGATCCCGACGCGCTGGCCGAGCTGCCCGGACTGCCGGCGGGCATCGCCATCAGCCATCGCGACAAAATGGACGATATCCAGCGCGAATTGCGGAACAAGCCCGGCGTGTCGGTCATCGTCTACGTGCAGACCTGCGCCGCGGAAAAGCGCCGTCGGCGCAAGCGCGGCAAGCTCGCCGACCCGCCGCGCCGGGTCGTCATCAACGAAGAAGTCTGCGAGGGCTGCGGCGACTGCGGCGTACAGTCCAACTGCGTGTCGATCCAGCCGCTCGAAACGCCGCTGGGCCGCAAGCGCACCATAGACCAGAGCTCGTGCAACAAGGATTACTCGTGCCTGAAAGGCTTTTGCCCCAGCTTCGTCACGGTCGAGGGGGGGCGCCTGCGCAAGCCCGCCAGAAGCGCCGCGCCGCTGCCTACCGGCCTTCCGGCGCCGCGGATACCGGGACTGCATGAACCCTGCAACATCGCCATCACAGGCGTGGGCGGCACGGGCGTCATCACGATAGGCGCGCTGATGGGCATTGCCGCGCACCTCGAGGGCAAGGGCGTGGTGGTGCTCGACATGGCCGGGCTCGCGCAGAAAGGCGGGGCCGTCATGTCGCACGTCAGGCTGGCCGCCACGCCCTCGGCCCTGCACGCCACTCGCGTGCCGGCGGGCCGGGCCGATCTCATCCTCGGATGCGACCTGATGGTGGCCGCTTCGCGCGACGCTCTCGACATGATGTCGCCGGTGCGGACCCGGGCGGTGATCAACGCGGACGTAGCCCCCACCGGCGCGTTCACCCAGGATCCGGACTGGGCGATTTCGCCGCAGGCGATGCTGGAACAGGTCCAAGGGGCGACTCGCCACCTGGAGTCCCTCCAGGCCGGCGCCCTGGCGACCGCGCTGATGGGCGACTCCATCGCCACCAACGTCTTCATGCTGGGCTACGCGTGGCAGAAGAGCTGGATCCCCCTGGAGGAAAGCTCGCTGATGCGCGCCATCGAACTCAACGGCGCGGCGGTCGAGATGAACAAGGCCGCCTTCGCGTGGGGCCGCCAGGCCGCGCTCGACCCGGCGGCGGTCGCGGTGGCGGCAGGCCTGCGCCAATCCGGCACGGTGGTGATGATGCCGCCGCGCACCCACTCGCTGGACGCGCTGCTCGCCGACAGGACGGCGCGCCTGACAAGCTATCAGCACGCGGCGTACGCCCGCCGCTACGAAGCCTTCGTGCGCGAAATCGCCGCCCAGGAAGCGGCGCGCACCGGCGGCACCCGCTTCGCGCGCGAAGTCGCCATCAGCCTCTACAAGCTGATGGCCTACAAGGACGAGTACGAAGTCGCCCGCCTGTTCGTCGGCACGGGATTCTTCGACCGCCTCGCCCGCCAATTCGAAGGCGGCTACAGCCTGCGTTTCCATCTCGCCCCGCCGCTGTTCGCCCGGCGCGACGCCCACGGCCACCTGATGAAAAAGGCGTACGGCCCCTGGATGCGCCATGCCTACGCGGTGCTGGCCAAGGCCAGGTTCCTGCGCGGCACGCCTTTCGATCCCTTCGGCTACACGGCCGAGCGGCGCGCGGAACGGGCGGCCATTCCCGACTATCAGGCGTCGATGCGGCGGGTGGCGGCCAAGCTCGCGCCTGAACGCCTGGAGACGGCGCTCGAACTGGCTCGCCTGCCGCAGGAGGTCCGGGGCTACGGACATGTGAAGGCCGAACAGGCGAGGCAAGCCGAGCTGCGACGGCGGCAATTGCTCGCGCGCCTGGAAGCCGAGCCTGACACGCGGAACCGGCCGGCCCCGCATGAAGCGGCCTGACCGGGCAAAGAACGAAAGACGACTGAGGAGGCTCGCATGGCACGCTTGAACGGACCGGACTTCGGCCTGAACGACACGGTGGACATGCTGCGCGAGATCGTGCGCGGCTTCGCGGCCGGCGAGATCGCGCCGCGCGCGGCGGCCATCGACCGCGACAACGAGTTTCCCGCCGACCTGTGGAAGAAAATGGGAGACCTGGGCCTGCACGGGCTGACCGTGGCGGACGAGTACGGCGGGACCGCGCTGGGCTATCTCGCCCATATCGTCGCCATGGAAGAGATCTCGCGCGCGTCGGCGGCCGTCGGCCTTTCCTACGGCGCGCATTCCAACCTGTGCGTGAACCAGCTGCACCGGCACGGCACGGCCGGCCAGAAAGCCCGCTACCTGCCCAAGCTCGTGGCGGGCGAACACGTCGGCGCCCTGGCGATGAGCGAACCCGGCGCGGGGTCGGACGTGGTAAGCATGCGGCTGCGCGCCGACAAGCGCGGCGACCGCTACGTGCTCAACGGCTCGAAGATGTGGATCACCAACGGCGGCGATGCCGACACGCTGATCGTCTATGCCAAGACCGCCCCCGAGGAGGGCGCGCGCGGCATTACGGCCTTCATCGTCGAAAAGGGCTTCGCCGGACTGAGCTTCGGCGCCAAGCTCGACAAGCTGGGCATGCGGGGCTCCAACACCTATCCCGTGTTCTTCGACCACTGCGAGGTTCCGGAGGAAAACGTCCTGGGCGGCGTAGGCGACGGCGTGCGGGTCCTGATGAGCGGGCTGGACTACGAGCGAGCCGTGCTGGCCGGCGGGCCGCTGGGCATCATGGCCGCCTGCATGGACGCCGTGCTCCCCTACCTGCACGAGCGCAAGCAGTTCGGACAAAGCATAGGGGAGTTCCAGCTCATGCAGGGCAAGGTGGCCGACATGTACACCGCCTGGCAGGCGTGCCGGGCCTATGTCTACGCGGTGGGACGCGCGTGCGACGGCCCCGGTCCGGGCCGCGCGCTGCGAAAGGACGCCGCGGGCGCCATCCTGTACGCGGCCGAGAAGGCAACCTGGATGGCGGGCGAAGCCATCCAGGCCCTCGGCGGCAACGGCTACATCAACGACTATCCGACGGGGCGCCTGTGGCGCGACGCCAAGCTCTACGAAATAGGCGCCGGCACGAGCGAGATCCGGCGCATGCTAATCGGCCGGGAGCTGTTTGCCGAATCTCGTTGATCCTTCCAGGGGAGCCACACGCCATGCACGATGCTCTGCCAAGCAGGATCGATACGCGCAGCGCCGAATTCCAGGCCAATGCCGCCGCCATGAAAACGCTGGTTGCCGACCTCCGGGCCAAGGCCGCGCAAGTGTCCCTCGGGGGCGGCGAGGCGGCGCGCGCCCGGCATACCGCCCGCGGCAAGCTCCTGCCGCGCGATCGGGTACGGCAGCTGCTCGACCCGGGCTCGCCGTTCCTGGAAATCGGCCAGCTGGCGGCGTGGGACATGTACGAGGGCGAGGCGCCCTCGGCAGGGCTGATCGCGGGCATAGGCAGGGTGCACGGCGTCGCCTGCATGGTGGTGGCCAACGATGCCACCGTAAAAGGCGGCACCTACTACCCCATGACGGTAAAGAAACACCTGCGCGCGCAGGAGATCGCCGAGGCCAACCGCCTGCCCTGCATCTACCTGGTGGACTCGGGCGGCGCCTTCCTGCCCAGGCAGGACGACGTGTTTCCCGACCGCGACCATTTCGGGCGCATTTTCTACAACCAGGCAAACATGTCCGCGCAGGGTATCGCGCAGATCGCGGTCGTCATGGGTTCGTGCACGGCCGGCGGCGCCTACGTGCCGGCCATGAGCGACGAAACCGTCATCGTCAGGAACCAGGGCACGGTCTTCCTCGGGGGTCCGCCGCTGGTGAAGGCCGCCACCGGGGAGGAAGTGAGCGCCGAGGACCTCGGCGGCGGCGACGTGCATACGCGCATCTCGGGCGTGGCCGATCATCTTGCCGAGAACGACGCCCACGCGTTGCACCTGGCGCGCCGCATCGTCGCCAACCTGAACCGGCCTCCGCCGGCGCTGCCGGCCTCGGACGGCATCGAGGAGCCACGCTACGATCCCGCGGAAATCCATGGCATCGTCCCGCAGGACACGCGCAAGCCCTACGACGTGCGCGAGATCGTCGCCCGGCTGGTGGACGGATCTCGTTTCGACGAATTCAAGGCCCGCTACGGGCCGACCCTGGTGACCGGCTTCGCCCGCCTCTACGGCATGCCGGTCGGCATCCTCGCCAACAACGGCATCCTGTTCTCGGAATCGGCGCTCAAGGGGGCGCATTTCATCGAGCTTTGCGCGCAGCGTTCCATCCCCCTGCTCTTCCTGCAGAACATCAGCGGCTTCATGGTCGGGCGCAAGTACGAAAACGGCGGCATCGCCAAGGACGGCGCCAAGCTGGTGACCGCCGTGGCCACCGCCCGGGTGCCCAAGCTCACGGTGGTCACGGGCGGCAGCTTCGGCGCCGGCAACTACGGCATGTGCGGCCGGGCCTATTCGCCGCGCTTTCTGTGGATGTGGCCCAATGCCCGCATCAGCGTGATGGGAGGCGAGCAGGCCGCCTCGGTCCTGGCCACCGTGCGGCGCGACGCGCTGCAGGCCCGCGGCGAGTCGTGGAGCGAGGCCGACGAGGCCGCGTTCAAGGAGCCGATACTGCGGCAATACGAGACCCAGGGCCATCCCTACTACGCCACCGCGCGGCTCTGGGACGACGGCGTGATCGACCCGGCACAGACGAGGCGCGTGCTGGGCCTGTCGCTGTCGGTGGCGCTGAACGCGCCCGTTGCGCCGACGCGCTTCGGCCTGTTCCGCATGTAGAGGCTGTCCATGTTCGAGAGGATATTGATCGCCAACCGTGGAGAAATCGCCTGCCGCGTCATCCGCACCGCGCGCGCCCTGGGCATATGGGCGGTGGCCGTGCACTCGGATGCCGACCGCGATGCCCGGCATGTGCGCATGGCGGACCAGGCAGTGGCCATCGGCACGGACGCGGCACGCCGCCCGTATCTCGATATCGGCGCGATCCTCGACGCCGCGCGGCGGACCGGCGCCCAGGCCATCCATCCCGGATATGGCTTCCTGTCGGAGAACGCGGAATTTGCCGATGCCTGCGCACGATCGGGCATCGCATTCATCGGGCCGCCCGCCGAAGCGATACGCGCCATGGGCAGCAAGGACGCGGCCAAGGCGATGATGGAGCGGGCCGGCGTCCCCGTCACGCCCGGCTACCATGGCGCGGACCAGGACGCCGCCCTGCTCGCCGAGCAGGCGGCGCGCATCGGCTATCCGGTGCTGATCAAGGCGAGCGCGGGCGGCGGCGGCAAAGGCATGCGCCGGGTCGACCGGCCCGCCGATTTCGCGGGCGCGCTTGCCTCCTGCCGGCGCGAGGCCGCGGCCGCCTTCGGCGACGATCGCGTGCTGGTGGAAAAATACATCGAACGGCCGCGCCACATCGAATTCCAGGTCTTCGGTGACAGCCACGGCAACTACGTCCACCTGTTCGAACGCGATTGCTCGGTACAGCGGCGCCACCAGAAAATCCTGGAGGAAGCGCCCGCCCCCGGCATGACGGCGCAGCGGCGGGCCAGCATGGGCCATGCCGCGGTGGAAGCCGCGCGCGCGGTCGGCTATGTCGGCGCCGGCACCGTGGAATTCATCGTCCGCCCCGACGGCGAGTTCTATTTCATGGAGATGAACACACGGCTCCAGGTCGAGCATCCGGTGACGGAAATGATCACCGGGCTGGACCTGGTCGAATGGCAGTTGCGCATCGCCGCCGGCCAGGCGCTGCCCTTGCCGCAGGAAGCCATCCCGCTGCGCGGGCATGCGCTGGAAGCACGCATCTACGCAGAGGATCCGGACAAGGACTTCCTTCCCTCGACCGGCATGCTGCGCCGCCTGGCCGAACCTCGCACCGGCCCCGATGTCCGCGTGGACTCGGGCGTCGAGCAAGGCGACGCCATCACGCCGCACTACGATCCCATGATCGCCAAGCTCATCGTGCGGGGCGACGACCGCCCGCAGGCGCTGGCGCGCATGCGCCAGGCGCTTGCCCAATACCGCATCGCGGGCGTGGCCAACAACGTCGACTTTCTCTCGCGCCTCGTCGCCACGCCCGCTTTTGCGCAGGGCGATATCGACACCGGCCTCATCGAGCGCGAAGCGGCACTGCTCTTCGCCCCCCGCCAGCCGCCGGAAGAAGCATGGCTGGCCGTGGCGCTGGCCGAAGTCCTGCGCGCCCGCGCCGCGGCCTCCCCGCTTCGTCGTTCGCCGTGGGAGCCGCACGATGGCTGGCGGCTGAACGGTCCGGCCGAGCGCCGGATGCGCCTGCGCCATGGCGGCTCCGAGCGGGCGGTACTCGTGCGTACCGCGGAAGCGGGCTATGAACTGGAGCTCGATGGCAGGACGATAGCCGCACGCGGCGAACTCGATTCCCAAGGAGAACTATCCGCGACGCTCGGCGCGGATACGTTCCGCACCACGGTGCTGGCCGAGGGCAGCGACCGCCTGGTGTTCCTGGCGGGGCGGACGTGGCGCCTGGCCGATGCCGAGTCGCTGCCAGGCTGGACGGGCGGCGACGAAGCCCCGGGTGGACTGAGCGCGCCCATGCCCGGCAAGGTCCTCGCCGTCCTTGCCGAGCCCGGCCGTCTGGTGGAACCCGGCCAGCCCCTGCTGATCCTGGAAGCAATGAAGATGGAACACGCAGTCGCCGCGCCCCGGCGCGGCAAGGTGGTGGCCTTCCGCGTGGCACCGGGCGACCTCGTGGCCGAAGGCGACGAACTCGTGGATTTCGAGACGGAACCTGCGTAACCCGTCCGGCCGGGCAGGCAAGACCGCGCCCTTCCGGCGCGGGTCTCAAGCGGACGCGGCGGGTCCGGGGGCCGTGCGGCGCCGCCGGACCCGCGCGGCGTAAAGCCTGCCGGCCGCCAAGCCGATCACGGCGGCAACGGAAGAAGCCAGCAATACCCCGAGCTTGGCGGCCCCCAGCATGTTGGAATCGTCGAATGCCAGCGTCGCAATGAAAATCGACATCGTGAAGCCGATGCCGGCCAGGCAGCCGACCAGCAGCACGCCGGTCCACGACATCCCGGGCGGCAAGCTGCCCCAGCCCAGGCGCACCGCGAGCCAGCTCGCCGCCATCACCCCGAGAGGCTTGCCGATGACCAGCGCCACCGACACGCCGAGCATCACCGTCATCGAACCCGGCTGGCCGAGATCCACGCCATCGAGGCTCACGCCCGCGTTCGCCAGCGCGAAAAGCGGCATCACTCCATAGGCTACCCAGGGATGCAGGGCCATCTGCACCCGCGTGACCGGAGGAATGAGTTCGCGCTGCGCCCAGCGCAACTCGCGCACCTGCCCGGCAATGCGATGGGCGTCCGCGGTGCCGGACCGACCCAGGAAGTCCGCGGCCCTGCGCAGCATCTCCAGCGGCGATTCGTGGCTGCGCGTGGGCAGGACGGGCGTCATCAGGCCCAGCACCACGCCCGCGAGGGTCGGATGCGCGCCGGTCTTGAGCAGGCCGATCCACAGCACCGCGCCGGGCAGCACGTAGGCATAGGCGGAACCGGCGCCTACCCATTGCAGGCCCAGCACCAGCAGGATGCCGGCGGCCGCCACGGCCAGCCCGCTGTAGTCGAGTCCGCCCGAGTAGAAGGCCGCGATGATCAATACGGCCACGATATCGTCGATGATGGCGAGCGCAAGCAGGAAGATCCGCACATTGCCGGGTATGGACTTGCCGAGCAAGGCCAGCACGCCCACGGCGAACGCGATGTCGGTAGCCGTGGGAACCGCCCACCCGTGGCTCTGCGGCGCCTGCCCGTTCAGCGCAAGGTAGATCAGGGCGGGCACCGCCACGCCGCCCAGCGCCGCGGCCAGCGGCAACGCGGCCTGGCGCAGGCCGGCGAGGGCGCCCTCGTGGATCTCGCGCCGTATCTCCATGCCGACGACCAGGAAGAACACCGTCATCAGCGCGTCATTGATCCAGAAATGGAGCGATTGCGAGACGACGGCATCGCCGATGCCAAAGGTCAACGGCGCATGCCAGAAGGCGTGGTAGCTGGCGGCGAACGGGGAATTCGCCCAGACCAGGGCGGCCGCGGCCGCCACCAGCAGCACGATGCCACTGACGGCTTCGATGTGGAGGAAGCGTTCGAGGGTGAGCAGGGCCTTGGCGGCCAGATCTTGTGCGCGCGGCACGGACCGGCGGGGAACATGTCGGTTCATGGAAATATCCAGTCAATACCCGCATCGGCGGCCCGACCGATGCCATGAACCTGTTCCGGGCATGTACAGCCGGAACACCCGGCGCTATTTTATACGACTGGCTGCCTCATACGACTGGCTGCCGCAACGGATCGAAAAGGAGGCCCGATCATGAAAGCCGTCAAGCTCGCCGCGCCCGGAGGACTCGATCATCTCCATCTGGCCAACCTGCCCGACCCGGGCGCGCCCGGTCCCGGGGAAATCCGCGTGCGCCTGCACGCCAGCTCGCTCAATTACCACGACTACCTCGTCGCCCAGCGCACGGATGCGAAGTATTTCGGCCGCATCCCGATGGCCGATGGCGCCGGAGAGGTCGAGGCGATCGGCCCCGACGTGGACGAATTCGCCGTCGGCGATGCCGTGGTCTCCACCTTCTTTCCCCACTGGCTGGACGGTGAGGCCCAGGTCGGCAATTTCTCTACCGTCCCGGGCGACGGGGTGGACGGCTACGCGCGCGAATGCGTCGTGCGCCCCGCCCACTGGTTCACGCGGGCGCCGAAGAACCTCGATCACGCCGAGGCCGCAACCCTCACCACCGCCGGCCTGACGGCATGGCGGGCGCTCGTCTGCGACGGCCGGCTCAAGGCCGGCGACACCGTGCTGGCGCTGGGCACCGGGGGTGTCTCGATATTCGCGCTGCAACTGGCCAAGGCCATGGGCGCGGCGGTCATCGTCACGTCGTCGTCCGACGAGAAGCTGGAGCGGGCACGCGCACTGGGCGCCGATCACACCATCAACTACAAGGCCGACCCGCAATGGGGCGACACGGTCCGCAGGCTCACGGGCGGGGGCGTCGACCACGTGATCGAGGTGGGCGGCCCCGCCACCTTGGCCCAATCCATCAAGGCCGTCCGCATTGCCGGCCACATCTCGCTCATCGGCGTACTGACCGGCGGCAGCGGCGACATCCCCACCGCTGCGCTCATGGCCAAGCAGGCGCGGCTGCAGGGGCTCATCGTGGGCAGCCGGCGCCAGCAGCAGGACATGGTGCGCGCCATCGAGGCCATTGGGTTGCGCCCCGTCATCGACAAGCGCTTCGGCCTGGACCAGCTCGCCGATGCGTTCCGCTATGAAGCGTCGCAAGCGCACTTCGGCAAGATCTGCCTGCAGTTCTAGGTCGTGAATCCGTAAGCGCGAACGGCCGGGAAACAGCCACTGACGGAGGCGCCCATGCCGACTCTTCCCTATGCCATTCTCGAGGCCCCTTCTACGCTGGGCTTGGCGACGGACGGCGTAGAGCACTTGCCCGGCCGGCTCCTGGGCCTCGGTCTTGCAGAGCGCATCCGTGCGCGCCGCGCCGGGCGGCTGGCGGTGCCCCCCAAGCACCCCGCCCCCGATCCCCAGACCGGCGTCCTGAATTCCCAGGCAATTGCGGCGTGGTCGCCCAAGCTTGCCGACGCCGTGGAAACGATGCTTGACGCGGGCGAATTTCCGGTTGTACTGGGGGGCGATTGCACGATCGTGCTGGGCTCGATGCTCGCGTTCCGGCGGCGCGGCCGCTATGGCCTGCTCTTCATCGACGGCAACGCCGATTTCTTCCAGCCCGAGGCGGAGCCCAACGGCGAGGGCGCCTCGATAGACCTTGCCCTGGTCACCGGCTACGGCCCGCCGCACCTGACCGACATTGAAGGCCGCTGCCCCCTGGTCCGTCCCGAAGATGCCGTCGCGTTCGCGTATCGCGATCATGAGGACCAGGAGGAGTACGGGAGCCAGCCGCTCCCCAAAGACCTCAAGGCGATCGACCTTCCCGCCGTGCGCGCGATGGGCATCGAGGTCGCGGCGCGCGCGGCGGTCGACCACCTGACGCGAAAGGAACTGGACGGTTTCTTCATCCATCTCGACGCCGATTGCCTCGACGACGCCATCATGCCGGCTGTCGACTTCCGCGTGCCGGGCGGGTTGTCGTGGGCCGAGCTTGGGGCCGTGCTCCGGGTTGCCTTGGCGAGCGGCAAGGCAGCCGGCATCGAGATCACTATCTACAATCCGCGCCTTGACGAGGACGGCGGCGCCGGACGCGGCCTGGCCGACGTGCTGGCCACAGCGCTCGGAACGGCAGCGCCATGAACACGGCGGGCAAAGCCCGCTTTCCGGCGCGGCCGGACGTATTCCGAAAGGCACATCATGAGCCGGCATGCGCCGCTTGCACTTTGTTTCAGTCACGCCTTGCGCCCGCCGCCCGCCGGCGGAAGATACGGAGAAAGCGTTGCCAAGGAGCGAGCATGACCTACGAGTTCTGGTACTGGAACGGCATACCCGGACGCGGCGAGTTCGTCCGCCTGGCCCTGGAAGCAGGCGGCATCCCCTACCGGGAGTGCGCGCGCGAGCAGGGCGTGGAGACCTCCGACCTGGTGGCCGACATGACGGCGGACCGCCCTCATCCGCCCTTTGCGCCGCCCTATCTCGTCGCCGGCGACATGACCATATCGCAGACCGCCAACATCCTCCTCTTCCTGGGAGAACGCCACGGCCTCGCCCCGGCCGACCTGGCTGGGCGGCTATGGGTCAACCAGATCCAGCTCACCATCGCCGACATGGTGGCCGAGGCCCACGACGTGCATCATCCGATCGCCTCGGAGCTCTACTACGAAGAGCAGAAGACCGAAGCCCGGCGGCGGGCCGAGCATTTCCGCGAACATCGCATGCCGAAGTTCCTGGGCTATTTCGAACGCGTGCTGTCCCGGCCGGGCGGCTGGATCGCGGACGGCGGGCGCTGGACCTACGCCGACCTCTCCCTCTATCACCTGGTCGATGGCCTGCTCTACGCCTTCCCCAAGCGCATGTCGACGCTGGCGCGCGATTATCCGCAGGTCATGGCGCTGCATGAGCGCGTAAGCAATCTGCCCGAACTGCAAGCGTATCTGACCAGCGGCCGCCGCCTTCCATGGGGCGACGGCATATTCCGCCACTACCAGGAACTCGATGACAACTAGCGGCGTTTGCCCGACCGGCACGACAGCGGGTACCCTTGGGCATCGCCTTTGGTCCGCATGTCCATGCCATTCTTCGCCTCCCGCCTGCTGCTCGCCGCCACCGCGCTGGCCGTCCTGCCCGCGCACGCCGAAAGCTTCATCCGCCGCCTGCTCGACAAACCGGTCCCGGGCGGCGTCGCGGTCGTTCCCCTGGGGGACGCCCCGACCGCACCCGTAGTGACCTATCGCGACCGCAGGACGATGGTGCTGCGCGAGGATGCCGGCGAGTGGATCGCCGTCGTCGGCATTCCGCTCGACGCCCAGCCGGGGATCCAGCAGATCTCGGTACAGGGGGAAGGCGGATCGCGCGCGCTGGATTTCCAGGTGCGGGACAAGACCTACGCGGCGCAGCACATCAAGCTCAAGAACAAGCGGCAGGTCAATCCCGATCCGGCGGACCTGGCCCGCATCGAAAAGGAAATGGCCGAGCAGGTCGCCGCCTACCGGACGTTCGGGGCCCACGGACCGAGCAACGTCATGTTTGACCGCCCGGTGAACGGGGGACGCCTCTCCAGCCCCTTCGGCCTGCGCCGGTTCTTCAACGGCGAGGCGCGCAACCCCCATTCCGGCCTGGACTTCGCCGTCCCCGCAGGAACGCCGGTCAGGGCGCCGGCCGCCGGGAAAGTAATACTGGTGGGAGATTATTTCTTCAACGGCAAGACGGTCTTCCTCGACCACGGACAGGGGCTCATCAGCATGTTCTGCCACCTGTCGGCGATCGACGTGCAGCCGGGCCAGGAAGTCGCGCGCGGCGGCGCCGTAGGACGCGTGGGCGCCACCGGACGCGCGACGGGCCCTCACCTGCACTGGAATGTGAGCTTGAACGACGTCCGGGTCGACCCCGCGATATTCATCGGCGCGTTCAAGCCCTGAAGGGCCGCACGGGCGGCCCCCGCGCGGCCGCTATTTGGCCATGTCGCGGGCGCGCTGCGCGAGACCCGGATTCTGTTCCACCGCCTGGCCGATACCGTTGAACTCGTCCACGGTCAGGCCTTCCGCGTGCACCGCGTCGACCATCTTCTCGTCGGCTTCCTTGTGCACCTGCTGCTGGGCGGCGGAATCCGGCGCCGCATGCAGCTTGGGCGTGTACTCCTGCGAGATCATCGCGACCTTTTGCGCGGCACTGACGAACTTGCGCAGTTGATCGTCGGAAACGCCCTGCGTGGGCAGGGGCTGCGACGGAGCGACGCCTTGTGAAGGGGCCGGCGCGGGGGCAGGCGCGGGCGCCTGCCCGGCCGGCTGGGCCAGGGCAGCCGACGCCATTGCGATCAGGCAGGCCCCCAGGGCCGGGACATATGCTCGTTTCATGGCACTCTCCAATTGGGTTCCTAGTACCCCCATGGTGCCAAAGCCTGGGAATCCGCAGGTTGCGGTGTGTATGCGTGGAAGGCGGCCGTGGCCTCACACCCCGTTACATGCCGCGCCTGGGCGGCTTGCCGGCCACGCGCGGACGAGCCGGTACGCGGCGCGGCATGCGGGTGCGCGCGGCGCGAGGCCCGCAATTCCCATGGCGGCCAGCCGGCGGCGGGTGCCGCGCCACCGCTTACATTTGGTGGCGTATGGCCGGCAGGCCGCCGCTAATGCATGCCTGCCGACGCATCCTTGGCTGCGGGACGGCTCGTGCGGCCGATGGAGGTCGCGGGGATCCAGGCCGTTGCCGCCATGACCAGGAGCGAAATGGCCAGTACCGCCCAGAACGTCAGGTGCAGGGAATGCTGCATCGCCTGCTGGATGGCGGGGCTCGCGCCCGCCGCGGACTCCAGCGCGCCCTTCAGTTGTTCCGAAGTGATGGGCGTATCCACCATCGCGCGGGCCAATCCGAAATTGAACACGGCGCCCAACGCGGTCGCGCCTATCGTGCTGCCCAGATTGCGCGCGAAGATGTTCGAGGCCGTGGCGCTCCCGCGCTCGGAGACGTCGACGATCTCCTGGATGAGCACTAGCGAGCACACGCCCATGAACCCCATGCCGAGGCCGACCACCAGCGACCCGGCGCCGGCCAGCACCGGCGAGTTGTCCGGCGCGAGCAGCAGGAACGCACAGGCGCCCAGCGGAACCAGGATACTGCCGGCGATCATCATGGTGCGCAGACCATAGCGGGGAAAGACCTTGGCGGCCACCGTGGAACCGACAGGCCAGCCCACCATGATCATGGTCAGCGCCAGACCCGCCACCACGGGCGTGCGATGCTGCACGCCCTGCACGTACATGGGCAGGAACGTCGTCAATCCCATGATGACCATGCTGCCCAGCAACATGGCGGCATTGGCCGCGGCGACCGGCCGCCTTCCCCACAGCGCGAACGACACCATGGGGTCCGCCGCCCGCCGCTCCTGCAGGACGAACAGGACGAGGAGGACGACGAAGGCGCCCAACGCGATCCAGGCCCGGGTCGCCTGCCCATCGCCCGCATCGGTCAATGCGATCATCAGCGCGGCCACGGCGGCGGTAAAGAGCGCGGCGCCCGGCACGTCGATGGACATCGGGCGCCGCTCGCGATGCTCATGGAGGAAGAACACGAATCCGGCAGTGGCGAGCAGGGCCAGCGGCAGGTTCATCCAGAATATCCACGACCACGAGAACTGGTGGATGATCAAGGCCCCGAGCATGGGCCCGAGGACCCCGGATATCGCCCAAACGCTGGCGAGATAGCCCTGTATCTTGCCGCGCTCTTGCACCGGATACAGGTCTGCGACGATGGTCATGCCCACCGGCTGTATCGCGCCGGCGCCGATGCCCTGGATCAGCCGGAACACGATCATCGAAGGCATGGACCAGGCAAAGCCGGCCAGGACCGATCCCAGCAGGAACACGGCGATGCCGGCCAGCATCATGGGCTTGCGGCCGTAGATATCGGACAGCTTGCCGAACACCACCGTCATCGCGGTCTGGGTCAGCAGGAACGAGGCAAATACCCAGCTGTAGAGCTTCAGTCCCCCGAGATCGGCCGCGATCTGCGGCATGGCGGTGGCGACGATGGTCGCCTCGATGGCGATCATGAACATCGAAGCCATCACCGACGCGATGACCAGGGGACGCGAAGAACGTGTAACGGAGGAAGACACGATGGGAATCCGTGCGGGTGGAAGGGGACAGGGCACAACCTGGCGAGTGTAGAGCACCGGGGGATATCCCGGAAACATGCGGAGTCAGGCGTTTGTCAGGAAACCGGGCGCCGCGCTTGGTCGGCGTCATCATCCTGGTATACGCTTGGGCGGCACGCACTGCGCACGGGCCACGCCCGCATCGTAACGTTCCACCGCGCCAAGGAGATACGCATGTCGATCACCAAGCCCCATTTCGCCGCACTGGCCCTGAGCCTGTTCATCGGCATCCCGGCCGCCCAGGCCCAGCTCCTGGATTCCGTCAAAGGCGCGCTGGGCGGCGGCCAGCAGTCGGGCGGCGGGGAAGGTTCGCTGCTCGGCGGCCTGGGCGGCGCGTCGCTGCCTTCGCTGGGATCGGTGGGCACCGGCAACATCGCGGGCGTCCTGGGCTATTGCGCCAAGAACAATTACCTGGGCGGCGGCGCCGCATCGGTCAAGGACAAATTGCTGGGCAAGCTTGGCGGAGAACGGCAAGCCAGCGCGGACCCCGGCTACCAGGAGGGCCTCAGCGGCATCCTGGGCGGCAACAGTGGCAAGAAGGTGGAACTCGGCGGCGGCGGGCTCAAGCAGCAGATCACCGAAAAGGTCTGCGACCAGGTCCTGGAGTATGGGCAGTCGCTGCTTTGAAGACGCGAACAAAGGAGCCGCTATGCGACATCACGACGCCAGCAAGTTGACGCAACGGTGGAACGCGCCCCCGGGCAGTCCTCCTCCTGCCCCGCTACTCGTGGAGGATTCGCTACCCGACGCCGAGAACAGGATCGGCACCCAGGCGAGCCTGCGCAGCGCCGCCGATCCGGCCGTGCTGGTCTACGCCACCTTGCGCGAACGGGTTTCTCTCGAATTCACCGCGGAGATCACGGGTTTCAGCAACGGCGCTTCGCAATTCGACGGGATGGCGATAGGCGACAGCATCTCGTTCGACGAAAGCTACGTCGTCCGGTTCGGTGCGGACAGCCCCGGCAACGCCTAGCGAGCGGCCCCGGGGCGCCTCAGGGCACGTGGCAGACCGCTTCGATGTTGTATCCGTCCGGGTCCAGCACGAAAGCGGCGTAGTAGTCGGCGTGGTAGCGCGGCCGCAGGCCCGGGGGGCCGTTGCTGCGGCCGCCCGCCGCGAGCGCCGCGCGGTAGAAGGCATCCACTTCGTCGCGGCTGGCGGCGCGAAAGGCGACATGGGACGGCGGGTCGAGCACCTTGCCCAGCGCGATGAAAAAATCGCCGGCCGGATCCTCGCCCACCACTCTGGCCTTGTGTCCGAACACCGCCATGTCGGATTCCCGTTTCCTGGCCTCGTATCCCAATGGCGCGAGCGCCTCGAGATAGAAAGCCATGCTGCGATCGAAGTCGGCTGGTGCGCGACCTGGTCACCGAGATTGCGCCGCCCAAGGAACGATTGTTCGCCGGAGAAGACGACGATGACGAGTGATCGATTCGGCGCCATGCATACGCTCCGCTTTCCGGGACGAGGCGCGGCATGAGCGAGCGCAAACGCGACGGCATCGTGGAGGGCGGCGGCGAGCGCCTGCGCATCCTGTCCTCCGCGCACCTGGCCACCGGTCCGCATGCCGAGCTGTCCGAGCTGGAGTTCGGCCTCATCATCGCCCACAACGCCTTCAGCCGCTGGGTGGTGCGCTGCATGGCGGCGGCGGGCGAGGCCGAACTCGCCATCACCGACGTACTGGTGTTGCATCACGTGCATCACCGCAAGCGCGGCAAGAAGCTCGCCGACATCTGCTTCACCCTCAATTACGAAGACACGCACGTCATCAATTATTCGCTCAAGAAACTGGCCGGCATGGGCCTGGTGCGCGGCGAGAAGATCGGCAAGGAGGTCTTCTACGCCACCACCGCCGAAGGCGCCGCCCTGATCGAGCGTTTCCGCGACGTACGCGGCCGCTGCCTGCTTCCCAGTATCGAAGGCGAACTGGCGGACGATGCCTCCCTGTCCGACGTGGCGCGCCGCCTGCGCATGCTCTCGGGCCTCTACGACCAAGCCGCGCGCGCGGCCTCATCGCTATGACCGCTTCCTCCCGTCCCTCCCTCCCCGACGATGCCCGCTGGGAATTCTGGATCGATCGCGGCGGCACTTTCACCGACGTGATCGGACGCCGCCCGGACGGCTCGCTGACCACGGCCAAGCTCCTGTCGGAGAATCCGGGCCGCTACGAGGACGCCGCCGTGGAAGGCATCCGCCGGCTGCTCGGACTCGCGCCCGGCGAACCGGTCCCCGCCGAACGCATCGAGGTGGTCCGCATGGGCACCACCGTCGCCACCAATGCGCTGCTCGAGCGCAAGGGCGAACGCGTGCTGCTGGCAGTCACCCGCGGTTTTCGCGACGCGCTGCGCATCGCCTACCAGAACCGGCCGCGCCTGTTCGATCGCGAGATCGTGCTGCCCGAGCAGCTCGCGAGCCGCGTGGTGGAAATCGACGAGCGGCTGGCGGCCGATGGCAGTGTCGCCGCACCGCTGGACGAGCGCCAAGCCCGCGCCGAATTGGCCGATGGGCGCGCCCAGGGCTACCACGCCGTCGCCATCGCGCTGATGCACGGCTATCGCAACCCCGCGCACGAACTGCGCCTGGCGGATATCGCACGCGAGCTCGGCTACACCCAGGTCTCGGTCTCGCATGCCGTCTCGCCGCTGATCCGCTTCGTCGCCCGCGGCGACACGACCGTCGTCGACGCGTATCTATCGCCGGTACTGCGCCGCTACGTCGACCGTGTTTCCGCGGCGCTGCCCGGGGTGAGGCTGCAATTCATGCAATCGAGCGGCGGCCTGACCGACGCGCGCGCCTTCCAGGGCAAGGACTCGGTATTGTCCGGCCCGGCGGGCGGCATCGTCGGCATGGCCGGCGTGTCCGCCGCGGCGGGTTTCGACCGGGTGATCGGATTCGACATGGGCGGCACCTCGACCGACGTTTCCCACTATGCGGGCGAGTACGAGCGCACCTTCGACACGCTGGTGGCGGGGGTACGGCTGCGCGCGCCCATGATGAGCATCCATACCGTGGCGGCCGGAGGCGGCTCCATTCTGCGCTTCGACGGCACCCGGCTGCGGGTGGGTCCGGAATCGGCCGGCGCCGACCCCGGGCCGGCCTGCTACCGGCGCGGCGGGCCGCTGACCGTCACCGATGCCAACGTGATGCTGGGCCGTATCCAGCCGGCCCACTTCCCCGCCGTGTTCGGTCCCGACGGCAACCAGCCGCTCGACGCCGAGGTGGTGCGTGCGCGCTTTGCCGAGCTGGCCGAGGAAGTCTCCCGCGCCACCGGCCGTCCCACCACGCCCGAATCGCTGGCGCGGGGATTCCTCGAGATCGCGGTCACCAACATGGCCAACGCGATCAAGCTGATTTCCGTCCAGCGCGGCTACGACATCACCCGCTATACGCTCACCACCTTCGGCGGCGCGGGCGGGCAACACGCATGCGCCGTGGCCGACGCGCTCGCCATGCCGCGCGTGCTGATCCACCCGCTCGCCGGCGTGCTTTCCGCCTATGGCATGGGCCTGGCGGTCGCCACCGCGGTGCGCGAGCGCTCGGTCGAACGACGCTTCGATGCCGCGGGCCAGGCCGAAGTCCGCCGCGTGCTCGACGAACTGGGTGCGGCAGCGCGCGACGAGCTGCTGGCCCAGGGCTGCGGCAGGGCCGACGTGCGGATAGCCGAACGTGTGTACCTGCGCTATGAGGGCACCGACACCGCCCTGCCCGTCCCGCTGGGCGAAGCGGCCACGATGCAGGCGGATTTCGAGCGTACCTACCGGCAACGGTTCGCCTTCCTGATGCCGGACCGGGCGCTCGTGATCGATTCGGCCGTGGCCGAAGCCACGGCCGACACCGGCCCGCAGGGCTCTCGCGCCGCGAGCTTCGTCCGGTCCGCGCGCCAGGCCGGCACCCGGCTGGAGCCCGCGGGCCGCGTCGCCGTGCACGCCGGCGAGCAGTGGCAGGACGCCCCGCTCTACGCCGCGGCGGACCTGCGGGCGGGCGATGCCGTCGAAGGCCCCGCCATCATTTCCGACGCCAACGCCACCACGGTGGTCGACCCCGGCTGGCGCGCCACGGCCTCGGCCGGCGGCGACATCGTGCTCGAACGCTCGCGCCCGCGCCCGCAACGCCGCGCCGTCGGCACCGAGGCCGACCCGGTCATGCTGGAGATCTTCAACAATCTGTTCATGTCCATTGCCGAGCAGATGGGCTGGCGCCTGCAGAACACCGCGCACTCGGTCAACATCAAGGAGCGGCTGGACTTCTCGTGCGCGATCTTCGACGCGCAAGGCGACCTGGTGGCCAACGCGCCCCATATCCCGGTGCACCTTGGATCCATGGGAGCCAGCGTCCGCGCGGTCATCGACGCCAGCCGAGGCACGCTGCAACCAGGCGACGTATATGTGCTCAACGACCCGTATGCGGGCGGCACCCACCTGCCCGACGTCACGGTGATCACGCCCATCTTCGACGAGGCCGGCACCAAGGTGCTGTTCTACGTCGGCTCGCGCGGCCACCACGCCGACATCGGCGGCCTCACTCCGGGATCCATGCCGCCCGATTCGCGCACCATCGACGACGAAGGCGTGCTGATCACGAACTTCCTCCTGGTGCGCGACGGTCGAATGCGCGAGACGGAAATGCGCGAGCTCTTGGCCAATGCGCGCCATCCCGCCCGCAACATCGACCAGAACATCGCCGACCTGCGTGCCCAAGTGGCCGCCAACGAAAAAGGCCGCGAGGAGCTCATGGCGATGGTGCGCTACTTCGGCCTGGACGTGGTGCAAGCCTACATGGGGCACGTGCAGGACAACGCCGAAGAGTCGGTGCGGCGCGCCATCAGCCGGCTGCGCGACGGCCGGTTTGCCGTATCGCTCGACAACGGCGCACAGGTCCGCGTGGCCGTCACCGTGGACCACGCCGCACGCAGCGCCACGCTGGACTTCACCGGCACCTCGGCGCAGTTGCCCAACAACTTCAACGCCCCCCGCGCAGTGACGTCGGCCGCGGTGCTCTATGTCTTCCGCACCTTGCTCGACGAAGACATCCCCATGAACGCCGGAGGCTTGAAACCGCTCACCATCGTGGTACCGGAAGGCTCCATGCTCAATCCGCGCTATCCGGCGGCCGTCGTGGCCGGCAACGTCGAGACTTCCACCTGCGTCACGAACGCGCTCTACGGCGCGCTGGGCATCATGGCCAGCAGCCAGCCGACCATGAACAACCTGACCTTCGGCAACGCCCGCCATCAGTACTACGAGACCATTTCGGGCGGGTCGGGCGCGGGCGGCAGATTCGACGAGGGCGGCGCCCTGGTCGGCGGGTTCGACGGCACCTCGGTCGTGCAAACCCACATGACCAATTCCCGGCTGACCGACCCCGAAGTGCTGGAATTGCGTTTCCCGGTTCGGCTGGAACGCTACGAGATCCGCCACGGATCGGGAGGGACCGGACGCTGGCGTGGGGGCGACGGGGGGGTACGCACGCTACGGTTCCTGGAGCCCATGACGGTGTCGCTGCTGGCCAACGGCTGGCGCCATCCGGCGTTCGGACTGGCGGGCGGCCAGCCCGGCGCGCCGGGACTGGCGCGCGTGCTGCGGACCGACGGCCGTGTCGAATCGCTGGACCATGCTGACCGGGCCGAGCTGCAAGCGGGCGACAGGGTGGAAATCGAAACGCCGGGCGGCGGAGGCTACGGCACCGCGTGACGCTGCGTCCCCGGCGTCTCGCCGGGCCCTCTCAGGCAGCTGCCGTCGCTATTTGGACCGTTCCCGGTCGAGGTCCTGCACCTGGCGCCGAGGGTCCTCGTTCTTGAATCCGCCATAGCTGCTCTGGCCGGGATCGGCGCTGCGGCTGCGGATCTTGTCGCCGTGCTTCTTGGCATGCGCCCCGGTGTCGGGTTTCGCGAGCCGGTCTGTGCCGGGTTGCTTCGTATCGGTCATGATGCTCTCCCTGACGAACGAAGCGGCTACGCCGCAAGCGCCGTTCCCAGGAAAGCGGGTTCTGCCCCTGCCGTCGCCTCGAGGCAACATAGACGAATCCTAGGGGCGTATTTCATTTAATCAATTGGCCGCGCAGCAGAGTACCCACTATCATGGCAAGCATTTGCCATAACTACGACGTTGGATGGACCCCATGCTTCTGGGAGTATTGCTGGTCTGGGTGGCCTGTGCGCTGTTGGTCGTGTACACGGTAGAACGCAAGAGAAAAAAACAAGACGCCGCGTAACCCATCCCGCCGGGGCGGTAACCATTCCCGCATCCGCCCGCATCCTCTCGTTACAAGCAGCCGACGGCAAAGCTGGCGAGCAGCCGCGACTCCGGCACGCCTCCCGAATGGCAGGCGAGGCGAAGAATCGCCGCATTGAGAAAGCAGACGATCAAGAAGGCAACGAGTACACGCAAGAACCGTTTGAGCAACGGTCGTCCGGGCTCGGCGTAGGAGCTTTCCATAGCATTTTTGTTATTGATTCTAATTGCTAAATACGTTACAGCATCCTGCATTTATTCGCAATTATGGGGCTAACAACAATAGCCTAGGACCGGACCCCGAAAACCTCTTTCTCCAGCACGCTCCTTCAACCGCTGGCCGCAGGCCGCGTCACAAAGTCTCCCTAAGCTGCGCCGCTTTCGGGAGAAAAGTATGTCAACGCGTTACATGAAGTCCGGGCGCGGTACTGTCGCCGCCGTGGCTCTTGCCGTCCTGTCCACGCTGGCCGCCTGCGGCGGCGGAGACGGCGACCCGGCCGTCGCCCCCGGCACGCCGGGTACTCCAGGCACGCCGGGCGAACCCAAGCCGTCCACCCTGCGCATCGGCATCCTGCCCGACACCCAGGGCGGCGACGCCGGCGTGGCCCTGTATCCCATGAAGGCCATCCTGGACCTGTACGAACAATCCGGCGTCAACGTCGTCCTGGCCGTGGGCGACCTGGTGGAGAACGGCACTCCCGCCGAATACGCGCAATGGCGAAGCATGGCAGAACGCTACAAGGGGAAGATGACCATCCTGCCCATCATGGGCAATCACGATCCCAAGGGCATCGACCAGGACTGGTACGACACCGTCGAGGACTTCATCCCGGCCGACGCCCAGCACATGCCCGGCTCGGCCAACAAAAACTATGCGCTGGTGCGCGAGAACGTGCTGTTCATCAACATCTCGTACGGCTGGATCGAACGCGCGTACGATTTCGTGGAAAGCATGGTGAAGGAACACGGCGGCAAGGTCGACCACATCATCCTGCAGACCCACAACTCGTTCGCCGGCAATCGCTACGGCCTGGTGCGCGAGAATATCGTCGACGGCAGCCTGGCCATCGTCAACGACGCCAAGTTCCGCGAAGCCTACGACAAATACCGCAAGCTGTTCGCCGAGCACGACGTGATCTACGTCTCGGGCCACGAACACCACTATGCGCGCAGCTTCATCCGCGACGACTCCGACCTGGGCTTCCAGCAGATCATCTCGGGCGACGCCGCCTACAAGGGCTACGAGACGCGTTTCGGAGAGCACGAGCGCATCCAGAGCGTGTTGATGCACAAGGTGCAACACGAAGATACCGGCTTTGTCGACGCCAACGCGTCCATCTTCACCGTCCAGGGCAAGATGCTGGACTATCGCTCCTATTTCGCGACCCATTCAGTTACCGATAACGATCATGGCGCGAAGGAACTGGCTTCGCCCCAGTGGAAGCTGCTCGATCGCTTCGTCCGTTCGAAAGAGCGCTGCGAAAAGCTCGTGTTTCCCGCCAGCGTGCCCATGGACATCCAGCGCAACAGCATCTACGACCCCTCGTATCGCACCAGCTATTGCGTCTCCTCCAGCGGCGAGCGCGCCCGCCTGCTGGACGGCACCAACCGCGCATTCAACCGCTACGACACCCGCACCCGCGGCATGAGCGCCACGCCCGGCTATTCGTACGCCACCAGCAACATGGAAATGCTGTCGATGATGTACCGCTACATGTTTATCAGCGACGAGAGCTTCAGCCGCAACCTGAACAACAGCCAGCGCGCCCGGTTGGTGAACGAAGGCACGCCCGACGAGGAAGTCGAGGTGCGCGAGACGACCATAGACCTGAAGAAGCTGGTGGCGCTGAACTGGCAGAAGAGCGGCGGCGATACCGTCTCCGACGTGTTGTGGGTAAGCGGTATCGCGGGGCAGACCGGCACCTACATCGATCCTTGGGGCCGCGTGAAAGACATCACCGCGCAAACCGGCCTGCCCGGCAGCTATGGCGACGGATCCGAGAACGGCAAGCTGCCGGTGCAATTGCCCGCCCATGCGACCCGGCAGTGGGAACTGAGCGCCGACCAGAGCGGCGACACTTATGTGCTCGAATTCGCGCTGCCCGCCGGCCGCGATGCCGCCGCCACGGCATTGGCGCGTCGCGATGCGGAAGGCAAATGGGCCGCCCTGGCCCGGCCGGCGTGCGTCAGCAAGCTGCCCTACCAGGCGGCGTTCCTGACCGGCCTGCCCGGCGATATCGACGCTTCGTGCGCGGGCGCCGTGGTGGTCGGTTACGACGCGGCGAAGTCGGCCTACTGGGCACGGCTCAACGTGGAAGGCGCGTTCGCGCTGATAGCGAAGTAAGGCGGAAGGCGAAACCCCGCTACGGAAACGTGCCGCCAAGCGGCACATGCCACGGCGCGGTTTCGCTGCGTTCAGTCCTCCTCGAACGGCGTAGCCGGGCCCGCCCTTCGGGGCCGGCGCGTCACCACCAGGATGCCGCCGGCCGCGATCAGTCCCGCCCCCACGTAGCTCCAAGCATCGAGCATCTCGCCCCAGAACACCCAGCCGAACAAGGTGGCCCAGATCAATCCCGAATAGTCGAACGGGGCCACGACGGCCGGGGGCGCAAGCCGGAAGGCATGCGTGATGAAGGTCAGGCCCAGCGTGCTGAAGGTCGCCAGTCCAACCATTCCGGCGAATTGACGCGTGTCGATCGGCTGCCACACCCACGGCTGCAGCAGCGCGCTGGCCGCCACCTGGGCCACGACGATGTAGAAAGCGGTGGTGGCCAGGCCTTCGCGGGAACTGATGCGGCGCGCGCTCAGCATCATGACCGCATAGCCGACGGCCGCCAGCAGCGGCAGGACGGCGGCCGGATGGAACCCGCCCCACCCTGGCCGCACGACCACCAATACGCCGGCAAAGCCGGCCAATACCGCGCACCATGCCGAAGCGCCGACGCGCTCCTTGAGCACCACGACCGACAGCAGCGTCACGAAGAGGGGGGCCGAGAAGGCGATTGCCGTCGCCTCGGCCAGGGGAATGTGGGTCAGGCTCAGGTAAAAGCAGAATGCCGCCGCGACGTTGATGGCCCCGCGCGCCAGGTGGAGAAAGGGATGTGCGGTGAAGAGAGCCTGAACGCCGCTCGTGCGGATGGCGATCAAGGCCACGACCGGCGCGGCGATCAGTCCGCGCATGAAGACCAGCTGCAGGGGGGAGAAATGCTCGCCCAGCCACTTGGCGAAGCTGTCGCTGACGGTCAGGCAGAAGCAGCCGAAAAGAATGCAGCCTATGCCCCGCGCGATCGCGGGCTGTCTCGTATCGAATGCGGCGGCAGGCAATAGGGGCCCCGATATGGTCACGATTCCAGCCCCTATCATAGTGGGCGCGGCCGCCTCCCTCGGGATGGCCCTTGGTACACTCCCCGACTCAGCGAACCAGCGACGATCGACGCACCCGCCTCCCCATGACCTCCAGGATCCAAAGCCGCCCAAGAACGAAACCGGCCGAAGAGCGGCGCGACGACCTGATGAACGCCGCGCAGGAGCTGTTCCTGCGGCAAGGGGTCGCCTCGACCACGATCGAGCAGATCACCACCGCGGCCGAGGTCGCGAAAGGGACCTTCTACCTGCACTTCACGTCGAAGGAAGACGTACTGGCCGCGCTGCGCCAGCGATTCATCGAGGATTTCGTGGAGGGACTCAAGACTGCCACCGCGAAACGTCCCAAGAAAGACTGGAAAGGCAAGTTGTCGACCTGGGCGCAAGCCAGCATCACGGGCTATCTCGACGCGGTTCCCCTGCACGACGTCGTCTTCCACGAGTTCCACCCCCATGCGCGCGAACAGCACAACGACAACCTGGTCGCGGACCATCTGGCGGCGCTGCTCGCCGATGGCGCCGCCGACGGCGCCTGGTCGGTGGACCATCCGCGCCTGACCGCCGTGTTCCTTTTCGCGGGAATACACGGGATCGTCGACGACGCGCTGCTTGCTCCGCCGCCCATCGACCGGAAGCGGCTGATACGCAAGGCCCAGGAGATCTGTTTCAAGGCGGTAGGCCTGGCCGCCGATTGAACGCCGCCGCGGATACCGTCCGCTGTTGAAAACGATTCGCAATATCACTTGACTTATGACTGGCAGTCAGTCATATTTTTCGCACATCGCGAAAACGAGGTGATCATGGGCGGCAACCTACTCATGTTGGCGGGAACGGTCCGGACGGCCATCGCGGCCAGCGTACTGCTCGGCCTTGCCATTACCGCGGGATATGTCCTGCAGGGTCTTTTCCTGGCGTCGGCCCTTGCCGCGCTCTTCCGGGGCAGCTCCTTCGCGGGCGTGGCGCCATGGATCGCCGCCTTCGTTGCCGTCGTCGCGCTGCGTGCCGCCCTCGTCTGGGCCAGCGAGATGGCCGCGCAGGCCACGGCGCAAGCCACGAAGGAACGCCTGCGCGGGCGGCTCATCGCCAAGCTCGTCGAACTCGGCCCGGGTTATCTCCAGCGCCGCCAGACCGGCGAACTCCTGGCCACCGTCGTCGACGGCGTGGAAGCGCTGGAAGCCTACTTCAGCCGGTACCTGCCCGCGATCTTCATCGCCGCCATCGGCTGCCTGGGCGTCATCGCCTGCCTGGCCGTCGTCGACCGGCGCTCGGCGCTCATACTCGCCGGCTTCGTCGCGGCGCTGCCGCTCGCGGACCAGCTCTGGCTCCGCTGGCGCCGGCCGAAATCGTCCGGCGTCTTCGCCGCCATGGGAGCCTTCGCGGCGTATCTCCTGGATAGCCTCCAGGGCATCGTGACCTTGAAGGCGTTCGACGCGGCGTCACGGCGGCGGACCGCGCTGGCGCATCACGCGGCCGAGCTGCGGCGCGAATCCATGGCCACACTGGCGGTCAACCTGATGCGATCGGGGTTCACCGGGCTGCTGACGCTCGGCGGCATCGCCACAGTACTCGTCTTCAATGCGCAACGGGTGGCAATGGGAGAACTCGCCCCCATCGCCCTCTTCATGACGCTTTTTCTCGCACGCGAGGCCTTCCGCCCGCTGGAGCGCCTGGAGAAGGAATTTCACACCGCCTGGTCGGGAAGCGGCGCGGTCGCGCCGATTGCCGAGCTGCTCGACGCGGCGCCCCTGGTCCGCGATCCCGCCTTGCCGGCCAGGCGGCCCGAGCGCTTCGACATTGCTTTCGAAAACGTCGGCTTTTCTTACGGACAGGGACGCGCCGCCCTCTCGTCCCTCGCGTTCTCGGTGGCGGAAAACGAATTCGTCGCGCTCGTCGGCTCCTCGGGCGCCGGCAAATCGACGATCGTCTCCCTGCTCCTGCGCTTCTTCGACCCCCAATCCGGCGCCATCGTCATAGGCGGCACGAACATCCGCGACCTGTCGCTCGGCGACCTGCATGCGCTCGTCAGCGTCGTCTCGCAGGACACCTACCTCTTCCACGGCACCATCGAGGAAAACCTCCGTATGGCCAGGCCGGATGCCAGCCGCGAGGAAATCCGGGCCGCGGCGAAGGCCGCGTATGCCGACGATTTCATCATGGACCTGCCGAGCGCCTACGAAACGCCGGTAGGCGAGCGGGGCGCCTACCTGTCCGGCGGGCAGCGGCAACGCATCGCCATCGCCCGGGCGCTGCTGAAGCAGGCGCCGATCCTCGTCCTCGACGAAGCAACCTCGAGCGTCGACCCCGCGAGCGAACGAGCCATCCAGGCGGCCCTCGACACGCTCGTCGGCCAGCGCACGACGCTGGTCATCGCCCACCGCCTTTCCACTATCCGCAAGGCCGACCGGATTCTCGTGCTCGACGACGGCCGCATCGCCGAGGAAGGCCGCCACGACGATCTGCTCCAGCGCGGCGGCCTCTACGCAAGACTCGCTCTCGCTCAAGGAGAAACCGCATGAACACGCTGTCGCTCGACCCGGGGCGCACCCCGGCCAAGGCCGCTCCCGACGGTCTCCGGGGCCTGATCCCGCTCGTTTCCCGGCGCAAGCTCGTCTTCGCGCTGACCGTCGTCTCGGGCATCCTCGCCCAGGCGGCGACGGCGACGAGCCTGGCGATAGGCGCCTGGCTCGTCGGCCGGGCCGTGACCGGGACGAGCCCCGCGGAACTCGTCTCCCACGCCTGGATGCTCGGCATCGCCGTCCTCATCGCCAGTCTCGCCCGATGGTGGCAGGCGCACGTGTCGCACGACCTGGCCTTTGCGCTCATCGAGGTGCTGCAAGTGGGCATCTACGACGGCCTGGAGCGCGCCGCGCCCGGCGCCGTGCTCGGCCAGCGCACCGGCGAACTGGCCTCGGTCGCGACCGGCGACGCCGAGACCATGGAGTGGTTCTATGCGCACCTGCTCGGCGACTACGTCGGCGCCATCGTCGTGCCCCTCGCCACCCTGGTCGCGCTGGCGTTCATCCATCCGCTCGTTGCCCTCGCCTTGCTGCCCTTCCTTCCGCTCGTCGCCTCGGTGCCGTTCTGGCTCGCCCGACGCGCCGGCGAGCAAGGCCGCGCCCTCAATGCCGCGCTGGGCCGCCTCAACGCGGATGTGGTCGAAGGCATCCAGGGCCTGCGCGAACTGGCCATCTTCGGGCAAACCGGCGCCTACCTGCAGCGTATCGCCGACGGCACCCGCTCGGTGGCTGCGGAACAGTATCGCTACGGCGCGCGTTCCGGGCTCGAGCAGGCGGCCATCGACGCCTTGCTCGCGCTCGCCGTCCTGGCGTCGGCGGTCGTAGGCGTGCTGCTGTCCTCGTCCGGCCGGCTCGACATGGCCGCCCTGCCACTCATCCTGGTGCTGGCCGGCGCCACGCTGGCCCCCCTCACCGAGGTCACCCAGACCGCGCGCAAGCTGGGCGAACTGCGCGCCGGCGCGCGCCGGATCCTCGCCATCTTCCACCAGCGGCCGCAGGTCGCGGACCATGGGTCGAAACCCGCTCCCAAAGAGGCCTCGGTGCGATTCGACAGCGTCCGCTTCGGCTATGGCGGCGGCCGCGGGGCCGTGCTGGAGGGCGCGTCCTTCACCATTCATCCCGGCGAGACGGTCGCGTTGGTAGGGCGTTCGGGCGCGGGAAAAAGCACGTGCGCCAACCTCCTGCTCCGTTTCTGGGACGCCGATGCCGGCGCGGTGCGCATCGGCGGCGTCGACGTCCGCGATCTCCCGCTCGCCACGCTGCGCCAGCAGGTATCGGTCGTGCCGCAGGACGTCCATCTGTTCAACGAGACAATCGCCGACAACATCCGCCTGGGGCGCCCGGACGCCACGCAACGCGAGATCGAGGAGGCCGCCCGGCTCGCCCAGGCGCACGATTTCATCATGCGCTTGCCGCACGGCTATGACACGCCATGCGGAGAACGCGGGGCGCTCCTGTCCGGCGGGCAACGCCAGCGCATCGCCATCGCCCGGGCCCTGCTGCGCGGATCATCCGTCCTCATCATGGATGAAGCGGTGTCCAACCTGGATACGGAAAACGAACGAGCCCTCCAGGCCGCGATGGCGGAAATCCGCCGTCATCGCACGGTCCTGGTCATCGCGCACCGGCTTTCCACCATCCGCGGCGCCGACCGCGTCCTCGTGCTCGACGGCGGCCGCATCGCGGAACAGGGCACCCACGAAGAGCTGGCCGCTCGCGGCGGGGTTTATGCAAAGCTGATCGCCACGCCGGAAGCCATGCAATGAGCCCGCTCCACGCCGCACGTGCAGCCTGGCCGCCCTACTGGCCCGGCACGTCCGCATCGACGCCCAGCATCTCGCGCAGCGCGATCCGGCCCGGCGGCGTCAGCGTCAGCGCCCGCGATCCCGGCGTACGCCGCAGCCATCCCCGTTCGCAAAAGGCGGCCAGCATCCCGACGCCCAGCGGACCGGCCACGTGATGCGTGCGTTCCGTCCAGTCCAGGCACAGTCTCGCCAGCCCTCGCCGCGTAGGCCGCAACGCCCCCACGTCCAGCCCGATGCTGCCGAACCAGCGCATTCCCGCCGGCGTGACTTCACAGCGCTTCTCGGGCAGCGCGACCACATAGCCGCGCTGCTGCAATCCATGCATCACCGCCACGCCCAGCTGCCCAGCGAGATGGTCGTAGCAGCATCGCGCGAATTGCAGGGACCGCGCCTGGCGGCTCGGCGGCGGCAGGCGCGGAGGTCTCGCGGCGCTGATGGCGGCAAGCTGCTCCAGCGCCTGGGCGACCTCCGGACCGCTCAGGCGATAATAGCGGTGGCGCCCCTCGGTCTCGACGGTCAACAGCTGCCCTTGCACGAGGCGAGTCAAATGGGCGCTGGCCGTCTGGGCCGTCACACCCGCCGCATGGGCGAGTTCTCCCGCCGGGCGGGCGCTGCCGTCGAGCAACGCCATCAGCATGGCGGTACGGGCCGGTTCGGCGATGAGGAAGGCGGTGGCGGCGATGTTGGCATGTGCGGGCATGGCGAAACTCCGGTCTTTCTTCCGATAGCGTAGCGCCATCCGGCGTTGCGACGTTTCGACGCGGAACGAAGCATCGAAGGCGGCGGACGGCGTACATTGGCCTCATGGACGACCGACATCCTTCTCCGCCACCGCCATCCCGCATCAAGGGCGACCAGGCGCCATCGCGTTCGAGGCGGACACTGTTCACACTATGCCTGGCGGTCCTGGTCGCGCAAATCGACACCTCGGTAGTCAACCTTGCCGTAAGGCCCATAGGCGTCCATTTCTCCGCCAGCGTCGCGCAATTGCAGTGGGTGGTGGACAGCTACAACCTGGTCTATGCTTCGCTGCTGCTGACGGGCGGACTGCTGGCGGACCTGTACGGACGGCGCCTGGCCTTCATGCTGGGCACCGCGCTTTTCACCGCCGCGTCACTCCTTTGCGCCGCCGCGCCGACCGTGAACCTCCTGATCGCCGGCCGCGCGATGACCGGGCTCGGTTCGGCATTGATGCTGCCGGCGTCGTTGGCGATCATCCGGATAGCCTGGCCGGACCCGGCACGCCGTGGCCGCGCACTCGGCGTCTGGGCCGGATGCAACGGCGCGGCGCTCGCGATCGGCCCGACCCTGGGCGGCTTCCTGGTGGCCAGCCATGGCTGGCGTTCCGTGTTTCTCATCGTCGTGCCGCTGGGCGCCGCAGCCTTGGCGCTGGCAATGCCGACACTGGACGAATCGCGCGGCGAGCGCCGGCGATCGTTCGACGGGCCGGGCCAGGCCTGCGGCATTCTCGCCCTGGGCGGCCTCGCGCTGGCCGCGATCGAAATGGAGCGCTCCTGGCTGGTCGCCGCCGCCTTGCTGGTCCTTGCCCTGCTGAGCCTGGCCGGTTTCGCATGCCTGGAGGCCAGGCAAGGCGCCCGCGCGCTGGTGCCCCTCGACATGTTCCGCCTCCGAGCGTTCCGCGCCGCGCTGGGCGCCACCGCGGGCATGACCTTCGGCATGTACGGCGCGTTGTTCCTGGTGCCTCTGACCTGGCAGGGAACCGGCCGTCTCTCTTCCGCAGAGGCCGGCGTCGCGCTGTTGCCGATGGCGCTGGCCTTCGTGCTCGTCTCGCCACGATCCGCCGCCTGGGCGCGACGGCACGGCGAACGCCTGCTCACCAGCGGCGGCGTGGCGACGATCGGCGCCGGCCTGTTGCTGCTCGCGATGACGGCAGGCGCCCGGAGCCTGGCCTGGCCCGAGCTGGGGCTCGTTCTCACCGGCATCGGCATGGGTTGCGCCACGGGTCCGCTGATGGGCATGGCCGTCTCGGCGGTCGCGGCAGAACGGGCGGGCACTGCCGGCTCGCTCGTGAACGTGGCGCGCATGGCTGGCGCCACGCTGGGCGTGGCGGTGCTGGGCACCTTGTACGGGATATCGGACGGCGGCTACGCGGGCCTGCGGGACGCCATGCTGGCGGGAGGCCTCGTTCCGCTGGCAGGAGCGCTGGCCGCCTGGATTGGGGGACGGCGCTGACGCAGCCGCTGCGCGAGTCGAGGCGGGCCGGCGCTGTCCCAGGACTTCGATCCCCTATATCATCGCCAAAGACGCCGGGCCGTCCGATCCTGCGGGCCACCCTCGGCCCGCCCCTACCCGAGAATGCCGATGGCTGCCAGCGAACCGACCCCGCCCCAGGAAATATCGCGCGGCTCCCTGACGATCGCCGCCCTGTCGACGGTCGTCGAATGGTACGACTTCACGCTGTACCTGTACTTCGCGACGGTGCTCTCCAGAGTCTTCTTCGGTGGAGGCGACACCTCGCTGCTGGCCGCGCTGGCGGGCTTCGCCGTCTCCTACTGCATGCGTCCTTTGGGCGCCATGGCGTTCGGGCACATCGGCGACCGCTTCGGCCGCCGCAAGACGCTGCTGCTGTCCATGGCGCTCATGACGGCGGCCATGCTGGCCACCGCCTTGCTGCCCGCATTCGACCGGATCGGCGCGGCCGCCGGCGCGCTGCTGCTCGTTCTTCGATGCCTGATGGCCTTCTCGGTAGGCGGCGAATACACGGGCGTAGTGGCCTATCTCCTCGAAGGCGCGAGACGGGACAGGCGGGGCCTCGTCACCTCCCTGGCATCGGCGGCCAGCGAAGTAGGCGCGCTCCTGGCGGTCGCCGTCTCCGCCCTGACCGTGGCGCTTCTGGACGGACCGGAACTCGACGCGTGGGGATGGCGCATTCCCTTTTTCGTCGGCGCCGCCCTGGCGGCGGGCATATGGATCGCCCGCTCGGCCATGCAGGAGTCGCCGGACGTCGAAAGGCAACAGCGGCAAGGAACCATTCCCCGCTCTCCCCTGCGCCACACGCTGACCCACCATCGCATGGCCTTGCTGCGTACCTTCGCCATCTCGGCGCTGGGATCCATCACCTACTACGTCGGCATCACCTACGTGCCGGCCTTCCTCACCTCAGCCGGCGGGCGGACGGAAGGCGAATCGCTGTGGCTGTCGACGCTCGCCGCGCTGGCCGTCATCCTGATCACCCCGGCAGCCGGCGCATTGTCGGACCGCATAGGGCGCAAGCGGGTGCTGATGGGATTGGCGATCCTGGGCGCGGTCCTTCCGCTGTTCATGTTCGCCCGCATGGCGCATGGCACCTACCTCCAGGTTGCGCTGGGCGCCGTCGTCCTCGCCCTGGTGGCCGGAGGCGTCAGCGCCGTCGGGGCTCCCGCCACGGCCGAACAATTTCCCGGCGAGGGTCGCCTGAGCGGACTGGCCCTCGGCGCCACCGCGGCAACCGCGGTATTCGGCGGGCTGACGCCGTTCCTCGCCGAGCTGCTGGTCAACACCACGGGATGGACGGCGGCGCCGGGATTGATGATCTCTCTGGTCGCGGTTGCGGTGCTGCCCGTCCTCAACGGAATGCCGGAAACCAGTCCGATGACGGCGTCGTCGTCGATGGCGAAGCGCTTGCGGCTCCGTTCGGAAGCGCGGCTGCCGGACGACTAGCGGCCGTGCCGCGCTGCCCGGAGGCCATGCCGGATTATTGTGTTGCCATGACATAGCTGCATGGATAGCCTGTCACCCGCAAACAACGATATTGTCTTAGGACGACATGAGAATTCAGGGAAAGACCGCCACCGAGATCTTCGACTGCGTCCGCGCACTGGTGCGGTCGCGACAACTGCCGCCCGGTCACGCGCTGCCGCCGGTGCGTGACCTTGCGGACGAACTGGCGATCAACCGCAATACCGTCGCCGCGGCCTACAAGCGGCTCGCGGCGGCGGGCATTGCCGTGGCCCAGGGGCGGCGGGGAACGATTATTCGCGACCCCTTCGCGCCAGGAGAACAGGAAGGCTCCCAGGCGGATTCGCCGCTCGTCGACCTCGCCAGCGGCAACCCCAACCCGGACTGGCTGCCCGATGTCACTGCCGCTCTCCGAATCAAGCCCTACCGGCCGAGGCTTTATGGCGAGCCGACCATCAACGCGGCGCTCGAAAGCTACGCGCAAAGGTGGTTCGCCCCGGACTGTCCGGCACCGTTCGAAATCAATCTGACCCATGGCGCGGTCGACGCAATCGAGCGCCTGCTCGGCTCCCAATTGGCCCCAGGCGACAAAGTGGCGGTCGAGAATCCGTGCTTTCTGAGCAGCATCAACACACTGCGCATCGCCGGCCTGCACGCAATAGGCATTCCGGTCGATGCCGAGGGAATGCAGGCGCAGGCATTGGAAACGGCACTGGACAAGGGTGTGCAGGCGGTCATCCTGACGCCGCGGGCGCACAATCCGACCGGTTGCAGCTTGAGCGATAAACGCGCTCGCGCGCTCGCCCGGATACTGGCGAAACATCCGCATGTGCTGGTGATCCTGGATGACCACTTCGCCCTGCTCTCGAACACCGAGTATCACTCGGCGCTCCCGCCCGCCCCAAGGCGCTGGGCCTTGGTGCGATCGTTCACCAAGGCGCTGGGTCCCGATATCCGCATGGCGCTGGTCGCAAGCGACCCGGCCACGTCCCGACAGCTGCGGTTGCGCCTGGCATCGGGCACGAACTGGGTCAGCCACCTTCTGCAGGACATGGTGGAAGTCACGATGAGCCGTCCGGAAGTCGCCAAGCAGATCGCCCAGGCCCGAAAAGACTATGCCCTGCGCAGGACCTCGCTTGAAAACGCGTTGCGGGAACAGGGAATCCCCTGCGCGGCGGGAGGAGACGGGCTCAACCTCTGGATACCGCTGGCCACCGACGACCAGGCCGTCGCCTTGGCCCTGGCTCACCGAGGCTGGCTGGTACGCCATGGAGATGCGTTCGCCGTCCAGGGTCCGGCGAGGGGGCTGCGCGTCACGATCTCCAGCATTGAAGCCGAGCAATGCCGACAGATCGCGCAGGACATCGGGCGCAGCATCCGCTAGTTCCGTTCGCGGCCGGCGGACCGGCCGGCAAAGCGGGAACCATGCGCCACCGTCACGCTGCCGCCGGTGGCGCCGAGCAGGTACCGCTGTCGCATCCCGTCTCCGACGCGGGTGCCGGCGCTTCGGCACCATCGGCCGGATAGCTCCCCTCCTGGCCGGCATCTTCGCTCAGCAGCCGCCCGATGGCCGCGCCCAAGGCCAGGTCGTCGATGCTCCCGAAGTAATGCAGCCGGATCCTCCCGAGGCGATCGAGCAGCACCAGGCTGGGCGTGCCGCTCAGCGCATACTCCCGCATCGTCATCGGTATGATGCCGTCCGCGGAAGGACGGTCGATGCCGATCGGAAAGCTCCAGCGGTATTCCTGGTTGAAGGCGCGCAGCGCGTCGGGCCCCGTCACTTCACGGTGTTCGAACACCGTATGAAGACCGATCACGACGACATCGTCCTCCCGGAACATCCGGTGCACGCGCTCGGCCTGCGGCAAGCCGTGGGAGAGGCAGCCAGGACAGAACATCTGGAAGGCATACAGCAGAACCACCTTGCCGCGCAAATCGACGAGGTCTATGGGCTTGGGCGTGTTCAGCCATTCATCCACGTGCAACGGCGGAGCGACGACGGTATGGACAGTCGGATGAGGCATGGAGAGCTCCTGCGTTCACGCCGGCCGGCCGGTCAGCGTCCAGAGCGAATGAAAGAAGGCGCGGTTGAGCGAGGCAAGCTCGCGGCTTTCTATGACCATAGCGTAATTTTCTTCCTTGGACGACACGTAGGTGACTTTGTCATCGTTGATGTACATGGTCATGCCAAGATCCAGGTCGGCCGGAGCGTAGCGCAGCTCGCGCAGCTCTTCGTCGCTGGTCGGCCAGATGCTCTCGGTTTCACGCAGCGGTGAGCGCACCACGTGGAGCCTGATGCCACGCTTGACGCGTTCGGCTATGAAGCCCGCCATCCATTGCGCGCCGGGCACGTCCAGCAATTCGTGCATGGACAAGACGCCGAGCAGCAGTTTCGAGCGGCATTCCAGCGTCTCCCACAATGCGCGATGGATACCTTCGGCCCCTTCGTAGATGCGCGTGCGCGGCTTGCGCGGCGTGCCGTGGTAGAGCGAGCGCAATTCAGGAACCAGATCGTTCAGCATGAGTCGCTTGCGTTCCCAATCGCGGATGAGCACGCTGGGATCTTCCGGCACCACGCGCCGCGTACCCGGCGCCTCGCCTTCATGCGCGAGCAAACCGCGCCGCTCCAGCCGTTCCAGCAGATCGTAGCCATTGGTGCGCGACACGCCTGCGCGGGCGGCCACTTCCGTAACGGATGCCGAACCGAGCTGCAGGGCGGCTCGATAAAAACGCCGCTCTTTCTCGTCCAGGCCCAGTGCCTGCAATTGTGCGTCGATGCTTGCGTTTCCCGTATCCATGATTTTCATTGTCGAAATTTCTCGACAACAAATATACCCCAAAAACACCAGAATTTACGCTGACAAATTGAAAAATCACGCTTATAAAACCCAGCTTATGTCGAATTTTATTGACATTAAATGGACCCCTACTTAGACTGCGGCGGACCTGCAAAGTGATCGGCCAGTGGCCGTCATTGAAGATCCAACCAAGGAGCAAACATGATCCGCTGGCTCGCAGCCCCCGTATTGGCGTTCACCGCCGCATTCACTCCCGCCGCCTTGGCCGCTCAACAGGTCAATATCGGCGTCGTTCTGCCCCTGAGCGGAGCCAATGCACAGTTCGGCATCAACGCCAAGAACGGCATTGAGATGGCCCTGGAAGACATGAAGTCCAGCGGTCGATTGAAGGATCTCGACGTCAAGCTGGTATATGCCGATGTGCCCGCCCCCAACGCCGCGGCCGCTTCCGTGCAGAGACTGATCAGCCAGAACCAGGTGGTGGGCATCGTCGGCGCTTTCGTGAGCTCGATCACGCTGGCGGCCTCCGAGGTCACCGAGCGCGCCGGCATCCCCATGATCACGCACTCCTTCGCGGACCAGATCACCAACCGCGGCTACCGGTACATATTCCAGGTCACTCCCAACGCAACCACCTTCGGCGAGAAACAGTTCCAGTACGCCGTGGACGTGGCGGCCAGGGCCGGCACCAAGCTGTCGAAAATCGCCATCTTCTACGAGGACACAGCCTATGGCACGTCCCAGGCCGAGGGCATTCGCAAGGCCGCTGCCAAGGCTGGCGTGCAAGTCGTGGTCGACGACGGGTATCCGCTGGGCATCACCGATGTTGCGCCGCTCATCAACAAGCTGCGCCGCTCGGACGCCCAGGCGGTCTTTCCCGTCTCGTACTTCAACGACGGGCTCCTGATCATCCGGACCATGCGGCAGCAGCGCATCAACATCCCGGTAATCGGCGGAGCCGCCGGCTACATCGTTCCCGATTTCCAGAAAGGCCTGGGCGAATACGCCGAGGACGTCTTCTCCATCGCGCCGGCCAACTACGATGCGCTGCCCGAGGTCGCCACGCGCTACAAGTCTCGCCACGGCTTCTTCATGGCGCACGAGTCGATCATGTACGGGGCGGCCCTGCAGCATCTCGTCGCGGCGATCCAGCAAGCCAAGTCCAAGGATCCGGAGAAAATCCGGGATGCCGTGGCCAAGCTGAAGAAATGCGACGGCTTCTCCGCCGGCATCCCCGGGGGATGCACCGCCTTCGACGCCAAGGGCCTGTCCTCCACCGCCTATCCGGTTTTCGTCCAATGGCGCGGCGCCGACCTCGCGACCGTGTATCCGCAGCAGGCGGCCAAGGCGCCGGCACGCTGGATGGGCAAGGAAGTCGAGTAACCCTTTCGGGACCGGCCCCGCCGGGCGGTCCGCAGGAATTCCCAAGATGTCCGCATTCCTTCAAACCCTGATAGACGGGCTGCTGATCGGCGGAGTCTACGGCGTCATCGCCGTGGGTCTGTCGCTGGTGTTCGGCGTGCTCAAGATCGTGAATTTCGCTCAGGCGGAGTTCCTGATGATCGGCATGTACGCCGCCTGGTTCTGCTGGGCCTACCTGGGCCTGGACCCGGTGGCGGGCGCATTCGTATCGCTTGCCGTGGGCTTTGCGCTGGGGGCCGCCTGCCAGCGCCTCCTGGTCCAGCATGTGCTCAAGGCGCCGCCAGTCGCGCAGATCTTCCTGACCGTGGGGTTGCTCGCGGTACTGGAGAACGGCGCCTTGATGCTGTTCGGGTCCGAATTCCGCTCGGTCCGGACGGCCTACCAGACTCTCGCGCTGGAAGTCGGTCCGCTCTTCATCTCGGTGCCGTACCTCGTCGCCTTCATCGCCGCGCTGGCAATATCGCTCGCGCTCTGGCTGGTGCTCACGCGCACCTGGATCGGCCGCGCCATCCGGGCGACCTCCCAGAACGCGAACGCCGCGCAGCTCTTCGGCATCGACACCCGTACGGTATATGCCGTCGCCTTCGGCCTGGGAACGGGACTCACGGCCTTCGGCGGCGGCGTGATCCTGTCCTACTCGGCGGTCAGCCCTACGGCTGGCGCGCAATTCGTCGTACTGATGTTCACCGTCGTCGTGCTCGGCGGCCTGGGCAGCGTGCTCGGCGCGCTGGCGGGAGGTCTCATCGTCGGCGTCATCCAATCGCTCTCAACGCTGGTCATGCCCATCCAACTCCAGAACCTGGCCTTGTTCGTGGTCTTCATTACTTTCCTGGCATTCCGGCCCCAGGGCTTGCTGGGCAAGGTGGCACGATGAAACGCTCCTTGCTGTTGATCGCCATCGTCGCCCTGGCCGCACTGGCGCTTTCCCTGGCGCTCGATCCGCGCGGCTATGCCGTGCGCGTCCTTTGCCTGGTGCTCATGGCCGCCACGCTCGGCCAATGCTGGAACATCGTCGGAGGCCTGGCCAACCAGATCTCGCTCGGGCATGCCGCGTTCTTCGGCATCGGCGCCTACACCTCGACGGTGCTGCAGACCCTGTGGGGCGTCACTCCCTGGCTGGGCATCCTGCTGGGCATGGCCCTGGCAATGCTGGCCGCGGCCATCCTCGCGCTGCCCACCATGCGCCTCAGGGGTCCCTACTTTGCGTTGGCCACGCTGGCCTTCGGCGAGGCCTGCCGCATCCTGGCCACCTCGCTCCCCGGCGTCACCGGCGGCCCGCAGGGCATTTCCGTTCCCTTCGTGGGCAATTCCTGGACCATGATGCAGTTCCGCGGCGCGGGCAACTACGTCTACCTTTTTACCGGGCTGTTCGTCATCGTATCGCTGGTCTTCGCTTTCCTGGCGCACGGGAAGATGGGCTACCTGCTGCGCGCGGTGCGCGAGAACGAGGAAGCCGCCGAAGTGGCCGGCGTGAACACGCTGAAGGTCAAGCTGACCGGCGCGCTGATCTCGGCGGCGTTGACCGCCGCAACCGGCACGCTGTTCGCGCAATTCACCTTCTTCTTCGATCCGGAAAGCGTGTTCAGCGCGGCCGGCATCTCGATCCGCGCGGCGCTGATCGCCATCGTGGGCGGAGTGGGCACGCTGGCAGGCCCCATCATCGGTGCATTGGTGGTGGTGCCGCTGGAGGAAGTCCTCACGACCTACCTGTCCGACAAGGCCGCGGGCATCGCCCCCTTTGTCTTCGGTATCGTGTTGATCGCCATCGTACTCTGGCGCCCGCGCGGGCTGGTATCGATGTTCCGCGGCAAACTTGCAGGAGCGCGGGCATGAACGGCACCCTGCAAGTAAAGGACCTGACGGTGCGCTTCGGCGGCCTGGTCGCGGTCAACCAGGTGACTTTCACCATCCAGCCCGGAGAGATCATCGGCCTCATCGGCCCCAACGGCGCAGGCAAGACCACGCTGTTCAGCATGCTGGTGGGAATGTTCAAGCCCACGTCGGGCCAGATCCACTTCAACGGCAAGCGCATCGACAGAAAGCGGCCGCACGTGATCGCGCGCCAGGGCATGACCAAGACCTTCCAGAACACGGCGCTGTTTCCCGAGATGAGCCTGCTGGAGAACGTCACGACCGCGGGGCTCCTGCACCACGGGCTGGCGGAGGCCCGGGCGCTGGCCTGGGACTGCCTGGACAAGGTAGGCCTGCGCGACGTGGCCCACGCCGACGTGGACGACCTGACATTTCCCCAGAAGGCGCTGGGCGAAGTTGCGCGCGCGCTGGCGACCCGCCCCCGCATCCTGCTGCTCGACGAGGTCATGGCGGCCCTCACGCCGCCCGAAATGGATGCCGTGATGGCCACGCTGCGCGAACTGCGCGACCGCGACGGGCTGACGCTCATCGTGGTCGAGCACCACATGCGCGCCATCATGCGGCTGTGCGAACGGCTGCTGGTGCTGAATTTCGGGCGCCTGATCGCAGACGGCCCGCCCGCCGAAGTTTCCGCCAATCCCGACGTCATCGCCGCTTACCTGGGAGGCAGCCATGCTCAGCATACGTAACCTGACCGGCGGCTATGGCTCGCGCCCGGTGCTCACGGACGTCTCCATCGACGTGCAGGCCGGTGAAACCGTGGCCATCCTGGGCGCCAACACGGCAGGCAAGACATCGCTCATTCGAGCCATCTGCGGGCAATTGCCGCGCGTAAGCGGCGAGATCGTCTTCCGGGGCACGAACCTGCGCAGCCTGCCGGCCCATCGGCGCGTAAGCGCCGGCGTGGCCTGCGTGCCGGAAGGCCGCCACGTCTTCGCGGAAATGAGCGTGTACGACAACCTGCTGCTGGGCGCCTACCGGCGCCGGCATGAGCGGCTGGACGACGACATCGACGCCTGCTTCACGCTCTTTCCGCGCCTGGCCGAGCGCCGGACACAGCTTGCCGGTTCGCTGTCCGGCGGCGAGCAGCAGATGGTGGCCTTCTGCCGCGCGCTGATGGCCAAGCCGCAATTGCTGCTGCTGGACGAGCCCAGCCATGGCCTGGCGCCCATGATGGTGGATGAGGTCCACGGCGCCATCGCGAAGGTCAACGAGCAAGGCATTGCCGTGCTCCTCATCGAACAGAACGTCGCCAGCGCCCTTCGCGTCGTGGGCCGCGCCTATGTGCTGGAGAGCGGCCGCATCGCGCTGCAGGGCACGGCCGGGGAACTCGAATCGAACGACGACATCCGCCGCACCTATCTCGGCATCTAGCATCCAGAAGGAACCGACTCATCATGGCAACATTCAAAGCGGCTGTCGTGCAGGCCGCCTCCATCACGGAAGACACCCAGGCCACCGTCGACAAGGCCGTCTCGCTGATCGCCGAATGCGGCGCACGCGGCGTGAACGTGGCGGTTTTTCCCGAAGCGTTCATCGGCGGCTACCCCAAGGGAGCCAACTTCGACATCGCCATCGGCGTGCGCACGCCCGCCGGCCGCGACGAATTCCGGGCGTATTACGACCAAGCCATCGAAGTACCCGGGCCGCATTCCCGGGCGCTGGGCCAAGCGGCTCGAGAGGCGAACCTGTACGTCACCATTGGCGTCATCGAACGCGAAGGCGGCACCCTGTATTGCACCGCGCTCTTCTTCGGCCCCGACGGCACGTTGCTGGGCAAGCATCGCAAGCTCATGCCCACGGCGGCCGAGCGTCTTTGCTGGGGCTTCGGCGACGGCTCGACGCTGACGACCGTGAACACCCCCTGGGGCAACATGGGCGCGGTCATCTGCTGGGAGAACTACATGCCGCTCATGCGCATGGCCATGTACAGCAAGGGCGTGGCGCTGTATTGCGCGCCCACCGCGGACGACCGCGACAGCTGGGCCGCCACCATGCGCCATGTCGCGCTCGAGGGACGCTGTTTCGTGCTGTCGGCCTGCCAGTACCTCAAGCGCTCGGAGTTCCCCAGGGCCATGAAGAACCGCATCAGCGACGAACCCGACGAGGTGCTGATGCGAGGCGGCAGCATGATCATCGATCCGCTGGGCCACGTGATGGCCGGCCCGGATTTCTCCGGTGAAACCATCCTGACCGCGGAACTGGACACCGACGACCTGGCCCGGGGCAAGTTCGACTTCGACGCCGCCGGACACTACGCGCGTCCTGATATTTTCCGCCTGACGGTTGACGAGCGTCCCATGAAGGCCGTGCAGACGGCCGAACCCGCTCAACCGCTGAATGCCGCTTGAGGACCTGCCCCATGACCTTTCACGTTGAATATCCCCGCACGGTGAAGGCGCGCCGCCCGGAGGGCCACCAGCCCGCCGCCCCGCGATTCTCCCTGCGCTGGAACAAGCCGGTAGGCATGCTGACCAGTGCCTATTTCGGCATCCAGGCCAAAGACCTGGCATGGGAAGACGAGTCGGCCTTCCACGCCAGGCTTCGGTCCTGGCTGGACCATCCGGACGGCCCGGGCAGTTCCGAGATCATGCGCTGCCGGGACGATGCGGGCCATGCCAACGGCATCCTGGTCGCCTACTGGACCGATCCGACGCGATACTTGCGCTGGAGCAGGCAGTCCGGCTTCCGCGCCTGGTTCACCGACTCGCGGCGCCTGTCCGAGCCGTTCGGCTACTGGTGCGAAGCCATCAGCGTGCCCTACGACAGGCACGAAACCATCTACTCCGGCCCCGACTACCGGATCGGGTTCGCGCGCACGCCGGATAGCGTTATCGTGCCGATCACCACCAACGGCTATTTCGGAGCCGCTCGCGACCGCCTGCCGGTCTCGGCCATCGACGAGCTCGCGAGCCCCTGGGGCGAGCAACTCCCCCCGGCCGCCGAGCCCGCGAGCCATGGCGCGCACCTGCAGGTCCGGCTGCCCCACAACGTTGCCATGCTGCGTTCCGGCCAGTACTGGGAAGGCGCCGGCGAAGAGCAGCACGACGACTACCTGCAAGCGCTGCAGCCCAAGCTCATGCGCGGCATGGACTTCCTGCGCGACCACAAGGCCGCTACGGGCTGCATGTCACTGCGCATCATGACCAACCTCAACGAGGACGGCACTCCCCGCAATGAAACATCGGTGGCGGCATGCTTCCTGTCGCTGGAGCACCTGGAGAAATGGGCGGCTTCGCACGAGACGCATCTCGACATCTATCGTCATGCGATCGCCATGAACCGCCGCTACAAGGAGAAGCGCGAGGTCATTACCTGGCACGAACTCTTCGTGCTGCAGCAAGGCCATTCGTTCGAGTACGTGAACTGCCATCCGGGAACCGGCCTGCTTCCCTTCGGTGAAATCTGGACGCCTGCATCCTAGCAAGCGCGGCCCGCTCGCCAGGCAGCCGTTGTTCCGCGGCCACTGCCGCCCACCCGGACCCCCGCTCGTCCTTTTTGCAACCTAGCACGTGATATGATTTGGCATAGGACAAAACCGGACAGCAATGCGCACGAAGCGCATAGCTACTTGCGGGGGCCGGACATGGATGCGGACAGCGAAGACCAGTACAGCGACACCCGAACCCGGCATGACCGGCACGGCCGCTGGCCACAGGCCCGGTCCGTCGAGGATTTTCGACGCAACCTCGCATCGGTGAACGAGCGCATCGCCGCGGCATGCCGGCGCGCGGGCCGCGACCCGGCCAGTGTTCGCCTGTTGCCGGTGAGCAAGACCGTGGAGGAAGCGCGTATCCGGCTGGCGTACGAGGCGGGCTGCCGTCTGCTCGGCGAGAACAAGCTGCAGGAAGCGTCGCGCAAGTGGGAGGCCATGTCCGATCTCCCCGACTTGAAATGGTCGATCATCGGCCATCTGCAGACCAACAAGGCCAAGCTGGTGGCGCGCTTCGCCGCGGAGTTCCAGGCACTCGACAGCCTGCGAGTGGCCGAGGCGCTGGACCGCAGGCTGCAAGCCGAGGGCCGCATGCTGGACGTGTTCGTGCAGGTCAACACCTCCGGCGAAACCAGCAAGTACGGCCTGCCCCCGGCCGAGGTCGAAGACTTCCTGCGGAAGATGCCGGCGTTCTCGGCGCTGCGCGTGCGCGGCCTGATGACCCTGGCGCTGCTGTCGGCCGAAGCCGGGCGCGTCCGGAAATGCTTCATCCTGCTGCGCACGCTGCGCGACCGGCTGCGCCAGGAGGTCGACATCGGCCTCGACGAGCTCTCCATGGGCATGTCGGGAGACTACGAGATCGCGATCGAGGAAGGCGCCACCGTGGTACGGGTGGGACAAGCCATCTTCGGCGCCCGCAGCACGCCGGACTCCTACTACTGGCCCACGGCCGCTCCCTCTGCAGAGGCTTCATGAGCCCTGCCCCGCCACCCGGCCTCCCGGAACATCCTGGCTGCCTGGTGCGCGACGCAATCCGCCTATTGCGCAGAACTGCTTCTACCGGTCCCCATGGAGTCGTGAAATGACCCGCAACGCAGTAGCGATCCGCCACGTCGCCTTCGAAGACCTCGGCATCCTCGCCCCGCTGCTGGCCGAACGCGGTTATGCCGTACGTTACCTGGAGGCCGGGGTCGACTCCATCGACGCCGCCTCCTTGGCGGCGGCAGACCTGGTCGTGGTGCTGGGCGGGCCGATCGGCGTCTACGAGAACGACCGCTATCCCTTCCTCGACGCCGAACGGGCCGCCATCACCGAAAGACTCCGGCGGGACAGGCCGACCCTGGGCATCTGCCTGGGCGCCCAGCTCATGGCCCAGGCATTGGGGGCCGACGTCACGCCCACCGGCCGGGTCGAGATCGGCTATGCCCCGCTTACGCTCACGGCCGAGGGACAGGCTTCCGTGCTCCGGGCACTGGAATCGGTGCCCGTCCTTCATTGGCACGGCGACCAGTTCGCCATCCCCTCGGGAGCGTCCCGCCTGGCCCAGACACCCGGCTTCCCCAACCAGGCCTTTTCCTCCGGTCCCCGGATCCTCGGCCTTCAATTCCACCTGGAAGCCGACCCCCTGCAGATCGAACGCTGGCTGGTCGGCCATGCGCACGAACTGGCGTCGCACGGAACCGATATCGCTGCCATCAGGCGGGATGCGAAACGGCACGGCCCCGAGCTCGCGCGAATAGCCGGCGGCGTCATGGGAGCCTGGCTGGATCAGGTCTCGCGGCCGACCGCGATCCGATAAGCGCCCAGGGCCGTCAAGGTCAGGAATATCTGGACCACTGCGCAGGCTATCGCCGGATCGGAGCCATGGCCGACCAGCGTGGTCCCCAGCGCCCCCGCCGCCATTTGTCCGAATCCGTACAGCCCCGCCGCCGACCCCGTCAGCCCCGGCGCCACGGAAAGCGCACGCGACAGCGCCGCGGGGCTGGACAGGCCGCACCCCACGGTCAGCGTGAAGGTGATGGCGATCAGCAGCGGGACATTGAGCCAACCCATGGACTGCACGCCCAGAAACACCACGGCCATGACCAGGCTCAGCCCGGCGCCCAGATAAAGAAAGAGCTCGGTCTTGAAACGGCCGACCAGGCGCCGGGTCAGCGCCGAGCCCATGCTGGCGCCGACGATGGTGACCGCCGCGAACCAGCCGATCTGCGATATGGCCAGGTCCAACTGGTCGTGCACGATATAGGGTGCCGTGGCCAGGTAGGGATAGAGCGCCGTGCTCGAACATGCGCCGCCCACGGCAAACCCGAGGAACCGCCTGTTGCTCACCAATTGACCGTAATCCTTCGCGATCCTGCCGAAGGCCAGGGAAGAACGGTCCAGGTTGGTCTCGGGCAGCAGCCGCCAGGCGCACAGCACCATCACGCCGGCAATGCATACCAGGAAAACATAAACGGCCCGCCAGCCAAAACTGTCCGCCAGGAACGAGCCGAGTATGGGCGAGATGCCCGGCCCCACCAGCGTCAGCAGATTCAGCAGCGCGAGGTCTTTCGTGGCGCGCTCCGGCGTGGAGATGTCGCGCACGATCGACCGGCCCAGGGTGATGCCGGCGGCGCCTCCCAGCGCCTGCGCCAGGCGCGCCGCCAACAACCACTCGAGCGAAGTCGCGAACAGCGCGAAAACACTCGCGACAAGGTACAGGCCCAGCCCCGCCAGGAGCGTGGGCCTGCGTCCGATGGTATCCGAAATGGGACCATAGATCAGTTGCCCGAACGCCAGGCCCAGGACGTACAGCGTGATGGTCTGCTGCATGCCGGAAGGGCTGGCCCCGAGATCGGCGCCCGCCAGCGGCAGGGCCGGCATGAAAATGTGCATGGCCATCGTGCCGCTGAGGGTGACCAGCACCAGCAGCCACAGCGGGGCACGGACGACAGGCGAGAAGGGTTGCCGCAGGTTTTTCATGGCTGCGCATCGAAACGGCGCGCGATCTTCTCCAGTGCGTGGCGGGTGATCCGCAGCTCGTCGGCCGTAAGACCGTCGAGCATGCTCGCCTCGATCTCCATGCTTTTCGCCACGATCCGCGCGGCCAGGCGCCGCCCCTGAAGGGTAAGGCGGATGGACTTCGCACGACGGTCCTCTTCCGCCGTCTCCCACTCCACCAGCCCCATCTCGCGCAACTGGGACAGGATCCGCACCAGCGAGGATTTCTCCAGGGACAGGCTCTCGGCCAGGTCCTTCTGGCGCACCGCCGGGACGCGCGACTCGTAAAGGGCGAGCAAGGGCGCGCGCGTGGCGTCGGTGAGCCCCATCTCCTTGAAGTGCTGATCGACCGAGCGGCGCCATTTGCGGTAGACCGCGCCGACCAGGCGGCCGAAGCGGGAGCGGGCGTACTCTTCGTCCCGGGGTGGACTGGACAAATTAGGTTGCATGCGAACTATTTTCTCGCAAAAATGGTTCGCATGCAACCTAATCGCGTTCAGCGTCCCAGTCGCGAAGCCGTAAACGCCTTGTGGTTTTCGATCTCGCGATAGACGTCGCCATCTTGCCGGCCCTTGAGCGTCTCGTCGCCGTCCACACGCCAGTGCATCAACCTCATGTCGCCGGGCTTCCAGCCCTTCTCGCAGGCGCCGAGGCGCTTCATGTGCGTGAAGACCAGGTCACGGCGCTGCGCGGAACCGCCTCGGTCCGTAACGGCGGATTCGGCGCGAGTCTCGTCGCGGCTCAAGAACAGCGTGGCGTGCCGGATATCGATGTTGTGTGCGGCGGGAGAACGGCCAGTGCAATGCATGGCCCAGGAAAGCGTATTGCCTGAGAATTCCGGCCGCGGATCCTCGCAGCTTTCTTGGCGGCGAGCGGCGCTCGCCTGTCGTTCCCTAACCTCGAGCTCATGGAGCGCACGGCTGGCCCTGGCGTCGAGGCAGACATTCCAGACTTTCCGGACCTCGAGCGTCCTCCCTCCATCCCTGACCGTGGCGGTCTGGGACATCTGCCATAGCCCTTCGTTGCGAGCCGGCAGGTTTGGGGGAAACTCGAACGCGAATGCGGTGGCGCACGAGCCGGCTGCCAGCGCCGAGACGAGAGCGCGCGGAAAGAACCCCGGCCTCCTGTGCACATCGCCCCTAACCTGCGGCAGTTGTTTCACCATATCTATGAGCCTCAGTATCCGGCGACCGTCTTGCTGCGCCGCTCCTCGGCATTTTAGTCGTCGAGAAACTGCATGCGCCGAAGAAGACCGGCGGCGGTCCGTATCGAAGCTTCCACCGTGCCCGGGTACCGTCCCGGCGCGCTCGACGGTACACTGCCTCACGCCGGCACTCGGCCACGGGAGGATCGCATGGGTATTTTTGGTTTTCTCAGGAAGAAAAAAATGCCGCCGACCATCGAAGCCGGCATGGCCTCGCAGGCCGAGGACTTCATCGCCGCCTTCTCGGCCGACGGCTCGCCGATAGACGCCTCGAAGCTGGACTACTCCGCCGCCTCGCTGGCGCTGGTCGACCAGGTTCTGGACGACTTCTACCGCCAGCAGGCGCCGCTACCCGACGACCTGCACTTTCTCGCGTCGGCCTACGTCTTCGAAACCGCCCGCCGCGAATTCGGCGGCCGCTACATGCGGGGAGATGACGACAACCCCTTCGTCCTCGTCATCGAACCGGGCGACGCGCAGATCGGCGTCTTCGTCATGGGCAAGGTCAAGGGGCGCGCGGTCAACGGTCCGGAAGACAGCCTGCCCTTTTTCTACGAAGGGATCGCGCCGCTGGTCACACGGGGCGAAAGCGCCACGCTGATCTAGCGCGGTGCCAGCCTTTGGCAGGCGCTGACGAACGTCGAGGCCCGCTGCACGGGCGGATCAACGGCTCTCGCTCGCTTGCCGGTCATCGCAAAGCGCGGCCGGCCCGGCGGCACATTCGGCCAGCGCCGGCTTTGCCGGTTCATCCGCATAGCTGATCGCGTACTCCAGCAACGCGACGACTTGATCGGGGCGCTCGCGCTGGCCCAGCGCATAGAAGGCCACGAGATAGAAGCAGCAGGCAAGGATCAAGGGCGTCCACAGGAAAAAATTGCTGTTCTCCTTGAGTAAGGTGCTGGCCGATACCGAGGCGGCCGCCAAGGCTGGAAACAAACCCAGCTTGCGCAGATCCCCTGCCAGCACCGCCGCACGCCCGTCGAAGGAAGACCAGCGGTGGCGATACTGCAACAGCCCGTACTCCAGCGTCGGCTTGTCGAAGGCCCACAGTCTCTCGAGAAACGCGGCATCGCCATGCAACTCGCTCTTGAGCGTCGCGAAGATGGCGGCAAAGCGCTGTCGGCGATGGCGCCACACCGCCTGCGTGACGCCGGCGGCAACCGTCGCCAGATAGAGGATGGCGAATAGCAGACTGAGGAAGTAAATGGCGTAAACCGGCACGGGAACGCCCTGTACGGGGCCCTCGGATGCAAAGCGGTACCACGCCGCGACGGCCACGAAGACGAGGATGCTGGCAATGAATCCGCCCATCAGCCAGTTTTCAGCGCGCTGCATGCGCCGTGATGGCGCAAACGTGGCGTCTCCTTTGGCAGAGCCCGTCATTTCCTCCAGAAGCTGGAACAGGGCATCCAGCTTGTCGCTGCGAAGCATGTAGTCACCTCCCGATTGGACAAGCTCCTAATCTTACTTAGAGGCTGCCCCGTTTCCGGTACGTCCACGGCGCTACAGGCGCCGGCAGCGCCCACAGGCCACGCCGCTCCGCCTTCGCCTCGCCCTGCAGGTCGACCAGCGCGCGTTCCGCGTTGAACTTGGGATAGACCCATGCATACCCATGGCGCAGCATCGTTTCCTGCACGCTGCCGTGGCCGCAATCGACATCGCCCAACGTGCGGCCATAGCGATCCTTGCCTCTGCGCAACAACCGGGCCGGCGCGCCGACGGGACACAGCGCCCGCAGGAAATCACGCGACGAAACCCCGCTGGCCTGGCCGATTTCCGGTGCATCGATCCGCTCCAGGCGCACCGGGATGCTTTTCTTTTGCGAAGGACACTGCAGGCGCATCGTGTCGCCGTCATGAACGGACGCCACGGTGCAGACCTGGGCCGCGACGGCGCAGGGCAAGGCAAGGGCGAGGACGGACATGGCTTGCCGGACGATGGATGCCATGGACAGCGAGGGGAAATGCGCGGGGGAGTTCGAGAAGGAGCTGGGGGACATCAAACAATGCTACGCGGGGTCGGGACCGAGAGTGGCGATCTTACCAAGGACAAGGGAAGAGCTCTCGTGTCCTGGAAAGCCACACAAATATTATGGTGCCGGGGCCGGAATCGAACCGGCACGCCTTGCGGCGGGGGATTTGCAGTCGCGGCCACTGTACCGGCGATATAGGCTAGATGCGCGCATACCATTCATAGCGACGATCCTCCCAATATCCTCCTCGCCACCCTGTATGCGGCCCAGGGCAGCGCCCCGCCATTGCCCGATGGCGCTCCCTCCTTCCACGCAGTCGTGCCGGGTGATCCGGGTGCGCTACGGCATGCCTTTCAGGTCGGCGAGCGACAGGCTTAGCGGCTGCTGGTGAGCCAATGGCGCGGCGCAGGGCTTTGCCCTGCGTAGACCTGCATGGCCGGCAGAGCGGAACACGGAATGCGCCGCTACGATGACGCCACAGCTCTTAATCTCAGCTGTCCAGCCCGCCCATTAGCACGTACTTCACTTCGACGTATTCCTCGATACCGTAGAAGCTGCCTTCGCGCCCGTAACCGGATTGCTTGACACCGCCGAATGGCACTGACGCCGTACCGACCGACCCTGAATTCAGGATCACCATGCCTGCCTGGATATCCCGGGACATGCGGAATGCCCGCCCGACGTCCCGCGTATAAACATAGGCCACCAGCCCGTATTCGGTATTGTTGGCCCTTTCGAGTACCTCATCCTCGCAGCCAAAACGGTAGACGGGAAAGACGGGCCCGAAGATTTCGGTACGGGCTATCGCCATTTCGTCATTCAGGTCGGTCAGGATAGTCGGCTCGTAGAACAGCCCGCCCTTGGCATGGGGCTTGCCTCCCAGCAGTGTCGACGCCCCCCGCCGCCGAGTGTCTTCAACCAACCGCGCTACCTTGTCGAAGCCCGCCTGATTAATGAGCGGGCCGACGACGAATTCCTGTTGCATTCCGCTGTCCACGCGCACCTGGGCAACTTTTTCGGCCAGGGCGGCAACGAAGCGGTCATGTATGGCCTCCTGCACATAGATGCGGTTGGGCGAAATACAAACTTGCCCCGAATTCCTGAGCTTGGCGGCCACCAGGCCCGCCACGGCCTGCTCCAAGTCGGCATCGTCGAAGACGATGAACGGCGCGTTGCCTCCCAGTTCAAGCGTCATCTTCTTCAGTGCGCGCCCGCTGGCAGTCGCCAGCAGCTTGCCTACCGCGGTGGACCCTGTGAAGGAAATCTTGCGGATGCGGTCGTCCTGTGTAAACAGTTCCCCGATGGCTTGCGGGTTTCCTGTCACCATCTCGAATACGCCCTCGGGGATGCCCGCCTTGCGGGCGTACTCCAGCAGTTTGTATGCCGTCAGCGGCGTTTCCTCGGACGGCTTGATCACCATCGTGCAGCCCGCCGCCAGCGCCGTGGCTACCTTGCGGGTAACCATCATGAAGGGAAAGTTCCAGGGCGTGATGGCTGCAGTGGGTCCGACAGGCTCTTTCACGACCAGAACAGCGGCATTGCCGGCGTGCGACGGAATGGTGTCGCCATACACCCGTTTGGCTTCTTCGGCATACCACTCGATGAAACCGAGCCCGTAGTCGATTTCACCCAGGGCCTCGGCGAGACACTTGCCGTTTTCATAGACCATGATTTCGGCGAAGACTTGCTTATCAGCGCTTACCAGTTCGAACCAGCGGCGAAGCATGTCGCCGCGTTCCTTCGCCAGGGTGCGCGACCAGCCGGGGAAGGCACGGCAAGTTCGGTCTATGGCGGCCTTGACCTCGGCGACGCCCATGTCGGGGGCTTGCCCGACGATGGACCCATCGGCGGGATTGTTGACGTTGATCATGATGTTTGCAGCTCCAGTTGTTGCCACTTCGGGCCGAGCGAAATGCGGCGGCCGGCGTTTGAATAATAGTTATCGGTAAACTGGAGATGAATGGCTTTCAGTCTATTATTCTTGCCTAATCCTATGAATTCTGAAATTTCGAAGCAGTCCCAGAAAACTATCCGTCCTGGTCTGGGGAGGGCCTGGCGGTGAGTGCAGCAGACAACGCCGCCACACGGGGCGCGCGCACCCGGGACAGGCGCTTGGCGGCCATGCTGGAACGCCTGGCGCCTTGCGAGGGATACAACCTGAGTGCCCTGCCCGACGTCAGGTTCTTGCGGTCCAACCGTCCCTTGTCCGCCGTGCCGGTACTTTACGACCCTGGCATCGTGTTCGTGTGCCAAGGCAGGAAGCGCGGGTATTTTGGCGACCAGGTCTACCTGTACGACGACCAGCACTATCTGGCGGTTTCGGTGCCCGTGCCGTTCACCATGGAAACCGACGCCAGCGCCCGGGAACCGCTGCTGGCGATCTACATGCACCTCGACTTGAAGCTGGCCGCGGATTTGATGTTGCAGATCGACCAACATGGCGGGATAGAACCCGGGCAACCGCGCGGCCTGATGTCCACGCCAATGGACTCGCGGTTATGCGAATCCCTGGTGCGTTTCCTGGAGGCCATGAGTCGCCCCCTCGAATCCCGGATACTCGGTCCGGCACTGGTTCGGGAAATCTACTTCCATGTGCTCACCGGAGAACAGGGCGCTTCGATGCGGGCGGCGCTGGCCATGCACGGGCAGTTCGGCAAGATCGCCCGCGCGCTGCGCCGCATCCACGCGTCGTTCAACGCCGATTTCAGCGTCGAACAGCTGGCGCGAGAAGCGGGAATGAGCGTGCCCACCTTCCATACGCACTTCAAGGCGGTAACCCATACTTCGCCCGTGCAGTACGTGAAGTCGATACGCCTGCACCAGGCCCGCCTGTATATGGTGCGCAATGGCATGACGGCCGCGGCGGCAAGCGCCGAAGTCGGCTATGACAGCCCCTCTCAGTTCAGCCGTGAGTTCAAGCGCCTGTTCGGGCGCAGCCCAGTTGAAGAAGTCAGGCGGATGAAGGCGGACTTCGCCGTTCCGCCCGCCCATGCGGCTTCTGTGTATGTGTCGTCACATTGAGAATCTGACCGCCGATCGCCATTCAACGCGAGACAGCGTCGTGCAACAACTCGCACGGGCCAGCTGCCATCCATGGGGAAGAGCGTGCGTTTCTTGATTCGCCATCCGTCTTCAGTGCGCACCGCGGTCCACCGGTTGGCGACGCGGAAAATCTTGTGCCCTGCGAAAGTCCATGGTTGGGCGACTCCGATTCCAGTGCATTGCAGGGCGCACCTAAAGATAAAAAAGCCGCTCTGCATTGCAGAAGCGGCCTTTCAAATTCTGGTGCCCGGGGCCGGAATCGAACCGGCACGCCTTGCGGCGGGGGATTTTGAGTCCCCTGCGTCTACCAATTTCACCACCCGGGCAGGTTCCGGCACGAGCGACCGGAAGGAGGGAAGCCCTAAATTATACCCACAATTTAGGGTACTCTGTGCCCTCATCAACCAGGAGCAAGCCATGGCTCACGCAAGCGCCCGTCACATCCTCGTATCCACCGAAGCCCAGTGCAATGAATTGAAAGCCGCGATCGAGGGCGGCGCCGATTTCGCCGATGTGGCACGCCAGCACTCGAGCTGCCCTTCCCGCGCCGCCGGCGGCGATCTCGGTACCTTCGGGCCCGGCCAGATGGTGCCGGAGTTCGACAAGGTGGTGTTCAGCGCCCCCGTCAATGTCGTCCAGGGGCCGGTCAAGACCCAGTTCGGCTATCACCTGGTGGAAGTCACCAGCCGGCAGGACTGAGGGCAACCGGGCGGGACCGCCGCGCCAACGAGGCGGGGCCGTCCCCCTAACGAAGGGCCCGGCGGAGTTCCCGCGGATAGGCCAGCCCCGGGGCGGGTTATCATGGCTGGTTTTCCGTAGATTTTTCAAGCCCTTAGCCGTGCCCGAGCTGACTCTCGACGATTTCGATTACGACCTTCCGCCCGAGCTGATCGCGCAAGCCCCCGCCGCCGACCGCACCGCCAGCCGCCTCCTGCACCTGGACGCCCAAGGCGGCCTGCACGACCGCCAGTTTGCCGATCTGCCCGGGCTGCTGCGCCCGAACGACCTGCTCGTCTTCAACGATACCCGCGTCATCAAGGCGCGTCTCTTCGGCGAGAAGCGCAGCGGCGGCAAGGTGGAGGTGCTGGTCGAGCGGATTACCGAACCCGACCGCGCGCTGGTGCACCTGCGCGCCAGCAAGTCGCCCAAGGCCGGCGCGGTGATGCGCCTGGCCGGCGCGTTCGAGGTGACCATGCTGGGACGCGAAGGCGATCTGTTCGACCTTCGCTTTCCCGGTCCGGTGCTGGAACTGCTGGCCGAGCATGGCCAGACGCCCCTCCCCCCTTACATCACGCATGCGCCGGATGCCGGCGACGATAGCCGTTACCAGACCGTCTACGCCCGGGAACCGGGCGCCGTGGCGGCGCCTACGGCCGGGCTGCATTTCGACGAACCCCTGCTCGACACTTTGCGCACGCAGGGCATCCATACCGCTTTCGTCACGCTGCACGTGGGCGCGGGCACGTTCCTGCCGGTGCGGGTGGACAAGCTGTCCGAGCATGTGATGCATAGCGAGCTGTATACGCTTCCGCAGGCGACAGTGGAGGCCATCGCCCGGGCCCGCGCCGCGGGCGGCCGGGTGATCGCCGTGGGGACGACCAGCGTGCGGGCGCTGGAGTCGGCCGCGGCCGCCCATTGGCCCTTGCGCGAGACCCGAGGGGATACCCGCCTTTTCATCACGCCCGGCTTCGAGTTCCGGGTGGTAGACGCCCTGATTACCAATTTCCATCTGCCCAAGTCGACGCTGATGATGCTGATCTCGGCCTTCGCGGGCATGGAGCCCATCCGCCGCGCCTACGCGCATGCGGTGGCCCGGCGCTACCGCTTCTTCAGCTACGGCGATGCGATGTTTATAGAACGATGAACGGACTCAAATTCGAACTGCTGGCCACCGAGGGCCTGGCGCGGCGCGGCCGCGTGACACTGAACCACGGCGTGGTGGAAACGCCCATTTTCATGCCGGTCGGCACTTATGGCACGGTCAAGGCGATGGCGCCCAACGAGCTGGTGGAGATCGGCGCGCAGATTGTGCTCGGCAATACGTTCCACCTGTGGCTGCGGCCCGGCACGCAGATCATCGATGCGCACGGCGGCCTGCATGGCTTCATGCAATGGCACAAGCCCATCCTGACGGACTCGGGCGGCTTCCAGGTGTTCAGTCTGGAGGGGCTGCGCAAGATCACCGAGGAAGGGGTGCGGTTCGCCTCTCCCATCGACGGCGCGCGGCTGATGCTGACGCCCGAGGAATCGATGCGCATCCAGCGCAGCCTGAATTCCGACATCGCCATGGTGTTCGACGAATGCACGCCCTACGCCATCGATGGCCGCCCGGCCACCGTGGACGAGGCGGCCACATCGATGCGGATGTCGCTGCGCTGGGCGCGCCGCTCGCGCAATGAATTCGACGCGCTGGAGAACCCCAATGCCCTGTTCGGGATCGTCCAGGGCGGGATGTACGAGCCGCTGCGCGACGAATCCCTGGCCGGCCTGGTGGACATCGGTTTCCACGGCTACGCGATCGGCGGCCTCTCGGTGGGCGAGCCCAAGGAAGACATGCTGCGCATCCTGGCGCACGTGGCGCCCCGGCTGCCGCAGGACGCCCCCCGCTACCTGATGGGCGTGGGCACGCCGGAGGACCTGGTCGATGGCGTGGCCGCCGGCGTGGACATGTTCGACTGCGTGATGCCGACCCGCAACGCCCGCAACGGCTGGCTGTTCACCCGCTACGGCGACGTGAAGATCCGCAATGCCCGCTATCGCGACGACACCCGTCCCCTGGATGAAACCTGCGGCTGCTATACGTGTCGAAACTTTTCGCGGGCGTATCTGCATCACCTGTTCCGGTCGAACGAAATCCTGGGCGCACGGCTCAATACCATCCACAACCTGTACTACTACCTGAACCTGATGCAGGAAATGCGCGACGCCATCGCCGGCGGCGTCTTTGCCGCTTGGCGCGCGGAATTCGCGGCAAACCGCACCCGCGGCGTCTAGAATGCCCCCTCTCGGCTCCACCGCGTCCAACCAGGCGCTCGCGGCCACTGGTCAGCACGGTGGAATCGATGTGGGTTATCCCTAGAAAGGGCCTGGATCCGCCCCAGGCGGCCTGGGCTACAATTTTGAGTTATTTTCGACGCAAGTCCTTGATTCCGGAGAAGAAATGCTGACAACCAACGCGCTCGCCAACGTCCTGGCGCAAGCTCCTGCGGCCGGCGGTGAAGGCGCCCTGATGGGCATGCTGCCCATCGTCCTGATGTTCGTGATCCTCTATTTCCTGATGATCCGTCCTCAGATGAAGCGCCAGAAGGAGCACAAGAACATGGTGGCCGCGCTGGCCAAGGGCGACGAAGTCGTCACGGCGGGCGGCATCCTCGGGAAAGTGGCCCAGGTCAACGACACCTACATCTCGATGGAAATTTCCCGCGACGGCGACAAGGCGGTGGAAGTCCTGGTCCAGAAGACCGCGGTCCAGACCGTCCTGCCCAAGGGCACCATCAAGGCTCTGTAAGCCGGGCGCTCGCGTCCGTGCCGCGTGGCGGCACCGATGCACTGCCGGGGGCGGGCGCCAGGCGCCGGCCCCTTTTTCGCATTTCGCGGCATGGCCCCCAGCGGGCCGCGGCGCCGGTGCGCCAGCCTTCCGAGGTTTGATTACCGATGAATCGCTATCCTCTCTGGAAGTACATCATGATCGCCGTGGTGATCGTGATCGGCTTCATCTACACCTTGCCGAACTTCTTCGGCGAATCCCCCGCCGTCCAGGTCTCCAGCGCCAAGTCGACCGTCAAGGTCGACAATTCCATGATGGAACGGGTGGAGCAGACCCTGCAGGGCGCGGGCATTCCCAACACCGGCCTCTATTTCGAGCAGAACGGTCCGGTGGGCACGGTGCGGGTGCGCCTGGCCTCGCCCGACCAGCAGCTGCGCGCACGCGACCTGCTGGAAAAGACCCTGAATCCCGATGCTTCCGACCCGAGCTACGTGGTCGCGCTGAACCTGCTGTCGGCCTCGCCCGCCTGGCTGCGCGCGCTGCACGCGCTGCCCATGTACCTGGGCCTGGACCTGCGCGGCGGCGTGCACTTCCTGCTGCAGGTCGACATGAAGGGCGCGCTGACCAAGCGCTACGACGCCATGACGGGCGACGTGCGCTCGCTGCTGCGCGACAAGAACATCCGCCACAACGGCATCGACCGCGTCGGCCAGACCATAGAGATCAAGCTGCGCGACGCCGCGACGCGCGATGCCGCGCGCGACGTGCTGCGCAACGGCCTGCCCGACCTGCAGCTGACCGACCAGGACGCCGGCGGCGACTTCAAGCTGGTGGGCGCGCTGAGCCCGCAGGCCATCAAGACCGCCCAGGACAACGCGCTGCGCCAGAACATCACCACCCTGCACAACCGGATCAACGAGCTGGGCGTGGCCGAGCCGGTGATCCAGCAGCAGGGCGCGGACCGCATCGTGGTGCAATTGCCCGGCGTGCAGGACGTGGCCAAGGCCAAGGACATCCTGGGCCGCACCGCCACGCTGGAAGTCCGCCTGGTCGACGATTCGCCCGAGGCCACGAGCGCCCTGGCGAGCGGCACGGTGCCCTTCGGCCTGGAGCGCTATACCGACCGCGACGGCCGCCCCGTACTGGTGCGCCGCCAGGTCATCCTGACCGGCGAGAACCTGCAGGACGCCCAGGCCGGTTTCGACGGCCAGACGCAGCAGCCCGCCGTGCACCTGACGCTGGACGCCAAGGGCGCCCGCATCTTCCGCGACGTGACCCGCGACAACGTGGGCAAGCGCATGGCCATCCTGCTGTTCGAGAAAGGCAAGGGCGAGGTCGTGACCGCGCCCGTGATCCGGACCGAGATCAGCGGCGGCCGCGTGCAGATTTCCGGCAGCATGACCACGCCGGAAGCCAACGATACCGCCCTTCTGCTGCGCGCCGGCTCGCTGGCCGCGCCGATGGAGATCATCGAGGAACGCACCATCGGCCCCAGCCTGGGCGCGGACAACATCCAGAAGGGCTTCCACTCGGTGGTGTACGGCTTTGCCGCCATCGCGATCTTCATCATCCTGTACTACGGGCTGTTCGGCGTGTTCTCGGTGATCGCGCTGGCGGTGAACCTGCTGCTGCTGATCGCGCTGCTGTCCATGCTGCAGGCCACGCTGACGCTGCCCGGCATCGCGGCCATCGCGCTGACGCTGGGCATGGCGATCGACGCCAACGTGCTGATCAACGAACGGATACGCGAGGAGTTGCGTAACGGCGCGGCGCCGCAACAGGCCATCCACCTCGGTTTCGAGCGGGCCTGGGGCACCATCCTGGACTCCAACGTGACCACGCTGATCGCCGCCGTGGCACTGCTGGCCTTCGGTTCGGGGCCGGTGCGCGGCTTCGCCATCGTCCATACGATAGGCATTCTGACCTCGATGTTCTCCGCCGTCGTCGGCGCGCGCGCGCTGGCCAACCTCTGGTACGGCCGCCGCAAGAAGCTCGCCAAGATATCGATCGGCCAGGTCTGGAAACCCAAAGAGGTCTGAACACCATGGAATTTTTCCGCATCCACAAGACCATCCCGTTCATGCGCCATGCGTTGGTGCTGAACATCATCAGCCTGGTCACCTTCCTCGCCGCGGTGTTCTTCATCGCCACCAAGGGCTTCCACCTGTCCATCGAGTTCACCGGCGGCACGGTCATGGAAGTGGCCTATCCGCAGGCGGTGGAGCTGGACAAGGTCCGCGCCACCGTCGCGCAGAAAGGGTATAGCGACTTCCAGGTGCAGAACTTCGGCACCTCGCGCGACGTGATGATTCGCCTGCCCAACATCGAGGGCAAGACCTCGACGCAGCAGAGCAACGAAGTCATCGAGGCCCTGAAAGCCTCCGACCCGAGCGTGGAGCTGCGGCGGGTGGAATTCGTCGGCCCGCAGATCGGCAAGGAGCTGGCCCACGATGGCCTGCTCGCGCTGCTGTTCGTGGTGATCGGCATCATGATCTACCTCGCCTTCCGCTTCGAATGGAAATTCGCGGTGGCCGGCGTGGTGGCCAACTTGCACGACGTGGTCATCATCCTGGGCTTCTTCGCGTTCTTCCAGTGGGAGTTCTCGCTTCCCGTGCTGGCCGCGGTGCTGGCGGTGCTGGGTTATTCGGTGAACGAATCCGTGGTCATCATGGACCGTATCCGCGAGAACTTCCGCAAGCAGCGCAAGGCCACGGTCAAGGAAGTGATCGACAGCGCCATCACGGCCACCATCTCGCGTACCATCATCACCCACGGCTCGACCCAGATGATGGTGATCGCGATGCTGATCTTCGGCGGCCCGTCGCTGCACTACTTTGCGCTGGCCCTGACGATCGGCATCTGGTTCGGTATCTATTCTTCGGTGTTCGTGGCCGCGGCCATCGCGATGTGGCTGGGCGTCAAGCGCGAAGACCTGGTCAAGCCGCTCAAGAAGGATACGGGGGAAGTCGTCGGTTGACCGGCGGTCGCTTTCGACTTCGACCTCGGACTCTGCACGCCCGGCGCCGCCGGGCGTTTTTCATTGCAGCCGCCGCTATCCCCTAGGCATGGAGCTTCGGATGAATCCGCGATTCGACCTTCTGACCCTGCAACTGCTGCGCAGGGTGGACGAGACGGGCAGCGTGGCGCGTGCCGCCGAATCGGTCCACCTGACGGCCTCGGCTGCCAGCAAGCGCATCCTGGAGCTGGAGTCCCAGCTGGGTATCGCGCTCCTGGTCAGGCGCCCCGAAGGCGCCCGGCTGACCGCGGCCGGCCGCGCCGTCGCCCAGCGCACGGAGCGCGTGCTGGATGAACTGCGGGCACTGCAGGGCGATCTTGCCGGCTTCTCGGCCGGGACCTCGGGTACCGTCCGGATCGCCTCCAACACGTCCGGCATGTGCGCCGGCCTCGCCGACCAACTGGCCCGCTTCGCGGCCGACTTCCCCGCCATACGGATTTCGGTGACGGAAGCCACGAGCGCCGCGGTCGTGGAAGCGGTGGCCAACGGCTCCGCCGACCTGGGCATCGCCCATGCCAGTGCGCAGGCCGGGGCCTTGCGCAGCATGCCGTACGCGCGCACGCCGCTCGTGCTGGCCGTACCGTCAGGGCACGAACTGGCGGAAAGAACATCGGTGAGCCACGAGGAAACGCTGCGGTTCCCGCACATCGCGCGCGCCGCCGGCAGCGCGCTGGCGCAATTCTCGGGCCCCGTCGAACCCGACCCTACCCGCATGCCGCCGGTGGCAACCCAGGTAACCAGTTTTCCGGCGGTATTTTCGCTGGTGAGCGCCGGGCTGGGCGTGGCCGTCGTGCCGGCCGCGCCGGCGGAATGGCACGTGCCCGCGAATGTACGGCTGGTGCCATTGTCCGACGATTGGGCCAGCTTCGAATTGCGCCTGGTCATCGACCCGGGCGTCGTCCCCTCCCCGGCCACCGCGCGCCTGTTGCAGGTGCTGCAGGCCGGCTCCTGAGCAACCGGCGCACGCGGCGGCCCACGGCTGTCCGCCGGCATGCGCCGCCGGGGAGAGACCCCTGCGGGGCGATCAATCGATCGTGACCGCCGCGTCCCGCACGACCTTGCTCCATTTCTTCTTGTCGGCCGCGATCAATGCCGCGAACGCGTCGACCGAGTCGGCCGCTGGCTCGTAGCCGTTGCCGATCAGCTTCTGCCTAACCTCCGGTCTCGCCACGTAGGCCTGCATCGCGGCATTCCATTTCCCGACGACTTCGCGCGGCGTGCCCTTGGGCGCGGCGACCCCCCACCACTCGTCGGCCACATAGCCCGGCAGGCCGGCCTCGGCCACAGTGGGCACGTCCGGAAAGCTCGCCGCGCGCGCGGCGCCGGTGGTGGCCAGCAACTTGACCTTGCCCGACTTGATGTACGGAGTGGCCGGTCCCAGGATCGCGAACATCATCGAGATCTGCCCGCCCAGCAGATCGTTCAGCGCCGGGCTGGTGCCGCGATAGGGAACGTGCCGGATGTCGATCTGCGCCATGGATTTGAACAGCTCGCCTGGCAGGTGGCCCGCGGCGCCATTGCCCGCCGAGCCGAAGGTCAGCATGCCGGGCTTGCTCTTGGCCAGGGCGATGAGCTCCCGGATGGAATCCACGTTCAGCGAGGGGTGCACCAGCACGCCGAACACGGTCGCGGCCACCCGGCTGACCGGCGTGAATTGCGCGTCAGGATCATAGGGCAAGGACTTGTACAAGCTGGGATTGATTGCCGAGACGCCCGCGGTGGTCATCAGCATGGTATAGCCGTCGGGCTTGGCCGAGGCCACCGCGGCGGCCCCTATGGCGCCGCCCGCGCCTGGCCGGTTCTCGACGATGACGGGCTGGTGCCATTGCCTATCGAGTTCGCGGGCCAGTTCGCGCGCCAGGATGTCGGTGCCGCCCCCGGCGGGAAACGGCACCACCAGCCGGATCGGGCCGGAAGGATAGGGCTCGCCCGCGTGGGCCGGATTCATGCAGGCGAGCGCGAGGCCGGCGGCCAGCAGCGTTCGGATCGGTTTCATGCGTGGACTTCCTTGGCTGATTCGGTATGGAGCGCTTCGAGCGTGGACTCCGGGAAATAGACGGTCCCGGCGAACAGCCGCCGGGCGGTGCGCAGCAGGCTTGCCGAGCGGATGTCGACGCCGCCCGCGCCCTGGAAGGCATCGATATCCACGTGCAGGATGCCCGCCGGATGCTCGATCGCCACCTTTCCCGCGGCGGCGGCCCCGGCGACGCGCGCCGCGACGGACCCTGGTACCTGCGCGGCGGCGCCCAGGCACACCGCGCCGGTCACGGCGAACGAGGTATGGCAGGTATAGGGCATGAAGTACCTGGCGGCGACCGTGCCGCCGCTGCGCGCCTGGGCCACCGTCACGAGCTTGGGCATTTCCAGCCGCGACACGTCGCCCAGCCCCATCGCCCGGCCGGCCGCGCAGCGCACGCGCTCGACGCGGGCCAGCAGTTCGGGTTGGGCATTGATGGCCTCGGCCGTTTCGTACCCGGTCATGCCCAGCGCCGCGGCTTCGACGATGGCCATGGGGACGGCCGCATCGATACAACTGACCTCCAGGCCTTCCATCCTGTCGACCGCGTTGCCGGTGGGAAGCAGCTTGCCGGTCTTGGCGCCGGCCACATCGCAGAAACGCAGCCAGACGGGGGCCGCCGTACCGGCCACGCCGTCGATCGCGGCATCGCCGGCGTAGACCGCGCGGCCGTCGCGCGTGCATACGGTCGCCACGATACGCTTGCCGGTATTGACATTGAAGATCGCGACCTCCGTGGATGCGCCGGAGGCCGGCACCAGCCCTTCGTCGATGGCGAAAGGACCGACGGCGGCCAGCATGTTGCCGCAGTTCACCGAATAATCGATAGTGTTCTTGTGCACGCATATCTGCGCGAACAGGTAGTCGACGTGCACGTCCGGCCGGTCGCTGCGCGAAATGATGGCGACTTTGTTGGTGAGCGAATCGATGCCGCCGATGCCGTCGATGCGGCGCGGTTCCAGCGCCCCCATGAGCCGCAGCAGCGCGGCATCGCGGCGGGGGCCCGGCGGGGGCAGGTCTTCGGCCAGGAAGAACGGCCCCTTGGACGTGCCGCCTCGCATCAGGACGCAGCGCAGTCCCAGCTGATCGGAAAATGCTTGCATGGTTTTCCTCCTTGCGGCGAAGTCTGGCCCGCCCCCGCCTCCGCTGGCAAACGAACATTTGGCGCGGGGGACGCGAAAAAATTTCGCGCCCCCGGGGGTGCCCGGCGCCGGTTCGGCTTGCGCATACTGGCGGCCATGCACTCTTTCGATCTCTCGATAACCTCGGCGAGCGGCGTCGCCGAGGCCTTGCGCCGCGGCACGCTGCCGCCCGCCGAACTGGCCCGTGCCATCGTCGATCGCCATGCCGAACTCGAACCCGCGCTGCGGGCCTGGAGCTGGTTCGATCCGCTGCGAATCGAACAGGCCTATCGCAGCCTTGGAACTGCCGATGCCCTGCCCTTGCTCGGCGTGCCCGTCGGCATCAAGGACATTATCGACGTGGCAGGCATGCCGACCGGCCTCGGCCTGCCGGGTCCGGCCGCCGGCACGGCGGCGCGCGACGCGGCCTGCGTCGCCATGCTGCGTGCGGCGGGAGCCGTGCCGGTCGGCAAGACCGTCACCGCGGAGCTGGCCTTCTCTCATCCCGGTCCCACCCGCAATCCCCATGCCGCCGGCCATACCCCCGGCGGCTCCTCCAGCGGATCCGCCGCCGCGGTGGCGGCGGGCATGGTGCCGCTCGCGCTGGGCACGCAAACCGGCGGGTCCGTCATACGGCCCGCCGCGTATTGCGGCGTCGTAGGCGTCAAGAGCTCGCTGCATGCCGTGCCGTCGGCCGGCGTGGCGCCCGTCGCCGACAGCCTCGACTGCGTCGGCTGGTTCGCCCGCTCGGTGGAGGACGCCGCCATGGCGGGACGAGCGCTGCTGCCCTGGACGGGAGAAGCGCGCCCTCGCGCCCGCCATTGGCGCGTGTTGCGGCTGGACGCCGAAGCGCTCGGCCCGCTCGCCCCCCAAGCCCGGCAGGCCCTGGAAGATGCGGCCGCCGCGCTGTGCGAAGCCGGGCATCGAGTCGTTCCATCGGCAATGCCGGAACGCCTGCAGGCCCTGGCCCGCTGCCACCGTCGCGTCATGCTGTACGAGCTCGCGCGTTCGCTGATGCCTGTCGCCCGCACACGGGGGCACGAGCTGAGCGCCGTACTGCGCGAGGCGATCGACACCGGCCTTGCCATCGGCGCCGGCCAGTACCGCGAGGCCCTGGCGCAGGCCGCATCGGAACGGACGTCTTTCAGCCGTGAGCTGGAGGATTACGATTTCATCCTGACCGCGAGCGCGGCGGGAGAAGCGCCGGCCGGCCTCGGCCATACCGGGGACTCCACTTTCAACCGGGTATGGTCGGTACTGGGGTGGCCCGCCATTCATCTGCCTACGGCATGGTCCGGCAACGGACTGCCGCTGGGCGTGCAACTGGTCGCCCGGCATGGGGAGGACGAGCTCCTGCTGTCCTACGCCGCCCTGGCTCATCCGCTGCTCGATCGGCGCGCGCGGGCGATGCCTGGCCGGAGTCGTCCGGCGTAAGCCTGGGCCGGCGAATGCGTGCCGCCGGCTATCGCGCCACGCCGACCCGGTGCGCCACCGCCACGAGCGAAGCCACGAAAGGCTCGACCAGCCGGGGCACTTCGCGCCCCTTCTTGGTAATGCGGTAGAAATCGATCTCGACCGAAGGCCGCTGCAGCCGGGCCACCTCCACGCCCAGGCGCAGACAGGTGGGCAAGGCGAAAGACGGCACGAATCCGATGCCAAAGCCGCCCGCGGCCATGGCGATGATGGTCGGCATGCTTTCGTAGGCAGGCCGCTCTTCGTGGGCTCGCCCGATTCTTTCCAGGTAGGCGTCGATCAGGCCCTGGCTCGGATCGGCCGATGCGAGAATGGGCAGGGTGGGCAGTTGCGCCCAGCTCGTGGTAGGCAGGCCGCCGTCGCGGGCGGGCTTGAGCTTGAGCACGCCGGGCCGGGCGATGCAGAGCAAATGGCACTTGAACAGCGACAGCCGTTCGGTGGCCGAAGCCGGGTTGGGCTGCGCGCAAAAGCCGACGTCCACTTCGCCGCTTTCCACCATCGCCAGTATCCGTTCCTTGTTGACGTCGCGCAGCCGGACCGTGACCTCGGGCTCGGCCTTCGCGAAATGCTCGCAGACCTCGGCAAGAAAGCTGGCGGCGACCACGGGCGCCACCGCCACGGTCAGCACCCGCTTCGCATGGGCGCTGATCTTGCCCAGCGCCAGGCAGGCGTCCCCGAACTCGGCCAGCATGCGTTCGACGCGGGGCACGAGTTGCAGCCCCGCGGGCGTCAGCGAGACGGCTCGCGTCGTCCGATCGAACAGGCGGCAATCGAACTGGGTCTCGAGGTCGCGCATCATCGCGCTCAAGCCGGCCTGGGTGATGTGCAGCTGCTCGGCCGCGCGCGTAAAGCTCTGCAATCGCGCCAGGCACAGGAAAGCCTTCAACTGACGGGTGGAGACATTCATAAAAAGTGCTTGTTAGTTAACAAGACTTCGTGACTTTACTTGTTAAACAGCCCACCGTCTAATGGCGCCCATCAGGAGGCGGAGACACGGACGCGCCGCCATTTCCACCCTGCGGCAGAGCCATGACGGAATCCCCGAACACGACATTGATCGAGCTGCTTCACACCGAGGCGCTATACCTCGACGAACAGCGCTGGCAAGAGTGGCTGTCCCTGTATGAACCCGACGCGGTGTACTGGGTACCGGCCTGGAAGGACGATCACCTTCCCACGAACGACCCGTCGAGCGAAATCTCGCTCATCTATGCGGCGGGCCGCCACCGGCTGGAGGAACGCGTCAAGCGCGCCACCGGCACGAAGTCCCTGGCATCCCAGCCGCTGCCCCGCACGATGCATTGCATCAGCAATCCGATAGTGAGCGCGGGCGCCAGCGGCGATGCGTGGCTGGTCCGGTCTTACTGCGTCACGCACATCTACGACTTGCGCACCGAGACGCTGCGCAGCGCGGCCAGCCGCTGCGAGCACACGCTGGTGATGCGGGACGGCCAGCCCCGCATCGCGCGCAAGAAAGCGCTGCTGATCAACGACAAGGTGCCGACCGTGCTCGATTTCTATTGCATCTGACAGGAAGGAACGATGGCGATGAACACGACGCCAAGGGACGCGATGCCCACCGTCCAGCGCCCTCTCCGGCAAGCCGAGCTCGACCGCCTGCTGGACGACCGCGCCGGCGAGGGCATTTTCCGCATTCATCGCGATGCCTTCACGAACCCGGCCGTCTTCGAGCACGAGCTGGCATCGATCTTCGAAAGCACCTGGGTCTTCGTCGGCCTGGGCTCGCAACTGAAGGCATCGCACGATTTCTTCACCACCCGCATCGGCCGCCAGCCGGTCCTGGTCACCCGCGACGGCGGCGGCACGCTGCACTGCCTGCTGAACTCCTGCCGCCACCGCGGCATGGTGGTCACGGCGCAGCGCGGCGGCAATCGGCGCACCCATACCTGTCGCTATCACGGCTGGGTCTACGGCAGCGACGGCGCCAACCAGTACGTCGCCAACCAGGCCGAGGGACGCTATCCCGGCTGGTTCCGATCCGCCGACCATGGTCTGGCGCCGGTGGCCCGCTTCGACAGCTACCGGGACTTCCTTTTCGCCAGCCTGTCGGACGACGTGCCGCCACTGTCCGAATACCTGGGCGACGCCCGCGCGTTCCTGGACCTCATCGCCGACCAGGGTCCCGACGGCCTGGAGTTCGTGCCCGGAAACGCCGGCTATACGTTCAATGCCAACTGGAAGCTGCAGTTGGAAAACTCGCTGGACATGTACCACTTCTCGTCCACCCACGCCTCGTACGTGGAACTGCTGGCGCGCCGCGAGACCGATGCCTACGCCGGCGGCCCGCCGCCCGCGACGTCGGAAACCCAGGGCACGTTCAGCTTCGGACACGGGCATGCGGTGACGTGGCGCGAAAGCCGCGCGTCGGAAACCCTCCTGGCGCGGCGCCGCGCGGCCTACTCGGCCACGATGGACGAGCCCCGCCTGCGATGGGCCTTGCGAGCCAAGAACCTGACCATCTTCCCCAACCTGCAGATCGTGGACAACGTCACGAGCACCATGCTGCGCGTCATCCACCCGCTGGCGGTGGACCGGACGGAAATGCGGACCCATTGCCTCGCGCCCAAGGGCGAGGATGCCGACATGCGCACCGCCCGCATCCGCGACTACGAGGACTTCTTCAATGCCAGCGGCCTGGCCACGCCGGACGACAACGTGGCGTACGAGCACAGCCAGGCCGGTTTCGCCGCGAGGGCGGCGGGCTGGACCGCCGGCTACCTGCGCGGCCTGGAGACGGACGGCATGCCGTCCATCGATGCCTACGCCGCCGAACTCGGCATGCGCCATGTCGACGGCCGCCTCGGACCGAGGACCCTGGGCGACGAGACCTGCTTCCACGACGGCTACCGCGAATGGCATCGGCTGATGCGGCGCGCGCTGGAACGGTAGCGGCCGCCCGGCCGCCTCGGGCCGGCATTCGCATCCCCCATCCATACCAATAAACGGAGACAACCATGTCGATACGTCGAAACATCCTCGGCGCCGCGCTCGCGGTGGCGGCGTTCGTGGCCGGCCCTGCCGCGGCGCAGGACGCCTACCCGCAAGGCCCGGCGACCATGATCGTGCCCTTTCCCGCGGGCGGTCCCACCGACGTCCTGGCCCGCATCGTGAGCCAGCAATTGGCGGAAACCTGGAAGCATCCGGTGATCGTCGACTACAAGCCCGGGGCCAGCACCATGCTCGGCACGGCCGCCGTCGCCAGGGCGGCGCCGGACGGCTACACCATAGGCGTGGTCAATTCGGCCTACGTAATCAACCCCAGCCTGCAGAAGAAACTGCTCTACAAGAACGACGACCTGGCCGCGGTCACGCAATTGATACGCGTGCCGCTGGCCATTGCCGCCAACCCCGGCGCGCCGTTCAATACGCTCGACGAGCTGGTCGACTACGCCAAGCGCCATCCCGGCGCGGTGACCTTCGCCAGCCCCGGCACCGGCGGCACCTCGCATCTGGCCGGCGAACTGCTGGCTCGCCGCGCGGGGGTGGTCCTCGTCCACGTCCCCTACAAGGGCAGCGCGCCGGCCCACACCGACGTCATCGGCGGGCGCGTCATGGTCATGATCGACCCCATTTTTTCCCTCATGCCGCACATCCAGTCCGGCCGCTTGAAAATGCTGGCCACGACCGGCCCCAAGCGCGAAGCGGCCTATCCGGACTATGCCGCGGTTGCGGAGAAATATCCCGGCTTCTCGGTGCAGGCGTTCATCGGCCTGGTCGTCCCGGCAGGCACGCCGGCGGCGATCATCGACAAGATCCAGCGCGACGCCGCGGCCGCGCTGGCCATGCCCTCGGTCAAGCAGCGCGTGGAGGGCCTGGGCATGGCGATCGTGGCCTCCCGTCCCTCGGAATTCGAGAGCCGGATCAAGACGGAGACGGAACAATGGGCGCGGGTCATCCGCGACGCGAAGATCGAACTGCAGGACTGAGCCTTCCGCACCGCTTCGATGCCGGCGTGGGCAATGGCACAATAGGGCTCCTCCGTGTCGACGGTGCCTCTATGCCCACTCCAAGCAAAATCCGCGTCTGGGACCTGCCCACCCGAATTTTCCATTGGCTGCTGGTAGCCTGTGTCGTCGGCGCATTCGTCACCATCAAGGTCGGCGGCCTCTGGACCGAATACCACATGCTGTTCGGCTATGCGGTGCTGGGCCTGATCCTGTTTCGCATCGTCTGGGGTTTCGTGGGCAGCAGCCATGCCCGCTTTTTCCGTTTCGTGCGCGGCCCCGGCGCCATCCTGGCGTACTTGAAGGGAACCATGCCGCGCACGCCCGGCCACAATCCGCTGGGAGCGCTGTCCGTCCTGGCCATGATCCTGCTGCTGGGCTACCAGGCGGTCACGGGCCTTTTCGCCAACGACGACATCTTTACCGAAGGTCCGCTGGCAAGCCGCGTCGGCAAGGAGCTGTCGGACCGGCTCACGGGCCTGCACAAGCTCGACGAGTGGCCCATCCTGATCCTGCTCGGCCTGCACGTGGCCGCGATCATCTGGTATCGCCTGGCCAAGAAGCAGAAACTGACCAGCGCCATGGTCACTGGCGATGCGCCGGCTTCCGAATTCGGCCCCGAGGCGGACTCCGCACGCGACACCGCGGGCACGCGCCTACTGGCCCTCGCCATCGCAGCCACCGTCGCCGCCGTGGTCTACGGCATCGTTTCGTTGCGGCCGGCCGGCTTCTGATCGCTACCGGCCCGGCGCTCAGTCGAAGCGGCCGCCGTGGTGGCCGCCGCGCCCTTCCCCGTTTCCGTGGCTCGCGGGCCCGCGGCCGAAGTCACGCCCGCCGAACTCGCGGCCGGCGAATTCCCGGCTCCCGGCGTCACGGCCGCTGAACCCGCGCCCGCCCTGCGGCCCATCCATTCCGCGCCCCGGCCCGGCTTCGGGACGCGGCCCCGCTTGCACACCGCCGGCATCGCCACGGCCGACGCTCCAGCCGCCTTCCCGGCCGCCTTGCCCGCCTGCCGGCGGCCTCGAAGCCACGGCGCCGGGACCGCGGCCGGCATCCTGACCGGCGTCGGCCCGCTGCCCGCCCGGACGGCCGTCTAGCCTGCCGCCGGGCGTCCCGCGGTCGCCCGGGGCGGAGCGGCTGCCGTCGAAACGGCTGCCGCGGTTCCCGTCGAAGCGTCCGCCGGCCGTCCCCCGGCCGTCTCCATGTCCCGGGTCCCGGTCGCGCAACGTGGTGCGATCGATGTTGGGCAGGTCCCGCCGCCAGGCGTCGGCACGGGCCCGGTAGGCTTCCCGGGCGGCGAAGTGCGCGGCCGGGTCGCCGCCGTAGAACTGCCGCGCCCTGCCGGGATCCCCGTAGGCCACGTTGCGGCGATGATAGGGATCATGCCGCCATTCGACGTGTCGGAAGCGGGTGCGGTTGAAGTTGTTGTAGTTGTAGATATTGACCACGTTCACCCGATGCGCGTGCCAGTCGTAGCCGCCCCAGAGGGCATGGCCGATGAACAGTCCCACGCCGAACGAGAACACCACGCCGGCGGCGACGTAGCCGGGCGGATACCAGTAGAACGGCGTATAGGCCGGATAGAGCCACGGGCCGTACACGACAGTGGGGTTGTAGACCGGGACATAGACGACGTCGGGGCGGGCTGGCTCGATGCGGATGACCGTCGCGCCGCCGGAAGCGGGGGCCACGGTCACCGTCTGCTCGGGGCCGGACTTCAGGTTGCCGGCCGCCTGCGCCCGCGCCCGCAGCGCCTGGACCTGGTCCATCAGGGCGTCCTGCTGAGCCAGGAAGACGTCGCCCAGGCGGGTGGTCCAGGTCAGGCGGTCATTCATCATGGCCAGGACGTTGGGGAAGGCCACCAGCGACTTGACGCTGGGATCCCAGTCCTGGTCCTGCAAGGCCGCTTCCAGCTCCGCGCCCTTGAGATCGGGATGGGCTTTTTGCCAGCGCGCGGCCTCCACCACTTCCAGCGGATAGGTGGAGGCCATCAGGACCTGCGAAAGCAGCGCGTCGGGATACAAGGCGATCGGCGCGGCCAGTTGTTCCAGCTCGGCCGTCTGGGCGAGGCTGCCGCGGGTGGAGACCGTGGTCTGGGCGGCGACCGGCACAGGCGTGCCGGCCACGGTGGAAAAGGCCGCGGCCATGCACAAAGCGATTTTCGGGACGGAAGCCATGGCGGCCCCCCTTGTCAGAAGTACACGGGTATTCGACCGCCGGACCACGAAAAAAGCCAGGGCGGACCCTGGCTTTTTTTGAAACAACCGGCTTACAAACGAGGAAAGCTATTTCGATCGATTACCGATTGCGGAAGTTGTCGTGGCAGGCCTTGCAACTGGCGCCCACCGCGCCATAGGCGGTCCGCACCTGGGCCAGGTCCCCGGACTGGGCCGCCGCGACCAGCTTGGCGATATCCCCCTGCAAACGCTCCTGGCCTTGCTTGAACTTGGCGTTGTCGGACCACACCGCCGGCCGGGCGCCGCCCCCTTCCGTTCCCTCGCCGAACGCGCTCCAAGGCAGCTTGGACATCATGGCGACGATGGCCACGTCGGCCTGCACCTGTGCCGGATCGTACGGCTGCTGTCCGCGCACCACCGGCGCGATGCGGCCGAAGTGATTGGACATGACGGTAAGCACCGACTGGCGGTACTTGATGGCGTCCTCGGGTTTGGCGAACTGGGCGGCCGCGGTGGCGGGCAGCAGCATCGGCGCCGCGGCAATACAGGCTACGGACAGTACGCGCGCAAGCTTCTTCATCAAGGGCTCCTGGGTGGAACGAGAAGGGAGTTGGACCAGCGGGAAAATAAACCAGGCAGACGATCCTGCCAACGACTTCGATGCGAGGACCTCGCGGAGGTTCCATGGGAGGGAAGCCCACCCCCTTGCGGCCTTCGGCCGCTCCCCCTCAAGAGGGCGGCACTGGCGGACCGGCAAAGCCGGATCCGCTGTGCCCTGGGGTACGACCAGGCTGGCGGGGAACGGCGATTCTGCCTTTTGCCTTCGCGTAACCACCGAGCAACTGTGCCTACCTCTACGCTGGCAGCCAGCGAAGCACCGACACCCCAACCCAAGATAACAGTACTAGACCCGGGATGCGGCGGATCTGGCTCCGCCAGTCCGCCCGCATCGCCCCCTCGAGGGGGACGCGCGCAGCGCGGAGGGGGGGTTATATAGCTCGCGCCAGCTTCGCCGCGAGCCCGATGTAGCTGCGTGGCGTCATCGCCAGCAATCTCGCCTTGGGTTCATCCGGCAGTTCGAGGCCCAGGATGAACTCGCGCAGGGCCTCTTCGGTGATGCCCTTGCCGCGGGTGAGCGCCTTCAGCCGCTCGTAGGGCTGGGGCAGCCCGTAGCGGCGCATGACGGTCTGCACCGGTTCGGCCAGGACTTCCCAGCACGCGTCCAGGTCGGCGTCGATGGCGGGCGCGTTGATCTCGAGCTTGTCGAGGCCGCGCAGGCAGGCGTCGTAGGCCACCAGGCAATAGCCGAAGCCCACGCCCAGGTTGCGCAGCACGGTGGAGTCGGTCAGGTCGCGCTGCCAGCGGGAAATGGGCAGCTTGTCGGCCAGGTGGCGCAGCGTGGCATTGGCCAGGCCGAGGTTGCCTTCGGAGTTCTCGAAATCGATGGGGTTGACCTTGTGCGGCATGGTCGACGAGCCGATCTCGCCTTCCTTCAGGCGCTGCTTGAAGTAGCCGAGGGCGATGTAGCCCCAGATGTCGCGGTTGACGTCGAGCAGGATCACGTTGGCGCGCGCCACGGCGTCGAAGAGGCTCGCCATCCAGTCGTGCGGCTCGATCTGGATGGTGTGGCGGTTCTGCGTCAGGCCCAGTCCGGTGAGCACCTTGGCACTGAAGGTTTCCCAGTCGATCTCGGGATAGGCCGACAGGTGGGCGTTGAAGTTGCCGGTGGCGCCGTTGAGCTTGGCCAGCGGCTCGACGCGCTCGATCTCGGCAATGGCCCGGCCCAGGCGTGCCGCCATGTTGGCGAATTCCTTGCCCATCGTGGTGGGGCTGGCGGGCTGGCCATGGGTGCGCGACAGCAACGGCTGGTCGGCGTGCTGGTCGGCCAGCGCCACGAGCTTGTCGTAGAGCTTGCGCAGCGCCGGCACCAGGGCCTGGTCCCGCGCGGCACGCAGCATCAGCGCGTGCGACGTGTTATTGATGTCTTCCGAGGTGCAGGCGAAGTGGATGAACTCGGCCGCGCCGCGCAGCTCGTCGTTGTCGGCGACCTTTTCCTTCAGCCAGTATTCCACCGCCTTGACGTCGTGATTGGTCGTGCGCTCGATTTCCTTGATGCGCGCGGCGTCGTCTTCGGAGAACTCGGACACCAACGCCGCCAGGCGCTGGCGGGCCGCGACGCTGAAGGGCTTCAACTCCGGCAGTCCGGCGTCGGACAGCGCGACCAGCCACGCCACTTCGACCTGCACCCGGTGATGCATGAAGCCGGCTTCGGACAAAAGCGGGCGCAGCAAGGCGCCACGGCTGGCATAGCGGCCGTCCAGCGGCGACAATGCATTGAGGGGGGTGAGCTGGTCGGAAGTTTTCATAAGCACTTGAAAGTAAAAAGAAATTGTAGCACCGCACCGTTTCCGGGACCGGCCTGAATGGTATACTCCGCGACCCATCCCACGCCCGCCGGGTGGCTCGATTTTAGGCCCTCCGGTTTTCGCCCTATGAAATTGATCGGCTCGTTGGCCAGCCCTTTCGTCCGCAAAGTCCGCATCGTCCTGGCAGAGAAAAAACTCGACTACCAGTTCGAACAGGAAAACGTGTGGGCAGAAGACACGCGCATCCAGGACTCCAATCCGCTGGGGAAGGTACCCTGCCTGATCATGGAGGACGGCGGCGCCGTGTTCGATTCGCGCGTCATCGCCGAGTACCTGGACACCATCACGCCGGTCTGTCGCCTGCTGCCGCAGTCCGGCCGCGACCGCGCGGAGGTCAAGTGCTGGGAAGCGCTGGCCGACGGCCTTCTGGACGCCGCCGTGCTGATCCGCGCCGAGCACACCCAGCGGCCGGAAGCCCTGCGCAGCGCGAGCTGGATCGCCCGCCAGCAAGGCAAGATCGATGCCGCGCTGGAAGCCATGGAAACGGGCCTGGGCGAAAAGCCCTTCTGCGCGGGCAACAGCTATACGCTGGCCGACGTCGCCGTGGGCTGTGCGCTCGGCTACCTGGATTTCCGCTATCCGGAGCAGGACTGGCGCAGCAGCCACCCGCGGCTGACACGGCTGCTCGACAAACTGTCGCAGCGCCCCTCGTTCATCGACACCGACCCGCGCAAGGCCTAGCCGGCCGTTCGCCCCGCCTCCCTCGCGGCCCGGCCAGGCGCCGCATGACCATGCCGGCGACTCGCCCGGGCCGCGGGCGATTTCCGCCCGCTGCTATGCTTGACTCCGTTTTCGCACGAAGGAGGCTTGCATGTCCTGGTTCACCGCCCGATACACCACCTTCTGGCTGGCCGTGCTGGGCACCGCGGCGTTCGGAATCGTCGCCCTGTACGACCCCGACTGGAGCGTCCTTGCGCTGATGTTCGCCGCCCTGGTGGTACTGGGCATCGTCGACCTGCTCCAGAAAAAGCACGCCATCCGGCGCAATTACCCGATCCTGGGCAACCTGCGTTTCCTGTTCGAATTCATCCGGCCCGAACTGCGCCAGTATTTCTTCGAGGACGACACCAAGGCGGCGCCGTTCTCCCGCAACCAGCGCTCCATCGTCTACCAGCGGGCCAAGCAGGACATCGACAAGCGCCCCTTCGGAACACAGGAAGACGTCTACGAGCGGCGCTACGAATGGATCAACCACTCGATGGCGCCCGTGCACATCGAGAACTTCGATTTCCGCGTCACCGTGGGCGGGCCGGACTGTACCCAGCCCTACAGCGCCTCGGTCTTCAACATCTCGGCCATGAGCTTCGGCGCCCTCTCGGCCAACGCGGTGCTGGCCCTGAACACCGGCGCGCGCAAAGGCAACTTCGCCCACGACACCGGCGAGGGCGGCATCAGCCGCTATCACCGCGCGCCGGGCGGCGACCTGATCTGGAACATCGGCTCGGGCTACTTCGGCTGCCGGGACGCCGACGGCAACTTCAGCGAGGAAGCCTTCGTCGCCAACGCCACGTCGCCGCAAGTCCGCATGATCGAGATCAAGCTCTCGCAAGGCGCCAAGCCCGGGCACGGCGGCATCCTGCCGGGCGCCAAGGTCACGCCCGAGATCGCCGAGGCGCGCGGCGTGCTGACAGGCGTGGATTGCAATTCGCCCTCGCGGCACGGCGCCTTCTCCACGCCGATCGGCCTGATGCAGTTCGTGGCGAGACTGCGCAAGCTGTCCGGCGGCAAGCCGGTGGGCTTCAAGCTGTGCGTGGGCCATCCCTGGGAATGGTTCGCCATCGTCAAGGCCATGCTGCAGACCGGCATCACGCCGGACTTCATCGTGGTGGACGGCGCCGAAGGCGGCACCGGCGCGGCGCCCGTGGAGTTCACCGACCACGTGGGCGTGCCGCTGCAGGATGGCCTGCTGCTGGTCCACAACACCCTGGTGGGCGTCGACCTGCGCGACAAGATACGCATCGGCGCCTCGGGCAAGATCATCACCGCCTTCGACATCGCACGCACGCTGGCGCTGGGCGCGGACTGGTGCAACAGCGCCCGGGGCTTCATGTTCTCGCTGGGTTGCGTCCAGGCTCAGGCCTGCCACACCGACAAGTGCCCGACCGGCGTCACGACGCAGGACCCGCTGCGCCAGAAGGCGCTGGTCGTGCCGGACAAGGCCGAACGGGTCTACAACTTCCACCGCAATACGCTGCGGGCGCTGAGCGAGCTGGTCTCGGCGGCGGGCCTCGACCATCCCTCCAAGCTGAGCGCCGAGCACATCGTCCGCCGCGTATCGGGCAACGAAGTGAAGCTGCTCGCCGGCCTGTTCCCCTTTCTCAAGCGCGGCGAACTGCTGGCCGGTTCGTCCTCCTATGCGGTCTATCGGAAATACTGGCCGATGGCGCAGGCCGAGTCGTTCGAGGCCATGCTGCCGCAGACCGAGGCCGCGACCGCCTGAATCATTCAGGCGAAGCCGCCGTTGGCCCGCAGCACCTGGGCATTGACCCAGCCGCCGTCCGGACCGGCGAGGAACGACACCACGCCGGCGATGTCCTCCGGCGTGCCCAGACGCTCGAGCGGCGGCAGCTTGGCCATCTGCGCGATCTGCTCGGGACTCTTGCCGTGGAAGAACAGCTCGGTGCCGACCGGCCCCGGCGCGACGGCATTGACGGTAATGCCGCGTCCGCGCAGCTCGTTGGCAAGCACGCGCACCAGGCCTTCCACGCCCGCCTTCGACGCGATGTAGGGACCATAGGCCGGGAACGACCTGGCAATCACGCTGGTGGACAAGGCAATGATGCGGCCGCCCTCGCCCACGTGGGCCGCGGCCTGGGCCAGCACCAGGAACGCGCCGCGCAGGTTGGTGGCGATCACCTTGTCGAAATCCGCCAGGCTGCTTTCGGCGATGCGCGCCATGGGCAGAATCCCGGCGCTGTTGACCACCACGTCGATGCGGCCCAGCTCGCGCTTGGCGGCCGCGAACAGCTCGGCGACCTGCTCGGGCCGTCCGACGTCGCCCTGGATCGCGATGGCCTGGCCACCGGCGGATTCGATTGCGGCCACCGTCTGCTCGGCGGCAACCGTATTGCCGGCATAGTTGACGACGACGGCGAAGCCATCGGCGGCAAGGCGCTTGGAGATGGCTTGACCGATGCCGCGAGAACCGCCCGTGACGAGGGCGACGCGAGAAATATCCGTATTCATGGAACGCTCCGTTGGAAGGTGGGATACCGTGGCACCCATTCTCCTTGTTAATTTCCATGAAATAAATACGCCAAAATTGGCAATAAAATTCAACACCACACAACAATTGCCGCCATGGACCGATTCGACTCGCTGCAGCTCTTCACTCGCATCGTGGAACTGGGCAGCTTCAGCCGCGCCGCGGCCGCGCTCGACATTCCGCGCGCCACCGCCACGCATGCGATCAAGGAACTCGAGGGACGGCTGGGCACCCGGCTGCTGGACCGCACGACACGCCACGTGCGGCCGACTCCCGATGGCCAGGCGTTCTATGAACGGTGCGTGCACGTCCTGAGCGAACTGGACGACGCCGAATCCTCGTTGCGGCACCTCGCCGCCAACCCGCGCGGCGTGCTGCGCGTGGACCTGCACGGCACACATGCGACGCAGGTCATCCTGCCGCGCATCGACGAGTTCCGCGCTCGCTATCCCGGCCTCGACCTGGTCGTCAGCGGCGGCGACAGATTGGTCGATCTCGTGCGGGAAGGCGTGGACTGCGTGGTACGCGCGGGCAAGCCCCGGGACTCGACGCTCGCGGCAAGGCGCCTGGCGGTCATGCCTCAGATCGTCTGCGCCAGCCCCGCCTACCTGGCCCGGTTCGGCACGCCCCGCCACCCTGACGAGCTCGCGGCGCACCAGGCGGTGAAATTCTTCTCGAGCAGCGGCGCCGTGGATTACCCTCTGGAACTGATCGTCGACGGGCAGTTGCGCACGTTCGCACTGGACGGCTGGGTATCGGTCAACGATGCCGAGAACTACGTCATCTGCGGCCGGCGCGGCTGCGGCCTGGTCCAGTTGCCGCGCTTCCACGTGGAAGAGGACTTGCGCGCCGGGCGCCTGGTCGAAGTACTGGGGGCGTGGGCCAGCCCCGCCATGCCGCTGGCCGCGATGTATCCGTCCCAACGGCAGTTGTCGCCGCGCGTGCGGGTGTTCATCGACTGGCTGGTGCAGGTGTACGAAGAGAAGTTCGGTCCGCCGCCTGCGGGCCAGGCTTAGGCCGAACGGGGGTACGAGAGCCCTTGCCGCTGGATCTTCCAAGGCGTTCTCCCTCGGGGACGGCGGCAGGCAAAAAAAGCGCGCCGAAGCGCGCTTTCTTCCCTCCGTACCGGCTGATGCCGGAACGCGGCCTCTTGGTCAGGCAGCCTCGGCCTGCACCGGGTTGCGCAACAGGCCGACCTTCTCGATCTCGATCTCGACCACGTCGCCCGGCTTCATCCAGACTTGCGGATTGCGCGCCTGGCCCACGCCGGCGGGCGTGCCCATGACGATGACGTCGCCAGGCTCAAGCGTCAGGACTTCGGTAAGCAGTTCGATGGTCTCGGGCACGTCGAAGATCATGTCGCTGGTGTTGGCGTCCTGCATGATCTGGCCGTTCAGGCGGCACTTGATGGACAGGCCGCGGGCCGCTTCGGGCAGTTCGTCGGCGGTGACCAGTTGCGGGCCGAAGCCGCCCGTGGCGTCGAAATTCTTGCCGATGGTCCATTGCGGCGTGCGCTTCTGGTAGTCGCGCACCGAGATGTCGTTGAAGCACGCATAACCGAAGACGAGGTCGAGCGCCTTGTCGCGCTTGACGTGCCGGCCGGCCTTGCCGATCACCACGGCGAGCTCGGCCTCGTAGTCGAACTTGTCGGAGACGCGCGGACGCAGCGTGGGCTCGCCGTGCGCCAGCAGCGAAGTGGCGCCGCGGAAGAAGAACCACGGATATTCCGGCTTGTCGCGGCCGCCTTCCTTGGCATGATCGAAATAGTTCAAGCCCAGGCAGATGATCTTGCCAGGACGCGGCACGACCGGCGCATAGGCGATCGAATCGAGCGACAGGCGCGGGGCGGACGAGGCGATCGCGGCCTTGGCGGCGGCCTGCAGGTCGACACCTGCCTGCAGCGCGGCGCCCAGGTCGGCCGGTACTTGGGGCTGGGCCTGGTTCAGGTCGATGACGCCATCGTCGGCCAGGACACCGAGGCGCACGGCGCCGTCTTTGCGGAAACTCACGAATTTCATCTCAAACTCCGGTTGTGCAAGGTAAGAAACGCGCATGCGCGACGTGCCTGCCAGGGGACGGCGCTCCCCGACGGGGTCTATTCGCTCCTTTGGCTCCGCCATTTTATATACATTTTTTAGAATGGCAATTTTTTATACATATTTTCCTCGGCAATCGCGGTTTATACACTTTCGGATAAAATCCGTTCCCAGGGCGCAACCGCCCGGGCAGCCCCGGCATGCCGGGCATTCTGGAGTCTTCGTGGCAAAAACCCCCGCCCTTCCAGTCGATCAAGGCGCAGCCGCCCCGACCATGGCGACCTCGCTGTACGACCGCATGCGCGCCGATCTGCTGGCAGGCCGGCTGCTCGCCCCCGGTCGCAAGCTGCAAATCGAATTCCTGAGTCATCACTACGGCGCCGGGCAGACGCCCGTGCGCGAGGCCCTGAACCGGCTCACGGCGGACGGCCTGGTGGAACAGCGCGACCAGCGTGGCTTCGCCGTAGCCGCGGTCAGCCCGGCGGACCTGATCGAAATCACCAACACCCGTTGTTGGCTGGAGGAACTCGCGCTGCGCAAATCCATGGCGTCCGGCTCCTCGCAGTGGGAGGAAGAACTGGTACTGGCCTTCCATCGACTGTCGAAGACACCCCGCTCCTTGCACCCCGAGCGCTTCGAGGCCAATCCGGAATGGGAACAACGGCACCGGGCCTTTCACCGGGCGCTGATAGGCGGCTGCGGCTCGCGCTGGCTGATCGGTTTCTGCGAGCAACTGGCCGACCAGCTCTATCGCTATCGCCAGTTGTCGGTGCAGAAAATCTTTCCGGACCGGCCGATCCAGGAAGAACACGAGGCGCTGATGGAAGCCATCACCGCCGGCAACGCCGACCTTGCCGTCTCGCTATTGACCGAGCACTATCAGAAGACCGCCCGGATCGTGCTCGAGGATCCTGAAGTATTCCCCCGATAGGGGGCCCCACCCCCTTGCGGCCTTCGGCCGCTCCCCCTCGAGGGGGCGGCGCTGGCGGACCGGCAAAGCCGGATCCGCGGCGCCCTGGGTCTAGTGCGAATTTCTCGGATTGCGGCACCGTAGCTACCGCTGGCAGCCAGCGAAGCACCGGCGCCACATTCCAAGAAAGCGGTACTAGATCCAGGATGCGGCGGATCCGGCTCCGCCGGTCCGCCCGCATCGCCCCCTGGGGGGCGCCCGTCAGGGCGTAGGGGGGGGCGTAATCACACCGCCACCCAGGCAGACTTCGCCGTCATACAGCACGGCCGATTGGCCCGGCGTCACCGCCCATTGCGCCTCGGGGAAGCTCAGCTCGAAGCCTTCGCCTTCGGCCCGTTCGAGCACGGACGCGGCGTCGGGTTGGCGGTAGCGCGTCTTGGCGCCGTAAGAACCGGGCGCGGGGGGCTCGCCGGCCACCCACGAGGCCTGCTGCGCATGCAGCGACTCGCTCAGCAGCCAGGGGTGGTCGTGGCCTTGCACCACGTACAGCGTATTCGATTCGAGATCCTTCTTCGCCACGTACCAGGCGTCGGCCGTGCCGTCCTCCTGCTGGCGTCCCTTCACGCCGCCTATGCCCAGGCCCTTGCGCTGGCCCAGGGTGTAGAAGGACAACCCCACATGCCGGCCCAGGACCTGGCCTTCCGGAGTGCGTATCGGGCCGGGCTGGGTCGGCAGGTAGCGATTCAGGAATTCGCGGAACGGCCGTTCGCCGATGAAGCAGATGCCGGTGGAGTCCTTCTTCGCGGCATTGGACAGTCCGAGTTCGTGGGCGATGCGGCGCACTTCGGTCTTGCGGATCTCGCCCAGCGGGAACACGGTGCGCGACAGCTGGTCCTGGTTCAGGCGATGCAGGAAATAGCTCTGGTCCTTGGTGTCGTCCAGAGCCTTGAGCAGCTGGTAGCGCCCCGCCTGCGGCCCGGATTCCACACGGCGCACGCGCGCGTAGTGGCCGGTCGCGATGTGTTCGGCCCCCATGCGCATGGCGTGGTCCAGGAAAGCCTTGAACTTGATCTCGGCATTGCACAGCACGTCGGGGTTGGGCGTGCGGCCGGCCGAATATTCGCGCAGGAATTCCGCGAAGACGCGGTCCTTGTATTCGGCGGCGAAATTGACCGCCTCGATATCGATGCCGACGACGTCGGCCACGCTGGCCGCGTCCAGCCAATCCTGGCGGGTCGAGCAGTATTCGGAGTCGTCGTCGTCCTCCCAGTTCTTCATGAACAGGCCGACGACCTCGTAGCCCTGCTGCTTCAGCAGCCAGGCGCTGACCGACGAATCCACACCGCCGGACATGCCGATGACGATGCGTCCCTTACTGCTTGCCATGATGCGTATCCAAGATTGCTGAATGGGTATAGAGGGCGTCCAGGGCCAGCCATGCCCGCCCCGACGCCCGCGCGCGCAGATAGTCGTCCACGCAGCGCATCACCAGCGGACTGCGATGCTCGGCCTGCCGGGCACGCAATTCGTCGGCGGAAATCCAGAACGCGCGGCGTATGCCTTCGTCCAGCGCGCGGCCGGGGATGGGCTCTCCCACGGCGCCGACGAATGCGAATCGCAGGAAGGTGGGCGCGGCCTCGCCGCCGGGACGCCACAGGTAGGTGCCCAGCAGCCCTTCCGGCCGGAAAGGATGCGCGGTTTCTTCCAGGGTTTCGCGAAGCACCGCCTGCTCGAGCGATTCGCCGGCTTCCAAGTGGCCGGCCGGCTGGTTCAGCCTGACGCCGTCGTCGGTGTCTTCTTCGATGACCAGAAACCTGCCGCCGCGCTCGATCACGGCGGCGACGGTCACGCGGGGCGTCCAGACCATGGATGTTGCTCGTTCGGATCCATGGGCGATTTTACCCCGTCCCGCCGGATGCCTCCGAAGCGCCAGCGCCGCCTTGCCGAGGGGGCCGCGCGAAGGCGCGGAGAAGGTGGACTTCCGTTCCCTGGAGGGCGCCTGTCAAGGCGTAGAGGGGCATCTACAGGGGGCCACCGTCACCTGATTCCGGGCATGTCGAAGCCCAGCTCCTCGAGCTTGCCGATCAGCTCGGCCTCTTGCTCGCCCGGCATGTCGGTCAGCGGCGGACGCACGGCGCGCCAGGCGGGATCCTGCGAGAAATACGCGATGACGGCCTTGAGCGCCGGGATCATCGGGTACTTCTGCACCAGCTCGCGGGTCTGGCTGACTTTCTGCTGCAAGGCCTCCGCGTCGGGCCCCTGCCAATTGTCGTAGAGCCGGCTGATGGGCCCCGGGTTGATGTTGCCGGTGGCCGTGATGCAGCCCTTGCCGCCGGCTCGCAGGCCGCGCAGCAGCAGCGTCTCGCTGGCGGGGAACACGTCGAAGCCAGTCGAGGCGAAGGCATCGATGACGGACTTGGAGTAGTTCCAGTCGCCGGACGAATCCTTCAGGCCCACGACGGTGTCGGGATAGGCCTTGACCAGGCGCTCGATCAGCGGCAGCGAAATCGGCACCTGCGATACTGGCGGGATGTGATACAGGTAGACGCGCAGCGCGGAATCGCCGACGTTCTCGATGACCTGGCTGTAGTACCGGAACAGGCCTTCGTCGGACACGCCCTTGTAGAAGAACGGCGGCAGCATCAACACGCCGGCGGCCCCCAGCTTGACCGCCGCCGTCGTCAACTGCGCGGCCTCGGGCACCGAGCAGGCGCCCGTGCCGGGCATGAGCTTGGCGCCGGGAATGCCGTCCGCCACCAGCTTGTTCAGCAGTTCGATCTTCTCCGGCGCCGACAGCGAATTGGCTTCGCTGTTGGTACCGAAGATGGCCAGGCCCGCGCAGCCGCTGTCGAGCAGCCAGCGGCAATGACGGGCGAAGCGGCCGGCGTCGGGCAGCATGTCGTTCTGGAATGGCGTGACGACCGGAGCAAGCAGGCCTTGCAGGCGGGGTGGAGTGGACATGTCTCTCTCTTCCTCGATCAGTGGGCTTGGATTCGTTGCAGGCGGGCCATCGCGTTGCTCATGTGCGCATGGGCGGCCTGCCTGGCGGCGGCGGGATCGTGCGCGGCGATCGCCTCGTAGATGGCTTCGTGTTCCATCCTGATGTCGCTGAGCCAGCCGGCCAGCTCGCAGTTGCGCCGGCTGATGGAAAGCTGGCTACGGGTATAGCGTTCCAGGAATTCGAAGAAATCGTCGTAGACCGGGTTGTTGGCCGCGCGCGCGATGGCCCGGTGGAACAGGATGTCTTCCTCCACGCCGTCGCCGCCGCGCTGGCTTGCCTGGTTCAGGACCTTGAGCGCGCTGCGGATCTCCTTGACCTGCGCCGGCGTGGCACGGGCGGCCGCCAGCGCGGCGGCCTCGGTTTCGACGCCTATGCGCAGTTCGAATACCTGCTGCACGACGGCATGGGCCTCCTGGCGATCGCCGCCGATGCGGAAAGGCCGCCCCACGGGCGTGGCGGCGACGAACGCGCCGAGCCCCTGGCGCGTGGTGACCAGGCCGTCGGACTTCAGGCGGGCGATGGCTTCGCGCACCACGGTGCGGCTGACGCCGAACTCGGACGCCAGGCGTTCTTCAGTCGGCAATCGGCTGCCGGCCGCCCGCTCGCCCGACACGATCTGCGTGGAGAGCACTTCGCTGAGCTGTTCGGCAAGATTGCTGCTGCGCAACGGGTTCGACGACATGCGGGCCAGGACGAGATGAATTGGGTTCACATATTGCCCGGTTATCATACAACCCGTCAACCAGGAGACCAGCAACACCGGGGCGGCCGGACAGGGCGGCAAGAAAGCCACGGGAAAACAGAAGGCGCATGCTAGGATGCACCGGGGCGATACGGGGGGAACGCACAGGCCGCGCAAGACGGCAATGCCCTCGTGCCGATCCGCCACAACGCACAGAGGAGAGTCTCATGAAGATTGGGGTCCCGACTGAAATACGGCCGGGGGAGACGCGTGTTGCCGCCACGCCGGAAACGGTGAAGAAGCTCACGGCCGGCGACGCCAACCAGGTGCTGGTGCAAGCCGGCGCCGGAGGACAAGCCAGCTTTACCGACGAGGCCTATGCCGCCGCGGGCGCCACGCTGGTGCCCGATGCCGCGCAAGTCTATGCGCAGGCCGACCTGGTCTTGAAAGTACAGGCGCCGCAGGAATCCGAGCTCGCGCAGCTGCGAGAGGGCCAGATCCTGCTCGGCATGCTCAATCCGTTCGATGCCGAGGGCCTCACGAAACTCGCCGCCACCGGCGTGACGGGATTCGCGCTCGAGGCGGCTCCCCGCATCACGCGGGCGCAGAGCCTGGACGTCCTGTCCTCGCAGGCGAACATCGCGGGCTACAAGGCAGTCATCGTGGCCGCCGATCACTATGGCCGCTTCATGCCCATGCTGATGACCGCCGCCGGCACCGTCAAGGCGGCGCGCGTGGTGGTGCTGGGCGCCGGCGTGGCGGGCCTGCAGGCCATTGCCACCGCCAAGCGGCTGGGCGCGGTGGTCGAGGCCTCCGACGTGCGCCCCGCCGCCAAGGAACAGATCGAATCGCTGGGGGCCAAGTTCATCGACGTGCCCTACGAGACCGACGAGGAACGCGAGATCGCCCAAGGAGTGGGCGGCTATGCGCGCCCTATGCCGGCCGCGTGGATGGCGCGCCAGGCGGCGCTCGTGGCCGAGCGGTGCAGACAGGCCGACATCGTCATCACGACGGCATTGATCCCGGGCCGCCCTGCGCCCGTCCTCGTCAGCGAAGAGACGGTCGCCGGCATGAAGCCGGGCTCGGTCATCGTCGACCTCGCCGTCGAACGCGGCGGCAACTGCCCGCTGTCCAAGCCCGATCAGGTGGTCGAAGCGCACGGCGTGAAGATCGTCGGCTACACCAACCTCGCCGCCCGCGTGGCGACCGACGCATCGGCCCTCTACGCCCGCAACCTGCTGGATTTCCTGAAGCTGGTCGTCGCCAAGGATGGCGCGCCGGCCATCCAGCGCGAAGACGAGATCGTCGCCGCCTGCATGGTGTGCGATGCCCATCGTGTGCTGAGGAACAAGTAATGGAACTCATCGACCACACCATCATCAACCTGATCATCTTCGTGCTGGCCATCTACGTGGGCTACCACGTCGTCTGGAACGTCACCCCCGCCCTGCATACGCCGCTGATGGCGGTGACCAACGCCATTTCGGCCATCATCATCGTCGGCGCCATGCTTGCCGCGGCCCTGACCGATACGGGCCTGGGCAAGGCCATGGGCGTGCTGGCCGTGGCGCTGGCCGCGGTCAACGTGTTCGGCGGCTTCCTCGTCACGCGGCGCATGCTGGAGATGTTCCGCAAGAAGCCCAAGGCTGCCCCGGCCGGCGCGTCCAAGCAGGAGGCCCGCTGATGCTTTCGCTCAACGTCGTCACCCTGCTGTACCTCGTCGCCTCGGTATGTTTCATCCAGGCGCTCAAGGGACTCTCGCACCCCACGACTTCCCGCATGGGCAACACCTTCGGCATGATCGGCATGGCGATCGCCGTGCTGACCACCGCCGCGCTCATCGCCAAGCTGAGCGGCGAACCCATCGCCGGGCTGGGCTGGGTGGTGCTCGGGCTCCTGGTGGGCGGCACCGCCGGCACCATCATGGCCAAGCGCGTGGAAATGACCAAGATGCCCGAGCTGGTGGCCTTCATGCACAGCATGATCGGTCTGGCCGCGGTATTCATCGCCATTGCGGCGGTGGCCGAGCCGCACGCCTTCGGCATCGCCGGTCCGGGGCTTCCCATCCCCACCGGCAACCGCATCGAACTGTTCATCGGCACCTTCGTCGGCGCGATCACCTTCTCCGGTTCGGTCATCGCCTTCGGCAAGCTCTCGGGCCGCTACAAGTTGCGCGTGTTCCGTGGCGCGCCGGTGGTGTTCGCCGGCCAGCACATGCTGAACCTGCTCCTGGCGATCGTCATGGTGGCCTGCGGCATCTGGTTCGCCGTCACGCAGCAATGGACGCCCTACGTGATCATGACCGCCATCGCCTTCGTGCTGGGCGTGCTCATCATCATTCCCATCGGCGGCGCCGACATGCCGGTGGTGGTGTCGATGCTGAACAGCTACTCGGGCTGGGCGGCCGCGGGCATCGGGTTTTCGCTCAACAACCCCATGCTCATCATCGCCGGCTCGCTGGTGGGTTCGTCGGGCGCGATCCTGTCCTACATCATGTGCAAGGCGATGAACCGCTCGTTCTTCAACGTGATCCTGGGCGGTTTCGGCGGCGACGCCTCGGCCGGCGCGGCGGCCGGCGACCAGCAGCAGCGCAGCGTGAAATCGGGCAGCCCCGATGATGCGGCCTTCATGCTGACCAATGCCGAGACCGTGGTGATCGTGCCAGGCTACGGCCTGGCGGTGGCCCGCGCCCAGCATGCGCTCAAGGAACTCACCACCAAGCTGACCGAGAAAGGCGTGGACGTGAAATACGCCATCCATCCGGTGGCCGGCCGCATGCCCGGGCACATGAACGTGCTGCTGGCCGAGGCCGAGGTACCCTACGACCAGGTGTTCGAAATGGAGGACATCAACTCCGAGTTCGGACAGGTCGACGTGGTGCTGGTGCTAGGCGCCAACGACGTGGTGAACCCCGCCGCGAAGAACGACCCCAAGTCGCCCATCGCGGGCATGCCCATTCTCGAGGCCTACAAGGCGCGCACCATCATCGTCAACAAGCGGTCGATGGCGGCGGGCTACGCGGGCCTGGACAACGAACTGTTCTACCTGGACAAGACCATGATGGTGTTCGGCGACGCGAAGAAGGTCGTCGAGGACATGGTCAAGGCCGTGGAGTAAGCAGCGCCCGTAGCGTCGAGATCAGCGCCAGCGGTTGGTCCAGCATCACATAGTGATAGGACTCCGGGACGACGATCGGCCCGCGTCCATGCCGCAGGCAGGCAACGGTGCGTTCCGCGTCCTGCTGGCGGACCACGGCGCTGAACTCGCCACGCACGTAGTCCACGGGGACATCCAGCCCGCGCAGCAGTCCGCCCATGTCCGGCTCGTGCGGTCCGGGCGGCAGGAACGGATCGAATTTCCATAGCCAGCCCTGCCCTACCGGACGCAGCGAAAAGCGCGCCACGTGATCCAGCAGGAAATCGTTATCGCATGGCTGCCCGGGTGTCAGCCGATAGCGGGCCCTGGCACTGGCGAAATCGGGATAAGGCTCGGTGCGAGGCCGGCGGGGCGGCGCTGCCGAGCTGGGCGGGCTATCGGCGAAACGGCAGATGCTGTCGACCGCCACCACGTGCCGGATCCTGCCGGGAAACTCCGCGGCGGCCCGCAATGCACGGGCGCCGCCGAAGCTGTGCCCGACCACCGCGGCTGGCCCGAGTCCGGCATCGTCGATGACCGCCGCGATATCCGCGGCGAAACCCAGGGCGCTGTAGGCCTGGCGATGACCGCTGTCGCCCATGCCTGAGAGGTCGATGGCCGCGACTCGGTAGCGGTCGGCGAAGTATGGCGCGATGAAATCCCAATAGCGCGCATGCGCCCGGTAGCCGTGGACGAACAGCAGGCCCGGCCGCGTCCGGTGCTCCAGCCCCCACCCCAGGTAGTGCAGGCGCACGCCGTCCGACGTAACGAACCGCGACTCGGCCGGCCATGCCAGCGCACGCTCGAACCAGGCCGGCACGCCGGTTCCGGGCTTGCCCTCGATCATCCTCGGTCCACCCTGGCTCGAGGCTGGGCGCCTGCGCCATCCACCACCGAGGCATGGCGGCCGGACTGCGCAATGTCCATCCTCGCTTCGGCGACGAGCTGCAGGTGGCGTGCGATGGCTGCGCGCCGCTCGGCCAGCACCAGCCGCTTGGTCAGCCGCGTGGCTCGCATCGAATTGCCGGACAACGATCGCGCCAACGCAAGCGCCTCGGCATAGGGATCCGGCACGACGCGGTTGACCAGGCGGATCTCCCGGGCCTCCTCGGCCGTATAAGCGCGTCCCGTCAGCATGATCTCCAGCGCGGCGGCTTCGCCCACGATGCCCGGCAAGGTGATGTCGCTGATGCCGGACAGCATGCCGTGCTCGACCTCGGGAAAGGCCAGGCGCGCGTCGGGACCGGCTATGCGCATGTCGCAATGGATGGCCAGCGTCAGCCCGAAGCCGATCACATAGCCATGCAACGCCGCCACGACCGGCTTGGTCAGTTCCACGCCCACCGACGGTATGGCATTGGCCAGGGTCTCGGTGTCGACCGTGCGTCCCGTGGCCTTCATTTCCTTGAAATCCGATCCCGCCGAGAACGCCTTGGGGCCCGCGCCACGTACCACGATCGCCCTCACATCGTCGCGCGCCTCGGCCTTTCGCCAGATGTCTGCCAGGGCCGCCTTGTGAGCGGCATCCAACGCATTCAGGCGCTCGGGCCGGTTCAGGGTGACGACAAACACGCCGTCGCCCATGCCTTCGAATTCGATGCTCATCGATGCTCCTTCCATTCCTGCGCGTCGAGACAGGCGTGGAAGGGCATTCTAGGAATAGTTTGTATAGAGCACAACATGTGTTTATTATGAACACATACCGCCCAGGGCCGACAGGCTGCCGCCCATCCATCCATGAACATCCCCACGCTTCTCGAACAGGCCGGCAGGACCTGGCCCGATCGTTGCGCATTGATCGACGCGGATAGCGGCCGGCGCTATGGCTTCCCGGAACTGGTCCGCGCGATATTCGGGTTCTCGCACCGGCTGCTCGCGGCATTCGACACCCGCCCGGGCGACCGCATCGCGCTGCTGGGAGACGCCACGCCCGACTTCCTGTTCGCCGACTACGGCGTCATGAGCGCGGGCCGCGTCAGGGTGTCGCTGGATCCTGCCCTCGATCCGGCCGAGCTGCTGGCCCAGTTGCGCGATTCCGAAGCTCGCGTGCTGCTGTATTGCCCGCCCTACTCCGCGCGGATAGAAGCGCTGGGCCCGGACCTGGAGGCTTGCGGCATCGATGCCCGCCCGCTCGAAAGCCTCGCCCCGGCGCCGGACCCGGCCGGGTCCGGCCCGCCCATCCCGTGCGAACCGGACTGGATCGCGGCGCTGAACTATACGGGCGGCACCACGGGCACGCCCAAGGCAGTCGTGCATACGCACGCCACCTACTGCGCCGCCCTACACAACATCGCCAAGGCGCGGCGCCCGTGGACGGGCGACCGGATGCTCAACGTACGGCCGCTCTGGCCGATCGCGGCAATCTCGCTGCTTGCGCACCTGCTGCAAGGCGGCACGCTGATTCTGGGGTCCCATTTCGATCCTCGGCGCTTCCTCGAACTGGTGGAGCGATACCGGCCGACCTGCACGTCGCTGGTGCCCACGCACCTGGTCCGCATACTTCGGTTGTTGCCGGATGTCCGCGCCGATCTCGGCTCGCTGTCGTGCATAGAAATCGGCGCGGCGGCCATGCCGCCGGAATTGTTCGAACAGGCGGTCTCCGTCTTCGGTCCTGTCTTCTCCGTCATCTATGGCCTGACGGAAGCTCCTTGGACCTGCTATCGTCCCCCGCCCGCCGCCTCGGAACTGCTGGCCGATCCCGCCGGCACGCTCGGCCTGGTCGGGCCTGCCACCGACCTGGCAGAGGTCGCCATCGGCGATGGCCAAGCGCGCCTGCCACCCGGAACGACCGGCGAAGTGTTGATACGCGGCCCCCATGTCATGCGGGGTTACTGGAACCAGCCGGAGCTGACTGCGGCCGTGATCGAAGACGGCTGGTTCCATACAGGCGACCTGGGCTGCCTCGATGTCCAGGGGCGGCTGCGCATACAGGGCCGGGCCAAGGCCGTCATCCGGACCGGCGGCAAGTCGGTGCAGCCCGACGAAGTGGAGCAAGTGCTGTGCAGCCATCCGTGGGTGCTGGAGGCCGCGGTCGTCGGCGTCGCGGATCCCGAATGGGGCGAGATCGTCGCCGCGGCGGTCGTGGCGCGGCCTGGCGCCCGCCTGAACGGCGAGGAACTGGCTGCGCTCTGCCGGGAGCGCCTGTCCTCGCACAAGCGCCCCAAGCGAATGCTGTTCATGGACGCCCTGCCGCGCTCTCACTACGGTAAAGTGTTGACCCGGAAAGTCCAGGACGCGATAGCCGCCTACGGGGCCGTCCGCCGGGATTGAACGCGGCGGCCGCCAGTCCCCCGCGGCGTTTTGCCACCCCTACCCTTATCGAGCGCTAGCCTTGCAGACGACGCCAGAACAACGCCAGTCCGATGCCGACGGCACCGGGCGGGTCCAGTCCATAGACCGTGCCTTCGTGGTGCTGCGCGAACTGGCCACCACGCCCCAAGGCGCCACCGCGCTGGACCTGTCCCGCCGCACGGGCATAGAGCGGACCACGGTACATCGACTGCTCAAGACCCTCGTTCACTGGGGCATGGTCACCGCGGACGACGGTGTCTACGCACTCGGGCCCGAGTGCCTGCTATTCGCCACGGCGCATGCCAGCCGGCTCAACGTGCGCCGGGCGGCGCTGCCGTATGCCGTCGAGTTGCAGGAAAAAGTGCTGCAGGGCCGCTCCGCTCTGGTTTCGATCTCCGTACCGGCGCGCGATCGGGTCATCATCGTCGAACGCATCTGGACACCGCACACGCCGATGAACGTCATCATCGACATCGGCAACCAGTTTCTCATCGACGACTGCGCCAGCGGCAAATCCATTCTTTCGACCTATCCCGACGAGCTCTGCATCGCGACCCTCGGCCAGGCCCGTTTCGACAAGGTCCGCCCCGCGCTGCGCAAGATCCGACAGGCGGGAGGGTTCTGCGCCACCGTGGGACGCTACAAGCGCGGCCTGGCCTCGCTGGCCTGTCCCTTCCGGGGACGGGGCTCGGCGGCGCAAGGTGCCATCGTCGTATCCGGCCTGGACCTCGACGACTGTCTGGACATGGACTCGGCGCTGGCGCAGCACTTGCACCGCGCCTGCGAAAACGTCTCGGCGGCGCTGCAGCACGGCTGAGGCCGCGTTGGCTCAAGCCGCGGGATAGCGGCGCGGACGCAGGCCGGCGTGGAACCAGTTGATCAGAGACACGCCATCGAACACGGGCACGCCGAAGCGTTCGACGATGTCGGCGCTAAACGGCGTCATGTTGGCGCACTCGGACACGATGGCGCCAACGTCGGGATGGCTGCGCAGCAGGCGATCCGCCGCCTCGAGCACCTCGGCGCGCATCTCGCCGTACCGGGAAGCGACGTCGCCGGACTTGATCGCCGTCACGAACACGGAATCGGCAGGCATGCCCTCCACCGGCGTGCCGGCATCCACCCCCACGGCTTCGAGATGCGAAGCATGCAGGCTTTCCTGGCTGAAGGTCAGAATGCCCACCCGCTTGCCCGGCGCGATCAATCGCTCCACCATCGGTACCTGCAACAGGCTGCTGGAGGCCACCGGAACGCCGCACGCGGCAGCCAGCTCCCGCTGGTACAAGGCCAGAAAACCGCAAGTCGTCGCAATGCCGTCCACGCCACCGTCAACCAGGTCCCGCGCCGCGGCCTTGAAATCGTCCAGCAGCCCCGACGATTCGAGGGCCATCATCTTGTCCGGCGTCGCGCCTTCGACGACCCGGTACTGAACAGGGAAGTCCCAGGTTCCCGCATGGCCGACATCGCCGGGCAGCCGGCAGAACCCGGTCTTCACCATCAGGATCCCGACGGTCACGCCGTGGAAAGTTTTCTTGCGCCTAACCACCCTGCTTCCTCCTTCCATCCCGCTTTCCCCGCAGACTCACTTCGGCTCGATCTTCGCATCCGCGACGGCCTGCGCGTATTTCTTGCTCTCCTGCTGGACATAGTTGCCGAATTGCTTGCCGGTGACGGTGCCGGCGACCATCCCTTGCTTGTCGAGCCAGGCCTTGAACTGCGGCGAGCCCAGCACCTTGGTCAAGGCCGCCTGGATGCGGCCGGACACCGGCTCCGGTATGCCGGCGGGCCCCCACATGCCGTACCACGAGACGAAGTCCATGTTCGGCACGCCGGCCTCGCTCAGGGTGGGCACCGAGGGCAGCAACGCGCTACGACGCTCGCCGGTCACTGCAATTGCCTTCAGGCGGCCGGTGCTGACGAAAGGCAGGGTGGTCAGTACGGGATCCATGATCGCACTGAGCTGGCCGCCCACGATGTCGGTCAGCGCCGGTGCGGATCCTTTGTAGATCACCATGGGAATCGACGTGCCGGCGCGGACGTTGAAGGTTTCCATGGCCAGGTGGCCGCCCGAGCCGAATCCCCCGACGCCGAAATTGATCTTGTCCGGATGCGCTTTCGCCTGCTTGATGAAATCGCCCACGGTGTTGATCCCGCTCTGGGGCGAGACGACGAAGACCAGGGGCGTGCTCGCCACCATGCCGATCGGGGTGAAATCCTTGTGCAGATCGAAGCGCTGCTTCTCTTTCATCACCAGCGGATTGACGATGACCGTGCTGGCGGTCAGGAGCAGGACATGGCCATCGGGCTCCGAGCCGGCCACATATTCGGCGCCGATGTTGCCCGACGCCCCGGCGCGGTTCTCGACCACCACCTGCTGGCCGAACTCCTCGGACAACTGCGCGGCAAGCGCGCGGGACAAGGCATCCACGGTTCCGCCAGGCACATAGGGCGCAACGATGCGAACGGGCTTGGTGGGGAACCCCTGCGCCGATACCGCAGCTGCCGTAAAAGCGAATGCCGCGGCGACCGTGCGGACTGCCATTTTCTTCATCACCATCATGAACACTTCCCCCTTGCCGGTTGAAAGGGCCGGACATCTCCCGCAGATACTCCGGGCTTTTCGTCGATTGTTCGCAATATGGACAAGTTGTGCGAATAATGGGTAGGTTATGCGCGTGCCTTTATTCGGTCAACGAATTTCTGGGTAGATGCTTATGGTCACGCCTGCTCGGTCGCCGTGGGCAACAGCGCCGAGAGCGTCTCCAGCGTGTCGGCCTCTTCCACCGGTTTGTCCTGGCGCCAGCGCAGCATGCGCGGAAAGCGCACCGCGATGCCGCTCTTGTGGCGCGTGCTCCGGGCGATGCCTTCGAACCCCAGCTCGAACACCATGGTAGGCGTCACGCTTCGCACCGGGCCGAAGGTTTCCTGCGTGGTCTTGCGCACGATGGCGTCCACCTTGCGGATCTCTTCGTCCGTCAGGCCCGAATACGCCTTGGCGAACGGAATCAGCCGGCGGCCGGCGACTCCCGGGGGCGCATCCCATACCGCGAAGGTGTAGTCGGTATACAGGCTCGCCCGGCGGCCATGTCCCTTCTGCGCGTAGATGAGCACGGCATCCACCGAGTACGGATCGACCTTCCACTTCCACCACAGGCCCACGTCCTTGCTGCGCCCCACGCCGTAGCTGCCGCCCGCCTGCTTGAGCATCATGCCTTCCACGCCGCGTTCGCGGGATCCCTCCCGCAAGCGCGCGTAGTCCTCCCAGCCCGGCTCCTCCAGCAGTGGACTGGACCGCAGCGCATCGACCGCGGTCCGGGCCAGCAGCGCGTCCAGCGCCGCGCGCCGCTCGCGCTGGGGACGCAGCCGCCAGTCTTCGCCTTCCCACTCGAGGAGGTCATAGGCCAGCAGCGCCACGGGTACGTCGCGCAGGATCCGCGGCGTCAGCGTCTTGCGGCCGATGCGCTGCTGCAACTGCGCGAAGGGCTGGACGCGACCTTCCCTGCAGACGACGATCTCGCCGTCAATGACGGTTCCGTCCGGCAATGCCGCGCCCGCCTCCACCAGTTCCGGAAAGCGATCGCTGACCAGCTCTTCGCCGCGCGACCAGAGCCAGGTATCGCCAGCGCGCCGGACCAGCTGGGCCCGGATCCCGTCCCATTTCCATTCCACCAGCCAGTTCGACGGAGGTCCGAGCAGGCGGTCGAAATCCGCGATATCGGCCTGCAGGGCATGGGCGAGGAAAAAGGGATAGGGCATGCCGCCCTGCTGGAGGCCGGAGGGCGCCTCGGCGGCAATCAGGGATTGATAGGCTTGCGCGGAAGGACGAGCGTTGAGATCGGTGTAGCCCACCATGCGCTGGGCGATTTCCTTGGCGTCCACGCCTGCCAGCTCGGCCAGGACGCGTGTCACGAGCAGCCGGGACACCCCCACGCGGAAGCTGCCGGTAATGAGCTTGGTGAAAACCAGCCGGCCGCGCGCATCGAGCCGCCCCCACGCCTCGAGGAGCCTGGGTTTCAACTGTTCGGGCGCCATGCCGCGCAGCGGCAGCAGGCTGTGCTCCATCCAGGCCGCCAGGCTCGCGTCGTCGGCATGCGGCTGCTCGGGCAGCAACAAGGCGATGGTCTCGGCCAGGTCGCCGACAGCCTGGTAGCTCTCGTCGAACAGCCACTCGGGGACGCCGGCGGCCTCGCGTGCGTATTCCTTCAGCAACTTGCCCGGCACCAATTGCCGGGGCTTGCCGCCCGCCAGGAAATACACCGCCCAGGCAGCGTCGGCGGCGCTGGCGCGGCGCAGATAATCCAGCATGGCGGCCCGTTTGCCCAGGCTGGACGTGGTCGATTCGAGCGCGACATACAGGTCGACGAAGGCTTTCATGCGTCGTCCGCTGCAAGAAGGGTTTCGCCGCTGTCCACGTCTTCCTCGTCGCCGTATTCCGTGGCGAATGCCTGCGCCTGCAATCCGCGTTCATTCAGCCAGCGCACCATGGCATGGACGCTGCCATGGGTCACGAAGACCCTTTCGGCGCCGGAGGCCGCGATCGCCCGCTGCAGGCCGGGCCAATCGGCATGGTCGGACAGGACGAATCCCCGGTCGACGCCGCGCCGGCGCCGGTTGCCCCGCACCCGCATCCAGCCGCTGGCGAAACCGTCCGAATAATTCCCGAAGCGCCGCAACCAGGGCGAGCCCTGCGCCGACGGCGGCGCCAATACGAGCGCACGGCGGAGCACGGACTTGTCGCCGATCTCCGCCATTCGCATCGCGGCGGGCAGTTCGACGCCGCCGCGGCGATAGGCGTCATTGAGGGCGGCGACCGCGCCATGCGCGACGATGGGCCCGATGGACGGATCCACGCTTGCCAGGATGCGCTGCGCCTTGCCGAACGCATAGCAGAACAGCACCGAGGCGCGGTCCTCCCGCCGGTTTCGCTCCCACCAGGCATTCACATCGGCGAACAGCGTCTCGTTGGCCTGCCATCGGTAGATCGGCAGGCCGAAGGTCGATTCGGTAATGAAAGTGTGGCAGCGCACGGGCTCGAACGGCGCGCAAGTGGGGTCGGCCTCGAGCTTGTAGTCGCCGGAAGCGACCCAGACCTCTCCCCGGTACTCGACGCGGACCTGGGCGGACCCCAGCACATGGCCGGCCGGGTGCAGCGAGACCCGGACGCCGTCCAGCACCACCTCCTGGCCATAGTCGAGCGGTTGCAGGCGGATGTCGCCCAGCCGGGCCCGAAGCACCGGTTCGCCGGCGGCGGCAGCCAGGTATGCGCCGTGCCCGGCCCGCGCATGATCCGCATGGGCATGCGTGATCACCGCGCGATCGACGGTTCGCCAGGGATCGATATGGAAACGCCCCGGCGGGCAGTACAGCCCCTCTCGGGTGGCGACGATAAGGTCCATCCGCGGGTTCCGGAACCAGATACCTGGAAGATATGAGCGCGCGGCGCCAAAAGACAAGGAGGGCTTGGCAAGAGGACGAGTCGGTTGGTGAGCAGATGTGAACGAAGGCCCGCGCCCCTTTGCTCAGGGAGCGTCTGAGCAAATGCGAAATTCTTGGTTGGGATTCCGGCCGCCGGGCATTATGTTGTCGCCTTCCGTACCGAAAACCTCGCCATGTACACAGTCCTGACCATTACCGGCAGCCCTTCGGCGGCGTCCCGGTCTACCCTGCTCGCGCACACGCTGGAGAAACAATTGGAGCAGGCGGGATACACCGTCCGCTCGCTGCGCGTGCGAGACCTGCCCGCCCAGGCGCTGCTGACGGCCAATACGCAGGATCCCGCCGTCGCGGCCGCCGCGCGCTCGCTGGCCTCGGCCGATGCCGTGGTCGTCGCCACCCCCATCTACAAGGCGGCCTACAGCGGCATCCTCAAGGCGTTCCTCGACGTCCTTCCGCAGACGGCGCTGCAAGGCAAGGTCGTCCTGCCGCTGGCAACGGGAGGTTCGCCGGCCCATCTGCTGGCGGTCGACTATGCGCTCAAGCCCGTGCTTGCGGCGCTGGGAGCAAGACACATACTGAGCACGGTCTATGCGACCGACGCCCAGATAGGCGGCGATTCGGTAACCGGGTATGTATTGTCGGCCGACATCTTCGACCGGCTGCAGGCTGGCGTCCGTGAACTGGAATCCAGCCTGTCCTGGACCCGGCGGCGGCAGGAAGCCGCCGCCGGGGAAGTGCGCGAACGGCTCTATGCGTGAAGGGGGAGCCGGCTCGGCCGCTCCGCCGCAGGACATGGGTCAATCACCGACGATCTTGCGTTCGCGGATGATGGCGCCGAAGCGCTTGGCGTCGTCCTCGGCACGGGCATGGAACTGCTCAGGCGTCATCGGCGCCGGGTCGCCGCCCATGGACACCAGGCGCTCGCGGAACGCCGGCGTACTGATGATCTTGTTGATCTCCGTATTCAGCCGGGTGACGATTTCCTTGGGCGTGCCGGCCGGTGCATAGAAGCCGAACACGGTATCGGCATCGAAACCCTTCAGCCCCGCTTCGTCGAGCGTCGGCACGTTGGGGAACAGCGGCGAACGCGTCAGGCTGCCCACGGCCAGCATGTTGAGCTTGCCCGACTGCACGTGCTGCATCGCGATGCCGGGGTCGAACGAGAAGTCGATCTGGCCCGCCAGGAGGTCGACCAGAGCGGGCGCGGCCCCGCGATAGGGAACGTGTACGGCGCTCACGCCCGCCTGGCTCTGGAACATCTCGGCCGCCAGGTGCGGCGAGCTGCCGTTGCCGGGGGTACCGTAGGTCAGCTTGCCGGGATTGGCCTTCAGGTAGGCAATGAAGGACTTGATGTCGGAGGGCAGCTTGCCCGGCTTGGTCACCAGGAACACCTTGACCTTGGCGGCCGCGGCGACCGGATCCAGGTCCTTGATGGGGTCGAACGACATCTTGGGATAGATGAAGGGATTGACCGACACCATGCCGCCGGAGCTCATCAGCAGCGTATAGCCGTCGGGCGCGGCACGGGCCACGGCCTCGCCGCCGATGTTGCCGCCCGCCCCGCCTTTGTTCTCCACCACCACGGGCTGGCCCAGCGCTTCCTGCAACGGCCCGGTGATGGCGCGGGCGATCTGGTCCGCCGCGCCGCCCGGCGGGAAATTGACCACTACCTTCACCGGCTTGGTGGGCCACGACTGGGCCGCGGCGCCGAACGCCATGGCGCATCCCAGCGCGAGCACGCCCAGTTTGGCCGCGAAGGCCCGCTTGCCTGCTTGACGGTTCATGTTTGTCTCCTGTCTTGTCATGAACGAACACGGACCCCCTTCGTCCGTGCCGGCCGCCGCGGCGGCCGGCGCACCGGGGGGTCAGAACGGATAGTGCCGAGGCGTGGTCTGCACGGTGATCCAGCGCAGCTCGGTGAACTCGTGGATGCCGGCGTTGCCGCCGAAACGGCCGATGCCGCTGGCCTTGACGCCGCCGAACGGCATCTGCGCCTCGTCATGGACCGTGGGACCGTTGATGTGGCAGATGCCGGACTCGATGCGCTTGGCCACTTGCATCGCGCGCGCGATGTCGCGTCCGAACACCGCGGAGGACAGCCCGTATTCGGTATCGTTGGCGCTCTCGATGGCGGCGTCGACGCCGCTGACCCGCACCACGGCCTTGACCGGGCCGAAGGACTCCTCGCTGTAGATCTTCATCTCGGGCGTGACGCGATCGATGAGCGTGGCGGGCATCAGCGTGTTCTCGGCCTTGCCGCCGCACACCAGCACGGCGCCCTTGGCGAGCGCGTCGTCGATCATGGCGTTGCAGCGCTCGACCGTGCTCATGTCGACGACCGAGCCGAGCACCGCCGGGCCCTTGCGCGGATCCTGCAGCGGCAGCGACTTGGCCTTGGCCACGAACTTGGCCACGAACTCGTCGGCGATTTTCTCGTCGACGATGATGCGTTCGGTGGACATGCAGATCTGGCCGGAATTGGCGAACGCGCCGAAGGCCGCGGCATTGACGGCGGCGTCCAGGTCGGCGTCGTCCAGGATGACCAGCGGCGCCTTGCCGCCGAGCTCCAGGACCACGGGCTTGAGATACTTGGCGCACGTCTGGGCGATGATCTTGCCCACCCGGGTCGAGCCGGTGAAGTTCACGCGCCGCACCGCGGGATGCGCGACGGCGGCCTCGACCACCGGGCCCGCGTCGGCCGGCGCATTGGTGATGAAGTTGACCACGCCCGGCGGAAAACCGGCCTCGTTGAGCGCCTCGACGATCAGGCCGTGCGTGGCGGGGCAGAGCTCCGAGCCCTTGAACACTACCGTATTGCCACATGCCAGCGGCACGGCAAGCGAGCGCACGCCCAGGATGACGGGCGCGTTCCAGGGCGCGATCCCCAGCACTACGCCGGCGCCCTGGCGCACCGCCATGGCCAGGCTGCCCGGCACGTCGGACGGGATGACTTCGCCGCTGATCTGCGTGGTCAGCGCCGCGGCTTCCTGCAGCATGCCGGCGGCCAGGTGCACGTTGAAGCCGGCCCACATGGCCGATGCGCCGGTCTCGGCCGCCATCGCCTCGACAAACGCATCGTTCTTGGCCTCCAGGGCCTGCGCGGCCTTGAGCAGCAGCGCGCGGCGCTCGCCGGGGCCGGTATCGCGCCAGCTTTCGAAAGCGCGCGCCGCCGCATCGACGGCCTTGACCATGTCTTCGGGCGAAGCGGCCGGCGCCTTGGTAGCAACCGAGCCGTCCAGCGGGTTGCGACGCTCGAAGGTCGCGTCCCGGGAGGCCGCCGCAGATTTGCCGTCGATCAGCATGGCTATTGTTTTCATATCAGTCTCCTGCTCTGGGTAGGGATAGGCGAAGCGGAATCAGGCGATTTCCACGTCCACCAGGATGGGAACCGGCGATGCCAGCGCTTGGCGCAGCATATCCGGCAGCTTGGCGGGATCCGACACCCGTACGCCCTCGCAGGCGAGACCGCGCGCCAGCGACACGAAATCGAGATCCGGCAGGTCGGTGCCGGCGAGCGGGTCTTCGGGCTTGAAGCCGAACGTGGGCGCGAATTCCGTCAATGCAGCATAGCGCCGGTTGTTCAGGATGACGAAAGTAATGGGCAGCTTGAGCTGGGCAGCGGTCCAGAGCGCCTGGATGGAGTACATGCTGGAGCCGTCGCCGATCAGCCCGATCACCTTGCTCTGCGGCTTGGCGAGCGCCACGCCCACGGCCGCGGGCATGCTGTAGCCCAATCCGCCGCTGCACATGGTGTAGAAGGTCTCGCTCTGCAGCATGGGCAAGTACTTGTGCATGACCGGGCGGGCGCTGGGCGATTCCTCCACCACGATAGAGGCCGGATCGCGCACCTCGGCCAGCGTCTGCAGCACATACGCCACGGACATGGGCGAGGAGGGCTCGGCGCGCGGCAGCGGCGCGCGCGGCGCCGGCAGTTCCCGCACCGGAGCCGCGGTACGTTGGAGCAATTCCCGCACGCCCAGGCTGATGCTGCCCACCGCCGCCGTGCCCACGGGCGCCCAGGCGGCGACGTTGGGGTCGTCGGTCAGCTGCAGCAGCGTCGCGCCAGGGGGCACGTGGGGGCCGAAGCCTTCGACGTGATAGGTGAAGGCCGGCGCGCCGATCACGAAGACGCAGTCGTAGCCGCCCAGCAGCGAGACGATCTTCTCGCGGATGGCCGGCAGGAATCCCATGAATTGCCGGTGGTCTTCGGGGAACCCGCAGCGGCCCGACATGGGGGCCACCCATACGCCGGCCTTGTGGCGCTCGGCCAGTTCGACCACGTCGTCCCAGGCGCCGTCGCGGTCGACCGCCGCGCCGATCACGAATGCCGGACGGCGGGCCTTGTCCAGGGCCTGGGCGATCTCGGCCATGACGTCCGGGTCGGGCCGCAACAGCTTGCCGACGCGGCGCGCGGCGACGGGCTCGCACTGGCGCGACCAGTCGTCGGCCGGCACCGAGATCAGCACCGGACCGCAGGGCGGCTGCATGGCGATGTAGTAGCCGCGCGCGATGGCCAGCGGCACGTCTTCGGCGCGGGCCGGCTCGCAACTCCACTTGACGTAGGGCTTGGGCAGCTCGGTGGCCTGGGCCGAGTACAGGAAGGGATCGAACGGAAGGATGGAGCGGGCCTGCTGGCCCGCCGTGATGACCAGCGGCGTACGGTTCTTGTATGCCGTGAAGATGTTGCCCATGGCGTTGCCGACGCCGGCCGCCGAGTGCAGGTTGATGAACGAGGCGTTGCGGCGGGCCTGGGCGTAGCCGTCCGCCATGCCCACGACCACGCCCTCGTGCAGCCCCAGCACGTAGCGGAAATCGCTGGGGAAATCGAGGAACAGCGGCAGCTCGGTCGATCCCGGGTTGCCGAAGATGGTGGTCATGTCGAAAGCGCGCAGCAGGTCGAGCACCGCTTCGCGGACAGTCGTGGTGGTTCCGGGATGGGCGCCGGCCTTGACCGGGCTGGATGGCGTCATGAATCGTCTCCGGGGTTGGTATTCCGGGCATGGCCCGGCGAATCACGCAAGTATGGCAAGCTCACCCCTTGCCTGAACATTGCTTTTTAGCGAAAAAGTCATTACCTTTTGGCATGACCTTCGACATACGGCAGCTCAATGCTTTTCTCGCCGTCGTCCAGCATGGATCGCTGGGGCGCGCGGCGCAGACGCTCAACGTCACCCAGCCGGCCCTGAGCCGCACGATACGGCGCCTGGAGGACCAGATCGGCGCTCCGCTGTTCGAGCGCTATTCCACCGGCATGATGCTGACCAGTTTCGGCCAGGCGCTGCTGCCGCATGCCACGCTACTGCAGCGCGAGGCCGAACAGGCGACCGAGGAACTCAACGCGTTGCGGGGACTGGCGCGCGGCACCATCCGGGTGGGCGCCGTGGCCAGCGCCGTCAGCCTCGTGCTGCCTATCGCCATAGGACGGGTGCTGGCGCAATGGCCCAATCTGCAGGTGCACGTCGTCGAAGGCGTCGGCGACCTGCTCACCGACGCCCTGCTCACCCACGATATCGACCTCGCCATCGGGGTGTCCATGCCCGGCACCACCGAAATCAGCGTCGTACCCGACTGCGAATGGCACGACACCAGCCAGATCATCGCCGCGGCCTCGCACCCGCTGCGCAAGCGCGCCCGCCTGAAGCTGGAGGACACGGTGGACCACAAGTGGGTCCTGCCGCCGCGCGGGACGGCTCCATTCGAGGAGCTCACGCGGCTGTTCGCCTCGCGCGGCCTGCCGCTGCCGGACGTCGTCGTGGAAACGCGCTCCATCATTGCCATCAAGAGCATGGTCGCGCATGCGGGCTTCCTGAGCTGGATGCCGCAGCCCATGTACGAGGCCGAGCGCGCGGCCGGCATGGCCGATACGCTGCACATTCCCGGCGTCGGCCTGCAGCGCAGGCTGATGGTATTCCGCCGCAGCAAGGGGATTCTTCCCCAACCCGCGGTCAAGCTGCTGGACGAGCTTCGCTTGATCGCCGCGGAAGGGCCGCTATAGCTTCCTTACGTGCCATGGCCCTCGGCTTGCAGGGCGGCATCGACGGCTTCGATCCAGTGCAGGACCGGCGTATCGGTGCCGCCCTGCAAGTGGGCGAGGCAGCCGATATTGGCGGACAGAATCACGTCCGGTTCGGTTTTACGGATCGCCTCGAGCTTGCGGTCGCGCAGTTCGCCGGCGATCTCGGGTTGCAGCACCGAGTATGTGCCGGCGGAACCGCAGCACAGGTGGCTGTCGGCGAAAGGCTGGAGCGCAAAGCCCAGCTTCGCCAGCAGGTTTTCGGTAAGCGGCCGCAGGCCCTGCCAATGCTGCAAGGTGCACGGGGGATGAAAGGCAGGACGCGCGGGAAGGCGGCCGGCCAGCCTGGGCGCCAGCTCGCCGGCATGCGGCGCGAGGATTTCCGCCACGTCGCGCACCAGCGCGGACACGCGCTCCGCCTTGGCGGCGTAGGCCGGATCGTCCTGCAAATGGTGGCCATATTCGCGTACGGTAGCGCCGCAGCCCGAGGCGTTCATCACGATGGCTTCGACACGGCCGGCCGCTATGTCGGGCCACCACGCGTCGATGTTGGCGCGCATTTGCGCCAGCGCCGCCGCCTGCTGGTTCAAATGGAAGCGCGCCGCGCCGCAGCAGCCCGAACGGGGCGCGACACGGGCCGAAATGCCGACCGCATCGAGCACGCGCAGCGTGGCGGCATCGATGGCCGGCATCATGGACGGCTGCACGCAGCCTGACAGCATGAAGACCTCGCGGGCGTGCGTGCGGCGCGGCAGGGCGCCGGGTGCCCGGCGCGGCGGCACCTTGGCGGCCATGGCGGCGGGCAGCATAGGACGCAGCGACTGGCCCGCGCGCATCGCGGCCCCGAACAGCGGCGATGCCAGCGCCCTGCCGAGGACGGCGCGCTTGACCTGGTCTCCGGGTTCGCGCTCGACGCGAGTCTCGACCAGGCGGCGGCCGATGTCGATCAACTGGCCGTACTGCACGCCCGACGGGCACGTGGTCTCGCAATTGCGGCAGGTCAGGCAACGGTCCAGATGCAGCTGCGTGCTGGCCGTCACTTCGTTGCCTTCGAGCATCTGCTTGATCAGGTAGATGCGGCCGCGCGGGCTGTCGAGCTCGTCGCCCAGCACCTGATAGGTCGGACAGGTGGCGGTGCAGAAACCGCAATGCACGCACTTGCGCAGGATGGCCTCGGCACGCTTGCCGTCGGGCGTATCCTTCATTGATTCCATAAGCCGGGTTTGCATGAAGCGTTGCTCGCGTCTGGGGCCTAGAGGTCGGGGTACATGCGGCCGGGATTGAACACGCCGTCCGGATCGAATTCGTTCTTCAGGCGCCGGTGGATGGTCGCGACGGCGGGCGGCAGCGGATGGAAGACGCCCGAAGCGCGGGCCTCTTCGGTGGACGAGGCGCGAAACAGGGTGGCGTGCCCGCCGGCCCGCACCGCGGCCTTGCGCACGGCGTCCACCGCCAGCGGGCCGCCCAGCCAGCGTTGCGCGCCGCCCCATTCGATCAGCGTCGAGCCCAGCCCAAGCGCCGGCGCGGTGGAGGGAACGGACAGGCGCCACAGCGGCCGCCGCGTCAGAAAGGGATGGGTATGATCGCGCAGGGCCCGCCACCATGCCGTCGCCACCGCGTCCGGCAATGGCTCGCCGCCGAGCCTTTTCGCCGCGGCGGCGACTGCCACGCCGGCGCCGGAAAGCCGCACCGTCAGGCGGCCCTTTCCGTCCGCATCGGTATCCCATGCGCTCGCGCTGATCGGCAGTGCCTGCCCGCCCCAGGCGTTCATCTGCCGCAGGGCGCCCTCCTCGTCCATCGCGAACCGCAGCGTGGTCTCGGCAGCCGGCCTGGGCAACACTTTCAAGGACGCCTCCAGTATCACACCCAGCGTGCCGAGCGAACCGGTTACCAGGCGCGTGACATCGTAGCCCGCCACATTCTTCATGACCTCGCCACCGAACCGCAACACCCGGCCCTGGGCATCGAGCAGCCGGACCCCGAGCACGAAATCGCGGACCGACCCCGCGCTGGCGCGGCGCGGGCCCGCCAGCGCCGCCGCCACGCAGCCGCCCAGCGTGGCGCAGCCGCCGAAATGCGGCGGTTCGAACGCCAGCATCTGGCCCTGGCTGGCCAGCATGGCCTCGATCTGCGTCAACGGCGTGCCGGCACGGGCGGTCACCACCAGTTCGGAGGGCTGGTAGTCGACTACGCCGGCGTAGGGCGACATGTCCAGCACCGCCTCATGCTCGACCGGCAAGCCGTAGAACGACTTGCTTCCTCCGCCACGGATATACAGCCCCTTGCCGGCCGCATTGGCCAGCAGCACGCGAGCGCGAAGATCGGACAACAGCACGTCCATGAATGGAATCGTCTCCGGAACGGGCGCGTGCCCCCGCGGGGCGGCACCCTGGCTTTCAAAAACGGGGGATCTCGGGAAAGCGGACGGCGCCGCGATGGACGTGCCGCTGGCCATACTCGTTGCACCGGGCCAAGGTCGGAATGGCCTTGCCGGGATTGAGCAGGCCCGCGGCGTCGAACGCATGCTTGACGCCGAAGAAGACGTCCAGTTCCTCGCGCGCGAACTGGACGCACATCTGGTCGATCTTCTCGGTGCCCACGCCGTGCTCGCCGGTGATCGTGCCGCCCACCTCGACGCAAAGCTCGAGGATCTCCGCGCCGAAACGCTCGGCCCGCTCCACCTCGTCCAGGTCGTTGGCATCGAACAGGATGAGCGGGTGCAGGTTGCCGTCCCCGGCATGGAAGACATTGGCGCAGCGCAGGCCGTACTTGTGCTCCATCTCGGTGATCGCCGCCAGGACACGGCCCAGGCAGCGCCGCGGGATGGTGCCGTCCATGCAATAGTAGTCGGGGGAAATCCGCCCCGCCGCCGGAAAGGCGTTCTTGCGCCCGGCCCAGAACAACAGCCGCTCGGCCTCGGAGCACGACACCTGCAGCCGCGTGGCGCCGCATCGGGCGAACAACGCCTCGATGCGCGCGATCTCGTCGGCCACCTCCTCTTCCGTTCCGTCGGATTCGCACAGGAGAATGGCGGCAGCCTCGAGGTCGTAGCCCGCGCAGACGAATGGCTCGACCATGTGGACGGCGCGCTGGTCCATCATTTCGAGGCCGGCCGGGATGATGCCCTCGGCGATGACGCCCGCCACGGCCTCGCCGGCCGCTTCGATCGACGCGAAACTGGCCATCACGACGCGCGCCACGGCGGGCTTGGGAATGAGCTTGACGGTGACTTCGGTCACGATGCCCAGCATGCCTTCGGACCCGATGATGAGCGAGAGCAGGTCCAGTCCCGGCGCATCGAGCCCGGCGGCGCCCAGCTCGAGCACTTCCCCGTCCACGGTCACCACCCGCGCGGCCATGACGTTGTGCACCGTGAGCCCGTACTTCAGGCAATGCACCCCACCCGAGTTCTCCGCCACGTTGCCGCCTATGGTGCAGGCGATCTGGCTGGAAGGATCGGGCGCATAGTAGAGCCCGTAAGGCGCGGCGGCCTCGGAAATGGCGAGGTTGCGCACTCCCGGCTGCACGACCGCCTGGCGCGCCTGCGGATCGATCCTCACGATGCGATTGAACTTCGCCATGCCCAGCAGCACCCCTTCGGCATGCGGCATGGCTCCTCCTGACAGGCCCGTCCCCGCGCCGCGCGCAACCACCGGCACGCCCAGCCGCTTGCACAACCGCAAGACATCCCGGACCTGCTCCTCGGTCTCCGGCAAAACCACCACCATGGGCAGTTGGCGATACAGCGACAGTCCGTCGCACTCGTACGGACGCGTGTCTTCTTCCCGGAAAAGCACGCAGTGATGGGGAAGCACATCGCGCAACGCCTGCACCACCTCGACCTGGCGCTCGGCTGCGATCGGGTCCAGCCCGATTTCTGTTGGGGCGTTCATGCACCGTCTCCAGTAATCCATGAAGATAGCGTGCACCCACAGCGGCCAACAGCGTAGAAACCCCTATGAAGGGATGCCCACCCCCTCGCGCTTCGCGCTCCCCCTCCAAGGGGCGGCGCTGGCGGACCGGCAAAGCCGGATCCGCGGCGCCCTGGGGTACTCCAGGCTGGCGGGGAACGGCGATTCTGCCCTCCGTCTTCGCGTAACCGCGGAGCACTTGTGCCTGCCTTCTACGCTGGCAGCCAGCAAAGCACGGACGTCCCACCCCAAGAAAGCGGTACTAGACCCAGGATGCGGTGGATCCGGCTCCGCCGGTCCACCCGCATCGCCCTCTTGAGGGGGGCGCGCGTCAGCGCGGAGGGGGGGGTAATACCTTCCCGGGGTTGAGAATATTCAGCGGATCGAAAGCCTGCTTGATCTGGCGCATCAGCGCGAGCGCGTCTTCGCCGTGCTCTTCGCCCATGAACTGCATCTTGTGCAGGCCCACGCCGTGCTCGCCCGTGCAGGTGCCGTCCATGTCGAGCGCGCGCCGGACCATGCGTCGGTTGATGGCCTCGGCTTCGGCCCATTCGGCTTCGCTGTCGGGATCGAGCAGCATCTGCACGTGGAAGTTGCCGTCCCCCACGTGCCCGACCACGCAAGTGGGAAAGCTGGCGCGGGCCAGGTCTTCGTTGGTTTCGCGGATGCAATCGGCCAGGCGGGAGATGGGCACGCATACGTCGGTGCTGGAGGCGCGCGCGCCGGGGCGCAGCTGCAGCGTGGCGAAATATGCATTGTGGCGCGCCGCCCAGAGCCGATTGCGGTCTTCCGGGTGCACGGCCCATTCGAAATCCATGCCGCCATGCTCGCGCGTGATTTCCTGGACCAGCGTGGCCTGCTCCTCGACCCCGGCCGGGCTGCCGTGGAATTCGAACAGCAGCAAGGGGGTCTCGCGCAGGGTCAGCTTGCTGTAGAGGTTGAGCGCACGCACGGTGGCCGTGTCCAGCAGTTCCACCCGGGCCACGGGGATGCCCATCTGTATGGTCTGGATCACTGCGGCGACGGCCGCGTCCACGCTGGGAAAATTGCAGACGGCCGCGGACACCGCCTCGGGCTGGGGATACAGGCGCACGGTGACTTCGGTGATGATCCCCAGCGTCCCCTCGCTGCCGATGAAAAGGCGGGTCAGGTCGTAGCCCGCCGAAGACTTCTTCGCCCGGCGCGCAGTGCGGATGACCTTACCCTGCGCGGTGACTACCGTCAGCGACAGGATGTTGTCGCGCATCGTGCCGTAGCGCACCGCATTGGTGCCGGAGGCCCGTGTGGCCGCCATGCCGCCGAACGACGCGTCGGCGCCCGGATCGATGGGGAAGAACAATCCGGTATCGCGGATTTCGTTATTGAGTTGCTTGCGGGTGACGCCCGCTTGTACCGTGACGGTGAGGTCGTCGGGCCTGACCGACAGCACGCGGTTCATGCGCGATACGTCGAGCGTGATGCCGCCCTCGACCGCCAGCAGGTGTCCCTCGAGCGAAGACCCGGAACCATAGGCGATCAGCGGGACGCCATGCGCCGCGCAGGCATTGACGGCGGCCACGACGTCCTCGGTGCTTTCGGCGAAGACGACCGCGTCGGGCGGCACCGCCGGGTAGGGGGACTCGTCCCGGCCATGGTGCTCCCTGACCGCCTGGCCGAGCGACAGGCGGTCGCCGAAATGGACGGCAAGCGCGTCGAGACAGGCCTGGGGCACGGCGCGACGCAAGGAAGGCGGCAAAGCGGGGGCGTTCATGGCAATCCGGCAAATGAATGAATGATGGGATTTTACGCCCGCCCGACGGACCGGCCGCTGACTACAATGCCGACACGGCATGCAGCCGCGGGTGCGCGCCGGCAATACGGGAGCAATCATGGGGAATCGACTCAGTGTCATCGCCACGCGCACGGGCGACGACGGCACCACGGGGCTGGCCGATGGCGAGCGCCTCGCCAAGGACGCGCCGCGCATCGTCGCCATCGGCGACGTGGACGAGCTCAACAGCGCGCTCGGCCTGCTGGCGACAGAAGCCTTGCCTCCGGAAATGGCCGGTGACCTGCTGGACGTCCAGCACGACCTGTTCGACCTGGGCGGCGAGCTCAGCATGCCGGGGCAAACCCTGTTGCAGCCGGCACGGGTCGCGCACCTGGACCGACTGCTGGCCGACTACAACGCGCGGCTCGCGCCGCTGCGCGAGTTCGTCCTGCCCGGCGGCAGCCGGGCCGCAGCACTGGCCCACATGGCGCGAACCGTCTGCCGCCGCGCCGAGCGCAGCGTCGTCGCACTGGCCCGGACCGGAATCGTCCAGCCGCCGGTGCGCCAATACCTGAACCGGCTGTCGGACCTATTGTTCGTGCTTGCCCGGGTCATCAACCAGGATGCCGGCGTGCCCGAGGTCCTGTGGCGTTCGGAGAGGACGCGGGGCAAGTAGGCCATGCCCCCGGGGCGCGGCCGCCGGCCTGTCCCGCTATCCGGGCAAAGTCCTACTTCCCGCTGCTCGTCGCCACCAGGCGCCGGGCCTGCACCGCCTGCGCCAGGCGCTCGAGCACGCGCACCGAGGTGTCCCAGTCGATGCAGCCGTCGGTGATGCTCTGGCCGTACACCAGCGGCTTGCCGGGGACGAGATCCTGCCGGCCGGCGACCAGGTGGCTTTCCACCATCACGCCGATGATGCGGTTGTCGCCCGATTCGATCTGGCCCGCGACATCGTCGATCACCTGCGGCTGGTTCTCCGGCTTCTTGCTGCTGTTGGCGTGGCTGGCATCGATCATCACCCGCTGCGCCAGCCCGGCCTTGGCCATGTCCTGGGCGGCGGCCTCCACGCTGGCGGCGTCGTAGTTCGGAGCCTTGCCGCCGCGAAGGATGACGTGGCAATCCTCGTTGCCGTTGGTCGAAACGATGGCCGACACGCCGCCCTTGGTCACGGACAGGAAATGGTGCGGCTGCGAGGCCGCCTTGATGGCGTCGACCGCGATGCGGATGTTGCCGTCGGTGCCGTTCTTGAAACCCACCGGACACGACAGGCCGGACGCCAGTTCGCGATGGACCTGGCTTTCGGTGGTGCGGGCGCCGATGGCTCCCCAGGAGACGAGGTCGGCGATGTACTGGGGTGTGATCATGTCCAGATATTCACACCCCGCAGGCAGCCCGCGGGCGTTGATCTCCAGCAGCAACTGGCGCGCGGTGCGCAGGCCCTTGTTGATGTTGAAGCTGCCGTCCAGGTCGGGATCGTTGATCAGCCCTTTCCAGCCCACCGTGGTGCGGGGCTTTTCGAAGTACACCCGCATGATGATTTCCAGCTCGCCGGCGAAGCGGTCGCGCTCGGCCTTCAGGCGGGAGGCGTATTCCAGCGCGGCCTCGGTGTCGTGAATGGAACACGGCCCGATCACCACCGCCAGCCGGTCGTCCATGCCGTGCAGGATGCGGTGCAAGGCTTCCCGGGCGTTGTAGACCGTGTCGGAAACGTCAGTGGTGCAGGGAAACTCGCGCATCAGGTGCGAAGGCGGAGCCAGCTCCTTGATTTCTCGAATGCGCAAGTCGTCGGTGTTGTGGGACACGATCCTCTCCTGGATTTCAGTGATGTCTGTTCGGCATGTTTGTCGATGGTTCGCCCCTTGCTGCATCGTCCAGGCACAAAAAAAGCCGCCAGGACGCTGGCGGCTTTTTTGGGGCAGGAATCCGTTAGATACGACGCTTCCTTTCCTCCGCCAGCGGCTTCGGAAAACCAAAAAAGTAAAAGTAGTAGGAAGCGTAGTTCATGAAATATATCGTAGCAGGGGTCGGCCGCTTGGGCAAGTGGCAGGCACCTTTCTTGCGGACGCCCCCCGCGCGACGCGGCAGCCCCCCCGAGGCGCCGCCCCCGCGAGGAGCCCCCATGGCCACGCATGTTTCTTCCTGGGCGCCGCCCCGCCGGCGGCGCTCCCGGCTCGTGTTCTATGCGCTGGCGGCCGCCGTCTTGTGGTTCGGCTGGCCCATCGTCCGGCCGGCGCTGGAGATCCCGCTTTACGGCCTGCGGCTGGCCGCGATGCCGGCGCCGGAGCGCCTGCCCGTGCCCGTCCAGGGCATCCGGCCGCGGGACCTGCGCGATACCTGGAACGCCCCGCGCGCCGACGGCCGGCGCCACGAAGGCATCGACATCTTCGCCCGCCGCCATACCGCCGTGCTGTCCGCGACCGAAGGCATCGTGACGCGGGTCGGCCAGAATTCGCTCGGCGGCAACACCGTATGGGTAATGGGCCCGGGCCGGCAAATGCACTACTACGCGCACCTGGAGCGCTATGCCGACGTGCGGCCGGGCCAGCGCATCCAGGCGGGGATGCCGCTGGGCTACGTGGGCAACAGCGGCAACGCCCGCGGCACGCCCCCGCACCTGCACTACGGCATCTATGCGCCAGGGGGCGCCATCAATCCCTATCCGCTCCTGGCTGGCCGTTGACGCCCGGTCTCGGGCGCCGCAGCCAGAGATAGACGCCGCTTCCCAGCACCACGATGGTCGCCAGGGTGAACGCCGCCCAGGCCAGCTTGAGCCCCAGCCCCGCAAAATCCCCGTAGTGCAAGGGGCCCGATATGCGCAGCGCGGCCACGTAGGCCGGCATGTCCCGCTTGGCCGCGAACGCGCCCGTTTCGGCGTCCACCAGCACGGGCGTGATCAGCCGGGAGACGAACATGCCCTCGCCGCGCATGAAAACGGCATAGTGGCGCGGCCCCGCGAGCGGCGTTCCGGGAAAGGCGACGAAGGCCAGCTCCTTGCCCGGCGCCTCGGCCCGGGCGAGCGCCACGGCCTGGTCCACCGAAGCCAGGACGCGGGCCGGCCCCTGGCCGCTCCAGGGCTGCGTCATCGCGGCCAGTTCCGTCGCCTGCCACAGGCCGTAGACAGGCTTGGACAAGGCCAGCAGCACGCCGGTCAGGCCGACCAGCAGCATCCAGACCAGGGCCAGCATGCCGAGCAGGTTATGCAGGTCCAGCCACTTGATGCGCGCCGAGCGGCCCAGGCGCACCTTGCCGAAAGGAACCTTGGCGAGGATGGGTGCGTAGACGACCACGCCCGACACGATGGACACGGCGAACAGCACGCCCATCGCGGCAAGAATCAGCGAACCGGGCAAGCCCGCGAACATGTCGGTATGCAGCTTGGCCAGCAGCCGCATCAGGTTGCTGCGCAGCGAACCTTCGTGCACCAGCTCGCCCGTGCGCGCGTCGTAGGTGAACAAGGCGCCGCCCGCCGCCGTGCCGGGCGGGCTGACCGACACGAACAGCGCGGGCTCTTCGTCGTCGGCGGTCAGGAAGCGCACCTGGGCGCCGGGACGCCGCGACAGCGCATCGGCCAGGATGCCGTCGAGCGGCGCCCGGGGCGCGGGTTCGGCCATCGCGGGCAGGTCCAGGTCGGCGCCCAGGGCATGGTCGATCTCATGGCCGAAGATGAGCGGCAGCCCCGTCAGGCACAGCATCAACAGGAACAGCGTGCAGATGAGGCTGCTCCACCGGTGCACGCCGTACCACGCGGCCAGCCGGCGCGCCGGCCGGACCGGCGCCGGGGAGGAAAGAACCCTCATTGGCCGGGCCTCACCAGCGATAGGTGGCGGTGGCGAGCACCGTGCGCCGGTAGCCGTAGTAGCACGTCGTCGCGCTGCCGCAGGAGCCGATGTACGACTTGTCGAACAGATTGCTGGCGTTCAGGCTGAAGCGCCAGTGCCTGTCGAGCTGGTAATGCAGGGCCGCATCGAACAAGGCCACGGCCCCGACCTTGAAGGTATTGCCGGCGTCGCCCCAGGTCGACCCCATGTAGCGCACGCCGGCGCCGAACCCCAGCCCCTGCAGCGGCCCGCCGCGCAAGGTGTAGTCCGCCCACAGGGATGCCATGTGGCGCGGGCGGTTGGTCGGCGTCTTGTGCAGATCGGCCGCGTTGCTGCGGGTGACCTCCATGTCCATGTAGGTATAGGCGCCCAGCAGCTTGAGCCCGTTGTCGAACTCGAACGCGCCTTCGAGCTCCAGCCCCCGCGAGCGGATTTCGCCGGTCTGCACGCGCGCGCTGGGGCCGTGCGAAAGATCCGGATCCGCCGTCAGGACATTCTGCTGCCGCAAATCGTAGACCGATGCGATCACGTAGCTTTCCGAGCCTGCCGGCTGGTACTTGACCCCGATCTCGGTCTGCTTGCCGGTGGTGGGCTTGAACGGCGTGCCCGCGTAGTCGGTGCCGGCCTGCGGCTGGAACGAGGTGGAATGGCTCACATACGGAGCCAGGCCGCTGGGGCTGCGATAGACCATGCCCAGGCGATAGGTGAAGTCGCTCTGGTCCACGGGCGTATTGGTGCCCGTGGCGGCGCCGGTCGCGGCCACGACCCGCTCGGACAGCGTGTCGGAACGTGCCCAGTCCTTGCGGGCGCTCGCCACCAGTATCCAGCGCTCGCCGAACTTCATCTGGTCCTGCGCATAGATGCCGAGCTGGCGCTGGTTCTGGTCCGCGCGGGTGAACGAAGGAATGGGATTGATGCTCTGCCCGTATTCGGGCGAGAACGGATCGAGCAGCCCCAGCCCGGCGCCGACCGTGCCGTAGCCCTGGGATTCCTTGAATTTCGCCCGCTGGTAGTCCAGCCCGACCAAGGCCGTATGCCTGACCGGCCCGGTGCCGAAGTCGGCCTGCAGCTGGTTGTCGAGCACCACACTGTCGAGCTTGCCTTCGTCCCGCAGAGAGGCTCGGCGCAGATGGGTCTGCGCGGCCGAGGACCAGCCCACGGCGTAGACGCCGGTGTAGTCGAGATCGCTGCGCATGTAGCGGGCGTTCTGCCTGAACACGAGCGCATCGCTGAAACGGTGCTCGAACTGGTAGCCCAGCGAGTACTGCTTGCGATCAAAGGTGTTGTAGCCCGGTTCGCCGGAAAAGAACGACGACGGAATGGTGCGGCCGTCCACGGTGGGTATGAGCGTCCCTTCGCGCGGCAGGAAGTTGATCAGGGTTCCCTGCTTGTCGTGCTGGTAGCTGGCCAGCAGCGTGAGGCGGCTGCGCTCGGACAGCTTCAGGTCCAGCGAGGGCGCGAGGAACACCCGGTTGTCGCGCGCGTGATCGGTCTGCGTATCGCTGTCGCGCACCAGGCCGGTCAGGCGGAAGCGGGCCACGCCATTGGCGTCGACGGCGTCCGAGAAATCGAAGCTGCCTTGCAGCCTGCTGTTCGTGCCGGCCTGCAGGTTGATCTCGCGCAGCGGCGTATCGGTCGGCCGCTTGCTGACGAGGTTCAGCAGGCCGCCGGGAGAATTGGCGCCATAGAGCACCGAACTGGGGCCGCGCAGGATTTCCACGCGTTCCAGTCCGTAAGGCTCGATCAGCGGCATGTTGTAGCCGCTGCTGTAGTAGTTCACGTAGAGGCCGTCGAGAAACTGGCGCGCGGCAAAGCCCCGGATCACCGGCTTGTCGTAGCGGACGTCGGCGGCGTTGTCGCCGATGATGCCGGCCGAGTACAGGATGGCCTCGGTGACGCTCTGCACTTCCCGGTCCCGCATCTGCTCGCGCGAGACGACGGAAATGGACTGCGGGGTCTCGATCAGCGGCGTATCGGTCTTGGTCGCCGTCGCGCTGCGCCGCGCGACGTATCCTTCGACCGGCCCGGTCGCGGTCTCGGCGCGGCCCACGACCCGCACGGGTGCCAGCGTGCCGCCGTCCGCAGCCGGCTGCGGCGCCGGGCGCACGGTGTAGCTGCCGAGGTCGGTGCGCACCAGTTCGAGGCCGGTTCCCGCCAGCGCGCGGCGCAGCGCCTCCGGCCCGTCGAAGCGGCCGCGCACCGGCGCGCCGACCTTGCCTTCCAGCAGGGACGACTCCACGGTGACGGCCAGTCCGGCGTCGCGGGCGATGCGGTTGACCGTTGCGGACAACGGCGCGGCCGGCAGGTCGTAGTCCCGCGCCGCATCCGCCGCCTGCGCCCAGCCGCTTGCCCCGGTCAGCGCGCCGCAGGCCAGCAGGGCGGCCAGGAGCCGCTTGGTCCGGTGAGCGCCGGGTGCGTGTCGAACAGGGGAAGACCCGGCGCTGCGCCGGGTTCCGGGAGAATGGTCGGGAGGGATCACAATGCGGCTCCGTACGTCACGGGATGAGGGGTTCTTTTCCCGTTTGCCGGACGAGACCGGAAAAGTGACAGGGCCAGGGAGAAAAAAATTTGTATCAGTTGCCGGACGCGGCGCCGACCTCCAGCCAGAGCCCGGCGTAGTTGCGGATGCGCACCGGCAATCCGCGCGTGAGCATGGCGAGGGAACGGTCGATGTCGTCCAGTGGCACGGTGCCGGTCAACCGCACGCCGGCGGCTTCCGGCTTCAGCGTGATGGGCCCGAAGCGGTAGCGCGCGAGTTCCGCGACCACCTCGGCCAGCGGGCGGTTCTGCACGACCAGCATGCCGTCCCGCCAGGCATCGGCGTCGGGATCGGCGGCGGCGGCATCGCTCACCCCATCCGGACGCATGGAAACCGCCCCGCCCTGCCCGACCCGGCGCGCGAGGGCGCAGGCGGCGGGCGCGGGAGCGCAGTATCCGGGACGCGCCTCCACGGCCGACTCGTATACCGCCAGGCGGGTGGCGTCGTCGTCGCGGCGGACGGTGAAGCGCGTGCCCTGCGGCAGCAGGACGCCGTCGGCGGTACGCACGGCGAAGGGGCGGAGTTCGCCGGGCGGATGGGCCGTCCGGACATGGATTTCGCCCCGCCGCAGGACCAGCAGCCGCTGGCGATCGTCGAAGCGCACATCGACCGCGGTGCGGGTATTGAGATCGAGCACCGTGCCGTCGGGCAGGATCACCTGCTGGCGCTGGCCGACCGCGGTGAGATAGTCCGCGCCCAGGTCAGCCAGCGGCCATTCCCGGTTCACCAGCGCAAGCGCCGCGCCGGCGAGCATCAGCACGCCCAGCAGCGGCCCCAGTTTCTTGAGCCGGCGCGCCGGACGCGGCCGGGCAAGCACGCCTCGCACGGCCGCGCCCCGGGCCGCCTCGAACTGCGCATCCAGTTCGCCCAGTTGCCGCCACGCGCGACGGTGGTCGGGATGCATGGACAGCCAGCGGTTCAGCGCGGCGCCGTCTGCCTGGGTCGCATCGCCCGAGCCCATGCGCAATTGCCACGCGATGGCAGCTTCGAGTACGGGATCGGGCACCGGCATCTGCTCCGCGGGACGGGACACGGCTCGCTCCACGTCAGGCCGCCTCGCCGGCGCCATCGGCCGCGCCGAAACGCAACCGGTAGCAGTGCCTGGCCGCCGTGGCCAGGTACTGGCGCACCCGCGAGACCGAAACGCCGAGCTGGGCGGCGATGTCGGCATGCGGCAGGCCGTCGAGGCGGTTCAGCATCCAGGCGGCGCGGGCCTTGGGCGAAAGGCCGTCGAGCATCCTGTCGATGGCGAGCAGGGTTTCGAGGGCCAGCAGCCGGGTCTCGGGCGACGCCTCCACCGGCTGGGGCGCGGCCGCCAGATCGGCCAGCCAGGCGCGCTCGAGGTCGGCGCGGCGGAAAAAGTCCACCAGCAGGCCGTGGGCGACGGCGGTCAGGTAGGCACGCGGTTCGTTCAGCCGCGGCAGGCCGAGCTGCGTGCGGGTGGCCAGCAACCGCACGAAGGTGTCCTGGGTCAGGTCGGCGGCCGTCTCGGTGCACCCCAACCGGCGCCGCAGCCATTGGTGCAGCCACGATCGATGATCGCTATAGAGGGTTTGCACCACATCGGGGGTGATCGGGGTGGGAGCGGACACGATGGCACCGGCGCGCGCGGAAACAAATGAGAACAACTCTCATTATTATCCCAAGCCCGGATTACCGCAACGCGTCCGGCGCAACAGTTCAGCCGAAAAAGTCCGCCAGCAGCCGGTTGGTCGCCTCCGCCTGCTCGTACTGCACCCAATGCCCGGCATCGGCGACACTCCGCCATGCGCGTTCGGGACGGCCGTCGACCCACATGGGCCCCACTCGCCCGGGATCGGCCGTCACGTCGTGCTCTCCCCACAGGAACAGGATGGGCATGGCGAATCCGTCCAAGATCGCCTTCATCGGACCGCCCAGCGACAAGGCCTTGCTGCGGAAGCGGGTGGCCTCGCATGCCTGCCGGTGCACGGCCATGGCCAGGGCATCGATACGGCGTTCGTCGTGCAGCATGAGCGCGCGCAGATTGTGGCGCAGGTCTTCCAGGAGCGCCTGCTCGCCGCTCGCCAGCCGCCAGTTGACCATGGCGGCCTGCTGCCGCCTGGGCGTGCCATGGCCCGCGGCACCCACCAGCGCGAGCCGCGCGACGTGCCCCCGATGCGCCGCCATGCGGGCGGCGCAGAGCCCCCCGAAAGAAAAGCCCGCCAATCCGATGGGCGTCTGCGCGCCCACGAGCCGGTCCAGCGTGGCGGCCGTGGTGGCGACCAGGTGGCCCAGGTCGGCGGGCGCCGACAAGGTTCCCGACTCGCCGAACGACGGCAGGTCGGGCATCCATAGCGTGTACCGGCTTGCCAGCGCGTCGACGTTGCGTATCCAGTGCCGCCAGCTTCCATGCCCGCCATGCAGCAGCACCAACGGCCGGCCCTGGCCGGCCGAGCGCCAGCGCACGCGCGTGCCGGCATGTTCCACGTCGTGCCGCGTGGTCATGGCCTCCACGGCGGCAATGGTCCGGACGGCGTCGGCCATCTCGTCCGGGCGGAAAATCGGCTGGGTATCGTTCATGGGATCGAAGCTTAACCCGGCGCTCCGCCGGGGGGCTTCGCGCCATCCTCTAAACTAGCGCCTGCACCCATTCTCCCTGAAGCCGCCGCATGTCCGAACCCGTCCGCTTGTCCAAACGCATGTCCGAACTGGGGCTTTGCTCCCGCCGGGAGGCCGACGAATGGATCAGCCGTGGCTGGGTGCGCGTCGACGGCGTGGTGGTCTCGGTGCTGGGCAGCAAGGTGCTGCCGCACCAGAAGATCAGCGTCGAACGCGAGGCCAGCGCCGAACAGGCGAGGCGCGTCACCATCCTCCTCAACAAGCCGGTGGGCTATGTCAGCGGACAGGCCGAGGACGGCTACCAGCCTGCCGTGACCCTGATCAAGGCCAGCACCCGCTGGAGCGGCGACCGCTCACCCACCCGTTTCCAGCCCAGCCAGCTGCGCAGCCTGGTACCCGCGGGCCGGCTGGACATCGATTCGGTCGGCCTCCTGGTCCTGACCCAGGACGGCCGCATCGCCAAGCACCTGATCGGCGAGGACTCCACCGTCGACAAGGAGTACCTGGTGCGCGTGCAGTACACGCGGCCGGGGCGCCTGCCCGACAGCGGCCTGAAACTCCTCAATCACGGCCTGTCGCTGGACGGCAAGCCGCTGCGGCCGGCCAGGGTCCGCTGGCAGAACGAAGACCAGCTGTCGTTCGTGCTGCGCGAGGGCAAAAAGCGGCAGATTCGCCGCATGTGCGAGATGGTCGGCCTGAAGGTGGTGGGACTGAAGCGGATCCGCATCGGCGGCGTCGTGCTGGGCGACCTGCCGCCGGGGCAATGGCGGTACCTGCGGGCGGACGAACGCTTCTGAACGTTCGCCCCCGCGCGCTCAATCGAGCGACGCCCCCGACTCCTTGACCGCCGCCGACCAGATCTTGTTGTCCTGGACCAGCTTCTTGGCGAACTGCTCCGGCGTATTGCACAGCACCGAGACGCCGATGTTGGCCAGCTTGGCCGCGAAGCCCGCGTCCTTGCCCGCCTCGGCCAGCGAAGACGCGATGCGGTCGACCACCTCCTTGGGCGTGCCGGCGGGCGCCGCGATGCCGTTCCACGTCTCGGTGGAGAATCCCGGATACCCTTGCTCGGCCACCGTTTTCACGGAAGGCAGGTCGGCCGAGCGCTGATCGCCCGACACCGCGACCACGTGCAGGCGGTTGCTCTTGACGTATGGCAGGACCTCGGCAACGTTGGCGAAGTACATGGGCACCTGCCCGCCCACGACGTCGGCGATGGCCGGCGCGCCGCCGCGATAGGGAGCATGGATCATGGAAAGCCCCGCGCGCTTGACGAACATCGCCATCGTCAGGTGGCTGACCGAGCCGCTGCCCGCCGAGGCGTAGGCGACCTGGCCGGGCCGCGCCTTGATGTAGTCCACGAGTTCGGGCAGCGTCTTGCCGGGAAAGCCGGGGCCGACGGCGAGCGCGAATTCGTTGGTGGCGACGATGGACACCGGCGCGAAATCCTTGATGGGGTCGTACCGGACTTTCTGCAGATAGGGAACGATGGCCATCTGCGGCAAGGTGGCCATGAAGAGGGTATAGCCGTCGGGCTTGGCGCGGGCGACGTAGTCGGCAGCGATGGCGCCGTTGGCGCCCGGGCGGTTGTCGACCACCACGGTCTGCTTGAGCTGCGTGGTCAGCCATTCCGCCGTGATGCGCGCAATGCTGTCGGTATTGCCGCCCGCGGCGAACGGCACGACCAGCGTGATCGGGCGCTCAGGCCATGCGGCTTGCGCGCCGCCCGCCATGGCCGACATGGCGACAACCGAGAACAGGGCTCCGAGGCCGGCCGCCATGCGGCCCCGAAGCCCTCCGTGGAGCCGCGCGATGCGCGCGGGGGTAATTCGCCAATTCATCTTCATCTCCCATCCTTGCGGTACGTGGTTGAAAAAAACCCCGCGCTTGCCGCTTTGCGGCAGCGCTGCCCCCGCCAAGGGGGCGTTTTCATCTTGGGGCGGCCCGACGATGAAAAATCAGGCAGCCTGGTTCATCGCTCGATATACCTCGCGCGCTTCGGCCTCGGCGGCCTTCACGTGCGCCACCGCGGCCGCGCGCGCGGCGCGGGCGTCGCCCTTCTCCAGCGCGGCATAAATGTTCTCGAGTTCGCGCACGCTGTGCTTGGCGCGTCCGGGACTGGCCATGGTCCTGGCTCGCAGGAAGTTGATGCGCGTCAACAGGCCATGCAGCACCTCGCCCATGATCGCGTTGCCGCAGCACTGGATGACGACCTCGTAGAAATCGGCGGTGGCCGAAATGCGCGCCTTCCAGTCCTGCTGCTCGACGGCATCGGCGAAGGCATCGAGCGCGGCGCGCATGCGGGCCAGGTCCTCGGGCTGCACGCGGGCGGCCGCCAGGGCAGCCGCCTCCCCTTCGAGCAGAGCCCGCAGGTGGTAGATGTTCTCGGCCTCTTGCCAGCTCAGCTCTGCTACCGAAGGCCCCTTGTTCGGGACGATGGTGATGAGCTTTTCGGTCGCCAGCACCCGCAGCGCCTCGCGCACGGAAGTCCGGCTGACGCCCAGCAGGCTGCACAGCTTGGCTTCGACCAGCCTTTCGCCGGGCTTGAAGTACCCGCTGGTGATGGCCTCGCGTACCAGGCGCACCGTTTCCTGCTGCACCGATCGCGGGGAAATTTTCAGTTCCATGCTTGTCGTGTCTCCACAGTTACAGCGCCGGCATCTGCCTGGCCCCATGGCGATCGAAGAGGTCGTACACGCCCTTGAACCAAGGCTGCACCGCCAGGCGCTCGCGCCAAGGTGTAGCACGAGCGCGCGCCCGCGCCGGCGACTCCAGCGCCGCGGCATCGTCCAGGTAGTGCAACGCGAGGCGGTTGTAGTGGCCCGGCTCGCCGTCGCGGACATGGAAACGGCGCACCGCGCGCCATTGCGGGCACTCCAGCAGGAGCGGGACATGGTCTTGCTCGTACCAGGCGTCGAAATCGGCCAGGTTTTCCTGCGGCACGTTGAACCAGACCGGATAGAGCACCGGCGCGTCGATGGCCTGCGGCGAAGGATCCCCGGCGCTGCCGATTTCCTCGCACAGGTAGCGCGTGAACCCCGATACGTTGCGCAGCATCCAGGCGGTTTCTTCCGACGGATGCTGCTTGATGGCCTGGTAGGCGACGGTGCGCAGCGCGGCCAGGTCGTCCATCTCGTATACGGCCAGGTAGTTGCGCTCGGCGCCCGTGTAACGCTGGGCGCTGACGAACCCGCGCAAGCCCATGCGAATGGGGATGTGTTCGCCGTCGTACCAGCGGTTGAACTTTTCCTCCCAATCCGGGGCAGGCGTCATTTCGGAAAAAAGGATGGCGCGTCCGCGCATGAAAGTTCTCCGTCCGGCTTCGATTGACTTTATGATTGTATGACAATAACATCGTCAAACATTCTGTACAACAAGAATTTGGCCTCACCCATCCCCGGGAAATGGCAGACCTCAGGAGCGATGCATGCAATTGAAAGTACGCAGGTGGCAGGCGGTGCTGGAAGAAAAACTGGAAGAGGCCGGCCGGATCGCGGACGGGCCCCTACGCAAGGCGGCCATCATCGCCTTTGTGGAAAACCCTTATGCGGGCAGGTACGTGGAAGACCTGTCGCCCATGATCGAGGCCAGCCCCGAGCTGGGCGCCCGCATGGCGGCCAAGCTGCGGGAGGCCTATGGCGACCATCCCGTGCTCTCGTACGGCAAGGCGGGCGTGGTGGGCCTGGGCGGTGAACAGGAGCATGCCAATGCCCTCCTGACGACGCCGGCCGCCGAGCCGCTGCGGCGCGAGATCGGCGGCGGCAAGGCATGGATTTCCTCCGTGACCAAAGTGGGCGGACCGGGTACCGTGCTGGACGTGCCGCTCGCCTCCAAGGACGCGCTGTACGTGCGCGCGCTCTACAACGCAATGACGCTGTACTTCCCCGACGGCCCTCTGCCCGACGAGATTGCGCTGGTGTTCGCGGTCTCCAACCGGGAGCGGCTCAACGCCCGGGTCGGCGGCCTGCAGCTCAAGGATGTGCAAGGCAAGGACGGACTCATCTGAGGAGAACGCGATGAAACTGGCTATCGTCAACCTGGGTCGGATCCTGACCGGCGAATGGCGCGAACCCCATGCGCCGGGGGACGCCATCCTGATGCAGGACGGCCTGATCTCCAAGGTCGGCACACTCTCTTCCAGCGAGGTCGAGAGCGCCGACGTGGTCATCGACGCGGCAGGCACCACGGCCATCCCCGGCCTGATCGACTCGCAGGTCCACAATACATTCGGCGACTACACGCCCCGCCAGAAAACGGTGGGATTCCTGGAAAGCTACGTGCACGGCGGCGTCACGACCGCCATCAGCGCATCGGAAGTCCACGTGCCCGGACGTCCGAAAGACCCCGCGGGCGTCAAGGCGCTGGCGGTCGCCGCCCTCAAGTGCTTCGAACATTTCCGGCCGGGCGGCATGCGCGTCTACGCCGGCTCGATCATTCTCGAGCCGGGCCTGAAGGAGCAGGATTTCGCCGACGTGGCCGCACAGGGCGTGTGGCTGGCCAAGGCCGGTTTCGGCGCCGTCAAGTCGCCGTTCGAATATGCGGAGATGGTGGGCTGGGCCAAGAAGCACGGCATGATCACCACCGTGCATACGGGCGGCTCGTCCATCCCCGGCTCTTCGGGCATCTGGGCCGATCACCTGATCGCGATGCAGCCCCACGTATCGTTCCACGTCAACGGCGGCCCGGTGGCCATGCCCGACGAAGACTTCCCCAAGCTGGTCCACGAGTCCCAGATCGCCTTGCAGGTCTGCACCGCGGGCAATCTTCGCACCACGCTCATGCTGGGCGACATGGTCCGGGCCGCCGACCAGTTCGATCGCTTCCTGATCGCCACCGACACGCCCACCGGCAGCGGCATCATGCCGCTCGGCATGATGTACACCATCACGCACCTGGCCAGCCTCACCGACATGCCGGTGGAATGGGCCATCGCCGCGGCCACCGGCAACAACGCGCGGGTCTACGGTATCAACAGCGGTTTCATCCAGCCGGGCAAGGACGCCGACGTCATTCTGCTCGATGCCTGCGTGGGCGGTTCCAAGAGCGATCCGCTCGATGCCTTGCGCAACGGCGACATCGCCGCCGTGTCGGCGGTGGTGACCGACGGCGTGCCGCGCTTCGTCGGCAAGAGCCGCAACACGCCGGCCGGCAACCGGCCGGTCCGCGTGGCCCGCTGCAACATCCCGCAAGACTATTCCGCGGGAGGCCATTGAATGAGCAAGCACATTGCGATCGTCGGCGCCGGGCCGGTCGGCGTCGTCGCGGCGCTGGCCGCCGTGCAGCAGGGATTCCGGGTATCGCTGTACGAGGCCGAAGCCCAGGTGGACGACAGCCCCCGGGCGGCCACCACGCATTGCTCGACGCTGGAAATGATCGCGCGCGTAGGCCTGATCGACCGCTTCATCGCCGAAGGGCTGACTGCGCGCTACTTCCAGTTCTGGGACCAGACCACGCAGAGCATGGTGGCGCAGTTCGACCATGAGATCCTGAAGGACGATACGCCCTATCCGTTCGTCGTGCAGACCGAGCAGCACAAGCTCGGGAATATGGGAATCGAAAAGCTGCGCAGCTACGCCGACGCCGGCGTGCATTTCCGGCACCGCATCACCGCCGTGTCGCAAGACGCGGACGGCGTGACGCTCACGGCCGCGACGCCCGACGGCGAGATCCGCATCCAGGCCGACTACGTCATCGCCGCAGACGGCGGACGCAGCGCCCTGCGCAAGGCGCTCGACATCCCGTTCGAGGGCATCACCTGGCCCGAACGCTTCATCGTCATCACGGTCAAGGACGATTTCGAGCGGCTGATGGGATGCTGCTATCGCAACTACCTCGCCCATCCCGACGCGTGGACCAATCTCTTCAAGATATCCGGCGACGACATGCAGGGCCGGTGGCGGGCCGTCTTTCCCTCGCAGGTCGACGAGACCGACGAGGAGGCGCTGGGCGATGCCGCCGTGGCGCGCCGGCTGGCCCACGTCTTCCCCAAGGCCGAGCCCTACGAGGTGCTGCACCGGAACATCTACCGCGTCCACCAGCGCGTCGCGGCGCGTTTCCGGCAGGGCCGGGTCTTCCTCGCGGGAGATGCCGCCCACGTCAACAACCCCATCGGCGGCCTCGGGTTGAACTGCGGTATCCATGACGCCATGGAACTGGTCGACACGCTGGCCGCCGTGGAACGCGGCGAGGCGGACGCCTCGGTGTTCGATCGCTACGAGCGCAGGCGGCGCCAGCTGAACATCGAGTTCGTGCAGCAGCAGACGGTCAACAACAAGAAGCGCCTGGAAGAAAAGGATCCGGTGGTGCGGGCCCAGGCCCTGGACGAGGTGCGCAGGATTTCGGAAGATCCGCAAAAGCACCGTCAATTCCTGCTGCGCAGCTCGCTCATCGACAGCGTGCGCAAGTCCAGGACGATCGACTAGGAGGTGGTCTCGATTGCGGGGGGTGGGTTCTTGATCCGTCCTTGGCCGGTGGGGCGCAGCGGAGCCGGTCCCGCTGCGCCCCACCGCCCGCCCGGCCCCGGCGCATCGCACAAGCCCGTGTGAAGAACTCAACAGCCGCGGACACGCCGTGGCTGGACCGGACCGCTGCCGGCCGCAGTGCGCGGACCTCGGCGGCTCAACCCGCCGAGCAATGCGCCACCCGGCCGCCGCCCGCCGCCGCGCGCACGCTGGCGGCAATGGCGTCTGCCACTTGCGCGACCATGCCCTGGTGAGCCGCCACGACGTCGGGCACCGACGGCCCCACGGCGGCCTGCTCGAACCGGCCGAGGCACACCTGGCCGGGGCCCGCCGAGGCGCCCTTGACCGACCACGCCACGTCCGCCTGCACCGGACCGCCGAGCCTCGCGTCCAGGCGGGAGAACTCGACGTTGATGCGATAGGCCGGCTTGCCCGCAACGCCGCCCTTGGCCACGTCCACCGCGTGAAGCCGGCTCTGGAGAGCCGACGACAAGGCATCCTGCAACTCGTCCCCCAGCGACGCCGACCACCGCTGCTGTTCGAGCATCTGCACCTGCGCAGCGTCTTCGCGCAGCACGATCTGCCGGCGTCGCAGGCGTTCGGGCAGGGCCACGGGCGCGAGGTCTATCACCATGTCGGGCGCGACGGCCGGAGGCGCGGCCGGCGCCTCGCCCTGCAACGTGTAGATGCGCGGAGCGGGAGGCGCGGCGCATCCCTGCAATCCGCCTACCGCGGCCAGCGTCGCCATCGACAGTATGAAGCTCTTCATCGTTCTTCCTTGGGCTTTCCGCGCAGCAGCGATTGCGGATTCTCTTCGAGATAGTCGGTCAACTGGCGCAGCGAATTGGCGGTGCGCATCAATTCCTGCAAGGCCCGGCGCAGATCCTGCTGCAATGGCGCGTCGGCCGAGAAGGTGCCCTCGGCGGCCTTGAGCGTCTTGCGGGCATCCTGCATGGCGGCGACGATCTCCGGCGCCACCTGGCCGTCGAGCCGCTGCACCAGCTTGTCGGCGGACGCCATGGTGGCGCGCATGCCGGCCAGCGCCGACGACAGATCCTGGCCGATGGCATCGAAAGGCACCTTGCCGATCTTGTCCACGATCTCGGCCAGCTTGTTCTGCAGTTCGTTGAAGGTGCCCGGCACCGTCGGAAACTCCTGCAAGCCATGGCTGTGGCCGAGCCTGGGCGCCGCCGCGCCCTTGAAGAAGTCGATGGCGACGTAGAGCTGCCCGGTCAGGAGGTTGCCGTTGCGCAACTGGGCGCGCATGCCGCGCTGGACCAGCGCATCCATCAGGCGCTGCCTCCCCTCGGCGTCGAGCGCGCCCGGGTCGCCCGGCTGGCGCAGGCCCAGCCGCGAGGGATACAGATCCACGACGACCGGCAGCCTGAAGGAATTGGTCTCCTTGCGGAACTCGATTCCGATGGAACGGACCTCGCCGATCACCACGCCGCGGAAATCCACCGGCGCCCCGGGCGACAGCCCGCGCACCGACTGCTCGAAATACATCACGACGCTGGTGGGCGCGCCGTCCTCGACCTTGAGCGCGTCCTCCTGGTTGTCGGCCAGCTGGAACACCGCATCGTTCTGGGCGATCTGCCCAGGCGGCAGATTGGGCGAGTCGAGGAAAGAAACCCCGCCCAGCAGGACGGTGGCGATCGACTCGGTCTGCAGCTTGAGGCCGTCGGCGTTGAGCTTGAGGTTGACGCCGCTGGAGTGCCAGAACCGGGTGCTGGTGGTGACGAAGGAATCGTAGGGAGACTTGACGAACACCCTCACCGTCACGCCTTTGCCATCCTTGTCCAGGTCATACGCCACGACCTGCCCCACGCTGACGCGGCGGAAATACACCGGCGACCCGATGTCGAGCGAACCCAGGTCGTGGGCATGCAGCACGAACTGCTTGCCCGGCGTGTCGGCCGTGACGATGGGCGGCACCTCCAGTCCGACGAAGGACGTGGCGCGCTCTTCGGAGCGCCCGGCGTCCACGCCGATGTAGGCGCCCGAGAGCAGCGTTCCCAGTCCGCTCACGCCGCTGGCGGCGATGCGCGGCTTGACCACCCAGAAGCGGCTGTCCTCCACCGCGAAGCTACTGGCGTCGGAGGTCAGTTCGACTTCGACGATGACGTGGGAGCGGTCTTCGGCGAGCCGGATGGATTGCACCTGCCCGATATCGACCTCCTTGTACCGCACCTTGGTCTTGCCCGCCTCGATGCCTTCGGCGGAGCGGAAGCTGATCTCGATGGTCGGCCCGCGCCCATACCAGCTGTCGAGGGCGAAGGAGAGGCCGGCGATTGCGGCCACGATGGGGATCAGCCACACCAGCGACGGCAGCCAGCGGCTGGGCCGGCGGCGCACGGGATCGCCCGGCGCAGCGTTCGTGGGGGTTTCAGGCTTTTGTGTCATGGACGTCTACCGGGTCCCAGATAAGGCGAGGATCGAAGCTCATGGAGGCGAGCATGGTAAGCACGACGACCGCGCCGAAGGCAATCGCGCCGGGTTCGGGCCGGACGGTGGCCAATGCGTCCAGGTGCACCAGCGAGGCCAACAGCGCCACGACGAACACGTCCACCATGGACCAGCGGCCGACCGCCTCCACCATGCCATAGAGACGGGTCCGCTCGAGAGGCCGCCATGTCGAACGGGCCTGCGTCGTGACCACGAGCATGAGCAGTACGGCGAGCTTGAAAATCGGAATGACGATGCTGGCGCAAAAGACCACGGCGGCCACGAAATACGATTGGTCGTGCCAAAGGTAGACCACGCCGCTCATGATGGTGTTGGATTGCGTACCGAACAGGGTGCCGGTCGTCATGATGGGCAACAGGTTCGCCGGGAGGTAAAGCACCATGGCGGCCAGCAGAAACGCCCAGGTGCGGCGCAGGCTGTCGGGCTTGCGCAGGTTCAGGGCCGCGCCGCAGCGGGTGCACGCCGAGCCCGCGCGGGAGCGCGGGAAAATGGCAGTGCATTGCGGACACTCCACCACGCCGGCCTGCGCCGCCGTACGCACCGGCTTCATCGAGCCTCCTCCGCCATGCGCACGCGATCGGCCTTCTCGACCGATTCGGCGTACTCCCACAGATCCGCCGGGTCGAAACTGACCACGATCGCCAGCAGCACCGTCAACACCCCGAACGCCCATAGCGCGGGCCCCGGAATCACGGTGGCCATGGCGGACAGCTTCACCAGCGAAGCCACGATGCCGAGCATGAAGACTTCGATCATGCCCCAAGGCCGGCCCAGGCGCACGACGCGCACGACGGCGCCGAAACCGGCGGGGACGCGACCGCCCGACAGCGGCACCAGGAGGTAGGCCAGCAAGCCGAGTTCGAGCAGCGGGAACAGCATGGTGGTGGCAAGGACCAGCAGCGCGACCGAGAACATGTCCTCCTGCGCCAGGGCCCTGACGGCGCCCCATACGGTGGTTTGCGTGCTCACGCCCTGGATTTCCATCGTGACGATGGGAAAGGCGTTGCAGATGACGTATACGATCAGGCTGGCCAGCACGATGGGCAGCAAGATGGGATAGCGCCGGTCGTTGTTGCGATAGAGCTCCGTACCGCAGCGCTGGCAATAGGCCCGTTCGCCGGGGACGAGCGCGAGCCTGCGGTAGGCGGCGTCGCAATGCGGGCACAGCTTCAGGGCCGTATCGGCGCGGCAACTCGAAGGCAGCGGCATGGGGATGGGGCCTGGATGCGGGACGGCGCCTGCCGGCCGCAAAGGCATATACAAACACCGTTGTATGTAAACACTCCGTGCATGATATAGCAGAACCGGCCGGCCGCCCCACTCGGGGAGAGGCGGTGGCGACGCATCCGCCTGTTGACGGGCGCCGTCCATTTACTTATCCTGCATCACATACTTGAGTATTGATACTACCTTCCACCGTTCACGGCGGACACGCCGCCATACAGGACTTTCCATGTCGAATGCGCACGCCAATGCCGCCGGCTCCGGCTTTACGTACTCCACCGAAGACGGATGGGGACATCTGCGACTGGACAGGCCGCAGGCGGGCAACCGGGTCGCGCTGGAAGCGCTGGCTGCCATGACGGCCCTGCTCGACAGCGAACGCGGACGCGCGGGCGTCCTCCTCCTGTCGGCGGCGGGACCGGATTTCTGCCTGGGCCGGGAACGGGCCGAGCAGGCCGCCCCGATCCCCCCTTTCGACGCGTTCAGGCCGGTCGCCGCCTTCTACCGCGCCTTGTCGGAGTTTCCCGGCCTCACGATCTCCGCCGTGCAGGGACGGGCGGCGGGATTCGGCGTGGGCATGGCCCTGCGCACGGACGTATGCCTGGCATCCGACGACGCGAGTTTCACGCTCGACGAAATCCCGCACGGCATCCCGCCCATGTTCGTGCTGAGCGAACTGGTCGACCACATGCATCCCAAGCATCTGATGGAAATGGTGCTGACCGGCCGCACGGTGGCGGCCCCGGAGGCGCTCGCCATGGGCATCGCCTCGCGGACCCTGCCCGCCGGCCAATTGCTGTCCACGGCCAGGGAAATGGCCGGACGGCTGTCGGGATCCAAGGCGGACCTGGTGGCAGTGTGCAAGCGCTATACGCGGCAGATCCGCGCCGTGCCTCATGCCAGCCGCCTCGATGCGGCGCTGAGCGCGCAGACGCGCTATGCCGTGGGCGGCTGAAACGGCCGTTCAGTTCAGCGCCAGCCCGAACCCGGCGTAGAAGGCGAAGATTTCCATGGCCGCGCGCTGGTCCGTTTCCGACAGCTTGCCGTGGAAGTACTGCACTTCCCTGTGCAAGTCTTCGACGATGGCGTGCAGGATCTCCACACCCGCCGGCGTCACGCAAGCCCAGGTGGCGCGACGGTCTTCTTCCGACGGCACGCGGCGGACGTAGCCGCTGTCCTCGAGCTTGGTGACGAGCCTGGACGCCAGCGCGGACGACGAAATGTCGAGGCGTTCGGCCACCTGCCCGATGGGCAGGCGCTGGTCGGGCGAGCCATAGATCTGCACTAGCGCCTGCTGTTCCAGCGGCTCGAGCCCGTGCTTGCGCACGCAGTCGTCGATGATGCGCTGGACCCGCCGTATGACGTACCTGGCGGACGCCACGTTCTGCATGTAATCGTGGAACTCGTAAGAGTGGAAACCGTGGTTCGTGTCGACCCACTTGACGAATCGCAAACCGCTTTTTTCCGGGCTGACGCGCTTTCCGGCCATGTGTCGTCCTCTTGATTCTTTCCTGCCGCGCGCATGCCGGGATGCGGCAGCCGGGCAAGAAATTTGCCTTTAGTAGTGTATCAAAAACACTTACTTGGAACGGACACTGCGCCGTCGGCGGCGGTCATTCGGGGAAGATGCCGGCGGTCTCGGCAATTCGCCGCCAGCTGCTCACGGCCCCCTTCAGCATGCCGGCGAACTCCTCCGGACTGGTGCCGACCGGCTCGGCGCCTTCGGCTACGAGGAGCCTGGCCACCTCTTCGTCGCGCAATAGCGCACGCACCTCGCCATTCAAGCGCGCCACCACCTCGGCCGGCGTTCCCTTGGGCGCGGCCAGGCCATGCCACAGTCCGCTCTCCAGATCCACCCCCTGCTCCCTGAAGGTCGGCACGTCGGGAAGCAGGGGCGAACGGCGGCTTGCCGCGATGCCGATCGCGCGCAGCCGCCCTTCCCGGACGTGGGGCAGGACCGGAACGACACTGGCCACGCTCATTTGCGTCTCGTTCGAAATCGTGGACAGCATGGCCGGCGCACCGCCACCATAAGGAACGTGGACCAGCTTCAATCCCATGGTGGTCTGCACCAGCTCGGCGAACAGGTGATTGACGGTTCCCTGGCCCACCGACGAATAGTTCAGGCTTCCCGGAGGCCGGCTCTTCGCATAAGCCTTGAACGCCGCGAGCGAATCGGCAGGCACGCCGGGATGCACCACCATGACGAAAGGCGCCTTGGCGATGAGCGAAATCGGCGCGAAATCGTTCATCGGATCGAAGGGCACGGTCTTGAAGATGCTGGGGTACACCGGCAGCGCGGTCCCTGCCCACAAGAGGGTATAGCCGTCCGGCTTGGCACGCGCGACCTGGCTGGAGCCGATCATGCCCGCCGCCCCGGCGCGATTCAGCACGACGACCGGCTGTTTCAACCGTTCCTCCAGCTTGCGCGCGACGAGCCGCGCGACCGGATCGACCCCGCCACCCGCCGCATAGGGAACCACGATGGTGACGGGACGCGATGGATAGCGCTCCTGGGCGGCGCCTGGCATGCCCGCGGCCATCAAGACGAGGCCGGCGCCCACGCAGCCGGCGACGGCGGAAGCGCCGGGGCTGGAACGAACGGCATGAGGCACTCCCGTATCGCGATGCATGGGCATTTCCCCTCTCCTGGCCGGCGGCCAAAGCTACTTATCTAAATATATGACTCAAGTCATTTTTTATTCATTGGCATAGTCGATGATTGACAATCATGGTTCAAGTAAATATCTTGAATAACTCACTTCAGTAAATCAATACGGCCCATTCCCCCGGGAGCTCGACACGATGATCATCGCCATATCGGACACCGCTGCCAGGCAGCGATCGGCGGTACTGGCCGCGGACGGCATCATTCCCCCGAGCCGCATCGAGTACATCGGAAGCCGGCCAGGCCGCGGCGGCGCCGGGCAGCCCCAGGCGTTCACCATCGAGATGACGCCGGGGCAGGAATTTGGCGCCCACTACCACACCGTGGACCAGTACCAGGTGATTCTTCATGGCGAGGGGCGCATAGGCCGGCGGGAAGTCTCGACCTACTCGGTGCACTACACCGACCGCTACACCGGCTATGGTCCCCTGGTCGCCGGCGAGAGCGACATGCACTACATGACGCTGCGCGCCGAGGCCGACCCGGGCCCGCAATACATGGGCCAGCCGGGGGCCAGGGAGCGGATGCGGCCGTCCAAGCGCCGGTTCCTGCTGAAATGCGACATTCCCACGCTGGGCGCCGAGGAGCTGGCGCGGCTGGAGCAGCCCCGGATCGATACGCTGTTTCCCGCGCACGACGATGGCGTCCTGGCCCTCGCGTGGCGGCTCGGTCCGTCCATGACGGCCTTGGCCCCCGACCCTGCGCAGGGCGGCGGCCAGTTCCTGCTGGTCATGGACGGTGAACTTCTGCTCGATGAACCCCTGGGACGCCACTCGACGATCTTCGTCCATCCCGGCGATGAAAGCGTCGCCATGCGGGCCGGCGCCGCCGGGGCCCAGGTCCTGCTGATGCAGTTCCCGCGCGGCGGTCAGGCGGAGACAGCGCCCTCCTCCCCGCAGTAATGCGCGGGCCCGGCGCCGGATTCAACTCGGCAGGCGCGCCAGCCCATAGCCGTTGAGCTGGGGAAAGTCGGGCGGCAGACGCCGGCGCTCGCGGCACGTGAGCCAAAGCCGCAGCATGTGGCGCTCGCGCCCCGGCTCGGGCCAATCCTCGAAGTCCGTGCGCGAATGCAGCATCGTGTAGTTGTTGCACAGCTGGATATCGCCCGGGTTCAGGTCCATGTCGAGATGCAGCCGCGGATCGCGCGCCAGCTCGTCCAGGCAATCCAGCGCTTCCACCTCGAGCGCGGCGAGGGGCTGCCCGAGTTTCGCGGCGCCCGCTTCGATCTGGGCACGCACATACCGGCAGCTGACCAGGCCGTCCACCTGTCCGAATACCGGCACGCGATGCGGCGTGACGGGCGCATCGCTCAGGGCGGCCTCGCGCCGGATGTAATGGAACCCCCGGTACAACGGCGCCAGGTACTCGGGATGGCGGCGCCGGATCTCGTTGTGCAGCGTCAGCGCGCTGACGATGCTGCTTGCGCCGCCGGACTTGGCGCGCCGCAGGCACATGAGCCCGACCTCGTCGCAGCCGTCGGAATGGAAGGGCAAGTGCGCGTTGGTTTCGTAGCCGCGCACGTCGATCTTGCCGAACTGGCGCCCGTAGTCCTTGACGTGGCCCAGCAGTTCGCCGCGCGGGTTCTGCATGACGGCCATGCCCAGATACGCCCCGAGTCCCCAGAAGACCATGCCCGCCTCTTCATCGGTATAGCGCTCGGCGGGAAACCCGGTCAGCACCGCAAAGCCCCGGCCACGTTCGATCTCGCGGGCGCAGCGTTCGAGCTTGGCCGCCACGCGCGGCAACGGGAAAGTCTCGCGGTCGACCTGCGGCAGTTCCAGCCCGCGCGCCTGCGCAGCGCGCAATGCGCGCTCGATCTCCTCCAGCTCGTCGTCGGTGAAGGCCTCCATCCAATCCCGCCGCGCGCCGAGTTCGGCGCCGATCCAGGCATCCGGCGATGTGATGGCATCCATGTAGACCGCAGACATATGCGTCGTTCTCCTCGTTCTCCAGCTGTTCGCCGGACGGTACGCCACCGGTCCTAGCCGGCGGCGGCCGTCCGCATGGAAGCAAGGCCGCCGCGCAATGCGGCGCCAAGCAGAAAGGTGAGCATCATCGTGTGATAGGTCATGCCCATGGCCACATGTTCCCGGCAATCGTCGCCGGAAAACGCGTTGGCCCCGACTGCCACGCCGGCGCGCTTGCAGGCGGCCACGCATTCGGCAACCGCCGCGCGCACCGCCGGGTGCTTGCCTTCGCCGGACAAGCCCAGCGAATAGGACAGGTCGGTTGGCCCCACGCACACCGCGTCCACGCCAGGCACGGCGAGGATGTCGTCTAGATTGGCCATCGCGGCGGCGGTCTCGATCATCAGGATGACGGCGATCGCCCGATCCGATGCCTCGACGTGCGCGGGGCCGCCGGCGAATCCATAGCGGGCCGCGGGCGTCGAAAACGCCACCGAGCGCGACCCGGCCGGAGGATAGCGGCAGGCCTGCACGATGCGCCGCGCCTGGTCGGCGGTTTCGACGAGCGGCACCTGGATGCCGCAGGCCCCGGCGTCCAGCAGGCGGGGAATGTCCCGTTCGAACGTGCGGACGATCGGCGCGAGGCCGACGCCATGCGCGGCGCGGATCGCCTCGCCGACGGTTTCCACGCTGGCGGGGCCATGCTCGTTGTCGATGACGACGAAATCGTAGCCGGCATAGCCGCACATCTGGATCAGCGCGGGCTGCGGCGTGCCCACGGATATGCCGTGTACGTGCCGGCCCTCGCGCAACCGCGGGGCGATGCTGTTCTCCAGGTTCATGCCAGGGCTCCCAAGCGGCCGACGGTCGTCATTGAGGCTTCAGATCCATGGCGCCGGCCAGGGTCCTGAATTTGGCGTTCTCCTTGCGTACGTTGCGCACCGCCGCTTCGCCCACGCTCCACGAAGGCGCCAGCCCCAGCTGTTGCAACTGCGCATTGGTATCCGCGTCGCGCGCGACCTTCTCCAGCGCCGCCTGCAAGCGCGCATACACGTTCGCGGGCACGCCCTTGGGCACGAATACCCCGAACCAGCCGCCAGCCTCGAAGCCCGGCAGCCCCTGCTCGGCGATGGTGGGAACCTCGGGCGCCAACGGGCTGCGTTGCAGCGAGGAAATGCCCAGTGCCTTGACCTGTCCGGCCTTTAGCAGCGGCAGCACGGCCGAGGTATCCGCGACCGTGAACTCGACATGCCCGGCCGCGACGTCGGCCAGGCTGGGGCCGGTCCCCTTGTAGGGTACGTGCAGGAATCGGATGCCGGCCTCGCGTTCGAACATGGCGATGAAGAAAGGATTGGCGCTGCCGCCGGTGGCGGCGGTGACGGGCTCCTTCTTCCGGCGCGCATAGGCGATCAGCTCCGGGATATTGGACGCGGGCACCTTCGTGTTCACGACGAATATCTGCACGCCCGTCGCGGCGATTGCGACCGGCGTGAAGTCGCCGTCGGCATCGTAGCGGACGCTGGCATTGATCAGCGGCAGGATGGAAATGGTCGCGGTGGACCCCAGCAGCAAGGTGTAGCCGTTGGGCGCGGAAGACGCCACGGCTTGCGCCCCGATAGCGCCTCCCGCTCCTCCCTTGTTGTCGACGTAGACCGGCTGCCCCAGTTCGCTGCCCAGCTTGTTCGCCAACAGCCGCCCTACCGAATCGACCGGCCCGCCGGGCGGGAACGGCACCACCAGTTTGACGGGCGCCGCCGGATACGCCGGTTCGGCAGCGAGCGAGACCGGCGTCAGGGCCGCCATAAAGATCGTGGAAAGAACGAGGCGCCAAGCTTTCATGATACGTCCGCGTGGAAGTTTCGATCTAGATTAATGCACAAAAATAATTTATTCAAGTACGATATTTTAGTTATCGAATCATAAATTGGAGGGCGGCGGATGTCAACGCCGCTCGTTCGCGCTCCTTCAAACGGATATCGCCGGCCCAGAAAAAATAGTGCACAAAAGTATGGTTTTAAAGTACCATAAAAAGAATAGCAAGCGGCTGCCCATCAGGCGAACAGGTTTTCAGAAGGATGGATCCATGGTCTCGATTGTCCGCGCGGGATGCTTTCTGCTGGCCACGGCCGGCATGCTGCCTGGATGGGCGCCGGCGCAGGCCTCTTATCCCGCCCGGCCCTTGACCCTGGTCGTGCCCTTTCCCGCCGGCGGCCCTACCGACCTCATCGCCCGCGTGCTGAGCACGAAGCTGTCCGAGTCGCTCGGCCAGCCGGTGGCGGTGGAGAATCGCCCCGGTGCGACGGGCAACATCGGCGCGGCCCACGTCGCCCGCGCCCGGCCCGACGGCTATACGCTGCTGCTCGGCACCAACAACACGCACGGCGGCAATCCCGCGCTCTACAAGTCGACCGGCTACGACGCCATCAAGGATTTCCGCCCCATCGGCCAGATCGCCTACCAGCGGAACAGCCTCGTGGCATCGCCCGATGCGCCCTTTGCCACGGTTGCACAATTGGTGGAACGCGCGCGCACCCGGCCCGAGGCAATACGGTTCGCCTCGCTGGGCAACGGCAGCGGAGCCCACGTCGCCGGCGAATTGCTGCAGCTCGCCTCGCATACCCGCATGACGCACGTCCCCTACAAGGGCGTCGCGCCGGCGCTGCTGGACTTGATGCGCGGCGAAGTGGACATCATGTACGTCGGGCTGCCGAGCTCGCTGCCCTTGCTGCGCGCGGGCAAGCTCAAGGCCTTGGCCGTGGACGGCGGGCAGCGGTCGGAAGACCTCCCCGACGTGCCGACCTTGGCGGAGTCGGGATTTCCCGGCATAGAGATCGAACCGTGGTACGGGCTGCTGGCACCTGCCGGCACGCCCGACGCGGTCGTCCGGCGCTTGAGCCGTGAAACCCTCAAGGCCTTGGACGACCCCGCCCTGCGCAAGCAATTCCTCGATGCCGGCTTCCACATCCGCGGCTCGACGCCTGAGGAATTCGAACGATTCATCCGCGGCGAACTGGCGCAATGGGCGCAGCGAATCCGGCTGTCCGGCGCCCGGGCGGACTAGGACTCCGCGCATCCTCATTGCCCAAGCGGCTTCACTCCACTGGGAGACATCCATGGCCTTACCTCTATCCAAGCAGATATCCACGGCGGAAGTGCCCGTGGTCGACCTGGCCCCCATGCACGACGGCACGCCGCAGGAAAAGGCCCGCCTGGCCGCGCACATGGCCGAGGTCTGCCGGGACATCGGCTTCTTCTATGTCGTCAACCATGGCTTGACGCCGTCCGACATGCAGGCGCCGTTCGAGGCCGCCCGGCGCTTCTTCGCGCAGCCTGCCGAGCGCAAACAGGCGATCGCCATGGCGAACTCGCGCGACTACCGCGGCTACCTGCCGATGAAGACGCTCGGCGACGACCCCTCGCTGAAAGGCAATATCCACGAAGCCTTCCATTTCTATCTCGAACGCGATGCGGCCCATCCTTCCGTCGCCGATGCCAAGCCGCTGCGCGGACCGAACCAGTGGCCCGGCGATCTGCCGGGCTTTCGCGATGCGCTGTTGCGCTACTACGAGCAGGTCGACGCACTGGCCTACCGCATGCTGGGACTGTTCGAGCAAGGGCTGGGCCTGCCGGAAGGCGGGCTGCGCCGCTACTTCAACGACCCCATGACCATGATCCGCCTGCTGCACTATCCCCCCCAGCAGCCGACGGACTCGGGCGAACACATCGGCGTTCGCCCTCACACCGACAACGGCGCTTTCACCATTCTTTCGCAGGACGATGTGGGCGGACTGGAGATCCTCGGCCGCAGCGGCGACTGGATCGCCGTCCCGCCCATCCCCGGCAGCTTCGTGATCAACCTGGGGGAAATGATGAAGCTGTGGAGCGACGGCATTTTCCTGGCGACCCCGCACCGCGTGGTCAACCGGTCGGGACTGGAGCGCTATTCCGTGCCGTACTTCCTGATGCCCGACTACGACACGCGCATCGAGCCGCTGGTGAAGAACTCCGGCGAATTCAATGAACCCGTGCTCCACAACACCATCGCCCGTGGCCAGCAATTGAGCTGCGGCGAGATACTCGGCGCGGTCTGGCAGCGCATCTGGCCCAGCCTGGATCGCCAGCGCGTCGACTAGGCATGGTGCATTCCCCAACCGCATTCCCCGGCGCCGGCCTGCGTCCGCACCACGGCCGCGCCGGACCACACCCATTTATCGCGAGGTATTGATGAGCTGCTATCTGATCAGTGAAATCGAATGGCTGGACACCGAACCCATGAAGCGCTACCTGCCGCTGGTGGAACTGTCCAAGCAGAAATACGGCGGACGCTATCTGGTGCGCGGCGGCAATCCCCGGCTGTTGGAAGGCGAAGGCAACGTCAGGCGCATGGTGGTCACCGAGTTCGATTCGGTCGAACAGGCCATGCGGTGGTGGAACTCTCCGGAATACGCGGAGGCCAAGGCCATACGCCAGCCTGTGACCAGATGCCGCGTCGTGCTCGTCGACGGGGACATCGAACGCGAGCTGCCTGCGGCGTGATGGCCGCGGCCCGCCGGGCGGATCGGGACCCGGCGGCGCCCTCGTGGACGGACCTCAATGATTCAATCGATGCGCAGGTTGCCGCTGCGGATGAGGTTGCGCCACTTTTCCGTTTCCTTGCGCACTCGCTCCCGCGCCGAGGAAGCATCGGTGGATACGGGCAGCACGCCGGCCGCGCGCATGCGCTCCTGGACTTCGGGCTGCGACATCTTGGCGGCGAGCTTGCTGGAGAGCGCCTCGACGATGGCGGCGGGCGTACCCGCCGGCGCGAATACCCCGAACCAGCCGCCGCTTTCCACGCCCTTCAATCCCTGTTCGTCCAGCGTGGGCACCGCCGGCACGAGGGGATTGCGCTGCAAGGCGGCGATGCCGAGCGGCTTGAGCCGGCCGGCCTCCAGGAACGGCAGGATGGCCGAGACGTCGGCCGCCACGACCGGGACGTGGCCGGCCACCACGTCCGCGATGGCCGGTCCCGTGCCCTTGTAGGGCACGTGGGCGAGGACAATGCCCGCCTCTTTTTCCAGCAGGTGCAGTGCCAGGTCGTCGGGCGTCCCCGCCCCGCCGGCAGCGGCCGCCAGCGGCACCCGCTGTTCCCGTGCATAGCGGATGAAGCCCGGCATGTCGCTCACCGGCACCTTGGGATTGACGGCGAAGATGTGGACGCCGGTGGCCACCACGCTGATGGGGACCAGATCGCGCTCCGGATCGTAACCTACGTCGGCCTTCATGGACGGCAGGATGGAAATCGTCGCAGTCGATCCGACCAATAGCGTGTAGCCGTCGGCCGCGGCATGGATGGCCGCCTGGGTCCCCACCGTTCCCGATCCGCCGGGGCGATTGTCCACGTAGACGTTCTGGCCAACCGCTTCTCCCATCGACTTTGCCACCAGGCGCCCGATGACATCCACCGGGCCTCCGGGCGCATACGGCACGATCAGGCGTATGGGACGGGCCGGGTAGGGTTCCGCGCCCGAGACGGGCCCGGCGGCAAGCGCTCCCGCCGAGGCCAGGACAGTGACGAACAGCCTTCTTGCCGCATCGATCGAACGCATTTCACGCTCCGCATGGGGAATGTGGGGGAAAGACGGCCTGGGCGGTTCATCCGCCGAAAGCCACCTCGGTAAGCTGCCCCAGGCCGTAGCCGTTGTGCTGGGGAAAATCGGCCGCCAGCGGCCGCCTGCGCCGGCAGGTCAACCACAGGCGCAGCATGTGTCGCCGTCGGTCCGGTTCGGGCCAGTCTTCGAAATGCGTGCGGGAGTGGAGAATCGTGTAGTTATTGCATAGCTGCATGTCCCCGGGCTGCAGGTCCATGTCGATATGGAAACGGGGATCGGCGGCCAGGCGATCGAGGCAGTCCAGCGCCTCGCGCTCGAGGGCCGTCAGCGTCGTGCCGGTTCGAGTGCATGCCGCCTCGATCTGCGCCCGGACGTAGCGGCAGCTCACGACGCCGTCCCGCTGGCCGAATACGGGAACGCGCGTGGCGGTGACCGGATCGTCGGTCATGGCGGCCTCGCGTTTGATGTAGTGAAAGCCGCGATACAGGACAGGCAGGAATTCCGGATGACGCTCGCGGATCTCGTTGTGCAATGCCAGCGCGCTGACGATGCTGCTCCGGCCGCCGGCCTTGGCGCGGCGCAGGCACATCAGCCCGACCAGGTCGCAGCCGTCGGTATGGAAAGGCAGGTGCGCGTTGGTTTCGTAGCCGCGCACGTCGAGGTTGCCGAATGTGCGTCCGTAGTCTTTCACGTGGCCCATCAATTCGCCCCTGGGATTCTGCGTGACGGGCAGGCCCAGGTAAGTGCCGATGCCCCAGAAGACCGCCTCGACGTCCTCGGGCGCGTAGTCCTGCGCCGGAAAACCCCGGACCACGACGAATCCGCGCCCGTTTTCGATCTCCTCGGACCACCGCGCGAGCCTGGCCGCCAGCCTGGGCAGCGGAAACGTCTCCCGTCCGATGCGCGGGAGGTCGAGCTCCAGGGCGCGGACGTTGCGCAAGGCCGCATCCAGTTCCTGGAGGTCCCGCTCATCCAGGTGGTGAATCCAATCGTCTTCACGCTCGAGATCGGCGCCTTTCCACGCCGCGGGATGATCGATGGGCTGCAGGTAGACATCGGACATGAAACAGGCTCCATAGATGGCGGACAGCCGCCGGCTCACTCGGACGGCTTGATGCCGAACTCGGCCACCGCGCGCCGCCATTTCAGGCTTTCATCTTTGACGTGCGCGGCAAACTCGGCACGGCCGCTGCCGGTGGCCGTTACCCCTACGCCGGCGAGTTTGGCCTTCACTTCCGGGTCGGACACCGCGCGCCGCACCTCTTCGGCCAGGCGGTCGAGCACGGCCTCCGGCGTTCCGGCCTTGGCGAACACACCGAACCAGCCGCCGCTCTCGAACCCCGGCAACCCCTGCTCGGCCACGGTCGGCAGATCGGGCAGGACCGGGCTGCGCCGCGGCGAGGCGATGCCGATGGCGCGCAGATGGCCGCTTTCCAGAAACGGCAGCGCCGCGGCCAGCTCCACCACCATGAACTGGATCACGCCGCTTGCGAGATCGTTCAGGGCCGGTCCGCTCCCCCGATAGGACACCCGTTGCAATTGGAGGCCGGTATCGCGGGCGAAGATGTAGCCGGCCAGATCCTGCGGCGAACCGAGGAAGGTGCCGAAGCTGACCGGTGTGCGCTGCGCCTTGGCGAAGGCGACGAACTCGCGCACGTTGTTTGCCGGCGTCTTGCTGTTGATCACCAGCACGTGCGGACCGGTCGCCACCAGGCCGACCGGCGCGAGATCTCGCCCCACGTCGTACTGGATGGCGGGCGAGATATTCGGAAGGATGGAAATCGGCGTGGGCGATCCCATCAACAGCAGATAGCCGTCCGGGGCGGACTTGGCGACGACCTGGGTTCCGATCGCGCCCGACGCGCCGGACCGGTTCTCGACCACCACGGGCTGGCCCAGCCCGGCGCCCAGCTTCTGCGCCACCACCCGGCCGATGATGTCGAGCGAGCCGCCGGGCGGATAAGGCACGACCAGGCGCACGGGCTTGTCGGGATAGGGTGCATCCCCCGCCGCCGCAAGCCCCGACACCGCCACGCAGGCCCAGGCGGCACACGCACCTACCCACCATCCGTACAGACGCATAGGTTTCTCCCCGAAAGCGCAGGCACGGCGGTATCGCCGGCAGCCGGATATATCGCACAAAAGGCGATTATATGAATATGGTACTCAAATTACATACTTGATTGAAAGCAGTCAACCGTTTTCTGCGCACGTAACGGCGGCGCGCGTGCCGGAGGGCGGAGCACGGGAAGCGTTGGGGTGGCCTCGCGCCGTGGCCAGGCGCGAGGCGGAAGGGAAAGGGCGGCTCAGCGCTGGCGCGACATCTCGGCCGCCTCGGCCTGCAGGCAGTCGATCAGCGCGAGCATGTTGGGAGAAGGGTCGAGGCTCGGGTGGCGAAGGATACCGATCGGCCCGAAGACCGGGGGCAGTTCCATTTCCAGGATGGAAAGCCGGTGGCGGCGAGCATGATAGGCAGCGACCGACCGCGGCACCACAGACAAGGCCTGGCTGCTGTCCATCAGGACCATGTTGTTGACGACCGAAGCCGACTCGATCCGCGACGATGGACGAATGCCCTGGCGCTGGAACAGCATGTCCAGGCCGGCACGCACCGGACTGCCCTGCGGCGGCATGATCCACGGATAAGCCGCGAGCGCCTTCCATGAAAGTTTTCGCCGCGCCGCCAGCGGATGATCGGCGGAACTGCAGACGCACATCGGCTCTTCGCACAGGATCTGCTGCACGAGTTCCTGTCCGCCGGCCCGTGCGCCCAGCCGTGCCACCACGAGGTCCAGCTTGCGGGTTTCGAGGTCGGGCAGGAGCGCCTCGATCGATCCTTCGCGTACCAGGACGTTCACGCCGGCGGCTCGCTGTTCGAACCGCAGCAGCGCATGCGGCACGAGATACGCGGCGGACGACGAGTTGATGCCGATGGCGATGGTCTCGATGCCCAGGCCGCCCGGCTCCGACCATTCCCGCCCCATGCGTTCGAGATCGCCCAGGACCCAGCGGGCATGCCTGATCATCGAGACGCCATGGTCAGTGGGAAAAGTTCCCTTGGACGTGCGGTCGAACAGCCGGACGCCAAGCATGTCTTCCAGTTCGGCCACCATCCGGGACACGGCCGGCTGAGTGGTGGCCAGGCGGCGCCCGGCGCGCGAGCCGCCTATCCGGATCGTCCCGTCACCCTCGTCGTGCCCTCGGTGCCCGGCGGGGCCGCCGACATGGTGGGGCGGCTGGTCGCCGAAAGCCTGGGCAAGGCGTGGAACGTGCCCGTCATCGTCGAAAACAAGCCGGGCGGCGCAACCATCATCGGCACCCAAGCGGTGATCAAGGCCCCGCCCGACGGCTACACCCTGCTGCTAGGCATCGACGCCTCGTTCATCGCCGTTCCCTATCTGATGGACCGGATGCCGTACCAGCCGCGCAAGGATCTGGAGCCCATCTCCACGGTATCCACGTTGCGCTACGTGCTCGTCGCCTCGCCCTCCGCGCCGTTCAAATCGGTCGAGCAGGTGCTCGACCAGGCCCGCGCCCGTCCCGAGACGATTACCTATGCCAGCGGCGGCGAAGGATCCACACACCACCTGGGCATGGAACTGTTCGCCCAGGAAGCCGGAGTCTCTTTCAAGCACGTGCCGTACAAGGCGGCGCCGCAAGGTTTCGTGGACGTCATGGGCGGACACGTCGACATGATGTTCCTGGCCGCCAGCACCGCCATCCAGCCGGTCAGGACCGGCAAGGTCCAGGGGCTGGCCAACACTTCCGCCACGCCCATTCCCGACCTGCCCGAGCTCCCCATGCTCAAGGACAAGGTGCAAGGCTTCACGTTCGATAGCTGGTTCGGGCTGTTCGCGCCCGCCGGCACTCCAGCCTCGGTCATCGAGACCTTGAACGCCTCGGTAAGAACCGTGCTGCAAAGCGCCCACGTCCGCGAGAAGCTCCAGGCCCAGGGGCTGGCCGCGGGCGACGGCGGTCCGCAGGGGCTGCGCGACCGCATTGCCGGCGACACGCGCCGGCTCGCACCCATCATCGCCAAGATCAAGAGCCTGCAGGGCAAGCCATGAAACGGCCCAACATCCTGCTCATCACCACGGACCAGCATCGCGGCGATTGCCTGGGCTTTGCCGGACGCCGCGTCAAGACGCCGCACATCGACGAACTCGCGCGCACCGGCACGCACTTCTCGGCCTGCATCACCCCCAACGTGGTCTGCCAGCCGTCGCGGGCATCGATCCTGACCGGATTGCTGCCGCTCACGCATGGCGTGTGCGACAACGGCATCGACCTGGACACGCGGACGGGCGAAGCCGGCTTTGCCGGCAGCCTGGCGGCGGCCGGATACGCCACCGGGTTCATCGGCAAGGCGCATTTTTCCACCCACCACACCTTCGCCCGGACCGGCCGGCCCGAGTGTCAATACAGCGAAGCCGACATGGGCGAGGATTGGTCGGGCCCCTACATGGGCTTTCGGCACGTGGAACTCGTGGTCGAAGGCCACAACTACTGGCTGCCCACGCCGCTTCCGGGCGGGCTGCATCATTCGCGCTGGTACTACGGCGACGGGCTGGGCGAAATGCGCAATCGCCTGTACCAGACCGATCTCGGCCCGCCCAGCGGCGCGCCGCAAACGTTCAATTCCGGCTTGCCGGTGGCATGGCACAACTCCACATGGATAGGCGACCGCACCATCGACTTCCTGCGCAGGCATCGCGGCGAATCCTTCTGCCTGTGGGCCTCGTTCCCGGATCCCCATCATCCTTTCGATTGCCCCGAGCCGTGGTCGCGCCTGCATCATCCCGACGAAGTGGACCTGCCGCGCCATCGCAGCACCGATTACGACCGCCGTCCCTGGTGGCATCGCGCCAGCATGGAAAGCAAGCCGGTGGGCAACGCCGAGGTACAGGCGCTGCGCCAGAATTTCTCGCGCATCCCTACCCAGCCGGACGAACCCTTGCGGCGCATCATCGCCAATTACTACGGCATGATCTCCCTGGTCGACCACCAGGTGGGACGCATCCTCAACGCACTGCGGGAATACGGCCTGGACGACGACACGCTGGTGGTCTTCACCTCGGATCACGGAGAATGGCTGGGGGACCACGGCCTGATGCTGAAGGGCCCGATGCCGTACGAGGGGCTGCTGCGGGTGGCCATGGTGGCACGCGGCCCCGGCGTGGCGGCCGGTCGCCAGGTGCGCGATCCGGTTTCCACGCTGGACCTCGCGGCGACGATGTACGACTACGCAAGGGCCGAGGCCCTGGGTCCCGTGCATGGCCGCAGCCTGCGTCCCTTGCTGGAAGGCGGCGCGGCAAGCCGCGATTACGCGTTGAGCGAATGGGACGTGGCGGCCTCGCGCTGCGGCGTGGAGCTGAAGCTGCGAACGGTGCGCACGCGCGACTGGAAGCTTACGCTGGAACAGGGGACGGGCGCCGGCGAGATGTACTGCCTGGCCGACGATCCGGACGAGATGGACAATCTGTTCGACGATCCCGGCTACGCCAAGCGGCGCCGCGAGCTGACGGACATGCTGCGCGAGCGACCCGCGGACCAGTTGCCGGGACGCTTGCCGGCCTCGGGCATCGCCTGAGCGGCGGCGGGCGCCCGGCGGTCAGGCCGTGCCGCCCACCGTCAGCCCTTCCATCTTCAAAGTGGGCTGGCCCACGCCCACCGGCACGCTCTGGCCGTCCTTGCCGCAGGTGCCCACGCCGGAGTCCAGGCGCATGTCGTTGCCGATCATGCTGACCCGGTTCATCGCATCGGGACCGTTGCCGATCAGCGTGGCGCCCTTGACGGGATAGGTGACCTTGCCGTCCTCGATCATGTAGGCCTCGGACGTCGAGAAGACGAACTTGCCGTTGGTGATGTCCACCTGCCCGCCGCCGAAATTGACGGCATAGAGGCCCCGCTTGACCGAGCGCACGATTTCCTCGGGGTCCTTGTCGCCCGCCAGCATGTAGGTATTGGTCATGCGCGGCATGGGCAGGTGCGCGAACGATTCGCGGCGGCCGTTGCCGGTGACGGAGGTCTTCATGAGCCGGGCGTTCAGGGAATCCTGCATGTAGCCGCGCAGAATGCCGTCCTCGATCAGCACGTTGCGCTGCGAGACGTTGCCTTCGTCGTCGATGTTGAGCGATCCGCGTCGACCGGGGATGGTGCCGTCGTCGACCACGGTCACGCCCTTGGACGCCACCCGTTCGCCGATGCGGCCCGAGAACACGCTGGACCCCTTGCGGTTGAAATCGCCCTCGAGGCCATGGCCCACCGCCTCGTGCAGCAGGATGCCGGGCCAGCCCGAGCCGAGCACCACGGTCATCTCGCCTGCGGGGGCTGGACGCGCCTCCAGGTTGACCAGGGCCTCGTGCACGGCACGCTCCACGTACTGCTCGAGCAGTTCATCGGTGAAGTAATCGAAGCCCGTGCGGCCCCCGCCGCCTCCGTGGCCGACTTCGCGACGGCCGTTCTGCTCGGCGATCACGGTGAGCGACAGGCGCACCAGCGGCCGCACGTCGGCTGCCAGCCGCCCGTCGCTGCCGGCCACCAGCACGACGTCGTATTCGGCGCCCAGCCCCGCCATGACCTGCACCACGCGGGGGTCCCGGGCACGGGCCATGCGCTCCACGCGCTCGAGCAGCGCGACCTTGTCCGGCGCCGACATGGACGCCAGCGGATCCTGCGGAAGGTAGAGCGAACGGCTTCCCGCCTGGCGATAGCCATTGGCCACCTTGACCTTGCCCGCGCCCTGGCGGGCGATCGTACGCACGGCGCGGGCCGACGACAGGAGCGCGTCCTGCGACAGCGTGTCGGAATAGGCGAAGGCGGTTTTCTCGCCGCTCAGGGCGCGCACGCCCACGCCCTGCTCGATGGCGAAGCTGCCGGTCTTGACGATGCCTTCTTCCAGGCTCCAGCCCTCGCTGCGGGTGTACTGGAAGTACAGGTCGGCATAGTCCACCTTGTGCGCGAAGATCTCGCCCAGGGCCCGGGAGAGGTCGGCCTCGGTCAGACCCCAGGGGTCGAGCAGCAAAGACTTGGCGGTGGCCAGGGACTGGATGTTGGGTTCTACGAGTTGCATGGATGGCTGTACGGGAATTCGTTGCGAAACAAGGCGGGTGCCCAGGCTCTACAGTACACGATGGCGCAGCGCCGGCAACGCTGCGCGCACGTCGGCGATGCGAACGGGATCGATCATGCCGTCGACGATGCCGGGGCCCTCGGGCAGCACGGCCTGCATCGTGCCCCAGGGATCGATCAGCATCGCATGCCCCCAGGTACGGCGGCCATTGGGATGCACGCCTCCTTGCGCCGGCGCCAGCACGTAGCACTGGTTCTCGATGGCGCGGGCGCGCAGCAGGATCTCCCAATGTGCCTGGCCTGTCGTATAGGTGAAGGCGGCAGGCACCAAAATCAAGTCCACCTGCCCCAGCGCGCGGTAGAGCTCGGGAAAGCGCAGGTCATAGCAGGTGGACAGCCCCACGCGCCCCCAGGGCGCGTCGAAGCCCACCGGCGCCGTGCCGGGGCGGATGCTCAGGGCCTCGTCGTAGGACTCGGCGCCGCGACGGAAGTTGAAGAGGTGGATCTTGTCGTACCGCGCCAGCGCGCGGCCGTCCGGGCCGTAGACGAACGCCGTGTTGTACACCCGGTCGGGATCGGGGCATTCCAGCGGCAGGGTGCCTCCCGCCAGGTAGATGCCATGCCGGCGCGCCTGCGCGGCCAGGAACTCCTGTATCGGCCCCTGCCCTTCCCGTTCGCGAATGGCGACCTTCTCGCGGTCGCTGCGTCCCATGAAGCAGAAGTACTCGGGCAGGGCCACCAGCTGCGCGCCCCGCTCTGCCGCCTGGGCGATCAAGGCTTCGGCATCGGCGAGGTTGCGCGCCACGTCGGGCGTGGACACCATCTGGACGGCGGCCACGCGAACGGCTGCGGGGACGGCGGGTTCGGTCATGGGCGTCGGATCCTGGCAGACAGGTTGCAGGGCATGGGACTATTGTCGCGCAGAACGCTAGGGCGCGGGATTCGCGGGTTCCTGCACGGACGGCGCGGCCGGGGAATCGGCCGCATCCCCCTTGGTGGTGGCGACCTTGGTCACCTGGGGATCGGCCCAGGTGCCGGTGACCTCGTACTGGTAGGCCAGGACCTTGGAAAGCGGATTCTTGAGCAGCAACTGGGCGAGGAACACGCTCAGGCCCACCGCGGGATTGACCGCCAGGCCGTACAGCAGCGAAGCGGCGCCGGCGTCCAGCTTGGGCACTACCACGACCTGCAGTTTCTGGGTTTCTTGCTCCAGGTCGGTCTCGCCGGCGATGACCACCGTGGCGTTGACGCCGTTCATCTTGAAATCGTCGGTATGGGCCACGCCGTTGGAAATGCTTGCATGGGCCCGGATGGTGTCGTAGGCGAAGCCTTCGCTGAAGATATCGCGGAAGTCCAGCGTCACGCGGCGCGGCAGGGACTGCAGCGACAGCACACCCAGCAGCTTGGCGATACCCGGCTCGGCCTTGAGGAACTGCCCCTTGTCCAGGGCCAGCTCCACCTTGCCGGAAAGGCTGGGCAGGTCCAGCGAATACGGCAGGCCGCGCCACGAGACCTGCGCCGACAGCATGCCGCTGCCGCCGGCCATGGCCCCGTGCACCCCCATGCGCTCGAGGAACTTGCCCGTGTCGCCCAGCTTGAGCACGGCATCGAGGGACATGGCGCGCCGGCCCCGCGCGGCGCCGTCGGCAGCCACTTTCCAGACGCCCGAACCATCCAGTTCGGCATCGGGGTTCTTCACGTTGAGCTTGCGCAGCCGCCACTCCCGGCCCCGGTTCGAGCTCTGGGCCAGCACTTCCAGCCGCCCGAGCTGCTTGCCGAACAGTTCGAAATGGTCGGCCACCAGATCGATTTCCGGCACCTCCGCGTCGTCGTCGGCGCCGGAGTCGGCCAGGGTCTCGGGGCTTTCGTCGTCGACCTCGCTGTCGACCACCAGCCGCGACAGCCGCGCGGTCAGGCGATGCGGCCCCGCGCCGCCCCGCGTCTCCATCCAGGACAGCCGGCCCGCCAGTTGGGCCGATTCGATGTCCGCGCGCCAATTGGCGCCCGCGCCGTTCTGCTGGCGCGCCGCGTAGAGCGTCACCTTGTCGATCTGCCGGCCATGCACGCGCAGGACCGGCGTGGCGAGACTGATGCGGTTGAGCGGCACGTCGAGGGCGCCTTTGCCGGCTGCGCCCGTGCCCGTGCCCTGCGCCGAGGACGGCTGGAACTCCGCCGCCACCTTGCGCAGGGAATCGATGTCCAGTTCCGGCAGCTCGGCGCTCACGCTCAGCCCCGGACCGGCGATGGTGGCCGCTCGGTTGATGCCGATGGCGCCACGCACCTCGCGTACTCCGCCTTTGTCGTCGTGATCACGTTCGATGTGGAGATTGACGGCCGGCCCCACGCTGCCGGCGAACCAGTCGCTCCTGGGCCGGCCCGGCGCGGCCGGCGTGCCGCTCCATTCCAGCCGCGACGGGCGCGCTTCCTGCGCCGTCTTGCCCAGCGGCGCGGGCAGGTCGGCCGCCAGGCCGACGAGGTCGGACTCCACCAGCAGCACCGGCGTCTTCTTCGGCTCGATGCGTACCGATGCCTTGTAGGCCGTCCGTCCCGAAAGCCGGGCCATCCCGGGCGCATTCCACCACAGGCTGAAGGCCGACGCCGCGGCGGTGCCCTCGGCCAGCAGCAAGTCGCTGCCATCGGGCTGCGGCCCGCCGGACAGGCGCACGGGCCCGTCGAGCGCGGTGCCGGTCACGTCGCGCAGGGCCACGCCGCGGTTGTCGAACGCCACCGTTCCGGTCAGCCGGGAAAGAGGCGGCGCCGCAGGCGCCAGGCGGAATTCGTTGCCGGCCAGCCGGACCTCGCCCTTGACCTCCACTTCGGCGTGCTCCTGCTCCGATTCACGGTGCGCCAGCGGGATGCGGAGCGAAATCGGCACGACGAAATTGCCGCTGGCGGTGGCCTCGTCCAGCGCGCCGCCTATCATGCGTCCCACCGGCGATCCCTTGACGAAGGCCAGGAAGGCCGGCGCGGGGCCGCGCGTCTCGCCGTCGATGTCCAGCACGGCATCGTGCACGAGATCGGCAATGGCGGCGCGCGTGCGTCCCATCGCCACCGTGGCCGAGCGGTCCACGCGCACGCGGCCGGATCGCGCGTCCACCGCCATCGACACGCGATCGAACACCAGTTCGCCGGCGATGTCCTCCAGGCGCGGCCAGACGTCGCCGTGCGCCAGGGGCGCAGGCAGGTAGTCCAGCGTCACGCCGCTCACCTTGCCCGCCACCCTGAACTCGCCGGACCTGTCGCTGCCGTACGGGAAACCGTCCAGATCGCCGCGCACGCGCACGTCCACGTCCTGGGCCTGGCCGGCCACGAGCGCGTGCTGCAGCCAGGTCCGCACGTTCGCGCCGACGACGATGGGGATGTAGCGGTGGACCTCCTTCACGTCGGCCCGCTCGAGCCGGCCCCGCAGATCGAGCGTTCCCGCGGGCGAACGGCCATGGCTGCTCCAGTTGCCGCTGAAACTGCCCTGCACGCCCCGGCCCGCGAAATCCAGGCGCTCGACGTCGACCGTCCAGGCGCCGTCGGCGGTCTTTCGGGCAGCCGCCTTGGCGTTCACGCTATCCATGGGCAGGTCGGGGTCGGCGAACACGCCCGGGAAACGCAGCACGGCATCGCGGGCGTCGATCTCGATACGGCCGCCTTGGGCATCGGCCTCGATCACGCCCTGCAGGTTCGAGAAGCCGGGGCGCTGGGGATGATGGCCGTCGTTGACCGCTGGCTCGGGCGCCGGGGCCATGGACAGGCCGGAAAACCGTGCGCGGCCCGATACGGAGGAAGGCTCGGTCGGCGGCCCCTGCCAGGCCAGGTGCAAATCGTCGATACGGCCCGCCGGCCGCAGCTCGGACAGCGACTGGCGCGTGGCCGCGGGCAGGGGCAGCCGGTCGGCCAGGCGCAGGCCCGCATCCAGGTCGAGACCGGCCGCGTCCACCTGCGTCGACGCCGGCGCGTCGTGCCGCGCCGGGCGCCATAGCACCGCCAGCCGCCGGGGCTGCAAGGCGAGGCCGTCGTCGGTGCGCGCATCCAGTTTCGTCACGTCCAGCTTGTAGCCGTCCTGGGTTGCCGTCAGTTCGGCGCGGCCATCCAGCTGCGCAAGGGTCAGCGCCGGCAGGTCGGGCGCGAGCTGCATGCGCAGCTCGCGCAGCGCGACCTGGGCGGTCCCCGCTCGTATGCGGCCACGGTCGTAGTCCAGCCAGGCGCGCAGCGAGCCGCTACCTTGCTGCGGCTCGCCGGGCACGTCCAGCCACGGCCGCCATCCCGCGAAATCGATACGCTCCATCGCCGCGTACAACGAGCCTCGCCACAGCGCGGGATCGGCGACGCCCAGCGTGAACCAGCTGTGCGTGAAATCGGCCCGCAGATCCAGCACGGATCCGAGATGGGCGGGCGGTTCGGCGCGCAAGGCCGCCCGGTGATGGCGCCCGGTATTCTGCATGGCGAACGCCACGTTGACGATTTCGAGCGGCGGCGCGGCGCGGGCGGCATCGCGCCAGCGCACCACGGCGTCCCGCACCACCACTTCGCGCTGGGCCAGCAGCCACTCGAGCCCGGCATGGGAACCGCCCCCGGCCTTGGGATCGAAGGACCAGCCGGCTATCCAATAGCGCCCCTGCTCGTCGCGCCGCGCATCGAGCTCGGGCCGGTCGAGCTCGAGCCGCAGCAGGCGCGGCTCCAGTACCAGCAGGCTGCGCCACGACAGGATGGCCGAGACCTTCGGCAAGTCCAGTCCTGGCTGGCCGGAGGCGTCGGCGATCCGCACGGATGAGAGTTCGAAGCTGGGATGCAGGCCGCGCCATTCGGCTTCGATCCCTTCGATGCTGACCGGCGCGCCAAGCGCCCGGCTCGCCAGCCGTTCGATGCCGGGCCGGTATTGGTCGATGGCGGGCAGGACCGCGTAGCGCACGACCACCAGCGCGACCACGAACAGGAAGTAGACGGCCAGCACCAGCCAGACCAGGGGCCGCACGACGACGCGATAGAGAAAAGGTAGGTCGATATGCACGAAGGGACGGCGAAACGGAGTCGTTCCGTCGAAGCGGCGGCGACGGCCGGGATGGAAAGAATGAGAAAGTTGAAGCTTATACCGGCAGGCTTGTCTTATGCTGGCTTCTGCACAAAACTTCTTCGTGGCGCACAATTCTGTTACGCAATGCCACATTTTCCGCCATGTCAGATACGTCCCTGCTCGCACCCGCGCTCTCCTGGTCTGGCCACCTGCGCCGGCGCATCGACGCCCAGCCCGAATACGGCCAGTGGCTGGCCGACGCAGCGGCCAGGCCGGTCGACGCCTCGGCGCTGGCCTCCTGGTTCGACGAGCTGCGCACGGCCCGCACGGGTGCGGCCTCCGCCGGCCCCCTGCCGGTGGCCGACTGCCGCGCGGTGCTCCGCAAGCTGCGCGAACGCGTGTTCTGCGCGATCATGGTGCGCGACCTGGCCGGCCTCGCGCCACTGGAAGAAGTCGTGGGCGCGATGACGCGGCTGGCCGACCTGGCCATCGAAGAGGCCTACCGCAGCGTGGCGACCGAACTGGCCGAAGTGCACGGCATTCCGCGCGAAGCCTCCTCCGGCCTGCCGCAGGAAATGATGATCGTCGGCATGGGCAAGCTGGGCGGCGAGGAACTCAACGTCTCGTCCGACATCGACCTGGTCATGCTCTACGGCGACGAAGGGGAAACGGACGGCCGCCGGCCGATCTCCCATCACGAGTTCTATGGCCGGCTCACGCGCCGCATGATGCCGGTGATATCGGAGATCGACGCCGACGGCCACGTATTCCGCACCGACCTGCGCCTGCGTCCGGACGGCGATGCCGGGCCGCTGGCCTGGAGCCTGGACGCCTTCGAGAACTACCTGATCTCCCAGGGCCGCGAGTGGGAACGCTATGCCTGGCTGAAGGCCCGGCGCATCGAGGCCCGCGCCTTCGAGGGCAGCGATCCCGCCGCGCAGGCCGCCCAGCTCGAGGCGCTGTGCCGGCCCTTCGTCTACCGCAAGTACTTCGATTTCGACGCGCTGGCCGCGCTGCGCGCGCTGCGCGAGCGCATCCGCGAAGACTGGAACCGCCGTTCCTACAACGGCACGGGCGAACAGGTCACCCAGGCCGACAACGTCAAGCTGGGCGAAGGCGGCATCCGCGAAATCGAGTTCGTGGTCCAGCTGTCGCAACTGGTACGCGGCGGCCGCACCCCCACCTTGCGCGTGCGGGGCCTGCTGCCGGCGCTGCACGCCGAACGCGAGGCCGGCCTCGTTTCCGCGCAGGACGCCGAACGCCTCGAAAGCGCCTACCGTTTCCTGCGCCGCGTCGAGCACGCGCTGCAATACCGCGAAGACCAGCAGACCCACCTGCTGCCCCAGGACACCGAACGGCGCGCGGAACTGGCGCGCGCGCTGGGCTTTGCCGACCCCGCCGAATTCGAGCGCACGCTAACCGGGCACCGGGAATTCGTCGAGGCTACCTTCCGCGGCGTGTTCGGCCAGAGTGACGCGGGTCCGGCGGGTAGCCCGGAAGGCCACCGCGGCGGCGATCCCGAGGACCTGCTGGTCGAACGCATACGCGCCTGCCTGCCGGCCGAGGCCGACAGCCTGTTGCCGCGCGTGGCCGCGCTGCTCGGCAGCCCGCGGATCCGCAGCCTGCCCGACAACAGCCGGCGCCGCCTGGCTGCCCTGCTGCCGGCCGTCGTGGACGCCTGCGCGGGCACCAAGGCTCCCGCGCCGGCGCTGCTTCGCATGTTCGGACTGATCGAGCACATCGCCCAGCGCAGCGCCTACATGGCGCTCTTGGCTGAGTATCCGGACACGCTCGCCCGCGTGGCCCGCATCTTCGCCGCCAGCGACTGGGCCGCGGGCTATCTCACGCGGCACCCGCTGTTGCTGGACGAACTGCTCGACTGGCGCACGCTGCTGGCCCCGCCCGACCTACCCGCCCTGGCGCGCAAGCTCAGCGACGACCTGGACGCGTGCGTGATCGACGGCACCGGCGCCCCGGACGTGGAACGGCAAATGAACCTGATGCGCGACGCGCAGCGCCAGTGGGGCTTCCACCTGCTTGCCCAGGACCTCGAGGGCCAGCTGACGGTCGAGCGCCTGGGCGACTACCTGTCCATGGTGGCCGACATCATGCTGGAAGAAACGCTCAAGCGCGTCTGGTACCAGGTTTCCAAGGACCAGGGCCGCACCCCCGCGCGCTTCGCGGTCGTCGCCTACGGCAAGCACGGCGGCAAGGAACTGGGCTACGCCTCGGACCTGGACCTCGTGTTCCTGTATGAAGACACGCGCGAGGACGCCGGCGAGATCTACGCCCGCTTCGGCCAGCGCATCCTGTCCTGGCTGGGATCCATGACGGCCTCCGGCCGCCTTTACGAAGTGGACTTGCGCCTGCGTCCCGACGGACAGGCCGGCCTGATGGTCATATCGACCGAGGCTTTCGAGCGCTACCAGAAAGAGCACGCGTGGCCCTGGGAGCACCAGGCCATTACCCGCGCCCGTTTCGCAGCCGGCGACCCGGCCGTCGGCCGGCAGTTCGAGCGCATCCGGCGCGAAGTGCTGCTCATGCCGCGCGATGCCCGCCAGCTGGCGGACGAGGTCATCGCGATGCGGCGCAAGATCAGCGAAGGCCACCCCAACCCGACCCCGGACTTCGATCTCAAGCACGATCCGGGCGGCATGGTGGACGTCGAGTTCATCACCCAGTACCTGGTGCTGCTGCACGCCCGCGACCACGAGATCCTGGTGCAGAACCTCGGCAACATCGCGCTGCTGCGCCACGCCGCCGAAGCCGGCCTGATTCCCGGCGAACTGGCGCAGCGCGTAGGCGACGCCTACCGCACGCTGCGGCGGGAACAGCACGCGCTGCGCCTGCAGGACATCGAAAAGGCGCGCGTCCCGCAGGAAGCCCTGGCGGCGGAGCGCGCCGCCGTGTTCGAGCTGTGGGAACGCGTATTCGGCTCGCCCAGGCTCCCCGGGTAGGCCAGCCCCGCCCGGCCGGGCTCGCGCGCCGGCCGGGAGCTCTCCCGCGCGGGCGTTCGCCCGCTCCCCACTGCCCCATCCGTTCGACCCCGCCGCCGGGCCGCCCAGCGGGCCGGCTTCGCCGTCGCCAGGAGCGCGCGCCCGCACTGCGCTTCCCGGCCGCCCTTTTCCGCACCTGGGGTTTCACATGAGTTCTTTTTTGAGTTTTTTACGTAATATGCAAAAAACCACGTTTTTCTTAAAAAAACCTCCAGACCTTCTCGAACAAATTCCACCATGATCAAAAGAACAGGTCTTTCGTTCAGCCATGTCGGCATCTTCGTCACCGACATCCAGCGGATGGCCGATTTCTATTCGAAGGTGCTGGACTTCACCATCACGGACCGCGGCATGCTCGACGGTCCCCAAGGCCCGGTCGAACTGGTCTTCACCAGCCGCGATCCGGACGTGCATCACCAGATCGTGCTGGTGTCGGGCCGGCCGGCCGACGTCCGGTTCAACGTCATCAACCAGCTGTCGTTGATGGCCGACTCCCTGGAAACCCTGCAGCGCTATCACCGGCGCCTTCAGGACGCCCGCGTGGCGGACCTTGCGCCGGTCACGCATGGCAACGCGCTGTCGCTGTATTGCCGCGACCCCGAGGGCAACCGGCTGGAGCTCTATGTCGATACGCCGTGGTACGTGTCCCAGCCCATGAGGGTTCCCATGCCCATCGAGCTGCCGCCGGCCGAATTGATGGCCTGGGCCGAACGGCATGCGCGCGGGCTGCCGGGCTTCCGCAGCCGGGAGGCGTGGCGGGCCGACATGGCGCGCCGCATGGGCGTCGAGCAAGCCCCGGCATGAGCGACGGCGCATCCAGCCTCGGGCGCATGCTGGCGCTGCTCGATGCCTATACCCATGACCGGTACGCGTGGACCGTGGACGACCTGGCCAGCCATTTCGGTTTCACGCCTTCGTCCACGTACCGTTATGTCAAGGAACTGTGCCAGGCGGGCCTGCTCATCCGGCTGCCCCGGGGCCGGTACGTAATCGGCGCGCGCGTGGTGGAACTCGAGGCCTTGATCCGCGAAACCGACCCCGTCACCCGCGCCAGCCAGCCCATCCTGCGCGAATTGGCGCAGGAGACCGGGTGCCACGTGCTGCTTTCCAACGTCTATGGCGAACATCTGCTCAACGTGGCGCACGAACCGGGCGTCGAGTCACTCGAACTGACCTACCTGCGAGGCAAGAGCCTGCCATGGTTCCGCGGCGCGCCATCGCTGTCCGTGCTGGCGTTCTGGCCGCGTGCGCGGGTGCGCAAGCTGTTCGAGCAGGCCCATGGCGACGCCGGCGAACAGGCCTGGAACGCCACGTGGGCCAGCCTGAAGGCCATACGCAAGGCAGGGTACGTGGTCAGCCACGCCGGGCTCGATCCCGACGTCATCGGCTATGGCGTCCCGGTGATGCTCGAGGATGAAGTCATCGGAACGATATCCCTCGTCTGCTCCAGGCAGCGAGGCGAGTTCCTCAACGGCGCGGCCTTGGGAGCCGTGCTGCAACAAAAAAGCCGTGAACTTTCCGCACGCCTGCAGCAGGCGGAATGAACGGTACCGCCACGCCCTCCCTGGCGACGGCATACGACAGAAACACGCGAGGAGACACACATGAGCAACGGCGACATTCGCCGGCGCGCCGCGCTGGCGGCGGCCGGCCTGCTGGGAGCGGCGCTGGCCGTTCCCGCGCTGGCCCAGGGCACCTATCCGGCACGGCCGGTCAAGCTGCTTGTCGGCTTCGCCGCCGGCGGCGGCAGCGATGTCGTGGCGCGCCTCGTGGGCAAGGCGCTGGGCGAACGGCTCGGCCAGCCGGTGGTCGTCGAGAACCGCGCCGGCGACGGCGGCAACATCGCATCGGCACAGGTGGCCAAGAGCGAACCCGACGGCCACACGCTGGTATTGATGACCAGCGGCCACGGCACCAATGCCGCGATGCGCAAGGACCTCCCCTTCGAGCCCGTCAAGGGTTTCAGCTGGATATCGACGCTCACCACTTATCCGCTGACGCTGGCCGTGGCCCCGGCCTCGCCGATCAAGTCGTTCGAAGACTTCGTCCACCGCATCAAGACAGAAAAGGACCGCTACACGTACACATCGGTCGGGGTCGGCACCGCCATGCACCTCGTCGGCGAATGGATCATGGCGGAGAGCGGCGGCAGCGCGCTCCACGTGCCGTTCAAGGGCGGGGCCGGCCCGATGACGGAACTGCTGGCCGGACGCGTGGACGTCATGATCGATACGATGACCAATACCGCGCCGCTGTTCAAGGCCAACCGCGTGCGCCTGCTGGCGACCACGGCGCCCGCGAATGTGCAGGCGCTGCCCGGCGTTCCGAGCGTGGCCGACACGCTGCCGGCGATCGTCTTCGAATCATGGCTGGGCATCGCGGCTCCGGCCGGCACCCCCGCGGACGTGGTGGCCCGCCTGAACCGTGAATTGCGCGCGGTGCTCGATACGCCGGCCGTGCGGCAGCAACTGGTGGACTGGGGCGGTTCGCCGCGGGCCTCGTCGCCGGAAGAATTCCAGGCGCGCGTGGAGAACGACATCAGGCGCCTGCGCGCCGTCGTGGTTCAGCGCAACATCCAGGCGGAATAAGCCCGGCGGCGCCGTCAGCCCAACAGCCAGCGCAACAGCCACAACGTGGCCATCCCGGCCCCGATCATGGCGATCGTATTGCGCGTGGTCACCATGACGGCCACCGCGACCACGGCAGCCAGCGCGCGCCAGTCGAAGACGGGCACCCCGCCAGGCGGCCAGGGCAGAAGGTCGGGCATGATCACCGCGGCGAGAGCCGCGGCCGGCGCATAGCGCAGGGCGCGCCGCACGCCGTCGGGCAGGGGCACGTTGTCGCCCAGCAGCAGGAAGCCGGCGCGGGTGATCACCGTGCACAGCGTCAGCGCGGCGATCACCAGCCAGACGTACGGCGAATCCGAAACCGGCGGAAAACTCGACGGACTCATGTCCTGCCTCCTTGCGCGGTCCTGCGCTCAAGCACCTTCTCGGCGGAGACGCCGGCCCAGACCCCCGCCACGACCGCCAGCACCAGGCCCAGCCGCAGCGGCAGCGGCTGGCCCGCCCAGCCCACCAGCCCCGCCGCGGCCACGGCGGCCAGCACCGGCCAACTCGCCACCATGGGCACGACGATGGCGATCAGCGCCAGCACGGCCGCGAACTCCAGCGACCAGGCCTGAGGCACGACGGATCCCAGCAGGATGCCGGCGACCGAACATACTTGCCAGGTCAGCCAATTGCCCGCGGCCGCGCCCAGGAAGAACCAGATCTGCTCGGGCGTGCCCTTGACGGGCGCATCGCCGTAGCGCGGCATGAACAGCACGAAGCCGATGTCGCTCGTCAGATAGCCGAGGCCGAGGCGCCTCAGGCGCGAGAACCGGCGGAAATAGGGATGCATCGCGGCGGCGAAGATGACGAAGCGCAGGTTCACCACGCAGCCTGCCGCGAACACCAGCCAGACCGGGGCGCCGGCCACGATCAGCGGCAGGGCGGCCAACTGCGCCGAACCCGCGTACACCAGCAGGGTCATCGCCAGCGCCAGGGTCTGGCTGAGCCCGACCTTGACCATGGCCACCCCGCTGACCAGCCCCCAGACGCCGATGGCGATGGTGGTCGGCGCCAGCGCCTTCAGTCCCGCGACGAAAGCGGCCCGGAGCTCCTTCCTGGTCGGACCGGCGGGTACGGCGGAAGGAGGCGTGCTTGACATGAAGGTCGGGGAGCGCCGCCGCGGGGGGCAGGCCGGAAGGAGTAAAGTTATGGTTTACAGCTATTGTAAGTGATTACCCGAATCTCCCTGGAACCCGGGAGGGGTTGCCGGGGGAGTCCCCCTGCGCGCCGCCCCGCCGCTGGATCCAGTCGCAGATTGGTACAATATCTGGTTCATTTCGGAGATCCCAATCATGTCGATGTCAGACCGCGACGGCTTCATCTGGTACGACGGCAAGCTCGTCCCCTGGCGTGAAGCCAACACCCATGTGCTCACACACTCCCTGCACTACGGGTTGGCGGTATTCGAGGGTGTGCGCGCATACAAGACCGACCTCGGAACATCGATTTTCCGGCTCAAGGAACACACCGACCGCCTGATCAATTCCGCCCACATCTATCAGATGCAGATCCCGTACAGCCGGGAGGCCCTGATGGAAGCGCAGAAGGAAGTGGTCAAGGCCAACAACCTGGAATCCTGCTACCTGCGCCCCATCGCCTTCTACGGTTCCGAGAAAATGGGCGTCTCGCCCAAGGGCGCCAAGGTGCACGTGGCCGTTGCCGCCTGGGAATGGGGCGCCTACCTGGGCGCCGAGGCGCTGCAGAAAGGCATCCGGGTCAAGACCTCCTCCTACGCCCGCCATCACGTCAACGTGACGATGCCGCGCGCCAAGCTGGCCTCCACCTACGCGAACTCCATCCTCGCCAACCTGGAAGCCACCGAGGACGGCTACGACGAAGCCCTGCTGCTCGACACCGAGGGCTTCGTGGCCGAAGGCTCGGGCGAGAACATCTTCATCGTCAAGGACGGCGTGCTGGTCGAGCCCGAGATCGCGTCGGCCCTGACCGGCATCACCCGCTCCACGATCCACAGCCTGGCGGCCGACCTGGGCATCAAGGTGGTCACCAAGCGCCTGACCCGCGACGACGTCTACATCGCGGACGAGGCTTTCTTCACCGGCACCGCCGCCGAAGTCACGCCCATCCGCGAACTCGATCGCCGCAAGATCGGCGCCGGCCAGTGCGGCCCGATCACCGCGCGTCTGCAGCAGGCCTTCTTCGACCTGGTTGCCGGCCGCAACGCCAAGTACAACCACTGGCTTACCCACGTCTGAGCAGGAAAACGCCATGACCACCGAAGCTGCCAACGCCGTCACCGAAGTCGATGCCGACGAGCTTCCGCTTTCGTGCCCCGGGCCGCATACTCCGCTCTGGAACATGCATCCCAAGGTGTTCCTGGACGTGGCGACGACGGGCGAAGCCAAGTGCCCGTACTGTGGCGCGGAGTACCGCTTGAAGGGTCCCGCCCCTACGCACTGACGTGCGCGAGAACGGCGTTCTTCGGATGGTGTCCGATACCATCGCGCCATCCTTGAACTGCCCCGGTTCAGGACACCACCCCGGCCCGCCGGGGTTTGCTTTTGTTTACAGGACATTCCAGTGCAGCACAACGACTACATCCTGACGCTCGCCTGCCCCGATACGACCGGCATCGTCTATCACGTATCGGGCTTCCTGTTCGAGCGCGGCTGCAACATCCTGGATTCCCAGCAGTTCGGCGACGAGGACACCAAGCTTTTCTTCCTGCGGGTGCATTTCACCCTGCCCGGAGGCGTGGATGCCGAGGCCGTCCGGCAAGATTTCGCTTCACTGGCCGAGCGCTTCTCGATGCAATGGCAGATCCGCGACCCGCACCGGCGCGCGCGCGTGCTGCTGATGGTCAGCAAGCACGGCCACTGCCTGAACGACCTGCTGTTCCGCGCCAAGAGCGGCCAACTGCCGATCGACATCCCGGCGGTGGTTTCCAACCATCCCGATTTCGCGCTGCTGTCGGCCTCGTACGGCGTCCCGTTCTACCACCTGCCTGTGGCCGCGGGCGGCAAGGAGCAGCAGGAGCGGCAAGTGCTGCAGATCGTCGAGCGCGAGAACATCGACCTGGTCGTGCTGGCGCGCTACATGCAGATCCTGTCGCCGGACATGTGCCGCGCGCTGGCCGGCCGCGCCATCAACATCCACCACAGCTTCCTGCCCAGCTTCAAAGGCGCCCGGCCGTACTACCAGGCGCACGACCGTGGCGTGAAGCTGATCGGGGCCACCGCCCACTACGTGACCCCGGACCTCGACGAGGGCCCCATCATCGAGCAGGACATCGCGCGGGTGGACCACAGCATGTCGCCGGAAGCCCTGACCCAGGTCGGCCGCGACGTCGAATGCCTGGTGCTGGCGCGCGCCGTGCGCTGGCACGTGGAGCACCGCATTCTGTTGAACGGCCACAAGACCATCGTATTCGCATAATGGTGCTCAAATCCCGCGGCGCTCTGCTGTTCGCCACCTCGGAAGAAGCCGAACAGGCGTTCTACGACGCCCTGGAACAGGGCGACCTCGCCCAGCTGATGGCGGTATGGGCGGACGACGAGGACATCGTCTGCATCCATCCGGGCGGTCCGCGGCTGGTCGGCCACGAAGCCGTGCAGGAGTCGTGGCGCGAGATCTTCGGCAATGCGCCGGTTTCCATCCGTCCCACGCGCATCCACACCGTACAAAGCATGATGAGTTCGGTCCACACGGTAGTGGAGCAGCTCATGGTCGATACTTCGCAGGGCAGGCAGATCGTCCGCTGCTATGCAACCAATGTCTTTCACAAAGGTCCCACCGGCTGGCGTCTGGTTCTGCACCATTCGTCGCAGGCCCCTGCCGACCTCGGTCCGACCGAGCTGCAGGACGTTCCCGACCTACTGCATTGAGTTGCCGCAGCCGAACACCGCATGCCCGCTTACCTGGATACGACACCCTGCCCCACTCCCGCATGGTTGCCCGAAGGACATAGCCAGACCATCTTCGCGTCGCGGTTCTCATCGCATCACCACGTATCGTTCGTGCGCGAACGCGTCGATACGCCGGATGGCGATTTCATCGATTTCGACTGGACAGCGCCGGGTTTCGCGCCGGGCGCAGCCGTGGAGCCCGGACTGTTCGCCCGACTTGCCGCGGCGGCCGGCACCTCCACGGCGTCGCGCAATGGCCTGGTGCTCTTCCACGGCCTGGAAGGCAGCAGCGCCAGCCACTATGCGCAGGCCATTTCCCAGCATTTCCGCGCCCGGGGCTGGACCGTGGTCGTGCCGCATTTCCGCGGCTGCTCCGGCGAGCCCAATCGGCTGCCCCGGGCCTACCACTCCGGCGATTCGGCCGACATCGCCTTCATGCTGGACACCGTGCGCCAGCGCCTGCCCGAAATGCGCTGGCATGCCACCGGCGTGTCGCTGGGCGGCAACGCGCTGCTCAAGTACCTTGGCGAAGCGGGCTCGTCCGCGGGATGGCTCGTCGCGGCGGCCGGCGTTTCGGCGCCGGTGGACCTCATGGCCGGCGGCCGCATCCTGGGCACGGGCCTGATCAACCGGCACGTCTATACCCACATGTTCCTGCGCACCCTGAAGGCCAAGACCCTCCAGAAGGCGCAGCGCTTTCCGGGCACCATCGACGTGATCCGCGTGGCCAATGCCCGCGACCTGTACGAGTTCGACGACGCCTACACCGCGCCCACGCACGGTTTCCGCGACGTGAACGACTACTGGACGCGTGCCTCGAGCAAGCCGTTGCTGGCCGACATTAACGTCCCGACGCTGGTCCTGAATGCGCGCAACGACCCGTTCCTGCCCGGCCGCTACCTGCCCGACGCGTCACAGGCTTCGGACCAGGTCGTGCTGCACCAGCCCGAACAAGGAGGCCACGCGGGCTTTCCCACGGGGCGCTTCCCGAGCAACCTGAACTGGCTGCCGCAACGGCTGGCCGTCTTCTTCCGCTCGGGCCGCTGACGACGCCGTCCGAGACCTGACAACGGCGCCGTTTTCTTCGACAATGCGGAAGACGGCCTGTTGCCCTTCACTCTTCGGACGGACGCTCCCATGATCCCGACTCACGCGGTTTCCGATGGACTTCCCCAGACCACCGGAGGCCGGCTCCTCGTCGAATCGTTGACTGCACACGGCGTAGACCGGGTTTTCTGCGTACCCGGCGAAAGCTATCTCGACGTGCTGGATGCCTTGCATGCCCATCCCAGCATGGACGTGGTGGTCGCCAAGCACGAAGGCGCGGCCGCCAACATGGCGGAAGCCGACGGCAAGCTCACCGGCAAGCCCGGCATCTGCTTCGTGACGCGGGGGCCGGGCGCCACGCAGGCGAGCATAGGCGTGCACATCGCCCAGCAGGACTCGACGCCCCTTCTTCTCTTCGTCGGCCAGGTTCCTCGCCGCGAACTCGGGCGGGAAGCCTTCCAGGAAATCGACTACCAGGCAATGTTCGGGAGCATCGCCAAATGGGTCGTGAGCATCGACGATGCCGCGCGCATCCCCGAGTTCGTAGCCCGCGCCTTCGCCTGCGCGACATCGGGCCGACCGGGCCCCGTGGTGCTGGCCTTGCCGGAAGACGTCTTGAGCGCACCGTGCCCTGCCGCCGCCACCCCGGTGGCCACGCCCGCCGCCTGCGGTCCGGACCCCAGCACCGGTCCACGGCTGCACGCGCTGCTCGGCGCGGCGCAGCGGCCGCTGGTCATCGTCGGCGGCCCGAACTGGAGCGAGCGCGCGGCCGCCGACTTCGCGGCCTTCGTCCAGGCCTGGAACCTGCCCGTGGCCTGCGCGTTCCGCCGCCAGGATCTCTTCGACAACCGGCTGCCGCAGTACGCGGGACATCTGAGCCTGGGCGTCAATCCCGAGCTCGCCGCCCTGGTCAAGAACGCCGACCTCATCCTCGCCGTAGGCACGCGGCTGGGCGAAATCGCCACCAACGGCTACACCTTGCTGGTCCCGCCACGCCCGGCGCAGAAACTGGTCCACTTGCATGCGGACGCCGCCGAGCTCGGGCGCGTCTACCAGGCCGATCTTGCGATCCAGAGCGGCATCGAGGCCGGTGCCGCTCTGCTCAGGAACCTCGCCCCGCCCGCCTCGCGCCCGTGGGACGACTGGACGCGCGAGGCCGGCGCGCTGCATGCGCGCTACAGCAAGCTGCCATCGCCACACCCCGAATCGCGCGGGATCGACCTGGCGCAGGTCATCGCCCACCTGGACCGCATCCTGCCCGACGACGCCATCCTCGCCAATGGCGCCGGCAACTATACCGTGTGGCTGCACCGCTTCTACCGCTATCGCCGGCCGCGCACCGAGCTGGCCCCCACCTGCGGCGCAATGGGGTACGGCCTGCCGGCCGCAGTGGCAGCCAAACTGCGGCATCCGCGGCGAACCGTCGTATGCCTGGCCGGCGACGGCTGCTTCCTGATGTATCCCCAGGAGCTCGCGACCGCGCTGCAATTCGGCGCCGCCGTTGTCGTCATCGTGGTCAACAACGGCATGTACGGCACCATCCGCATGCACCAGGAAAATCGCTTTCCGGGCCGGGTGAGCGCCACCGACCTGCGCAATCCCGACTTCGTCGCACTGGCGCAGTCCTTCGGCGCCCACGCCGAACGGGTGGACAGCGCAGAGGCATTTCCCGCCGCCTTCGAACGCGCCTGCGCCGCGGGCCGCCCGGCGCTGCTGGAACTGCGCACCGATCCCCGGCAGATCACGCCGCAGTCGCGGCTGGCAGGGCGTGGATAGCGACGTCCTCGCCGCGATGGCGCGCTGGCCCGACGTGCCGGACGCCTACGGCTGGCTGTCGCTCGACGCGCGGGGCCGCTGGCGCCTGCATCCGGAGGGAGACGCGCTCGCGGGCGGCCCCGGAGTGTCCATCTCCAACCCGGGCATCCTCGCTTTCATCGCACGCAACTATGGACATGACGAGCAAGGACGCTGGTTCTTCCAGAACGGTCCACAGCGCGTCTTCGTCAGGCTCGATGCCGCGCCGCTGATACTGCGCCAGGCGGACGAAGCGGGCCGGCTGGCTACCCATACCGACCGCCCGGTGACCCGGGTGGAACGCTGGGCGCTCGACGCCGGCGGCCGCTTGTACGCCGCGACCGAGCATGGCCCCGGCATGGTCGAAGACCGCTACCTCCCGGGCGTGCTGGAGTTGATGCGCACCGCGGCCGGCCGGCCGCTGCTGGAGGATCCGCCCGGGTGGCTGGCCGATCCCGGCACGGCAGCGGCGCACGCGCCCGAGACGGTACTCTATCCGGCCGTCAACAAGGCGGCCATTCCCCTCGTCCCGCTGCGCGAACCCGCCAGCACGGCTTTCGGATATATCGAACGGCCGGCGCCGCCGACATAGCAGGCGGGCGTATGCGCCCCCAGGGGCCGGGGCCGTTCAGCTCTGGAACCGCTTGAGCAGGTCGCGTTCTTCCTTCAGGCGGCGCTGGAGTTCGCGCACCTTGGCATCGATCTGCGATTGCTCGTAGAAGTCCTTGGACGCCGCGCGCGCCTGCTGCAATTGCTCCACCGCGGCCGGCAGCGCGCCCGTCATGGCGTAATAGTCGGCCATGTTGCGCCGCTCGTTCACGACGCTGCCCAGCCGCGAATAGCTGACCGCCGCCATCTGATAGAACCGCGGCTCGTCGCTCCACTTGAGCATCTGCTCCTTGAGGAAGTCGACCGCCTCCTGGTTGCGCCCGGCGCGTTGAAGGGATTCGGCCATGGCCATGGCCAGGCCTCGCTGCCCCGGCCAGCGCGCGTAGGCGCTGCGCGCGAGGCTCACCGCCTGCTGCGGGTCGTTGCGCGCCAGGGCGAGGTCGATGGCGAGGCGCTCCAGCATGAAATGGCTGCGGGCCCCGGAGGTGGCGCCCAGGTAGGCTTCCTGGGCCTTGTCGAATTCACGCTGGCGCATCCAGCCGACCGCCGCGCCGTAATAGGCCGCGGCGCGCTCCAGGCCTTCGGTCTCGGCGATCCGGCTCTCGAAATAGCGGATGGCGTCCCGGGTGTCCTGGCCGCTGGTCGCCTGCAAGATGCGCATCTTGGCGCGCACGAAATAGAAATCGGACGAACTCGCGCGGTTGTGGATGACCACGCCGCGCGCCCGGTTCTGCATGTCGGACATGCGCTCGATGGACAGCGGGTGGGTACGCGTGAATGCCTGGCTGGTGCTTTCGTTGAGTCCGGAAGCCTGCATCAACCGCCCGAAGAACGACGCCATGCCGTTGACGTTGTAGCCCGCGCCCTCGAGCATCTGGAAGCCCGTCCGGTCGGCCTCGCGTTCGGCCTCGCGCGAGAACCCCAATTGCGAGTTGATGGCCGCGGCCTGGCCGAAGGCCATCGCCGCCTCGGGCGCCTGCGAATTGCCGCGCGCGGCCACCAGCGCGGCCAGCAGCGCCGCGACCATGATGAGGCTGTCCTGCTTCTGCTGGACCAGGCCGCGGGCGATGTGCCGCTGCACCACGTGGCCGATTTCGTGCGCCAGCACGCCGGCCAGCTCCGATTCGTTCTGCGCCGCCACCACCAGCCCGGTGTGCACGCCGATGTAGCCCCCCGGCATCGCGAAGGCGTTGATGGAAGGATCGCGCACGGCGAACACGTGGATGTTCGGGGTGCCCGCGGGAGCCTGGGCCGACAGCTGCCGCGCGATGTCCGTCAGATACTGGGTGAGGTCGGGATCGTCGAGGTAAGCCGGATCGCGCAGCGACTCCATCATGATGGCGTCGCCCAGGCGTTGCTCGAGCCGGGGCGACAGCTCCTGCGCGGACGAATCCCCCAGGTCGGGCAGACCGACCGGCTGGGCGGGCGCCAGCGCCGGCGCGGCGGCCGACAGCAGGGCCGGCAGCAGCAACGCGGCGGCCTTGCGGCGTAGCGACAGGGGGCGGTGGGAATTCGGCATACCGGTATGATAGCCAGCTTGGGCGACGGGTTCCCGCCGCCGTGTCAAAACGTGAAAAATATACCAATCCGGCCCGCGGCCCGGCCGACCGCGGGGCAAGGCTTACAGGACACGCCATGAGCTACGGTACCTTGATTTCCCCGCAGGAACTGCACGCGCTGCGGCAGTCCAGCTCCCCCGTCCTCGTCTGCGACTGCACTTTCGACCTGGCCGATACTGGCGCCGGCGCGCGCGGCTACGCGGCCGGACATATTCCGGGCGCCGTCTACGTGGACCTGGACCGGGACCTGAGCGGCGCCAAGACCGGCGACAACGGCCGCCATCCCTTGCCCCGGCGCGAGGACGTCGCGGCGCTGATGGCGCGGCTAGGCGCGAGCGACGACACGCAGGTAGTCGCCTACGACGCCGTCGGCGGCGCGATGGCCGCACGCCTGTGGTGGCTGCTGCGCTGGGCCGGCCATCCGGCCAGCGCGGTGCTGGATGGCGGCCTGGCCGCCTGGCGTGCGGCTGGGCTTGCGCTCGAGCAGGAGCCGCCCGCGTCGCCGCGGCCGGGCCGATTCACGCTGCGGCCGCCGCTGTCCGCGACCGTGGAATACGACGAGGTGCGGGCCAATCTCCATGCGCAGGCTCCGCGGCTGGTGGTCGACGCCCGCGCCGCCGATCGCTTCCGCGGCGAGAACGAGACGCTCGACGCCGTGGGCGGCCACATCCCCGGCGCCGTCAACCGCTTCTTCCGCGACAATCTGCAGCCCGACGGACGCTTCAAGAGCCCGTCGCAGCTCAAGGCCGAATTCGACGCACTGCTCGGCGCCACCCCCGCGAACCGCGTGATCAGCCAGTGCGGCTCCGGTGTCACCGCCTGCCACAACCTGCTCGGCATGGAAATCGCGGGCCTGACCGGAGCGGCGCTGTATCCAGGCTCATGGAGCGAATGGAGCAGCCGTCCCGGCTCGCCCATCGCAACCGGAGAACGATGATGGCGCAATCCCCCTTGACCCATTTCGATGCCGCGGGACAGGCCCACATGGTGGACGTGGGAGCCAAGCCCGCGACCGCCCGGGTGGCCATCGCCGGCGGAACGATACGCATGCAGCCCGCCACGCTCGCACTGATCCGCGACGGCAGCGCCAGGAAAGGCGACGTCCTGGGGATCGCCCGCATCGCCGCCATCATGGCCGCCAAGAAGACCGCCGAGCTGATTCCGCTGTGCCATCCCATCCCGCTCACCCACGTCGCCTGCGACTTCGAGCTGGACGAAGCCGAGCACGCGGTGCGCTGCACCGTGCGCGCGGAAACCGTGGGCGGCACCGGCGTGGAGATGGAAGCGCTGACCGCCGTGCAAGTCGCGCTGCTTACCATCTACGACATGTGCAAGGCGGCTGACCGCGGCATGGTGATGGGCGACGTGCGGCTGCTGGAGAAGCGCGGCGGCAAGTCGGGCACCTGGACGCGCGGCGAATAGCGCCGTCGACCGCCGTTGCCCGTCACAGGCTCGACCATGCCGGCGCCGCCATGCCTGGCGGCGTGGCGGCGCAATAAACGCCGCGCGCGATGGCCCGCGCCAGCACATCGGCCGCCAGCGCGCCCAGCCGGCAGACGATGAAAGGCCGGGGGTCGACCGGGCCGTCGATCCTGGGCGCCTCGCGCCGGCCGGTCGAGATGGCGAACACCGTGTCGCCGTCGAAGGGAGCATGGATGGGACGAATGGCGCGCGCCATGCCGTCCTGCGCCATGGTCGCCACGCGCTGCAGCTCGTCCGGCGTCAGGGCGACGTCGGTCGCGATGCACGCGATGGTGGTATTGCCCAGCGGCCGGGGATCGAGCTTGGCCATCTCCCAGTTCTCGCCCTCGGCGCGCACGTCGGCCATGCCCAGGCCGCCGTACTCGTCGCCGATCTCGAACGCACCCGCCCAGAAGCGCCTGCCGTGCGGCGCAACCACCGAGCCGAAGCTGTTGCAGGCAACGATGGCCCCGACGGTCATGCCGTCGTGCGTGACGTAGGAAGCCGAGCCCAATCCTCCCTTGAGCGCTCCCGCAGCCGCGCCGAAGCCGGCGCCATGCGTGCCCAGGGCGAAGATCGCCTCGGCGCGCCGGGCCGCCTGCATCGCCAGCTCGCGGTAAGGCGGCGCTTCGCCCCAGCGCTTGTCGCCGCCGTTGGCAAGGTCGTAGAGCACCGCGGTCGGCACGATGGGCGACGGGGGAACGCCGGGTTGGCTCAGCAGCGTGAAGCCTCGGCCCTGGGCGCCCAGCCACGCCGCAACGCCGTCGCCGCTGGCCAGGCCATAGACCGAACCGCCCGACAGGACCACGGCGTCCACCGATCTCACGAGGTTGGAGGCTCCCAGCGTGTCCGTGTCCCGCGTGCCCGGCCCCCCGCCGCGTACGTCCACGGCGGCGGCGGCGCGGCCGTCGGGAAGGATGACGGTTACGCCAGTGCACGCCCGCGCATCGTCCGCCTGGCCCACGCGCAGGCCCTCGACGTCGGTAATCAGGTTGCGGGGGCCAGGGCGGCCGCGGGGCGCGTCGTGTCGTTCCATGCTGGAGTCCATTCGAAAGGGAGGCGGGGTCATTGTAGGTCCGGCACTTGCCTCGCCGCACGATCAGCCGTCCGGCATGGCGGGAAACCCGGAGGCCGCGCCATGGGCTATGCGTGCCCTGCCTCAGCCAGTGCGCAGTCGAGTTCGGCGAACGACGGCAGGGACTCGGCCAGCGGACGGCCGCCGCGTACGACGATGCGGTCGGACTGCGGCCGCGCGAGCAGCTCCGGCATGCTGCGTGCATCGAACACGATGAAATCCGCCGCGCCGCCCTTTTCCAGCATTCCACGGGCGGGATGGCGCATCAGGCGCGCGGGCGTGGCGGTCACGCTGGCGGACCAGTCCGCCGCGGCGCCGTCCAGGTGCCCGTTGCGCACGCCCTCGCGCAAGACCTCCAGCGGATCGTAGTCGCCGTAGGCATGGAAGGCATCGCCGCAGTTGTCGCTCGCCAAGGCGACCGGAATCCCGCGGCCGGCGATCTCGTGCAACGGGGCCAGGCCGCGCAGCCGGGGCGTGCGGCCGGCCGAGCGGTCCTGCAGGAACAGGTTGACCAGCGGCAGGCTGACGATGGCAAGGCCGGCCTCGAGGCAAAGGTCCAGGGCCTGTTCCCGCACGGCCTCCGGCTGGACGGCCAGGCTGCAGCAATGGCCGCAAACGACGTAGCCGCGCACGCCCTTCGCCTGCGCGGCGCGGGCCACCTCCCGCAACGAATCGGCCGCCGGTTCGCAGGACTCGTCCACATGGAGATCCACATCGAGGCCATAGCGGCCGGCCCATCCGAACAACGCGTCCAGCGCTAGCGCCAGGCGCTGCCGCGCGGCCGCGGGCGGCAGGCCGGGAATGCGCGTCACGCCGCCCAGCACGCCGCCGGATTCGGCCACCCGGCGCACGAAGGCCTCGGCCTGCGCGCCCAGATACGTGTCCATCGGCGCCATGGCCACCATCTGCAGCCGGATCCGGCCCGCCCACCGCGCACGCAGCGCCTGCATGACGTCCCACGACATGCGGGCCTGCGGCCCCGCGGCGTCCACGTGGGTGCGCAAACCCGCCGTGCCGTGGGCCCATGCGCAGCGCAGCGCGAAGTCGGCGCGGGTCTCGAGCTCGGCGGCATGCCAGCGGGCATGGTCGGCCATGACGGCCTTGACCGCGGGATCGTCCATGCCGAAAGGGTGGAACAGCGTGGTGTCGAATCCGATTTCGCGCAGCAGCGCCGAGTCCTGCCCGGTATGCCGGGCCATCGCGTCGAGCGCGGCGGACGGGTCGCGGTAGACCGCGTCCACCGCCTCGGCCAGCGCCTCGGCTGTGGCGGCGAACAGCGCCGGATTACGCGCGTAGGCCTCGCGGGTCGTCCACCAGTTCGACACCAGCGAAGGATTGCCCGTGCTCGCCATCGCCAGCGACCCTTCCCCCAGCACCTCGTCCACGGCATAGCCGAGCCCGCGGCGCAGCATGATCGTGACCAGGGGTTCGACGCAGACGGCGACGTCGATCTCGCCCGCGGCGAGCGCATCGGGCATCTTGTGGAAAGGCATCGGCACCCACTGCACGCTGGAAACATCGATGCCGTGGCGATTGAACAGATAAAGCGGCGCGGAATGGGTGATGCCTCCATCCAGCGCGAAGGCGGCCAGGCGCTTGCCTTCGAAATCGCCAGGCCGCGCGATGCTCACGTCCTTGCGCGCGATGATGTTCATGAAGTCGGCATTGCGGCCCCCGTAGCTGCCGCGCAGGGCCGCGGTGGCGACGAAGCGCGAGGCCAGGCCGAAGCGCTCGCGCGCCATGATCGTAAGCGTGGGGCCGGAGAAGGTGAGATCCATGCGATCGGCGCGCATGTCCTCGATGGCCTGCACCGCGGTGCGCTGGACGAAGACGGGTTCGATGCCTCGCTTGGCGAACAGCCCCGCGTCGATGGCGGTGAACAGGGGGACCAGTCCCATCATGGGATCGGGATGGGCATCGATTCTGAGTTCCATGGCGCTCCAGCCGCGTGAGAGGTCATCGCAATTTACATGACTTTATCATGCAAATTTGCGATGTCAATCGGTAGTCGCGGCCGGCAGCGCTAGGGTTCGTCGGGAGTTTCGGTTCTTGACACGGTCTTGTGCGATGCGCCGGGGCCGGGCGGCCGGTGGGGCGGGCCGCCCCGCTCCACCGGCCAAGGACGGATCAAAGCCCCCCGCAATTGAGGACACTTTCTAGTGCAGCTTCACGCGTGGCTGCGAACGACGGCTCAACAGCCGGCTCAGGGAACGCAGGCTCGCGCCCCACCAGCCCAGCACCGCGGCATAGTGCGACCAATGCGTGCCGGCATACATCATGCGGGCGATCCAACCCTCGACCAGCAGCTTGCGGCCGGAGAGGTTGCCCATCAGGCTGCCGACGCCTTCGGCATGCCCGATCGATACCAGCGAACCGAAGTCGCGGAAGCGGAAGGGTTGCGCCGGAGGCGTTTCGCCCCGTATGCGGGCCGACAGGATAGGCGCCAGATAGGAAGCCTGCTGGTGAGCCGCCTGCGCGCGGGCGGGAACCGTCTTGCCGGTCTCGCGCCAGGGCGCCGCGGCGCAATCGCCGATGGCATAGATGGCCGGATCGGCGGTGCGCAAGGTCTCGTCCACCTTGATCTGCTGCATGCCGTTCAACTCGAGGCCCAGCCTGCCCATGAGCGCCGGCGCCTTGATGCCCGCGGCCCAGACGCACAAATCGGCATCGAACACCTTGTCCTGGGCCACCACGCTATGGGGCGTGACTTGCGAGACGCGGCAGTCCGCCACGACCTGCACGCCCCGCTCCACCAGAAGCGCCTCGGCCGCCCGCGCCACCCGCTCGGGCAGCGGCCCCAATATGCGGGGGCCGCCTTCGATGAGCGTGATGCGGAGCTTATCGGGGGTCATGCCCGGCAGCCCATAGGCGGAAATCGTGCGGCCCGCCTCGTGCAGCTCGGCGGCGAGCTCGACGCCGGTGGCCCCGCCGCCGACGATCACCACGTTCACCACGCCGGGCGTGGCCACGTCGGTACCCGCCGAGGCGCGCGCCATGGCCTTGAGCAGTTCGAGCCGGAAGCGCTCGGCGGCGTCGGTGGTATCCAGCGAAATCGCGTATTGCTCGGCGCCCGGCGTATTGAAGAAATTGCCCAGGCTGCCGATCGCCAGCACCAGCGTGTCGTAGGGAACGCCACGCTCGGGGAGGATGAGCCCGCCGTCGGCATCGCTCAAGGCTGCCACCCGTACCTCGCGGGCCTGGCGATCGACCTCGGTGATTTCTCCCAGCACGAAGCGAAAGCCATTGTCGTGCGCGAGCATCGCATACGACAGTCCATCGCGATGGATGTCCACCGTGCCGGCGGCGACTTCGTGCAGCGACGGCTTCCAGATATGGAACGGCGTCGCATCGACGAGCGTCACGTGGTCAGGCCCATGGCGCCGCCCCAGGCGAACCGCCAGTTCGAGTCCTCCCGCGCCGCCGCCGGCGATCACGATGCGATGCAATGCCCCTGACTTCATGGATGCTCCCCGATGGCCGGCGCACGGGCGCCGGGCCGGCCCCGTGCCGGCAACGTTTCCCCAGCAGCCGGCGTGCCCGCCGCCGGCCGGACATCCAGACTAGAGCCCGGCGATCGACATTTCGGGCAGCAGGATGGAGCCGGTCGTTTTCGTGCCGCGGGTAAGCGTATCCGCCCCCACCGCGACCACGCTGCCGAACATGTCCCGCAGGTTGCCGGCGATGGTGATTTCCTGCACGGCGTGCTGGATTTCGCCGTTTTCCACCCAGTACCCGAACGCGCCGCGGGAATAATCTCCGGTCACGTAGTTGATGCCCTGTCCGATCAGCTCGGTCACGAGCAGGCCGGTGCCGAGCTTGCGCAGCATGGCGCGGAAGTCGTCCGAAGGACGCGTCAGGCGCGAGGTCAAGGCCAGGTTGTGCGATCCGCCGGCATTGCCGGTGGTGGCCATGCCGAGCTTGCGCGCGGTATAGCTCGACAGGAAATAGCCCTGGATCGTGCCGGCGTCGACCACTTTGCGGGCTTGCGTGCGCACGCCTTCGTCGTCGAACGCGGCGCTGCCCTGCGCGCCCTTGATGCCCGGATCCTCGAGGACATCGATGTGGCCGGGAAATACCTGGCGCCCCAGGCTATCGACCAGGAAGCTCGATTTGCGATAAAGCGCGCCGCCGCTCAGGGCTTGCGTGAGCGAACCCAGCAGGCCGCAGGCCAGGGGCGCCTCGAACAGCACGGGATACTTGCCCGTGCGGATGCGCCGGGCAGACAGGCGCGAGAGCGCCCGCTCGGCGGCATAGCGGCCGACCCGGACCGGATCGGCGAGCTTGGCCCAGTTGCGGTCGCTGGTGTACCAGTCGTCGCGTTGCATGTTGTCGCCGCGTCCGGCGATGGGGGAGACCGAGAGCGAGTGCCGCGAATAGGGATAGCCGTTCAGGAAGCCGCGCGTGTTGCCCATCACGAAGTGGCCTTCGTATGACGACACCGATGCGCCGTCCGAGTTGGCGATGCGCTTGTCGGTGGAAAGCGCGGCATGCTCGGCTTGCAGCGCCAGTTCCGCCGCGGCCTCGGCCGAGAGATCCCAGGGATGGTAGAGATCCAGGTCGGGGAACTCGGTCGCCAGCAGCTCGGCATCGGGCAGGCCGGCGGCGGGATCCTCGGCGGTATGGCGGGCGATGTGGTAGGCCGCCTGCACGGTGTCGCGTACCGCCTGGTCCGAGAAGTCGGACGTGGAAGCCGAACCGCGGCGCTGGCCCACGTATACGGTGATGTCCAGCGAGCGGTCACGGGTCTGTTCCACGGTCTCCAGCGATCCGCGCCGCACCGAGACGGCCAGCCCCCGGCTCTCGGACACTTCGGCCGCGGCATCGGTGGCGCCCGCCCGCTTCGACTCCTCCAGCACCCGCTCGATCAATCGGCGGAACGCGGCCTGGTCGGTGGCGAGCGAGGAACGGGCCGGGGTAGAGGAGGACTTCTTGCGAGATGAGGAAATGGCCATGGGTATCTTTGGGAAGAATGCGGAGCCCGGGGGGCGGCTAGGCTTTATGATAATGGATCCCCCCTACGCGCTTACGCGCGCCCCCCCAGGGGGGCGGGACCGGCGGAGCCGGATCCGCTGTGCCCTGGATCCGTGGAGGGGTTCTTGGCGCGGGGCGCCGGGTTCTTGCGTGATCCGGGGTGGCCCTCATGGATAGCTAATTATTTTTATGTCTCGTTCCAAACATTTCGCTTCGCCTTCGATGGTCGGTCACGATGCCGGCGACGAGGGCGATCAACGGGCGCCCAGCAAGTCCCAGCTCAAGCGGCAGATGACGGCGCTGCAGGAACTGGGGGAGCGCCTGGTGGGGTTGCCCGACAGCAAGCTTCGGCAGTTGCCGCTGGCCGAGCGGCTGTACGACGCGGTGCGGGAGGCCCAGCGCATTACTTCGCACGAGGGCAAGCGCCGGCAGCTCCAGTACGTGGGCAAGCTGATGCGCGAGGCGCACGTCGAGCCGATCCAGGCCATGCTGGCCGAGTGGGACGGCGAGTCGATGGAGCAGGTGGCGGCCTTCCATCAACTCGAGTTGTGGCGCGATCGCCTTCTTGGCGACGACGAGCACTTCACCGCCTTCATGAACCTGTACCCGCACGCCGAGGCCCAGCCCCTGCGGGCATTGATACGGGCGGCGCGCAAGGAACAGGCGGCCAACGCCGCGCTCCTGCCCGGCCGCGAGCCGCAGCGCAAGCACTACCGCGCGCTGTTCCAGGAAATCAAGCGGCTGCAGGCCGCAGCCAACGCCGAGCCGGCGCCCAGCGCCGGAGACGACGCGGACGACGACAAACGCTGACACGCAGCCTCACCTCTTCTTCCAGCCATGACGACTCCCGCCAAGCGCCTCGTGCGCAATCATCCCGACGAACTGCTGTGCGGCCTGGTGTCCATCAGCGATCGCGCCTCCAAGGGCGTCTATGCCGACGAAGGCATACCCGCGCTCAGGACCTGGCTCGACGGCGCGCTGCGGACGCCGGTGCGCTACACCGAGCGGCTGATCGCCGATGACGCGGACACGATTTCGGCCACGCTGGTCGAGCTCTGCGACGAACTCGGCTGCGACCTCATCCTGACCACGGGCGGAACGGGCCCGGCGCGGCGCGACGTCACGCCGGAGGCCACGCTGGCGGTCGCGACCAAGGAAATGCCCGGGTTCGGCGAGCAGATGCGCCAGATCTCGCTGCGTTTCGTGCCGACGGCCATCCTGTCGCGCCAGGTCGCCGTAATACGCGAGCGCGGCGCCTCGGCGGCGGACGGCGCCTCGCTGATCATCAACCTGCCCGGCCAGCCCAAGGCCATCCGGGAGACCCTCGAAGGCCTGCGGGAAGCCGACGGCACGCTCGCGGTGCCAGGGATCTTCGCGGCGGTGCCCTATTGCATCCAGCTCATCGAAGGCCCGTACGTCGAGACCCACGACGCGGTATGCAAGGCGTTCCGGCCCAAGGCCGCGATCCGCGCCGCCTCGTGACGCGCGACGCCATCGATCCCGGAGAAAATCCCATGACCGACATCCTGCTCGATTGCGTTGAAGCCGAAACCGGCCCCCAGCCTACGCGTGCCGTCATCTGGCTCCACGGCCTGGGCGCCGACGGCCACGACTTCGAACCCATCGTGCCCGAACTGGACCTGCGCGGCCTGCCGCCGGTCCGCTTCGTCTTTCCGCACGCCACCGTGCAGCCCGTGACCATCAATGGCGGCATGGCCATGCGCGCGTGGTACGACATCGTCGCGAGCGACCTGGTCCGGCGCGAGGACGAAGCCGGCATACGGGCCTCCCAGCGCCACGTCGAACGCCTCATCGCGCGCGAGAACCAGCGAGGCATTCCGAGCGAGCACATCGTGCTGGCGGGATTCTCGCAAGGCTGCGCGATGACCCTGCACACCGGCCTGCGCCATCCCGAGAAACTGGCCGGCCTCGTCGCCCTGTCGGGCTATCTGCCGCTGGCGGCGAGCTTTGTCGCCGAGCGCCATCCGGCCAACGCCGACACGCCCATCTTCATGGGCCACGGCACGGCCGATCCCATCGTCGCGCCGGAGCGGGCGACCGCCTCGCGCGATGCGCTGCGGCAGCTCGGCTACGACGTGGAATGGCATGCCTACCCGATGCCGCACTCGGTCTGCGCGCCGGAGCTGGCGGACATATCGGCATTCCTGCGCAAGACGCTGGCTTGATGCCGATCAAGACATACCGCCCCAAGATGTGGTGTACTTCACGAGTCAACGAAAACGCCCGCGACACCGCACCGGCGTTCGAGCGGTCATCTTCGTGATCTTCAAGGAGAAAACGCCATGTTCAAGAAAATCCTGATCCCCACCGATGGCTCGCCGCTGTCCGCCCAGGCCGCGAACGCCGGCGTGAGCTTCGCGCGTTCGGTGAATGCGGAGATCGTGGCCCTGCACGTCACGCAGCCCTTCGCCGCCACGATAGGCTTCGACGGCATGGCCGCCGCCTATGCGATCACCGATGACGCCTATGAAAAGGCCTCGGCCGAGCAAGCCGCCAAATATCTCGACGCGGTCACCAGCCGCGCCGACACGGCCGGCGTGAAAAGCACCGCGCTGTCCGTCTCCAACTTCAACGTGGCCGACGGCATCGTGCAGGCCGCCGCCGAGACCGGCTGCGACCTGATCTTCATCGGCAGCCACGGCCGCAGCGGCCTGTCGCGCCTGCTGCTGGGCAGCGTCACCGCCAAGGTGCTGTCACTGGCCCACGTGGCGGTGCTGGTCTACCGCGTCAAGGAAGAAAAGAAGAAAGAAAAAGAAAAGGAAAAGACCGAGGGCTAAGCCTGCCGCCAGGCCCGGGGGAAAGCGGCGCGTCTCTCCCGGGCAGCCCGCGGGCCCGGCCGGGCCGGATCCGCTGCTCCCCCTTGCCCCTGCCGCCGGCCCGAACGGCGCCTCTCCAATCAGCCGGCCCCTCAGCGCTCGCCGGCCTGTTCCTTGACCACTTCCCGCAGGCAATCCAGCGCGACCTCCACCGCCGCCGGCCGCAATGCGTCATTGCGCCAGTACATTGCCACCGAACCGAATCCCGACAGCCGCAGCGGCACGATGCGCACGGCATTCATGTGCACCAGCCTGACGGCCGCGCGATGCGAGGCCACGCCTATCATGTCGCTGTGAGCCAGCAGCGTGACGTTCAGCGTGGCGGAATTCGACTCCACATAATCGGCGGGCAGGTCTCGGCCCGCGGATGCCAGCGCGGAGTCCAGCGCAGTGCGTATCGGCGTGCCCCTGGGCCACAGGATCCAGCGATGGCGCAGCACGTCGTCCCAGGTCGCCTCGGGCCGTTCGAACAGCGGGTGGTGCGGGCGGGCGACGAAGTGTATGGGCTCCAGGTACAGCGCTTCGGAACGTATCGCGGGATCATGCAGTTCCGGCGCCGATCGACCGACCACGATGTCGAGATCGCCCCGCGCCAACTGCTCGATGAGCTGGTCCATGGTGCTTTCCACCATCCGTATGCGCGCCTGGGGCATGCGCTTGAGCAGCGCCAGCATGGCGAGCGGCACGGTGTCCGGCGCCGATGCCCCCGACGTGCCGATCAGCACCTGGCCGCTCCCGCCCGCGCGCATGGCTTCCAGGTCGCTTTGCGCACGGTCCAGCTGGACCTCGATGCGCTTGGCGTGGGCGATGAGCGCCTCGCCATAGGGAGTCGGCCGCAGGCCGCGCGCATGGCGCTCGAAAAGCGGCAGGCCGATGTCGTCCTCCAGTTCCCGCAGCCATTTGGACAAGGCGGGCTGCGTGGTATTGAGCGCGGCGGCCGAATGGCTGATGTTGCGGGTCTGGGCAAGGCTGAGCAGCATCTGGAGGTTGCGCAGCCGCAGGCGGTAGGTCCAATCCATGGCGGGGCGAGAAGTTACCATACTCAAAATAGTATGGTTGAGAACAAAAATTCATTTTTCACAGCATATCTTTTTCCGCATACTGCCAGAAGAAAGCAACCTTACATGTCCGGCCCTGCCGGCCGTCCCGGAGACATCATGCTGCGATCCCTGCGTGCACTGGGCGCCCTCGCCCTGGCTTGTTCCTGCGCCAGCGCCTACGCCTGGCCCGAACGCCCCATTACCTTCATCGTTCCCTATACGCCGGCCACCGGCATCGACCTCGTCGCGCGCCAGCTTTCCGCCCAGCTTCCCAAGACCCTGGGCCAGCCCGTGGTGGTGGAAAACGTGGCCGGCGCCAGCGGCAACATCGGCAGCGAACGCGCGGCGCGGGCCGCGCCCGATGGCTACACCTTCATGGTGCAGGTCAACACGCTGGTCATGAACCGGAGCCTCTACAAGTCGCTGCCCTACGATCCCGTGGGCGATTTCGACCCGGTCGCGCTGACCTCGTGGGGTTCGCTGCTGCTGGTGTCGCCCGCCTCGCGCAAGCCGAACACCGTGCCCGAACTCGTGGCCGCCGCCAAGGCCGAGCCCGGCAAGCTGACCTATGCCACCCCCGGCGTGGGCACGCCCCATCATCTTTCCATGGCGCTGTTCCTGCAACGCACCGGCGCCGACATGATGCACGTGCCCTACAAAGGCACCGCGGGAGCGGTCACCGACATCCTGGGAGGCCGGATCGATGCCATGTTCCTGCCGGTGCACGTGGCCCTGCCCCAGATCAAGGGCGGCAAGCTCAAGGCCATCGCCACCGGCAGCGCCAAGCGCCTGCAGCAGCTGCCGGACGTACCGACGCTGGAGGAGGCCGGCATCCAGGGCGGCAACGTGGACATGTGGTACGGCGTCTTCGCGCCCAAGGGCACTCCGCCCGAGATCATCGCCCGGATGAACCAGGAGATCTCGCGCATCCTCCAATCGCCCGCCACCGCCTCCGCATTCGAGGCGCAAGGCATGGTGCCCGCCACCGCGAGCCCGGCCGAGTTCGGCAAGCTGGTGGCCAAGGACGCCCAGCGCTGGGCGGAAGTGGTGCGCGCCGCGAAGATCACGGCGGACTGAGACCCAGGCGAAAACCGGCGCCCGCCTATGGTAAGGTGGGCCGCATCGCCGGAAGAAAGACCCTATCTCGCGCGGGCTTGTTTCGGCCGGAATCGACCTCATCCTCTCGATGGGAACTTTTTCCGGGAGGCCGCCTTGTCCGATCTACAGACGCTGCTCGTGCTCTATGGCGCATGGCTGGTCTTCTTCAACGTCCTCCTGGAACAGGCTGGCCTGCCCATTCCCGCCTATCCGCTCCTGGTGGTGGCCGGCGCGCTGGCGGCGCAAGGCGAGCTGTCCTGGCCGCTGGTCATGGCCGGCACGGTCGTGGCCTGCCTGATCGCCGACAGCGCGTGGTACTTCGCCGGCCAGCGCTATGGCGCAAGGCTCCTCAGCACCGTCTGCCGCATCTCGCTGTCCCAGGATTCCTGCATACGGCAAACGCAGAGCCGCTACCTGCAGGTCGGGCCGCGCCTGCTGCTGGTGGCCAAGTTCCTGCCCGGCGCCGGCGCGCTGACCACGGTCATGGCCGGCCTGACGCGCGCCCCCTACCGCGTGTTCGCCGGTTATGAAATCGCCGGCACCCTGATCTGGGGCGGCTCGGCAGTCCTGGTGGGCGCGGCCTTCCATCCCCTGGTGGCCGACATCCTCGAGGCCATCGACCGGTACGGCCACATGGGCATTCTCTTCCTGGGCACCTTGCTCGCGCTGTACATCGCCTACCGGCTGTTCCAGCGCTGGCGCATCGTCCGGTACCTGCGCACGGTTCCTCGTCTGCCGGTGGACGAACTCGTGTCGTGGGAACGCGCCGGCCGCAGGCACGTCGTGCTCGACGTGCGCCCTCGACCCGACGACCCGCTGCCCGGCGCCATTCCCGTCGACGTGCATGCGCGGATCGCCGACCTGGATCTGGGCCCGCCCGATACGGACATCGTGATCTATTGCGCCTGCCCCAACGAGATATCGGCCGCGCTCCTCGCCACCCGGTTGCGCGCGGCGGGCTACGCCAATACCTGGGCCCTGCTGGGCGGCCATGACGCCTGGCGGTCCTACAGGGAAACGCCGGAATCCCCCCTCGCCTCCCCCGCCACGGAGCAACCATGAGCGTACACGTCAAACCCGAAACGCCCGGCGGCCAGCGCCACACCGTCACGGTGGCCGGCCGCGACCTGCCGCTGGACCTGCCGCCCCCCAAGGGCGAAGGCCCCACGCCGCACGACTATTTCGATGCCGCGCTGGCCGGCTGCAAGGCGCTCACGCTGATGATCTACGCCAAGGGCAAGAACATCCCGCTCGAAGGCGTCGACGTCGACATCGTCCGCGACGACAAGGACGAACGGCGCGGCGAATACCGGCTGGCCGTCCGGCTGGCGCTCGCCGGCGATCTGAGCGACGAACAGGTGGCCGAACTCCATGCGGTCGCGGACCGTTGCCCCGTCCACAAGCTCATGACGTCCACCACCATCAAGATCGAGACGGAGGTCGGGCGCGCCTAGAGCCTGTTCGCGGGCTCTGGGGCTATTGCGCCGCCAGTCCGGCGAGGGACTGCCGCATTTCGGACTCGGCCAGCGACTCCAGCCAGGCGATGAACAGCTGGCTCTCCGGACCGGCATCGGGAGCGACGCCGTAGTAGTAGCGGCTCAGCGGCAGGCGCAAATGGGGCAATGGCGCCGCCAGCCGCCCGCTTGCCAGGTCATGCCCCAGGAGCGAAACGGGCGCCATGGCCGCGCCCAGCCCGTCTATCGCCGCCTGCATCACGAAGTGCAGGTGATCGAACTGCAGCATCTGCTGGTTGCGTACGCGCGCCTTGCCCACCTGCAGCGACCAGGCGTCCCAATCGCCGCGCCGCGTCTTGGAATAGAGCAGGACGTGCCGGCTCAGGCTGTCGGGATCGGTTACCGGGCGGCTCTTGAGCAGTTCGGGTGACGCCACCACCAATCCCTCGTCCTCCAGGAAAGCCCGCGCCTCGATGGAAGGGGGCCAGCCGCGCCGGCCGCGGCGGATGGCCACATCGAAGCTCTCCATGGCTTTCTCGGGGGCGGCCGTGCTGGTCACGACCTCCGGCGTGACCAGCGGATGACGGGCAACGAAATCAGGCAGGCGCGGAATCAGCCAGCGCACGGCGAAGCTGGGACGCACGTTGATCCGGACCACGCGCGCCGCGGTCCGCCCGACGAAGGCCTGCGCCGCGGCCGCGATGCTGGCCAGCGCCGGCGCGGTATCGGCCAGGAACTGGGCGCCCGCCGCGGTCAACACGATCTGCCGGGTCTTGCGCTCGAACAGCGCGGCGCCCAGGTACTCCTCCAGTTGCCTCACCTGGCGGCTGACCGCCCCATGCGTCACGCCGAGCTCCCGACCCGCGCGCGTGAAGCTCAGGTGACGCGCCGCGGCCACGAAAGCTCGCACGGCATTCAAGGGCGGTGGACGGCTCATACGTGCAATTTCCTCACATGTAGCGGCAGTTTAAATCGTTTGTCGGCGCTGTCATCCCGGCGTCACCATGGCGGCCTATGCCAGACCCTACGCCTACCGCCGCCGATCGCGATTCGCGCGATGCCGCCACCGTACTCGGGCTGTCGCTGCCCGCCGATACCGTTCTCTATCTGCTGCTGCCCGTCCATGCGGACCTGTTCGGCGTGAGCCTGGCACAGGCCGGCATACTGCTCGCGGCCAACCGCCTGGTGAGGATCGCCGGCTACGGCTGGGTGGCGCGGCTCTACGCGGCACGCGGCGACCGCGCCGTCTGCACGCTGGCCGTGCTGGCATCGGTCGGTTGCGCACTGGGCTACGCCCTGCTGTCCGGCTTCTGGCTGCTGCTGGCAGCCCGGCTGTTGTGGGGCTTGTCGTTCGCGGCGCTGAACCTGTCCACCCAGGCGCTGGCCACCGCCAGCCTGACGGGCGCGGCGCAGCGCACGGGACGCTCGCGCGCCATCATCGCCGCCGGCCCCATGTTGGCCCTGCCGGCCGCCGCATGGCTGTCGGAGCTCGCGGGGCCGCGGCTGATCTTCTTCATCCTGGCCGCCATCGCGCTTTGCGCCCTGCCCCTGGCCCGCCGCCTGCCGGCATATGGACGCGGACATGCCTTGCCCGCTTCCACGCGGCGGATACGCGCGCCGGGCAGCCTGGATGCCTGGTCGTTCATGGAAGGGCTGACGCTGGACGGCCTGTTCATCATCGGGCTGTCCCTGCTGGCGCAGGACGCTTTGCCCGACTGGGCCCTGCTCGCCGCCGGCGTCCTGCTGGCTCTCCGTTATCTGTCGGAAATCGTGCTCAGCCCGTTGGGAGGCCGCATCGCCGATCGCCTCGGCGCCGAACGCATGCTGGTCGCGCTGTCGCTGACGACCGCCGCCGCCCTCGTGGGCTTCGGCGCGGGCTGGCTGTGGAGCTGCGCGCTGGTGATCGTCGTGCTGCGCGCCTTGCAGCTGCCGTTGCTGGCGCCCATCGTCGCGCGCCGCCATCCCGGCCCGGAACGCATCCAGGCGCTGGCGGCGCGTTCGGTCTGGCGCGACATCGGCGCCGGCGCGGGACCGTTGCTGGCCGGCCTGCTGCTGCCCGCCTCCCCGGCATGGCTGGTCTACGGCGGCGCCGCCCTGCTGCTGTCCGCGGCCGCGCTGGCATGCCTGCGCGGCGCCTGACCGCGAAGCCCGGACCGCTCAATCGATGCTGATGCCGGTCTGCCGCACGACCTGGCCGTAGCGCTCGATTTCCCTGGCCATCATTCGTCCCAGCTCCTCCGGCGTGCCGGTCTGGATCTCGAAACCCTGCACGGCGAATTTCTGCCTGACCTCCGGGTCTTCGAGGGCGCGGTTCATGGCGGCGTTGATGCGCGCGACCACGGCTGCCGGCGTACCCGCCGGCGCGAACAGCGCGAGGCCGCTGGGCAGATCGACGCCGGGCATGCCGGCCTCGACCATCGACGGCACGCCGGGCACCAGCGGGGACGGCCGCGCCGTGGTCAGGGCCAGTGCACGCAGCCTGCCTTCCCGTATCTGCGGTACGACCGCTACGTCGGCGATCATGAAATCCACCTGGTTGCCCAGCAGCGCCACCAGCGCCGGCCCCACGCCCTTGAACGGCACGTGGGTGAAGGTCACACCGGCCGCCCTGGCGATGATTTCGGTAGCCAGATGGGGAGCGGCTCCATTGCCGCTCGACGCGTAGCTCAGGCGCCCGGGTTCTTTGCGCGCGGCCTCCAGGAGCTCGCCCAGTGTCCTGGCCCTGGAGCTGGGATGGACCACCACGATGAACGGCGAGACGGTCATGTTGCCGACCGGAGCGAAGCTGCGCAGCGCATCGTAGGGCAGCTTCTTGTAAAGGGCCTGCGAACTCGCATGGGTGACCGGCCCAGTCACATAGAGCGTGTAGCCGTCCGGCGCCGATGCGGCCACATAAGCGGCGCCGATGGTGGTGCCTGCCCCGGGCTTGTTTTCGACGTACACCGGCTGGCCGAAGGCCTCGGCCAGCTTGACCGCGAGGGTACGCGCCGCCACGTCGGTCGAGCCGCCCGGCGGAAACGGCACCACGATCTTGACCGGCTTGGCCGGATAAGCCTGGGCATGCAGCGTCGCCACCGGCAGCATGGCGGCCAGGAGGAACGCGGCGCAGGCAGCCAGGCGGACATGGGCGCGGATTCCGCCCCGCCGCTGCGCGGCCCTCGTGGCAAGCGCGCTCATGGTTCCCTCCCCGCGGCGGCCATTTGCGCCGGCGTGCGCGAGACCTCGATGCCGGCGCCGCGCAGCAGTTGGTCGATGCGACGGATTTCTTCCGCCCGCGGCTCGGGCATGGGGGGCCGCATGCGGGGCGATTCGATCAACCCGCGCAGCCAGGTCGCGATCTTGTAGCGCACGTGCAAGCGGCCCGGTTCCGCGTAGACGTACTCGTGCAGGCGCGCCAGGCCCGCGTCCCAGATGCGGCGGGCGGCGGCGAGGTCGTTGGCGCGCATGGCATCGATGTGATCGAGCATGGATTCGAGGGCATAGTTCCACGAACCGCTGATCGTGCCGTCGAAGTTGCCGCTGGCCAGGTACTCGTGGAAAAAATGCGCGCTGGAACACAACAGGGCCACCGCCGGCGCCTGCTCGCGCATGGCGCGGGCCAGTATGCGATGTCCCTGGTAGGCGTAGGTCGTCTTCCAACCCACGATGTTGGGCACTTCGCGGCAGAACTTCAGGGTCGGCTCGAGCGGCAGGCCCAGCCCCCACGGCTGCGAGGCATTGGTAATAGGATGGGTGAAGATGGGCAGGTCCACGGCCTTGTCCTGCGCCTTGATCTGGTCCAGCCAGACTTCGGGATAGCGCACCGAATCCCAGGCCACCGACACGTCCATGGAACCGGCGGGCGGCACGACGAAAATCCCCTGCACCCCCATCGCTTTCGCATCGAGCGCGGTCTGCACGGTCTCCTCGGTGGTCCAGGCAAACGTGCCGGCCAGTACCGGCATCCTGCCGTCCGCCTCCTCCATGACAATCTCCAGCACGCGCCGCTTCTCGTCGCGCGTGAGGTAGAACGCCTCGCCCGCCTCCGGGTTGGCGATGAGTCCGCCTTCGGCGGCGAAGCGCGGCTGCAGGTAATAGCGCACCAGCCTGCGCAGGCCCGGCTCGTCGATGCTCAAGTCTTCCGCGAGCGGCAGGACCAGCGCCGTATAGAGGCGGCGGGCGACGGGATGGAATGAGGTATTGCTCAAGACGTGCTCCTTAAGAAATGCATGGTCCGCGCCCGGATGGCGCAGGACGACAAGGACATCATTCAGGGACGATGCCCGCGTCGGCGATGATCTGTTTCCACTTCCGCCTGTCGCGGGCGATACGCTCCGCGAAGCCCGCGCTGGTGCCCCCCGCGGGATCGGCAGCCAGGCCGGTGATCTCCGTGCGCAGGTCGGGAGACGCGATCGCGGCGTTGAGCACGCCGTTGAGCCGATCGACGATGGGCGCCGGCGTACCCGCCGGCGCCCACAGGCCGAAGTAGGCTTCCATGTCGAAGCCCGGCACGCCGGCCTCGATCAGCGTCGGCACCTCCGGCAGCACCGGCGTGCGCTTGCGCCCCGCCACCGCCAGCGCGCGGATGCGCCCTCCCTTGAGCACCGCGAGTGCGGACACGGCGCTGTCGAACATCATCGTCAGCTGGCCGCCTATCAGGTCCTGCACGGCCAGCGACATGCCCTTGTAGGGGATGTGCGTCATTTCGACGCCAGCCGCTCGCTTGAAGGCCTCGCCGTTCAGGTGCGCCAGGGTCCCCACGCCCGCCGAGCCGAAATTGTTGCCGGCGCCGCGGCTTTTCATCAGCCTGACCAGCGAGGCGACATCCTGGACGCCCGAAGCGCTGGACACCAGCAACACGCTCTTGCCGTTGGCGATCTCGATGATGGGCGCGAAGCTCTGCTCCGGATCGTAGGGCAGCGAGGACTTGATGGCGGCCGCCAGCGAATGGGTGCTCGTGGTGGACAGCAGCAGTGTGTAGCCATCGGGCGCGGCGCGCGCCACCGCGGCCGCACCGATGATGCCGCCCGCGCCGGGCTTGTTCTCGACCGCCACTGGCTGGCCCAGCGATTCGCTCATCTTGCGCGCGACCAAGCGCGCCATCACGTCGGCCGCGCCGCCCGGCGGGAAAGGCACCTGCAGCAAGATGGGCCGGCTGGGATAGGTCTCGCCGAGCGCCAGGGACGGCGCGAGCAAGGCTCCGCCCGCGACCTTCAATAATTGACGTCGATCCATTTTCGTTTCCAGGAAGGAAGAATCGGATGCCGGCCGCGCCGGCCCGGTCACTTCGGCGGCCGCCTGCCGCTCTGCTCCAGCGTGCCGCCGTGGCCCCAGGTGCCTTCGTAGTCCGGCTGCGCATCCGCGGAAAGGAAACGGCGTTCGAGCTCCATGACCTTGGGGATCCCCGACAGAGTCTTGTAGTCGGCCGCGCCATCGGGGCAGGCGTTGACCTGCGCAGCCCAATCGGCCAGCGCCGCCTGGCCGCGCCGCTTGAAATCGTGCAGTACGCGCCAGGCAGCCTGCATGCCGGAAGAGGCGGCGATCGTGGGATACAAGGCGACCTTCAGGCCGAGATCCCGATACTCCTCCAGCGTCGGCGCCGGCCCTTGCCCGCCCCATATGGTGAGCACCGGTACCGGCATCTCGCGGCATACGATCTTCAACTGCTCGCGGCTCTGCACCGAGTTGATCCAGATCATGTCCACTCCGCCCTGTTCGGCATAAGCCGCGCAGCGGGTCAGCGCGGACTCGAAGGTCTCGCCCGCCGCGCCCAGCGCATCGCAACGCGCGCAAACGACGAACTGGGGATCGAGCTCGTCGCGCGCGGCAACCGCGGCTCGGTACTTGCCGACGGCCTCGTCAACCGGGATACAGCGGCGGCCTGCACTGGTACCGGATTTCTTCGGCGCCTCCTGGTCTTCGATCTGCAGACCCGCGATGCCCGCGCGCACGGCCTCCTGGACGGCATACCAGACGTTGACCGCGTTGCCGAAGCCGGTGTCGAAATCGAGAAAAACAGGAATGTCGGTACGGGCAGCGACATGCCGCGCATGATCGACGACGTCACGCAGCCCCAGCACGCCGGTGTCCGGATAGCCGTACAGAAAGGCGCACAGCTGCGAACCGGCGACGAAATAACTCTCGAAGCCCGCCTCCTGCGCGATGCGCGCCAGCAAGGGGCTGAAGCCGCCTGGCATCACGAGCAATTCGTCCCTGGCCAGAAGTTCGCGGAACCTACGCCGCTTGGCTGTCGCCTCGTCCATTGCCTGTCTCCCGTGCCGCGTCCGCGTGGGCGCCGGCTTGTCTCCGTATGGCGGGAATTCTAGGAAGGGCTATTTAATTTGTCTAATATATCTCTTATATCTATTGATTTTCTGTGCTTATGAATCTGTCCATCCGCCACTTCAAGGCCTTCCTCTCCGTGGTGCATACGCGCAGCTTCACGCGTGCGGCGGAACGGATGCACATCAGCCAGCCGGGGCTGAGCCTGATGATGCAGGACATGGAAGCCCAGCTTTCCTGCAGGCTGTTCGAACGCACCACCCGCTCGGTGCACCTGACGGCGGCGGGGCAACGGCTGGTTCCGGTGGCCCAGCAGGTAGTGGACGAAGTCGAAGCCATCGCCCCGGTCCTGAGCCAGCTGTCCGAAGAACGCCGGCGTACGCTGCGCGTAGGCGCAACGCCCATCTTCTCGGCCAGCGTCATGCCGCATGTCTACATGCGGCTGCGCGATACGCAGCCGGCGCTCGATCTGCACGTGTTCGACCTGCCCAAGCCCGAAGTCGAGCGGCGCGTGCGCAGCGGCGAACTCGATTGCGGACTGGGGATCTTTCCCAAGCGAGTACCGGACGTATCGAGACGGCCGCTATTCGAGTTCGATTTCCTGTACCTGGAGCCTCGCATCGCGCCGCTGCGGCTGAAGACCCGAGGCCGGGCCCAGCGCATACGCTGGAACGAACTGCCCGACGTTCCCTTCGTCGAACTGCATCCCACCTCGGAACTCCAGCAACTGATCGACAAGCGCAAGGCCGCATGCGGGATGGCGCGGGCCGGGGCCGGCATCAGGATGAACAACCTCGAGTCGCTGATCGGCATGGCGGCCGCGGGCGTAGGCCCCACCATCATTCCTTCCTTCGCCGCGCCGGTCGGCATGGACGTGCCCATCATCACCGCGCTGCTGGTCGAGCCGGTGCTGTCGCTGGGGTTCCACCTGATCACCAAGCGCGGCCGGGAGCAGCCGGCGGTCCTGGAGGCCTTCACCCGGACACTGCTGGAGGTAATCGCCGAGCGCGGTGAACGCACCTATTGAGCGAGCGCCTCCCGCGCATGCGGTCTAATTGGCTCATGCGGCGTCCGCCGCCCTCTTCCATGCTATCGAGGAAACCGCATGCCCACCAACCACGTCATGCCGATCGAGATCGGATTCAAGCACTGCGATCCGGCAGGCATCGTCTTCTACCCGCGCTATGTGGAAATGCTCAACGACACTGTCGAACACTGGCTCAAGCACGGCATAGGCGCGGGCTTCGCGGCCCTGCACGGCGATCGGGGCATCGCGATTCCTATCGTCAATCTGCAAATGGATTTCGTCGCGCCCAGCAGGCTGGGGGAAGAGCTGGCCTCGGTGCTGCGCCTGGAAGGCGTGGGCCGCACCTCGCTGAAGATCGCCATCGAGCTGCGAGGCGCCGATGCCGCTGCCCAGCCGCGCGTGCGAGCCCGCCTGGTGCTGGTGTTCATCGACATGCGGACTATGCGGCCGATCGACGTCCCCGAGGACGTGCGCGCGGCCATCGCCGCCGGCGATTACTGGTCGGCCTAGACCTGCCCGCAGCCGCAGGCGGGGCGTATCGCCTCCGTGCCGGGCGAGCCTCCGCCAACACGTAACACGTTACATGTTACATAGCGGCATGACGAGCCTCGGGGCAGTCATGTGTATCCGTTCGCTAGCCCGGGCTCGTCCATGGCGGCGATGCGCCATGGACGAGCCCCGGTTTTTCACTGGGCAGTGATGACGGTTCGCCGCGTGATTGCTGCGCGGCGGCGCCGACGACCGGCCGGCTGCCGTGGCGGGATGCGGCGGCCGGGACGGGACGCGCTCCCTAACATTTGAGACATTCTGCAAAATTCCGATAACACATCGCACCTATACTCGATCCCGCAAATAAAACGGGAAGAGCATGGTTTTTCTCATCGCAGTCGTGGCCATCGTCGGCGTGGCCCTCATACTCTTCAAGGCTCGCCAACGTTCGAGGGCGCGCGCCGCCGCCCGCGAGAAATATGGCAAGCCGTGCCCGAGCTGCGGCAAGTACGTCCATCCCGCCGCCGCCATCTGCAAGCACTGCTACGCACGGCTGCCCACCTCCAAGGCCTGAGCCCGGTTCACGGCTTGCGAAACTTCAGCAAGAAGCCGTCGGCCTCCCCTATCGCCGCATAACGTTCGCGATCCTTGTCGCCCAGCCGGAAGGTCGGCGGCAGGGTCCACACTCCCGCCGGATGGTCCTTCGTGTCGCGCGGATTGGCCAGGACCTCCGAGCTGCCGACAAAGACGAATCCCGCCTGCTGCGCCAGACTTATCGCGTAGTCCTGCCGTACATAGCCGTCGGCCGCGCGCGTGTCCTGCGGCTTGTCGTCGCGGCCGCGATGCGCCTCGATCCCCAGGACGCCGCCGGGCTTGAGCGCCCGGTAGAAGGCGGCGAGCGCCGCTTCGGCATAGCCGTCGTTCATCCAGTTGTGAAGGTTGCGGAACGTCATCACCAGGTCGGCGGACCCCGGCGGCGCGATATCGTAGCTGCCCTTGCCGAATGCCGTCACCCGCACCTTGCCGTACGTGCCGGGATCGGCGTCGAGCTTGGCGCGGAAGTTCTCGTAGTACTGCCGATAATAGGCGCGCCCGCCTCCGTCCCGCGGATACTGCGCCGCATAGTACGTGCCGCGTTCACGCAGATAGGGCGCCAGGATTTCCGTCCAATATCCGCCGCCGGGGGAAATCTCCACCACCGTGGCGTCGGGCCGGATGTCGAAAAACCGCAGCACCTCGTACGGCTTGCGGGACGAATCGCGGGCGGCGAAAGCCGGCGTACGGGCAGGGTTGGCGATGGCCTGTCGCAATGCCGCGTCCTCGCGGGGCGCCACCGCGCAGCCGGCGGCAAGGAAAGAAGCGCCTGCAACCATCATGAGTAATCTCGAAACCATGCAATGACTCCTGTCTTAGGGCGGGGACGCACCGCATCCCCGGGTCCGGGCCATGCTTGCGCATACAATGACGTCGTTCACGTTTTAACACTCGCGCGTCCACGGGGCTCGTCCGCCGCCCCAACCGCCCTGCCGCCCGCCGGCCTGGCCCGGCCGCCTTCCCTTTCCTGCCATGATCTCAAACGCATGCGGCGTCGATTTCGGGACGTCCAATTCCACCGTCGGCTGGTGCCGGCCCCACGCCGCCTCGCCATTGCTGCAGCTGGAGGCCGGCAAGCCCACCCTGCCCTCGGCCGTTTTCTTCCATGCCGAAGACAGCGAGGTCAGCTTCGGACGGGCCGCGGTCCAGGACTACCTGGAAGGCTATGACGGGCGCCTCATGCGAGCGCTCAAGAGCCTGCTCGGCACGCCGCTGATGGAAGGGCACACCGAGGTCCAGGGCCGGGCGCTGCCGTTCCGCACGCTGCTGACGCGCTTCATCGCCGAGCTCAAGCATCGCGCCGAACGGGCCGCGGGCCGGGCCTTCGACCGCGCGGTATTCGGCCGACCCGTCTTTTTCGTCGACGACGATTCCGCTGCGGACGCCGCCGCCCAGGATACGCTGGGCGAGATCGCACGCTCGGTAGGATTTCGCCACGTCGAATTCCAGTACGAGCCCATGGCGGCCGCGTTCGACTACGAATCCCGGGTCGGGGCCGAGGAACTGGTGCTGGTCGTGGACATAGGCGGCGGCACTTCCGACTTCACGCTGATCCGCCTCGGCCCGGCCCGCTCGGGACGCGCGGACAGGCGCGACGACATCCTGGCCAACGGGGGCGTGCACATCGGCGGCACCGATTTCGACAAATACCTGAATCTGCGCACCGCCATGCCGCTGCTGGGCCTCGGCAGCCGCCTGGTCACGGGCAAGGACATGCCCTCCACGCCGTACTTCAACCTGGCCTCCTGGCATACCATCAACCAGGTCTATGCCCGCAAGTCCGTCGCCATGCTGAGCGATCTCTACCACGAGTCGGCGGAGAAGGAAAAGTTGGCGCGCCTGCTGGAGCTGGTCAAGCAGCGCACCGGTCATTGGGTGGCTTTCCAGGTCGAGGAAGCGAAGATCGCGCTGGGGGACTCGCCCACGGTCCGGATGGACCTGGAGCGCATCGAGCCGGGCCTGGCATGCGAGATCACCCGGCGCGACCTCGACTCCGCCATCGATCACCTGGTGGCACGGATCGAACAAACCCTAGCCGGCCTCCTGCGAAGCGCCGGCATTCCCGCGAGCGCCGTCGATACGATTTTCTTCACGGGCGGCTCGAGCAGCGTGCCGCTGCTGCGCGAGCGCGTATCCACGCTGCTGCCCGCGGCCCGCCAGGTCCAGGGAGACGCCTTCGGCAGCATCGGCACGGGCCTCGCGCTGGACGCGGCGCGCCGCCTGGGCTGAGTCACTCGTCAGCGCACGGGAACCTGCTCGCTTTCGACCGTCATGTCGTGCACGTAGACGTAGCGCGACGCATCGGCGGGCGGATTGGCGAGGGTGTAGCGCTTGACCCGCACGATATTGCGCACCCCCGGGGTATGCGTATATCCCTCGATCGTGCCGTAGAACGCCTCCCATTCACCATGGCCCTGCTTGATGCCCGCGGCATCGTAGGTGACCGACCGGACTTGCATGCATTGCATATTGGGGATCAGCGGATGGTTGCACGGCACCGGCTGGGGCGCGATCTCGAGGAACTGGATCTCGCCCGCCGAGCCGTATTTGGTTTCGCTGGTCGGCGTCCCCGCCAGCCACCAGATGGCGCCGTCGGCGAAGGTGAGTTTCAACCCGGGAGAGGCAGCGTCAGGTCGTGCTGCATCGCGGGTGATCTCCCACGATGCCACGGAGGGCAGACGCTCGGCCACGCTGCGCTCGTATTGCATCAAGGCAGGATCGGCACACATGCGCATGGTGCCCACGACCTGGCTGATCTTGATCTTGTCGCCGTCGAGCTGGTAGCCGCCGCCCAGGTTATTGCAGAGGCCCGCCACGGACACCCGCTGGTCCGAGAAAGTCAGCTGGAGTGGCTGGCCGGCGTTCGTGCCGGCAGGCGGCTTGAGCGCCACGCCGGTGGAATTGACCGCCTCGCGCAGTTGCCAGTGGTAGGCGGTCAGCGTGTCGCGCGCGACATTCGCCGCTACCGGACTGGAGGTCCGCATGCCGCCGCCAGGCTGGGCGCAGGCCACGATCCCCTGGGCCGCGATGGCCACGGCCAACCAATGCCAAGTCCGCTTCATGGTTTTTCTCCTTGTTTCGGGCAGCCAAGCGTAGCACTGCGCGACGCTTACCGATGAGGAGACGGCCGATGCTTTTGCAACAACTGTAAGGACATACACCAAGGGGCGGACCCTGCGGCCCGCCCCTTGGTTCGGCCAAGAAGCCTTGCTTTTCCTTCCTATATTCGTCCCATAAGGAGCAGGACGATTAATACGACCAGAATGACCCCGATGATGCCGGACGGTCCGTAGCCCCAGTTGGCCGCGTGCGGCCAGGCGGGAAAGGCGCCGATGAGCGCCAGAAGGAGAATGATGAGAATTATTGTGGTGAGCATGGCGTTCTCCTGGATGGGAAGGAAATGGCCCCGTGCAAGGCCCGCCAGCTCATCAGCAATATCCGCTCCCGAGGACCGGCTGCACGTGGGCCGCCGTCAAATGCGGGCGCCTTTCATCGCTGTGTCGACCCGCTGGACCCGCCGCTGTCCGGCGAAGGCACCGGCTTGCCCGACGAGCCCGTGGACGGCCCCATGTCGGTCCGCGCATCCCGATCGTTGCCGCCGGGCATGGAGCGCTGGCTGGGCGGATTGCTGGTGCTGGTGTCGCTTCCACCTCGGCCGGCCGGCAGCGGCTTGCCCGGCGCCCCGCTCGACGGCCCCATGTCGCTGCGGGACCCGTGTTCGACGGGACCGGTCTTGCGCGACGACTCGGGCGGCGGATTGTTCTTGCCCTGGCCTGCGGGCAGCGGCTTGCCCGACGACCCCGTGGACGGCCCCATGTCGGTCCTCGCGTCGGAATCGTTCTGGCGCTGGGTGTGCGTGCCATGGGTGGTACCGGTTGTGCCGCTGGATCCGGTCTGCGCGATGGCCAGCGGAGCACCCGCGAGCAAAGCGGCGGCGAACAGCGTCTTGCGAACATGGCTCAAGCGTTTCATGGACTTCACCTTTCTTGTGATGGGGTCCGATATGCCGCAAAAGCCGTACCCGCCGCCCGGCCTCTCAGCGGTAGACCCGTACCGGAACGAGCGTGAGCCCATCCTGCGGAAGCGCGGGCAGGCGACGCATGTCGAGGGCGCTGGGTGAATCCGGCAGGTCGTACTCGACCTGGTTGAGCAGCACATCCACGGCCACGTCCATCAATGCCATGGTCGCCTCTTCCCCCGGGCAGCGATGATGCGTCTGCGCATCCCCGCCGCCTTGCGGAATGAACGCGAACTGCCCCGGCGACACCCCGTTGAAGCGCGCGGGCAGGAATCGCTCGGGTTCGACCCAGCTGCGGGGGTCGCGGTTGGTTCCGTACAAATCCAATATGGCCCGGCGCCCACGGACGAGCCGCATGCCCTTCCATTCAACGTCCTCGAGGACGCGCGCCGCCACGGCGGGGAAGAACGGATAATGGCGCCGAACCTCGTTGAGGAAACAGTGCCGGTAGTCCGGTCCGCCGATCCGGAGCAGCGCGCGGCATTCCGGATACCGGTGCATGGCGTGCGCTGCAAAGACGTTGAAGACGGAGACGGCCACGACGGGCCGCAGCAGGTTGAGGAGCTCGGTGGCGGCGACGCCGGCCGTAAGCGGCTCGCCATCGGCGCCCTGGTGCAAGGACACGACATGCAAGGCGCTCCCTTCGGGCGCGCGCATCGCCCCCTGGCGCAGCGCCCGGATGATGCCGCCGAGCCAATGCTCCAGGCGCCTGCGCGCCAGCCTGGAGCGGACGTGGGGCACGATGCCGCGCGCGGCATCGTCGTATAGCGACACCAGATCGGCGATGCGCTCCCGCATTTGGGCTTCGGCGACGGGCACGCCGGCCCATTCGAATACCGCGCGCCCCAATACCTCCTGGGCCGCTCCGTACAGCACGACCGGGCGCCCCGGCACCCAGTGCGAAACCTCCAGTCGCCAATGATGGCGAACCCGTTCCGCCAATGCTTGCAGCGCGTCGGGATTGAGGGCGTGGATGAACAGCGCCTTGCGCATGCGATGTGCCGCGCCATCCAGCCCTTGCACGGCCCGCTTGCCGAATAACGTGGCCTGCACGGCCTCGGGCGCCGCCCCCGAACGGCGGAAATACCGCGCGTCGTAGAAGAGCCGGCTCGCCTCCGCGCCGCTCATGCACAGCGTCGGCTGGAGCAGGATGCGCGCCTCGAACACGTCCGTGCCGAACTCGCGGCAGCGGGCCGAGATGAAGCGGTAGGGATCGGCAACAAAGGCGGCGGTCGCATCGATGCGGCGATCGCGTGGCGGGGAGTCCGTGAGAGGCGTCATTGCGGGGCTGGACCGGCTCGGATGCGAGGCAGACGCACAGCAAATTGCATACCGCCGGATCGAGCAGCAAGGCCAGGCCAGCGGCAATGCGAGAGGGGTGCAGCAAAAAAGCAAAAAGGGTTAGTGGCTGCTAGCACACTAACCCTTGAAATTCTTGGCGGAGCGGACGGGGCTCGAACCCGCGACCCCCGGCGTGACAGGCCGGTATTCTAACCAACTGAACTACCGCTCCGCAGCGGTATTTTTTACTACTGCCAACTTGCGTCGGCTGGCGTCCCCTAGGGGATTCGAACCCCTGTACTCACCGTGAAAGGGTGATGTCCTAGGCCTCTAGACGAAGGGGACCCGGAACTACAGTACTGCAACAACTTCTTCGACTGGTGGAGGTAAGCGGGATCGAACCGCTGACCTCTTGCATGCCATGCAAGCGCTCTCCCAGCTGAGCTATACCCCCGTCCTGCGAAGAAGTGAGATTATGCACGTTTTTTAAATGTCGTGCAAGCGGGCTAGAACTTTTTCGCGACCAAGCAATGACAGTACTGCATCGATGGCCGGGGTTTGCGCCCGCCCCGTCACGGCTACCCGCAACGGAATCCCGAGGGCCGGCATCTTAACACCATATTTGGCCAAAATGGTCTTCATGAGCGAGGAAATTTTCTCGCGGCTCCACTCGAGTTGCGCCGCCTCGCGCGCGAAGTCGCGCAGCATGGCGCGCGCGGCGTCGGTCAGGTGCTGGGCCACCAGTTCGGGCGGCGTGGCGGCTGGGTCGAACGCTCCGCAGAACAGCATCGCGTCGTCCGCCAGTTGTTCGAGCGTCTCGGCGCGCTCCTTGAGCAGCGCCATGATGGCCGGCAGGTCCACGCCCTGCACCGCGCCGCCGCGCTTGAGGATGCGCGGCGCCACACGCTCGGCCAGGTCGCCGTCGGCGCTGTGCTTGATGTAGTGCGCGTTGACCCAGTTGAGTTTCTTGGGGTCCCACTGCGCGGCGGACTTCGACAGGCTGCGGGTATCGAACCACTCGACCAGCTGATCGCGGCTGAAGATCTCGTCGTCGCCATGGCTCCAGCCCAGGCGAGCGAGATAATTGACCATGGCGTCGGGCAGGTAGCCCTGTTCGTCGTACTGCATGACGCTGACAGCCCCGTGGCGCTTGGAGAGCTTCTCGCCGTCCGGCCCGAGGATCATGGGGACGTGGCCGTATTCCGGCAGCGTGGCGCCCAGCGCCTTGAGAATATTGATCTGGCGCGGCGTGTTGTTGACGTGGTCGTCGCCCCGGATGACGTGGGTGATGCCCATGTCCCAGTCGTCCACCACCACGCAGAAGTTGTACGTGGGCGTGCCGTCCGGGCGGGCGATGATGAGATCGTCTAGCTCGGCGTTGGCAATAGTGATGGGGCCCTTCACGAGATCGTTCCAGGTCACGTCGCCGTCCAGCGGATTGCGGAAGCGCACGACGGGCCGGCGGCCTTCGGGCACCGGCGGCAGCGTCTTGCCGCGCTCGGGCCTCCAGGTTCCGTCGTAGCGCGGCTTGCGGCCTTCGGCGCGGGCACGCTCGCGCATCGCCTCGAGCTCTTCGGGCGAGCAATAGCAGTAGTAGGCCGTGCCGGCCCGCAGCATGCCCGCCAGCACCTCGCGATAGCGCTCCATGCGCTGCATCTGGTAGAACGGGCCTTCATCGTGGTCCAGCCGCAGCCATTGCATGCCATCCAGGATGGCCTGCACCGCTTCGGGGGTGGAACGCTCCAGGTCGGTATCCTCGATCCGCAGGACGAAAGTGCCGCCGTGATGCCGCGCGAACGCCCACGAAAACAACGCCGTCCGCGCCCCGCCCAGGTGCAGGAAACCCGTGGGCGACGGCGCGAAGCGCGTGCGGACGGCCGGATTGCGGCCCGAAGGCGACGAAGAATCGGTGCTCATATGAAAGTTCTTTCTGGTCCTGATATCAGTATTCGGCAAACTGCAACGCCGTAGACTCGTACTACCCGGGGGGCGGCCGAAGGGCGTAGGGGTGGACTATTGTATTGCCCCGCGCCGCCACTTGCGGCGAAACCGCATATCCCTTGAAATGACCGGAGTTGCCGCACCCCGTCCATGAGGAGGGCCATGTCCCGCCACGCCCTGTCGCCCCTGTTCGACCCGCAGTCGCTGATCGCCGTCAGCGACCGTCCACTGCCCTTGATGGCCTCGCTGCCGGCCGCCCTGCGCGCGCGCACCGCCGAGTTCCGGCTCGACGCTCGGTTGCGCTGGACGCTGCCCGCGGAACTGGCCGGCGCAACGGAACGTCCGGATCTGGCGGTGATCGGCGTGCCACGCGCGGCACTGCGCAACACGCTGGAAACGCTGGCGCCGGCGCGGCCGCGAGCGGCCGCCGTCCTCACCCATGAACCTTCTCTCGAAGACAACGAATTCTGCCGTGCCTGGGCCGCCGCGCACGACTGCGTCCTGCTGGGACCGCACAGCTTCGGGCTGCAACGTCCGCATGCCGGGCTCAACGCCAGCGTCCACCCGCTGCTGGGCCGCGCCGGCCGGGTCGCGCTGGTCACGCAATCGCGTTCGATCATGGCCGTGGTCATGGACTGGGCCGACGACAATCGCACGGGTTTTTCCACGGTGGTGTCCCTGGGCGCCGAAGCGGCGCTCGACGTCCCGCGGGTGCTGGATTTCCTGGTGGCGGATCCGCGCACCGACAGCATCGCGCTCTACCTTGAAGACGTGCGCGACGCCCGTGAATTCATGAGCGCCATCCGTGCCGCGGCCAGCGTCAAGCCGCTGGTGGTGCTCAAGGCCGGGCACGGCGAGCGTACGCGCACCAGCGTACGCCCACTGGCGGCACCCGATGCGGCGCCCGCCGATACGGCGGCGCCCGCGCCCCCTCCGCCCATAGCCGCCGACACAGTGTTCGACGCCGCGCTGCGGCGCGCGGGCGCGGTACGGGTACGCTACTTCGTACAGCTCTTTTCGGCCGTGAAGGCGCTCGGTTTCGCCAAGCTGCCCAGCGGCAGGCGCATTGCCGTGCTGGCCAACGGCAGCGGCCCCGCGCAACTGGCGCTCGACCTGCTGGGCCCTGGCCGGCCCGTCATGCGCGCCGCGCTGGCCGACGCCACGCGCCGGGAGCTGGCGGCGACGCTCAGCCCGAACGCGTGGACCGACAATCCTGTGGTGGAATTCTCCGCGCCCGACCCACAAGCCTGCGCGCAAGCGGTCCGCGCCATCGTCGCCGACCCGGGGGTGGACGGCCTGCTCGCCGTGTTCTCGCCCGATCCCGAAGCCGACATGCGCGCCGTGGCCCAGGCCCTGGCGCAGGCCGCGCCCACCGCGCCCAAGCCGGTCATCACCTGCTTCATGGGCGACGCCGCGATGCGGCCGCTGCGGCGCATCCTGGACGACGCGGGGTCGCCTTCGTTCCGCACCCCCGAAGCCGCGGTAGACGCATTCGGCAACCTGGCCACCTACCACTACAACCAGCAACTGCTGCTGCAAACGCCTCCGCCCGAGCCTCCGGGCCAGGAGCCCGACCTGGCCGGCGCACGCATCCTGCTGGACGGCGCCCGGAGCGAAGGCCGGCTGACCTTGACCGAACCCGAAAGCAAGGCGCTGCTCGCCGCCTTCCATATCCCCGTGGTCCAGGTGATCCTGGCGCGCACGCCGGCCGAGGCGGTAATCGCGGCGCAGCAGATCGGCTTTCCCGTGGCGATCAAGATCGATTCGCCGGACGTGGTGCGCAAGTCGGCCGTGCGGGGCGTGCACCTGGACATCCGCAACAGCACCGAGCTCGTCACCGCCTACCATCGCATGCTGGCGAACGCGCACGCGGCCGCACCGCAGGCCCATATCGAAGGCATCACCGTGGAAGCCATGGCTGGGCCGCCAGGCTCGGCCAAGGTCGCGATAGGCGTGGCGCGCGACGCCCTCTTCGGGCCGGTCATCCGCTTCGGTCCGGCTCGTTCGCGCAGCGACAGCCCGGCCAACCGGAGCGTCGAGCTGCCGCCGCTCAATGGCTTCCTGGCCCGGCGCCTGATGGAACGCTCGCCCATCTGGCGCTACGCGCTGGCCGAACAGATCTCGCCGCGCGCGCTCGACATGCTGGAGGACGTGCTGGTGCGGATCTCGGAAATCGTCTGCGCGCTGCCCGACATCGAAAGCATGGACATCGACCCGGTCATGATCGACGGCGACCGGGTGGTGGCCGCGGACACCCGCATCACGCTCACTCGCGAGCCCGCCCGCGAGGCCGATCCGGGCATAGGCGGCTATGCCCACATGGCGATCCACCCCTACCCGGCGCGCCTGGTCCGCCACTTGCAGTTCAAGGACGGCGCCCCCTACACCATCCGTCCCATCCGTCCCGAGGATGCCGCGCCGCTCCAGGAATTCACGCGCCAGCTTTCCGAACACACGCGCTACATGCGCTTCATCTCGTTCATGCGGGAGCTCTCGCCGCGCACGCTGGCGCGCTACACCCAGGTCGACTATCACCGCGAGCTGGCCCTGGTGGCCACCGTCTGGGAGGCCGACCCCGGGCATGCGGGGGAACTGCGCGAGACCATCATCGGCGTAGCGCGTTATCTGCTCTATGCCGATGGCGACAGCGCCGAGTATGCGCTGGTGATCGGCGATGCCTGGCAGCGGCGTGGCCTCGGCATGCAGCTGATGACGGCGCTGGTGGACGCAGCGCGCAAGCAGGGCCTGAAGATCATCGAAGGACTGGTACTGGGGACCAATCGCCCGATGCTGACGCTGATGGCCAAGCTGGGTTTTCGCGTCGATGTGGACGACGAGGACCCCAGCATGCGGCGGGTATGGCTGCGCCTGAACGACGGCCGTTCGCCCCCGGCCGCCACGCCTCCGGCAGCCGGGAGCTAGCGCAGGACTCATCCATGCCGGCGTGGCGCCCAGTCTCGCCGGCGGTGGCCCCTATCCGCGCCTGCGCATGGTCAGGCCGAGAAAACCCAGCGCGCCGGCGGCGGCCAGCGCCGAGATCCCGAAGCCGACGACCATGCCGTGGACCAGCAATGCAGCGCCCAGGGCCGTTCCCAGCCCTATGCCGAAATAGATGCAGGATGCGTTCAAGGCCATTACCAGCGGCGCCTCCTGGGGCGCGGCGTTGGTCAGCCGCAGTTGCTGAGGCGGCGTCTGGCCCCAGCTGCTGAATCCCCAGGCCAGCACCAGCAACCCCACCACGAAGCCCGGCCCGCCCCCCGCCGCGGCCAGCCAGGACATAAGACCGAAGGTCGCTGCCATGACGACGTAGGCGGCGACGGACATCCGCGCCGGTCCCCAGCGATCGGCGCCGTATCCTGCCAGGAGATTGCCCAGCACCGCGCCGATGCCATAGCACAGCAGCATCAGGCCCATGCGCTCGTCGGCCACGCCCAGCGCTTGCAGCGCCGGCACGCTGTAGGCATAGACGATGTAGCACGCCGTCATCCCGATCAGGGTCAGCGGCAGCACCCATGCCACGGCGGGCCGGCGAAGCACGGCAAGGCGAGCGCGCAGCGGCGCGCGCGGCTGTCCCGGCATCGGCGGCATGATCAGGAACACGCCGGCGCCGGCCAGCGCGGAAAGCGCGGCGACCATGCCGAGGGCGGCGCGCCATCCCAGCCATTGGCTCACCAGGTTGCCCAATGGAACGCCCAGCGCGGTCGCCACCGTCAGGCCGCCGGTAACCATCGAGAATGCTCGCCCCCGCAGTTCCGGACGTACCAGCGAACCTGCGGCCGCCGTCGCGGTGGGCGTATAGGCCGCCGCGCCCATCGCCGCCAGCGCGCGGCTGGCCAGCAGTATCCAGATGTCGGGCGCCAGCGCCGAGGCGAGGTTGGCGGCCGCCAATATCGCCAAGGCCCACACCAGGACACGGTTGCGCGGCCACGGCGCGGTCAGGGTTGCCAGCACAGGCGCCAGGAGCGCGTAGGTGGTGGCGAAAACGGTGACGGAAAGTCCCGCGAGCGAGTTCGACGACTGCAGCGCATGGGCGATCGACGGCAGGAACCCCGAAACGATGAAGGCGTCGGTACCGACGGCGAACGTGCCGAGCGCAAGAATGGCAATCGAACCCAGGCCGCGTGCCGGAGCCTGGGCCGGGATGGATGACGTCGATGGATTCATGGGTTCGCCCTCGTATAATCTAGATACTTTATATCCAGATTTCAGGCGGGACAAGCGTATCGCTTGTTCCCCCGGGCGCCCTACTTCAGGCTGAAATCCACGCCGGTCTGCTTGGTCCCTTCTGCCGCCTTGGCTTCGATTCGTGGTGCGATCACGAAGGCCCGCTCGCCCAGCTTGGCCTCGCGCAGCAAGGTCATCACCGCCTGGGCCCGCCTGATCGCCAGTTCGCGCAATTGCTCCGGCCCCACGGCGACGCTGGCGGCCAACAGCGACTCCATTTCCGGCCCCGGCAACGACTTGGCAAAGCCGATCATGTTGCGCGGCTTGTCGATCTTGGCCGCCTTGTACGCGCTCTCGAGATAGCGGGCGCGTTGCTGCGGATCGAGCGGGGGCAGCGCGTTGCCTTCGGGCTCGTTACCGTCTTTGCGCAGGGCTTCGCGTTGCTGGGCACGGATCAGCGCTTCCACGCCGGCCTTGCGCAAGCCCTCGGTATCGACCGTGGGATTGGCCCGGCCCGCCACGTCCAGGCGCAAGGCAGGCCGGTCGTTCAATGCCTTGACCAGCACGCCTATGCGCTTGCGCGCCTCGTCGTCCAGCACGGCGCTGCCGGGCGCGAAATCGATGTGCGACAGTTCCTCGCCGGAGCCGAAGGCCGAGGCCAGCAACGTGAACGGCGCGGTCACCGCACGCACGATGAGATTGACGAGCGCCCGGAAGATGATGCCGCCGACCGAGAACTGAGGGTCGTCCAGCGATCCCGATATCGGCAGCTCGATGTCGATCTCGCCGCGGCTGTTCTTGAGCAGGGACACTGCCAGCAGCACCGGCAGCTTCAGGGCGTCCGGACTTTCGACGCGCTCGCCGAAGGTGAGCTGGTCGAGGAAGATCTTGTTGCTGGCCTGCAGTTTGCCATCCTGGATCTGATAGTGCACGTCCATGGACAACTTGCCGCGTTCGATCGCATATCCGGCGTATTTGGCCGCGTACGGCGTCAGCGCCGGCAACTCCACCCCCTTGGCGCTGGCGTGGATGTCGGTGTAGAGCCGCGGGCCGAAAGGATGCAGCTTGCCGGTGATGTCCACCGGGGCATCGCCGTCCACCTTGGCCGACACCTGCACGTCCGCGGGCTGGGTGTCGTTGGACGACACCGCCGAGATGCCGCCCTCGATGTCGGTCAGGTTGGCCCGGTAGTTGGGCTTGACGAAATTGTCGGTGAAATTGATGTTGCCGCGGGCCAGCCGTACCGCGCCCACGCGGATGTCCCGCGGGGCCCCGGCGGCCGGCGCGGACGTCTCGCCCCGGCCCTTGTCATCCTGCCCGGGAGAATCCGCCTTGCTCTGCGCGGCGGGCTTGTCCTCGGTGATCGACCCCGCCTGCTCGCCAGGCTTGACGACGATCTGCGCCAGATTCAGCCGCCCTTGTTCGCTCAGGATCACGCGGGCGAAGAAGTCCTCCAGCTCGATGTCGCCCAGATCGGCCTTGAGGGTATCGCCGGCGCTGAGGATATTCAGGCGCTTGAAAGCGAGCCGCTTCCATTTCAGGAAGTCCGCGGAGTTGAGCTTGTCGGTCATGTCGAGGCCGCTCACCTCGGCCGCCCCCACCCACGCCACGCGCTGCGGCTGCCTGCCCGTTGCCGCCGCATATTCCAGGCGGCCATTGGCGCCCACGACGAAGCTGTTCACCGTGGCGTTGAGGCGCTCGGCCAGGTAGGGCGCCAAGGCGGTCAGGTTCACGCGATTGGCGCGCACTTGCGCCTTCACCGAGAGCGGCTGCGGCACCACCGAGCCCTTCACGTCGGCGGCGCCGCGTCCCTGGATGGTGGAACGCAGCGCAAATTCGACGGGAGTTCGCAGATCGGAGCCGAGGTTGCGCGCGTCCAGCTGCATGCCGTCCAGGCGCAAGGCAACGCGCGGCTTGACGGCATCGTCGGTCAGCCGCAGCGCGCTTTTCTCCAGCGACAGGGCGTCCACGGCGACCTTCCATGCCGGGCCGGACGGCGCCGGGCTGGCGGACCGGGCCGCCGGCTTCTGCGGGACGGCTACGGAAGCCCAGCCAATGGCCGAGGAGGACGCGCGGTGCGCGGCCAGCGTCAATCCGCTCGCCGCGATGCGCTGCACCCGCAGCGTCCGCTCGGCGGTGTCGCCCGCCACGCCCGTGACGTCAAGGGTATCCAGACGAAGGCTCGAAGCCTTGTCCGAGCTAGGCGCCGCGCGCAGGTTGCGCAGGGCGACCTGGGCATCGCTCCAGCGCACGGCCACCGCCTCGCCTTGCTCCACGTGCACCTTGGCTGCGGCGCCCAAGGTGCCGTCGTCGATGCGCAGCGCCAGGTAGGGCTTCCACAGCGGCGCCAGCGCCGGCAGCGCCATGCCCTCCAGCTTGAGGTCGAGCTCCGCGGCCAGCGGCTGGATACGCACCGGTCCGCCGAGGTCGAGGCGGGCGCCCTCCCCCACTTGCGCGGCCAGCGTCAGCGACGACGGCCGGTCGGGTACGGCGGGCAGGTTCAGGTCCCGCAGCTCGGCCCCCAGGTCGGACACCTGGTAATCGAATTGCGCGCCTTCGTCGCGCCAGTTCAGCTTGCCTTCCTGCAGCGCGACCGCGCCCACCGCGACCCGCCAGCCATCGGCGCCGGCGGCGGGCTGGGGTGCGGCCTTGCCGGCGGCGGCCGGCGCGCCGGTTTCCGGCGGCGCGACCGGCAGGGTTTCGGCCGCGGTCGGCGCCGGCGCCACCGGCCGCTCGGCCTGTTTGGCCGCGGGAGGCGGCGAAGCGGTGGTTTTCTGGAACTGCGCAGCCACCTCGGCCAGGTTGAGGTGGCCGTCCGCCGACCGGCTCGCGTAGAGCTGCGGGGCCGACAGGACGATGCGTTCGGCCTGGAAGCGGCGCGCCAGGGGCTCCAGCGCGAACTTCTCCAGCGCCAGCTTCCTGAACGCCAGCAGTTGCGCGTCGCCCGGCGCACGCACGTCGACGTCCCGCACCGCGGCGGCGCCCTCCAGCCGCACCTTGGGCGGCGCGTTGGCGCCTTCCTCGAATACCAGCTGGGCGTCGGTATCGAGCCGCGCGTGCCTGAGCGTCAGCGGCACCGCGCCGGGAATCGCATCGGCCAGAGCGTCGAGCCCGAAATCATCGATCTTGACGTGTAGCGACGACGAGCGCGGCGTATCGAACGGGCGCGCAGTGCCTTCCAGGTTGAACGGGCTGCCGTTCACGAGCGCCGACAGCCGGGGCTGCACGTCGATGTCGGTGGCGTAGGCCAGCGTGGACAGGAAAGGGATGCCGACCTGCAGGTCGCGCACCGTGTGCTGGCGGCCGGTGACCTTGTCGTCGACGGTGATCTCGCCGCCGTCGAGCTTGACATTGTTCAGCGAGAAGCGTGGCGGCGGGCCGTCGGAGGAAGGCCGGGATGCGAGGCGTTCCAGGACGTCGCTGATATTGAACCGGTTCGGTCCTTCGCGCACCAGGGCCACCCGGGGCGCGGTGACGGTCAGCGCGTCCACCACCGGGGCGAGCCGGAACAGCGAGGAAACCGAGGCGTTGACCTCGACCTGGGATACGGAAAAATCGGGATTGGCTCCCGCCTGGTCGAGGATGGCGAAATCGTGCACCCGCAAGCGCAGCTTGAACGGGTTGAACGACACCTCGCCCATGCGCGCGGTCCGCCCGAGGACTTCCGGCACCTGGGCCAGGGCGACGCTGCGGACCAGCTTGGGAACGCCCCAGGCGGTCAGCGCCAGGAACAGCAGCCAAAGAATCAGCAGGACGGCGACGATGCGCAACAGCGGCTTGCGCCGCTTCGTGATCCGTGCGCGCGCCTGCGCCAGCGTGAGGGCCACGTCCCGGCCCGCTCAGTTGGAATTGCTGGCGGACATGAACAGCTTGGTCGACCGCGCCCCGCTGCGGCAGAACGCCAGCACCGGCCCGGGCAGCGTCTTGAGCAGCGACGCGAAAGTGGCGACGTCGCCGGGCTGGATGTTGGCGCCGTTGACCGGCTGGTAGACGTACTTCAACCCGGCGGCCTCGGCGGCGGCCTGCATCTGTTCGCTGGACGGCTGTGCCGGACCGCCCTCGAAGTCGGGACGGTTGTTGATGACGCTCTTGAACCCGGCGGCCGCAACGGCCGCCATGTCTGCCGGCGCCAACTGGGGTGCCACGGCGAAATTTTCGGTGAGGGAGGTAAATGCGGACATGTTGGTCTCCGGGGGAAGTCCACCCCCTACGCGCTTCGCGCGCCCCCTCGGGGGCGCACCGGCGGACCGGCGGAGCCGGACCCGCTGTGCCCTGGATCGGGCGCGAAAGCCGGCTCACGCTACGGGGGATCGATAGGGGGTAATCCTAACTCGGAGACGTCCTTCAGACAAACGAAATGCGCAGGATACGTCCAGTTTCCGCGCCGCCCGGGCGGGCGGCGCGGAGGGCGTCACGACGTGCCCGCCTTGCCGTGGATCTCGATGACGACCCGGCGGTTCGGCGCCAGGCAGGCGATCAGTTCGCTGCGGCTGCGCTGGTTGCATTGCACGACCGGCTCGCGCGACCCCCGGCCCTCGGAGCTGATCTGGCCGGACGGCACCCCGGCGTTGACCAGGTAGCGCACGACGGTCGAGGCGCGCTCCTCGGACAGGCGATCGTTGTAGGCGGCGCTGCCCAGCCGGTCGGCATGGCCGATCACCCGCACCCGCTCCACGTCCACGCTGCGCAGTTCCTTGCCGATCTCGTCCAGCCGCCGCCGGCCTTCCGGCGAAATGCTGGCGAGGTCGGACCGGTCGAAGGCGAACAACGCGTCGGCCCCCAGCGTGATCTGCCGCGGCGCCGGCTTGACCGGCGCGGGCGCCGGGGGAGGCGGCGGCGGAGGCGGCGCGGCGACGGGGCGCGGGAACACGAAGTCGGCGCATTCGCGGCGATTCCAGTTGCCGGCCTCGGTACGCATCTCCTTGTCGAAGCGCAACTGGTATTGGCAGGTGATGAACTCGTTGCCGTTGCCGGTGCGGAAATTGAAGATGTAGTTCCAGGTGCGGACGCCGAACACGCCTTCGCTGAAGTGCGGGGGACCGAGCAGGTCGTAGACCTGGGTCTTGGTCATGCCCGGGATCATCTGCCTGAGGTTGTCCAGGTTGACGAAGGTTCCTTCCTTGAGCGAAGCCGAGTCGCGCGCGGGGAACGTCACCGCGGACTGCGCCGCGCCGTTGCCATTGGCTGCCGAGGGTGCGGCCGCCGACGGCGAGGACGAAGGCGAACTGCGGAACATGGAGCAGCCGCCGAGCACCGTGAGCGCTACCACGCAGGCGGCAAGCGCGGCGGAGCGCCGGCTCCCGCCGACGCGCCGCCCCAAGGCCGGAATCGCCCCACCCGGGGGCAGTGCCGCCGCGGCGCGGCAAGCGTGGGGGATCTGTTCTGACATCCTGATCTCCGATGAGTCGTTCATGCGCGCTACCACTGGTATCCCGCGCCGATGACGGCGCCCACCTTGCCTTGCGAGTTGACGTTGCCGGCGAACTTGTAGACCCAGCGGCCGTTCTCGGAAACGGTGGACACGCCCAGCGCGATCGCCGATTGGCCCAGGTAGTGGCTGGCGGCCGCCGAGGCCATGCTGCGGCCCGGCGCGTAGGCCTGCGGCAGGCCCGCCACCGCCATGGCCGATGCGGCGCCGGCGTTGGCGTTGCGTTCGACCGAGCGCAGGTCGTTGCGCAGGTTGCTGATGCCGGAGCCGATTTCTCCGGTGGCATCGCGCAATTGCCGGACGTTGACGGCATCCGTGTCCTGCGTGCCGTCGGCAACATTGGTGATCTGGCGCTCCTGCCCCGCCGCCCCGACCGAGACGGAGTTCGGCCGGTCCGCCACCGAACCGTAGCCCAGGGCGACGCTGTTGCCGCCGCTGGCCTGGGCGCCGGTACCGAGGGCCATGCTGTTCGCGCTGCTGGCCTGCGCGCCGGAACCGATCGCCACGCTATTGGAGACCGCGGCGCTGGCGTTGGCGCCCATGGCGAGACTGCGGTCGCCCTGGGCCTTGGCCCCCGTACCGAAGGCCGAGGAATTCGTCGCGGACGCCACGGCGGAATTGCCGACCACGGTGGCATTCGCGCCCGTCGCCTGCGCGCCGTTGCCCATCGCGGTGGAAGCCTCGCCCGACGCCACCGCGCCGGCGCCGCCGGCGGCCGAATCCTTGCCCGTGGGCGTCGGCTTGGCGCGGGCCAGCGAGTTCTCGACCTGGAACATCCCGTCCTTGCCTTGCTGGATGTTGGTCACGTCGTTCTTGATGTTGGTCACGTCGCCCGATACTTCCTTCAACTGGCGATAGTTGACGGCATCGGTATCCTGGGTCGCGTCGGCGACGTTGGTGATCTGGCGCTCCTTGCCGGCCGAGCCCACCGACACGGTGTTGTCCCGATCCGCCACCGAACCTGCGCCCAGCGCGACGCTGTTGTTCGCCTTGGCCTCGGAATTGGCGCCGATGGCCGTGGAGTCGGTGCCGGTCGCCTTGGAGCCCGTGCCCACGGCGGTCGAGTTCGATCCGCTGGCGGTCGAGCCCGAGCCCATCGCTGTAGATTGCGCCCCGGTCGCCTTGGCTTCGGATCCCACCGCGGTGGAAGCCGTCCCCGAGGCCGCCGACGCGCCGCCCACCGCGACGCTGTTGTCGGCGGAGGTCGTGGCGCCATTGCCCATCGCGACGCTGTTGGTGCCGCCCGATACCGCCGCCGGGCCCGCCGCCACGCTGTTGGTGCCGTTCGCCTGCGCAGCGGCCAGCGTGGAATTGGCCTTGAAGTACTTGGTATCGACGTCGATATCGTTGATGCGCTTGTAAAGGCTGAGGTTGCTCATGACGTTGGTTTCGTCCTGCGTCCAGCCCCACAGCTGCGATCCGTTGATGGCCTCGGTGCTGCTCGAGGTCACGGCGCCCGGTCCCAGATTGGCGATCACCGTGCCGCCGCCGCCCGGGTTCAGCGTGATCTTGGTCTTGCTGTCGTCGTCGTACTTGACAGCCAGTTTGTCGACGTCGCCGATCCGGCTGTCCACTGCCTTCAACTGGGCGATGTTCACCGCATCGGTATCCGCGCTGCCGGCCGACAGATTGGTGATGCGCCGCGTCGCCCCGGCGCTGCCCACCGACACTTCGCCGGCCGACGATTGGCGTGCGGCCAGCGCATAGGCCACATAGTCGGCCTGCGCGCCTACGGTAGTGGTCGAGCCCGCGCCCAGCGCGACGCTGTTGGCCATGCTGGCGTTCGCCCCATTGCCCAGGGCGACGGCATTGGCCGCCGACGCCACCGATGCGCCGCCCGCGGCGACGCTGTCCGTACCGGCCGCCGACGCCGCGGCCAGCGTGGAGTTGGCCTTGAAGTACTTGGTGCCGCTGTTGTCGATATTGGTGATGCGGTTATCGACGTTGGTCACGCGGTTGTCGACATTGGTGATATTGGTGTTGGTCTCGTTCAGCTGCGAGCCGTTCACCGCGTCGGTGCTGGTCGCGTTCACCGCACCGGCCTTGACGTTGGTCACGACAGTACCGCCCGTGCCAGCCAGCGTTACCTTGGTCTTGGTATCGTCGTCGTACTTGACCGAGTTGCCGTCGATCGTGCCGATCTGGTCGGCCACGGCCTGGAGCTGGCGTACGTTCACGGCATCGGTGGCCGCCGTGCCGCCCGCCACGTTGGTGATTTGCCGCTCGTTGCCGGCCGAGCCCACCGACACGGCGCCGCGGACCGGCACCGCGACATTGGAGAAGCGCTCCGTGCCGCCGCCCTCGCGATCCGACACCGACTGGAAGCCCAGGGCCACGCCGCCCGCCACGGTGGACGACGCGCTGGCGCCCAGGATGGTCTGGCCGTTGGCATTGCCGTAGGTGCTGTCGCCGATCAGGACCGAATGGCCCTTGCGCGCCGCATAGTTGGTGTCGGGCACGCCCGGCATGTTGGGATCGGTGAAGATGTCGCTGGCGTTTTCGTTGGGCAGGATGTGCTTGGCGTTGGTGCCGATCACGACTTCCTGCGAACCGTTGGCGGAGGCGCCGTCGCCGATGAGGACCTGGTTGTTCTGCGCAGCCGGGATGTCCCAGCAGGTGGCTCCGGCGATGCCCAGGACGTTCAGGCAGTTGTTCCTGTCCACCCACGACGGGGCGTCCGTCCCGGGCAGCAGCAAACCGTTGTTATAGGTCAGGCCCGAGTTGATGTTGGTGATGTAGTTGCCCGAGGTGACGCCGCCGAGCAAGGTGAGCTTCTGCTCGGGCAGGCTGCCGCCAAGCGTGCCTTGCAGCGTGCCTGTGACGGGAGCCAGGTCCAGGACCGGCACGCCGAGCACGTTGACCACCCGGAAGCGGGCGTTGATGTTCTCGCGGTTCACGCTCAGCGCACCCGAACGCAGCCAGGCTTCCTGCTGACCGAACAGGCTCAGCGTGAGCGGCTGCAGGCCCTGCCCCACGCCGCCGAGCAAGCCGGCGGTGCCGATCACCAGGCCGGTGGGCGGTGCCGGATTGAGCGGCGGCGGCTCCGACCCGGATACCGCGGCGGCCGCCGCTTGCCGGCTGGAGCTGCTCGGCAGCAGCGATCCGCCCATCGGCATGGAGTTGAGCGACACATTGCTCGCCAGCGACGATGCCGGCGTGGCCGACAGCGTATTGGACAGCGCGGTCGAGACCGATGCCAGGGACGTGACGGACGCGCCCGGCGTGCTCGAGGAAACCGGGCCGAACACCTTCGCGGTCGGATCGGACGGAATCGATGCAACGGTCTGGGCAGGCACCGAACCGAGCGTATCGGCGACCGTGGCCGGCGCCGAGGCGACGGCTTCAACGGTCTTGGCTGGCGCCGAAACAAGCTTTTCGAGCACCCTGGCCGGGGCTGAAGCGACGGTCTTGGCGACCTTGGCCGGCGCCGACGAGGCGACCTTCGCGACCCTGGCCGGCGCCGACGCGACCGCCTCCACGGCCTTGGACGGGACGGACGCAATCGTCTCCAGCGCGGGAACGGGCACCGCCGCCAGCGCCTCGCGGACGACCGGAACCGAAGGCGGCGCCTCGGCGATCGGCACCTGCTGCAGCATCGGCGCCGCCTGCATCACGGGCGCGCTCAAACCGGCCAAGGCCGCGGCAGTCTGGGATACGGCTTGCGGCGCAAGCTCCATGGCGGGCGCGGCCACCGGCGCAGGAGCCGCATTGGTGGCCGCCTGCAGCATCTGGCTCATCACGCCCACGGCGGCGCCTTCCGTCAAGCGGGCATTGGCCAGCCCCGGTATGCCATGCATGCCGTCCGCCGATGCCGGCGCGGCCCACACCCCGGCCATCAGCGCCACTGCGACCGCCCCTGCCCGGCCGGCGTTTCGCTTGCCCTGGGCACGCGCGGTCTCCGCGACCGCCACCCAACATCCGAGCCTGTGGCTCCACACGGTGCGATAGGTCTTGTTCACTTTCAGCCCCCACAATTAGGCATTCCATCAGCGCCGCAATCCACCGGCCCCGGAGGTCGGTCGATGATGAAAAACATGTTTGCGGGACGTTCGAGCAAAACCTATGCCATCGGCTGAAAGCGCAAGCGGGACATGCGCTTGCGGGTCGCGCCGCGGACCTGACGGGGGAGCGAAAAACGTTGAAAGAAAACGGGATATCGGCAATCCGAAGATGTTCCTTCGATGCGATAGTCACACCATTTCAGCTGCCGGTAAGCACACGGGAAAGCCGAAACGTTACGTACCATGCGCATCCGCGTTACGTAACGCGTGACGGCGATTCGCGCGGCATCGGCAGCCGCTTCAGGATTGGCCTGCCGCCATGCGCGCGACGGCCTCGCGGGCGATGTCGATGAAGGCCGACGCCGCGGCCGATGGCGAACGGAAGCGATCGCGGATCAATACGATCTCGGAACGGACCACGGGTTCGCGCAAGGGCCTTGCCACAGTCTTGGCCTCGCCGGGGATCAGGGCGCCATAGGGCGGCATGACCGCCACGCCGAATCCCGCCTCGACCAGGCCGATGACCGTGCTCAACTGCACCACCTCGACCGCGATGGAAGGGCGCAGCCCCAGGCGTGCGAAGCTGCGGTCCAGGAACTGGCGGAAAGTATTTTCGGGCGTAAGGGTGACCAGCGGCACGGCGGCAAGATCCGCCCACTTCAACGCGCGGCGCCGGGCCAGTGCGTGGTCGCCGGGAAGCAGGGCCATGAGCGGTCCTTCGAGCAGAGTCTCGGTCAGGTATTCGTCATGGTCTTCGGGCCGCGCGCCGATGCCGAGGTCGATCTCGGCCGACGCGATGCCGGCCGGGATGGCTTCCGAGGGAATATCCCGCAGCGTCAGCGCAATGTGCGGATAGGCCGCGCGGAACTGCGCCGCGATGCCTATCAGCAGCCGCGACATCAGCAGCGGCGGCGCCGCCACGGTGACGTGGCCATGCTGGCGGGAGGCCAGGCCCTTGACGTTGCCGACGGCGGTGGACAGGTCCGCCAGCAACCGCGCCGCGGGTCCGCGGCATTCCCTCCCGGCGTCGGTCAGGCAGACCTGGCGCGTGCTGCGGTCGAACAGCCGGCATTCCAGGCTTTGTTCCAGCTCCCGGATCAGGATGCTCAGGCCCGATTGCGAGATATGGATACGCTGGGCCGCCTTGCTGAAATTGCCTTCGTTGCAGACGGCGACGAAGGCCTCTAACTGGCGCAGGGAAATCGACATCGCCGCCGCCTGCCTCCGTTGTATTGAAAAACGATATGAATCTATATGAATATTTCAATTTTTACAATCAGTCGACTCTGCTAGATTTGCCGGAACGCTTACCGCAGGAGCCCGCCGGCCGTGCCCTCCACCCTCGTCCTCCATCGAGGCAAGATCATCACCTGCAACGACCGCGACGGGATCGCGTCCGCGGTCGCCATCCGCGGGCGGCACGTCGTCGCCGTGGGCAGCGATGACGAAGTGCTGGCCGCCGCGGGGCCGCAGGCCAAGCGCATGGACCTGGGTGGCAAGTCGGTGCTTCCCGGGCTCACCGACGGCCATGCGCACATGGACCGCGAAGGCTTGCGGCGCCACCTGCCCAGCCTGGCCGGCGCCCGGACCAAGCAGGACATCCTCGATATCATCGAGGCCGAGGCGCGCAAGGCGCCGCCGGGCACCTGGATCGTCACTCAACCCATCGGCCAACCGCCGGAATATCCCGAGCCCGACGACGCGCTCGCGCAGGGGCTTTATCCCACGCGCGACGACCTGGACCGCGTCAGTCCCGATCATCCTGTCTATATCCGGCCTATCTGGGGATACTGGCGCAACCGCGCGCCGCTGGTCTCGGTCGCCAACAGCCGGGCACTGGCGCTGGCGGGCGTGGGCGCCGGCACCGCCTCTCCCTCGCCCGACATCGACATCGAGCGCGATGCCCGCGGGTACCCCACCGGCCGTTTCGTCGAACGGACGCTTGTACCCATCGTCGAGCACACGCTGATGCGGGCCGCGCCGGGCTTCACCGCGGAACAGCGCGCCACGGGGCTGCGCCATGCCATGGCCGAATACAACCGCTATGGCACCACGGCCGTGTTCGAGGGCCATGGCGTGGCGGACGAGGTCATACAGGCCTACGAAACGGTGCGGGCCCAGCGCGCTTCGACCGTGCGTGCGACGCTGGTGCTGAGCCCCTACTGGGGCCCGCGCGGCAGCGGCGACGCGCTCGAACTGCTGCGCGACTGGAGCGGCTGGCTGGCGCGGTGCGGACGAGGCGACGCACTGCTGCGCGTGCAGGGCCTGTATGCCGAAATAGACAAGGACCCGCTGAACAATGCGCTGCGCGCCGGCAATCATCCTTGTACCGGCTGGGCGGGCTTCCAGGCGGGCGCCGCGCTCGACGCCGAGACGCTGGCGCCGCTGCTGGTCGAGGCGGCCCGCGCCGGCATACGGGTGGCCGGCATCTGGCCCGATCTCCTGCCGCTGTTCGAAGCGGCCCACCGGCATCACCCCATCGACGGCCAGCGCTGGGTGCTGGGCCACCAGCCGGTGCTGGATGCGCAAACCGTCGCACGGATACGCGACCTCGGCATCGTGCTGACGACCCATACCAACGGCCACATCTACAAGGACGGCGATCTCTGGATGCAGCGACGCGGCCCCGACGCACAGGACGACATCGTGCCGCTGCGCCGCCTGCTCGATGCGGGGGTGCCCGTCGCCTTCGGCAGCGACAACCTGCCGGTATCGCTGTTCGGACCGGTCTGGCACGCCGTTGCCCGCCTCAGCCGCGGCGGCCGGCCGGTAGCCCCCGCCCAGGCCTTGAGCCGGCAGGAGGCGCTCCGCATCGCGACTCGCGGCGGCGCCTACCTGACCTTCGACGAAGACGTGCGCGGCGCCATCGCGCCCGGCAAGCTGGCCGATCTCGTGGTCCTGAACGGCGATCCCCTGACCTGCGCCGAGAACGACATCGCCACCCTTCATTCCCTATTGACGGTGGTCGACGGCCACGTCGTCGACCTTCCATCCAGCAAGGAGATTGCCCCATGAAGAATGCCCCCACGCTTGCCGCTACGCGGCTGCGCTGCCCCCCGAGGGGGCGCTTTTCATCTTGGGGCGGCCCGGCGATGAAAAAACCCGCCCTGTCGCCCGCCCGCTGGTCGATTTCCGCCTGCATCGCCGCCGCGGCTTGCCTGCACGCGCCCGCCTTCGCCGCCGATGCCTGGCCCTCCCGCCCCATACGCGTGGTGGTCCCCTACGCCCCCGGCAATACCGGCGACATCACCCTGCGCTTTGCGCAGTTGCAGCTCGAGAAGAAGTTCGGCGTACGGGTGCTGATCGACAACAAGAGCGGCGCCTCCGGCAATATCGGCGCCGACGAAGTGGTTCGCGCGGCGCCCGATGGCTATACCTTCCTGCTCGGCGCCACCAACAACTTCGTCACCAACCAGTATCTGTTCAAGAACATGCGCTTCGATCCCGTCAAGGATCTGGTGCCGGTATCGCTGTTGAGCAACGGACCGTCGGTGCTGGTGGTCAACGGCTCGTCCGACATCCGGACGCTGTCGGACCTGACCGCCGAGGCCAAGAAGAACCCGGGCAAGCTCAACTTCGGCTCGCCCGGCAACGGCACGCCCCCGCACCTGGCCGCCGAGCTCTACAGCCAGCTCGCCGGCGTGCAATTGACCCACGTGCCCTATCGCGGGTCGCCTCCCGCGGTCCAGGCGCTGATGGCCGGGGAGATCCAGCTCTACGTCACCGCGCTCAGTTCGGTGGCCGGCCACGTGGCCAGCGGCAGGCTGCGCGCCATCGCGGTGGCGGACAAGGAACGGCTGCCCATCCTTCCGGCGGTGCCGACGACGGCCGAACAAGGGCTGCCCGGCCTCATCACCGGCAACTGGTGGGGGCTCGCGGCGCCGGTCGGTACCGATCCGCAAGTCATCGAGAAGTTCTCCGCCGCCCTGCGGGAGGTCTTGAAGGATCCGGCCGTGCGCAAGCAATACACCGATATCGGCGTCGCCCCCATCGGCAGCACGCCGGCCGAATTCGCCTCGCGGATCAAGGAGGAGGCCCAGGCCTGGAAGGCCGTGATCGAGAAGGCGAACATCCAGCCGGAATAGCGGCCTTCAGAACTCGGTGTGCAGGCGCACCGAGAACACCTTGGCCGGACCGCGATCGCGGTTGTACCCCGGATGGCGGATGTACTGCGCATCCGCCGATATCCATAGCCGCTTGAACGGACGCCAGCTGTAATAGGCTTCGGCTATCTGCTCCACACCGTAGTTCAGCGAGCCGTCGCCCAAGAACGCCCCCAGCCCGCCGCGGCGCAAATACTCGCGGTGCGATGCGCTCAACGCGTTGAACGCCACCGCGGCGCCGGCGGTGTCGCCCGCCCTGCCCCAGGCGGCGCCGTCGAAGACCACGCCGCCCGACACCGACCGGTCGATCTCGGTGAAGGCATAGGTCTCGGTCTTGCCGTCCGCCCAGCTGGCGCGGAAGAAAGCGGTGGCATGGTCTGCCACGGCCTGCTCGACGCTGACGCCCAGGCCGGCCTTCGCATGCTCCCTGCGCACCGCCGCCAGGTCCGGCGTGCCGCCCCGCGCGGCGGCGAGCGCGTCGTCGTAGCGCCCCATGCGCGCCTTGTTGCGGAAGGCCAGCACGCGCAGGGTCCCGGGGCGGCCCAGCGCGGCATAGGATTTCTCGAATTCGATCTGGTCCCCATAGTGGCGCGCCAGGCGCTTGTCCAGCGGCAGCCCGTTGGATTCCTTGGGCTGCATGAAGCGGCCGACCCGTAACGCCCAGCCGTCGTCGACGTACTCCAGGGCCGCGCCCCAGGTATAGCCACGGGCGTCCGCGGCATAGTCGTAGGCGCCGTGCGCCATGAAGGCCCAATTCATGAACTGGGTGCGCGGATCGTGACTGACCGAAACCGCATCGAACACGTCCAGCACCGAAATGTTGCCGGCCGTCAGCACGATGCGGCGCTTGTCGACGAAACCGGCGAGCTGGTTCATGTCGGCTTCCACCGCCTCCTGGCCTCCGCCCAGCCCCCAGGTCTGGCGCAGGAAGGCGCGGGCCCGGTAGAACGTCATGTCGGAGCCGGCGGTCTTGGCCAGTTCGCCGTTGGTCAATCCGCCCAGGCCGTGCAGGCCGGAAAACGCAATGCCTTGCGCGCCCTCGCCGTTGAGGTGGATTTCGGCGCCCCGCCACAACCGCGCGCCGAGGTCCACGGTGGCGGTCAGCGAGTAGCTCCTGGCACGCTGTCCCGATAGAGAGTTCTCCCCTTCGTACGGCGAGGCGAACGAGGGCTTGCGCTGCCAGACATAGGTCGACTGGGCATGGATTGCGAAGGGCTCGTCGCCCTGCGCGGGCGGCTCCTGGGCCAGGGCCGGCAAGGCCAGAATGCCGGCCGCCGCGAGCAACCCGCGGATTCGCGGCCGGAGGAACTCAACCATGATTCTTTTTATGCGCGCCATGCGGAAAGCCAACATACAATTGTGCGGCCCGGACGTGACACCGCAGTGACGTCCGGCCGCCGCGAACCGGGCGGTGCACACGCCCCCTTTCCCTAAGGAGAATCCATGACCTCATCGCCGGCCGACCGGCCGCGCCAGCGCCTGATCGTGGCGATAACCGGCGCGAGCGGCTCCATCTACGGCCTGCGCCTGCTCGAGGTGCTGCGCGACCTGCCCGACTGGGAAAGCCATCTCGTCGTTTCCGAAGCCGGCGTGCTCAATACCATGCACGAACACGGTCTGGGCCGCAAGGATCTCGCGGCGTTGGCCGATGTGGTGTACCACCCCGGCGACGTAGGCGCTGCGATCGCCAGCGGGTCGTTCCTGACGGCCGGCATGGTGATCGCGCCGGCTTCGATGAAAACGCTGGCGGCGGTGGCGCATGCGTATGCGGACAACCTGATCACGCGGGCCGCGGATGTGGTGCTGAAGGAACGGCGGCGGCTGGTGATGCTGACGCGCGAGGCGCCGCTGAATCTCGCGCACTTGCGCAATATGGTCGCGGTAACGGAAATGGGCGCTATCGTTTTCCCGCCGGTGCCCGCATTCTATTCAGGCATCCAGAGCGTGGACGACCTGGTCAACCATACGGTACTGCGCACGCTCGACCTGTTCGGCATCCATTCCGACCGACTCAAGCGATGGAAGGGACTAGGCGGACGGTCCTGAGACTGCCGCAGCACCGCCCCCAATAACAGCGCAAGCCAAGAAGGAACAGCGCAAGCCAAGAACGCCGTCCCCCATCAGCCGGGCAGTACCCCAGGATGCGGCGGATCTGGCTCCGCCAGTCCGCCCGCATCGCCCCCTGGGGGGCGCGCGTAAGCGCGTAGGGGGGGTCCTATCAATACGGCAAACCGACGTAGTTCTCCGCCAGCGCCGTCGATGCCGCCTGCGACCCCACCAGATAGGCCAGTTCTGCGTGCTGGATCTTCTGGCCGAACTCGCCGTTCTCGGGGAACTTGTGCATCAGCGAGGTCATCCACCACGAGAAACGCACGGCTTTCCAGACGCGGTTCAGGCAGCGTTCGGAGTAGGTCTCGATGCCTTCCTGGTCGCCGCCATAGTGGCGGATGATGGCGTCGGACAGGTAGCGCACGTCGGAGACGGCCAGGTTCAGGCCCTTGGCGCCCGTCGGAGGGACGATGTGGGCGGCGTCGCCAGCCAGGAAGAGGCGGCCGAACCGCATGGGTTCGGCCACGAAGCTGCGCAGCGGCGCGATGCTTTTCTCGATGGAGGGACCCGTCACCAGCGACGCGGCGGCTTCGTCGTCCAGCCGGCGGCGCAGTTCGTCCCAGAAGCGGTCGTCGGACCAGTTCTCGACCTTGTCGTCGAGCGGGCACTGCACGTAGTAGCGGCTGCGGGTATGCGAACGCATGCTGCAGAGGGCGAAGCCGCGTTCGTGGTTGGAATAGATGAGCTCGTCGGAGACCGGCGGCGTATCGGACAGGATGCCCAGCCAGCCGAACGGATAGATCTTTTCGTAAGTCTTGATGGCCGAGGCCGGCACACTGGCGCGGCTGACGCCATGGAAGCCGTCGCAGCCGGCGATGAAATCGCACTCCACCACGTGCTCCACGCCATCCTTGCGGTACGTGACCTTGGGCCGGTCGGTATCGAAATCGTGCACGCTGACGTCCTGAGCCTCGTAGACCGAGGCGTAGCCGGCGGCTTCGCGCGCGTCCATCAGGTCGTGGGTGACTTCGGTCTGTCCATACACCATGACGGTCTTGCCGCCGGACAGGTTCTTCAGGTCGATGCGATGGCGCTGGCCGTCGAAGCAGAGTTCGATGCCCTCGTGGACCAGCCCTTGTTCATGCATGCGGCGATTGACGCCGAGCTCGTCGAGCAGGTTGACGGTGCCCTGCTCCAGGACGCCGGCGCGGATGCGGCCCAGCACGTATTCCTTGCTGCGCTGCTCGATGATGAGGGTTTCGATGCCCGCGCGGGAAAGGATCTGCCCCAGGAACAGACCGGCCGGCCCGGATCCGATGATTGCGACTTGGACCCTCATGGCGCGTCTCCTTCGAATGTTCTGACTGCTGGGGATGTTACGAGCCGCACACCGAACGGTGAATAGATTTTGAGCACATTTTCATGGATAATCGGAACATTTGCCGCTCCTCGAACGCCAGCCATGAAAAGCAGCGTCCCCACCTATGCCCTCTATGGGGAACACGGCAAGAACCTTGTTCCTGAAAGCCTGCATTGCGAATCCATCCCGCAGCGCAGCCGCTTGTACGATTGGGAGATCAAGCTGCACCGGCATGACCTGTTCGTGCAAATTCTGTACATACGGTCAGGCATCGCCCACATCCAGTTCGAGGACCGCCGCTTCTCGGTCCATGGACCCTGCGCCCTATTCGTCCCGGCCCTGCACGCGCACGGGTTCCGCTTCTCGGAGGACATCGACGGCGCGGTCATCACGATCGTCACCCAGCAGATGGAAAACCTGCTGGCGCACCACGCCGACCTGCTCGCCCATTTCCAGTCGCCCCGCCACGTGCCCCTGGAGCCCGGCGAGGCCTCGTACCGTGCGTTCTCGCAGTCGATCGAGCTGCTGCTGGCCGAGTATGACGAAGCCCACGCCTGGCGCCTGCCGCTGCTCGAATCGCTGCTCGGGACAGTGCTGGTCCTGCTCGCGCGCAAGATCGCCACGCTGGCCCACGTGGAGCCGGGCAAGCGCAGTTCGCGCGGCGTCATGCACCTGCACCGGTTCAAGACCTTGCTCAACCGCAGCTTCCGCGAGCAACGCGGCATTTCCTACTATGCGGAGCGCCTGGGCATCACGCCCACGCAATTGAACCGGATCTGCCGCGACGAACTGGGCCTGTCGGCCTTGGGCGTCATCAACGACCGGCTGCTGACCGAAGCCCGGCGCGACCTCGCCTATTCGTCACTAAGCGTAAAAGAAATCGCCCTCACGCTCGGGTTCTCCGACCCCAGCTACTTCTCGCGCTTCTTCACCAAGCACGCGGGAGCGTCGCCCAGCGACTTCCGCACCATGGTGCGCGACCAGTTCGACCGGGGCCGCACCTCCGCCTTGCCGGGGGCTTGACCGTCTTCGTCTTTCGCCGGTACTTTCAGCAACTTGTAAGCATGCGCGGGCCTGCGGTTCACCGGCCCGCCGCGCCTGCCGCCGTCGGCCGAGTACGCATTCCTGCCCTGCATCGAGGACCTCCCCGTCATGAGCAACGCGTTCCCCGCATCGAACAAGCCCGTGTCCGGAGCCGGCACGCCGGCGGCGGCCCATGCGCCACGGCCCATGCTGGGAACGCTGGACATCATGGCGCTCGTGGTCGGCATCGTCATCGGCGCCGGCATATTCAGCGCCCCCTCGCTGGTGGCCGCGAACGCGGGCAGCCCCGCGTCCATGATGATCGCCTGGGCGCTGGGCGGGCTGATCGCCGTGGCCGGCGCCATGTGCTATGCCGAACTGGCCAGCACCTACCCGCATGCCGGCGGCGACTACCACTACCTGCGCCGGGCCTTCGGCGCACGGCTCGCCTTCCTCTTCGCCTGGGCCCGGCTGACCGTCATCCCCACCGGCTCGATTGCCCTGCTTGGCTACATCTTCGGCGACTACGCCTCGCAGATCGTCAACCTGGGGCCGGCCTCGTCGGCCATCTATGCGGCCGCGGTGATCCTGGTGCTGACGGTGGTGAACATCGCGGGGCTGCGCACCGGCAAGTGGACTCAGAACCTGCTGACGGCGGTCGAAGTCGGCGGCGTGCTGCTCATCATCGCCGTCGGGCTGCTGTTCACGCCCGACGCCCCGGCCGCCGCGCCGCCCGCGCCCGCCACGGCGGCGACGGCCAACTGGGGGCTCGTGCTGATCTTCGTCATGCTGACCTACGGCGGCTGGAACGAGGCCGCCTATATCTCGGCCGAGGCCATGGGCCCCAGCCGCAGCCTGCCTCGCGCCCTGTTCTGGAGCCTGGCGCTGGTCGCGCTACTGTACCTGCTGGTCAACCTCGCCTACCTGAACGTGCTGGGGCAAGCCGGCATGGGCGCTTCGTCGGCCGTCGCGGCCGACATGATGCGCCGCGTGCTGGGCGAACCCGGGGCGCAGTTGATCGCCCTGCTGATCGCCGTCTCGGCGCTTACCTCGGCCAATGCCACCATCCTCATGGGCGCCCGCACCACCTACGCCTTCGGTCGCGACACGCCGGCGTTCGCAGTGCTGGCCAAGTGGCACCCGCAATGGCACACGCCCGTCAACGCCCTGTGGATACAGGCCGCGATCGCGCTCGCCCTGGTGCTGCTGGGCGCATACACCCGCAGCGGCTTCGCCACGATGGTCGAATACACCGCGCCCGTGTTCTGGTTCTTCTTCGTGTTGAGCGGACTCGCGCTGTTCGTGCTGCGGCACAAGGAACCCCAGGCCCACCGCCCCTTCCGCGTGCCGCTTTATCCGCTCACGCCCCTGGTATTCGTTGCCACCAGCGGCTACCTGTTCTATGCCAGCCTGCGGCACACCGGCGTCGGCGCACTGGTTGGCGTGGCGGTGCTGGCCGTTGGCGCCCTGGTCATGCTGATCCGTCCGCGCGACGACGCATCGGCGGCATCCTGACCCATTCACGATCCGATCCGTCTTTGGGAGAAAGTCCATGAAGCGACGCGATTTCTGCTTGACCGCCCTCGCAGCCGCCACCGCCGCGGCCAGCCCGGCCTGGGCGCAGTCGTATGGCACCGCCAGAGTCATCCACCGTTCGCCGGACGTCATCTTCGTTCCCACCCCGCAAGCCGTGGTGGACGCCATGCTCGAGGTGGCCAAGGTGGGCCCCAACGACGTCCTCTACGACCTCGGCTCCGGCGACGGCCGCATCCCCATCACCGCCGCCAAGCGCTTCGGCACCCGCGGCGTAGGCATAGACCTCGACCCCCGGCGCATCGACGAAGCCAACGCCAATGCCCGCGAACAGCAGGTCACGGACAAGGTCCGCTTCATCCAGGGCGACCTGTTCGAACAGGACCTCACGCCGGCCACCGTGATCACGCTCTACCTGCTGCCCAACCTGAACCTGAAGCTGCGCCCCAAACTCCTCGCGCTCAAGCCCGGCACGCGCATCGTCTCCCATGCCTTCGACATGGGAGACTGGGAACCGCAGGAGCGGCTGACCGTCGATCACAAGCAAATCTTCTTCTGGACCGTACCCGGGAGGTAGGCCCCCAGGGAAGCCCACCCCCTACGCCCTTCGGGCGCCCCCTCAAGGGGGCGATGCGGGTGGACCGGCGGAGCCGGATCCACCGCATCCTGGGTCTAGGACCGCTTTCTGGGGTTGGGGCACTGGTGCTTCGCTGGCTGCCAGGGGTAGCAACGGTACCGCAAACGGAGATAGACCCAGGACGCCGCGTAGCAGCTGGGGGCTCACCATGCCGGGCGCCCGTCAGGGCGTAGAGGGGGGCTTCACCCTCTCTAGGATTTCGCGCCCATAAGCCTCCAGCTTGCGTGCTCCTACGCCGCTGATCTCGCCCAGTTCGGCCAGGGAGCCCGGGCGCGCCAGTGCGATTTCGCGCAAAGTGGCGTCATGGAAGATGACGTAGGCGGGCACGCCATGGCTGCGCGCCACTTCGCCGCGCCAGGCTCGCAGCGCGGTGAACAGCGCCTCGGCTTCGGGCGGCAGGGTCACGGCGGCGCGGGTCCGGGCGCTTTCGCGGGTGCGGGCCGGCTTGGCGGTCTCGCGCCTGAGCATCAAGGTGCGCTCGCCCTTGAGGACGGCACGGCTGCCTTCGGTCAGCGCCAGCGTGCCATAGGCGTCGTGGTCCACGGTCAGCAGGCTTTGCGCGATCAGCTGGCGCAGCACGTTGCGCCAATCCTTGTCGCTGAGATCCGCCCCTACGCCGAAGACGCTCAACTCGTCGTGGCGGTGCTGGACCACCCTTTCGGTGCGCTTGCCGCGCAGGATGTCGATGACGTGGCCGGCGCCGAAACGCTGGCCGCGCTCCTTCCATAGCCGATAGACGGCCGACAGGATTTTCTGCGCCGCCTCGGTGCCGTCCCAGGCTTGGGGCGGCTCCAGGCAGGTATCGCAATTGCCGCAGGCCTGCGAGGCCTCGCCGAAGTACTGCAGCAGCCGCACGCGGCGGCATTCCACGGTCTCGCACAGGCCCAGCATGGCTTCGAGCATTGCGCCCGAACGGCGCTTGTAGGCGTCGTCGCCGGTGGACTCGTCGATCATCCGGCGCTGCTGCACGACGTCCTGCAGGCCGTAGGCCATCCAGGCCGTGGCGGGCAGCCCGTCGCGGCCCGCCCGTCCGGTTTCCTGGTAGTAGCCCTCGACCGACTTGGGCAGGTCCAGGTGGGCCACGAAGCGCACGTCGGGCTTGTCGATACCCATGCCGAAGGCGATTGTCGCGACCATGACCACGCCGTCCTCGCGCAGGAAGCGCGCCTGGTTGGAAGCGCGCGTGGCCGCGTCCAGGCCCGCGTGATACGGCATCGCGTCGATGCCCTGGCCACACAGGAACTCGGCCGTCTCCTCGACCCGCGCGCGCGACAGGCAATAGACGATGCCGGAATCGCCGGCATGTTCCTGCCTGAGGAACTCCAGCAACTGCCGGCGCGGGTCGTTCTTTTCGACGATGCGATAGCGGATGTTGGGCCGGTCGAAGCTGGAGACGAAATGCCGCGCATCCTGCAACCCCAGCCGCTCGGCGATCTCGTGCCGCGTGGCCTGCGTGGCGGTGGCGGTGAGCGCAATGCGCGGCACCTCGGGCCAGCGTTCGTGCAGCATCGACAGCCCGAGGTATTCCGGCCTGAAGTCGTGGCCCCACTGCGACACGCAGTGGGCTTCGTCGATGGCGAACAGGGCGATGCGGCCGCGTTCGAGCAGCGATAGGCAGCGTTCGGTCAGCAGCCTTTCGGGCGCCACGTAGAGCAGGTCGAGTTCGCCGGCGACAAAAGCGCGCTCGACCTCCCGCACCCGCGTGAAATCCTGGGTGGAGTTCAGGAAGGCGGCCCGCACGCCGAGCTCGGTCAGCGCATCGACCTGGTCCTGCATCAGCGCGATCAGCGGCGAGACCACCACGCCCGTGCCGCTGCGCACCAGCGCGGGCACCTGGTAGCACAGCGACTTGCCCGCGCCCGTCGGCATCAGGACCAGCGCGTCGCCGCCCGCCACCACGTGGTCCACGATGTCCTGCTGGGGGCCACGGAAGTGGTCATAGCCGAAGACCCTGCGCAGTACCTCCAACGCGCGTTCGTCAGCCATGCGCGGCGGCCTTGGCGGCATGCAGGCGGTCCAGCCCCTGGCGCAGGTCGGCGATGAGGTCGGCCGGGTCCTCCAGGCCGATGTGCAGGCGCACCGCGGGCCCCTCGGGTTGCCAGCGCGTGGCGGTGCGGTACGGCGCGGCATGCACCACCGTGATCAGGCTCTCGAAGCCACCCCAGCTCGAGCCGATGCCGAACAGCTTCAGGCCGTTGACGAAACGCGCCAGCGCGGCCTCGTCCACCGGCTTGAGCACCACCGAGAACAGGCCCGAAGCGCCGCGATAATCGCGCTTCCAGATCGCGTGCCCGGGATCGCTTTCCAGCGCGGGATACAGCACCCGCGACACCTCGGGCTGCGCCTGGAGCCAGCGCGCCACTTCCAGCGCATTCTTCTCGTGCTGCTTGAGGCGCACGCCCAGCGTGCGCAAGCCGCGCAGCGCCTGGTAGCAGTCGTCGGGGCTGACGCTGTAGGCGTAGTCGTACACCGTCTGCCGCACCGGTTGCCAATAGCGTTCGTTGGTGGCAACCACGCCTATCATCAGGTCGGAATGGCCGCCTATGTACTTGGTGCCCGCGTGGATCGAGATGTCGACCCCCAGTTCGAACGGCGAGGCGAAATACGGCGTGACCCAGGTATTGTCGGCCAGCACCGGAATGCCGCGCGCATGGGCCGCCGCGGCGATGGCTGGGATGTCCTGCATCTCGAAGGTGAGCGAGCCCGGGGACTCGCAGAACACCGCGCCGGTATTGTCGCGAAGCAAGTCGGCGATGCCTTTGCCGATGAGCGGATCGTAATACTCGACCTCGACCCCCAGCGGCGCCAGCCGGCGATCGCAGAAGCCGCGCGCCGGCGAATAGGCCGAATCGCTTACCAGCAGATGCTGGCCCGGCTTGAGCACGGCCAGCAGGGCCACGATGATGGCCGACAGGCCATTGGGCGTGGCTACCGCCTGATGCGCCCCCTCCAGCCTGGCCACCGCCTCCTCGAAGGCGAACGTGGTAGGCGTGCCATGCCGGCCATAGCTGACCGGCTTCTTGGTCAGGTCGCGCGGAGCCTCGTACGACTCGATCGTGGGGTGGATGACGGTGGAAGTGCGGAAGACGGGCGTATTGACCATGCCGGAATGGGCTTCGGGAGCGCGTCCGGCATGCGCCAGCAAGGTATCGGGCTTGGGCATGGCTGTTCTGGGTCTGTTACGGCGCTGCGCCGGTAACTGGCCATTTTAGCGAAGTTGCTTCCCCGGGGAGACGGGCCTCTCGCGTCCAGGACGAATTGATCCCGGTTCTCTGCGGCGCCGCGATATCTCGCGCATCGACACGGCCGTGTTCAGAGCGAAACGCCGCGATCGGAATCCCCGTCCCGCCGGCGAGCCAATCCGGCGAGGATCTGATCGACGATCTCCTCCGGCGCACGTTCCGCATCCACCACGATCGCACACCGCGGCACCTCCAGCGCATCGAACTGGCTGCGCGCCAGTCGCGGATCGAAAAAATGTCCCTTGCGGTGCGCCAACCTGCGCATCACCGTGCCATAGGAAACGTCGAGATGGACGAACACCACATCCTCGCCAGGCCTGGCCAGCATCGCCCGATAGCGCCCCCGCAAGGCGGAACAACTGAACACGTGGGTCCTGCCCGTGGCCAGCGACGCCTCGATGGCCGTCCGCATCGAGCGCAGCCACGGCTCACGGTCCGCGTCCTCCAGCGGCACGCCGCGCGCCATTTTCTCGATGTTCGCGGCCGGATGGAAAACATCCGCATCGGAATATCCGCAGCCCAGGCGCTCCGCCAGCAACTGGCCGATGGTCGTCTTGCCGCTGCCGGAAACGCCCATGATCACCACCACCATGCCGGTCTCCCGTCGTAGTCCGTCGAGGCGGCCAGCCCGGCCGAGGCTCGCTCCGGCCGCCCTTCCGCCAGGGTAGCATCGCCGCCCCTTCCGGCAACGCTTCGCAAGAACCATGCCGTCCCGCGCCGCAACGAAGGGCCGGCCGGCAAGCATAAGGTTTGCTCATGGATCGATTGGGCAAGTTGCATTGATCCCCCGGCGCGGCGACACCTACAGTAGGCCAGCGCTGCAACCGCGGCGCGCTTGCCGACAGGAGAGTGCATGCTGCGTTTCGATCCCAACCTGAGATGGATGTTCACCGAGCTCCCGATGCTGGAGCGCTATGGCGCCGCGGCGCGAGCCGGCTTCCGCGGCGTGGAGGTGGCTTTCCCGTACGAATATCCCGCCGCTCAAATCGCGGACCTCCTGGGTGAGCACGGCCTCAGGCTCGTCCAGATCCTGACTCCCTGCGATTGGGAGCGAGGCGAACGCGGCATTGCCGCCCTGCCCGGCCGGGAAGACGAATTCCGGCGCAGCGTGGACACCGCCATTCACTATGCGGTGCAGGTGGGCCGCCCCATGATCCATGCCATGGCAGGCAACCTGCCGCCGGGCGCGGATCCCGCACGGTGCCGCGACGTCTTCCTTGGCAACATCGCCGCCGCGGCCGACGCCATGGCCGCCGAAGGCCTGACGCTGATCCTGGAACCCTGTTGCCGGGTCCGCTTTCCGGACTATTTCTACCACCGCATCGCGGAAGGACTGGATCTGGTAGGGGAATTGGGCCGCGCCAACGTCAAGCTGTGCTTCGACACCTTCCACGTGCAGACCGAAGAGGGCAACCTGACCCAGGCCTTGAAGACGGCCTGGCCTCACATCGGCCACGTGCAGATCGGCAATGTCCCGGGCAGGCACGAACCAGGGCCGGGCGAGATCCACTTCCCCTTCTTCTTCGCGCAGCTGGAGGCCCTGGGCTGGGACGGCTGGATAGGCTGCGAATTCGAGCCTTCGCGCACCACGATGGATTGCCTGGAATGGGGCGCGCCCTACGGTATCCGCGCCCCGGCCTGATCGCCGCCACATCCCCGATTTTCCTTCGCCTGTTACCCACCGTACGATGCTGACCGCCAACGACAACGACCTGCTTACCCGAACCGGGCCCGATCGGCCCATGGGGCAATACTTCCGACGCTATTGGCAACCCGTGGCGCTCTCGCGCGAGCTGGCCGAGCCCGACGGCCCGCCGCTGCGGGTGCAGATCATGGGCGAGCGATTGCTGGCCTTCCGCGACTCCCAAGGCCGGGTCGGCCTGGTGGATCCCGTGTGTCCGCACCGCGGCGCCGACCTGTATTACGGCCGCAATGAAGAGAGCGGCCTGCGCTGTGTTTTCCATGGCTGGAAATTCGGCGTTGACGGGCGCGCCATGGATTTGCCCAACGTCCCGCCCGACTCGAGCTACCACCGCGAGATCTCCATTGCCGCCTACCCCACCCGCGAATACGGAGAGATCATCTGGGCCTACCTGGGCCCTCGCGCCGCAGGCGGCCAATTGCCCGACGTGCCGCAACTGGAATTCGGCGCCCTGCCGGCCAGCCACCGCTACGTCACCAAGAAGCGCCAGGAATGCAACTGGGCGCAAGCCATGGAAGGCGCGCTGGACACGTCGCACTTCTCCTTCCTGCACATGCCGGCGCCCGTCATCGCGTCCAACGAGAACCCCGACGCGCCTGCCGACGAAAAGCGCCTGGCCTGGATACGGCGCGATCCCATGCCCAGGTTCAGCATCCTCGAGCACGACGTGGGTTTCGTGGTGGGCGGCGCGCGCCGGGCAGACGGCCGCCAGGTCTACTGGCGCACCACCCAGTTCGCCCTGCCCTCGCACAGCACCACGCCCTCCACCCTGCCCGGCGAAAACTACTTCGGCTACACCTTCGTGCCCATCGACGACCACGCTTGCTGGATCTACACCTATGTCTGGAACCCCGATCGGCCACTGACCGAAGCCGAGGTCTCGCAGCTCAAGAGCGGCCATGGCGTGGTGGCCGAAGTCGGCCCCGACTACATCCCGCTGCGCAACAAGGCCAACGAATACCTGCTCGATCGCCAGGACCAGAAGTACCGGACCTACACGGGTGTGCGCGGCGTGGCGGAGCAGGATGCCATGGTGCAGGAAAGCCAGGGCGCCATCGCCGACCGGACCCGGGAGCACCTCGCCCCTACCGATGCCGCCGTGGTCCGGTTCCGCCGCATCGTCATGACGGGCGCCCGCCGCCTGGCGAAGGGCGAAGAGCCCCAGGCTCCGTGGCGGCACGAAAGCTATCGCCTGCGTTCCGGCAGTTGGGTGGCCGAGGAAGGAACGTCCTTCGAGGAAATCATGCAGGAACGCTTCGGCAGCCCGATCGGACTCGTCGGCAACGAAACACCATAGCGCGCCAGCGGCGCCCCATACGACAACGACTGGAGGAGACATGAAGAACACCCTCGCGCATCGCCTGCGCACCCTGGCCACCGTGGCCATCGCCGCGTGTCTGCAACCGGCCGCGGCCGCCGGCTATCCCGACAAGCCGGTACGCCTGATCGTGCCCTACGCGGCGGGCGGATCGACCGACTCCACCGCCCGGCTGGTCGCCAAAGAACTCGGGCAGCGCCTGGGCCAGGTCTTCGTGGTGGACAATCGCGCGGGTGCCGGCGGATTGATCGGCCAGGAAGCGGTGGCCAAGGCCCCGGCGGACGGCTACACGCTGTTGTTCAGCGCCGCGGGGCCGCTGACGGTGTCGCCCCATGCCTATTCCAAGGTTCCCTACGACCCGCTCAATGCCTTCAGGCCGGTCACGCTGATCGCGCAGGCGCCGCTGGTCCTGGTAGCCAATCCCAAGACCGGCATCGGCAGCGTGCAAGACCTGGTCGCGGCGGCGCGCAAGAGCCCCGGCAGCATCACCTATGCCTCGTTCGGCGTAGGCAGCGCCGGCCACCTCGCAGGCGAGCTGTTCAAGTCGCTGGCGCAGGTCGATCTGGTGCACGTGCCCTACAAAGGCAGCGCCCCCGGCCTGGTCGACGTGATAGGCGGCCAGGTCAACGTGATGTTCGACGTGGTCGTTTCGGCCCTGCCCCACATCCAGAAGGGCACGCTCAAGCCGCTCGCCATCACCTTGCGCGAGCGTTCGCCCCTCTTGCCCGGCGTACCGACCATGGACGAAGCCGGCGTGCGGGGCTTCGAGGCCGGCACCTGGTTCGGGCTGCTGGGCCCCAGGGGATTGCCCGACGATATCGTCGACCGCCTGTCCGCCGCCCTCAACGACATGCTCGCCACGCCGGAGTTCCAGAAGGAATTGCAGGGCCAGGGCGCGCAGGTGGCGGGAGGCACGCCCGGCACGTTCGACACTTTTTTCCGGGCGGAATACGCCAAGTGGGGCAAGCTGGCGCAGCTGGCGGGCATCCGCGCCGACTGACGCCGCCGCGCAAGGAACGCCGACATGAAGCCACATCGCATCGCGGTCATTCCCGGAGACGGCATCGGCCGCGAAGTCATGCCAGAAGGCGTGCGCGTGCTGCAGGCCGCCGCCGGACGCCACGGCATCGCGCTCCGGTTCGAACACCACGACTGGGGCTGCCACCAGTACGAACGGCTGGGCGGATGGATGCCGCCGGACTGGAAGGAACGCCTGGCCGGCTGCGACGCCATTTACTTCGGCGCCTGCGGTTGGCCGGCCACGGTACCCGACCATGTCTCGCTGTGGGACTCGCTGCTGAAGTTCCGGCGCGAGTTCGACCAGTACGTGAACCTGCGCCCGGTACGGCTGATGCCGGGCGTGGACTGCCCGCTGCGCGGACGCGGGCCGGGCGACATCGACTACTGGATCGTGCGCGAGAACACCGAAGGCGAATACTCCTCGGTGGGCGGCCGGCTGTTCGAGGGTACCGATCGGGAAATCGCCTGCCAGCAGGCCACCTTCACCCGCCACGGGGTGGACCGCGTGCTGCGCTTCGCCTTCGAGCTCGCCCGCCGCCGCCCCCGGCGGTCGATCGCATCGGCCACCAAGTCGAACGGCATCAACATCACCATGCCGTTCTGGGACGAACGCTACGCCGCCATGGCGGCCCGATATCCCGACGTCCGCGCCAGCCAATACCACGTGGATGCGATCACCATCAAGATGGTGCTGGATCCGGGCCGCTTCGACGTAATCGTCGCGTCCAACCTGTTCGGCGACATCCTGTCCGACCTGGGGCCGGCCACCGCCGGGACGATAGGCATCGCGCCGTCGGCCAATCTCGATCCGGAACGCCGGTTTCCCTCGCTGTTCGAACCTGTGCACGGCTCGGCCCCGGACATCCACGGGCTCGGCATTGCCAACCCCATCGCCCAGATCTGGTCGGGCGCCATGCTGCTCGAACACCTGGGCCATGCGCAGGCCGCGCAGGACGTCATGGCCGCGATCGAGACCGTGCTGGCCCATGGTCCCCGCACCCCGGACCTCGGCGGGCAGGCGCGGACGACGGAGGTGGGCGCGGCCGTGTGCCGGGCCCTGGCGGAACAGCCGGTTCAGGCCTGATCGGCCATGAATTCGTGCAGGAACTCCAGGAAGCTGATGGCCGCGGGCGACAGACTGCTGCCGCGCCGGGTAAATACCGATACCTGGCGATAGATGACGGGATCGCGCACCGCGATGCCGGCCAGGCCGAACGACCTGAGCAGCGGCGTGGAATAGGCCGGCAGCGCGGTCAGGCCGTGCCCCCATTGCACCATGCCCAGGGCCGTGGTCAGGTAGGCCACGGAGTGGGCCGGCTCCAGCTTGAGCGCCTCCGACCACGCGGTGAGATCGGCCTGCAGCCGGGCGGTGAAATCCAGCGGCAGGGTGATGAAGGGATATTCCAGGGCCTCGGCCCAGGTGACCTTCTTCCTGCGCACCAGCGGGTGGTCTTGCGGACAAATCAGTTGGATGCGGTCCTGGAACAGTCGTTCCTGGGCCAGCCCGGCCGGCGTGGCACGCTGGGGCGCCACGCCCAGGTCGGCCTCACCCGCCGCCACCCGCGCCAGTACCTGTTCATTGGGCAGGTCCAGCATGCGCACGGCGATGCCGGGAAAGCGCTCGCCGAACCGCGCCAGGATCTTGGGCATCAGCGCCTGGCCGTACAGCAGCGTGCACGCCACCCGCACGCTCCCGCGCAGGCGCTCGTGCAATTGCAAGGTGCTGTGGACGGCATGGTCCAGGTCTTCGAGCACCTTGACCGCGAGCGGGTAGAACTCGGCGCCGGCCGTGGAAAGCTCGGTGCGGCGGCTGGTGCGATCGAGCAGGCGCACGCCCAGTTCGCTTTCCAGCTCGCGCAGCAGCAGGCTCAATGCCGATTGCGTCACATACAGGCGCTTGGCCGCTTCGGTGAAGCTGCCGGCATTCACCACATTGACGAACGCACGCAACTGCTTGATGGTGAGGTTCATGGCGGCATCAAGGGTACCACCGCAAAGAAAAAACCGGCGCGTCGCCGCGCCGGTTTTCTGCCTGCCGCCGGGGGATCAGTTCTTGGCCGGCTGGTCGGGGCGGCGATGCTCGCGCATGCGGTCGCCCCGTTCGATGCGCTTCTTCACGGCGTCGGTGACGATCTGCTTCTGCTTGGCATCGAGCGAGTCATAGGCGGCCAGCCAGGCGTCGCGGGCCGCATCCATCTTGGGCTTGAGCGCCGCCCGATCCGCTTCGTGCTTGGCCGTCAGGGCCCGCAGGTCCAGCGGACCGGCATCGGCCTGCGCGCGCAGCGCCTTGATGCCTTCCTCGCGCTGGGCGCGCATGGCCTGGCCGACTTCACGGCTCTGCCCCTGGGCGGCATCCCAGAGCTTCTGCTGCGATTCGGTCAGGTTGAGCTTGGATTTCAAGTGTCCCAGCATGGCCAGCGGCGCGTGCCCCATGCCCGCATGGAACGCGTGATGGCGCATGGGACCATGGTGGCCCTTGAAGCCGCGATGGCGCTCCTGCCCGGCCTTTTGCTCGGTCTGCGTGCTATTGTCCGTCGTGGCCTGGGCGTGGGCGGCGTGGAATACGCCGGCACTTCCGGTGGCCAGGGCGAGCGACAACGCGATCGTACGAAGGGTGTTCTTGGTCATTGCGATACTCCTTGTCGACACCGCATCGGACTGCGGCGGTGACGGCATTCTGGTTCCACACCGGTTTCTGACCGGTTGCGCGGCGGGCCTCATCTGTTTCAACCGATTTCAGGCTGCTTGCCGCCGCCGGCCCGTCACGCGAACATTCCCCCATGGAAAAATCCGCCACCAAACTGCTCGTGGTCGATGACGACCCGGCCCTGCGCCAGTTGCTCGCCGACTACCTCAACAAGCAGGGCTACGACACCCTGCTCGCGCCCGACGCGACCGACCTGGAAGCGCGCATCACCCGCTACGGGCCCGCCTTGCTGGTGCTGGATCGCATGTTGCCTGGCGGAGATGGCGCGGAGGCGTGCCGGCGGCTGCGCGAACGCGGCGAGGACCTGCCGGTGATCCTGCTGACCGCCCGCGACGAAACGGTGGACCGCATCATCGGACTGGAATCGGGCGCGGACGACTACCTGGGCAAGCCGTTCGACCCGCGCGAGCTCCTGGCACGCATCGAAGCCGTGCTGCGGCGCAAGAGCGGCCCATCGGCCCTGGTCAAGGATGCCCCGGTCTCGTTCGGTCCGTTCGTGTTCGACGCCAAGGCCCGCACCCTGCACCGCGGCGCCGAGCCGGTCCGGCTAACCGGCGGCGAGTTCAACCTGCTGGAAGCGCTGCTGCGCAACGCGGGCAAGCCGCTGTCGCGCGAACGGCTGCTGGCACTGGCGCGCGACGACGAAGCCGGCGAGCGCAACGATCGCGCCATCGACATCGCCATCCTGCGCCTGCGCCGCGCCATCGAGGACGATCCGAAGCAGCCGAAGTGGATCCAGACCGTCTGGGGTATCGGCTACCGCTTCACGCCCCTCACCGCCAACGGCGACGCGGCGCCGGCTTCGCCGCCGCTTCCATGAACGCTCCCGCGCCACGCGGCTGGGCGGACCGCCTGGTACCGCGCTCGCTGCGCGCACGCCTCGTCCTGCTGATCCTGGGCTCCGTGCTGGTCGCCCAGGCCGCCACGTTCCTTGCCATCGAGCACTACCGGCGCAACGTCCTCGAGAATGTGGCGCCGGACCTCATGGCCACCACCATACGGACCTTGCGCGCCGCCATCTCCCGAATCGACGAGAATGAGCGCGCCGCCTTCGTGGCGGCCGCCTCGCAAGGCGAATGGCGGCTGGTCTCCCGTCCCATCCCGCCCCGACCGCGCTTCGGCGACGAACGCGCCCGGCGCGAGGGACGCCCCGCCCATCCCCGTTTCGAACCGCTGCCTGGCGGACGCATGCCGCCCGACTACCGGCCCGGAGAGTTCCGCTTCGGCCCCGAGCGCCGAGGACCGCGGGAAGCGCCGCGCTGGGCCGACGACGACCCGCGCCACGCCATGCGCGGCCTGATCCAGCGCCTGAACATGCAATTGGCGGATGGCACACGGGTCGCCCTGTCGCGCGGACCCGAGCCCGCCCTGTTCATTTCGCTCAATCCCGAACTCGGCAATGACGACGAACCGCTCCTGCGGTCGTGGCTGGTCATCTCGCTCGAACGCATCAGCCCTCCGGTCAGGACGCCCCTGGTCGTCATGTGGCTGGGCGGGTTGGGGGCGATCCTGCTGCTCGCCGCCTGGTTCTCCTGGCACATCACGCGTCCCATCACCTCGCTCGCGCACGCCGCCGACCGCCTGGCGGCCGGCACGCCGGAACGGGTCGAGCCGGCCGGCCCGCACGAGACCCGGGTCCTCGGCGAACGCTTCAATGCCATGCTCGATGCGCTGAATGAATCCGATCGGGTGCGCCGAACGCTGCTGGCCGGCTTGCCGCACGACCTCAAGGGCCCGCTGTCCCGGATGCGCCTGCGCACCGAGATGGTCGACGATCCGGCACTCAAGGACGGCTTGCGGCAGGATGCCGAGGACATGCAGCACATCGTCGACCAGTTCATCGGCTTCGTGCGCGGCACCGACCCGGCCACTTATCACTTCACGCCCATCGACCTGAGCGATTGGCTGCGCGAACGGCTGCATACCTGGCGGGGAACCGGCTGCGAGGTCGAACTGACGTCGGCGGCCGACGACGTGCTGGTAGCCGGCGATGCGGTGGCCCTGGGCCGCCTGGTCGACAACCTGATACACAACGCGCTCCAGCACGGCGCGCCGCCCATCCACGTCGCGCTGTCCGCTGGCGACGGCCACGCCTTGCTGACGGTGGCGGACCATGGCCAGGGCATCCCGCCCGAGCGGCGCGCCGAGGCGCTGCAGCCCTTCTCGCGCCTGGACGCGGCGCGCAGCCGGACCGGCAACGTGGGATTGGGACTCGCCCTGGTCGACACCATCGCGCGCGCCCATGGCGGCGGCATATCGCTCGAGCAGGGCCCGCACGGGGGACTGCAGGTCAACGTCAGGCTTCCCCTGGAGTGAGGGGTCCACCCCCTGGCGCTTCGCGCTCCCCCTCAAGGGGGCGGCGCTGGCGGACCGGCAAAGCCGGATCCGCGGCGCCCTGGATCTAGTACGAGTTTCTTGGTTTGTGCACCGTTGCTACCGCTGGCAGCCAGCGAAGCACCGGCGCTACATTCCAAGAAAGCGGTCCTAGACCCAGGATGCGGTGGATCCGGCTCCGCCGGTCCACCCGCATCGCCCCCTGGGGGGCGCGCGTCAGCGCGTAGGGGGGAACCCTAGATATGGCAAAATCGAACCAGGGACACTTCGTCCACCCCATATGCGATGACCACACCCAATAAACCTGCTCCGGCTCCGGCCACCAATTTCCTGCGCAATATCGTCGAAGCGGACCTGGCCGCGGGGCGCTACGCCGAGAAACGCTGGGCCGGGCACCCCGGCCCGGCCTCGGCCCAGGCGGATGCGCCGCTCGATCCGGCGCGCATCCGTACGCGCTTTCCGCCGGAACCCAACGGCTACCTGCATATCGGCCACGCCAAGGCCATCAGCCTGAACTTCGGCCTGGCGCGCGACTACGGCGGCGTGTGCCACCTGCGGCTGGACGACACCAATCCCGAAAAGGAAGAGCAGCGCTACGTCGACGCCATCGTCGACGCCGTCCGCTGGCTGGGCTACGACTGGACCGCCTTCGGTTCCGAGCACTACTACCATGCCAGCGACTACTTCGACTTCATGTACGAAGCGGCCGAGGCGCTGGTCATGGCGGGCGACGCCTACGTCGACGAACAAAGCCCCGAGGAAATCCGGGCCATGCGCGGCACGCTGACGGAGCCGGGCACGGATTCGCCCTGGCGCGCCCGGCCGGCCGAGGAATCCCTGGCGCGGCTGCGGGAAATGCGCGACGGCAGGCATCCGGACGGCTCCATGGCGTTGCGCGCACGCATCGACATGGCTTCGCCCAACATGAACCTGCGCGACCCGGTGCTCTACCGGATCCGCCATGCCACGCACCACCGCACGGGCGACAAATGGTGCATCTACCCGATGTACACCTACGCCCACCCCATCGAGGACGCGCTCGAGGGCATCACGCACAGCATCTGCACGCTCGAATTCGAAGACCAGCGGCCGTTCTACGACTGGCTGCTGAACCGGCTGCGCGACCTCGGCCTGCTGGCCGATCCGCTGCCGCACCAGCACGAATTCGCGCGCCTGAACCTGACCTACATCATCACCAGCAAGCGCAAGCTGCTGCAACTGGTCAACGACGGCCACGTCAGCGGCTGGGACGACCCCCGCATGCCCACCATCCTGGGCCTGCGCCGGCGCGGCTACACCCCCGAGGCGATCCAGTTGCTGTGCGAGCGCACCGGGGCCTCGAAATCCGACTCGTGGATCGACTACTCCCTGCTGGAGCAGGCGCTGCGCGACGACCTCGACCCCAAGGCCCCCCGCACGGTCGCCGTGCTGAGGCCGCTCAAGCTGGTCATCACCAACTATCCCGAGGGCCAGACGGAGGAATGCTCGGCGCCGCGCCATCCGCACCACCCCGAAATGGGCAAGCGGGTGTTCCCGTTCGGCCGCGAGCTCTGGATCGAGCAGGAAGACTTCGCCGAGAACCCGCCCAAAGGGTTCTTCCGACTCTTCCCCGGCAACATGGTCCGGCTGAAGTACGGCTACGTCGTCAAATGCACCGGCTTCGTCAAGGATGATGCCGGCAACGTCGTGGAAGTCCAGGCCGAATATCTGCCCGAGACCCGCAGCGGCACCCCCGGGGCGGACAGCGTGAAGGTCAAGGGCAATATCACGTGGCTGCATGCCCCCACGGCCGTGCCCGCCGAGATCCGCCTGTACGACCGGCTGTTCACCGAGCCCAACCCCAGCGCGGGCGGCAAGGATTTCATCGAATACCTGAACCCCAACTCCATCGAAGTCGTCCAGGGCTACCTGGAGCCGGGCACCGACGGCACCCCCGGCACCTCGTACCAGTTCGAGCGCTTCGGCTACTTCGTCGCCGACCGCGAAGCCTCTTCCACCCTGGCCCCGGTCTTCAACCGCACGACGACTCTCCGCGACACCTGGAAGTAGAGGATCCCCCCTACGCCCTTCGGGCGCCCCCCAGGGGGCGGCGCTGGCGGACCGGCAAAGCCGGATCCGCGGCGCCCTGGGTCTAGTGCCGTTATCTTGGGTTGGGGCGCTTGTGCTTCGCTGGCTGCCAGCGGCAGCAACAGTGTGGCAATTTAAGAAACTCGTACTAGATCCAGGGCGCCGCGGATCCGGCTTTGCCGGTCCGCCAGCGCCGCCCCCTTGAGGGGGAGCGCGAAGCGCCAGGGGGTGGGCTCCCCCCCCCTCGACACAACCGCTAACCCCCACGGCGGGGCGCCTACCGGTAGAATCTGGACTTTGCGCATTTGCGCCATCCGGCGCCGCCCATGGAAGCCAGTCCCGTACTCGACATCAAAAGCACCTCGCTCTACGCCATCCGCGTGGTGCTTCACACCTCCGACCTCCAGGCCGTCCTGGCCGCGCTGGACCAGCGCATGGAGGAAGCAGCCGGTTTCTTCGAAGACGAGCCGGTGGTCATCGACGCCTCCCGCCTGGCCGCCCCGCTGGACTGGCGGCAGCTGGTCGATGCGCTCAAGCGGCATAGCCTGCCCACGATAGGCATCATGGCGCCCGACGAACTGGCCGATTCGGCCCGCCAGGCCGGGCTGGCGCTGCTGTCGCTGCCCGCGGCGCCCGCCCGTTCGCCGGCGCCGGACCAGGCCGAGCCGGCTCCCGAGGCGAAACGCGAGGCGCCCGCTCCCGCCCGGGAGGCGGCCGCCCCCACACCGCCGGCGGCCGAGGTCGTGATCGAAACCGTGGCGGAGCAGCCCCCGGCGGCGCCGCACGCGGTGCCGACGCTGCTCATCGAAAAGCCGCTGCGCTCGGGCCAGCGAGTCTACGCCCGCCACGCCGACCTCATCGTCATGGGCGTGGTCAGCCACGGCGCCGAAGTGATCGCCGACGGCAACATCCACGTCTATGGCCCGCTGCGCGGCAAGGCCATGGCCGGGGCGCGCGGCGACACCAAGGCGCGCATCTACACCACCCAATTCGAGGCAGAGCTGGTCGCCGTCGCGGGCGTCTACCGCACGATGACCACGGCCCTGTCCCCCGACATCCAGGACAAACCGGCATTGATCCGCCTCGAGGGCGAGAAACTGCTGGTCGAACCGTTGCCCATCTAACTCATAAGGATCCACACTCCATGGCACGTATCGTTGTCGTGACTTCAGGCAAAGGCGGCGTCGGCAAAACCACCACCAGCGCCAGCTTCTCGGCAGGATTGGCGCTGCGCGGCCACAAGACCGCCGTGATCGATTTCGACGTCGGCCTGCGCAACCTCGACCTCATCATGGGTTGCGAACGCCGCGTGGTCTACGACCTGATCAATGTCGTCCAGGGCGAAGCCACCCTGAACCAGGCCCTGATCCGCGACAAGCAGCTCGAGAACCTCTACATCCTCCCGGCGTCCCAGACGCGCGACAAGGACGCGCTGACCCAGGAAGGCGTGGAAAAGGTCATGGAAGGCCTGAAAGAGATGGACTTCGAGTACATCGTCTGCGATTCGCCTGCCGGCATCGAGTCGGGCGCGCTCATGGCCGCCTATTTCGCCGATGACGCGCTGGTCGTGACCAATCCCGAGGTCTCGTCGGTACGCGACTCCGACCGCATCCTGGGCATCCTGTCGGCGAAGTCGCGCCGCGCCGTCAACGGCGAGGACCCGGTCAAGGAGCACCTGCTGCTCACCCGCTACAACGCCAAGCGCGTGGCCGAAGGCGAGATGCTGTCGCTCAAGGACGTCGAAGACATCCTGCGCATCAAACTGATCGGCGTCATTCCGGAATCCGAAGACGTGCTGCAAGCCTCGAACCAGGGCCTGCCCGCGATCCACCTGAAGGGCACCTCGGTGGCCGAGGCCTACCAGGACGTGGTCGACCGCTACCTGGGACAGGAAAAGCCCCTGCGGTTCGTCGACTACGAGAAGCCGGGTCTGTTCAAGCGTCTGTTCGGAGGGAAATAATCGATGTCGCTGCTCTCCTTTTTCCTCGGACAAAAAAAGCCGTCGACGGCCGGTGTCGCCAAGGAACGGTTGCAGATCATTCTCGCCCACGAGCGATCGGGCTCCGGCGCCTCGTCCGACTACCTGCCGCAGTTGCAGAAGGAGCTGGTGGCCGTCATCTCGAAGTACGTCAAGATCAACCCGGACGACATCAAGGTGAACCTGGAACGCCAGGACACCCTGGAAGTGCTGGAAGTCAAGATCGAGATGCCTTCGGCGACCTGACGCCGCCCGTCTCGCGCGGCCCCGGCGCCCTCGCGCCGGCGGCCCGCCAGAATGCCTCGGCCGCGGCCGGTTCGGCTTCGCCCCGGCGGTACAGGCGGATGTCCAGCGCGATGCGCCAGGACTCCTCCCCCGCCTCGACCAGTCTTCCAGTTTCCAGCTCGTCCCCCGCCAGGCTGGCTGGCAACCACGCGACGCCGCGGCCGCTGCGCGCCATCGACTGCAGCACCGTCGCCAGGTGCGCCGTCACCGCCACGTCGGCCCGCAGCCGCGCCAGCGCGGGTCCGTGCACGGCCCGGACGATACGCCCCAGCCCCGATTCCGCGCTGTACGCCAGGATGGGCACGCGCCTGCCCGAAGTCGAGCCCAGCACGAAACGCGGCCGGCCCTGCCGGTCCGGCGCGCAGACCGGCACCAGCACGTCGTCGCCGACCTTGACCCAGGGATAAGCCGCCGGATCCAGCCGCGCCGGCGCCTGCTCGTGCGCATGGCACAGGAAGAATTGCGCCCGGCCCTGCGTCATCAGCGCCTCGCACTGCTGCGCCACGTCCGACACCAGCTGGATGGGCCCCAGGTTCAGGCCGGACTCGAGCCCCCTCAGCCAATCGGGCAGAAAGGTCAGCGACAAGGCATGGGTAGCCGCGAAACGCAGGGTGGCCGAACTGGCCTGCGCCACCCTGCGCGCCTCGTCAGGGATGCGTTCCACGCGCGCCAGCATGTCCTGGGCAGTGGTCCGGAACCAGAGCCCGGTGTCCGTCAGGGTGACCGGATGCGTGGCCCGGTCGAACAAGGTCACGCCCAGCCATTCTTCCAGCATGCGGATGCGGCGGCTGAACGCCGGCTGCGTCATGTGCCGCAGCTCGGCCGCGCGCGAGAAGTTGCCGCACTCGGCAAGGACGAGGAAATCCTCGAGCCAGATCAGGTTCATGGCCGATGCTTACAAGGCATGGAAAAAGAGAAAACTAGCATTGGCCGCCGCGAGCGGCAAACGGCATGATACGACCCACGCAGCCGGGCCTCCGCCCGGCCTTACGGGAGTTTCCATGTCCATCCGCATCCTCGAAATCCGCGAAGTCACCAAGCCCATCTCCTCGCCCATCCGCAATGCCTATATCGACTTCAGCAAGATGACGAGCAGCCTCGTGGCCGTGGTCACCGACGCCGTCCGCGACGGCAAGCGGGTGGTCGGCTACGGCTTCAACTCCAATGGCCGCTACGGCCAGGGCGGGCTGATCCGCGAGCGTTTCGCGCCCCGCATTCTCGAGGCCGATCCGAAGTCGCTGCTGAACGATGCCGGCACCAATCTCGACCCGCACCGCGTCTGGGCCGCTGCCATGTCCAATGAAAAGCCCGGCGGCCACGGCGAGCGCTCGGTGGCGGTAGGCACGATAGACATGGCGGTATGGGATGCCGTGGCCAAGATCGAGGGCAAGCCGCTGTTCCGGCTGCTGGCCGAGCGCCACGGCGTAAAGGCCGATCCACGCGTCTTCGTGTATGCCGCCGGTGGCTACTACTATCCCGGCAAGGATTTGTCGGCACTGCGCGCCGAGATGCGCTCATACCTGGACCGGGGCTACAACGTCGTCAAGATGAAGATAGGCGGCGCGTCCATCGACGAAGACCGCCGGCGCATCGAAGCCGTGCTGGCGGAGATCGAGGGGCGCGGCCGGCTCGCCGTGGACGCCAACGGCCGTTTCGACCTGGATGCCGCGATCGCCTACGCCAAGATGCTGCGCGAGTATCCGCTGTTCTGGTATGAGGAAGCCGGCGATCCGCTCGACTACGCCCTGCAGGCCACGCTGGCCGAATACTATCCCGGCCCCATGGCGACCGGCGAAAACCTCTTCAGCCACCAGGACGCCCGCAACCTGATCCGCTACGGCGGCATGCGGCCCGACCGCGATTGGCTGCAGTTCGACTGCGCGCTGTCCTACGGGCTGGTCGAGTACGAACGCACGCTGCAGGTGCTGCGCACGCATGGCTGGTCGCCGCGGCGCTGCATTCCCCATGGCGGCCACCAGATGTCGCTCAACATCGCGGCGGGCCTGGGGCTCGGCGGCAACGAAAGCTACCCGGACCTGTTCCAGCCTTACGGCGGCTTCCCCGACGGCGTGCGGGTGATCGATGGCCACATCACGATGCCGGAGCTGCCCGGCATCGGCTTCGAGGGCAAGAGCGACCTGTATGCGCAAATGAAGCAGTTGGCGGACTGAGCCGCGAGTTTCCGGACACGGTGCCGCGTACGTCGCACGGGCGAGGCGCCAGGCGCCTTGCAGCGCGGACTAGGCGTCACGCCGCGCGCCCGGCAGCGTGATGCAGATCCGCAGGCCGCCCAGTTCCGGGGACCGCGAGAATCCCATTGTGCCGCGATAGGCCTCGACCAGATCGCGGGCGATGGCCAGGCCGAAGCCGGTCCCGGGGCGGGATTCGTCCCAGCGACGGCCGCGTTCGATGCGCAGTGTCTCCTCTTCCGGCAAGCCGGGGCCGTCGTCCTCGATGACCAGCGTCCACCCTCCGGCTTGCGCGGCGCGCGCCGTCAGCCGGACCTGCGTGCGCGCCCACTTGCGCGCGTTGTCGAGCAGATTGCCGAGCAGCTCCATCAGGTCGCCTTCGTCGCCCGCGAAATGGAGGCCCTGGGCAACGTCCTCGTCCCAGTCGAGGGACTGCGCGCCCGGCAGCGTCTGGATCGCGCGCAGGGTCTTGCGCACGGCCTCGTCCACCGGAGCCGAGCGGTTGCCCAGCGCGGCCGCCATGCCAGCCCGGGCGCGCGCAAGGGTCCGATCGACCTGGCGCCGCATGGCATTGACCTGTTCGTCGATATCGTCCGCCAGCGCTTCCTGGCCGCCGGACCGTGCCCGCCGCGCCGCCGCGCCCATGACGGCGAGCGGGGTCTTCAGCCCGTGCGCGAGATCGCCGGCTTGCGTCCGCGCGCGTTCCAGCGAGGCATCGTGGAAGGCAATCATCCGGTTCAGCTCGTCCACGACCGGCTGGACTTCGTCGGGCACGTCGCGAGGCAGTTCGCGGCTGTGTCCGCTGCGCACGGCTTGCAGGCGGGCGCGCAGGTCCCGGAAAGGACGCAGCGCCAGGTGGATGAAGCCGGCCATGGCCACGATCAGGAGCAGCCCCAGCGCGATCAGGGAAGGAACCAGCAGGCTCAGGAACGAACGACGCTCGGCCTGCAGGTCGGCGCGATCGAGGGCCACCAGCAGATGCACCGTCGATCCGGCATCGCTGTCGTCCAGGGCGATCGTGCGCTCCACCGAGAGCAGCTGCGTCTTTTCCGGGCCGTCGATCCACCGTGCCCGGACAGGCCGGCCGGGATCGGTCACCGCCGTCGGCAGCGCCGTATCCCACAGCGACCGCGACCGCAATTGCTGCCGCCGGGGACCGTCGATCTGCCAATAGAGTCCGCCGTAGGGCTGCTCGAAGCGGGGATCGGTCGGCGACGCCTCCAGTCCCAGCGTACCGTCCGTTTCGACCCGCACTTGCGCCGCCAGCGCCTTCAGGTAGAGATCGAGCTCCGCGACGGCGCGCCGTTCCATCTGCCGGTCGAAGATCAGCGTCAGGCCCACGCCGCCTATGGCCAGCGCCAGCAGGATCATCAGCGCCGCGGCAAAGCCCAGCCTGACGAGCAGCGACCGGCGGCTCATCGGACGCTGTCGGGAATCAGGTAGCCATGGCCGCGCCGCGTCTCGATGAGATCCACACCCAGCTTGCGGCGCAGCCGGGCGACCAGGGCCTCGATGGCGTTGGTGTCGCGGTCGCTGCCGGTCTCGTAGATGTGCTCGATGAGCTCGCTCTGCGACAGGACCCGGCCCGGGTGGTGAAGAAAGTAGGCGAGTAGGCGGTACTCGAGCGAAGACAGCGTCATGGCGGTGCCGTGCACGGTCACGAGGCGGGTGCGGGTGTCGATCTCCACCGGCCCGGCGCGCAGGATGGCCGAGGACTGCCCGGCGGCGCGCCGGGTGATGGCGCGCAGCCGCGCCAGCAGTTCTTCCATCTGGAACGGCTTGGCGAGGTAGTCGTCGGCGCCGGCGTCGATGCCCTCGACCTTGTCGCGCCAGCCATCGCGCGCGGTAAGGATCAGGATGGGCGTGGCGATATCCGCGGCGCGCAGCCGTTTCAGCACCGTGAGCCCGTCGAGCTTGGGCAGCCCGAGATCGAGCACGATGGCGTCGTAGTCTTCCGTCCCGGCGCGGAACCAGGCGCTCTCGCCGTCGGCAGCTTCGTCGACCGCGTAGTGCGCGCGTTCCAGGCCGGCCCGGATGTCGGCGGCGATGCGCGGCTCGTCTTCGACTACCAGTATGCGCATGGCTTATTTGATCTTGAGGATTTCGAGAGTGCGGGCATCGATTTCCAGTTTCTTGCGGCGGCCGCTCGAAGGCAGCACCTTGACTTCATAGACCCAGATACCGTCTTCGCGGTCGAGCTCGATCTCAATGATATCGCCCGGCACCTTGTCGCGCACCACGCCCAGCACCTCCGACAGCGGGCGGATCTCGCCGTGCACCAGCGCCGCCCGGGCGCAGTCCTGGTCCTTCTTGCAATGGTCGTCGCGCGCGGAAACGGGCGCCGCCGCACAGGCGAGTGCGATCGCCAGCAACGGCGCAGCCAGGCACGGCACGAACCGCGGGCGGCGGGGAGGGAGTCTCGAGAACATGGGACGCACACTAACAGGCGCTGGCTGATAAAACGCTGACATGGACGGTCAGGAAGACGGGGCGGCCGATGGCTATTCTGCCAGCCATAGACAACCACCCACCGATGAGGACCGCCATGCGCATGTTGCCCGCCCTGATTATCGCCCTTGCCGCCACCGGCGCCACCGGCACCGCCGCGCTGGCCGCCGACAAGTGCGCCTACGTGCCGCGCGAACGCTGGATTCCGATCGACCAGGCCATCCGCAAGGCCGAGGAGCTGGGCTACGACGTGCGCGAAGTGGAACCCGACGACGGTTGCTGGGAAGTGGAAGGCTTCGACAAGAACGGCGCCAAGGTCAAGCTGTATCTCGACCCGAGCAGCGGCGAAGTGGTCAAGCCTTCCGACTGGCTGCCCCACCGGGGCCGCAAATGACGGACCTCCATTCGATCTGCCGCACAGTCATGCCAAGGAACGATGCCGTGAACCAGCCAGCGTTTTCCGATAGCGGCGCAGCCGGCCTGTTCGACGCCGGCCATGCGCCCGGCACCATAGGCGCCGACCCCGACCTGCGCCGCCGCATCGAATCGGCGCTTGCCGAGCTCGGCAAGGCGCGCGAGGCGCGTTTCGGCTATGCAGCGTATGGTGCCGTCGTGGCCGCGCTCAAGCGCGACTTCGCCATCGCCTCGTACCTGCCATGGACCGAGATCTGGAACTGGCCGGCCGAACGCGCCGACGAGATCATCAACTACCTGCATGGCCGCCATGCCGAGACCCTGGGCCGGCCCTCGGCCGGCGCTCAACGCAGGGCGTAATGCACCATCCGCGTCAGCGGCACTTCTATGCCGTTCTGCATGCGCGGCGGCAGGTTCAGGGGCTTGAGGAACATCTTCACGCTCATGTCGGCGCTCACGTTGCGCTGGACCAGCCGCCGGGCATCGGCGTTGATGCGGTCGATGGTCGCCTTGTCGTTGGCGTGGGCGGGATCGCGGTGGTTGAGCACGTGGCGGATCGCGCATTCGGCGTCGTCGTTGCGGATCTCCAGGAGCCGCCGCACCAGCGCCCCCAGCACCTTCATCCGGCCGTTGCCTTCCAGGGTGTTGTAGCGGTTGAAATAGAGGTAGAAGTACTTGTAGTGGCGGACTTCGTCCGTCCTGATGTGAGTGGTCAGCTCGCGCAGCACCGGTTCGGGCGAGTATTCGGCCAGGCTGCGGTAAAGCGTGGCCGTTCCCATCTCGACCACGCAGCGCGCGGCCAGTTCGAGCGCCTTCGTGGGTTCGAACTCCTCCAGCGTGCAGCGTTGGGAATACTCGCCGAAGAAGCTGTTGAAGGCGCTCTCCCAGTCGAAATCGGGCCAGACGTGCTCGATATACGCGCGCAGCGCGCGCCCGTGCTGGAGTTCCTCCGGTTCCCAATGCAGTCCGAGCCAGTCGGCCACGTCCTGGTCGTCGCGATAGTAATCGACGAGGTTTCGCGTATAGAGGTCGGAACCGCTTTCTATGAACGAGGCGCTGCACAGCAGGAAGAACAGCGTCTCGTCCTGTTTGACCAAGCCCGGGTCGATGCGCGAAAGATCGATGTCTTCCAGCCGCCAGGGCATCGCAGTAGCAACAGCGTCCACCGAAAATTCTCCGAGTTCGCAGTCTTTGCAGCATAAGCCTAATCGTGGCGGGATTCGAGTCCCCACAGGCTTCCGGATGTACGCGGATGGGGTTACTTTGTGTAATGCTTGTCGAGTTCGTTCACAGACAGCGGGAGGCGAATCTGTCACTGTTATTCCAAGCAGCGGCGCCGTCATCGACGCTGCCATACACACAACGCACTTAGGGAGTCACCCATGAAAGCGAATCTTGTTGCCAAGCTGATGATCGGGGCCGCCGTCGTGGTCTCGGCTGCCGGGTGTGCCAGTTGGGACAGCATGTCCGGCCGGCAGAAAAGCACGGTGGTCGGCGCCGGCGTAGGCGGCGTCGCGGGCGCGGCGCTCACCAACGGCGGGATTCTGGGCACGGTGGGCGGCGCCGCCATCGGCGGCGTCGTGGGCGACCAGATCGGCAAGCGCCGCTAAGCCCCCCGCCGGCCTCGGCCGGCTAGCCCCGGTGCCTCGACAGCCCCGGTCCCGATGCGGACCGGGGCTGTTGCTTTTTTACGACAACATGTATCAGAGTACCGCCCCCGGGGCTACTCCGGCAGGATATTGGCGGCCTTGGTCACCTCTCGCCACTTGGCCAGCTCGGCCTTCGACAGATCCCCCAGGGCCTGCGGGCTCATCGGTCGCGGGGTGACGCCCTGCTTGACCAGCGTGGCGCGGACTTCCTGGTGCTCCAGCAGGCGGTTGAACGCGGCGTTGTAGCGCCCCACCTGCTCGCCCTTCATGCCCCTCGGCCCCCACACGGCGTACCAGGCATCGGCGTCGTAGTTGGGCAGGCCCGCCGCGGCGAGCGGCGCGATGGAGGCGTAGGTCGGGTCCTGCTCCCGCCGGGAAGCGCCCAGGATGACCAGGCGCTTTTCCTGCTGGTAGGGCACGGCCACGTGCATCGGCTGGAACATGGCCTTGATGTGGCCGGCAAGCAGGTCCGTCGTGGCGCCGGCCGACCCCTTGTAGGGCACGTGCACCATGTTCAGGCCCAGCTGCGCCACCAGCATTTCCATGCACAGGTGATGGAATGTCCCCTTGCCGGGCGAACCGTAGTTAACCGAACCTGGGTGGCGCTTGACGTATTCGATGAACTGCGCGAGCGTCGACACGCCGAGCGAGGGATGCACGCACAGCGCGAAGTTGGTCGACCCCAGCATGGCGATGGGCGTAAAGCTGTCGATGACGTCGAACGGCACCGAGGAATACACCAGCGGCAGCGTCAACGCGGTATTGGTACTGAAGGCGATGGTATGGCCGTCGGGCGCGGCCTTGGCGACCGCGGCCAGGCCGATGATGCCGGAAGCCCCCGGCTTGTTCTCGACCACGAAGGTGCGGCCCGACTGCTCCGCCAGCCTGGGCGAAAAAAGCCGTGCGCACAGGTCGGGCGTGGTCCCCGGGGTGAAGGGCACGATGACCTGGACGGTCTTGTCCGCCAGCCCCAGCGTGTCCTGGGCGGCCGGCAGGCGCCCTGGCGCGAGCGCGCCGGCGGCCAGCGCGGCGATGAATGTCCGGCGCTGCGGACGCGGTACGAAATCCTGCATGGTGGTCTCCTCTCTTTTCCTGGTGATGCGGCCCGGGCGCAGGCTACTGGATCTCGTTGGCCCGCCGCACGCTGGCGATCATGGACGAATTGATGAGGTACTGCCGGTGCGCATTCTTGTCGGCCACCGTGGCGCGCAGTTCGTCCAGGCGCTGCCGCCGCACGTCGGGATCCCGCTCTTCCAGCAGGCGCTTGTTCCGTATGGTGATGGCCTGCACGTACTCCACGTTCACGGTGCGGCGCTGCCGGTGATAGCGGTCGAGCAGGTCGTCGGGCGCGCCATGCAGCATGACCTCGGCCAGCTTCCCCGTCAGGTTCATGGCGTCGTGGATGCCGCTGTTCAGGCCCATCCCTCCCAGCGGGTTGTTCACGTGCGCGGCATCGCCAGCCAGGAACACGCGCCGGTCGCGGAAATCCTTGGCGACACGCTGGTGCACCCGGTACACGCTCTTGTAGGGGATGTCATAGTCGCGGTCGGGCGACAGGAAGCCCTTGATCTTGCCCTGGACGAACTCGGGTGTGAGGACATCGGCCTCGTCCATGTCGGGGCCGATGGGAAACGCGATGCGCCAGATCGGCGGAGGCCCGTCGTGAGGCTGGATGAAGATGGCGCTCCACTCGTCGGGGTCGGCGATATAGGCGTTGCCGGTATAGCCCTGCTCGCGCAGGTCATAGCGGGTGGCAAAGACGAGGAATCGTTCCGGCCACGTGAAGCCCTCGAACTCGGTACCCATGGTCTTGCGCACGATGCTGCGCGCGCCATCGGCGCCGATGAGATAGCTGGCGCGAATCTCCTGCGCGCCATCGGGACCGGAGACCCGGACCGTGACGCCGTCGGCATCCTGCTCGTATCCGGCGCACTGGTGCGAGAACAGCAATCGTGCGTTGCGGTGTCCGCGCAGGGCCTCGGCCACGATGGCGGACAACTTGTGCTGCTCCACGTGCAGCCGGAAGGGATAGGGCGTCAGGTCGGCGATCATGCCCAGGTCGAACTGGGCCACGAGTCCCTCTTTGCGATCGCGTATCTGCCACTCGGGCACGCGCAGGGCCCGTCCCCGCAAGGTCTCGCCTATGCCCAGCGTGTCGAGCATCTCGACCGTGGGGGGGTGGAAGGTGCCCGCCCTGAGATCCTGCGGGATGTGGTCCTCGCTTTCGAGGATGACGACTTCCACGCCCTTCTGCGCCAGCGACAGGGCAGCCACCAGCCCTACGGGGCCGGCTCCGGAAATGACGACGGGATGCTGTTGCATGATTCGGTTCTACGGTAACTGAAGTGATTCGAGGCTGGGCGGACGGCATGGCGCCCGCCGCAGGAGCATGAGGTGATGGACGCCGGCGATCCGGGTCAATCCCGGCTTTCGCGCCACAGGCCCAGTAGTTCCTGGACCGGGCGGTCGGAGAAGCTGAACAGGACCGACGGCTCGCGCGCCACCAGCCGGTGCGACGCCCAGCTGGGGATGACGAAGACGTCATTGGGTTCGGCCACGAAGACGCGGTCGTCCAGCACGGCCTCGACCCGCCCCTCGAGCACCGCGAACACGGTGCCGGACGAGCAGCGATAAGGCGCCGTGGAAAAATCCCTGGGCAGCAGCTGCGCATAGGCGCCCATGGTCGGCATGGGCGATCCGCCGGTGAGCGGGTCCACGTAGCGCAGCTTGTAGCCGTGATGCGTGTCGGGCGCGCCGGCGGCCTGCATGCCCAGCAGCGACTCGCGCGTGCGCTCGTACGGATAGCAGAACAGCGGCGAGGCGCGATTGGCCGGAGGCGTCCAGTCCACGGGAGCCAGGCCGTTTCCATAACGCAGCAGGCTATCTCCCACCGGGCGCTGCAACTCCTGGCGGTCGGCGGACGAGGGCTCGGCGAAGCTGGCATCCAGCATGCCGACCAATTGCACATCCAGTCCGTCGAGCCAGATCATGGGCGCGTCGCTGTCGTTGCCGTGGTCGTGCCAGGTCCACGACGGCGTGGTGACGAAGTCGCCGCGCCGCATGATGGTCTTCTCGCCGTCCACCGAGGTGTAGGCCCCGCTGCCTTCCAGGATCAGGCGCAGCGCGGCCTGGCTGTGGCGATGCGCCCTCGCGACTTCGCCCGGCAGGATGGCCTGCAGGCCGGCATAAAGCGACGTCGTGATGGCCGCCTTGCCCCGCAGGCCCGGGTTCTCGAGAATGAGCACGCGACGCTCGGCTTCCTCGGCGGTAATGAGCGAGGTTGCCTCGGTCAGATAGGGCCGCACCTTGGCATACGACCAATGCGCCGGCTGGCAATCGGAACGCGGCGTCCGGGTGACCAGGTTGTGCAGCTGTTCCCACAGCGGCGCGAGATTGTCCGCGCCGATGCGGGCGTAGAACGCCTCGCGCGCCGCCCTGTCGGCGGCAGGCGCCGGCTCTTGCCTGGGATTGTTCATGTGTCTCCTCCAGCCTGGGCGTCGCGACCCTAGCGCACCGCCACGTCCATTTCGCCCAGGCCCTCGATGCGGGCGTGCATCACGTCGCCGGGCTGGACCGTGTTCACGCCCTCGGGCGTCCCAGTCATGATGACGTCGCCCGGATACAGCGTGTAGACGTGCGAGGCCACCTCGATCAGTTCGGCGATGCCGGTGATCAGGTCGCGGGTGTTGGCGCGCTGGCGCGGTTCGCCGTTGACCTCGATGGAAAAGTCGAGGCTGCCCGGGTCGGCGATCTCGTCGGCCGTCACCAGGTACGGGCCCAGCACCGTATAGGTATCCGCCGACTTGCGATAGCTGCGGTCTTCCGTGCCGCGCACGGTCATGTCCAGGCCGATGCAATACCCGGCCACATAGGACATGGCGTCCCCGGCCTTGACGTCCTTGCCCTGCCGTCCGATCACCACCGCGAGCTCCACTTCGTGGTCGTTGCGCCGGCCGGGAAAGGCGATGCGCACGCCCTCGCCCGCGCCTACGACGGACTGGGCCGATTTCAGGAACACCCCGAACTTGGCGACCGGGCTCTTGAAACCCTCGTAATGGGCGATGTGCACGTTGTTGTGGATCTGGGCATCGGCCAGCGACTCGTCCACGTGGGCGTGGTAGTTCAGCGGCGCGGCAATGACCTTGGACGGTGTCGCGATCGGGCTCAGCAGCCGGACGTCGGCCAGGCGACGCGTGGCGGCGCCGGCCTTGGCGGCCTGCATGGCGGGCATCAGCTCGCCCAGCCGCTCGATGAACAGATCGCCCGGCGGCACCGGCCAGGCAAGCGCGGGCAGTCGGTCTTTCACGGACGACACGTCGTAAACGGTGTCTCCTTCCACGAGGCCGATCCGGCCTTCGTCATAGCGGCAAATCCTCATGCGATCTCCGGTGCCGCCGGATGGCGGCGATTCTTAATTTTGAGCGTGTTCAATTTTAAGGAGTACGGCGGACCCGAGTCAAGGCGGATGGCGCCGGGTGCATGACAGACGGCAGGCCGCCGCGCGCCCCCCATTTGGAGGATGCTGCGCGATGGACGACTCTCCATACTCGGCTCATCGACGACACGCGCGGCGGAACCGCGCGATTTTCAGGGGGGACCTGACATGAGCACTATCATCAAGACAGCCGGATCCATTCTTGCCCTGGCCATCCTCGCAGCCTGCGGCGGCGGCGACGGCGACTCGGGCAGTTCGGGAGGCGGCGGGAACGGGGGTGGCGCCGGCGGGGGCGGCACGCCGCCTCCCAAGTACACCAAGCAGCAGATGGAATGGGTCGGCCATGAAAGCGTCTATACGGCGCTGGGCGTCACCCAGATTCCGGGCTTCGTCGCCAACCTGGCCCTGGATTTCTTCAGCTATGCAGCCGAAGAGAAAATCACGACAGACTCGGGCACCTGCGACGGCGAGTCGGCCGGCACGCTGGTGGCCACGCTTACCGACGCCAACGGGGACGGCCTAGTCAGCAACGGCGACAAGGTGGTCTTCGATTTCAACGACTGCTATCTCGAGAGCGAAGATTTGCTGCTGGACGGCACGGTCACCGTCACATTCAGCGGCGTGTCCGGCAACGTCCTGGACGAAACGGCCTCCTCCGCCGTCACCATGACCCTCCCGCTTACGGGCTTCAAGCTGGACGGCAGCGAAACGCTCGACGGTACGATCGTCGTCGCCTACAAGCACGACAACAAGGGCACGGCGAGCGACGACGACGATACCTACGCGTACAAAACCACCGTCGCGCAACTGGATATCGCCCGTTCCGAAGGCGGCAAGAGTTATGCCACGCGAATCGAGAACTATCTCAGCGACTATGTCTACGACTACGTCACCGATCTGAACACGTTTTCGGCGATCAGCTATGGCGCCAGCGGCACCGATCCGCTGCTCGGGTCGTTCGACTACGACGTCACCATGACCACGCCCCTGGTCTACTGGGAACATTCGGAAGGCGGCGAACTACAGTCGGGCGCGTTCAAATCGGTCACCGTGGGCGAGACCATCACGACCACGTTCGTCCAGAACGACACCAGGAACCAGGTAAAGATCGAATCGACCTCGGGCCTTTCGTCGACGATGGATTTCATCGCGTTCGACGATCTCTGAACGTCCGCCGTCGCGGCATCGGATCGTTCCCGCAAGCGGTCCCGGTTTTCCCCGGGGCCGCTTTTCGCTTCGAACAGGACTTTATTTAGCCAATGCGCGTCGCCGACGCCGAGGAGATCATGCGGGTCAGCCAATCCGGCGGCGACTTCCCGATCACGACCACCTTCAGCAGCCCGGCCGCGGGCACCAACCAGGTGCTCGTCGAATCCTCGTCCGGCGTGAGCTGGAGCGGCTCATCCGACGGCCAAGGCGACCTCTGACCTCATGCCCTGAAATCGACGAGGCCCGGCTGTTCGCGCAGGGCCGGGCCTCGTGCCATGTGCTAGCCGTGGCGTCCGCTACTTCAGCGGCTTGAACCGTACCCGCTTGGGCTTGGCGCCCTCCTCGCCCAGGCGGCGCTTCTTGTCGGCCTCGTACTCCTGGTAGTTGCCGTCGAAGAACACCACCTGCGAGTCGCCCTCGAAGGCGAGGATGTGCGTGGCGATCCGGTCCAGGAACCAGCGGTCGTGGCTGATCACCATGACGCTGCCGGCGAATTCCAGCAAGGCGTCCTCCAGTGCGCGCAGGGTTTCCACGTCCAGGTCGTTGGACGGTTCGTCCAGCAGCAGCAGGTTGCCGCCTGCCAGGAGCGTCTTGGCCAGGTGCAGGCGGCCGCGTTCGCCGCCCGACAGGTTGCCGACGAGCTTGTTCTGGTCGGCGCCCTTGAAGTTGAAGCGCCCCAGATAGGCTCGCGACGACATCTCGAAGCGGCCCACCGTCAGGATGTCGGCGCCGTCGGCCACCGCGTCGAACACCGTCTTGGCGTCTTCCAACGCATCGCGCATCTGCTCGACGTAGGCCAGCTTCACGGTAGAGCCGCGCACCACTTCCCCGCTGTCGGGCTGCTCCTTGCCGGCGATCATGCGGAACAGCGTGGACTTGCCGGCGCCGTTGGGGCCGATGATGCCGACAATGGCACCGGCCGGCACCTTGAAGCTGAGATTGTCGATAAGCAGGCGGTCGCCGTAGCCCTTGCTGACGTTCTTGAACTCGATGACCTCATTGCCCAGCCGCTCGGCCACGGGAATGAAGATCTCGGAGGTCTCGTTGCGCTTCTGGTACTCGTGCGAACTGAGTTCCTCGAAGCGCGCGATGCGGGCCTTGGACTTGGCCTGGCGCGCCTTCGGGTTCTGGCGCACCCACTCCAGTTCCTTCTTGATGGTCTTCTGGCGGGCGGATTCGCTGGCCTCTTCCTGCTTGAGGCGGGCATCCTTCTGCTCCAGCCAGGAACTGTAGTTGCCCTTCCAGGGAATGCCGTGGCCGCGGTCCAGCTCCAGGATCCACTCGGCGGCGTTGTCCAGGAAGTAGCGGTCGTGGGTCACGGCCACCACCGTGCCGGGGAACTTCTGCAGGAAGACTTCCAGCCAGTCCACGCTCTCCGCATCCAGGTGGTTGGTGGGCTCGTCCAGCAGCAGCATGTCGGGCTTGGACAGCAGCAGTCGGCATAGCGCCACGCGGCGCTTCTCGCCGCCCGACAAATGGCCGACCACCGCATCCCAGGGCGGCAACCGCAAGGCGTCGGCGGCTATCTCGAGCTGATGCTCGATATCGTCGTTGCCGCTGCCGCTGCCCGCCGCGATGATGGCCTCGAGCTCGGCCTGCTCGGAGGCCAGCGCATCGAAGTCGGCGTCCGGCTCGGCATAGGCGGCATACACCTCGTCCAGCCGTTTCTTGGCGGCGAACACGCCGCCCAGCCCGGCTTCGACCGCCTGGCGCACGGTGTGCTCCGGATCGAGCTGGGGCTCCTGGGGCAGGTAACCGATGCTCAGGTTGGGCATGGGGCGTGCCTCGCCCTCGATGTCCTTGTCGACGCCGGCCATGATCTTGAGCAGCGTGGACTTGCCGGCGCCGTTCAGCCCCAGCACGCCGATCTTGGCGCCCGGGAAGAACGACAGCGAGATGTCGCGCAGGATCTGCCGCTTGGGCGGCACGATCTTGCCGACGCGATTCATGGTGTAGACGTATTGGGCCATGGATGAACGGAAACGAAAAGGTGGACTAGTCCAGCTTGATGCCGGCCTGTTTGATGATGTCGCGGTTGTTGTCGTATTCGGCGCGGATGAGGCCGGCGAATTCGGCCGCGCTGCCGCCGGTGGGGACGTTGTCGCTGCCCACCAGGCGCGCCTTGATGTCGGGTTGAGCCAGCGCCTTGTTGATCTCTTCGTTCAGGCGGCTGCGCACCGCCTCGGGCGTGCCCGCCGGCGCGAAGATGCCGAACACCGACATCATGTTGGCCTTGGGAAAACCGGCCTCGGCGAAAGTCGGGACCCCGGGCAGGAAATCGATGCGCGCCGGCGCGCCCACGGCCAGCGGCCGAAGTTTGCCGGCCTTGATGTGCCCGTTGAGCACCGGTCCGAGGTTGGTGCTGAGCAGCTCGAACTGCCCGCCCAGCGCATCGTTCTGCTGCTGGCCGCCGCCCTTGTAGGGGATGTGCGTGATATCGACGCCCGCGGCGCGCTTGAACTGCTCGAGCGTGATGTGGCCCACCGTCGCCAGGCCTGAAGTGCCCCAGCGCAGCGCGCCGGGATGGCTGCGGGCCTGCGCCACGACGTCGTCCAGGCTCTTGCCGGTGAACGCCGGCGTGCCGAGCAGGACCACCGGCGAATACATCACGCTCACGACCGGCACGATGTCCTTGAAGGGATCGTAGTTGACCTTGCCCAGCAGCGGGTTCAGCGACAGCGGACTGATGGAAGAAAAACCTATCGTATAGCCGTCGGGAGCGGCCTTGGCCACGGCATCCATGCCCAGCGTGCCGCCGGCGCCGGCCTTGTTCTCGACGATGACGGAGACGCCGAGCTGGCCGGCGAGCTTGTCGGCCAGCGCGCGCGAGACGATGTCGCTCACGCCCCCGGGCGGATAGGCGACGATGATGCGCACGGGTTTGGCGGGCCAGGTCTGGGCCGCGGCGGCCGTACCGGCGAGTGCCAGCAGGCCGGCACACAAATGCAACAGAGGTTTGATCATGGCGATGGCAAAGAGAAGGCCGCCTCCCAGGGCGCGGCGAACGGCGCGCCGGCGCGGCCTAGCGAACGGCCTATTGTAGAGGACGCAGGGAAAGACGCCCTCGGCCCCCGGCTTGGTATGCTGTGAACAGGACGACTTGCCATTTGCCGCCATGCTGCCCTTCGACTGGAAATTCCCCTACCCCTCGCAGAAAATGCCGCTCCTGGCCGCCAACGCGGTCACTACCAGCCAGCCGCTGGCCGCCCAGGCGGGCCTGCGCATGCTGTACGAAGGCGGCAACGCCATCGACGCGGCGCTGGCCTGCGCCATCGCGCTGACGGTCGTCGAACCGGTCATGAACGGCATCGGCGGCGACATGTTCGCCCTGGTCTGGCACGAGGGACGCCTGCACGGCCTCAGTTCCAGCGGCCGTTCGCCCGCCGCCTGGACCCTGGATCACTTCCGCGGCAAGACCGCCATGCCCGTCACCGGCTGGGACGCCGTCACCGTGCCCGGCCAGGTCGCCGGCTGGCGGGCGCTGTCCGAGCGCTTCGGCAAGCTGCCGTTCGAGCGCCTGTTCCAGCCCGCGCTCGAGTATGCCAGGCAGGGCTTCCAGGTCACCCCGCAGATCGCGCGGCTGTGGGCCCGGCAGGCGCCGAAGCTTGCGAACGAACCGGGCTTCGCCGAGGCCTTCTTCCGCAACGGCAAGACCCCGCAGGCCGGCGACCGCTGGCGCTTTCCCGAGCAGGCCGACACGCTGCAGAGCATCGCCCAGACCCGTGGCGACAGCTTCTACCGCGGCGCGCTGGCGCAGAAGATCGTCGACTTCGCCCGGCAGACCGGCGGCACCCTCACGCTGGCCGACCTCGCTGCCCACGAGGCCCAGTGGGTCGAGCCGCTGAGCCAGCAGTTCCGCGGCTATACCTTGCACGAGATCCCGCCCAGCGGCCAGGGCATCGCCGCCCTCGCCGCGCTCGGCATGCTTGAGCGCCTGGACCTCGAAGGCATGGGCCTGGACAGCCCCGCCATGTACCACGCCATGATCGAGGCGATGAAACTCGCGTTCTCCGACCTGCACGAGCACATCGCCGATCCCGCCACCATGCGCCTGGCGCCGGCCGACCTGCTGGACCCCGCCTACCTCGCCCAGCGCGCCGCCTTGATCGATCCCGCGCGCGCCTGCGCCCCGACCGCCGGCACGCCCAAGCTCGGCGGCACCGTTTACCTGGCTGCGGCCGACGAGGCCGGCACCATGGTGTCGTTCATCCAGTCCAACTTCCAGGGCTTCGGTTCCGGCGTGGTCGTGCCGGGAACCGGCATCTCGCTGCACAACCGCGGCATAGGCTTCAACCTGCGCCCCGGACACGTCAACTGCGTCGGCCCCTCCAAGAAACCGCTGCACACCATCATCCCCGGCTTCGTCACGCGCGACGGCCAGCCCGTCATGGCCTTCGGCGTCATGGGCGGCTCCATGCAGGCCCAGGGCCACGTACAGATGATGGTGCGCCTCGGCGCCTACGGCCAGAACCCCCAGGCCATGAGCGATGCGCCGCGCTTCCGTGTCGACGAGGGCATGGTCCGCGTGGAATCCCATACTCCCGCTGCCGTGGTCGAAGGCCTGCGCGGCCTCGGCCACGCGATCGAGGTGTCCGAACCGCAAAGCCTGGACTTCGGCACCGCGCAGCTCATCTACCGCAGCGAGGAAGGCTACATCGCCGCCTCGGACTCCCGGCGCGACGGGCAGGCGGTCGGGTATTGACCCCCCTACGCGCTTACGCGCGCGCCCCAGGGGGCGGCGCTGGCGGACCAGCAAAGCCGGATCCGCGGCGCCCTGGGTCTAGTACGAGTTTCTTGGTTTATGCACCGTTGCTACCGCTGGCAGCCAGCGAAGCAAAGGTGCCCCACCCCAAGATAACGGTACTAGACCCAGGATGCGGTGGATCCGGCTCCGCCGGTCCACCCGCATCGCCCCCTGGGGGGCGCGCGTCAGCGCGTAGGGGGGGCCCATAGTCGGCTGGCCACCTTCCGCAACGGTCCCAGCAGCCCGCCGATCAAGGCCAGTTGAGTCAGCACCAGCCGATGCCCGTCATCGGCATCGTCATCGGGCCGCTGCTCCAGCGCCCGCGCCAGCGCTTCTTCCTCGGCGCTGCTCGCCGCCAGCGGCGTCCGATTCGCCAGTCCCGCGGCGATCCCGTCGAGCGCATCGATCACCCCCCTCGTCATGCGGGCGATCTCCGCATCGCTCGCATGGTCGGCCAGCCCCTCCCGATGGGCCCCCAGCCCCGAAAGATAATTCAGCAGCGTGTGCGACAGCGTCAGAAACCGCAGCCCCGTCTCCGCATCCCGCCGGAAATGCCCCGGTTCGGCCAGCATGTTCGACATCGCCATTGAAAACGCCGCATCCGCATTGTGCGCATTGCGGCGCGCCAGCCGATAGGCCAGGTCGTCGCGCTTGCCGATCTCGTACTGGATCATGATCTCCCGCAGATAGCGGCTGTTGGCCGCCAGCGCATTGGCCGCCACCTGGTTCAGCCGCCTTCCTTGCCAATCCGGCAGCACCACCAGCACGGCCACGCCCGCGATCAGCGCTCCCAGCAGCGTATCCACCAGGCGCGGCACGAACAGATCGTAGCCATTGCCGATCTGGTTGAAGCACAGCAACACCAGCACCGTGATCGCGGCCGTGCCCACCATGTACCGGCTCGAACGGGTAGCGAAGAACACCACCCCCGCCGCCACCGCGAACAAGGCCTGCACCAGCAGGCTGGAAAAGAGCTTGAACAGCACCCACCCCAGCGCCAGGCCGAGCACCGTGCCCAGCACCCGCTGCACCAGGCGGGTACGGGTGGCGCCATAACTGGGCGCGCAAACGAAGAGCGTGGTCAGCACGATCCAGTACCCTTGCTCGGGATGGACCAGATGCAGCATGCCGTAGCCCGCCGCCATCGCCAGCGTCAACCGCACCGCGTAGCGGAACACCGGCGCGCCGGGCGTCAATTGCAGCCGGACCCGGTCGACGGCTTCGCCGAGGGATTGGGGGGAACGATCGAAAAGGCTGTTGTCCTGCTGTTGCTCGTCGAGTTTGTCGGGGTTGCTGGCGCTGCCCAGCCGCCGGTCCAGCTCGGCTAGATTGGCCGACAGCGCCCCCACCGACCGCAGCAGCCGTGCCCACTCGGGCCGGTTCTGGCGGCGCAGGTAATCGAGCGAGGCATCCAGGTCGGCCCTGGCCTGCCGCGTCTCGTCGCCGGCGTCGAAGGGCTGCCGCATCCGGATGGCGCGCGCCAGGCGCCGGCATGCGTGCCCCTGCAGGCTCAGCAAGCGCTGGCAGCGGAACATGATGTCGCTGTGGAAAAACGCGTCGGCCAGGTCGTTGTAGGGATAATGCGAGGAACTGGCGCGCTCGTGCACGTCCTGGGCGATGAAATAGAGCCGCAGGTACCGCGCGGTCTTGCGGCCCGGGCGGCTACGCCCGAGGCGGCTGAAAATGCTCTCCTTGGCCGCGTTCAACGCCGCCACCACCTTGCTGTTGAGCTGCGCCAGCTCCAGGCGGCGTGCCTCCACGTCGATGCCGCGCACCGGCTCGAAAAGCGCTGCCTTCAGGACCAGGTAATCGCCCAGGACCGCGTACAGGCCGGCCAGCCGCTGCTGCACCGGCTGATGCGCGAACAATGCCGACCACAGCACCGACAGCGCGCCGTACCAGGCCGCGCCGGCCATCAGCAGCGCCGGTTCGCGCCAGAAGCCGCCGCCGCGGCTCTGCTCCACGCCTATGGTGGTGTAGATGGCCAGTATCAGCGTGGCGTAGCCCATGGCGCGGTAACGCTCGCCGATGGCGCCCAGCATCGTCAGGCAGAACGTGGAGAGCGCCATTCCCGCCAGGAACAGCCATGGATAGGGGAACAGCGCTTTCACGGCGATGGCCGCGACCGCAAAGCACGCGAGCGTGACCAGCTGGGCCAGCAGCCGGCCGCGCCAGTTGTCGTCGGTTTCGGCCAGGGCGCAGGCGATGACGCCCAGGAACGCGGGAATGACCAGGTCCATGCGGCCCTGCCCCCAGCACAGCCCCATGACGCTGGCCAGCGCGATGAATACCCGCAAGCTGTAGACGAAAGTGTCGTGCGCCCACAGGCGGCGAAGCGTATTGAGCAAGGAAGCGAAACCCATGGAAGACGGCAAGGAACGAGCAACCGTAACTATCGCATGCAGGACTCGTGCCAGCGCACCGGGCGCACGGCGGCGGACCGCTCCGCCGTGCGATAATCCAGTCAGGCGGCGCCGCGCTTCCCAGGCGCCGACGCACTTCCCAGCCCAGGCCCATGAAACAATACCTCGACCTCGTTCAAGCCATCCTCGACACCGGTTCGTGGCAGGTCAACCGGACGGGCATACGCACTCTCAGCATGCCTGGCGCCGCCCTGCGCTTCGACCTGCAGGAAGGCTTCCCGGCCGTCACCACCAAGAAACTGGCGTTCAAGTCCGCCATCGGCGAACTGGTGGGTTTCCTGCGCGGCTCGCGCAGCGCCGCCGAGTTCCGTGCGCTCGGCTGCAAGGTCTGGGACCAGAACGCCAACGAGAACGCGCAGTGGCTGGCCAATCCCTATCGCGAAGGCGAGGATGACCTGGGCCCGGTGTACGGCGTGCAGTGGCGCCGGTGGCCAGCCTACAAGGTCCTGGAGGCCTCGCGCGCAGAACAACTGAGCGACGCGCTGGGACGGGGCTACGCCCGGGTATCCGAGTTCGACGAGGGCGGCGTGCGCAAGGTGCTGCTCTACAAGGCGGTCGATCAATTGCGTCAATGCCTGGACACGATCCATCACAACCCCGGCGACCGCCGCATTCTCTTCCACGGCTGGAACTGGGCGCAGATCGAGGAAATGGCCCTGCCGCCCTGCCACCTGCTCTACCAGTTCCTGCCCAACGCCTCGACGCGCGAAATCTCGCTGTGCCTGTACATACGGTCGAACGACGTGGGCCTGGGCACGCCGTTCAACCTGACCGAGGGCGCCGCGCTGCTGCACCTGGTGGGCAGGCTGACCGGCTACAAGCCTCGCTGGTTCAGCTATTTCATCGGCGATGCCCACATCTACGAGAATCACCTGCCCATGCTGCGCGAGCAATTGACGCGCGAACCCTTCCCGGCGCCGCGGCTGGCGCTGTCGGACCGGATTCCCGACTATGCCGTGACGGGCAAGTACGAGCCCGAGTGGCTGGAGCGGGTCGAGCCGGGAGATTTCTCGCTGGTGGGTTACGAGCATCACGCGCCGCTGACGGCGCCGATGGCGGTGTAAAAAAAGGAGCCGCGGCAAGCGCGGCTCCCGTTCACGATGGCAGCTAGCCATGCCGGGCGTTCCGCCCGGCTAGCAATATCCCCGACATCAGCCCACGTGCTGGCGCAGGAACTCCAGCGTGCGCGAGAGCGCCAGGTCGGCGCTGGGCTTGTCGTACGATCCCCGCATGTCGCAGTTGAAGCCGTGGCCGGCCGGATACGTGTGGACGATGACGTCAGGCTGCGCCGCACGGATCTTCTCGACGTCGCTCATCGGAATGGCGTGGTCCTTCTCGCCGAAGTGCGCCATGATCGGAATGCGGGGCTTCTTGTCGGCCATGCCGGCGATGCCGCCGCCGTAATAGGGAACGGCGGCCGACAGGCCGTCCAGGCTTCCCGCCGCGGCCCACGCCACGGTGCCGCCCCAGCAGTATCCGACGATGCCCACCTTGCCCGCCTCGCTGGCGACGGCCGCGGCAGCCGCGACGTCTTTCAGGGCATTGTCGATGGAGACCTTCTGCATGAGTTCGCGTCCCTTCGCGATGTCCTCGGGCTCGTAGCCCAGTTCCACGTCCGGCTGGACGCGGTCGAAGAACCCGGGCGCGATCGCCAGGTAGCCTTCCTGGGCATAGCGGTCGCAAACGCTGCGGATGTGGACGTTGACCCCGAAGATTTCCTGGCATACGACCAGGCCGCCGCGCGGCTTGCCGGCGGGGTCAGCACGGTAAGCGGAAATGGTGACGCCATCGGAGGCGGTCAATTCGATCTTCGTTCCCATGATTCCCTTGTCGATTGGTAGTGTTGGATGAATAACGATCCGTTGGTGCGGCCTCGCCTTCGCCGGGCAGGGCCGAGCCTTCCGGTTGTATCAGAAATCGGGCCGGATGGCAGCCCTGCGTCTCAGGGAATGATTCTTGCACCGGACAGGTCCGCGCGAGCCATCTCGCGGTTCATGCTAGATTGCCGGCTGAACTTACCGTCCTCTTGCCATGCCCGCCCCGCTCATCCTCATCGTCGCCTACGCCAGCAACCGCGTCATCGGGCGCGACAATGCCCTGCCCTGGCGCCTGCGCGGCGATCTCGCCCACTTCAAGCGCACCACGCTCGGCCACCCCATCGTCATGGGTCGAAAGACCTGGGAATCTCTGGGCCGGCCACTGCCGGGCAGGCAGAACATCGTCGTCACCCGCGATCCCGCCTATGCGGCGGCCGGCGCGACGGTGGTGCATACCCTGGACGAAGCCCTGGCTGCCGCGGGGCAAGCCGAGCAGATATACGTCATCGGCGGCGCGCAGATCTACGCGGCGGCCCTGGAGCGGGCCGACCGTATCATCGCCACGGAAGTCCATGCGGACGTGCCGGGCGATGCGTATTTCCCGCCGCTGCCTGCGGGCCAGTGGCGCGAGACGGCCCGCGAGCCGCAGCCGCCCGAGGACGGGCTGGCGTACGACTTCGTCAGCTACCAGCGCGTGCGCGGAAACTGACCCGCGCACGCGCGGCGGGCATCATTCCGCCATCCGATGCAGCCACCCCATGTAGGGCAATCTCAATAGCAGGCTTTCTCCGCGCGTCTCCGGGCTGGTGGCCAAGGCCAACGGGCAGAAGGCGGGCGGCAGCATGACCGAGTGCAGCGGCGAACCGGGCTGCTGGCGCCGGCACAGCGTGGTCTCCGACTCCAGCCAGCCCATGCCGAGCGCCGGGCTGCGCTTGACCAGCAGCGTCGCCTGCCTGTCGGGGACGTTGAGCACCAGCAACGTCACCCGGCTGGCGGCCATGGCGCCGGCCGCCAGCAGCACCCCGAGCGCGACTGCCGCCGAGACGAGAATCCCCTTGCGCATCGCCCCCCCCTCTCAACGCGCCGCAGGACGCAGCGTCCAGGTGTCGGCCTTGATGCTGTCGATCGCGCCGCGGGTAAAGGCCATCGGGAAATAATCGCCCTTGGCCCAGGCCTCCAGCAGGTTGTCGTAGTACGGGCTGTCAGGGTCGGCCGATTGCCCGGGGACGTTGATGGCCAGCGACTTGTCCCAATCGCCCAGGTCGATGACCTGCCGGTACGAGGCCCCGCTGGTCACCCGGAAATCGGAACTCCGGTAGGACGCGCGATGCACGGTATCGCCGGTGCCGCCGACCGGGAAACGCTGCGTCGCCAGTTGCCCGGCCAAGCCCGGCGCGAGGAATTCCGCCAGTTCGTGCTCGAACTGGATATGGTGCAGCGATCCCCACTTCCAGGCCGATACGTCGTTGCCCGCCTTCGTCTTCAGATCGGTCATCGCGGCTTTCAGCGTATCCAGCAGCAGCTTGTCGCGCCCGGCCACCGGATCGGCGCCGAATACCGCGTCCGGCGCGGCCAGGCGCGCGAACACCACGGGCTTGGACAGCGAGCCGAACACCGAACGTCCGGCGGGCGGCACCACCAGGCTGGTCACCTGCGCCGTGACCTTGGGCAGCCAGACTTCGAAGATGGAGGCCGCCACCGAATCGACGGTCGCCACGTAGTCCCAGGCGCGCAGGCGTTGCAAGGCTTCCGCGACGTCCGGATCGGCCGAGCTCAGGCCGGCGAGCATCGGCACCAGCGTACGCGCCGGGATCGACAACTGATCGATTTGCAGCTTGGCCGAGTCCTGCACCGTGTGCTGGTTCGAGGCCTTGAGCACCTCGACGATGCGGTCGTAGCGATACGGCTCGGCCCATCCCACGGTGTTGCTCAGTTCCCGGTAGGTATAGTCGCGCGGCACGTTGAACTGATTGGCGGTCGCGAAAAAGCCGTCGCTCGGGTTCAGTACACGCGGCAGCAAAGTGCCGGACAGGTGGCCTGCCCACTCGTAGCGGCCGTCGCCCGGCACCGGCAGCAGTCCGGACCAGTCGGCATTGGGACGGATGGGTACGAGCGCACCGCCGAACCATCCGATGTTGCCGTCCACGTCGGCATACACCATGTTCTCGCCCGGCGTGAAATGGCTCGCCATGCCTGCCGTGAACTCGGCCCAGTTGCTGGCCTGGTTCAGCCGCAAGCTGGCCAGGTAAGCCGCCGTGCCCGGGAACTCCAGGTAGGCCGCGCGCACTGCGTAGGCCTTGCGGCCCGCAATGTCTTCGTACACGACCGGCCCATGCCGGGTGAACTTGAGGGTGACCTTCTGGTCGGCCTGTCCGCGCACGGACACCGTCTCCTCGACCCGCTTCATCGTTTCCCAGCCCCCGTTGTAGCGGTACTGGTCTGGATTGGCGGAATTGGTCTCGTAGACGTAGAGGTCTTCCTCGTCGCCAAAGGCGAAGATCGTCAGGCCGAACGCGATGCGTTCATTGTGGCCCATCGAGACTCCCGGCAATGCCGGCTCGCCGGCGCCGATCACGTTCCAGCCCGGCGCGTGCAAGTGCACCATGTAGCGCAGCGAGGGCATGCTGATCGCCCGGTGCGGATCGCCCGCCAGGATGGGTTTGCCGGACGCGGTCCGACTGCCCGAGACGGTCCAGTTGTTGCTCTCGTGCTGCAGCGCCAGCAATTCTTCGGGCTCGCGCGCCGCCGTGCCGTTGCTGGCCGACAGGGCCGCGGCCAGTCGATCCCGCTCGGGCCCCGACAACGGGCTGCGCGGGAAATCGCCGGCCTCGAACGACAGGCCGTTGCGCGCCAGCTGGTAATCCGCGAGGATGGCGGGGGTCAGCGTCGACAGCTCCAGGCCCGCGGGCACCTGCAGCGCCTCCGGCGGCTCCTGCTCGGTCAGTTCCTGGGTCGTGGGCAGGCCCACCGCCGCGATGCGCCGCGCCATCGAGATCTCGGTGCTGACGTTGCGCGTGATGCCGTAGATGCGGATCAGCGACGAAGTGGGCGACCAGCGTCCCGGCTCGGTACCGGTCAGCCGGAATTCGATCGGCAGCTTGTCGGGATTGGCCTTCACCTCGTCGATATAGGCATTGATGCCGTCGGCGAACGCCGTCAGGATTTCCCTGCCCTTCGGATGGTAGCTGGCGAATTCGGCGTTCAGGTCGCCGCGGAACAGGAACTGGCGCGCGGCGCGGTCGGCCTGCACGAAGCGCGGGCCGAACTGCTCGGCCATCTTGCCTTCGCCGCGGCGGCGCCACTGGTCCAGTTGCCACAGGCGGTCGCGGGCGGCGTTATAGCCCTGTGCGAAAAACAGATCGCGCTCGTTCTGCGCGAATATGTGGGAGACACCGTTGCGGTCCCGGACGATCTCGACCGCTTCCTTGACCCCAGGCACCTGCGCGCCCGGCCCTCCGGGGCCTCCTGGTCCTCCTGGCCCTCCTGGCGATCCGTCGTCGCCTCCCCCGCCACAGGCAACAAGCAGCAACGCAGTGGCGGCCATGGCCGACCACCGGACTCGTCTGTACCAGTTCATGGTTGTCTCCGATTTTTTTGTCGCCGGGCCGCCCCAAGGCAAAAACGCCCCCCGGGGAGCGGCGCCGGCCCGAAGGGCCTGGCGCGGGGGCATTTTTCGTCGCGACACACATCTGTCATTGCGGGCACCGCCGCGCCTCGATGCACCGGCGGCGCTACGTCATTCGCCCAAGCCCTCCTCTCCGCAAACGAATCGGCTGCCGTCGGCACACCCGTGCCCCGGCCTGTTCCTGCTTACCGTACCGAGCAGTACGCCCTCAATGCAACATCCATACCATCGAAAGCCAGCCCTGGCAGCAATGGCACATTGGCCCGGACGCCGCCATGGTTTCCGGGAAGCCGCACAAATACGCCGTCCGGTTGTCCGGCCAACCGCAATGGCTGAGCCGGTCCGTACTTTCCTATCCAGCCTGACGCCCACTCACCTGTCCAGGGTGCCAGACGTAATCGCACCGTTGTACCTCGCTCATCCAGACCAGCCCATCCCCTACATGGCCGGTGGCAGCAGCCTGCTTCAGAGCCTCGTACAACGCATCGGCATGCTCATCCGCTGCCACCATCTCGATCTGCACCTTGGGCGAGAAATCCAGGAGCTCCTCCTTCAGGTTCTGCGGCTGATGCCGCGCCGGCGCGCTGCAGCCCTCCACGTGCGCCACCGTCATCCCCGGAAACCCCGGCACCCGCATCAGCGCATCCCGCACGTCATCCAGCCGCGCCGGCCGTATCACCGCCTTGATCTCTTTCATTCGAACCTCCTTCATCTGGCCTAATCCACCCGCCCGAAATGACGGGCAACATCACCCACGGGCCCCACAAAAACGCCCCACCGCCCCCCACCCAGGGCTCCGCGGATCCGGCTCCGCCGGTCCGCCAGTGCCGCCCCTTGAGGGGCGCGCGCAGCGCGTAGGGGTGGGTTCGTCATGCCTCCGGCGCCTCCTCATCGAACCAGCGGTACAGCGTGGGCAGCACCAGCAGCGTGAGCAGCGTGCAGGTGATCAGCCCGCCGATCACCACCACGGCCAGCGGCCGCTGCACTTCCGACCCGGGCCCCGTGGCGAACAGGAAAGGCACGAGGCCGAGCATGGCCACGGTGGCCGTCATCATGACGGGCCGGAACCGCATGGTCGCGCCCTCGACCACGGCTTCGGCCAGCGGCCTGCCCTCGATCCGCAGCTTGCGGATGTAGGACACCATCACCACCCCGTTCAACACGGCGATGCCCCACAGCGCGATGAATCCCACCGAGGCCGGTACCGACAGGTATTCGCCCGTGACGAACAGCCCGATGATCCCGCCGATGGAGGCGAACGGCAGCACGGTGATGATCAGCGTCGCATAGCGGACCGAGTTGAACAGCAGGAACAGCAGGAAGAAGATGGCGGCCACGGTGGCGGGCACGATGATGGACAGGTGTCCCAGCGCGCGCTCCATGTTCTGGAACTGCCCGCCCCACTCGAGGTAGTAGCCGGTGGGCAGCTGGACCTTGGCCTGCACGGTCTGCTGCAGCTCGGCCACGAATCCTCCCAGGTCGCGGTCTTGCACGTTGATGGCGACCACCACCCGCCGCTTGCCGCCTTCCCGGCTGACCTGGGCCGGACCGTCGCGCACCTCGATCCTGGCCAGGCTCTCCAGCGGCACGCGCACGCCGTGCGGCGTGGTCAGCAGTATCTGCCGGATGGCCGGCACGCTGCCGCGGAAATCCTCGGGCAGACGCACCGCCGCCGAGAAGCGCCGCTCGCCTTCGAAGATCTCGGTCGCCACCTTGCCCGCAATGGCGACCTCGATCACGTCGTGCACGTCGGAAACGTTCAGGCCATAGCGGGCGATGGCCTGCCGGTCGATATTGATCGACAGGTATTGCTGGCCGCTGACCCGGTCGACGCGCACGTCGCGCGCGCCCTGCACCGTCTCGGCTACGCGGGCGATCTCTTGCGCCTTTTGCAGCAGGCGGTCGAGGTCTTCGCCGAATACCTTGACCGCGACGTCCGAGCGCACGCCGGTCACCATTTCGTCGACGCGATCCGAGATCGGCTGCGCCATGATGATCTGGGCGCTCGGGATGACATCGAGCCGCTTGCGGATCTCGTCGGCGATGGTGTCTTGCGTCCAGCCTTCCGGCCACTCGTCCTGCGGCTTGAGACTGACGATGGGCGTGGATTCATTCTGCGCCTGCGGATCGGCCGGGCTTTCGCCGCGTCCGACGCCGGAGATCGCCGATTTCACGCCCGGCACGCCCATGACGATTTTCATGGCCTGCTTTTCCAGCTCGATGGATTCCTCCAGCGAGATGTTGGGCACCCGGTTGATGCCTGGCACGATGGAGCCTTCTTTCATCTCGGGGATGAAGGCCGTTCCGAGCAAGGGCAGCATCGCGAGCGACGCGGCGAAGGCCAGTACCGCCATCAGGACCGTCTTCTTGGCGTTGCGCAGCACCCAGTCGAGCATGCGCAGGTAGTGGCGCTTCATGAAGGCGATGACCCGCGTATCGTGCTCCGCCCCGCCCTTGAGCAGATAGGAGGACAGCACGGGCGACAGCGTCAGGGACAGGACCAGCGAAATGGCGAGCGCGATGGCAATGGTGTAGGCGAGCGGCGCGAACATCTTGCCTTCCATGCCCTGCAGCGTCATGAGCGGCAGGAACACCAGGATGATGATGCCGATGCCAAACACCACCGGCGTGGCTACCTCGGCCACCGCCTTGAGGATGATGCGGGCCTTGCTTTCGCCGCTGTCCTTGGCGTGGCCCAGGTGGGCGAAGGCGTTCTCGACCACGACCACGGAACCGTCCACCATCAGCCCGATGGCGACCGCCAGCCCGCCGAGCGACATCAGGTTGGCCGAAATGCCCAGCCTGTTCATCGCGAAAAAGGTCAGAAGCGGCGTCAAGACCAGGGTCGCCACGACGATCAGCGAGGACCGCACGTCGCCCAGGAATAGGAACAGGATGATGACGACGAAGAGCACGCCCTCCATCAGCACCTTGGCCACGGTCCACAAGGCCGCGTCGACCAGTTCGCTGCGGTCGTAATAAGGCACGATCTGCAGGCCGTCGGGCAGCATTCCCTGGCTGTTGATCTCGGCCACCCGTTCCTTGATGCGCGCCACCACTTCCTTGGCGTTGCCGCCGCGCATCATCATGACGATGCCGCCGACGGATTCCGTCACCCCGTTCTTGACCAGGGCGCCATAGCGCACCTCGTGGCCCATGGTGACCTCGGCCACGTCGCGCACGTAGACCGGCGTGCCGTTGGATTCGGCCAGCACGATGTTGGCGATGTCCCCCAGGTTCTCGATCAGCCCCACGCCGCGGATCAGGTACTGCTCGGCGTAGTGCGGCAGGATGCCGCCCCCCGAATTGGCGTTGTTGCGCGCCAGGCCCTGGTAGACCTGCTGCAACGTGATGCCATAGTGGCTCATGCGGTCCGGGTTCACGAGCACTTGGTACTGCTTGACGTAGCCGCCCTGGGAATTGATTTCGGCCACCTGGGGAATGGACCGCAGCATGGGCCGCACCACCCAATCCTGGACGATGCGCCGCTCCGTCAGTTCCTTCTGGGTCAATTCGCGGTCGCCGTCGTCGGGCCGGTCCAGCGTGTACTGATAGACCTCCCCCAGGCCGGTGGAAACCGGTCCGAGCACGGGCGTGACGCCGGTGGGCATGCGCGAACCGATCTCGATCAGCCGCTCCATTACCAGCTGACGGGCGAAGTACACATCCGTGGCATCGGTAAATACGAGCGTGATCAGCGAAAGTCCCGGCTTGTTCAGGGACCGCATTTCCTCCAGCCCCGGCAGGCCGGTCATCGCGATCTCGATGGGCACGGTCACGAAACGCTCGACCTCCTCAGGCGAGCGGCCCGTGGCATCCGTGGCAATCTGCACCTGGACATTGGTGACGTCGGGAAAGGCATCGACCGACAGTTTGCGCATGGCATCCAGGCCGACGACCAGGGCCACCACCGCCAGCACGACGATGATCAGCCGCTGCTGCAGGGCAGCGCGGACGATTTTCTCTAGCATGGCCGTTACTCCGGATCGACGCCGGTGCGCTGGTTGTTGAGGTGGAACGCCCCCTCGACAGCCACGCGGTCACCTGCCTTCAAGCCCGACACGACGACGCGCTTGCCGTTGTACGTTCCCCCCGTCTGCACCTGGGTCGCGCGGAAGCGGCCCGGCTCGATCTCGACGTAGACCAGGTCCTCGTTCTCGAATCGCACCACGGCGGAGGCCGGGATCACGAGCTGTTCCGTGGGACGGCTCACGATCAGCATGGTGGCCAGCATAGCCGGCTTGAGACGGCCGTCGGCATTGTCGATGGACGTGCGGACCAGGACTGTACGCGTGCTGGGATTGACCACCTGGCCGACGTAGATCAGTTCCCCCTTGATCCTGCGGTTGCCGAGCGCGGGAACCTCGATGTCCACGGTCTGCCCCTCGGCGACCAGGTCGGCTTGCTGTTCCGGCACTTCTGCCACCGCCCAGACCCGCGACAGATCGGCCACGGTGAACAGCGCATCGGCGGGCTGGACCACCTGTCCCGGCGAGACCTTGAACTCCACCACCGATCCATGCAGGGTGGAGACCACCGGCGAGAACGAGCTGATCTCGCCGCTCTTGCCCATGCGCGCGATGGCCGAGGCCGACATGCCTAGCACGCTGAGCTGGTCGTATGCCGCGCGCAGTTCGGCGGCGGCCACGGCGTACTCGTTTTCGCGCCGCTGCAGTTCGGCCTTGCCGATCACGTCCGCGGCAAACAGCAGCCTGGCGCGCTCGCGCGCGTTCTGCTGCAGTTCGGATTGCGCCTTGGCCTTCAGATAGGCCAGTTGCGCGCTGCCCAGCTCGGTGCTGTGCAGCCGAGCGAGCACGTCGCCGGGCTTGACGGTCGCCCCCAGCGTGGTCGTGATGTCGGTCACCCGGCCGGTCACCGATGCGCCGATGCGGGCCATGCGCTGGCGATCGAAGTCGATCCGCCCGGCCACGCGCAGCACATCGCTGAACGGCTCCATCGCCACCGACGCGACCTTGACCCGCGCCAGCATGGCTTCGTCGGCAACGACGATGCTGGGATCCACGGTCTCCTGCGGAGCCGCTTCGGTGGCGGGTTTGTCGCCGCACGCGGCCAGGGTGAAGCAAAGCGCGAGCAGCGCAGCACTGGAAGAAAGACGCTGGATCATGATGAGCTACCTGCGGAAGAATTGGCCAGCAGCCGCTCGATTTCTATGGCGGCCATTTGCAGATCGAACTGGGCGGCGATGAGGTCGTTGCGCGCGGTGCGCAGCACGCGCTGCGCGTCGAGGTAATCGATAATGCCCCGCTCGCCATAGCGATAGGCGGCCTCGGCCACGCGCAGCGCGGCCTCGGCCTGCCGCACGATGCCCGATTCCAGCGCCTCGACTTGCGAGGCGGCGATCTGGAACTGCTGGTAGGCGGCGTCCAGCTGCTGGGTCAGCTCGAACTCGCGCGCCTCGAGCAGGCTGCGCACGCGGATGGCGGTGGCGGCCGCCTCGTCGATCGGACCCTGGCGACGGTCCCAGAGCGGCACGCTGACCACTACGCCGAATTGCGTGTCACGCACGTCGGGATCGCGGCTCGACGTCGCCTTGAGCGCCACCGACGGCCAGCGCAGCGAGCGCTCGTAGTCCACCGCCGTCCGCGCCCGCTGGAGCTCGGCCCGGAACTGCGACAGTTCCGGATTGCCCGTGAGCATCACCGTGCGCAGCCGGTCCAGGGGCTCCAGGGGCGGGACCTCTCCCAGCTGCCCCTGCACCGCGAACCCGGCGGGCAGGATCTCGCCCACCTGCTGCCGCAGGAAAGACTTGGCCTGGTTCACGCGCAGCAGCGCGCTCTGGCTGTTCTTCTGCGCGTTGAGCAATTCCGCGGCCACCCGGATCGCCTCGTACTTGGGCGCGTCGCCCACGTCCACCCGCACCTGGGCCCGGTTGTAGAGCTGCTGGGTCAAGGCGAGATCTTCCTGGGCGGCGGCGAATTCGGCTTCGCGCCTGAGCGTTTCGTAGAACCCGCGCTTGACCTGGGCCACCAGCCTCGCCACGAAGGTCTCTTGTCCGGCGGTGGTAGCCCGCAACGTCCCGGTCGCCAGTTCGCGACGCAATTCGCGCTGGTTGGGCAGGTCGATCCGCTGGGTAATGGACAGCGTCTGGCCGATGCCCGTGCCGGCGCCGGGCTGTCGCGCCGACACCCGCCCCGTGGTGAACTCCACTTCCGGGTTGGGATAGGCCTCGGCCGTGGTGATGCCGGCCCGGGCGGCGTCCACGCCGGCTGCCGCGGCTTCCACGCCCTTGTTGCCTTGCAGGGCGAGGGACAATAGCTGGTCGAGCGTATAAGGCTGCGGCGCTGCAACCGCATGCGCGCACATGCTCGCCAGCCACACTGACAGAACGAGTGTGATGGGTTTCATGATCATTGGAAAAACGGACACGCGCGACGGCACACGGCCGCCGGCTAGGCACGTGCGGCAGCCCGGCTGCCGCAAACGGTGGCGGGAATCAGGCCGTCAGTGACGGCGGCCGGTCGGCGCGGAAGACCGGCGCCGGCGAAGGAGGTTGCTGCGACGCGGAAAAAAGCGTGTCGGCCAGCGCGGGCGCGACGACGGCAAGGCACAGCGGAAGGTCGAACTCGTGGGGATCGGGGGGCGGACCTGCCTGGGTATTGTCGTTGCCCGGCAGGCGGCACGACAGGTTGTCGACCGCGACGTCGCTCCAGTCAGGCTCGGAAATCTGTTCGACGATGTCGAATTCCTCGTCGAGCTCGAATTCCCAGCCGGGCATCTCTACGGGAGGCTGCGATGCGGTTTCCCCGGGGAAAGGCAATTGCAGGGCGGCCTGCACGGCGTCGCCCGACAGGGTTCCGTCATGCAGTTCCTGCTCGCCGGCCATGGCGAAATGGGCGGCGGCGCGCGCGTGCTGGTAGCTGGTCACGGCGTTCGCGTCCGATCGGCATGCGGCGGATCCCGCCCACACCCATTGGAGAGGCAAACACAGCAATACGAGAAGCACGTACCAATAACGCATGTGCAGCATTTTAAGCGCTGCCGACGTTTTTGCAATTCACTCTCATTTCGCTCCGGCGAAGAGCCCTGTCCCGCGCCCGCGGCAGCGTCGGTCGGTCAATGGCCCCGCAATCCGACCATCCTCCGGTCGATTAAGTTCAGTGCATCGCTTTCAACGATCGGGCGGCGCAAGATTGCTCCGGACTTTCTGCAGGAGGCCGATCAGCACATCCTTCTCCTCCCGGCTCAATCCCCGCAAGGCGAAATCGTTCAGTTCATCGCCCACTTGCAGGGCTTCAGCCAGCATCTCTTCCGCCTTGGGCGTCGCGCGCACGTGGAATGCCCGCCGGTCGTTGGGCACCGGCGTCCGGACGATCCACCCTCCCTGCTGCATGCGATCGAGCATGCGCGCCACCGTCATGGGCGTGACGTCCAGCGTCTCGGCCAACTGCGCCTGGGTCATCTGGCCAAAGAAGGACAAGTACAGAGCCATGCGGCATTGCGCGCGGCTCAGTTCCAGCCTGCCGCGGGCGCGCCGGTCGAACTCGGTGCTCATCAGCCGGCCGATGTCCGACACGAGGAAGCCGAACCGCTTGTCGTAGGGAGTCGCCATGGGAAAACCGCGTGAAAAGATGGGCGACATTGTCGCCCATGGCGCCGCTGTACGTTCGGGAATTAGTAAGCAAGCATATGATATACCTGCCTATTGTCCCGTTTTCCCGCTCCGTCCCTTCCCGTGCAAGCTCCTGCCGCGCCACTGAATCGGCGCATGATCACGCTCTCCATCATGCTGGCCACGCTGATGCAGACGCTGGACAGCACCATCGCCAATGTGGCCCTGCCCCACATGCAGGGCTCGCTGTCGGCTTCGCAGGACGAGATCAGCTGGGTACTGACTTCCTACATCGTCGCCGCCGCGATCGCCACGCCGCTCACCGGCTGGCTCAGCGCGCGGCTGGGCGTCACGCGCCTGCTGGCCATCGCGGTCAGCGGCTTCACCATTGCCTCGCTGCTCTGCGGTCTGTCCGAAACGCTGGCCCAGATCGTGGGCGCGCGGCTGCTGCAGGGACTGTTCGGGGCGGCCCTGGTACCCCTGTCCCAATCCATCCTGCTGGACATCAATCCCCGCGACAAGCAGCCCCAGGCCATGGCGATCTGGGGCGTAGGCGTGATGGTGGGCCCGATCCTCGGCCCCACGCTGGGTGGCTGGCTGACGGACAGCTACAACTGGCGCTGGGTGTTCCTGATCAATCTTCCGATCGGCGCATTCGCGCTGTTCGGCGTCCTGACCTACCTGCCCAAGGCCAAGCCGGCGCAGCGCACGGCGCTGGACTTCTTCGGCTTCGCCACGTTGTCCCTGGCCATCGGCGCCCTGCAGGCGATGCTCGACCGCGGGCAGCAGCTCGACTGGTTCGGCTCCGCCGAGATCCGCATCGAGGCGGGGGTCGCGCTGGTCAGTTTCGTCTTTTTCGCGATCCATACCGCCACGGCCGGCAAGCAGTCGTTCTTTCGCTATGAACTCTTGAAGGACCGCAACTTCGTCACCGGCACCTGTTTCATCTTCGTCATCGGCGCGGTGATGTACGCCACCCGGGCCCTGCTTCCGCCCATGCTGGAAGCATTGATGGGCTATCCGGTGGCAACCACGGGACTGGTGACCGCCCCCAGCGGCGTGGGCACCATGATTGCCATGCTCGTGGCGGGCCGCCTGGTCGGGCGCATGGAGGTGCGCCTCATGCTGCTCGCGGGCTTCCTCATTTCGGCAGTGGCGCTCTACCAGATGATGGGATACACGCTGGTCCTGTCGGAAGGCGACATCGTCTGGCCCGGCGTCATCCAGGGCGTAGGGCTGGGCTTCGTCTTCGTCCCCTTGAGCGCGGTGACTTTCGCCACGCTGGCGCCCGAACTGCGGGCCGACGGCACGGCCATCTTCAGCCTCGTGCGCAACATCGGCAGCAGCATAGGCATCTCGGTGGTCCAGGCGCAGGTCACCCGCAACACGCAGGTCGTGCATGCCTCGCTGGTGGAACACCTGAATCCGGCCAACGCCACCCTGCGCGAGCAATTCGACCTGACTTCCCCTTCCGTGCTGGAATCGCTGAACCAGCTCGTGACCCGGCAAGCCTCGATGATCGCGTACATCGACGCCTTCAAGCTGATGTTCGTCGCCACGCTTTGCGTAGTGCCGCTGCTGGTGCTGGTGCGGTCCCGCCGCCGGACGGCGGAAGACGACGCGCCCCACGTGGCAATGGATTGATCCAAGCGGGGCAAAGGCCCCCGTGGCCGGCTCAGGCGTAGTCGCTCATGGGCGGGCAGGCGCAAGCGAGGTTGCGGTCGCCGTACAGGTTGTCCACCCGGCCCACCGGCGGCCAGTACTTGTGCTCGCGCAGCCACGGCAGCGGGTAGGCGGCCCGTTCGCGGGAGTACGCGTGCGGCCACGTCGCGGCCAGCAGCGCCTCGGCGGTATGCGGCGCGTTCTTCAGCAGGTTGTCGCCACGGTCCTGCGTGCCGGCTTCGATCTCCGCGATTTCCGCTCGAATGGCGATCATCGCTTCGATGAAACGGTCCAGCTCCGCCCGGCTTTCGGACTCGGTGGGCTCCACCATCAGCGTGCCGGCTACCGGAAAGCTCATGGTGGGCGCATGGAACCCGTAGTCGATCAGGCGCTTGGCCACGTCCTCGGCATCGACGCCGCAGCGCTGCTTGATGGGCCGCAGGTCCAGTATGCATTCGTGGGCCACGTAGCCGCCACGGCCGACATAAAGGACGGGATAGTGGTCCGCCAGCCGCCGCGCCACGTAATTGGCATTGAGGATGGCGACCTGGGTGGCGCGGCGCAGTCCCTCGGCGCCCATCAGCGCCACGTAGGCGGCCGGAATGGGCAGGATGCCGGCCGATCCCAGCGGCGCCGCCGCCACCGGGCCGCAGGGAGCGTCCGGGCCGAGACGGCCGTCTTCTCCCACGACGCCGGGCAGGTAGGGCGCCAGGTGGGCCCGCACCGCGATCGGCCCGACGCCGGGCCCGCCGCCGCCATGCGGAATGCAGAACGTCTTGTGCAGGTTCAGGTGCGACACGTCGGCGCCTATGCGCCCCGGCTTCACCAGGCCGACCAGCGCGTTCATGTTGGCGCCGTCCAGGTAGACCTGCCCCCCGCCGCGATGGACGATCTCGCAGATTTCGCCGATGGCGTCCTCGAACACGCCGTGGGTAGAGGGATAGGTCACCATCAGCGCGGCCAGACGCGCGCCGGCCTCGCCGGCCTTGCGCCGCAGGTCGTCCACGTCCACGTTGCCCTGGCGGTCGCAGGCGACGACCACGACACGCATGCCGGCCAGCTGCGCCGAAGCGGGATTGGTGCCGTGGGCCGATGCGGGGATCAGGCATACGTCGCGGCCGGACTCGCCGCGCGCGGCATGATAGGCCCGTATGGCCATCAGGCCCGCGTATTCGCCTTGCGCGCCCGAATTGGGCTGGAAACTGATGGCCTCGTAGCCGGTGATCTCGCACAAGGCGCGCGAGAGGCGGGCGACGAGTTCATGGTAGCCCTCGGCCTGCCAGGCGGGCGCAAAGGGATGCAGTCCGGCGAACCGCGGCCAGGTGATGGGCATCATCTCGGCCGTGGCGTTGAGCTTCATCGTGCAGGAACCGAGCGGGATCATCGTGCGGTCCAGCGCCAGGTCCATGTCGGCGAGCCGCCGCAGCCAGCGCAGCATCTCGGTTTCGGAGCGGATGGAACGGAATACCGGATGGGCGAGGACGGGAGTGTTCCGCACCAGGGCCGGCGCAATCGCATCCCGCGCGGCGGCCTCCGCGGCGTCGATGTCGGAGGCGGGCCGGCCGCACCCCTCGGCGAACACGTCCAGCAGCGCCTTCAGGTCGGCGCGCGTCACCGTCTCGTCGAGCGACAAGGCGAGGTGTTCCGCGTCGAGCTTGCGCAGGTTGATGCCGGCCGCTTCCGCCGCGCGCACGATGGCGGCTGTATGGCCCCCGGTGCGCAGGTGCAGCGTGTCGAAGAAACCCTCGTTCTCGGCCGCCACCCCCATGCTCGCCAGCGCGTCGCGCAGCGCCGCCGTGCGGCGGTGGACCCGCGCGGCGATCCGGCGCAGACCCTCGGGTCCGTGCCAGACGGCGTACATGGCGGCCATCACGGCCAGCAGCACCTGTGAAGTGCAGATGTTGGAGGTGGCCTTCTCGCGCCGGATGTGCTGCTCGCGCGTCTGCAACGCCAGCCGCAGCGCGGGCCGTCCCGCCGCATCGCGCGACACGCCCACCAGCCTGCCCGGCAGGTTGCGCTTCAAGGCATCGCGGCAAGCCATGAACGCGGCATGCGGACCGCCGAATCCGAGCGGCACGCCGAAGCGCTGAGCGGACCCGATCGCAATGTCGGCGCCCCATTCGCCGGGCGGCTGCAGCAGGGCCAGCGCCAGCAGGTCGGTAGCGCAGGCGACGATACCTCCGGCCGCCTTCACCTGCGCGGCGATCCCGGCATAGCGGCGCAGCTCGCCGGTGCTGCATGGATACTGCAGCAGGAGGCCGAAGCAGTCGGGCACGCCCGCGGCCTCGTCGCCGACCGCGATCTCGATGTCCAGCGCCGCCGCCCGCGTGCGCAGCACCTCGATCGTCTGCGGGTGGCAACCTGCGGAAACGAAAAAGACCTTGCTGGCGCTCGCGGCGCCGCGCCGCGCCAGCGTCATGGCCTCGGCCGCGGCCGTCGCCTCGTCCAGCAGCGAAGCATTGGCGATGTCCAGTCCGGTGAGGTCGCACACCATGGTCTGGAACACGAGCAACGCCTGCAGGCGACCTTGGGAGATCTCCGGCTGGTAGGGCGTGTAGGCCGTGTACCAGGCCGGGTTCTCCAGGATGTTGCGCTGGATGACGGGCGGCGTGTGGGTTCCGTAGTAGCCCTGGCCGATGTAGTTGCGGAACGACCGGTTGCGGTCCGCCAGCTGCGCCAGGTCGGCCAGCACCTCGGCTTCCGTGCGAGGCCCGGGCAGGTCGAGCGGGGAAGATTCGAGGATGGCGGCCGGCACTACCCGGCGCACCAGGTCATCCAGGCTGTCTGCCCCGACCTCGGCCAGCATCGCGGCCTGGTCTGATTCGGAAGGCCCGATATGGCGGGCCACGAATGCCGCATCGTCTTCAAGCGCCTTGAGCATGGGGACCTGTCCTGTCGTCGGCCTGCGATGGAATGGCGGGATGACGCGCACCCGCTTGCCAGGCGGATGCCGGTCGCGGCCTGGGCGGACCGCGGCGTGACGTGGCGTTACTCGGCGTCGACCGACGCCCGGTAGCCCGCCGCATCGAGCAGGCCGGCGGTGTCGGCCATGTTGTCCGGCCTGAGCTTGAAGATCCAGGCGGTGTAGGGTGCCTGGTTCAGCTGTTCGGGACTCGCCGAGAGGTCTTCGTTGAAGGCCACGACTTCGCCCGCCACCGGCGCATAGATGTCGGAGGCTGCCTTGACCGATTCCACCACGCCCGCGGTTTCGCCGGCCTGGAGCCGCGCGCCCACTTTGACGTCGCCGACATAGACCAGGTCGCCCAGTTGGTCCTGCGCGTGATCGGTGATGCCCACCACCAGCACGTCGCCGTCGGCGCGGATCCATTCGTGAGTCTTGGCGTACTTGAGATCGGAAGGAAGATTCATGGGGGCGGGTCCTGATAAAGGGGTCTGGAAGAATTGTAGTGAACCTTGGACGCGGCCGCGCTTTCAGGGTTCGCCATTGTCGAGTATTCTGCCGCGCCGCACGAAGGGCAGCCTGCAGACGACCGCGGGCACCCGCCGGCCGCGGATCTCCACGTCGGCGGCATCGCCTGGCACCACGCTGTCCGGCAGGCGCGCGAAACCGATGGAGACACCCAGGGTCGGCGACATGGTGCCGCTGGTGACCATGCCGGCCCCTTCGGCAGTGTGGACCGCCATCTGGGCCCGCATCACGCCGCGATCCAGCAGCTTGAGCCCCAGCAGTTGCCACTTCAGCCCGTACGCCAGCGCCCCACGGCCGACGAAGTCGCGCTGTGGATCATGGTCGGATACCGTCCATGCCAATCCGGCCTCGGCCGGCTGGGTCAGCTCGTCCATGTCCTGCCCATACAGGTTCAGGCCGGCCTCGACCCGCAGCGTGTCGCGCGCGCCCAGGCCGCAGGGCGCGACGCCGGCCGCCAGCAGGTCGCGCCACAGGGCGGGCGCCTCGGCGCCGGGCAGCACGATTTCCACGCCGTCCTCGCCGGTGTAGCCGGTCCGCGCCACCAGGACGCCGCCCGCCCCTTCAGACGTGAAGGGAGCGAGGCCTCGCGCCAGGTTTCCCAGCGCCGGCCTTGCCTGCGCCAGCCGGTCACGGGCCCGCGGGCCCTGCACCGCGATCATCGCCAGCTCGCGGCGCGGTTCGATCGCGACATCGTAGCCGCCCGCCTGGGCGACGCGTGCCATCCACACCAGGTCCTTGTCGGCCGACGCCGCGTTGACGACGAGCCGGTAGTGTTCCGGCGTCAGCAAATAGACGATCAGGTCGTCGACCACGCCGGCCTGCGGATTGAGCATGCAGGAATACAGCGCCCTGCCCGGCTCGGCCAGCCGGTCGACATCGTTGGCCAGCAGGTGGCGCAGATAAGGCCGCGCCTGGCTGCCCACCACGTCCACGTTGAGCATGTGCGAGACGTCGAACATGCCGGCATCGCGCCGGACGGCGTGATGCTCGTCGATCTGCGAACCATACGAGACGGGCATGGACCAGCCGCCGAAGTCGATCATCCTACCGGACAGGGCCAGGTGCTCGGCGAAGAGCGGGGTCTGTTTCAGGGGAGTTGGCACGGTCATGCGGATTCCTGGAAAGCGGGGGATGGGCAGGAGGTCAGCCGCGCACGGCAGTCCACGAAGCGGGCGAGCCGCCGGCGCGCGTGCCTTGCATGGTGTTGCCGTTTACCTTGCCCCGATAGCGTACCCCGTTCACGGTGAACGAGATCTCGTCGCCGCGCAGGCTGGCGTCGTCCAGCGGCGCGGCGTCCAGGGTGCCGCTGACGCGCTGGTACTGCTGGGCCAGCTTCAGGGTCCTGCCGCCGAGCTTCCACGTGCCTTCGACCTTGGCCGGCACGATCCACAGCAATGCCGAGCACCAGGTCTGGCACTGCTCGGTGATCGTCGCCTGCTCGTCGGGGCGCCAGTCGCCCATCGGGAACGTATTGGACACGACGCGCGTGCCGGGCTTGAGCTCCAGGAGGCGCGGGCGCAGTTTCTCGTTGATGGTAGGCAGGAGGAACAGCGTGATGACGCTGGCGCCGGACAGGTCGGTCTCGAACAGGTCCGCCTTCTCGAACGTGGCGCGGCTGGACACGCCCGCCGCCTGTGCGTTGCGGCGCGCCAGCTCCACCATGTCGGGGTTGTATTCGATGCCGTGGGCCTTGATGCCGCGCCGGGCCGCCGTGATCACCAGGCGCCCGTCGCCCGACCCCAGGTCGATCAGGGTGTCGCCCGGGGCGGCCTTGGTCATGTCTATCATCTTCTCGACCAGGGCCTGGGGCGTGGGCACCCACACCACGTCCTTGCCTTCCTGGCCGACGTCGGGCACATACGACGAACCCGGCTTTTCCGCTGCCTGGACGGCGGCCAGGACCGGCAGCGCGCAGGCAGCCAGGACGGCCATCCCGCGCGCGCACCGGCGCAACACTTGCGACTGCGACGAACTACCCAACAACGCGAGCATCATGGGTTTCCCCTTTTTTCTGGTGGACGAATGGACCGGAACGTGGGTGCGCCGGATCGATTGTGCCTGACTCGATGTCCGCGCGGAAGCAGGACTCGCGGCAAGGCGGTTCTCAATCGACGAGACAGCTGTTTGACCTGTATGCGAAGCGAATGACATAGTCGCCGACGGCATGGCGCCGTTGCTTGCAACCGCCTGCTCCGGTCGTACCGGGACTCGGCACGGCCCCTACAGGAAGAATGTAAGGAGACAGTCATGGTCGCATTCCCTTCCTCATTTGCGTGGCGGCCACTGGCCGTGCTTTGCCAGATTGCCTTGATGGCGGTCTGCGGTGTGCCCAAAGCTGCAGCGCAGTATCCCGACCGGCCTGTCCGCATCGTGACTCCCTTTCCGGTAGGCAGCGGCGTCGACGTGAACCTGCGCATGGTGACCGAGCGCTTGTCCAAGGCCTGGGGTAAGCCCGTGCTGGTAGAGAACAAGCCTGGAGCGGCGGGCTTCATCGCCATTGAAACCGTCAAGCGGGCCGCTGCCGACGGCTATACCCTGCTGCAATTGGATAGCGCGCAAATGGCCGCTCAGCCTTATCTGTTCAGCAAACTCCCCTACGACTTGAAGCGTGATTTCACACCGATCACGACATTGTTCCGCAACTATTTCTTCGTCGCGGTCCCCACGGACAGCCGATACCGCAGCGTCGGCGACTTGATCGCCGACGCCAAGGCGAACCCGGGGAATATCAACTACGGCTCATGGTTCGTGGGCAGCCCGGGACATCTCGGGGGCGCCATGCTCGATCAAGCGGCGGGCACGGCGATGACGCACATCGCGTACAAGGAAATGTCCCAGCTCTACACCGCCGTGGCGAGCAGCCAGGTTCCGTGGGCATTCGGCACGATAGGGAGCATGAACGCCCTCTATAAAGGGGGCAAGCTCAGGTTGCTCGCGGTGGCGGCCCCCTCGCGAGTGCAAGGGTTCGAGTCGATCCCCACCATGGGCGAAGCGGGTGGGCCGCAAGGCTTCGAACTCAGCGCCTGGGTCGGCATCCTCGCGCCTCAAGGCATTCCGGACGCCATTGCGGCCAGAATCCGCCGCGACATCGCTACGGCATTGCAAGACCCGGAAGTACGGGAGCGCTACATGCAGCTGGCGTACGAACCGCTGGCGATGACACCCGAGCAGTTTCGGTCACAGCTCGATGCCGATTCGCGCCGGTATGGGCAGATCATTAAGCGCTTGAACATTTCCCTCGATTAGGGGCGTGACAAAGGCGTTCTGCGTGCGGGAGGATGTCTTGAAGGAAATTCAGTTGCGCACGGCGGTCCAGGCGGCCGGAGCGGCGCCGCTGCGCGTGCCTTGCATCGTTTTTCCGTTCACCTTGCCGCGGTAGCGCACGCCGTTCACGGTGAACGAGATCTCGTCGCCCCGCAGGCTGGCATCGGCAATCTGCGTCGAGGCCAGCGTGCCGCTGATGCGCTGGTATTGCTGCGTGAGCTTCAGCTCCTGCCCGCCCAGCTTCCACGACCCTTCGACCTTGGCCGGCACGATCCACAGCAGCGCCGTGCACCACCCCTGGCAATCCTGGGTGATGGTCGCCTGCTCGTCGGGTTGCCAGTCGCCCATCGGGAAAGTATTGGAGACGACGCGCGTTCCCGGCTTGAGCTCGAGCAGGCGCGGGCGCAGCTTCTCGTTGATGGTGGGCAGCAGGAACAGGGTAATGACGCTCGCGCGGGAGAGGTCGGTATCGAACAGGTCGGCGTTGGCGAAAGTGGCACGCTGGGACACGCCCGCGGCGGAGGCATTGCGCCGTGCCAGTTCGACCATTTCCGGGTTGTACTCGATGCCGTGGGCGCGGATGCCGCGCTTGGCGGCCGTGATGACCGTGCGTCCGTCGCCCGAGCCCAGGTCGATGAGGTAGTCCCGGGGCGTGGCCTTGGCCATGTCCAGCATCTTCTCGACCAGCGGCTGGGGCGTCGGCACCCACACCACGTCCTTGCCCTCCTGGCCGACCTCCGGTACGTAGGAAGAAGCGGCCCGGTCTGCCGCGCCCACGGCGCCCGACAGCGCCAGGAAAGCGGCGGCCGCCATCGCGGCGGCCGGCTGGCGGAAAAAATTCGACTGCGACGAATTACCCAGCAACGCGAGCATCATGGGTTGTCCCCTTCTGGTAGGCGATTGGACCGGAACGTGGGTGCGTCGGATTCGATTGTGCCTCAATGTCGTCGCGAATTCAGCGCCCGGCGCCGAACTCGTCGCTCAGCCAGTCGTCCAGCATGGCTTTCTCGTAGCCGAGGGCGTCGCCGGGATAGCTGCGGGACCGCATCAGGAACGCCGGATCGCGCAACTCGCGCCGGCCTTGCCTGAGCACTTTGCCGTCGGCGCCGGTCAGGCGAAACGCGAGGTCGATGCGCGGCGGATAGACGTCACGCACGATGCGCACGTTGTTCATCGCGGCGCCGCGCCAGGGTTCGTAGGCGCCGGCCAGCGCGACGTCGGTGAACTGCACCAGCAGGTGGGCGCCCGGCGCGAGATATCGGGACGCTCGCGCCTCGACATGCCGCTGCAGGCCGTTCATCCAGTTCTGGTGGTAACCGTCGCCTTCCCGCGGGTGGTCGCGCCATTCGGAGAACTGCCGCGGCTGGACGTACTGCACGGTGACCCGTGCGTCGGGCGCGGCCTGCTCCGGCAGACGGGAGGACGGGAACAGCGTCGCGCAGCCTGCCAGCAACGCGGCCGCCAACAGGCAGAGCGCCGCGCACGCGCGCACCGGGGAATTGGGCATGGAGTTCTCCAGCGGGAAACGACGAGCCGCTATTTTATTGACGGCCCGGCAGGGTTGTCCCGCCGCGCCGGCAGGCCGCTACGGGGAATGGCGCGCCAGCATGGTGCGCAGCATTTCCACCAGTCTCGTGGCGGCGGGCGACAGCGCATGGCCGGGCAGCGTGATGATGGCCATGCGGCGCACCAGCGCGGGCCGCACGATGCGCAGCTTCCGCACGCCCGGAGCCAGGGACGCCGGCAGCGCGGTCGAAGGCAGGATCGCCGCCCCCAGCCCCGCGCTCGCCATGGCGATTAAGGTCTGGGAATGCATGAACTGGAAGCGGGTAGTCAGGCGCAGTCCCTGGGCAGCCATCGCCTCTTCCACGATCGTGCGCAAGGCGGTGCCCTGCTCCAGCACCAGCAGGGGCAAGGCGGCCAGGGCCTTGAGCGAGATCGTCTTGCTGTCGCCGTCGAGCAGGCTGCGCGGCACCAGCGCGACCAGCTCGTCGCGCAGCAGCGGCTCGAAACGGAACTCGGGAGTATCGCTCATCACGCTGATGCCGAGATCCACCTCGCGCTTGCGCACGCTTTCGTACAACGCCGCCGCGGTGATTTCCCGCACGAACACCTGGATGCCGGGATAGCGGCGCTCGAATGCCGCGAGCACGTCTCCCAGGTAGGCCCCGGCGATCGTCGGCGCGCAAGCGAGCGCGATACGGCCGCGCTGGATGTCGGCCGCCTCCTGGATGCCCTGCAGTCCGGCCTCGACCTCCTGCAGCGCTCGCCGTACGCATTGCAGCAATTGCTCGCCCTCGCGGGTCAGCACGACCTGACGGGTGGTGCGATGGAACAGGCGCAGCCCGAGCTGCTCCTCGAGCTTGCGTATCTGGCTGCTGACGGCGGACCCCGATCGATGCGCGCGGTCTGCCGCCGAGCGAAAGCTCTGGTTTTCCCCCACCAGCATGAAGGTGTGCAGCAGCTTGAGATTGACCGAAGAGATGGCATCGCCTGCTCTGGCCATGGGAGGGCTCCGGTTTCCGCGAGTGAAATCGATTGTACGGAAAAACTTCTCAATCCTCACAATAATTGCGATTGTTGTTCGATGGGAGGCTTTCTACACTGCGCGGCAAGGACTACGCACGATGCCTCGCACCCGAGGCACGATGCGCACGCTCGCTTCCGGCGACGCGATCGACATACGGAGACACGCCATGCATCGTCCAAGCTCCCTCGGCCCGCGCCTGCTGGCCGCCTTCGCCTGCGCCGCCACGCTCGCGGCGGCCGTGCCGGCCGCCGCCGACGACGGCTACCCGGCCAAGCCCGTCCGGATCATCGCCCCCTTCCCTCCGGGGAACTCGTCCGACGTGGCCGCGCGCTTCCTCGGCGAGCAGCTTGCCGCCCGGCTCAAGCAGCCGGTCGTGGTGGAGAACAAGGTCGGCGCGTCCGGACAGGTTGGCGCCGCCTACGTCGCCAAGGCCGACGCCGACGGCTACACCCTGCTGATGACGTCCACCTCGGCCACGATCAGCCCGGCCATCTATAAGTCCATCCCGTTCGACATCCTCGAGGATTTCACGCCCATCGCCCGGGTGGCGGTGGCGCCCATGGTGCTGCTGGTCCGGGCCGACGCGCCGTATGCGAACCTGGAGGACTTCGTCGCGCAACTGCGCCGCGACCCTGGGCGCTATACCTATGCCACGGCCGGCAGCGGCACGATCCAGCACCTGGCCATCGCCGCCTTCCTGGCCCGGCTCAAGACCGACGTGCTCGGCGTTCCCTATAAGGGCAGTCCGCAGGCGCTCACCGACCTCATAGGCGGCCAGGTGCAATTCATGTTCGATGCCGTGCTGTCGGGCCGGCCCCACGTGGAGTCCGGCCGCCTGAAGGCACTCGCGGTCGCCAGCCTGGCACCCATCCCGCAGATGCCCGGCGTTCCCGCGGCCGCCCGGTCCGCCTTGCCCGAGCTCAAGGATTTCGAGATCGAAGGCTGGGTCGGCCTGCTCGGTCCCAAGGGGATGCCGGCGGAAATCGCCGCGCGCCTGAACCGGGAGATCGTCGCCATCCTCACCTCGCCCGAGATGCAGGACAGGCTCGCCAAGGCCAACATCGCCGTCGCCCCGGCCAACACGCCGCAGGAATTCGCCCGTTTTCTCCGCACCGACGCCAAGCGCTGGAAAGACATCGTCGCGGCCGCCCGGATTCCCCAGGAATGAGCATGGCCGAGCTCCTGGACGCCGACATCGCCCTGCTGTGCGACCGCCTGCGGGCAGCCTCGGCCGCCGCTGCCTATGAGGCCATGGAGGGGCGCGGCCACATGTCGCCGGCACTGCGCGCGCTGGTCGCCGACGCGCTGTGCGCCGGCCCCGCCTACACCGTCCGCGCGCCGGCGGGATACGGCGACGAGATCGTGCGCGCGGCCGACGAGGCACCGCCCGGCTCGGTCATCGTGATCGACGTCGGACCCGCCCGGGATGCCTGCACCTGGGGCGGTACGGGAACCGCGGTCGCCCAGCGGCGCGGCATCGCGGGCGTCGTCAGCAACGCGCGCGTGCGCGACATCGCCGAGATACGCCGCGTCCGCTTCCCGGTATTCGCCCGGGGCACCGTCGCCAGCGGCTGGGCCCGCGGCCGCCGCGGCGCAACCGGCGTCCCCGTGTCGGTGGGCGGACAAATCGTGCATGCCGGCGACCTCGTCTGCGCGGACGACGACGGCATCGTCGTGATCCCGCGTGGCGAGGCGGCCGCCTTCATGGCGCGGCTGGAGGCGCGGCTGGCCTTCGAACGCGAGGCGGCCCGCATCGTGGACGGCGGGGGGCGCTACGCCGACGTCATGGCCGCCAAGCCCGCCTGAACCGCCGTCCCGTCCATGCCCTTCCCACCAGTAGCCGCCACGCATTCTCCGACATGATCCAAGCCGCCACCCGGGTACCCCAGACCGCCGCCGAGAAAATCCTTGCCCGCGCCAGCGGCAAGCCTTACGTCCGCCCCGGGGATATCGTCGCCCCCGATCCGGAGCTGGTCATCATCCACGACGGCTTCGTGGAATCGGCCTATAACGAGCTGGCGAGCCTGGGCTACCGGCGCATCGCGCATCCCGAACGGGTGATGTTCGTGACCGACCATGACGTGGCCTACTCCAGTCCCGCCGGAGCCCTGCGCGGCACCCGCCTGCGCAGGATCGCGCGCGAGTGGGGCGTGGGCCGCTTCTTCGACGCCGGGCGCGGCGGCCACGGGCACATTTTCCCCATCGAGGCGGGGCTGGTCCGTGCCGGCATGTTCTTGTCGTGCTATGACATGCACTGCACGAACTTCGGCGCCGTGGGCGCGCTGGCCTGCGCACCTGGCCCGGAAATCGTGTCGGTGCTCGCCACCGGGACGGTATGGGAACAGGTGCCGTCGACCATCCGGTTGTCGCTGCGCGGCCCGGTGGGCGCGGGAGTCACCGCGCGCGACGTCGGCTTCTATGTCACCGCGCTGTTCGCCAGCGGCAGGCTGCCCTCCTGCGACAATCGCATCGTCGAATTCGCCGGGGACTACATCGATGCGCTTCCCTTGTCCGAACGCGTGGCCCTGTGCAATTCGCTGACGGAGATCGGCGTTGCCAACGTATGGTTCACGCCGCCAGCGGACGCGCCCCGAAGCGGCCTTGCCCTCGCCAGCGATGCCGACGCGCAGTTCGAGGCGGAACTGGAGCTCGACCTGGCCGGCATCGGCCCCCAGGTCGCGCTGCCCGGCGGGCCGCACCTGGGCGTGGAAATAGGAGAAGTCGCGGGCCGCCACGTGGACCATGCCTACATCGGCTCCTGCGGCTCCGGCATGTACGAGGATTTTGCCGGGGCCGCCGCACTGCTGCGGGATCGCCGGATTGCGGCCCACGTGCGCCTGTTCATCGTCCCCGGCACCGTCGAGACCGCGCGCAGGCTCGCGCGCGACGGGCTGGTCGATATCTTCCAGCAAGCCGGCGCCATGGTGCTGCCCGCAGGCTGCGGCCCGTGCGCCGGGGGAGCGATGGGGCCGCTGGCCGACGGCGAGACCTCCATATCCACCGCCGCCACCAACCATGCCGGCCGCTTCGGCTCCAAAGAAGCCCAGGCCTACCTGGGCAGCCCGCTCACCGTGGCGGCCTCGGCTCTGGCCGGGCGGATCGCCGATCCGCGCGCGCTGCTTCCAGGCTGAAAGGACTCCCATGACCACTACCTTCCGCCGTTCCGGATACTGCCACGTCTTCGGCGACGACATTCCGCTGGACGACGGGCTCATCCCCTTCGACATGGCGATACGGCGGGTCGACGATCCCGCCGTGCTTCGCCCAGAGCTGCTCAGGATGGTCGATCCGGATTTTCCGGACCGGGTGCGCCCCGGGGACATCATCGTCGCCGGCGCCCGCTTCGGCTGCGGCAAGCCCCATTTCCAGGGCTTCGTCGCCATGGCCTCACTGGGCCTGTCGATACTGTGCGTGTCGATGCCCTACAAGGCGCTGCGCGGCGCCATCTCCAAGGGCGTACCGGTCCTGACCGGACTGCCGGCGATCGGCGAGGCCTTTCGTACCGGCGACCGCATAGAAGTGGATTTCGTCCAGGGCACCATCGCGAACCTCGACAACGCCCGCCGCTTCGAGGTTCCGCCGCTCTCGCCGCTGCTGGCCGACATGGTCCGCCGCGGCGGCACCCGCGGCATGCTGGCCACGTGGCTGGAGGCGCATCCGGAGATGCGGCAGCCGATCGACGTGCCGGAGAGTCAGACCGCCCGGCCGCAGGCCACGCCCGAGGCCCAGGCCCACTGGAAGTTGTAACCGCCGAGCCAGCCCGTCACGTCCACCACCTCGCCGATGAAATACAGGCCGGGGACGGCCCGGGCTTCCATGGTCTGCTGGTCCAGGGCCCGCGTATCGACGCCGCCGCGCATGACTTCGGCCTTCTTGTATCCCTCGGTGCCCGCCGGGACCAGTGTCCAGCGCTTCATGCCGTCGGCCACTTCCCGCAGCACCTTGTCGGAAAGGTCCGCGATGCGCCGTTCGCCGATGCCCGGATGCGCCGCGGTCAGCCACTGCTCGGCCAGCCGGCGCGGCACCATGCCCGCCAGCACGTTCGACAGGTGCTGCCGGCCCCCCGCCTTGGCGGCGATGAGCTCGGCGGCCAGATCCACGTCCGGCGCCAGGTCGACGACGATGGGCCGGCCCGGCTGCCAATAACTGGAAATCTGCAGCACGGCGGGGCCGGACAGGCCGCGATGGGTGAACAGCAAGTCCTCCCGGAACGACGCCGCGCCCCTGCCCTCCCCCGTGCGGATGTCCACTTCGAGCGCGATGCCGGCCAGCGGCACGAAGGGCTTCCACGACGCGGCGTCGAACGTCAGCGGCACCAGCGCGGGACGTGGCTCCACGATGCCCAGGCCGAACTGGCGCGCGATGCGCAGGCCGAAATCTGACGCGCCGATCTGCGGAATGGGCAACCCTCCGGTCGCGATGACGACGCGCGCGGCCCGGATGCCGCCCGAGCCGGTGCGAAGGACGAACCCGTCCGCCCCGGCTTCGACCGCCTCGACCGTGCAGGGCATGCGCCACGCCACCCCGCCCGCGTCGCATTCGGCGCGCAGCATGCGGATGATCTCCTCGCTCGATTCGTCGCAGAACAGCTGTCCGCGATGCTTCTCGTGCCAGGCGATGCGATGCCGCGCGACCAGCGCGAGGAAGTCCCGGGGCGTGTAGCGCGAAAGCGCGGACCGGCAGAAATGCGGATTGTCGGAAATGAAATTGGCCGGGCCGGCCTCGCGGTTGGTGAAATTGCACCGGCCCCCGCCCGAGATCCGTATCTTCTCGGCCAGCTTGCGCGCGTGATCGATCAGGACCACGCGGCGGCCGCGCTGGCCGGCTACCGCCGCGCACATCATGCCGGCGGCGCCCGCGCCGATCACCGCCACGTCGAAGGCCGCGCCGGGCGGCCCGCCCGCGGCCATCAGGCGTCCTTGACGCAGTCCACGTAGAAGCGCAGGTCCCCGTTGGGCAGCACTTCCTCCACCAGGCCGTGTATGTCGGTCCCGAACCCCGGGAACTGGGCGTTGAACTTGCGCGCGAACTGCAGGTACTTGACGATGGTCTGGTTGAAGCGCTCGCCCGGGATCAGCAGCGGGATGCCCGGCGGATACGGCGTCAGCAGCACGCTGGTGACGCGTCCTTCCAGGTCGTCGATGTCGACCCGCTCGATTTCCCGGTGCGCCATCTTGGCAAAGGCTTCCGACGGTTTCATGGCCGGCACCATGTCGCTCAGGTACATCTCGGTCGTCAGGCGCGCCACGTCATGGGCGCGGTACATGTCGTGGATCCGTGTGCACAGGTCGCGCAGCCCGACCTGCTCGTACTGGGGATAGTCGTGGCAGAACTCGGGCAGGATGCGCCACATCGGCTGGTTCTTGTCGTAGTCGTCCTTGAACTGCTGCAAGGCGGTCAGCAGGGTGTTCCAGCGGCCCTTGGTGATGCCGATGGTGAACATGATGAAGAACGAATACAGGCCCGTCTTCTCGACGATGACGCCGTGCTCGGCCAGGAACTTGGTCACGATGGAGGCCGGGATGCCGGTCTGCCCGAAGGTGCCCGACACGTCCAGCCCCGGCGTGACGATGGTGGCCTTGATCGGGTCCAGCATGTTGAAGCCCGGCGCCAGGCCGCCGAAGCCATGCCAGTCCGCCTCGGTTTCCAGCAGCCAGTCGTCGCGCTCGCCGATGCCGTCGGCCACGAGGTTGTCCGGCCCCCACACCTTGAACCACCAGTCGCTGGTCCCGAACTCGGCCTCCACCTTGCGCATCGCGCGGCGGAAGTCCAGGGCCTCGAGGATGCTCTCCTCGACCAGCGCGGTGCCGCCCGGCGGTTCCATCATCGCCGCCGCCACGTCGCAGGACGCGATGATGGCGTACTGCGGGGAGGTCGAGGTATGCATGAGGTAGGCTTCGTTGAACACGTGGCGGTCCAGCCGGCGCGTCTCGGATTCCTGCACGATGATCTGCGAGGCCTGGGAAATGCCGGCCAGCAGCTTGTGCGTGGAGTGAGTGGCGTAGACCATGGCCTCGGTGCTGCGGGGACGGTCCTTGCCGATGGCGTGCATGTTCTTGTAGAAATCGTGGAAGGCCGCGTGCGGCAGCCACGCCTCGTCGAAATGCAGGGTATCGATGCTGGAGCCGAGCAATTCCTTGATCATCTCGACGTTGTAGACCACGCCGTCGTAGGTGCTTTGCGTGATGGTCAGGATACGTGGCTTGCGGCCGCCGTTGCCCTTGGCGAACGGGTTGGCGTCGATCTTCTTCTGTATGTTCTCGGGCCGGAACTCTTCCAGGGGGATCGGCCCGATGATGCCCAGGTGATTGCGCGTGGGCCGCAGGAACACCGGCACCGCGCCCGTCATGATGATGGCGTGCAGGATGGACTTGTGGCAGTTGCGGTCCACCACCACCACGTCGCCCGGCGCCACGTTGGCGTGCCAGACGATCTTGTTCGAGGTGGAGGTGCCGTTGGTCACGAAGAAGCAGTGGTCCGCATTGAAGATGCGCGCGGCATTGCGTTCGGACGCCGCCACGGGGCCGGTATGGTCCAGCAGTTGCCCGAGCTCGTCCACCGCGTTGCACACGTCGGCGCGCAGCATGTTCTCGCCGAAAAACTGGTGGAACATCTGCCCGACGGGGCTCTTCAGGAAGGCGACGCCGCCGGAGTGCCCGGGACAGTGCCAGGAATACGAGCCGTCCTGCGCGTACTTGACCAGCTCGCGGAAGAACGGTGGCGGCAACGATTCGAGATAGCTCTTGGCCTCGCGGATGATGTGGCGCGCCACGAACTCCGGCGTGTCCTCGAACATGTGGATGAAGCCGTGCAGCTCGCGCAGGATGTCGTTCGGGATGTGGCGCGAGGTGCGCGTCTCGCCGTACAGGTAGATCGGGATCTCGGCGTTGCGAAAGCGCAGTTCCCCGATGAACGCGCGCAGCTTGCTGACCGCATTGGCCACGTCGTCGGGCATGCCCTCGCCGAATTCCTCGTCGTCGATGGACAGGATGAAAGCGCTCGCACGGCTCTGCTGCTGGGCAAACGACGACAGATCGCCATAGCTGGTGACGCCCAGCACCTCCATGCCCTCGGCCTCGATGGCCGCGGCCAGCGCGCGCACGCCCAGCCCGGATGCGTTTTCGGAACGGAAGTCTTCGTCGATGATGACGATGGGGAAGCGAAATTTCAATTGAAGCCCCCCCCTGCGCGCTTCGCGTGCCCCCCGGGGGCTCTACTTGCGGACCGGCGGAACCAGCTCCGCAGTGCCTGGGCGGGCACGCGCGACGGCAGGGAAATCGGTTGAAAAACGGCCGGCCGCATGCGAGTCACCTCGCGTATCGCCTCCGGGCGCAAAAAAATGAACTACTAGCGTAAAACAATTCAGTGTCGATTCAATGTCCCCCCTACGCGCTGACGCGCGCCCCCCAGGGGGCGATGCGGGTGGACCGGCGGAGCCGGATCCACCGCATCCTGGATCTAGTACCGCTTTCTTGGAATGTGGCGCCGGTGCTTCGCTGGCTGCCAGCGGTAGCAACGGTATAGCAGTTTAAGAAATTCGTACTAGATCCAGGGCGCCGCGGATCCGGCTTTGCCGGTCCGCCAGCGCCGCCCGCTGGGGGGCGCCCGAAGGGCGCAGGGGGGGCTACATCACGTCCGCGGTAGCGTCACACCCTGCTGCCCCTGGTACTTGCCGCCCCGGTCCTTGTACGAAGTCTCGCAGACTTCGTCGCTTTCCAGGAACAGCATCTGCGCGCAGCCTTCGCCGGCGTAGATCTTGGCGGGCAGCGGCGTGGTGTTCGAGAACTCCAGCGTCACGTGGCCTTCCCACTCGGGTTCCAGGGGCGTGACGTTGACGATGATCCCGCAGCGCGCATAGGTGCTCTTGCCCAGGCAGATCGTCAGCACGCTGCGCGGGATGCGGAAATACTCGACCGTGCGGGCCAGCGCGAAGGAGTTGGGCGGGATGATGCAGACGTCGCCCTTGAAGTCCACGAAGGATTTCTCGTCGAAGGCCTTGGGATCGACGATGGTCGAGTTGATGTTGGTGAAGATCTTGAATTCGTCCGCGCAGCGCACGTCGTAGCCGTAGCTGCTGGTGCCGTAGCTGACGATGCGCTTGCCGTCGTGCGCCCGCACCTGGCCGGGCTCGAATGGCTCGATCATGCCTTCGTCCGCCGCGCGGCGGATCCAGCGGTCGCTTTTGATACTCATGGGACGGGCCTCGTCAAATGACGAATGAAACAAGGCTCAGGATTGTACCCCTACGACGCCCCGGGGCGCGGCGGCTCCGGCTCCGCCGGCATCAACGCAACGAGGGCCCCTCCAGTCCTCCCACCAGGAAGTCCAGCATGCGGGACAGGGTGGTGGCGACCCCGGCCTCGGAGGCCGGCGCGGGAGCGACGTCCGGCATGAGCCGGGCGACGCGGCCGTTGTCGGCGCGGATGTACATCATGCTGCCGAAGACGCATTGCAGCCGTACGTAAAGCTCGTCGCGCGACAAATGCGGACAGGCGCGCGCCAGGATGTCGACGAACAGGCGGGCGACGTCGTCGTGGACGCCGAAGACGATGTTCTTGACCGCCGGATCGGGTTCGACCGAACAGATCGCCGACAGCCGGTTGAACCGGGCTCCCTGCTCGGTCTGGCCCACGCGCATGCCGGGGCCGATGAAGGCCTCGAGTACGGCGCGCACGTCGGGGCGGGCGGCCGGGTCGGACGGGATGCAGGCCATGAGCAGCGCCCGCCGCTCTTCGTTCATGCGCCCCACCCGCGCCTCGAAGATCGCGCGCAGCAGTCCTTCCTTGGTCCTGAAGTAGTAATGGACGGCCGCCATGTTGACCCCCGCCGTGGCGGTGATCGTGCGCAACGAGACGCCGTTGTAGCCGTGCTCGGCGAACAGCCGCTCGGCGACGTCGACGATGCGGTCGCGGGTGGAAGCGGAATCCGGCGATTCGGCGTGCAGTGGCGGCATGGGAAAAGAAGGTGGTTCGGGCGAAGACGCTATGTTACCCGCAACTTCCGGATTTTTATTCAGTCAGATGATTGAATCATTCGTTTGACTCAATCGCCGGGAATTTCTATCATGGAACGAACGCGCCGCTTGGCGTGCATGTACGAGGAAATTCATGAACGGAAAAATCCGCCGCGTCGTCACCGGCCATGACGCCCAGGGGCGCGCCGTGGTGCTGGAGGACGGCTACGCGCCCAACGTCCGCCACGATGCCAGCCGTCCCGGCTACTTTCTGACGCAGCTGTGGCAGACGCCGACGGCGCCCGCCCCCATCGACAACGGCCCGGATCCCACTCTCGGCCCGGTGTCGCTGGCGCCCCCTGCCCTGGGCACCGTCGTGCGCATCATCGAGTTCCCGCCGGCCGCGCTGGAACTGCGCAATGTGGACGCAGCCGCGGCCAAACAGGCGTTCTCCATGTTCGGCGGCCAGGAAGCCCTCACCGGCCATGGCGCCGGCAACCAGCGCCATCCGTTCATGCATCGCACCGAAACCATCGACTACGCCATCGTGCTGGCCGGGGAGATCACGATGCTGCTCGACGACTCCGAAGTCACGCTCAAGGCCGGCGAGGTCCTGATCCAGCGCGGCACCAACCATGCCTGGACCAACCGCACCGATGAACCGGCGCGTGTGCTGTTCGTGCTCGTCGACGGCAAGTTCGATCCCGCCATCGCGCAACGGTTCTGACCCATTTCCAACAGGGGAGACTCAACATGCAATTCCGGAAGTTCCTGCTCGTCCCGCTGCTTGCCGCCATCTGCGGCGCGGCCTCCGCCCAGACCTACCCCTCGCGCCCGGTGGAAATCATCGTGCCGTACTCGGCCGGGGGCAGCGTGGATGTCATGGCTCGCGCCTTCAGCCGCGAGCTGTCCGACATACTTGCGACGCAGATCGTGGTCAACAACCGCGACGGCGCGGGCGGAACCATAGGCGTGGCCGCGGTGGCCTCGGCCCGTCCCGACGGCTACACGGTGCTGTTCTCGCCCTCCTCGCCGCTGACGCAGGCGCCCTTCCTGATGGGCCGCCTGCCCTACCAGCCCGACAGCATCACGCCGATCTGTCAGATCTTCGAAAACCCGTTCGTCATCGCGGTGCGCAAGGATTCGCCGATCACCTCGCTCAAGGAACTGCTGGAGAAAGCGCGCCAGCAGCCGGGCAAGCTGTCGTACGGCCATGCCGGCCCCGGCTCGGTGCCGCACCTGGCCACGGCCAACCTGGCCAAGTCGTCGGACGTGCGCTTCAACGAGATCGCGTTCCGCGGCGACGCCCAGGTCATCCCGCAATTGCTGGGCGGGCACATCGATTTCGGCGCCCTGGGCGTCTCCTCGGTCGTGGGCAAGGATCTGCGCATCCTGGCGGTCTACGGCGACAAGCGCTTGCCGGGCATGCCCGAGGTGCCGGCCATCACCGAGTTCGGCATCAAGCACGCGGTCATCGCGCGCAACGGCCTGTACGTCAATCACGGCGTCCCGCAGGCCACGCGCGACAAACTGCAGCAGGCTTGCCACGCCGCCACCGAAAAGAGCGGGTTCCAGACTGCGGCGCGCCAGCTCTACCAGCAGGTGAACTATCTCGACAGCGCGACCTTCGCCACGCGGCTGGCCAGCGACAACGAGACCAACCGCGCGCTCATCCAGTCGCTCGGCCTGCTGAACACCGGGAACTGATGTCCGCCATGTTCGAGATCATCGATGCGTCGCTGCGGGCCTTCGTCGAGGTCGACGAAGGCAGCGACTTCCCCATCCAGAACCTGCCCTATGGCATCTTCTCCACGGCGGATGGCGGCGTGCGCGCCGGCGTGGCGCTGGGTGCCTGGGTCGTGGACCTGCATGCGCTGGACCGGGCCGGCCTGCTGCCGGTCGCGCCCGAACCAGCGCTCTTCGGCCGGCACAGCCTGAACGCCTTCGCCGCCGCCGGGCGCCCCACCTGGCGGGCGGTGCGCGCGCGCCTGGCGGCGCTGCTCTCGGGTTCCGACCCGCGGCTGCGCGACGACGCCGCGCTGCGCTCGCGGGCACTGGTGCCCATGGACGCCTGCACCCTGCACCTGCCGTTCGAGATCGCATCCTATACCGACTTCTATTCCTCGGAAGAACACGCGACCAACGTAGGCAAGCTGTTCCGCGACCCGGCCAACGCATTGACGCCCAACTGGAAGCACATCCCCATCGGCTACAACGGCCGCGCAAGCTCGGTGGTGCTGTCGGGGCAGGACTTCCATCGCCCCATGGGGCAATTGCCGGTCGCCGGCGGCCCACCCGAGTGGGGGCCGTGCCGCCAGCTCGATTTCGAGCTGGAAACCGCCTTCTTCGTGGGAACCGAGACCCGGCTCGGCACCCGGTTGTCGCCGGACCAGGCCACCGATCACATCTTCGGCATGGTGCTCATGAACGACTGGAGCGCCCGCGACATCCAGCGCTGGGAATACGTTCCGCTGGGACCGTTCCAGGCCAAGGCATTCGCCACGTCGATCTCGCCCTGGGTGGTCACGCTGGATGCGCTCGCGCCTTTCCGCGTGCCGGCGCCGGAACAGGATCCCGCGCCCTTGTCCTATCTGCGCGAAGGCGACCGCCATGCGTACGACATCGAGCTGACGGTCGAACTGCGGCCTGCCGCCGGCGACGGAACGATCATCACGCGCAGCAACTTCCGCCACCTGTACTGGACCATGGCGCAGCAGCTCGCGCACCATACCAGCAGCGGCTGCAACGTGCGCACGGGCGACCTGATGGGGTCGGGCACCATCAGCGGCCCCTCGCGCGACGCGCTCGGCTGCCTGCTGGAGATGACCGAGAACGGCAAACGGCCGCTGTCGCTGCCGGACGGCGGTACGCGCGCTTTCCTGCAAGACGGGGACGAAATCGTGATCCGCGGGCAGGCCCGCCGCGGCGCGCTGCGCGTAGGGTTCGGCAGCGTGCGCGGCCGGGTGCTCCCCGCCTTGCCGTGACGACGGCCTGTCAATCGTCGAACAGCACGAAGTACAGGAGGTCCAGGCCGTTCAACGTACCGCCCTTGGCCACCGCCGACAGGCGGTTGGTCAGGCGGTAGCTGAGCTTGACCACGCCGTCTCGCCCCGACAATGCCTGTTCGAAGCTGGCATAAATGCGATCCGACAGCCGCTTGCCGATGACCAGGAACTGGCTGTTCGACAGGGTATAGGCGGACGAGGTGCTGTCCCCGGCCACCGTACGGTCCGGCAACAGGCCGCGCGAACTGCCGACGTTGCCCGACCGCACGCCAATTTCGTCTAGCCCCAACTGGCGTGAAATGGGCTCGCTACCCTGCGGGCCGAGCAGCGAGGTGGCGGCGCTGAGCAGCAAGGTCGCGTCGGCCCCGCCCCCGCCTTCGTCGGGCCCCCGGCCCAGCAGCAGCCACGAAAGCTTCTCCACGTCGCTGACCTCGGGCGTGGATACCAGCGCGATGCGCGGCCGGCGCGCCGTGCCGCCTATCCGTACCCCCGCCTCCACGCGCGGCCCCACCCGGACGGCAACGATGTCCAGGAGCGGATCGTCGATCGGCCCCTGGAAGGTCAGCACGCCGCGGCGCACGGTGAGCGTCTGGCCATAGGCGTCGAAACGGCCGCCGCGCGTACGTACCGTGCCGCTGGAAGACAGGTCGCCCACCATGCCGACGACCCGCAGGTGACCTGTAATGCCGGTGTCCAGTCCATAGCCGCGCAGGTAGAAAGCCTCGCCCAGCTTGACGCCGACGTCGATGGCGATGCCCAGCGTCTTTTTCTTCGGCTCTTCGCCGCTGCGGCGCACGTAGACGTCGTCCGACAACTTGGCGGGCGCCTGCGTGCCCAGGTCCACCCAACCCGTATCGGCCTCGAACAGCCCGGCGATGCGCATGCGGTCAGGAATGATGTCCATGTCCACGCGGCCGGATCCGGCCACGAAGCGGTCGGCGCGCTGGATCGCGGGAAAGCGGTCGGCCTTGAGTGTGGCGTGGCCGGAGGCCTCGGACATGCGCCAATCGGCCGTGATCTCGAGCTCGCCGCCCTGGCTTTCGTTCTTGATCCAGGCCTGCACGCGCGAGTCGCGCGGATTGACTCGGATGACGCTGGGAAAGCGCAGGGAATCCAGGATGATGCGGTCGTTTTCCAGCGACGCCTTGAGCGTGCCGTCGAGCAGCCGCAGGCCGTCGTCCAGCCGCACGATACGTATGCCTTGACCCTGGAAGCCGCCGGAGGCCCGCCACTCGCCGGCTTCCTGCACCACGCGCGCCGAGCCCGCCAACTTGCCGCCGACTTCGACGCTGTCGCCGACGAACAGGCTGACCCAGCTCAGGTCCTGCAGGTCGATCTGGGCCTGTATGTTGGCCGGCCGATCCCGGTCCAGGCCGATGGCGCCGCCGCGGGCCACGACGCCCGCTTCGCCGTCCACCCGCACGGTACCCACGCGCTGGCCTTCGATATTGGCCTCCAGGGCGATGCGGCTATGGCCGGCATTGCCCTCCGGGGTGGCGCGCACGCGTGCTTCGAGCGTGCGCAGGCCGAGCGCGATGGGCGGGGATCCCGGCACCCACAGGTCGCCGCTGCGGCGCTGGATGCTAGCCGTCCCTTGCAGCGAGCCGGCGAAACGCATGTCCCAGTCGGCATCCAGCACCACGATCCGTTCCGGCGGAATAGGCTTGCCGCCCAGTGCCTCCAGCAGGATCTCCGGCGCCCAGGCCAACCCCTCGGCTCGGCCGCGGGACTCCCAGCGCCCCTCGCCGCCGCGCGACCCCTCGTGGGTCAGCTTGCCGCTCTGGCCGCCCGGCAACCGCAGCGCGATCGCGCCCGCCCCGACCTCCCATTGCCATTGGGGCGCGCGGGCACCCGGCACAAAACTCAGGCTTATCGGAGATTCCAGCGACATGCCCAGCGGCGGCCGCGCGAGATCCAGCCGGTCGACGGCGCCGCGCCAGCCCGGGGCGGCGCCCTTGCCCTGCCCGGCGCTCCCCCAGCCTCCGCTGAAGCGCGTCGCCAGCGTGGCGGGCGCCGAACGATCCACCGGCACGAATTCGGCATCGACGCTGCCCTCGTGCCGCGCGACCGTGCCCTGCAGGCGCAGCGTGGCCTTGCTCATCGTCGCCTGTGGCGCTTCGGATACGGCCAGGTTCTCGATCTGAAGATCGATATCGGCCGGAGCCGCCGCAAAACCGCCCTGCGGCCGCCGCCCCGCCCCGGCCGGCGAGGCGGCGCCGAGATTGGCGTGGCCTTGCGCACGTCCCACGCTGACGCCGCCGGGCAGTTGCAGCGCGTTCGCGTCCAGCGTCATGTCGAGCACCGGCGCATCGAGGGTCTCGCCCAGTGTCCCGCGCGCCGCCAGCCGGCCCCGCAGCAGCGACGAAAGCGTCTGCAGCGTGGGCGCGTCGAGGTCGAACTCCAGCTTGTCCCCCGCTCGTCCGAAAGCGCCGCGGGCCTGCAGCCGGTTGCTGCCGGCGGTCAGCGCCGCATCGATACGCTCGACGCGCGTGCCCGCGAAGGCGAGTTCGGCGTGTCCGCCCAGGGGCTGCCCGTTCCAGCGGCTGCCCTCGTCGATGCGCACCAGTGCGGATCCCTGCAGGGCCGGCATCAACGCCCCCTTGAGTTCCGCTCTCGCCGACACTTGCGCCGGCGGCAGCGCGGCGCTGCGCACCCAATGGCCGGGGTCGAAACGATCGAGCCGAAGTTCGGCCGTGAACCGGCGCGGATCGGCCAGTTGCAGCTCGCCCTTGCCCCGGGCCCGCGCCTCGCCCGCCGACAGCGCCAGTTCCGAGACCCGCACGACGGCGTCCCGCAGGCTGGCGTCGAGCTTGAGCGCCAGCGGCACCTTGCGGGAGCGGTCGGACAACTCGGCCGTCAGCGCCTGGGCGGCCGCATCGGCGGAGAACGCCAGCGTTCCCGCCAGGCGGGTGGGCAACGCGGCGCCATGGATGCGGGAGGCGTCGACGTTCGCGGCCTCCAGCTTGCCCTGCAAATGACCGACGGCGTCGTCCGGCCGGGCGGACCGGCGCCAGCCTACCTGGCCGTTCAACCGTCCGCCGCCGGCCAGTTCGATTGCCAGGCCGGTCACGTCCAGCGTCTCGAACGTCTGCACCGGCACGTTCAGGCGTCCTGAGACCGATGCCACCGGCACGCCATTCTGGTCGAGCGGGCGCGGCGTGGAATTGGTCAAGGAGATGGGGCCCTGCAGCATCGCCGGGTCGGACCCGGGTGCCACGGCCAGATCCGCGGTCAAGCCCAGATTGGCCGCGGGGGCGCCCGGCACCCAGGCCGAGGGGTCGATGCCCCTCAGCTGCAGTTGCAGGCCACGCAGCGGAAACCCTCCGAGCAGCGCGGCCTGCCCTTGCGCGTTGACATCGACGCCGGCGCCATCGCCTCGCACCGTGAAGGCCAGTTGCTCGAGGGATCCCGAGGCAGTGGCCCCGAAGTCGAAGGGATGCGCGGCCTGGCGGCCGCTCGCATGCAGCGCGAGCGTAACGGGGAAAGGCGCATCGGCTCCGACGCGGGCTTCGCCCCGCAGGGTAGCCTGGGCCTGCGGCGCGGACACGTGCAGATTGGCCAGCAGCAACCTGTGTTCGTCGCCCGAAGAGGTTGCCCGCAGGTCGATGCCGGCAAAAGTGGCGGGCAGGCGCTCGCCGTCGGTCTCGATGTCCAGCGCGCCGATCGCGAGCTTGTCCACGTCGATAGGCAGCGGCAACCGCAGCGACGCAAGCGGCGGGCTGGGTTCGTCCGACGGCCGCAGGTTCAGCCGCACGCGCCGCGCCGACAACTCGGAAATGTGCAACCGCGCGCCGCGCAGGGCACGCCAGCGCACGTCCAGCCGCACGCGTTCGAGATCGGCATCGGCGGCCGGCAGGCGGATCTCCAGCGCATCGACCTCGAGGCCGGCCAGCAGCGACCCGCGCACGCCTTCCGCCCGTATGGTGCCGCCGGCCAGCGTTCCCCCCGTGCGCAGCGCCCAGGCGGCCCCCTCGGCGGTGGCGGCGACCCAGGCCCCGGATCCTACGACGGCGACGACGCCCAGCGCGGCCACGCCCGCCAGCGCCCATGGCCAGCGACGCCGCCGCGGCGCGGGTTTCCGATCGGAGGTGGCGGGCTGGTTCAAAATGCGATTCCCAGGGAAAAATGCAGGCGAATGTTCTTGTCGCGCAGCGCGTAGGCCAGGTCCACGCTGAGCGGCCCCGCCGGCGTGCGTACGCGCAGGCCCGCGCCCACGCCCGTGGCCAGCTTCATCTCGCTGAAGCGCGAAGCGACGTTGCCGGTGTCCACGAACAGCGCGGCGCCGAACCGGTCGTCGAAATAGCGCGTCCCTTCCACGCTGGCCACGAACAACACGGCGTCGCCGAGCACCGCATCGCCCACGTCGCGGCCCAGGCCGAGGTAGCGGTATCCCCGCACCGACCGCGCGCCCCCGGTGCGGAACGCGAAGTCGTCCGGCACCCGGTTGATGTCCTGCGCCCACAGCCGGCCGACTTCGCCGCGCACGGTGATCACGTCACGCTTGCTGGGCGACCACCAGTACTGGCCCCGCACGGAAAGCCGGCTGAAACGGTTGCTGGCGTCCAGGGCGGTGCCGACGCCGCCCCCCAGCGAGAACAAAGTGCCCTCGCGCGGATCGTACTTGTCATTGACGTCGCGGCGGATGAGTTCGGCCGTGGCGGTGGCGGTATTGGTGGTGAATGCGTTGAACCCTTCGATGTCGATCTGCTCGTGCGCGAGGCGGGCGCCATAGCGCGTCTCGTATTCCACCCGGCTCTTGAAACTCGGGGGATAGGTCTTGGCGCGGATGGCGCCGATCGCGAACCGCCTCACGCGCAGGCCCTGTATGTCGGAATCCTGCGCCAGCACGCCGAAGCTGTCGCGAAACCCGTTCTCGTTGGGCGCGAGGTGAATGTCCGCATAGCCGAGCTTGCGCAGCCGGTCGAGCCGCAGCCCGGTCTCGAGTTCGAGGGGCTGGCCCAGGACCACGTTCTGCCGATAAATGGTTTCGATGCGCGGGCCGGCTTCGTCGTCGATGCCCAGGGCGATGCTCATGCGGCGCGGTCGCGACTCCACCACCTCGGCCAGCACCGGCAGCGTCAGGTGGCTGGGTCCGCGGTAGGCCTTCTCGGTGCGCGTCTGCTCCTGGTCCAGCCCTTCCGGCATCAGGCCCGGATCCTCTTCGGGGCTGGACGAGATGCCGCTGCGGTCGATGTCGAGCTTGGCGCCGGAAAAGAACGGCGAGCCCTGCAGCGTCTGCTGCCACTCGACCATGCGGTCGCGATCGTAGGGCTCGCCGGGCCGGATCCGGACATAGCGCTCGACCACACCGGCGGGCACGCGCTTGAGGCCTCGAACCTCGACGCCCGAAAGCCGCACTGCGGGGCCGCTGTCGAGCTTGACGTGCAGGGCGGCCCGGGCACGGTCGGCATCGATGTCGGCGGCCGTGTCCACCAGCCGCGCCACGGGGAAATCGCGCTCGGAAGCGGTATCGAGCAGATCGCGTTTGGCGGTCTCCCATTCGTCGTTGCGGAAGGGGGCGCCTTGCTTCAGGCCCCAGTCCTCGCGCAGCTGCGCGGCGCGTTCCGCGTATTCGGGCTCGGCCAGCGTGCCCAGGAACGAGATGTCGACCGTTTCCACGACCGTGCGCTCGCCGGGCACGATGGAGATATCCCAGGTCGGGCCCGCCACGTCGGTGCCCGCTTCGAGCTCGACCTGCGCCGAAAAGTAACCTTCGGTGGCCAGCGCATCCAGCGTCGCCTCGCGGGCCCGCCGCCGCAGCCGGATGCCCTCGCCGCCATCCTGGTCGTCGGCCATGGCCGCCATGCTGTCCACGGCGAGGGTCACGGCCTGCAGCGCACTGGCGGGGAGGCCGCCGGGGTCGATGGTGATTTCGGGCCGGGCGGCGAACGCCGGGCGCGCCAGCAGCGCGCACAGCAACGCCGGCGCCAGGGGCAGGCACGCGCGCGCGAACGGCGCGCGGCGCGTCGATGCGGCTGCCCTGCGAAACAGGCGCATCACGTATGCGAGGCAGGCTGCGCGTTTCCGCTTGCGACCGCTGCGCCAGCCGCGCTGGGCCCCGTGGGAGGATCGATCATGCCGTGCAAGGCCGCAGGGACCCGTTCGACTGACAAACTCATGACGCTTCCGCCGTGTTGGTTCAGCCGCAAGCATAGCGGATCGGGCGCCCCTTCTGGGAACGCGGGAACGACGATTGTTTTCAAGCGTTTACGGCGGCCGCGCGGCGATAAGTAGGATTGCCCATTTGGAATATGGCCGTCCTCGGCTATGCTACGGGGTCTTCATAACAGTAGGCGATGGAAATTCGGTCAAATAAGGCCGGTTTCCCGGGCGTTGCGGGCGTTTTCCATACAAAATGACGGAACCCGCCGCGTCCGACCGAACCCGCCTGAAAACATGGAAATCGGCTTACTTCTGATTTTGTTCCTCGCCAATGGCATCTTCGCCATGAGCGAGATCGCCGTCGTCACAGCCCGCAGGTCCCGCCTCCAGCAGCGCGCCGACGAGGGCGACACCCGGGCCCGTGCCGCCCTGGAGCTGGCGGAACACCCCACCCGCTTTCTTTCCACCGTCCAGATAGGCATCACCTCCATAGGCATCCTGACCGGCATCGTCGGCGAGGGCGCCCTCGCCCAGCCGCTGGCCGAGCTCATCCGCCTCCACTTCCCGGCGCTGGAACAGGCGGCCAACGGCATCGCGCTGACGCTGGTGGTCATCGTCATCACCTTCCTGTCCATCATCATCGGGGAACTGGTGCCCAAACGGGTGGGACAGATGCATGCCGAAACCATCGCCGGCCTCATCGCCGCGCCGATGCGGCTGCTGTCGTGGGTCGCCACGCCTTTCGTCAGGCTGCTGTCCCTGTCCACCGACACGGTGCTCAAGCTGCTGGGCGCGAAAGAGGCCAACGACCAGCTCGTCACGGAAGAGGAGATCCAGGTGCTGATGGCCCAGGGCGCCACGGCAGGCATCTTCGAACAGGCCGAGCAGCAGATGGTGCGCAACGTCTTCCGCCTGGACGAGCGTCGCTTGTCGTCGCTGATGGTGCCGCGCTCGGACATCGTGTACCTGGACGTCAATGCCCCCCTCGAGGTATCCAAGGCCAAGATCGAGAGTTCGCACTATTCGCGCTTCCCGGTGGTCCGCGACGACCTGTCCGACGTGATCGGTTTCGTCCGCGCCAAGGACCTGCTCGCCCAACTCATGGCCGGCGAGCCGCTCGACCTGACCAGCCGGCTCACGCCGGTGCTGTACGTGCCCGAGACCCTGACCGGAACGGAACTGGTCCAGAATTTTCGCGATTCGCACACCCAGACGGCGCTGGTGGTGGACGAGTACGGAGACGTGCAGGGGCTGGTCACCCTGCGCGACGTGCTCGAAGCCATCGTGGGTGAGTTCCATACTTCCACGGCGCCGGAGGAACCTTCCGCCCTGCAGCGCGAAGACGGGTCCTGGCTGCTCGACGGCCTGCTCGACGTGCACGAGATGGAAGACATGCTCGCGCTGCCCGGCCTGCCCGAGGGCGACTCGGGCACCTACCACACGCTGTCCGGCATGCTGATGCTGCTGCTAGGCCGTATCCCGCACACCGGCGAACAGGTCGACTGGGGGGGCTGGAACTTTGAAATCGTCGATATGGATGGCAAACGCATCGACAAGGTCATCGCCACCCGCGTGGAGTCGGCAGAGCCGCCGCCGGAACCGTATTGAAATCGAAGGCCGGCAGCCCCATCTACAGTACTGACGGACGCCGGCGGCGCACCAAGCCGGTGCCTGCCGGTCCCCTTGCGGCCCCGCCCCCGGCATATCGAACCGAAACCGGGAACTTTTCCATCCCCGCGGCCGACCAAACGGTTTGACCGCCCATCCCGAGCCGCCATCCGGCCAGACGCTAGACCTATGACTGACACCATCGCCAAGCTGCTCCGCACCGTATTCGTGGCAGGCATCGCCCTGGTCGGCATGATCATGGCGGCCATACTCGTCGCCTCCACGGCGGTGGCCCTGGCCATCGTCTACGTGGTGGCCAAGCTGCGCGGCAAACCTTTCGTCCCCAATACCTATTGGAAACGCTCGCAAACCCGCTGGGGCTTCGGCGGCGGCACCGCCACCGACAACGGCGGCGCGAGCCAGCCGGTCCGCAGCGGCTATGCCGGCCGCATGAAGCGCAGCGACATCGTCGACGTGGAAGTTCGCGATATTCCCTGACGTATCGGCACGCCGCTCCCTCCTCTCGACCTGCCGGCCGTTGGCGGCGCAAACCCTCCCAGACGTGCGGCGAGGCCGCCGCAGGACATCACGGGGCCGCCTTCAGTAGTCCACTGTGCGCCGCTACCCTCTGCCACTTGGGCAGGCTCTGCCGGATCTCGTCACGCAATACGGCCGGCGTGCTACCGATGGGCTCGAAACCCATCTCGCTGATCAGTTTCGCTTGCTGCGGATCCTTCATCATTCTCGCCATGGCATCGGACAACGTGTCGATGATGGCCGCCGGCGTGCCGGCCGGCGCGAACAGGCCGGTCCAGTTTTCCACCACGAAGCCGGGCGCGGCGCTCTCGTCCACGGTAGGGATTCCCGGCAACTGGCTGGACCGCTGCCTGGAGGTGACCGCCAGCGCGATCATCTTGCCGCTGCGGATATGGGGCAACAGCGGCGCGGCCATGGCCCAGATGGCGTCGACGTGGCCGCCCAGCAAATCATTGACGGCGGGACCCGAGCCGCTGTAGGGCACGTCGGTCCAGTCCAACGACATGCGTTGGCGAAACATCATGCCAGTGAACTGGCTGGCCGTACCGGTGCCGGTCGAGGCCACGCTCAAGGGCTTGGCGCGAGCGGCCTCGACGAATTCGCTGAGGGACTTGGGTCCCAGGCCGGGCCTCACCACCAGCACGCCGGGCGACGAGATCAGCAGGGACACCGGGGCAAAGCTTTTTACCGGATCGATCCTGCCGGTCTTGCTGACCACCGCCGAAGTCACCAGCGAATCGGAATTGACGAACAAGGTATAGCCATCGGGCGTAGCGGCCGCCACGAAGGCGCCGCCGATCTCGGTATTGCCGCCGGGCTTGTTTTCGACCAGAAAAGTGCCGCCCAGATTCACGCGCAGATACTCGGCCGCCAGGCGCGCCACGGTATCCAGGGTGCCGCCGGGCGCGACGGGCACGATGATGCGGACCGGACGTTCGGGATATCCGGCCCAGGCCGGAGCGGCATGGAGGAGCACAGCGCAGGCGGCGGCGAACAGCAATCGGGATTTGCTCATGCGTATCTCCAGTGGATCGGGATCAGCGTGCATACTTGGGAAAGAGCCGCAGTGCATTGCCGCGGTTGATCGCCGCATGGCGTTCCGGGCTCATGTCCAGTGCGTCCAGGTTGCGTACGGATTCCACGGTGCCGGTTTCGCCGGCCATCGGCCAGTCGGTGGCGAACAGGATGCGATCGGGCGCCGCGACCTCCCGCAGCGAGCCCATGGTGCTCGCGGTGGGCGATAGCGCCGTGTCGTACCAGAACAGGCGCAACTTGGCGTACACCTCATCGATGGACCACTGGGGCAGACGGCGATCGATGGTGGGCGAGACGGCTACGCGCCATGAGATATAAGGTAGCGTGCCGCCCGCATGGGCGAGGATGAATTTGATGTCCGGGTAGCGCCCCAGCGTGTCGGCATAGAGCATGTTGACCGCGGCTCGCGTGGTGTCGAAAAGGTACTCGACCAGGAACCCGGGGAAAGGCAGGTCGATCTTCTTGCTGTTGGGGTGGTAGGTGGGGTGGATGAAGACCACGGCGCCGCGGCGGTTCAGTTCCTCCATCAGCGGATCGAAGGCGGGATCGCCGAGAAACTTCTCGCCATAGCTGGCGAACAGCATTACGCCGTCCATTTTCAGCGTATCCAGGGCGTAGGCGATTTCTTCGCAGCCGCGGTCCAGCTCGAAGGGGTCCTGGATGGGCAGGCTGGCAAAGCCGCCGAAGCGTCCCGCCCATTTTTCGCCGATCTCGACCGCGAACTCATTGCAGCGCCGCGCCAGCTTGGCGGCCTCGTCCCGGGAGCCGAACAGGAAACCCGGATAGGCCACCGAGGTGATCAGCGTGGCGATATCGTTGGCTTCCATCATTTTCAGGGCCAGTTCGGGCGACCAGTTGGGGTAGCGGCCCTGGGCCGGTACCGCACCGGCATCGATGGCGGCCTGCCGGTAAAAGTCCGGGATCATGTGGGTATGGACATCGATGCGGCGTGCGCTGGGCATGAAAGTCTCCTCCTAGGATGGGTGGGGCGTGCGATCCTTTCCCGGCCACGACAAACCGCGGATATGGGCCGTCTTGGCAACGCCGGACTTGCGACGCGTGCCGGCGGGCTATTCCCTACTCCAGCCGGATATTGGCGCGCGAGGCCAGCTGGGAGTAGGTGGCCAGGTCCTGGCCGATCTGCTGCCGGAAGGCCTCCGCCCCGCGCGCATCCACCTCGTAATAGCGGGCGTTCAGTTCACTCTTGAACTTGGGATCCCCGAGCACCGCGGCCACTGCCGCCTCGAGGCGGCGCCGTATGGCCTCGGGCGTCTTGGCCGGCGCGAACAGCCCGAACCAGACTGTGAGGTCCATATTCTTGAACAGCGGCGTTTCCGCCATTGCGGGCACCTGCGGCATGAACGACAGCCGCTTGGCCGAGGTGACGGCCAGCATGCGCAGCTTGTTACCGGAGGCGTAGGGAGCAAGGTTCGGTATGGTGCTGAAAACGATGGGCACCTGGTCGCCCAGGCCGGCGCTCACCGCGGGGGCGCAGCCGTTGTACGGAACATGAACGAGGGCCGTGCCCGCGTACTGGTTGAACCCGGCGCCAGCCAAGTGCTGCGGCGAGCCATTGCCGCACGAAGCGTAGTTGGCCTTGTCCGGATGCGCACGGATGTAGTCGACCAGCTCGGCCAGGTTGCCGGCGGATACGCTGGCGGCTACGCCGATGGCGACGGGAGAAGACACAAGCAGCGAGACCGGCTGCAGGTCCTTGGTCAGGTCATAGCCGCGCGTATAGCCAAGCGCCGCATTGATGGTGATGGTGTTGTTGTTCAGCAGCAGTGTGTAGCCGTCGGCGGGTGCCCGGGCGACATAGCCCGAGCCGATGTTGCCCGCTGCGCCCGTACGGTTGTCCACGATAATGGACTGGTTGTTCAGGTGCGAGGGCAGGTTCTGCGCGAGCAACCGCGCAATGGTGTCCGCACCGCCTCCGGCCTGATAAGGAACAACGATGGTGATGGGGCGGGACGGGTAGGCGGCCGCCGGTTCGGCCCTCGGCGATGCCGACAGCGCCATACCCGTCAGGAGGACAGCCAAATGCGCCGCGCGGTGCGCAGCACGAACATAGGAACCCATTCTCCCGTCTCCTCGTTGTAATGCCGACTTGTTCCGGCACGATAGAGAGCGGGGTGTGGATAGGCAATGCAATACGGCTAATAGGCCCTATTGTCGAATGCCATTCCCATGGAGAAAACGCCGGAGCGGGACATCAGGGTCGGTACAGGCCACGCCGAGCCAGCCAATCGTTGATCAGTGCCGAAACCTCGAGGTTGTTCTTGTCCATCATTACCATGTGCGAATTGCCCTTGATCCCGACCTTGGGCAGATCCACCTCGTCCAACTCTCCTCCCGCCTTCCGTACCGCTTCGGCAAACTTCGCCCCCTTGGCGCGAATCGCCGGCCACCGGCTGTCCTGCTCGATGAAATCGCCATAGACCATCAGCGACGGCACGCCCTTGAGCGCCGCAACCTTGTCCAGGTCGCCGACTTCGGCCGGCTCCACCGCCACGACCGCGCGTATCTTGTCCGGCCGGGCCTGCGCCGCCTGGAAACCGAACTTGCCCGCCTGGCTGTGCACCAGCAGCACGCATGGGCAGACCTTGTCCACCAATTGCAGGTAGGCCTTCAGCGTCGGCTCGTCGGTGGTGATCCAGCGCGGCACGAACTGGCGCGCGAATTGCCAGATGTGATCGGCCGGGAACTGGTTGCCGGGCAGCAGCTTGCGCTGCGCCGGATCGTCGCTCCAGGAGCCGGCACCGCCGATGCGGAAGCGCTCGTAGGCATTGGCCGCGGTCACCAGCACCGGATCGCCCGGCCACACCGGCTTGGCCGTCGCCGGCCAGCCCGAGCGCCCGCGCTCGACCGCATCCGAGTTATAGACGGCCCAGCCCCGGCGCAGGAAATCGTTCAGCCATCCCGGGCGGCCATCCGGAGTCGTCTCATAGGTCACGCCCGACAGCCCGCCGCCGTGCCACAGCAGGAGCGGCACCGCGCCCTTGCGGTTCTCCGGAATGAAGTACTGCACGTACATCTGTCCGACCACGTACGTGCCATTGGGATCGATCTTGAGCGGAACGCCGTTGGCGGTGAACTTCACCTCCTTCACCGGCTCGCCCGACACCACGAATGTCTCGCCGCCGATGTGGAACGACCCCATGTCGCGCAATACGATGGGCTGCGCGCTCGCCGCCGCGCCCCACGCCGACAGCGCCAGCATGGCCGCGGCCATCCGTTTCTTCATGTTCTTGTCTCCACCATTAAGAAATCCCCTCCTCAATCCCGACGGCTTCGGACAGGGCACGGCGGATCAGGCTCCGCCGGCCCGCCCGCGCCGACCCCTGGCCCCGGCGCCGGGCCGCCCCAAGGGAGCTCCGCCGCGCAGCGGCTGGGGCCACCGTGCCGGGCGCGCGTCAGCGCGTAGGGGATCTACTCAGCGCTGAGCTTCGCCGCCTCGACCACCTTCTTCCAGCGTGCCACCTCGGATTTGACGAACTCGCCCAGTTCCTGCGGCGTGCTGCTCTGCGGATCGGCGCCTTGTTCCTTGAACTTGGCGATTACATCGGGATCGCGCAGCGCCGCGTTGAGCTCCTTGTTGAGACGGTCGACGATGGCCTGGTCCGTGCTGGCCGGCGCGAACAGCGCGTACCACTGGGGCACGCTGACGCCCTTGACGCCCAGTTCTTCGAGGGTCGGCACGTCCTTGAGCACTTCGGAGCGGCGATCGCCCGCCAAGGCGAGGGCCTTGATCTTGCCCGAGGCCAGGTGCGGATAGGCACTGAACAGGCTGGGGAACATGACCTGGGTAGTCCCGGCCAGCGTGTCGGTCATGGCCGGCGCGGAACCCTTGTACGGCACGTGCAGCATGTTCGTGCCCGTCACCATCTTGAACAGCTCGGCGGTGACGTGGGGCGCGGTGCCCAGGCCGGCGGAAGCGTAGCTGAGGCTGTCCGGATCCTTCTTGGCCTTGGCGATGAGTTCCTTGACCGAATTGACGCCCGCGCCGGAGGACACCACCAGCAGCGTGGGCGAGCTCGCCAGCATGCCGATGGGCTTGAAGTCCTTGACCGGGTCGTAGCGCAGCTTCTGCAGCGCGGGGTTGATGCCATGCGTGGCGATGTAGCCGAAGAGGATGGTGTAGCCGTCGCCCGGCGCACGCGCCACGTACTCGCTGGCGATGGCGCCTTGGGCGCCGGCCTTGTTGACGACGATGACGCTCTGCTTGAGGCCTTCGCCCATCTTCTGGGCGATGACCCGCGCGAACGCATCGTTGCCGCCGCCCGGCGCGGTGGGCACGACGATGGTGATGGGATGGTCGGGCCATGCCGCCTGGACGTTGGCGGCGCCAAGGGAAAGCGCGAAGGCGGTCACGCCGGCGGCAAGGGCCGGCACTCGGAATGAGGCTTGCATGAGAGAGTCTCCGTATCGTTCTTCGGTTTACCGAAGCATGGGCGTCGTCCGGCGGGCGCCAGGCTGGCGCGCCGCGGATGAACGCGTTCCTAAAACGTTCCTAAAAAAACCGGGCCGGCACGTAAAGCTGCCCTTCCATGATCTTCCTGGCGGTGCGGATCAGGCCCGCGCCGCGGACTTCCAGCGAGGACGCGCCCTCCCGCAATTCGACGTCGACATCGATGCGTCCGGCCGGATGCGCCACTTCGATGCGATGCATCCCCGCGGGGCGGGAAGCGCCGAGGTCGAACGCCACGGTGCCAGGCGTGACGAACGCCGTCGCCACGCCGATGGCGCCTGTCACCGCATGCGAGCGATGGCACTTGTGCGGCGTGAAATACCGCGACGTCACCATGTCGCCATGCGCGCCCGCGCTGACCAGCACGGGCTTGGGAATGACGCTGTCGGCCACGTCGCCCAGCCCCATCCGCCGGCCGGCTTCCCGGCGCAAGGACTCCAGCCGCTCGAGCAGCGCTTCATTGGCGTCGAGCTGGACCGGCGTCTCGTTGCCGGCCACCCCCAGCGAAGCGGCGCGCACGATCATCATCGGCATCGCGGCGTCTATGCACGTTACCGCGACGCCGTCGATCACGTCCTGCAGGTTCCCCGTGGGGAACACCTTGCCCGTCACCGAGCCCCAGGCATCGAGAAAATTCAGCCGGATGGGCGCGCCCGTCCCGGACACGCCGTCGATGCGGGCATCGCCCTCGTACTCGGTGCGGCCGCCGGGCGTCTGCACCACCGCGTCGATGGTCGACCGGGTGTTGACGTTGTAGATCCTCACGCGGGTCTCGCCATCGGTGGCCGGGACGATGCCCTGGTCGATGGCGAATGGCCCCACCCCGGACAGCATGTTGCCGCAATTCGGCCGCGTGTCGACCAGTTCCTTGTCCACCGACACCTGGGCGAACAGATAGTCCACGTCGCACCCCGGCCGCGCCGAGCGCGACACGATGGCGACCTTGCTCGTCAGGCTGTTGCCGCCCCCCAGGCCATCGACCTGCAATTCGTGCGGCGACCCCATCGCCGACAGCAGGACGCGATCGCGCTTGGCCACGTCTTCCGGCAGCCATTCGGCACGGAAGAACGGACCGCGGGACGTACCGCCGCGCATGAGGACACAAGGTATGGTCTTTTGCATGGCGGCATGATGAACCTCGCCCTTGCATTAGTGAATTGCAACTTTTATATAATTTGATGCATGGCACGCATCAATTTCGACCTCCAGGAATTGCAGGCATTCGTGGCCGTGGCCGAACGCTCGAGCTTTCGCGCCGCCGCCGAAGACCTGCACCTGTCCCAGCCCGCGCTCAGCCGCCGCATCGAGAAACTCGAAGCGATACTCGGCGCGCGCCTGCTCGACCGCACCACCCGCCACGTGTCCCTCACCAACGTGGGCCGGGTCTTCCTCGAGCGCTCGCGCGCCGCCCTGGACGAGCTCGAAGGCGCCATGCTCGGCGTGAGCGACCTCGCCGCCCAGCTGAGCGGCCTTGTCACCGTCGCCTGCGTGCCGTCGGTGGCGTACTACTTCCTGCCCTCGGTGCTGCGCGACTTCACCGCCAAGCATCCGCGCATCCGCGTGCGCGTCATCGACGAAGGCGCCAACACCGTGCTGAACGCGGTCATCTCCGGCCGCGCCGATTTCGGCGTGAACTTCATCGGCACGCAGGAAACGGAAGTCGACTTCAAGGCCATCTTCAAGGAAAGCTTCGTCCTGGCGGCGCGCAAGGACCATCCCCTGGCCAGGCGCAAATCGGTTACCTGGGAAGAACTCGCGGGCGAACGCCTCATGACCGTGGACAAAGGCAGCGGCAACCGGCTGCTCATCGAAGCGGCGCTCGCCAAGAGCGGCAAGCGCTCGCAGAACGCCATCGAAGTCAGCCACATCCTGACCCTGCTCGGCATGGTCGAAGCCGGACTCGGCGTGGCGGCGGTGCCCCAGCTGGCGCTTCCCCTCACCACCCATGCCACCCTGGTCGGCATCCCGCTCGGCCAACCCCGCGTCAGCCGCACCCTGGGCCTCATCTCCAAGCATGGCCGCGCGCTGTCTCCCGCCGCCAATCTGCTCTACGCCATGCTCAGGAGCGCGGGGCGGGCTGCTAGGAGTTAGGCTCCCCCCTACGCGCTGACGCGCGCCCGGCACGGTGAGCCCCCAGCCGCTACGCGGCAGCCCCCCGAGGGGGCCTGGGCCCGCCTTGGGGCGGCCCGGCGCCGGGCCCAGGGGGCGATGCGGGTGGACCGGAAGAGAGGCCCACCCCCTACGCCCTTCGGGCGCCCCCCTCAAGGGGACGATGCGGGTGGACCGGCGGAGCCGGATCCACCGCATCCTGGGGTACTGCCCGGCTGGCGCGAGATGGCGTTCTTGCGTCGTTCGGCTGCCGCTGTAGGGGCTGGGGCGTATTGTGAGGGGCTATACCGCCGGGTCGATCAATGCCAGGGCTTCGCGTATTGCGCCGGGTTCGGCGGGCCGCACTAGCCGCGCGACTTCCTGGCCTCGGTCGAGGAATACCAGGGTGGGCCACAGCTTCACGCCGAAAGAACGACCCAGCGGCCGCCCTTTTCCATCCTCCACTTTCAGGTGCCGGACCTTGGCGTGCCCCTCGAAGGCGGCCTCGAGCAAGGGTTGCGCCGCCTGGCAGTATCCGCACCAGGGAGCGCCGAATTCCAGGACAGCGGGCTCCTGCAGGGCGTCGATCTCGGCGCGGGTGGGTTCCTGGGTCGCGTAGACGGTATTCATGGACATGGCTGGCCTCCTGTACGCCCAGTATGGCAAAAACGGGCGAAAAGCGCGCAAGCGCCGTGCCCGCCCACCAGCTAAAATCCCCCTTTGACACACCATTTCCCTCAACCTCCGCCCCATGTCGCGCACACTCTTCGTCACCACCGCCCTGCCCTACGCCAACGGATCCTTCCACATCGGCCACATCATGGAATACATCCAGGCCGACATCTGGGTCCGCAACATGCGCATGC